>OAQU01000003.1_pt1 | contig 428621 bp, 330 predicted proteins | sample 1501081 | NCBI WGS metagenome assembly OAQU01 (sample SAMEA3360663, study PRJEB22359) | human gut metagenome | biome: ENVO:urban biome; feature: ENVO:human-associated habitat; material: ENVO:feces | place: Bangladesh | collected 2011
AAACTTCGTAATGAATTACGTGTTCACTCTTGAGACTTGGTATTCATTTTTCGTCTTGCGACGTTAAGAATCCGTATCTTCGAGTGCCCACACAGATTGTCTGATAAATTGTTAAAGAGCAGTTGCGACGCGGCTTTCAGCTCACTGTCGCGAGGTGGCGTATATTACGCTTTCCTCTTTCAGAGTCAACCCTGAATTTCAGGATTTTTCTCTTCAACCGAACCGGCTGTTTGTGTGAAGTGATTCACATCCGCCGTGTCGATGGAGGCGCATTATAGGGAGTCGGCTCAGGAAGACAAGCGGAAAAATGCATTTTTATTTCAACCGCTCATCTTTTAATCATTACGCCGGTTTTTGCTGCTTTTTTATCGCTTGCGGCAGGTCTGCCAGGCTATTTAACACCCAATCCGCCGCGTTTTCTGCTTCAGGCGTAACAGGTTTACCCGTACGCACCAGCACTTTTGTTCCCACGTTCGCCGCAGCCGCTGCCTGCATATCTTCTAATTTATCGCCCACCATATAAGAAGCGGCCATATCAATATGCAAATAATCGCGTGCCGATAAAAGCATCCCCGGATGTGGTTTGCGGCAGTCGCAGACCTGGCGAAACTCTTCAACACTACCCTGCGGATGATGCGGGCAATAATAGATACCATCCAGATCGACATCGCGGTCCGCCAGCGACCAGTCCATCCACTCGGTCAGCGTTTCAAACTGTGCTTCAGTAAATTTACCGCGAGCAATGCCAGACTGGTTGGTTACTACCACCAGCGCAAAGCCCATTTTTTTTAGCTCGCGCATGGCGTCAATAACACCGTCGATAAATTCAAAGTTGTCGATCTCATGGACATAGCCGTGATCGACATTAATGGTGCCATCACGGTCAAGAAAAATTGCGGGTACGCTCTTCGCCACCTTTATAGCTCCTTAATAAGGCATGTGACGCTAGTATCGCATGTTTCGACCAGCAAGAAAGTGCTCTTCGCATAAACCTGATTGATTTAGACGTCTGGATGCCTTAACATCCATTTCATTGACGGCGTTGCCCGTTCCAGGCATTCGAAATGCCACGACTAACTTAATGACGATAATAAATAATCAATGATAAAACTTTCGAATATCACCAAAGTGTTCCACCAGGGCACCCGCACCATCCAGGCATTGAACAACGTCAGCCTGCATGTGCCAGCTGGACAAATTTATGGCGTTATCGGTGCCTCAGGCGCGGGTAAGAGTACGCTTATACGTTGTGTAAACCTGCTGGAGCGCCCAACCGAGGGTAGCGTGCTGGTCGATGGACAGGAACTGACCACGCTGTCAGAATCCGAGTTGACCAAAGCTCGCCGCCAGATTGGTATGATTTTCCAGCATTTTAACCTGCTCTCTTCGCGTACTGTTTTTGGCAACGTGGCTCTGCCGCTGGAGCTGGACAATACACCGAAAGACGAGATCAAACGTCGCGTGACGGAATTGCTGTCATTGGTTGGTCTTGGCGATAAGCATGATAGCTACCCGTCGAATCTTTCCGGTGGGCAGAAACAACGTGTGGCGATTGCCCGTGCATTAGCCAGCAATCCCAAAGTATTGCTGTGTGATGAAGCCACCAGCGCGCTGGACCCGGCAACGACACGTTCTATTCTCGAACTGTTGAAAGACATTAACCGCCGTCTGGGTTTGACGATTCTGTTGATCACCCACGAAATGGACGTTGTGAAGCGCATTTGTGATTGCGTGGCGGTCATCAGTAATGGCGAACTGATCGAGCAGGACACGGTAAGTGAAGTGTTCTCGCATCCGAAAACGCCGCTGGCGCAGAAGTTTATTCAGTCGACCCTGCATCTGGATATCCCGGAAGATTATCAGGAGCGTCTGCAAGCGGAGCCATTCACTGACTGCGTGCCGATGCTGCGTCTGGAGTTTACCGGTCAATCGGTCGATGCCCCACTGCTTTCTGAAACCGCGCGTCGTTTCAACGTCAACAACAACATTATTAGCGCGCAGATGGATTACGCCGGTGGCGTTAAGTTCGGCATCATGCTGACTGAAATGCACGGCACACAACAAGATACGCAAGCCGCCATTGCCTGGCTGCAGGAACACCATGTAAAAGTAGAGGTACTGGGTTATGTCTGAGCCGATGATGTGGCTGCTGGTTCGTGGCGTATGGGAAACGCTGGCAATGACCTTCGTATCCGGATTTTTTGGGTTTGTGATTGGTCTGCCGGTCGGCGTCCTGCTTTATGTTACGCGCCCGGGGCAAATTATTGCTAACGCGAAGCTGTATCGTACCGTTTCTGCGATTGTGAACATTTTCCGTTCTATCCCGTTCATTATCTTGCTGGTATGGATGATTCCGTTTACCCGCGTTATTGTCGGTACATCGATTGGTTTGCAGGCAGCGATTGTTCCGTTAACCGTTGGTGCAGCACCGTTTATTGCCCGTATGGTCGAGAACGCTCTGCTGGAGATCCCAACCGGGCTAATTGAAGCTTCCCGCGCAATGGGTGCCACGCCGATGCAGATCGTCCGTAAAGTGCTGTTACCGGAAGCATTGCCGGGTCTGGTGAATGCTGCGACTATCACCCTGATTACCCTGGTCGGTTATTCCGCGATGGGTGGTGCAGTCGGTGCCGGTGGTTTAGGTCAGATTGGCTATCAGTATGGCTACATCGGCTACAACGCGACGGTGATGAATACGGTACTGGTATTGCTGGTCATTCTGGTTTATTTAATTCAGTTCGCAGGCGACCGCATCGTCCGGGCTGTCACTCGCAAGTAACGTTCAACACAACATAAATAATTGAAGAAGGAATAAGGTATGGCGTTCAAATTCAAAACCTTTGCGGCAGTGGGAGCCCTGATTGGATCACTGGCACTGGTAGGCTGCGGTCAGGATGAAAAAGATCCAAACCACATTAAAGTCGGCGTGATTGTTGGTGCCGAACAGCAGGTTGCAGAAGTCGCGCAGAAAGTTGCGAAAGACAAATATGGCCTGGACGTTGAGCTGGTAACCTTCAACGACTATGTTCTGCCAAACGAAGCATTGAGCAAAGGCGATATCGACGCCAACGCCTTCCAGCATAAACCGTACCTTGATCAGCAACTGAAAGATCGTGGCTACAAACTGGTCGCAGTAGGCAACACTTTTGTTTATCCGATTGCAGGTTACTCCAAGAAAATCAAATCACTGGATGAACTGCAGGATGGTTCGCAGGTTGCCGTGCCAAACGACCCAACTAACCTTGGTCGTTCACTGCTGCTGCTGCAAAAAGTGGGCTTGATCAAACTGAAAGATGGCGTTGGCCTGCTGCCGACCGTTCTTGATGTTGTTGAGAACCCCAAAAATCTGAAAATTGTTGAGCTGGAAGCACCGCAGCTGCCGCGTTCTCTGGACGACGCGCAAATCGCTCTGGCAGTTATCAATACCACCTATGCCAGCCAGATTGGCCTGACTCCGGCGAAAGACGGTATCTTTGTCGAAGATAAAGAGTCCCCGTACGTAAACCTGATCGTAACGCGTGAAGATAACAAAGACGCCGAGAACGTGAAGAAATTCGTCCAGGCTTATCAGTCTGACGAAGTTTACGAAGCAGCAAACAAAGTGTTTAACGGCGGCGCTGTTAAAGGCTGGTAATTTTTAGGCTGTTTCCACAATTTGTAATATCATTCAGGACGGGCGCTTGCCCGTCTTGTCATTTCTACAAGCTCCTGATTCAATATTGACGTTTTGATCATACATTGAGGAAATACTATGCGTGCTTTACCGATCTGTTTAGTAGCACTCATGCTAAGCGGCTGTTCCATGTTAAGCAGATCCCCTGTCGAACCCGTTCAAAGCACTGCACCCCAGCCGAAAGCGGAGCCTGCAAAACCGAAAGCGCCGCGCGCCACGCCGGTCCGAATTTATACCAATGCAGAAGAATTAGTCGGCAAACCGTTCCGCGATCTCGGTGAAGTCAGTGGCGACTCTTGCCAGGCCTCTAATCAGGACTCTCCGCCGAGCATTCCAACCGCACGTAAGCGGATGCAAATCAACGCCTCTAAAATGAAAGCCAATGCGGTATTACTGCATAGCTGCGAAGTCACCAGCGGTACGCCAGGTTGCTATCGTCAGGCTGTATGTATCGGTTCTGCGCTTAACATCACGGCGAAATGAGCAGTTTCCAATTCGAGCAAATAGGCGTTATTCGCTCGCCCTATAAAGAAAAATTCGCCGTTCCGCGCCAGCCAGGTCTGGTAAAAAGCGCCAACGGCGAACTGCATCTCATTGCTCCCTACAACCAGGCCGACGCCGTTCGCGGCCTGGAAGCGTTCAGCCATTTATGGATCCTTTTCGTCTTTCATCAAACGATGGAAGGCGGCTGGCGTCCGACTGTGCGTCCACCGCGCCTCGGCGGTAATACCAGAATGGGTGTTTTCGCTACGCGCTCCACTTTCCGCCCTAACCCGATTGGTATGTCGCTGGTAGAGCTGAAAGAGGTTGTTTGCCATAAAGACAGCGTGATTCTGAAGCTCGGCAGTCTGGATCTGGTAGATGGGACGCCGGTGGTGGATATCAAACCGTATCTCCCCTTTGCCGAATCGCTTCCCGATGCCAGTGCCAGCTATGCGCAAAGTGCGCCAGCTGCAGAGATGGCGGTGAGTTTTACCGCAGAGGTCGAAAAGCAGCTTTTGACGCTGGAGAAGCGTTATCCGCAGTTAACGCTGTTTATCCGCGAAGTACTGGCGCAGGACCCGCGCCCGGCCTATCGTAAAGGTGAGGAAACGGGCAAAACCTATGCCGTCTGGCTGCATGATTTTAACGTTCGCTGGCGCGTCACCGACGCAGGTTTTGAAGTCTTTGCGCTGGAACCGCGTTAAATTCACGCCCTTCTCTTTTGACATTTCTTTTGCACTGGTAAACTAAATCACTTTTTTTGTCCCAGGCTCACCTTGAGCCTGTTCTACCTTCCAACTGGAACCGTAACAACATGCGTACTAGCCAATACCTGCTCTCCACTCTCAAGGAGACACCTGCCGACGCCGAGGTGATCAGCCATCAGCTGATGCTGCGCGCCGGGATGATCCGCAAGCTGGCCTCCGGGTTATATACCTGGCTGCCGACCGGCGTGCGCGTTCTGAAAAAAGTCGAAAACATCGTGCGTGAAGAGATGAACAACGCCGGTGCGATCGAGGTGTCGATGCCGGTGGTTCAGCCAGCCGATTTGTGGCAAGAGAGTGGTCGTTGGGAACAGTACGGTCCGGAACTGCTGCGTTTTGTTGACCGTGGCGAGCGTCCGTTCGTACTCGGCCCAACTCATGAAGAAGTTATTACAGACCTGATTCGTAACGAGCTTAGCTCTTACAAACAGCTGCCGCTGAACTTCTATCAGATCCAGACCAAGTTCCGCGACGAAGTGCGTCCGCGTTTCGGCGTCATGCGTTCCCGCGAATTCCTGATGAAAGATGCTTACTCTTTCCATACTTCTCAGGAATCCCTGCAGGAAACCTACGATGCAATGTATGCGGCCTACAGCAAAATCTTCAGCCGCATGGGGCTGGATTTCCGCGCCGTACAGGCCGACACCGGTTCTATCGGCGGTAGCGCCTCTCACGAATTCCAGGTGCTGGCGCAGAGCGGTGAAGACGATGTGGTCTTCTCCGACACCTCTGACTATGCAGCGAACATTGAACTGGCAGAAGCTATCGCGCCGAAAGAACCGCGCGCTGCTGCTACCCAGGAAATGACGCTGGTTGATACGCCGAACGCGAAGACCATCGCGGAACTGGTTGAACAGTTCAATCTGCCGATTGAGAAAACGGTTAAGACTCTGCTGGTTAAAGCGGTTGAAGGCAGTAGCTTCCCGCTGGTTGCGCTGCTGGTGCGCGGTGACCACGAGCTGAACGAAGTTAAAGCAGAAAAACTGCCGCAGGTTGCAAGCCCGCTGACTTTCGCGACCGAAGAAGAAATTCGTGCCGTGGTTAAAGCCGGTCCGGGTTCACTGGGTCCGGTAAACATGCCGATTCCGGTGGTGATTGACCGTACCGTTGCAGCGATGAGTGATTTCGCTGCTGGTGCTAACATCGATGGTAAACACTACTTCGGTATCAACTGGGATCGCGATGTCGCTACCCCGGAAATTGCTGATATCCGTAACGTGGTGGCGGGCGATCCAAGCCCGGATGGCCAGGGTACACTGCTGATCAAACGTGGTATCGAAGTTGGTCACATCTTCCAGCTGGGTACCAAGTACTCCGAAGCACTGAAAGCCTCCGTACAGGGTGAAGATGGCCGTAATCAAATCCTGACGATGGGTTGCTACGGTATCGGAGTAACGCGTGTAGTAGCTGCGGCGATTGAGCAGAACTACGACGAACGCGGCATCGTATGGCCTGACGCTATCGCACCGTTCCAGGTGGCGATTCTGCCGATGAACATGCACAAATCCTTCCGCGTACAGGAGCTTGCTGAGAAACTGTACAGCGAACTGCGCGCGCAGGGTATCGAAGTGCTGCTGGATGACCGCAAAGAGCGTCCGGGCGTGATGTTTGCTGATATGGAACTGATCGGTATTCCGCACACTATTGTGCTGGGCGACCGTAACCTCGACAACGACGATATCGAATATAAATATCGTCGCAACGGCGAGAAACAGTTAATTAAGACTGGTGACATCGTCGAATATCTGGTGAAACAGATTAAAGGCTGATGCCAGAAAGGGTCCTGAATTTCAGGGCCCTTTTTTACATGGACTGTATAAAATGGATAAACCAAAGGTGCATTGCCGCCTGCTTCTCCCCTGCTTTCTTTTCCTTTCGGCCTGTACCGTAGATATCAGCCAGCCGGACTCATCAGCCACAGCGGTAGATGCCGGGGCGAAAACATGGGCAGTCAAATTCCAGCATCAAAGCTCTTTTACCGAACAATCAATAAAAGAAATAACGGAACCTGATCTCAAACCCGGCGATTTGCTGTTCTCCTCAAGCCATGGGGTAACCTCATTTGGAATCCGCGTCTTCAGCACTTCCTCTGTGAGTCACGTTGCAATCTATCTGGGTGAAAATAACGTTGCAGAAGCGACAGGCGCTGGCGTCCAGATTGTTTCCCTCAAAAAAGCGATGAAGCATAGCGATAAGCTTTTCGTCCTACGAGTCCCGGATCTTACCCCGCAACAAGCCACAGAAATCACCGCGTTCGCCAACAAAATTAAAGATAGCGGTTACAACTATCGCGGCATTGTCGAATTTATTCCCTTTATGGTAACTCGCCAGATGTGCTCACTGAATCCGTTCTCCGAGGATTTTCGTCAACAGTGCGTCAGCGGCCTGGCGAAAGCGCAGTTAAGCAGTGTGGGCGAAGGAGACAAAAAGTCGTGGTTTTGTTCGGAATTTGTCACTGATGCATTTGCCAAAGCCGGGCATCCACTTACACTGGCGCAATCGGGCTGGATTAGCCCTGCCGATCTGATGCATATGCGTACTGGCGATGTCTCTGCGTTTAAGCCAGAAACGCAGTTACAGTATGTTGGGCACCTGAAGCCTGGGATTTATATCAAGGCGGGCCGCTTTGTTGGGCTGACTCAGTGATGAAAGCCGGAGAATGCTCCGGCTTTCAATTTACTGCCCCAAACTACTGCAATCCTGGTTCGGGTAAAATTTACCTGCCGTATCGGGCGCTAATACTTTGGTTGGCGCACCGGTATCCGGATTAGCCTCAAGCGTAAAGTGCCCTTCTAATGACAGTAACATCGGTTTTTCACTATGACCGCGCGCAGTCAGGTAGCCACGCTCCAGCTCTGCGTTATTCGCTACCATGAAACGTTTTCCGGTCGCGCAATCAGTGAAGGTCGCCGCATCAGCCATATAAAAATACATGCCCCGCAGGGTCATCGGCGTCATAGGTAAACTGGATTGCGCCGGTTCCAGCGTATAGTTGAACTGCGATTCAATCGGATTACCTTCACGATCGAGCATCTCCAGCGCATCGCCTTTCGCCCGATAATATGACTTTTCACCTTTGCTGTCGGTTAATACCAGCTTGTCAGCGGTTCGCGCCCATGTACCGTAGGAAGCGAAAGAGGAAGGCTCTTCACGCGCACCAAGATAGCGTTCATTCATCACCCAGGTTCCATCTTTTTCGAGGAACAAAGAGGTTTCGATCCCTTCGCAATCGGCACACGGCAGCACGCCGCGCCAACTTTGCGGCATCGGTTTCAGTTCGGCAGCCTGCGCCGGAGAAAGCGTATCGACTTCGGCCCGATTATTACATCCCATCAGAGTAAAGAGGCTGATTACAGCCATCGCTGTCACTATCGCTTTTTTCACCATCCATTCCTTCTTTTTATTCCCGACCGCTGCGCACTTTGCCGCGCATCGCCTTCACGCTTGATTTTTGTGCTTTCGATGCCAGTCTGCGCTCTTTTGATGCGCGGGTGGGCCGCGTGGGTCGTCGGGCTTTTTGTTCTGTTGTTAAATCTTTAATCACTGCTACCAGCCGGGCCAGCGCCGCTTCGCGGTTGAGCTCCTGATTGCGGTATTCCTGTGCCTTAATGACAATCACGCCATCACTGCTGATCAAATGATGGCTGGCGGCGAGCAGACGCTCTTTGTAATACTCTGGCAGGCTGGACGCCCGAATGTCAAAACGCAGATGAATAGCCGTTGAGGTCTTATTAACATGCTGCCCGCCCGCGCCCTGCGCACGAATGGCGGTGATCTCAAGCTCACCATCGGGGATAGCAACATGTCGGGAAATCACAATCATGAAGGTTGTTGCCAGACGGTTAAGTTCACTTCCAGATTATTCTTATCATCCGATAACCAGATCACGCCATCCTGAATCGTTGCCTGCAGCGTCATGGTACGATCGGCAAAGGCGCTTACTTTCGCCAGTTGTTCATCGTCCAGATACCAGATGGAAAGATTGGCAAACTGCACACATTTGCTCTGATTTTGCTGCCACCAGATTTGCGCCGCCCGACTATTATAGGTAAACAGCGCAACTTCTGCGGCCTGGGTGCAGGCTTTCTTAATCCGCCGCTCATCCGGCAGCCCCAGCTCAATCCACAAATCAATGCCCAGGTGATCGTTACGCAGCCACGCTTCCGGCTCATCATCGGCACACAAACCACGGGTAAATTGCAGACGTTCATCAGCATATTTCAGCCACGCCAGCAGGCGCAGCATCATGCGCTCCTGGGTTTCTGAAGGGTGGCGCGCCAGCGTCAGAGAGGCATCGAGAAACTGGTTGCGGTCGAGATCGGCCACATTAACCGTCGCTTTATAAATTGTCGCTTTAAGCGCCATAAGAAAACTCCTTTTGAATCAGGAGGCCATTGTAACGGAATACGTGCAGTTGCGGCGCTGATATTGCAGAAATGAGTGTGGTATAGTCACCTTGCGAAACAGAGTTTATCTTCGTAGGCTTAGACTTGCATCCACGGTTAAGTCAGAGTGCTGACAGGAGGGCATGTGGAAAAATATTGTGAGTTAATACGCAAGCGGTACGCGGAAATCGCCAGCGGAGACTTAGGATACGTTCCGGACGCGCTGGGCTGCGTTTTGAAAGTGCTGAATGAAATGGCTGCCGACGACGCCCTTTCTGAGGCTGTCAGGGAAAAAGCAGCATACGCTGCGGCAAACTTACTGGTGAGCGATTATGTCAATGAATGATACGTATCAACCAATCAATTGTGATGATTACGATAATCTTGAGCTCGCCTGCCAGCATCATTTAATGCTGACACTTGAGCTGAAAGATGGCGAAAAATTGCAGGCGAAGGCCAGCGATTTAGTCTCCCGCAAAAATGTGGAGTATCTGGTCGTCGAGGCCGCTGGTGCAACCCGCGAGCTGCGTCTGGATAAAATTACCAGCTTTAGCCACCCGGAAATCGGTACGGTGGTGGTGAGCGAGTCCTGATTGACTTTCGCCGGATGCGACGTTTGAAGCGTCTTATCCGGCTTTCACTTAACTAAGCGTTTTCTGCCAGACAAAACTGACGCCTTTCTCACCTTCAGCCACACCTTCTTGCGTCACAAATACCCCTGCCGCCGCAATCAACGTTTCGCCATAAAACAGCAGTGGCGTGGTGTCACGTAGCCACGGCGGCACACCCAGCTCTTGCCAGATTTTCTTCAGCTTACGTCCGCCGTTGCGCCCGATAATATGCAGCAATCCTGGCGCTTTGAAACGCACGCTGACCGCTTCGTCTGCACGCGGAGGGCGAATATCGCCTCCCGCTGTAAGCTGTACACTTCCCAGTCCCGCCGGTAATTCCAGCGGTTGTAGCCACGTCTGCCACGGCACAATGGTTTCGCTTTGCCCGGCAACGGATTTAATCCACCACAGTTGCGACTGATAGCGGCGGATTTCAAACGCGCCCAGACGTAAACAGGGGGAAGCATCTTCCCGCGCCAGCGCCACTTCCTGCCAGATCCTCACCAACGCGTCGCGGGAAGGCATCGGTGCATTCTTCCCTGCCAGCCAGCGGCGGATAATCGCCGCGCGGCGGGCATCACTCATCGCCAGCATTGGCGCAATCTGCAGCGTCCCCTGCGGCTTTTGACAGTGCGCTATATCATCCGCCAGCAGTTCATCTAACAGGCTCTCTTGTTCAGCGCAAAGCGCAGCGCTGCGGGCCGTTGCTTCGGCAAAATGCGGCCAACGCTGCTGCAATAACGGCACCACGCGCAGGCGCAGGAAGTTACGATCGTAGCTATCATCCTGATTACTTTCGTCTTCAATCCAGCGTAAATCATACTGACGCGCCCACTGCACCAGTTCTCCCCGCGTGCGGGCGAGCAACGGGCGGATAAGCCGTGTTCCGGCAAACTCCGAAACTTCCCCCATAGCCGAAAGCCCGGCAGGGCCGCTACCGCGTTTTAGCGCCAGCAGAAAGGTTTCGCATTGATCGTCGAGATGTTGCGCGGTGACCAGCACTTCACCGGGCAACAAGGTGCGGGCAAATGCCTGATAACGCGCCTGCCGCGCCTGGGCCTCAATACCCAGTCCTTCTTGCGCAAGTTGCACGCGCTCGACCACCAGCGGCACCTGCCACTGTTGGCAGATGTTCTCGCAATGCCTAACCCAGGCATCGGCATTGGCACTTAAACCGTGATGCACATGGATAGCGCGCAGAGTGACGCCCGGATTTTCCGCCCGCCACTGCACCAACTGATGCAGCAGTACGGTAGAGTCAAGCCCGCCGCTAAAGGCCACCAGAATCTGGCGTGAGGTGAGAAGTTGTCTATTGAGCGTGAGTGTCATGATGATGCGATTTTACAGTAGCAATGCCCGGCACGTTACCGGGCAAATGTGGCGATGACAAGCCTTACTGCTCATACAGTTCCAGCGGCAGCCCGTCCGGATCGTTAAAGAACGTGAAGCGTTTTTGCGTGTATGGATCGACACGGATGGCTTCACACTTCACGTTATGGCTTTCAAGGTGCGCCACTGCCGCATCGATATCATCAACGCTAAAAGCCAGATGACGCAGGCCGCAAGCTTCCGGTCGGCTGGGGCGCTCCGGCGGGAACGGAAATGAGAAAAGCTCAATCACATATTGCCCATTAAGCGCCAAATCCCCTTTCCACGAATCGCGCGCTTCGCGATAGACTTCGCTTTGCAGCGTGAAACCAAGAATATCGCAGTAAAACGCTTTGCTCACCGCATAATCCGTCGCAATAATCGCAATATGGTGAACCTGTTTTAAACCCAGCATAACGTCTCCTTTATTTGTTAACAGCACGTTACTCGCCCGGAAGCTGCTCTGGCAAGTTATCCCGCCATTTTTAGGACTCGTACACGGTAAACGCCGTCTTCGTCCTGTTTCGCGCCGTGAATATCCGTTTCAAAACCGGGGTAATGTTGCCCTACGGAACAAAGCATCAGTAGAAAATCGAGTACCGTGCGGCTCTCTTTGGTCAGCATTTCTCCTGGCATCAGCAGCGGTACGCCAGGTGGATAAGGCAGGATCATATTTGCCGATACTCTACCGACCAGTTGTTCCAGCGCAATGGTTTCCACTTCGCCTTTAATCTGTCTCTGCCATGCCTGATGTGGCGTCATGATCATCTCCGGCAAGGTATCAAATGCCCGCAACATCAAACCGGGAAGATCGTGTTTACGAATCAGCTTATGGATCCCTTGCGCCAGATCCTGAATACGCATATTGCGGTAGAAATCGGGATCTTCAGCATAGAGATCGGGTAGCATATTTTTGATCCGCAGGTTGAGATCGTAAGAGCGCTTAAATTCCGTCAACCCACGCAATAATCCCATTGCTTTGGTTTTATCGATTCCAATACTAAAGAGAAACAGCAGGTTATACGGGCCGGTTTTCTCTACTACGATCCCACGTTCGTCGAGGAATTTTGCCACCAGCGCCGCCGGGATCCCCTCCTCGCTCATATTGCCCTGCTCGTCCATCCCCGGTGTCAAAATAGTGACTTTAACCGGATCGAGAAACATATGATCGGCATCCGCATCGTTAAAGCCGTGCCACCGTTCGCCTGGCGCAACGGGCCAGCATTCGGCTTCATCCACCTGCGGCGGTTGCCAGATATCAAAAAACCAGCCGTCAGACTCTTCCCGCAGCCGCTGGACCTCTTTGCGAAAATGCAGAGCTCGTTCTACTGAACGGTTAATCAGCCGTTTGCCTGGATTACCACGCAGCATCGCCGCCGCCGTCTCAACCGAAGCAACAATGGGATAACTGGGCGAGGTGGTGGTATGCATCATAAAGGCTTCGTTAAACGCCTCTTCGTCATACTCACCTTTAATGTGGATCAGCGAAGCCTGCGATAACGCCGCCAGCATTTTGTGGGTCGATTGCGTTTCGAAGATCACTTTTCCCGCAACACGCTCGCCGCTCATACCACTTTTACCCTGGTAGATCGGATGAAAATGGGTGTACGGCACCCAGGCGGAATCGAAGTGGATCGAGGGGACATCCAGCGTCTGTTTGATCCAGTCGGTGTTGTAGAGCAAGCCATCATAGGTTGAGTTGGTGATCACCGCATGAACCGGCCATTGTGCCTGCGTGGTGGCAGCGACTTTCTCTTCGATGCTGTCGCGAGTAAATTCACGGCGCGGGATCCCACCCAGAATCCCTAACGCATTACGCGTCGGTTTCAGCCAGACTGGCACTACATCGTTCATCATCAACAGATGCGCCAGCGATTTATGACAATTGCGGTCGATCAACAGCGTACTGCCGGATGGCGCGGCGTACATACCCACAATTTTGTTCGACGTCGATGTTCCGTTGGTAACGATATAACTCTGTTCCGCGTCAAAAGTCCGCGCGATGTACTCTTCTGCTTCCAGGTGTGGCCCGGTGTGGTCGAGCAACGAACCAAGCTCGGTAACCGAAATAGAGACATCAGCCTTAAGAGTATTCCCGCCGAAAAAATCATAAAACAGACAGCCAACCGGGCTTTTTTGATATGCGGTGCCGCCCATATGACCCGGCGTACAAAAGGTGTACTTCCGCTCTTTGACGTAGGTAAACAAGGCTTTCGTGAACGGCGGTGTAATGTTATCAAGATATTCGTTGGTGTACTGACGCATACGAATGGCGATATCTTCCGCCTGCCCCAGCGCATATTCAAAAAACCAGAGCGCCATCCGCATATCCTGCACGCTGACATCCATCGTCGAGTGGGTGTTGATGAAGGCATAAAGCGGGAGATATTCATTAAGCTGATTGATATCGCTACATAAATCGAGACTGTACTCATCCCAGTCAAAAATCACGCCGCAAATTCGAGGGTTATGTTCGATAAATTTCAGCAAATCAACGCTGTTTTGTGGCCAGATAATCTGAAAGCCTTGCGCCACCAGCGCCGACTCCAGTTCTTTGATGGGCTCATCTTTATAAAAGACGCCATGCGGTCCCATAATGGCAATGATGTTCATGTGTTCCTCCTGGAAAATCCTTCCTTAATCATAGCCTGCTCAAACCGTGGCGATAAAAAAGGGCCACCGAAGTGACCCTTTTTCAGAACTTTTGCGAATTACGCGTAACCGTAGCTCATCAGGCGCTGATAACGACGATTTTTTAAATCTTCAGTGCTTAACACGTCGAGATCGGCCAGATCCGCCAGCAGTTGCGCTTTCAACGATGCCGCCATCGCTTCCGGGTTACGATGAGCGCCGCCCAGCGGTTCCGGGATGATGGAGTCGATCAGTTTCAGCTCTTTCAGACGCGGAGCAATGATACCCATCGCTTCAGCCGCCAGCGGCGCTTTGTCGGCGCTCTTCCACAGAATGGACGCACAACCTTCCGGCGAGATAACGGAATAGGTGCTGTATTGCAGCATATTCACTTTATCGCCCACGCCAATCGCCAGCGCACCGCCAGAACCACCTTCACCGATAACCGTACAAACTACCGGTACGCTAAGGCGAGACATTTCACGCAGGTTGCGTGCAATGGCTTCAGACTGACCACGCTCTTCTGCGCCCACGCCAGGATAAGCCCCCGGGGTGTCGATAAAGGTGATGATAGGCATCTTAAAGCGTTCAGCCATTTGCATCAGACGCAGTGCTTTACGGTAACCTTCTGGCGCTGGCATACCAAAGTTACGGCGAATTTTTTCTTTGGTTTCACGACCTTTTTGATGACCAATGATCATCACCGGACGACCATCGAGACGGGCGATACCACCGACGATAGCTTTATCGTCTGCATACGCGCGGTCGCCAGCCAGTTCGTCAAATTCATCAAATGCCAGTCGAACGTAATCCAGGGTATAAGGACGCTGTGGATGGCGTGCCAGTTGCGCAATCTGCCATGCACCGAGATCGGCGAAGATTTTACGCGTCAGTTCTACGCTTTTTTCACGCAGACGATGCACTTCTTCATCGATGTTAATATCCAGTTTCTCATCCTGACGGCTAACCGCAGTCAGAGAATCGATTTTCGCTTCCAGCTCTGCAATCGGCTGTTCAAAATCAAGGAAATTCAGACTCATAGTATTCCTGTATTAGTCAAACTCCAGTTCCACCTGCTCCGAACCAATGAGGCCACGGAGATCGTTTAATAAACGATCGCTCGGAGAGACACGCCACGTCGCGCCAAAACGCAACCGCGCGCGTGCATCCGCCCTCTGATAGTAGAGATGTACTGGAATTGTCCCAGAGCGGTGGGGTTCCAGAGACTGACGGAGTCGGTTTAAAAGCTGGTCATCAATTTGCCTGTCCGTCAGCGAGATAGCAAGCCCGCGAGCATATTTTTCCCGGGCTTCGTCAATATCCATCACTTCGCGAGCGGTCATTTTAAGCCCACCGCTGAAGTCATCAAAGCTGACCTGTCCGCTGACGATAAGTATGCGGTCTTTTTCCAGCAATTGCTGGTATTTATCCAGGGCGTCAGTAAACAACATCACTTCCAGCCGCCCGGAACGGTCATCCAGCGTGCAGATACCGATACGATTGCCGCGCTTGGTGACCATAACCCGCGCGGCAACAACGAGCCCCGCAGCCGTGATGACTTTACCACGTTCTGTCGGGTGCATGTCTTTCAGCCTTACGCCTCCGACATAACGCTCAATCTCTTTTAAATACTGGTTGATAGGGTGTCCCGTCAGGTACAGACCTAACGTTTCACGTTCCCCATCTAACACCACCTGCTCCGGCCACGGTTGGCAGCTGGCGTAGGATTGTTCAATTTGTTCCGGCTCTTCGGCCAGCACGCCGAACATATCGGCCTGACCGATAGCTTCCGCTTTCGCGTGTTGATCTGCCGCTTTTAACGCATCGCCCAGCGAGTTCATCAGCGCCGCGCGGTGTGGCCCAAGACGGTCAAACGCCCCGGACATGATCAGTTTTTCCAGTACCCGCCGGTTTAACTTTTTGGTGTCGGTACGGGCGCAGAGATCAAACAGTTCGCGGAAGTAGCCGCCTTTATTACGGGCTTCGATGATCGCCTCAATCGGACCTTCACCGACCCCTTTGATCGCGCCAATACCATACACGATTTCGCCGTCGTCGTTGACGTGGAAATGGTAAAGACCGGAGTTTATATCCGGCGGCAGGATTTTCAGCCCCATCCGCCAGCACTCATCCACCAGGCCCACCACCTTCTCGGTATTGTCCATATCGGCGGTCATTACCGCCGCCATAAACTCCGCCGGATAGTGCGCTTTCAGCCATAACGTTTGATATGACACCAAAGCATAGGCCGCAGAGTGCGATTTGTTAAATCCGTAACCAGCGAATTTCTCCACCAGGTCGAAGATTTTCATCGCCAGTTCGGCGTTGATTCCGTTCTTTTCTGCACCTTCAGCAAATACAGAACGCTGCTTAGCCATCTCTTCCGGCTTTTTCTTACCCATCGCACGACGCAGCATATCCGCGCCACCGAGGGTATAACCAGAAAGCACCTGGGCAATCTGCATGACCTGTTCCTGATACAGGATGATGCCGTAGGTTGGCTCCAGTACCGGTTTCAGGCTTTCATGCTGCCACTGCACGTCCGGATAGGAGATCTCTTCGCGACCATGTTTACGGTCGATAAAGTTATCCACCATCCCTGATTGCAACGGACCGGGGCGGAACAGTGCCACCAGTGCGATCATATCTTCGAAGCAGTCAGGTTGCAGACGCTTGATCAGGTCCTTCATGCCGCGCGATTCAAGCTGGAATACCGCAGTGGTTTCCGAGCGTTGCAGCATGTCGAAGCTTTTCTTGTCATCCAGCGGGATCGCGGCGATATCCAGAGGCGGCTCGCCATTCTTCGCCCGCCGCTTGTTGATCATCTCCAGCGCCCAGTTGATGATGGTGAGCGTACGCAAACCGAGGAAGTCGAACTTCACCAGTCCGGCGTATTCAACGTCGCTTTTATCAAACTGGGTGACCGGATGTTTGCCCTCTTCATCGCAGTAAAGCGGCGCAAAATCAGTAATTTTGGTCGGTGCGATAACCACCCCACCGGCGTGCTTACCGGCGTTACGGGTGACCCCTTCCAGTTTGCGCGCCATGTCGATTAGCGCCTTAACTTCTTCATCCGCTTCGTAGATTTCCGGCAGCTGCGGCTCGGCTTCAAACGCTTTCGCCAGCGTCATCCCCGGATCGGACGGGATCAGTTTCGAGATACGATCGACAAAGCCGTACGGATGCCCCAGCACGCGACCTACGTCGCGGATCACCGCTTTCGCCGCCATCGTACCGAAGGTGATGATCTGCGATACCGCATCACGACCGTACATGTCCGCTACGTGCTCGATAACCTGGTCGCGTTTCTCCATACAGAAGTCAACGTCGAAGTCAGGCATGGAGACACGTTCCGGGTTAAGGAAACGTTCGAACAGCAGGTCAAATTCCAGCGGATCGAGGTCGGTGATTTTCAGCGCGTAGGCCACCAGTGAACCCGCACCGGAGCCACGGCCTGGCCCTACCGGTACGCCGTTATCTTTCGACCACTGGATAAATTCCATAACGATGAGGAAGTAGCCCGGGAAGCCCATCTGGTTGATAACCTGAAGTTCAGTCTCCAGACGTTCGTCATATTCCGGGCGGCGCTTAACACGTTCTTCCTCGTCAGGGAATAAAAAGGCCAGACGCTCTTCCAGGCCTTCTTTTGCACGCTTGACCAGATAATCTTCGGTGCTCATGTCCCCGGTCGGGAACTGCGGCAGGAAGTATTCACCAAGACGCACGGTTACGTTACAACGTTTGGCGATCTCAACGGTGTTGGCAAGAGCTTCGGGGATGTCGGCAAACAGCTCGCACATCTCCTCTTCGCTACGCATATATTGCTGCGGCGAATAGTTACGCGGGCGTTTAGGATCGTCTAGGGTAAAGCCGTCGTGGATCGCGACGCGGATTTCGTGTGCGTCAAAGTCGCTGCTGTCGATAAAGCGCACATCGTTAGTCGCCACGACGGGCAAACCGCGCGCTTCCGCCAGTTCCACCGCCGCGTGCAGATAGCTTTCTTCATCCGGCCTGCCGGTGCGGATCAGCTCGAGAAAATAGCGATCCGGGAAGTGTTCTTCATAAAACGCGACACACTCATCTACCAGCGCGCTGTTACCACGCAAAAGACTGCGTCCGACGTCGCCCATGCGCCCGCCAGAAAGAAGGATCAGCCCTTCGTTTAATTCGATAAGCCAGTCGCGATCGATGATCGGCCCGGCGGCACCGTACCCACGCTGATACGCTTTTGAGATCAGCAACGTCAGATTCTGATAGCCGGTATTGTTCGCCGCCAGCACCGTCAGGTGGGTTAACTCATCACCCAGCAGGTCGCACTGGACATTAAAATCTGCCCCGACGATAGGCTTAATCCCTGCGCCATGTCCCGCTCCGTAGAACTTCACCAGACCGCAAAGGTTGGTGAAATCGGTGATCGCCAGTGCTGGCATCCCTAACGCCGCCGCCTTTTTTACCAGCGGCGCGGTTTTGGCCAGGCCATCGATCATCGAGTAGTCGCTGTGCACCCGCAGGTGTACGAAACGTGGTTCAGACATCTTCAGATTCCGGTTTACTTAATCTCGACACAAGAATCAGGACGCAAGTCCCAGTGCGCGTTTGACAGGCCCAAAGCTGCGACGATGATGTTCAGTCGCGCCATATTCAGCCAGTTTTTCCAGATGAAAAGCGGTTGGATACCCTTTGTGTTGGGCAAAACCATATTGCGGGAAAACAATATCCAGCGCCGCCATTTCGGCGTCACGCGTCACTTTCGCCAGGATAGACGCGGCACTGATTTCCGGTACGCGGCTATCGCCTTTCACCACAGCCATCGCAGGCATCGGTAATTTCGGGCAGCGGTTACCATCAATCAACACATATTCCGGCGCAATATGCAGCCCAGCGACGGCACGCTGCATCGCCAGCATGGTCGCATGAAGAATGTTAAGCTCGTCGATTTCGTGGGGTTCCGCGCGGCCCAGACTCCAGCTCAACGCTTTCTCTTTGATCTCTTCATAGAGCGCCAGACGGCGTTTTTCGCTCAGCTTTTTGGAATCATTCAGCCCGGCAATCGGGCGCGCCGGGTCAAGGATCACCGCAGCGGTGACGACCGCGCCAACTAACGGCCCGCGTCCGACTTCATCCACACCCGCAACCAGCTGCGTGTGCGGATAAACAAATTCGATCATTGTGCTAACTCCAGAACGGCTTGTGCCGCCTGCTCATCGGCATTGCAGCGGATCTGCTGATGCAGTTCACGGAAGGTATCGTGCATCGCGTGGCTGGTTTTCCCGTTCGCCAACAGCGGTAACAGCGCCGCAGCCAGTTTTTGCGGCTCACACTCTTCCTGCAATAACTCTTTGACTAACTCTCTGCCCGCCAGCAGATTTGGCAGCGAGACATAATCAGTTTTCACCAGACGCTTCGCCAACCAGAAAGTGAAAGGCTTCATGCGATACCCCACCACCATCGGGCATTTCGCCAGCATGCACTCCAGGGCTGCCGTCCCCGACGCCAGTAGTGCCGCATCACTGGCGACCATCGCCTCACGGCCCAACCCATCCAGCATATGAACCGACAGGTCTGGCGCAACTTCAGCTTTGATGCGTTCAAACTGCTCGCGGCGTTTGGCATTCACCAGCGGCACCACGATTTCGAGATCCGGATATGTCTGGCGCAAAAGCTGGGCCGTTTTCAGGAAATCGGCACTAAGCATTTCGACTTCTGCACCACGGCTGCCCGGCAACAATGCCAGACAGTGGGCATCGTGAGGGATCCCCAGTACATCACGGGCACCATTTTTATCTGGATCTAACGGCATGGCATCAGCCATGGTATGACCGATAAAGCGGCACGGTACGTTGTATTTGTCATAAAACGCTTTTTCGAAAGGCAGAAATGCGAGCACCAGATCGGTGGCTCTGCCTATTTTGAAAACGCGTTTCTGTCGCCACGCCCAGACGGACGGACTGACGTAATGAATGGTTTTGATACCCTGCTTTTTGAGGTTACCTTCAAGAGTAATATTGAAGTCAGGCGCATCAATACCGACAAAAACATCTGGCTTCAGTTCACCAAAACGCTTTGTCAGATCGGCACGAATATGCAGTAAGCGAAGCAGACGCCCGAGCACTTCAACAATGCCCATCACCGCCAGCTCTTCCATTTCGTACCAGGCTTCGCAGCCTTCAGCCTGCATTCGTGGCCCGGCAACACCAACAAAGCGGGCGTTGGGCACACGTTCTTTCAGAGCGCGGATTAAACCGGCCCCCAGGATATCGCCGGAGGTTTCTCCGGCGACCAGGGCAATCGTTAATGGACGCTGTTCAGTCATTAACGAATCAGACCGCGCGTTGAGCGTGCAAAGAAATCGGTAAAGGCTTTCACTTCCGGATATGTTTCCGCCAGTTCAGCAATTTCCGGTTTCACTTCATCGAGCGTTTTACCGCTACGATAAATCAGCTTATACGCATTGCGGATAGCGGTAATCGCCTCACGGCTGAATCCGCGGCGCTTCAGCCCTTCGATATTGACACCGAACGGCGTTGCGTGGTTACCCTGCGCAATGACATAAGGAGGGACGTCCTGCGCCACACCGGAGCAGCCGCCAACCATCACGTGCGCACCAATGATGCAGAACTGATGGACTGCGGTCATGCCGCCGATGATCGCGAAGTCGTCAACCGATACGTGACCCGCCAGCGTTGCGTTGTTGGCGAGAATACAGCGGTTACCTACCGTACAATCGTGCGCAATGTGCGCGTTGATCATCAGTAAGTTGTCGCTGCCCACCTTCGTCAATCCACCGCCCTGGACTGTGCCACGATGAATGGTGACGCTTTCGCGAATGCGGTTACGATCGCCGATTTCCACGCGGGTCGGTTCGCCAGCATATTTCAGATCCTGGTTAACTTCGCCGATGGAGGCGAACTGATAAATCTCATTATCGCGGCCAATTTTAGTATGACCATTCACGACAACGTGAGATTTCAGTACGGTACCCTCACCAATTTCGACATGGGGTCCAACGATACAAAAAGGACCAATGTGAGCGTTAGCGCCAATCGACGCGCCCTCTTCCACAATGGCGGTTGGATGCACAAAGGCGGATTTATCAATCACGTATCAGGCCTCCCGGCTACGAGCACACATCATCGTTGCTTCGCAAACTACTTTACCGTCGACCAGAGCAACCCCTTTAAAACGGGTCAGGCCGCGGCGCGTTTTTTCGAAAGTGACTTCCATGATCATTTGATCGCCAGGCACGACCGGGCGCTTGAAGCGCGCTTCGTCAATACCAGCGAAGTAGTACAGCTCACCCGGTTCCAGTTTTCCTACGCTTTTAAACGCCAGAATACCTGTTGCCTGTGCCATTGCTTCCAGAATCAGCACACCCGGGAAAATCGGTTTTCCAGGGAAATGGCCCTGGAAGAATGGCTCATTGACAGAGACATTTTTTACTGCGCGCAGAAAACGACCTTCTTCAAAATCCAGCACGCGATCCACCAGTAAGAACGGGAAACGGTGCGGCAGAAGTTCTAAAATCTCTTCAATCTGCAGAGTATGAGTGTTAGTAGTCAAGATACTCTTCCTGTCAAAATATAAGAAACGACAATAATAACACGGCCTGCCGCAATCGTAAGAATGAGACAGGCCGTAAAGTTTGGCGAACAAAAGATGGAACGTTAGTCTTGTTGATTAACCTTGCGCTCAAGCGATTTCAGACGCTTGCTCATGTCATCAATGTTCATCACCAGTGCAGCGGTTTTGCGCCAGACTTTGTTGGGTTGCAGCGGAATGCCTGAGGAATAGACGCCTGGTTCAGTGATGGGACGCATCACCATACCCATGCCCGTAACCGTCACTTTGTCGCATATTTCCATATGCCCGTTGATTACGCTGGCTCCGCCGATCATGCAGTAACGACCAATTTTCAGGCTGCCCGCCATAATGACGCCACCGGCAACCGCCGTATTGTCGCCAATCACGACGTTATGTGCAATCTGGCACTGGTTATCAATGATCACGCCATTGCCAATAACAGTGTCATCCAGCGCGCCGCGATCGATGGTAGTACATGCGCCGATCTCCACGCGATCGCCAATAATTACGCGACCTATCTGCGGGATCTTCACCCAGTTACCACGATCGTTGGCATAACCAAAGCCGTCTGCACCTACCACTGTTCCGGACTGGATCAGGCAATTCTGACCGATCTGGATCTCATGGTAAATGGTTACGTTCGCCCAGAGACGCGAACCTGCACCGATTTTGCTGTTTTTACCTACGAAGCAACCGGCACCGATAATCACGTTATCGCCCAGTTCAACGCCGGACTCAATCACCGCGTTAGCGCCAATCGATACGTTGTTACCCAGCTTCGCCGTCGCGTCGATCACCGCACTGGGTGCAATGTTCTGCGCGGGCTGCGGCGTGGTATCTAAAATTTGCGCCATGCGCGCGTAAGTCAGGTAGGGATTCTTCACTACCAGCGCGGCACTTTTCGCGAAAGGAAGATCGTCCTGGGTCATGACAACCGCGGACGCCTGGCACAAGCCTAAATGCTCACGGTATTTTGGGTTAACCATGAACGTAATGTGACCTGTTTGTGCAGATTGCATGGACGCAACGCCGGTGATGACGATATCGCCATCACCGTGTAGTTCTGCATCCAACTGCTGCGCTAAATCAGCCAGTCGAATTGAAGGCATTACTTATTTAACCTGTTTCAGTACGTCGGCAGTGATGTCTTTTACATCGCTGCTGTTGTAAGCAACGGCGTTTGCATCAACAACCAGATCGATATCCTGGCTGTTGGCAACGGATTTCACAGCAGTCTGGATACGAGTAACCAGTTTGCCGCGTTCTTCGTTGGAACGACGTGCGCGATCCTGCTCAAAAGCCTGCGCTTTCTGAGCAAAAGTCTGGCGCTGAGCCATCACGTCTTTTTCCAGTTTGGTGCGATCGCTGCCCGCTTTCATGGACTGCAGCTTTTTCATTTTAGCCTGCAGATCGGTTTCCATACGCTGCAGTTCGCTGGCACGGCCTTTGAACTCATTTTCCAGCGTGTTAGAAACACCGGTTTTCTGCGCTACCTGCTGGAAAAGGCTGCCCATATTGACGATTGCAATTTTGTCAGCCGCCTGAGCAGAAGTTGCCAGTGCTAAACCGAGACCTGCAGCTAATAACCACTTTTTCACAATAAACTCCTTACCATCCCATTTGCACCGGAGGGTGCAGTTCTTTGCGTGGCCCGGCGATCTTATATTGATCGCCTAAAGTCATCGCTACACTACCACTACATTCCTTTGTGGAGAACACTTACCAGGTTTTACCGATGTTAAACTGGAACTGTTCTGCCTTGTCTCCATCGTACTTTTTGAACGGCTGGGCGTAGGAGAACACCAACGGCCCCAATGGGGACATCCATTGTAATGCGATACCCGCAGACATACGGATATTGCTTGGATCACTATAGTCCGGATATCCAGAATATTGGCTGGAATCCCAGTTTGTATCCCAAACGGTACCCATATCCCAGAAGAAGGAAGTACGAACCGAGTTAGCATACTTGTCGCTAATGAACGGCGTCGGGGTGATGAACTCGAGGCTGGCAACCGCCATAGCGTTACCGCCTACAGCATCATCCGATTTACACAGGTCTTTCGCGCCGTCCTGAGTCGCACATTCGTAATCATAGTCCGGATCATAATTACTAGCCTGATGCGGGAAGTAAACTGCTTTCGGACCAATGGTATTGGACTGGAAGCCACGCACGGTGCTGGAACCACCGGCATAGAAGTTCTCGTAGAACGGCATCTCTTTGCCGCCTAAACCATCACCATAACCCCAGCGGGTACGACCCAGAACAACCCATTTGTGATCGTCATCGATCGGCACATAAGTCGCCGTGTCTAACGTCACTTTGTAGTATTCGTTATCCGATCCCGGAATGGTCACTTTACCGGTCAGGTTGACACGTGAACCATCTGTCGGGAAGTAACCACGGTCAAGCTTGTTATAGGTCCAACCATAGTTGAACGTGAAGTCGTCCGTTTTGAAGCTGTTATCCTGATCAGAGGTGCTCGGATGTTCACCCATAGAGTACAGATAACGCCACATCGCAACCTGAGGCTGCATGTTGGACAGGGAGTTATGTACATAACCCAGACCTGCACGCAGCGAGTTATATTCGTTAATTGGGAAGCCCAACGTCACGTCTGTACCATAACTCTTGTTGGTATAGTCGGACAGGTCGGCGTCATCTGCCTGGAAGTCATTATAGAAGAGACGACCACCGAGGCTTACGCCATCTACGGTGAAGTACGGGTTGGTTACCGACAGTTCAGCATAGGTCTGGTAATCGTTTTTGGTCCCGTTGATACCAACAGCATAACCCGTACCTAACCAGTTATCCTGTTGCACACCAGCCTGGAAGCTCACGCCACTTTCAGTACCGTAACCAATCCCGAAGTTGAAGCTACCGGTGTTACGTTCTTTCACCTTGTAGACTACATCAACCTGGTCCGGGCTACCCGGAACACGTTGGGTATCGGTATCGACAGTTTCAAAGAAGCCCAGACGATTCAGACGCTCCTTACCCTGATCGACCAGATCGCTCCCCAGCCATGCACCTTCCATCTGACGCATTTCGCGACGCAGGACGGCATCTTTCGAGGTATCGTTACCTTCAAAACGGATCTTACGCACGTAGAAACGGTTACCCGCATCAACGTTCACGCGTAATTTAACGGTTTTGTCGGCATCGTTAATTTCAGGCATCGACTGTACGCGCGGATAGGCATAACCATAGCGACCAAGAAGCTTTTTAATGTCATCTTCCATTTTGGTCACTTTGGTGCCGTTATACAGCTCGCCCGGCTCGATCTTAGTCAGCTGCTCAATTTCAGCGGAGTGCCCGGCAAGGTTGCCGCTCACTTCAACGCCAGAAAGCTTGTACTGATCGCCTTCGGTGATGTTCACCGTGACGTAAATACCTTTTTTATCTGGCGTCAGACTGACCTGGGTAGAGTCGATGTTGAAACGGGCATAACCGCGATCCAGATAGTAACTGCGCAGGGTTTCAAGGTCGCCCGCCAGTTTCTGTTTCTGGTATTTACGATCGCCTACCACGTTCCACCACGGCACTTCGTCACGCAGTTGGAAATGAGAGATCAGTTCGTCGGTGGTGAAAGCATGGTTACCAACAATGTTAATTTGCTGGATTTCAGCTGACACACCTTCCTGGAACACCAGTTTTAGGTCAACACGGTTGCGCGGCAGCGGGGTCACGACAGCTTTAACGCTGGCGCTATATTTACCGACGCTGTAGTAGAAGTCTTCCAGACCTTTCTCGATATCGGCAATGGTGGTGCGATCGAGGGATTCGCCCACACGCACGCCAGAAGCCTCGAGGTTTTGCTTCAGCATGTCATCTTTCACCGATTTGTTACCGGAGAAAGTAATGCTGGCAATGGTCGGACGTTCTTTTACCTGAACCAGAAGGGTATCACCATCACGAAGGACGCGAACATCCTCAAAGTTGCCGGTAGCAAACAGAGCGCGAATGGTATTACTGATATCTTCATCATTAACCGTGTCGCCTGTGCGCACCGGCATACTGAGGAGGGCCGCACCAACGGCGACACGCTGAAGGCCTTCGAAATGAATATCTTTCACTACGAACCCTTCAGCACCGTATACGGTGGCGCTGCTAAACAGCAGCGACGCTATGAGCAACTTTTTCATCGCCATCGTTATTATGCGTTCTTCCTAACTAACTCTCATAACCGAGAGAAATCATTGAAAAGTGCAAGCCCCATTAACAGCACCAGCAGAATCGAGCCAATGCGATAACAAAAGTCTTGAACCCGCTCGGATACCGGTCCGCCCTTGATCTTTTCGATCGCAAGGAACAGCAGATGCCCCCCGTCAAGTACGGGCAACGGAAACAGGTTAATTATCCCTAAGTTCACGCTAATAAGCGCAAGAAACGGCAGGTAATAAACAACCCCGAGTTCCGCTGTCATCCCAGCCCCCTTGGCGATAGAGATCGGCCCACTGAGGTTGTTCAGTTTCACATCACCGGTGATCAATTTTCCCAGCATACTGACCGTCAGCTTCATCAACTGCCACGTTTTGTCCGTGGCTTCGACAATGGCGTTGAACGGCCCATACTGGCGTACAACTTTATACTCATCTGGCAAAGGAATGACTTTCGGCTCAATACCGACAAAACCAATCGCTTTACCATTACCCGGTTTACTCTCCGGGATTAATGTCAAAGACAAGGGACTCCCCTGCCTTTCGATTTCTAACGCTAAGGATTTACCCGGGTTATCCCGGACAAGCATCACAAAGGTCACCCACTGCGTTAAGGGCTGACCATCGACTTTAACGATCCTGTCGCCTGCTTGCAAACCTGCCTTGCTTGCCGCCGAGTTTGGCTGCACATTTTCCAGTACAGGTTCAATTTGCGGCCCACGAGGACGAATCCCCAGCGAAGTTACCGGATCTTCTTTATCAGGCTCAAACGCCCAGTGACGTAAATCGAGCTTTACATCCCGCCGTTGGTCGCTGCCAAATGGCGCTACCGTAATGGTGGTGCTTTCATCGCCAATTTTATCGACCAACTGCAAACGCACGGCATCCCAATCAGGCGTTTCGATACCATCTACGGCTTTTAGTTCCGTACCTGGTGCAATTTGTGCTTCCGCAGCTATCGAATTGGCTGCTATTTCGCCAACCACCGGACGTACGCCAGGCACACCAATAATAAAAACCAGCCAGTAGGCAAAGATAGCAAAAATGAAGTTTGCAACCGGACCTGCGGCAATAATCGCCGCTCGTTGGCCGACAGATTTATTATTGAAGGCATGGTGGCGGAGTTCCGGAACGACCGGTTCTGCGCGCTCATCCAGCATTTTGACATAACCGCCCAACGGGATCAGGGCGATAACATATTCGGTGCCGAGCTTATCAGTTCGCCGCCAGAGCGCCTTACCAAACCCTATAGAGAAACGCTCAACGCGAACACCACAACGCCGGGCAACCCAGAAATGACCAAATTCATGCACGGTGATAAGTACACCCAGTGCAACGATGAACGAAGCCAAATCCCAGAGAAAACTCAGCATATTACCTTCCGTTAAAGCGTCCTGAATACCAGTAACAACAAGCAAGCAAAGACCGGTACCGCAGCCGTCAGGCTATCAATACGATCTAAAATACCACCGTGTCCTGGAATTAAATGACCGCTGTCCTTAATTCCTGCTTCACGCTTAAACATACTCTCGGTCAGATCGCCGAGCACTGAGGCTAACGCTGCGACAATAGAGCAAATGAGTAAGGTGACGGGAGCGACGTCGAGATTCGCCCACATGCCATAACCCCATGAGATTACCGCTGCAGTCGCGAGTCCACCTATAAAGCCTTGCCAGGTTTTACCCGGAGAAACCTTCGGTGCCAGCTTATGTTTACCAAACAATTTGCCAAACATATATGCGCCAGAGTCAGCGCCCCATACCAGGATCATGACATAGAGCAGCCATATTGCGCCACTGTAATGATTCTCGTCGTAGTGCCAGGCCCGTAACGCCAGCATGCCCCAGAAGAAGGGAACAATGGTTAGCACGCCAAAAATAATGCGCAATGTTTTAGAGTTACGCCAGATTGCTGCGGAACCAGGGTAAAACAGCACCAGCAATAGCGCGACAATCCACCAACCCAGCGAAGCCCAAAGTGAGATTTCAACCAGCGGTTGATGAATATTTCGGTGATATTCCGGCAACAGAAAAAGCATCAGCGCCAACAATAACCCGCATAACACCGCCAACCATACTCGCTGCGAGCGAGTGGTAAAACCGCTAAGCTGTCCCCATTCCCACGCTGCCAGCATGCAGACCACCAGCGTTACAATGGCGAACCCCACCGGCGGCAACAGAAACAACGCCGCGATGACGACGGGTATTAACACAAAAGCAGATATCAGGCGATACTTCAGCAAAAGCGACCCCCATCAGGCTGTTTCATCACCGGGCTCGGTGCCGCCGAAACGACGCTCTCGATTAGCAAAGGCATTTAACGCCCCTTCAAAGTCTTGTTCATCGAAATCGGGCCAGAGAACATCTGTAAAGTAAAGTTCGGCATAGGCAATTTGCCAAAGCAAAAAGTTACTAATGCGATGCTCCCCCCCAGTCCTAATTACTAAATCTACAGGGGCCAGTTCATGCATACAGACATGCTGGTTTAGCATCTCTTCATCTATCTGATCTGGTTGCAGGTTTCCTTGCTGCACCTTTTCAGCCAGTTGCCTGACTCCCTGGACTATATCCCAACGTCCACCGTAGTTCGCCGCAATATTCAGCGTCAGACCGGTATTCCCGGCTGTTAGCGCTTCAGATTTACGAATACGTTCTTGCAAACGCGAGTTAAAGCGACTGGTATCGCCAATAATACGCAGACGCACGTTATGTCGGTGCAGACTCTTTACTTCGCTATCAAGCGCCCACACAAACAGTTCCATTAACGCACTGACTTCCTGCGCTGGTCGGTTCCAGTTTTCACTACTAAAGGCATACAGCGTTAACGCCTCAATACCGTTGTTGGCCGCAAAAGAGACAGCCCGGCGGACGGATTTTGCCCCGGCTTTATGCCCAAAGGCACGAATCTTCCCTTGCTTTTTTGCCCAGCGACCATTGCCGTCCATAATGATCGCAACATGACGACAGCCATGCGCTGGCAATTTTTCGCTAAGTGGTTGAGTAGCAGACAACATCACGCGTTTCTTATTCCCTGACAGGGTTTACGGTACTCAGGAATACTGAAGCCTATACAAAAAAAAGCCGTGTAAAACCACGGCATACCTGACCTTATAAAGCCAACTACTTACGATCAGATGGCGCAGACTATATCACTGAAGCCCTACGCTAACAAATAGCGCGACTCTCTGTAGCCGGATTATCCTCAGCTTGCGAGACGCATCACCTCTTTTCTGGCGACTTCACGCGCGTTCGCATCAACAGATAACACATCGTCCACACATTGTGGTTCGCGCATATCCATTTTTTCCAGTACGGATAAATTCAACGCGGCGATATCCGTAAAGCGGATTTGTTGCGCAAGAAAAGCAGCAACGGTGATTTCGTTTGCGGCATTCAATGCTGTCGTCGCTGCCTGGCCTTGTTCGAACGCCTCCATCGCCAGTTTCAGGCATGGATAACGATCATAATCCGGTGCGGCAAATGTCAACGCACTTAGTTTGCAAAAATCGAGCGGCTTCACGCCAGAGTTCACGCGATTCGGCCATGCCATGGTGTGGGCAATTGGCGTACGCATATCCGGTTCCCCCAGCTGCGCCAGAACACTGCCGTCCTGATAGCGCACCATTGAGTGAATCACTGACTGCGGGTGAATCAGCACTTCCATCTGGCTGGCGCTGGCGTTAAACAGCCAACGCGCTTCAATGTATTCCAGACCTTTGTTCATCATGGTAGCCGAATCGACAGAAATTTTACGTCCCATCGACCAGTTCGGATGACGGCAGGCTTGATCGGGCGTCATTGTTGCCAAATCGCGCAATGGCGTCTCACGGAAAGGGCCACCAGACCCGGTAAGTAAAATGGACACCACGCCATTTTGCTCAAGGTCAGCATATCCCAGATTATGCTGGATAGGTTGCGGTAAACTCTGAAAAATGGCGTTATGTTCGCTATCGACCGGTAACAATTGCGCTTTGCTCTGCTTTACGGCGTCCATAAACAGACGTCCGCAAGTAACCAGTGATTCTTTATTGGCCAGCAAAATGGTTTTACCCGCGCGGATCGCAGCAAGCGTAGGTAACAGCCCAGCAGCGCCAACAATGGCTGCCATCACCTGATCAACATCCTCAAGCGCTGCCATATCGCAAGCGGCTTGTTGCCCACTTAAGACTTCGGTGCGGCTACCCTGTTGCTGTAGCATCGTTTTAAGAAGTTTCGCACTCGCTTCATCGTCCATTACGGCATAGCGGGGAGAGAATTCCAGGCACTGTTCTACCATGCGAGTGACATTTTTGCCTGCCACCAGCGCAACTACGCGGAAGTGTTCGGGATTATGGCGCACCACGTCCAGCGTGCTGCAACCAATCGAGCCGGTCGAGCCCAGAATGGTGAGTTGCTTCATGAAACATCCAGAGTTGAGACAGAATAAAAAGCAAAACGCCGCCAGCCGATCCGCAAGGATCTACTGAGCGGCGTTTTTGTCGTTCAAGAAATCAGAACTGCATCAGTTCTGCTTCTTTGTCTGCCAGCGCCGCTTCAATTTTCTTGATTGCAGCATCAGTCAGTTTCTGTACATCGTCCTGAGAACGGCGATCGTCGTCTTCGCTGATCTCTTTATCTTTCAACAGTGCTTTCACTTTGTCGTTCGCGTCACGACGCACGTTACGTACTGCAACACGCGCTTGTTCTGCTTCACCACGAACGATTTTGGTCAGATCTTTACGACGTTCTTCCGTCAGCGGCGGCAGCGGAACACGGATGTCGCTACCCGCAGAGTTCGGGTTCAGGCCAAGATCGGACGCCATAATCGCTTTTTCAACGGCCGGAGACATTGAACGATCAAACACGTTGATTTTCAGAGTACGGGAATCTTCTACCGTTACGCTTGCCAGCTGACGCAGCGGCGTCGGCGTGCCGTAATATTCCACGACAATGCCATCCAGCAGGCTGGGAGAAGCACGACCCGTGCGTATTTTGCTGATTTGGGTTTTGAACGCTTCTACGCATTTGTCCATGCGTACTTCAGCATCTTTTCTGATATCGCTAATCACGTTACGAATCCTTGAAAACTTGTCTCAGTCAGACCAGACAGTCACACACAGTGGAAGTGTGCTAAGTATAGCCCTGATTAAACATATTACGGGTAATCGTCTGGATTATTAGGCTATTTTATTTGCCATTTTGGCCCCGGGCAGTGCTCGCCATCCTCACGCACTTGTGTACGCTCCGGTTGCTGCGCGCTGGCCGTGACCAAACTGCCTGCAACAATAACGCCTTATAACCAGACTTACGCCCCCGCGATACTTACGCGGAATCTTACCCTTATTTATCCATCACGGGAATTATTCCGTGATTAAAGTCCCTTCTTTTTCACCCATTACCACACGGCGCAGCGCACCCGGTTTGTTCATGTTGAAAACACGAATCGGTAATTTATGGTCACGAGCCAGCGTGAAGGCCGCCAGGTCCATGACTTTCAGCTCTTTTTCCAGCACTTCGCTGTAAGTCAGTTGCTCGTACATGGTTGCGGTTGGATCTTTCGCCGGATCAGCGGTAAACACGCCGTCAACTTTGGTTGCTTTCAGCACCACATCGGCTTCAATTTCGATACCACGCAGGCACGCTGCTGAGTCGGTGGTAAAGAACGGGTTACCTGTACCGGCGGAGAGGATCACCACACGGTTGTTGCGCAACAGGCTGATAGCTTCTGCCCAGCTGTAGCTGTCGCACACGCCATTCAATGGAATAGCGGACATCAGACGAGCGTTCACATAGGCGCGGTGCAGTGCATCACGCATTGCCAGGCCGTTCATTACGGTCGCCAGCATCCCCATGTGGTCGCCCACAACGCGGTTCATACCCGCTTTCGCCAGACCAGCGCCACGGAACAGGTTACCCCCACCAATCACCACACCAACCTGAATACCCAGTTCAACCAGTTCTTTGATTTCCTGAGCCATGCGATCCAGTATGCTTGCATCAATACCGAAGCCTTCAGTGCCCTGCAGAGCTTCGCCACTCAACTTAAGCAGAATGCGTTTATAGACGGGTTTTGCATTGGTAGCCATGTTTCTTTCCTGAGACTGTCAACGATTGAAATGAATTAATACCGGCGACATTGTACGTCGCTTTTCAGCGCAGCCCCACAAGGGTTAGCTGAATTTACAAGATGGGCACAAAAAGAAGCCGCCCTCAGGCGGCTCCTTTTCGATAATTAAGACTGCTTGGACATCGCAGCAACTTCTGCTGCAAAGTCAGTCTCAACTTTCTCGATGCCTTCACCCACTTCGAAGCGGATGAAGCCAGTCACTTCAGCGTTATGCTCTTTCAGCAGCTGACCAACAGTTTTGCTTGGTTCCATAACGAACGGCTGACCGGTCAGAGAAACTTCGCCGGTGAATTTCTTCATGCGGCCTTCAACCATTTTCTCTGCGATTTCTTTCGGCTTACCAGACTGCATCGCGATATCCAGCTGTACCTGGTATTCTTTTTCTACCACTTCAGCGGATACATCTTCCGGTTTGATGAATTCTGGCTTGCTTGCAGCAACGTGCATAGCGATGTGTTTAACCAGCTCTTCGTCAGCGCCTTTAGCAGCAACCAGAACGCCGATACGCGCACCGTGCTGATAAGAACCCAGAACGTCGCCTTCCAGCGCAGCAACGCGGCGAATGTTGATGTTTTCACCAATTTTCGCTACCAGCGCAACACGTTCTTCTTCGAACTGTGCTTTCAGAACTTCAACGTCAGTGATTTTGCCAGCAACAGCTGCGTCCAGAACTTTGTCTGCGAACGCCTGGAAACCAGCGTCTTTTGCAACGAAGTCAGTCTGGCAGTTAACTTCCAGAATGATGCCGTAGTTGCCGTCGATTTTGGTTTTGATCACGCCGTCAGCAGCAACGTTGCCTGCTTTTTTCGCTGCTTTAATAGCACCGGACTTACGCATGTTTTCGATTGCCAGCTCGATGTCGCCGTTAGCTTCAGTCAGTGCTTTTTTGCAATCCATCATGCCTGCGCCAGTACGCTCACGCAGCTCTTTTACCAGGGATGCGGTAATTTCAGCCATTCTAAAATCCTCGGAGATGTGATCTGCCCGGCATTAAACCGCACAGATATAAAAGTGAAAAAGGGGGCCATATGCAGGCCCCCTAACCAAACGTGTACTACCTGGTCTATAAGGGCTCTCCCCCTTCATATTTCGCGCCGCAGATGCGTTATCTTCGCTCGCTCATCCCGGTCACTTACTGATGTAAGCTCCCGGGAATTCTCGAGCTTGCCGCCTTTCTGCAACTCGAACTATTTTGGGGGATTTATCAAGCCTTATTACTCAGCTTCTACGAAGCTTTCTTCCGCCTGGGAAGCCAGATCCTGAGAACGGCCTTCACGTACGGTTGCAGCAACAGCGCCCAGGTACAGGGTCACAGCACGGATTGCGTCGTCGTTACCCGGGATAACGAAGTCAACACCGTCCGGATCAGAGTTGGTATCAACGATAGCAAATACCGGAATACCCAGGTTGTTTGCTTCTTTGATAGCAATGTGTTCGTGGTCAGCATCGATTACAAACAGAGCGTCCGGCAGACCGCCCATGTCTTTGATACCGCCCAGGCTGTTTTCCAGTTTCTCCAGCTCACGAGTGCGCATCAGCGCTTCTTTCTTGGTCAGCTTGTCGAAAGTACCGTCCTGAGACTGAGTTTCCAGGTCTTTCAGACGTTTGATGGACTGACGAACGGTTTTCCAGTTAGTCAGCATACCGCCCAGCCAGCGATGGTTCACGAAGAACTGGTCGCAGCTCAGAGCAGCGTCTTTCACCGCTTCGCTTGCAGCGCGTTTAGTACCAACGAAAAGGATTTTACCTTTGCGAGAAGCAATCTTGTTCAGTTCAGCCAGAGCTTCGTTGAACATCGGTACAGTTTTCTCAAGGTTGATGATGTGAACTTTGTTACGCGCACCGAAGATGAACGGCTTCATTTTCGGGTTCCAGTAACGGGTCTGGTGACCGAAGTGAACACCAGCCTTGAGCATGTCGCGCATGGAAACAGTTGCCATGATTAAAACCTCTATATAAAAGTTGGGGTTATGCCTCCACGTATCCCATATTACCGACCCCAAAGGGCACCCCGGAATATGTGCCGATACGTGTGTGTTGTTACACAAAGTGAGATTGTCGCTTCCGTCCAGTCTGTGTATACGAAATGGATCGGAAGTCCGGCGCGCTTTATACCACAAATACGTCGCGGACACCAATAATTGTTGGCGCTGTGTACAGCATCAGACGTTGAATTTTCTATTATAGAAAACCTTCAGTGGCACGTTTGGCGAAATTCAGAATGATTCTCAATTTGCCCGGGTGTGATACCATTGACGGCACTTACATATATATTGTCGGTATCACCGACGCTGATGGACAGAATTAATGGCTATCTCAATCAAGACCCCAGAAGATATCGAAAAAATGCGCGTCGCTGGCCGACTGGCTGCCGAAGTGCTGGAGATGATCGAACCGTATGTTAAACCGGGCGTTAGCACCGGCGAGCTGGATCGCATCTGTAATGATTACATTGTTAATGAACAACACGCGGTTTCTGCCTGCCTCGGCTATCACGGCTATCCGAAATCCGTTTGCATTTCTATTAATGAAGTGGTGTGCCACGGTATTCCGGACGATGCTAAGCTGCTGAAAGATGGCGATATCGTTAACATTGATGTCACCGTAATCAAAGATGGTTTCCACGGCGATACATCGAAAATGTTTATCGTCGGTAAGCCGACCATCATGGGCGAACGTCTGTGCCGCATCACGCAAGAAAGCCTGTACCTGGCGCTGCGCATGGTCAAACCAGGCATTAACCTGCGCGAAATCGGTGCGGCGATTCAGAAGTTTGTCGAAGCAGAAGGCTTCTCCGTCGTTCGTGAATATTGCGGACACGGTATTGGTCGCGGCTTCCATGAAGAACCGCAGGTGCTGCACTATGACTCCCGTGAAACCAACGTCGTGCTGAAACCGGGAATGACCTTCACCATTGAGCCAATGGTCAACGCGGGTAAAAAAGAGATCCGCACCATGAAAGATGGCTGGACGGTAAAAACCAAAGATCGCAGCTTGTCTGCACAATACGAGCATACTATTGTGGTGACTGATAACGGCTGCGAAATTCTGACGCTACGCAAGGATGACACCATCCCGGCGATAATCTCGCACGACGAATAAGATGAAGCCGGCGAATGCCGGCTTTTTTAATGCGATAATTTAATCTTATGGGTGGCGCACAATGAATACCCTTCCAGAACAGTACGCAAACACCGCTCTCCCCACCCTGCCCGGTCAACCGCAAAATCCATGTGCCTGGCCCCGTGATGAATTAACCGTCTGTGGGATAAAAGCCCATATCGATACTTTCCAGCGTTGGCTGGGTGATGCCTTTGACAATGGGATCTCCGCAGAACAGTTGATTGAGGCACGTACCGAGTTCATAGACCAGCTCCTGCAACGATTATGGATTGAAGCGGGATTCAGCCAGATTGCCGACCTGGCATTGGTTGCCGTCGGTGGTTATGGTCGTGGCGAGCTGCATCCACTTTCCGACATCGATTTACTGATTTTAAGCCGTAAAAAGCTCCCGGATGATCAGGCGCAAAAAGTGGGCGAGCTGTTAACGCTGCTCTGGGATGTGAAGCTGGAAGTCGGTCATAGCGTGCGCACGCTTGAAGAGTGCATGCTGGAAGGATTATCGGATTTAACCGTCGCCACCAATTTAATCGAATCCCGCTTATTAATTGGCGATGTAGCGCTCTTCCTCGAACTGCAAAAACATATTTTTAGCGAAGGATTCTGGCCTTCCGACAAGTTCTACGCAGCGAAAGTTGAAGAACAGAACCAACGCCATCAGCGTTACCACGGCACCAGCTACAACCTTGAGCCAGACATCAAAAGTAGCCCCGGCGGCTTGCGCGATATCCACACGCTGCAATGGGTGGCCCGCCGTCATTTTGGCGCAACATCGTTGGATGAAATGGTCGGGTTTGGCTTCTTAACCTCAGCGGAGCGAGCGGAATTAAACGAATGTCTGCATATATTGTGGCGTATTCGCTTTGCCCTGCATCTTGTCGTCAGCCGTTACGATAATCGCCTGTTATTCGATCGCCAGCTTAGCGTCGCCCAGCGTTTGAATTACAGTGGTGAAGGTAACGAACCGGTCGAGCGGATGATGAAGGATTACTTCCGCGTTACACGCCGCGTCAGCGAACTCAACCAGATGCTGCTGCAACTGTTCGATGAAGCCATCCTCGCCCTTCCCGCCGACGAAAAACCACGTCCAATCGACGATGAGTTTCAGCTACGCGGTACGCTAATCGACCTACGTGATGAAACACTATTTATGCGCCAGCCGGAAGCCATCTTGCGTATGTTCTACACCATGGTGCGCAACAGTGCGATCACTGGCATTTACTCTACCACGCTGCGCCAGTTACGCCACGCCCGTCGCCATTTGCAACAACCGCTGTGTAATATTCCGGAAGCGCGAAAACTGTTTTTGAGCATTCTGCGTCACCCTGGTGCGGTGCGGCGCGGACTATTACCGATGCATCGTCATAGCGTGCTCGGCGCGTATATGCCCCAATGGTCGAATATCGTCGGGCAGATGCAGTTTGACCTGTTCCACGCCTACACGGTGGATGAACATACTATTCGCGTGATGCTGAAACTGGAGAGTTTTGCCAGTGAAGAAACGCGCCAGCGCCATCCGTTGTGTGTAGACGTCTGGCCGCGCCTGCCGTCAACTGAGCTGATTTTCATCGCCGCGCTGTTTCACGATATCGCCAAAGGACGCGGCGGCGACCACTCCATTCTCGGTGCTCAGGATGTAGTGCATTTTGCCGAACTCCACGGGCTGAACTCACGCGAAACACAGCTGGTCGCCTGGCTGGTTCGCCAGCACTTGCTGATGTCGGTGACAGCACAGCGCCGCGATATTCAGGACCCTGAAGTCATCAAGCAGTTTGCCGAAGAAGTTCAAACGGAAAATCGTCTGCGCTATCTGGTATGCCTGACAGTGGCTGACATTTGCGCCACCAACGAAACGCTGTGGAATAGCTGGAAGCAAAGTCTGTTGCGCGAACTCTATTTCGCCACCGAAAAGCAGCTACGACGCGGAATGCAAAACACGCCGGATATGCGCGAACGGGTTCGCCATCACCAACTCCAGGCGCTGGCACTACTGCGCATGGATAACATCGACGAAGAGGCGCTGCACCAAATTTGGTCACGCTGTCGTGCTAACTATTTTGTCCGCCATAGCCCAAATCAACTGGCCTGGCATGCGCGCCATTTATTACAGCATGATTTAAGCAAACCGCTGGTATTGCTTAGTCCGCAGGCTACGCGTGGAGGCACCGAGATTTTTATCTGGAGCCCGGACCGCCCCTATCTGTTTGCCGCCGTGTGTGCCGAGTTAGACCGCCGCAATTTAAGCGTTCACGACGCACAAATTTTCACCACTCGCGACGGTATGGCGATGGATACCTTCATCGTGCTGGAACCCGATGGCAGCCCGCTGTCCGCAGATCGTCATGAGGTTATTCGGTTTGGTCTGGAGCAAGTACTGACACAAAGTAGCTGGCAGCCACCGCAGCCCCGTCGCCAACCTGCCAAATTGCGCCATTTTACTGTTGAAACCGAAGTAACGTTTTTGCCGACCCATACCGACCGCAAATCGTTCCTTGAGCTTATCGCTCTCGACCAACCTGGACTGCTGGCGCGAGTTGGGAAAATTTTTGCCGATCTGGGAATTTCGCTTCATGGCGCCCGAATTACAACCATTGGCGAGCGAGTAGAAGATTTATTCATAATTGCCACCGCTGACCGGCGTGCGCTTAATAACGAGTTGCAGCAGGAAGTGCATCAGCGGTTGACAGAGGCCCTCAATCCAAACGATAAAGGGTGATGTGTTTACTGATATGAAAAGAGTTTAACAATGCAGCAGTTACAGAACATTATTGAAACCGCTTTTGAACGCCGTGCCGAGATCACGCCAGCCAATGCAGACACCGTTACCCGCGAAGCGGTAAATCAGGTGATCGCCCTGCTGGATTCCGGCGCACTGCGTGTAGCGGAAAAAATTGACGGTCAGTGGGTGACGCATCAGTGGTTGAAAAAAGCGGTGCTGCTCTCTTTCCGTATTAATGATAATCAGGTAATCGAAGGGGCAGAAAGCCGCTACTTCGATAAAGTGCCGATGAAATTCGCTAACTACGACGAAGCACGTTTCCAGAAAGAAGGCTTCCGCGTTGTACCACCAGCGGCGGTACGTCAGGGCGCGTTTATTGCCCGTAACACCGTGCTGATGCCGTCTTACGTCAACATCGGCGCATATGTTGATGAAGGCACCATGGTTGATACCTGGGCGACCGTCGGTTCTTGTGCGCAGATTGGTAAAAACGTCCACCTTTCCGGTGGCGTGGGCATCGGCGGTGTGCTGGAGCCGCTGCAGGCTAACCCGACCATTATTGAAGATAACTGCTTCATCGGCGCGCGCTCTGAAGTGGTTGAAGGGGTGATTGTCGAAGAAGGTTCCGTCATCTCTATGGGCGTATACATTGGTCAGAGCACCCGTATTTACGACCGTGAAACCGGCGAAATCCACTACGGTCGCGTTCCGGCGGGGTCTGTGGTTGTTTCAGGTAATCTGCCGTCGAAAGATGGCAAATACAGCCTCTACTGTGCGGTTATCGTTAAGAAAGTTGACGCGAAAACTCGCGGCAAAGTCGGCATTAACGAACTGCTGCGTACCATCGACTAAAAGTATGCACACGGGCAGCACGACGCTGCCCGATTGCTTTCTGGTTCAGAATAATTCGTCCTACTCATTCTTCCTCCCCCTTTTTTAAATACTTTTTCATCTTGTTTCGGACTGTCATGTAATTCGCAAAACGAAGATAAATGTGCTAATCCATCCCATGGAATATCGCCACAATAAAGCAGGTAATTTTTTGATTTTTACGCCATGATAGAAGTCTGGAAGAAAAAGGCTTTCTGCGATCACAGTCGAGCCGGGCGGGCCAGGCCAAATGCTAAAATAAGCACAATTTACTGACTCATTTTGAGGTAACGCTATGTACGACAATCTGAAAAGTCTGGGTATTACCAATCCTGAAGAAATTGATCGTTACAGCCTCCGGCAGGAAGCCAACAACGATATTCTGAAAATCTATTTCCAGAAAGACAAAGGCGAGTTTTTCGCCAAGAGCGTGAAGTTTAAATATCCGCGTCAGCGTAAAACGGTCGTCGCTGATGGTGTGGGTCAGGGTTATAAAGAAGTCCAGGAAATCAGCCCGAATCTACGGTATATCATTGATGAGCTTGATCAAATCTGCCAGCGTGACCGCAGCGAAGTTGATCTTAAGCGTAAGATCCTCGACGACTTACGTCACCTGGAGTCAGTTGTAACCAATAAGATCAGCGAGATTGAAGCCGATCTGGAAAAACTAACGCGTAAATAATGCCATTCTGTGGGCCGGGTAAAGTCTCACCCGGCTGTAATTTTGTCATCGACCTACCGCTCTTCATCCAGTTGTAACGCCACATACAGCAGCAATCTGTCATCAAAATTGCCCAAATCAAGCCCGGTCAGTTCCGATATACGATTAAGCCGATACTCCAGAGTATTACGATGAATAAACAACGCCTTTGACGTTGCCAGCGGTTGCACATTGTGGCGAAACCACGCCGCCAGCGTTCGCCGCAGCAAGCCGTTATTGTCCATCGCTTTCAGCCGCGCCAGCGGTCGCGCCAGTTCGTTGGCCTGCCAGTCGCCACGCAAACTGTCGAGTAACACAGGTAACATCAGATCCTGATAAAAATAGCAGCGACTTTCAGGCATTCGCTGTTTACCCACCACCATCGTCGTTTTCGCCGTACGATAAGAGCGGGCAATACTGCCCGGTCCGGTAAAATAGTTGCCCAGCGAAACGCGAAAACGCAGCTGGCCGTACTCTTTCATGCGGGTAATGAGTTGTTCAACTCGCTTACGATGATCTTCTGCATCCCAGCGCCCAAAAGAGTTCAACGCCGGTTTCAACACCACCATTTCGGTTAGCGAGACAATCGCCACCAGATTATTACGCTCGGGCGTAGTCAGCGCGTTTTGCAGTTGCTGTAACTCCGCCATTGCGCTGTCCACGCCAAGCTGACCGCTGTCGACCTCAACAATAGCCACCACTCGCGGTTGATTGAGATCGATCCCCAGCCGTTGCGCCCATTCAGTAAGTGCGGGAGTATTCTCCTCAGCCTGAATCAGGTTCATCACCAGTTCTTCCCGCAAACGGCTATCCTGCGCCAACAGGTGCATCAACCGCGACTGTTCCAGCATCATTTCAGCCGTCATGCAGACCAGTTCGCCATATTTACGCAGATTCTCTGGTTCACCAGTCAGGCCAATTACGCCGACAATTTCACCTTCCAGCCGTAACGGCAGATTAATCCCCTGCCGCACACCGTGCAGATGACGTGCCACCGCGTCATCGATATCGACGACTCGTCCCTGTGAAAGTACCAGCAATGCTCCTTCGTGCAATTCACCAATACGCTCACGATCGCCGCTGCCGATAATTCGCCCGCGGGCATCCATTACGTTGATATTGGTATCGATGATGCGCATGGTACGTGCCACGATATCCTGCGCCATTTTGGTATCAAGATGCCAGCCAGCCATAAGTCCTCCGTTATGCACGGCTTAGCATAAGGAAGTACGTAACGTACGGCATTGTGCAAATGCCCAAAGGATGATGAAGATGTATGGAGTTGTGGTGAAGTTCACAGATTGTAAGGAGAACCCCTTCCCGTTTTCAGGAAGGGGTTGAGGGAGATTACTGCATTAACAGGTAGATGGTGCTGTCGCCGCGCTGAATATTCAGTGCCAGCACAGACGGTTTGCTGTCGAGAACTTTACGCAGTTCAGCGATGTTTTTCACTGCCTGCTGGTTCGCGCCAATAATCACATCACCTTTCTTCAGGCCGATCTGCGCAGCCGGAGTGCCCGTTTTCACGTTGTTCACTACCACGCCCTGATCTTTGCCTTTGTTGCTCATCTCAGCGCCTTCAATGCCGTTGAAGATGGAGCTGGAATCAACCTGATTCTGGCTGCTCTGCTGCAGTTCCAGGTTCACGTTAACCTGCTTACCGTCGCGCAGTAAGCCCAGGGTCAGTTTGCTGCCCACCGGCATAGTACCCACCTGAGCACGCAGGGCGGCAAAGCTGCTGATCGGCTTACCGTTCAGTGAGGTGATCACATCACCCGCTTTAATGCCCGCTTTTGCAGCGGAGGAGTTAGGCAGAACCTGGCTTACGAAAGCACCGCGCTGGGCGTCAACTTTCATCGCTTTCGCCAGTTCGGAGTTCAGCTCAGTCCCCATAATACCCAGCTCACCGCGTTTCACCTGGCCGTATTCCACCATCTGCGAGGTCAGGTTTTTCACCATGTTGCTCGGGATAGCAAAACCGATACCGATGTTGCCGCCGTCCGGTGCGAGGATCGCGGTGTTGATACCGATCAGTTCACCGTTCAGGTTAACCAGCGCACCACCGGAGTTACCACGGTTGATCGCTGCATCGGTCTGGATGAAGTTTTCGTAGTTTTCAGCATTCAGGCCGCTACGCCCCAGCGCAGAGACAATCCCGGAAGTTACCGTCTCGCCCAGACCAAACGGGTTACCAATTGCTACGGTGTAATCACCCACGCGCAGTGCATCAGAATCCGCCATCTTAATTGCGGTCAGGTTTTTCGGATTCTGGATCTGGATCAGCGCGATATCAGAGCGCGGATCTTTGCCAACCATCTTCGCGTCGAACTTACGACCATCGCTCAGCTGGACTTTAATCACCGTCGCGTTATCAACAACGTGGTTGTTGGTGACAACATAGCCTTTATCGGCATCAATGATGACGCCGGAACCCAGCGCCATGAATTTCTGTTGCTGGCCGCCGCCATTACCGCCCTGGCCCCCCTGGCAGAACGGAGAGCTCTGGAACGGAGAACCTTCCTGGCAGAACGGAGAATCATCACCGAAGAACTGCTGGAAATTACGCGGCATACGCGGCGTATTAACGGTTGTGCTACCTTCTACGTTAATGCTGACCACTGAAGGCATCACCTTTTCGAGCATCGGTGCAAGGCTTGGCATCTGCTGGGCTGTCGTTGCTGAAGAAGTCTCAGCCGCCGTTGCAGAGAGCGGAGATAACGCCAAACCTAAACTCAGAGCCAGTGCACTCAGTGCTAATGTGGTTTTTTTCATGTATTTCAGTCTCGATTAACAGATAACGCAAAATTGCTGTGTTCTTCAGATTCGTTTTATAGCGCGAAGTTCCGAACTAAAGTTTCTGCAAAAGGTAAAAATTTATTGTTCGTCTTTACAAAAGCCTGGTTATTGTTCTACGGCCATCAGACGTCGGTATTCATCCCAGGCATAGAGGTCGGTCATACCGCTGATATAATCCTGCAGCAGGCGGCAACGGTAATAATATTCCCATAGCGCAAACTCAGGAGAATCTGACGGTAATTTACTGACAGCCTCGACATAGGCCAGCCGATGGCGCGTCGAGAGTTTGTTGAATAAGCGCGATTCAATAGGGAAACGTTTCACCCGTTCTTTTTCTACCAGTTCAGTAAAGTCTGATAACGACAGGCTTAATAAAGGGCGATAAATCTCTAATAATCCGCTAATGACCCGATAGCCCTGCAATTCAAGCTGCTCGACATCTGGATGGCTAAACACATGTTTTACAGCGACATTTTTATATAACTTTAGAAGATCGCTGCATTCGCTGGCATCTTCCAATAATGCATGATTAAACGTTCCGGCGAAAATCGCAGGCAGATTATCAATAAATCGTTGTGCCGCGTAGGGTACCAGTTTATTTAGGGTGTTTACCCGTAAATACATAAAAAACTGCTCTTCCGTACTGCGGCTTAAACTATTTGAGCGTGATTTTTCCCAGGCATTTTCAACCACCAGCGAAAAGAGCGAACCTTTCTCATGCTGGCCCCACGCCTCGTGCAAATGATGATAAAGCTGCTCAACGGTAAATATTCTTTTCTCTACCGCATCTTCAAGATCTGCCACACAATAGGAGATGTCGTCGGCAGCTTCCATAATCCACGTTAATGGAAAACGACTGTAAAGCGCCAAATTAAGTTCTTTACGCAACCGGGCAATATAGGCTTCTTCAGAAAGATAATAACCCGGCTTTTTCATTAAATAGTGATGTGTCTCAGGCGTTTCACCACGCCACCACGCCGGACGAGTATATTTTAAAATACCGCCAACCTGTGCCCAGGTGAGATTCATCCGCATCAATGTATGCACCAGACGAATGCCTTGTGCATTCCCCTCAAAATGACATAAGTCCTGACGTATTTTGCGCCGCAGCTCGTTAAGCGGTTCTTCCCCGTCCCGTAAACGTAGTGCCGCCACGCTGCAGCGATCGTCAGTCAGAGGCTGGCTTTCGGCATCTTCCGGGTGCAAACGCTGGCGAAACCAGTCATTTATCGCCGCTTCGCCAAAATGACCAAACGGCGGATTGCCGATATCGTGCATCAGGCATGACATCTCAACAATACTTTCAAAGGGGCCGGTCAGTTCATCCAGGCCGTATGCTTCCAGCAATTTAAGCTCTTTCAGACGGCTTAAAATTTCTTTGGCGATGTAGCGCCCCACCTGCTGGACTTCCATCGAGTGGGTAAGACGCGTGCGCACGGCGGCATTGCGCTCCAGTGGAAAAACCTGGGTCTTTTGTTGCAGACGACGAATTGCCGGAGAGTTGATGATACGCCCGCGATCGCTCTCGAAGATTCGCAGGATCTCGTGTTCAGTTTTAACGCCCTGTGGTGAACGGTAACGACGATGCCAGTTTATTTTTTTTCGGAAATCAATCTGTGCCATGTCCTCTCCCGCGTGAGAAATACGCTTCCCCGTAAGCGCATGGTAAACTATGCCTTCAAATCGGGCTTATCGCGAGTAAATCTATGAAAATCGGCATCATTGGTGCAATGGAAGAAGAAGTTACGCTGCTGCGTGACAAAATCGAAAACCGTCAAACTATCAGTCTCGGCGGTTGCGAAATCTATACCGGCCAACTGAATGGAACCGAGGTTGCGCTTCTGAAATCGGGCATCGGTAAAGTCGCTGCGGCGCTGGGTGCCACTCTGCTGTTGGAACACTGCAAGCCAGATGTGATTATTAACACCGGTTCTGCCGGTGGCCTGGCACCAACGCTGAAAGTGGGCGATATCGTTGTCTCGGACGAAGCACGTTATCACGACGCGGATGTCACGGCATTTGGTTATGAATACGGCCAGTTACCAGGCTGTCCGGCAGGCTTTAAAGCTGACGATAAACTGATCGCTGCCGCTGAGGCCTGCATTGCCGAACTGAATCTTAACGCTGTACGTGGCCTGATTGTTAGCGGCGACGCTTTCATCAACGGTTCTGTTGGTCTGGCGAAAATCCGCCACAACTTCCCACAGGCCATTGCTGTAGAGATGGAAGCGACGGCAATCGCCCATGTCTGCCACAATTTCAACGTCCCGTTTGTTGTCGTACGCGCCATCTCCGACGTGGCCGATCAACAGTCTCATCTTAGCTTCGATGAGTTCCTGGCTGTTGCCGCTAAACAGTCCAGCCTGATGGTTGAGTCACTGGTGCAGAAACTGGCACATGGCTAAGTCACTGTTCAGGGCGCTGGTCGCCCTGTCTTTTCTTGCGCCACTGTGGCTCAACGCCGCGCCGCGCGTCATCACGCTTTCTCCCGCCAACACTGAACTTGCCTTTGCCGCCGGGATCACGCCGGTTGGGGTCAGCAGCTATTCCGACTATCCTCCACAAGCGCAAAAGATTGAGCAGGTTTCCACCTGGCAGGGGATGAATCTGGAACGCATTGTCGCGCTGAAACCCGATCTGGTGATTGCCTGGCGTGGAGGTAATGCCGAGCGGCAGGTTGACCAGCTGGCTTCGCTGGGAATAAAAGTGATGTGGGTCGATGCGACAAGCATTGAACAAATTGCCAATGCGTTACGTCAACTGGCCCCCTGGAGTCCGCAACCAGACAAGGCCGAACAAGCCGCGCAATCCCTGCTGGATCAGTACGCGCAATTGAAAGCGCAATATGCTGATAAACCTAAAAAACGTGTTTTTCTGCAATTCGGCATTAATCCGCCATTTACCAGTGGAAAAGAGTCGATTCAGAACCAGGTACTCGAAGTTTGTGGCGGAGAAAACATCTTTAAAGATAGCCGGGTTCCCTGGCCGCAAGTTAGCCGCGAACAGGTGTTAGCACGCGCGCCACAGGCGATAGTCATTACAGGCGGACCGGACCAAATTCCTAAAATCAAACAATACTGGGGTGAACAGCTCAAAATTCCCGTTATTCCTCTCACGAGTGACTGGTTTGAACGTGCAAGCCCACGTATTATCCTCGCTGCACAACAGCTCTGTAATGCGCTTTCACAGGTAGATTAGCGCCTGACCTTTTCAGGTGCTCAGTGGGGATTGAACAATGCTCGTCTATTGGCTGGATATAGTCGGCACAGCGGTATTTGCCATCTCCGGCGTTTTGTTAGCCGGAAAATTGCGTATGGACCCTTTTGGTGTTCTGGTACTGGGCGTGGTTACCGCAGTAGGCGGCGGAACAATTCGCGACATGGCGCTGGATCACGGCCCGGTATTTTGGGTGAAAGATCCCACCGATCTGGTCGTTGCAATGGTAACCAGCATGCTGACCATCGTGCTGGTGCGCCAGCCAAGACGCTTACCAAAATGGATGTTGCCGGTGCTGGACGCCGTTGGTCTGGCGGTGTTTGTCGGCATTGGCGTGAATAAAGCCTTTAATGCGGAAGCCGGTCCGTTAATCGCGGTTTGTATGGGCGTCATTACTGGCGTTGGCGGCGGGATCATTCGTGATGTACTGGCCCGCGAAATCCCCATGATTTTACGTACAGAAATCTACGCAACAGCCTGTATTATCGGCGGTATTGTCCACGCTACGGCTTATTACACATTTTCCGTACCACTGGAAACAGCCAGTATGATGGGCATGGTCGTGACGCTATTGATTCGGCTGGCGGCTATTCGTTGGCATCTTAAGCTACCGACGTTTGCGCTGGATGAGAATGGGCGTTGAAGAGAGAAGATGTGCCGGATAGTTTATCCGGCACATGAACAACAGATTAGATGCTAAAGGAAGAACCGCAACCGCAGGTGCTTTTCGCGTTCGGGTTGGTCACGATGAAACGAGAACCTTCCAGACCTTCGGTATAGTCAACGGAACCGCCGACCAGATATTGCAGGCTCATCGGATCAACCACCAGGCCAACGCCCTGTTTTTCGATGGTCATATCGCCTTCGTTCACCTGATCATCAAAGGTGAAACCATACTGGAAGCCGCTGCAACCGCCACCGGTGATATACACGCGTAATTTCAGATTCGGGTTATCTTCGTCAGCGATCAGGCTTTTAACTTTGTTGGCTGCTGCGTCGGTAAACTCCAGCGGCAGTGCTACGTCATCACTCATATTTTGCTCCAAACGACATCGGCAATTGGGCAAATTCTAACCCAATAATAATCGCCATTATCTAATACCCTGGTATTTCGTTCAAGTATTCTCGCTGGCTGATGCGGCCTTGCTTCGCGCCAGTTGCTCAGCTTCCTGTTTTGCCAGCGTGCGCGCAAGAATCGCCGAGTATAGCGGTTTCCCGCCGGTAAATTGTGCTAATAGTGTTGCGCCAAGACCGGTAATAATCATTGGCAAAATGAGCTGGTAGTTATCGGTCATTTCCAGAACCAGAATGATTCCCGTTAACGGCGCGCGAATAGATGCCGCCAGTAACGCCCCCATTCCGGCAATAGCAAAGGTGCCTGCTTCAAGGTGATATTGCGGAAACAGCTCAACGGCAACCATTCCGAAAGCGGTTCCCAGCACAGTACCCAGCGCCAGCATAGGGGCAAAAATACCGCCCGGCGCGCCGGAAGAGAAACAGAGTAAGGTGGTAATGACCCGCGCGACGAAGATAAACACCAGCATTCCCATGCTGAAATTCCCCGCGGTAGCGATAGGAATCAGGTTAAAACCGCCGCCCGACGTTGCTGGTGCCACAAACCCCAGCAATCCACACAGACCGCCAATCGCACCGCCCATCAGTACCCATTTGGTAATATTGCCGCCGTGCACACGGTGCAGCAAATCCTGCATTCCCAGCACCCATTTATTAAAAATAGGGCCGAAAATGCCAAAAATAATACCGAGGATCAGATAAAGCCACAGCGTATTAAGCGGCGCGTCAGAAAGTTTACCGACGTCAATCAACGCAACTTCATGATTAAAAATCCGGTACATAATGGTCGACATAATGACGCCAATAAATACCGCTTTAATCGAAATTAACGTATAGCGAAACTGCGGACGCATCTCTTCGATAATAAACAAAATACCCGCTAGCGGCGCGTTAAAGGCCGCCGCCAGACCCGCCGCCGCACCTGTTGCCAACAGCGTATGGCGAGCTTCATCACCTTTCAGGCGGAAAACATCGAGTACCATCCGCCCGATATTACCGCCGATTTGCACGGTTGGCCCTTCGCGCCCCAGCACCATGCCTCCGCCGAGTGTTCCCAGCCCGCCAAAGAATTTCACCGGCAACACACGCCACCAGCGAACGGGACGTTGATCTTCCAGCGCCCCTTCAATTTCCGGGATCCCCGAACCACCTGCTTCCGGCGCGTATTTGCGCACCAAAAAGTAGCCGAACATCGCCAGCACCGCCGAACAGAGAAAAGCGACGGTTAACAGAAGCGGATAATTATCAGCAGTATGTACCAGCGCCCCCATACGCTGGTTCTGCAACCAGGCGACACCTTTGTCAAAAGCAACCGCAGCCAGCCCGACAAGCGTGCCGACGACTGCCGCCATAAACAAAATGGCTAACGGGGTTTTATCGCGCTCAAGAAGTTGGCGAATCAGTTGTCTGCGTCGCAGGCGCGCGGCCTGCGGTGTTTCTAAAGAGGGAGTATCAGTTTTCATCCAATGATCACTTATTGGTCATACAAATAAGATGACGGCATTTTACTCGCACGTTCCATGAAAATCCTTTGCAAAGCGTAATGTTTCAAATGCACAAAACTTTTATACTCTAAGAAATCAGGATTGCACCAGTACAAGCAGCCTGATGTTTGACGAGTATTTAACTTGTTATGAATAACATAGAATAGCAGCCATTCACTTTTTCTACGAATCAGGAACCCTCCATGAGTAAGTCTGAAAATCTTTACAGCGCAGCGCGCGAGCTGATCCCTGGCGGTGTGAACTCCCCTGTTCGCGCCTTTACTGGCGTGGGCGGCACTCCACTGTTTATCGAAAAAGCGGACGGCGCTTATCTGTACGATGTTGATGGCAAAGCCTATATCGATTATGTCGGTTCCTGGGGGCCGATGGTGCTGGGCCATAACCATCCGGCGATCCGCAATGCCGTGATTGAAGCCGCCGAGCGTGGTTTAAGCTTTGGTGCACCGACCGAAATGGAAGTGAAAATGGCGCAACTGGTGACCGAACTGGTCCCGACCATGGATATGGTGCGCATGGTGAACTCCGGCACTGAAGCGACCATGAGCGCCATCCGCCTGGCCCGTGGTTTTACCGGTCGCGACAAAATTATTAAATTTGAAGGTTGTTACCACGGTCACGCTGACTGCCTGCTGGTGAAAGCCGGTTCTGGCGCACTCACGTTAGGCCAGCCAAATTCGCCGGGCGTTCCGGCAGATTTCGCCAAACATACCTTAACCTGTACTTATAACGATCTGGCCTCTGTACGCGCCGCGTTTGAGCAATACCCGCAAGAGATTGCCTGTATTATCGTCGAGCCGGTGGCAGGCAATATGAACTGCGTTCCACCGCTGCCAGAGTTCCTGCCAGGTCTGCGCGCGCTGTGCGACGAATTTGGCGCGTTGCTGATCATCGATGAAGTGATGACCGGTTTCCGCGTAGCGCTAGCTGGCGCACAGGATTATTACGGTGTGGAACCGGATCTCACCTGCCTCGGCAAAATCATCGGCGGTGGAATGCCGGTAGGCGCATTCGGTGGTCGTCGTGATGTAATGGATGCGCTGGCCCCGACCGGTCCGGTCTATCAGGCGGGTACGCTTTCCGGTAACCCGATTGCGATGGCTGCTGGTTTCGCCTGTCTGAATGAAGTCGCACAGCCGGGCGTTCACGAGACGCTGGATGAGCTGACAACACGTCTGGCAGAAGGTCTGCGGGAAGCGGCAGAAGAAGCCGGAATTCCGCTGGTGGTAAACCACGTTGGCGGCATGTTCGGTATTTTCTTTACCGACGCCGAGTCCGTGACGTGCTATCAGGATGTGATGGCCTGTGACGTGGAACGCTTTAAGCGTTTCTTCCATATGATGCTGGATGAAGGTGTTTACCTGGCACCGTCAGCGTTTGAAGCGGGCTTTATGTCCGTGGCGCACAGCATGGAAGATATCAATAACACCATCGATGCTGCACGTCGGGTGTTTGCGAAGTTGTGATGATTTTGCCTCGCCCACCGGGCGAGGCATTCTATTAACGGCTCTGCTTTCTCAACAAATAGATAAAATATGGCGCGCCGATAAAGGTCGACAGCAGCCCCGCTGGGATCTGGAATGGAAACAGCACCATCCGCCCACACCAGTCAGCGAACACCAGCAGTAATCCTCCCACCAGCGCCGAAATTACGATGTGTGGCATCGTCCGTCGAAAGCCCATCATCCGCGCAATATGCGGTGCCATTAAACCAACAAAACTCAACGGTCCAATGGTCATTGTCGCAGTCGCTGTCAGGCAAGCCGCTAACAGCAGCAGCGCAATTCGCGTCGGCGTCAGCGCCATCCCCACGGCTCGTGCGGTATCACCGCCCAGCGGTAAAATGGTCAGCCAGCGGCGGCACAGCGGGGTAATCGCCAGCAAAATCACCATCACAATTCCGGTACGCCAGACCTGCGCATCGGTCGCGTTGTAGGTCGAACCGGAAATCCAGGTCAGAACTTGCGCCATTCGCGGGTCACCACTTGCCTGCAACATCATCAAAAGCATGGTGAACGCGGTACTTAACGCCATCCCCGCCAGTAACATGCGGTGTGGGGAAAATCCACCGCGTCCGGCGGCGATCATAATGATCAACAGCGTCACCGCCGCGCCGAGACTGCCTGCAGGTAACAGCCAGCCAAAGGCATTACCCGGCACCAGAAACAGCATCAACACCACGCCAAACGCCGCGCCGGAGCTAATCCCCAGCACTTCCGGGCTTGCCATCGGGTTGCCGGTCAGTCGCTGAATAATACAGCCCGCCACCGCCAGCATGACGCCCGCAAATAGCGCCGCCATAATTCGCGGCCAGCGCCAGGGCATTAAATCATCGAGCAACGCCCCGCTCGCCCACATCCAGCCGTGCGCATCACGACCAAACGACAGCGCCACCACCACTGCCATCAACAGCAGCACGCCGCCCGCGAGGGCAAACGCCAGCACATGTTGGCGTTCAGCCGCGACACGATCGTTGACCTTCATATCCGGCGCGCTAATGCTGCGTAAACGCGGCAGCAGCCAAAGTAGCAGCGGCGCACCTATCAACGCAGTGACCGAACCGGTAGAAACTTCCATCCACACGCGAGTCAGCCAGAGGATGATTTGATCAGAAAGCCACAGAATTAACGCACCAATCAGCGACGCCAGCATCAACCGTGGCAACAAACGCCGCGCCCCCAGCATTTTTGCCAGCAGTGGCGCGAACAACCCGATAAAGCCGATAATCCCCACTGCGTTCACCAGCAGCGCACTGATGACTATCGCCAGCGACAGCGCCGCCAGACGCGCGAGCGACAAGGCCAGCCCGAGGTTGCGCGCCACGCCATCATCAAGCCCCATCAGGGTTAACGGGCGAAGTAGCAATAACGTCAGCATCACGCTGCCCAGCAGCTGCGGCCATAAACGCTCAACGCCGCCCCAGTCGGTTTGCGTCAGCGTTCCGGTGCTCCACAGAAACATGCTTTGCAGTTGGTCATGATGGAAGATAACCAGTAACTGATTGATTGCACCGCAATAAAGGCTCACTACCAGCCCCGCGAGAATCAGCGTTACCGGCGACAGCCGTTTCCCCCACGCGACGCCAAAGACAATTAAGCCAACCACACAAGCCCCTGCCAGTGCAGCAAACTGGCTCGCCATAGCACCTGGGATCGCCCAGAGCGTGGTGACGGTAATCCCCAGTTGCGCGCCTGTAGCAACGCCCAGCGTCGTCGGTTCCGCCAGCGGGTTACGCAGCACTTGCTGAAACAGCACGCCCACCAGCCCCAGGCCCGCGCCCACCAGCAGCGAAATCGCCAGACGCGGCAGCAAGCTGTAGTGAAAAATCATCTGCTCGATGACATCGATATCCGGCGACCAGGCAGCCTGCGCCCACTGGCTACGCGGCAGCGCTTGCGAAAAGTTCATCCAGGTGAGCGCCGCTGCGACAATCACCAGCAGCGCCAGCAATAACGCCGGGAAAAGCGCAATTCGTTTACTCACGCTTTACCTCCGATGGCGTTATCCAGAATACGCACAAAGTGCATTGCCGAAAGCGTCGCGCCATAGAACCAGACCGCCGGAACGCGCTGAAAGCGTCCGGCGCGGACAAACGGCATGGCCTGCCACAGCGGCGTCGCCATTAGGGCGTCCATGTCTTTGCTGTTGTCGTGATCAAAACAGAGCACATCAACGTCTTTATACGCCGCCAGACGATCGATACTGACGGCGGTACTGCCCCAGAAGTTGGTTTCCCCTTGCCAGGCATTTGGGATGCCGTACTCATCAAGAATTTCCTGGAACAAGCTGTTTGGACCGAAGACCAACATATGGCGCGGATCGATAAGCGTCGTCAGCAATAACGGGCGTGCACCACGCTTCACAAAGCGGGGTTTCATGCTGCGGATAAAGTCTTCATATTGCGCTAAATGCGTTTCTGCTGCGCTTTGCAGGTTAAGTAAATCTGCTATTTCCGTCAGTGATTTACGCGCCATCGCCAGCGGCTGTTTGCCGTCGCTGAAGTTAAATCCACGCCCCGGCGCAATACGTGCCAGCATTTCTGGTGAAGGGCCATATCCTGCCGACCAGACCATAAACGATGGTTTCATTTCGGTCAGCAGTTCAAGGTTAGGTTCTGTGCGCAAACCGACGTCGATCACTGAGTCCGGCAATGGCGGCTCGCTGACCCACAGGCGATAGTTGATGGTGTCCGCCACGCCGTAAGGCACGATGCCGAGCGCCAGCAGTAATTCCACCGGCAACCACTCCAGCGCCACAATACGATTGGGATCAATAGCCGCCGCGTGGGCGGTATTCATCTGCCATAACAACGGAGAAAGCGCCATCGCCGTTAACAGTCGACGGCGCGAAATAAGAGGTAAGCCGCTCATCAATAAACAAAACTCACAGGTGCAGCACCCGCCGGATGCGGCAAAATACCCATCGGGATGCCATAAATCATTTCGAGGGTTTCGCCGCGCATAATTTCCGCAGGCGTTCCCTGAGCAATCATTTCACCGCCGCGCAGGGCGACCAGATAATCACAGTAACGCGCAGCCATATTGATATCGTGCAGCACGGCAATGACCGTCAGGCCACGCTCCTGACTTAAACGATGCACCAGCGCCAGCACATCAACCTGGTGGGCGATATCCAGCGCCGAGGTCGGTTCGTCGAGCAATAGACAACGGCTATCCTGCGCCACCAGCATGGCTATCCACGCCCGCTGACGTTCGCCGCCAGAGAGACTATCGACCAACCGATGCGCCAGCGGTTTTAAGCCAACCAGCGAGATAGCTTCCTCGACCTTTTCGCGATCTGCAGCACCAAAGCGCCCTAGTGCGCCATGCCACGGGTAACGACCAATCGCCACCAGTTCACGCACCGTCATCCCTTCTGCCGGAGGAAGCTGCTGCGGTAAATAAGCCACTTTGCGGGCGAACGCCTTGCTGCTCCAGCTTTCCAGCGGCTGGGCATCAAGAAGAATTTCGCCTTCCGACGGTGGCTGATGACGGCCAAGCATTTTGAGCAGAGTGGATTTACCAGAACCGTTGTGACCAATCAGACCGGTCACTTTCCCGGCAGGAAAGGTTAACGACAGCGGATGCAAAAGCGTGCGCCCGGGCACACGAAAGGAGATATTACGCAGTGCAAAAGTGGTATCGGAATGATTCGTGTATTCCTGCATAACAGCCAACTTGTGAAACGGGCACGGAAATCCGTGCCCCAAAAGAGAAATTAGAAACGGAAGGTTGCGGTTGCAACGACCTGACGTTCTGCGCCCCAGAAGCAGCCATAGGTCTGGAAGCAACTGGCAACATACTCACGATCGAGCAAATTGTTGACGTTCACAGCAAGGCTGGATCCCGCCATACCAAAGCGTGCCAGATCATATTTTACAACAGCATCCATTACAGCTGCGCTACCCACTTTAAAAGTGTTTGCCGGATCACCATAGCTGGAACCAATAAAACGACCACCTGTTCCCAATGTTAAACCAGAAAGCGGCCCTTCATTGAAGGTATAATCCCCCCAGAGAGATGCCATATGCTCCGGTACTTGTTCTGGAGTTTTACCTTTGAGATTGGTGTCTTTGGTGTATTCCGCATCGGTGTAGGTATAAGAAGCCGTCAAGTTAATATTGGCATTTAACGCCGCTTTTGCTTCAAGTTCCACACCACGAGCGCGAATCTCACCTGCCGGGACTTGCGCTAATGGGTTTGTTGGGTCTGCTGTCAGGTTATTTGTTTTCGTCAATTGATAGACTGCGCCCGTAACAACGACCGGCATATCATTCGGAACATATTTTACGCCAGCTTCATACTGTTCACCTTTCGATGGCTTATAGGAAACGCGCGGGTTGCTCCACAGATCGAAAGCACTCGGTTCAAAGGACTGGCTATAGCTAAAGTAAGGTGAAATACCATTATCGAATAAGTAATTTACACCACCGCGCCAGGTGAACTGATGATCATTGCGCTCAATATAACCTTCAGTCGGCGTATAAGAGTTTTCACGAACAGTGGTCGCTTGCTTAGACCAATCGTAGCGTCCCCCCAGAGTGAATACCCATTTATTCCATTCCGCCTGATCCTGAACATAAATACCTGTTTGTTTGCTTTCATTCATCTGGTATGGCTCTGCGCTACCAAATGCAAAGTATTCAGGATGGTATTTGTTATAAAGATCGATGGATGGTGCAGATCCAAAGCTGGCATTGATATCATTGCGCATACGCATGAAGTCTACCCCTGTCAGCAAAGTATGCCCGACGTCACCTGTAGCAAACTTACTTTCAAGTTGGGTATCAACGCTAAAGTTTTGTAGACGCTCATTATCCACCACTGTCCCGCGGTTTAAGGTATGACCATCGCTGGCAATCCCTGTGCCATAAACACTTTTCTGTGAGGTTTTCATTTCACTGAAACGCAGATTCTGACGCACGGTGAAGGTGTCATTAAAACCATGTTCAAAACTATATCCCACCATTTTCTGGTTACGGGAGTATGTATTATTCGATGCACCTTCATTGAAATCAGTCGGTAGACGCTTACCATTAGGCAATGGCTCAACGGTCCCCTCTTTCGGCAACCAACCGTAATAACCCGTTTCTGGTTCGTTCTGAAAATAGGACAGGAAAGTAAAATTGGTTTTGTCGTCTGGACGCCATGAGAATGATGGAGCAATGGTATAACGCTGAGATTCAGAGTTTTTCTGCTGTTCGTTTGTTGAGCGTGCGAGGCCAGTCAAACGGTAGGAGAACTCACCGTTATCATCCAGCGCATCACTGAAATCGAATCCGGTCTGAAACAGATTATCCGTCCCCATTTTAAACTGAATTTCTTTCAGGGGTTCAGTTGTCGGACGCTTACTCACCATAGAAATAATCCCACCAGGATTACTTTTCCCATAGAGAACAGACGTCGGCCCGCGCATCAGTTCAACCCTCTCGAGCATGTAAGGATCAATCACAGCATCGTTATAAAAGTTGCCCTGAAGTTTTAGCCCATCAAGGTAATTATTTTGATTCAGACCAACAGATGAGAAACCACGAATAATAACAAAATCATATGTATTAGAAGCACCACGACTGCTAACCGTAACGCCAGGTGTATAACCTAATGCTTCTTTTACAGACTGAAATTGATGCATCTGCATCTCTTCATTTGTCACAACCGAAATAGACTGCGGCGTTTTTTCAATTGGTGTATCCGTTTTAGTCGCAGTAGCAGAGTGCTTCGCCGCAATAGTTGCAGCTGGCCCCCATGCGCTTTCTTGCGGCGCAGGTGCAGCGGTAACGGTGATAGTGTCTTCTTTCGGTTCAACCGCTGCCTGTGCATAAACAGACATGCCGCTAACCGCTGTGGCTACTACAACTGCGATTTTACGCAGTGAGTGTTTTGGCTGAGCAGTTTTGGAACGCGCCATTGGTATATCTCTGATGTAAAGTGAATGATAACGTAAACGAGAATGATTATTATAAAGATAAGATAATATTCGAAACGCTGGCGGGTTCGCAAGCGGTACGCAATCTGAGCGTTCCTGAAGGGTTAATAAACAACCAGATGAAAAGAAAGGGTTAATACTTTAGGTGGGATGTTATTTTACCGGATGGCAACTCGCCATCCGGTATGTCACGCTTAGACGTTAATTACTACCAAACATATCCTTGATCCAACCGGCTACACCGTCGCTGTCTTTCTGCTCTTGCTGAGCAGGTTGCTGTTGCGGCTGTTGCTGCGGCTGAGAAGACTGATCAAACGGATTGCCTGACGGTTGCTGCTGCATCTCACTCTGCTGGCACAGCGATTGCGGATCGCTGGTCCAGACCGGCAAGACACGCATACCACCGCTGCAAACAAAGTTGCCGTCGTAGTCCACGCCCATATTTGCAATATCTTCTGGCGGAACAAGATTTAGCGGCGTTGGCGTCTGGTTAGCCAGATAACGCTGATAAATCGACATTGCCCCGCTGGCTCCATACAGTTTGGTCGGTTGGTTGTTATCACGGCCTACCCAGGTGATGGTCACCGTGCTGCCGTCAATGCCCGCAAACCAGGTATCTACGTTATTGTTGGTAGTCCCTGTTTTCCCTGCCAGATGCAGGTTCGGGTATTTCGCCCCAAGCTGACGACCCGTACCACGTTGTACCACCTGCTGCATGGTCCATAGTGTCAGATATGCCGCCTGCGCCGGAACAGCGCGTTCTGCCTGCGGGAAGCTCTGATACAGCACCTTGCCATCTTCTGCGATGACTGAACGCAGCGCAGAAAGCGGTGCACGGTTACCACCGCTGGCGATGGTCTGGAATGCCTGCGCCACTTCGATTGGCGTTAAGTTCAACGCCCCCAGCAGCATTGCCGGAACCGGATGCAGCTGATCTTTCGGTACGCCCAGTTTAATCCAGGTCTCCGTAACCGCAGGCAGCCCCAGCGCCATCCCCAGATTCACCGTCGGCACGTTCATCGAACGGGTCAACGCATCCACCAGCATCACTCTGCCACTTTCGCTATAACGACGGTCATCATTCTGCGGTGACCAGACCTGGCCATTCGGCTGACGCAGCGCGATTGGCGCATCGGCAATCCACGTATTCAAACGATAGATTTTCGGCTGGCTTAAGGCAGTCAGATAAGTCGCTGGTTTTGCAAGGGAACCAATCGAACGACGCGCCTGCATCGCACGGTTGTAGCCCGCAAACTGCGGCTCAGAACCACCGACCATCGCACGAACTTCACCGCTAAAGCGGTCAACAACCACAATCGCGGTTTCAAGATCGCTCAACTTACGCTGTTTCTTCAGTGCCGGAATGCCTTCCACGGCGGCTTTTTCTGCCGCGTCCTGGGCCACCGAGTCAAAGGTAGTGAAGATCTTCACGCCGGAGAGATCTTTTACCTTATCGCCCAGTTTTGCCTGCAGCTCCTGACGCACCAGTTGCATAAAGGCTGGCTGTGGAGAGATCACCCCACCGCGCGGCTGAACCCCCAGCGGACGTGCACTCAACATGTCATAGAGTTCTTGATCAATAATCTGTTGCTGTTGCAGCAGACGCAGCACCAGATTACGTCGCTCCAGCGCCAGTTTCGGGTTACGCCACGGATTGTAGATGGACGCCCCTTTCACCATACCCACCAACAGCGCCTGCTGGTCGAGGCTCAATTCTTCTACCGGGCGACCAAAGTAATACAAGCTCGCCAGCGGGAAGCCGCGGATTTCGTTGTCGCCGCTCTGACCGAGATACACCTCGTTCATATACAGCTCAAGAATACGGTCTTTGCTGTAACGCGCGTCCATGATCAGCGCCATGTAAGCTTCGTTCGCTTTACGCCAGTAAGAGCGCTCGCTGGAGAGGAACAGGTTTTTCACCAGCTGTTGCGTCAGCGTACTCGCACCCTGCACCGTGCGTCCGGCGGTCAGGTTTGCCAGCACCGCACGTCCGATGGAGTAGAGACTGATCCCATCATGCTCGTAGAAATGGCGGTCTTCTGTCGCCAGCAAAGTATCCACCAGCAAATCAGGGAAACCACTGCGCGGCACAAACAGACGCTGCTCACCGTTTGGCGAAGAGATCATGGTGATCAGACGCGGATCAAGACGGAAGAAACCGAACTGACGGTTGTTCTCCATATTGACGATCGTCGCCAGATGATCGCCATCAAAGGTCAGACGTGCACGCACCTGCCCTTCTTTACTGTCCGGGAAATCAAACGGACGGCGGATCATCTCAATGCTGTTGGCCTGCACGGTAAATTCGCCAGGACGGGTCATTTTCGACACCTGACGATACTGGGTTGCCTCCAGCAGCTTCACCATCTCGTTCTTGCTGATGGTCATATCTGGCTCAAGGTTGACCATTCGGCCATAAACTGCCGCAGGCAGTTGCCAGACCTTGCCATCAATACGGCTGCGAATTTTTTGATCGAGATAAACGCCGTAAATGGCGATCAGCACGGCAAAAACGATAGCCAGTTTTAGCAGCAGCCATAGCCAGCCGCGTTTGCCACGAGGCTTACGCCCTTTGCCTTTGCCCTTACCTTTGCGCGGCATCGGTTCTTCATCCTCATAGTCATCATAATCGTCGTAATCATCGTCATCTTCGTAACGACGACGGCTTACCTTTTGTTTGACCGGACGCGTCGGTTTCCCTTTGCGTCCAATTGGCTCGCGGTCATTCCCGGCCATGCTTTTTCTCCGCAATATTCAGGCGCAAAAGCCCGATTTTCTGTTCTTCTGTTGCAAGACAGAAGAAGATATCTCTCAAATTTGCTTTGGTCTTCACGAATACTTTTTCGTCCGTCGCGTCGGTGCCGTGTTTGCCGGGTCGTCCGGCCAGACATGTTTGGGATAACGCCCTTTCATCTCTTTTTGCACCTCACGGTACGCTCCTTTCCAGAAGGCGCTCAAATCTCGTGTGATTTGCAGCGGCCTTTGGGCAGGGGAAAGCAACTCCAGCACCAGCGGCACGCGCCCCTGAGCGATCGTCGGATTGGTGGCCTCACCAAACATCTCCTGCATTCTCACCGCCAGCGCGGGCGGGTTATCTTCATGATAACGAATGGCGATCCGGCTTCCCGTCGGCACAGTGTAATGCGCAGGCAATTCACTATCCAGACGTTGCTGCATTCCCCAATCAAGTAATCCGCGTAGTGCCTGATAAATGTCGAGTGATTTCAGGCCGCGTAGTGAATGCACGCCGCTCATATGCGGCAGTAGCCACGTTTCCAGCGTCGCCAACAAACTCTCATCATCAACCGCTGGCCAGTCATATTCCGGCAACCACTTTGCGGCGCATAACAAACGCAAGCGTAGCTGTTCCGCTTCCGCCGTCCAGTTGAGCACGCTTAAACCTTTATCACGAATGCCGTTAAGCATCGCCTGATGCAACTCGTCTTCCGAGGGTTTCGCCAGTGGCTTCACTTTCACCGTCAACTGACCGATTTGCAGCCGACGCCAGGCTTTCAGCGTGCCTTGCGCGTCATCCCATTCCACGGTGTCCGACTGCTGTACCAGCTGCGGGCAGCGTTGTACTAACTCATCAATATCGACCGGCAGCGCCAGTAAAATCCGCGCATCCGGCGAGGCGCTGCCCTGCAATAATAACGGTGCGATCAACCATTCGTGGCGGCTTAGCGCATCGTCGGCATCGAGCATCGCCCCCATGCCGTTTGCCAGTTGATAGCGTCCATCTTGCCCACGGCGACGAGCAATGCGATCGGCATACGCCCCGGCAAGTAGCGGCGCGATAAGAGAACTGTCTGCCTCACCGCCGCGTACGTTTAAACGTTTTAACAGTTGCTGACTACGTTGCTGCCAGGCTGGTTGATTGCGCGAAAACGCCACGCCCAGGTCACTATTGCCCATCCGTGGCGGCTCTTCGAGAATGGCGGCAATTTTTGCCGCGGTAGCAGCTTCGTCGTCGTTCTTCGCGCTAACCAGCATTGCCGCTAAACGCGGATCGTTACCCAGCGCTGCCATTTTTTGCCCTTGCGCACTAAGCCGTTCACCGTCCAGCGCCCCCAGCATCCGTAACAGGCGTTTCGCGGCCAGTAGATTCACCGTTGGCGGTTGATCCAGCCAGCTCATCTGCGCCGGATCGCTGCATCCCCATTGCAGTAATTCCATCAGCAAACCGGAAAGATCGCTTTGTAATATTTCCGGTTCACTTTGCGCCGCAGCGCGTTCTGCTTGTTCTTTGGCGATTAAATGCAGGCAGATACCCGGCTCCAGACGCCCGGCGCGCCCGGCACGCTGCGTCATGGATGCCTGACTAACGCGTTGAGTAATCAACCGCGTAAGCCCCGTGCGCGGATCAAAACGCGCCACACGCTCCTGGGCACAATCCACCACCAGACGAATACCTTCAATGGTTAAACTGGTTTCAGCAATATTGGTCGCCAGCACCACTTTGCGCATCCCTTGCGGTGCCGGGAGGATCGCTTTTCGCTGATCGTTCAGCGACAACGCGCCATACAGCGGGCAGAGCAACACATCACTGCCGATGCGCGAAGCCAGTTGTTCCTGCACGCGCTGAATTTCTCCGACGCCTGGTAAAAATAACAGTAATGATCCACTTTCCTGACGCAGCATTTCGGCGGTGGCTACCGCAACGGCTTCGTCAAAACGCTGATGCGCGGGCAGCGGTAAATAACGGCGTTCAACCGGAAACGAGCGCCCTTCTGAGATGATGACGGGCGCTTCTGGCAGCATTTGCTGCAAGCGGTCGTTGTCCAGCGTAGCCGACATAATCAGCAGTTTAAGGTCATCACGCAGACCTTGTTGCACATCGAGTAACAGCGCCAACGCCAAATCCGCCTGCAAGCTGCGCTCATGAAACTCATCGAGGATCACCAATCCAACACCGCTCAGTTCCGGGTCACGCTGGATCATGCGCGTCAGCACGCCTTCGGTAACCACTTCCAGGCGGGTATTCGGCCCGACGCAGTTTTGCGCACGCATCCGGTAGCCAACGGTATCGCCTGGCTTTTCGTTAAGCAGCTCCGCCAGCCGTTGCGCAACGTTACGCGCCGCCAGACGACGCGGCTCCAGCAGAATGATTTTCCCGTGAATAGCTGAATGCGCCAGCAGTTGCAGCGGCAGCCAGGTTGATTTCCCGGCCCCGGTCGGCGCACTTAATAACACCTGCGATGCACAATCGAGAGCGGTAAGTAATTCAGGTAAGACGGCAGCAACGGGCAACGACGACACAAAACGCTCCAGAGGGTTAACATTCTTCGCGGCACATTGTAGCATCGCGGTAATTCATAACCGAGTGCCTCACATGTCTGAACCGCAACGGCTGTTCTTTGCTATCGACTTACCTGCAGAAATCCGCGAACAGATTATCCACTGGCGCGCCACACACTTCCCACCTGACGCGGGACGTCCGGTCGCCGCCGATAATTTGCATCTGACTCTGGCATTTTTAGGCGAAGTGAGCGCCGAGAAAGAGAAGGCGCTTTCTCTTTTAGCCGGGCGGATTCGTCAACCGGGTTTCACACTCACGCTTGATGACGCCGGTCAATGGCTGCGTTCGCGTGTGGTGTGGTTAGGGATGCGTCAGCCACCACGCGGCTTAATCCAGCTGGCGAATATGCTCCGTTCACAGGCTGCCCGCAGCGGTTGTTTTCAAAGCAATCGTCCGTTTCATCCACATATTACCTTATTGCGCGACGCCAGCGAGGCGGTGACAATCCCGCCGCCAGGTTTTAACTGGTCGTATACGGTGACGGAGTTCACCCTTTACGCCTCCTCGTTTGCCCGTGGACGCACACGCTACACGCCGCTAAAACGCTGGGCGCTAACGCAATAACAAGGATTGTCGTAATGGAATTTACTCCCCCTCTACAGCGCGCGACGCTAATTCAGCGTTACAAACGCTTTTTAGCCGATGTGATCACACCCGATGGTCGCGAATTAACGCTACACTGCCCAAATACGGGTGCGATGACCGGTTGTGCAACGCCTGGCGATACCGTCTGGTATTCGACTTCAGACAACACCAAACGGAAATACCCACACACCTGGGAATTGACTCAAAGCCAGAGCGGCGCAATTATTTGCGTCAATACGCTTTGGGCTAACAGGTTGACGAAAGAGGCTATCCTTAATGAATCAATTTCAGAACTGTCAGGCTATAGCTCGCTGAAAAGCGAAGTTAAATACGGCGCAGAACGCAGCCGTATTGACTTTATGTTGCAGGCGGATTCGCGTCCAGACTGCTATATTGAAGTGAAATCGGTTACGTTAGCGGAAAACGAACAGGGATATTTTCCCGATGCGGTCACTGAACGAGGTCAGAAACACCTTCGGGAGTTGATGAGCGTAGCGGCTGAAGGCCAGCGTGCGGTTATCTTTTTTGCCGTGCTGCATTCAGCCATTACACGGTTTTCACCCGCGCGCCACATCGATGAGAAATACGCGCAACTATTGTCAGAAGCTCAACAGAGGGGGGTAGAAATTCTGGCTTACAAAGCGGAACTTTCTGCCGAAGGCATGGCTCTTAAAAAATCATTACCGGTTACATTGTAGTAGAGTAAGTAACTGGTTAATTTACATTCTGGTCGCGTGCGCAAATACGCTTTTCCTCACACAGTTGTCAAGTGTTACGTTTAGATAATTGCTATCCGGAAAAGCATCTGCTATTTATAGCGGCCTCATTTTTCCCCCGAACATGGGGATCGATAGTGCGTGTTAAGGAGAAGCAACATGCAAGAAGGGCAAAACCGTAAAACATCGTCCCTGAGTATTCTCGCCATCGCTGGGGTGGAACCATATCAGGAGAAGCCGGGCGAAGAGTATATGAATGAAGCCCAGCTGGCGCACTTCCGTCGTATTCTGGAAGCATGGCGTAATCAACTCAGGGATGAAGTCGATCGCACCGTTACACATATGCAGGATGAAGCAGCCAACTTCCCGGACCCGGTAGACCGTGCAGCCCAGGAAGAAGAGTTCAGCCTCGAACTGCGTAACCGCGATCGCGAGCGTAAGCTGATCAAAAAGATCGAGAAGACGCTGAAAAAAGTGGAAGACGAAGATTTCGGCTACTGCGAATCCTGCGGTGTTGAAATTGGTATTCGCCGTCTGGAAGCGCGCCCGACAGCCGATCTGTGCATCGACTGCAAAACGCTGGCTGAAATTCGCGAAAAACAGATGGCTGGCTAATTACAGCCGTTCCATCACGTTTACCACAGGCGGGAAATGCTCCCGCCTTATTTTTTGTTCAAAGAGATGACAGACACACACTATATTGGCCGCTTTGCCCCCTCTCCTTCCGGCGAGCTTCATTTTGGCTCTCTGATTGCCGCGCTTGGCAGCTATTTACAGGCTCGCGCTAGGCAAGGTCGCTGGCTGGTACGCATTGAAGATATCGACCCGCCTCGTGAAGTTCCCGGTGCCGCAGAGACTATCCTGCGCCAGCTGGAACATTACGGTCTGCACTGGGACGGCGACGTTCTCTGGCAATCGCAACGTCACGACGCCTATCGCGAAGCACTCGCCTGGTTACATGAGCAAGGACTAAGTTATTACTGCACCTGCACGCGCGCGCGTATTCAAAGCATTGGCGGTATTTACGACGGCCATTGCCGGGAATTGCATCATGGACCAGACAACGCCGCAGTACGTATCCGCCAGCAGCATCCGGTCACCCAGTTTACTGACCTGCTGCGAGGCATTATTCACGCCGACGAAAAACTGGCACGGGAAGATTTTATTATTCATCGCCGTGATGGTTTGTTTGCCTATAACCTGGCGGTGGTGGTGGATGATCACTTCCAGGGCGTGAGCGAAATTGTCCGCGGGGCAGATTTGATCGAACCGACAGTGCGGCAAATCTCGCTGTACCAGCTTTTTGGCTGGCAAGTGCCAGATTACATTCATCTTCCGCTGGCGCTTAATCCACAAGGCGCTAAACTTTCCAAGCAGAATCATGCGCCTGCGTTGCCAAAAGGCGATCCACGCCCGGTACTAATCGCGGCACTTCAATTTCTGGGGCAGCAGGCAGAAGCACACTGGCAGGATTTCAGCGTCGAGCAAATCCTTCAGTTAGCCGTCAAAAACTGGCGGCTTACCGCCGTGCCTGAGTCGGCAATTGTAAATTCAACATTCTCAAATGCGTCATGCTGAGCTATGATTAGCCGCTATTTTTTTGTCCTGAATGATGTTTGACACTACCGAGGTGTACTATTTTTACCCGAGTCGCTAATTTTTGCCGCAAGGTGCTAAGCCGCGAGGAAAGCGAGGCTGAACAGGCAGTCGCCCGTCCACAGGTGACGGTGATCCCGCGTGAGCAGCATGCTATTTCCCGCAAAGATATCAGTGAAAATGCCCTGAAGGTAATGTACAGGCTCAATAAAGCGGGATACGAAGCCTGGCTGGTTGGCGGCGGCGTGCGCGACCTGTTACTTGGCAAAAAGCCGAAAGATTTTGACGTAACCACTAACGCCACGCCTGAGCAGGTGCGCAAACTGTTCCGTAACTGCCGCCTGGTGGGTCGCCGTTTCCGTCTGGCTCATGTGATGTTTGGCCCGGAGATTATCGAAGTTGCGACCTTCCGTGGACACCACGAAGGTAACATCAGCGACCGCACGACCTCCCAACGCGGGCAAAACGGCATGTTGCTGCGCGACAACATTTTCGGCTCCATCGAAGAAGACGCCCAGCGCCGCGATTTCACTATCAACAGCCTGTATTACAGCGTGGCAGATTTTACCGTCCGTGATTACGTTGGCGGCATGAAGGATCTGAAAGACGGCGTTATCCGTCTGATTGGTAACCCGGAAACGCGCTACCGTGAAGATCCGGTACGGATGCTGCGCGCGGTACGTTTTGCCGCCAAATTGGGTATGCGTATCAGTCCTGAAACCGCAGAACCGATCCCTCGCCTCGCTACCCTGCTGAACGATATTCCACCGGCACGTCTGTTTGAAGAATCTTTGAAACTGCTGCAAGCGGGCTACGGTTACGAAACCTATAAGCTGCTGTGTGAATATCACCTGTTCCAGCCGCTGTTCCCGACCATTACCCGCTACTTCACGGAAAATGGCGACAGCCCGATGGAGCGGATCATTGAACAGGTGCTGAAGAATACCGACACGCGTATCCATAACGATATGCGCGTGAACCCGGCGTTCCTGTTTGCCGCCATGTTCTGGTACCCACTGCTGGAGACAGCACAGAAGATCGCCCAGGAAAGTGGCCTGACCTATCACGACGCTTTCGCGCTGGCGATGAACGACGTGCTGGACGAAGCCTGCCGTTCACTGGCAATCCCGAAACGTCTGACGACGTTAACCCGCGATATCTGGCAGTTGCAGTTGCGTATGTCCCGACGTCAGGGTAAACGCGCCTGGAAACTGCTGGAGCATCCTAAGTTCCGTGCGGCTTATGACCTGTTGGCCTTGCGAGCTGAAGTTGAACGTAACGCTGAACTGCAGCGTCTTGTGAAATGGTGGGGTGAGTTCCAGGTTTCCGCGCCACCAGACCAAAAAGGGATGCTCAACGAGCTGGATGAAGAGCCGTCACCGCGTCGCCGTTCTCGTCGTCCACGCAAACGCGCACCGCGTCGTGAGGGTACCGCATGACAGTGGCGTATATTGCCATAGGCAGCAATCTGGCCTCTCCGCTGGAGCAGGTCAATGCTGCCCTGAAAGCATTAGGCGATATCCCTGAAAGCCACATTCTTGCCGTTTCTTCGTTTTACCGCACCCCACCGCTGGGGCCGCAAGATCAACCCGATTACTTAAACGCAGCCGTGGCGCTGGAAACCTCTCTTGCACCTGAAGAGTTACTCAACCACACACAACGTATTGAGTTACAACAAGGTCGCGTCCGTAAAGCGGAACGCTGGGGGCCGCGCACACTGGATCTCGACATCATGCTATTTGGTAATGAAGTAATAAATACCGAACGCCTGACCGTTCCGCACTACGATATGAAGAATCGTGGATTTATGCTGTGGCCGCTGTTTGAAATTGCGCCGGAGCTGGTGTTTCCTGATGGAACAGTATTAGGAAATTTATTAAAAATAAATAAATTTCATGAATTAAACAAATGGTGATTTAATGATTTCATGAATATAAATAAATTCCGAAAAATAGCCTTACCCCATTGCAATTAATATATTCCCTAAGCTACAACCATAATTAATATTATATACCCCGTTAACACCTTCCGCCTCACATACAATATTTTTCCCGCTTTGTACATTAAGTTTTACTTAAAGATGAATTAAGTGGATATATAAATTTAAATATGCACAATATCCCACTTGGTGATGAACAGATGTTACATTCAGTAAATCTTCACATTCATCATTAACAAACCAATCTATTTTTCTCTATCGGGGTTCTTTGTCTGAAAGCACCCGATTGTAGTTAAACTCATGGAATATAATTCAAGGATTATTATGTCTAAAAAATTAGGTTTTGCCCTGTCTGGTCTTATGCTGGCAATGGTTGCAGGTACTGCTTCTGCTGATATGGACGGTGGTCAGATTAACATCAGTGGCTTGGTTAGCGATAACACCTGTGAAACAAAAGTTGATGGCGGCAAGCAAGATGGCCTGGTTCTTCTGCAAACTGCAACGGTTGCTGAAATTACCGCTGGTGTATCTGAAACTGCTGTCGGTGCCAAAGCGAAACCGTTTAGCATTACTGTAGACTGCAGCAAAGCGACTCCGGGAGGCCAACCGACTCTGACATTCGGTTCAGTTTTCTTTGGTAACAGTCGTGGCACTTTGAATAACGATATGTCCATCACCACCCCGTCATCTGGTGTGAATATCGCCCTGCACAACATTGACGGCACCACTGTTAAACAAGTCAAAATTAATAACGCATCTGATGCTTACACTAAAGCATTAACCAATAATGTTGCAGTCTTTGACTTCAAAGCCTCCTATGTTCGTGAAGACGACTCAACACCAGCAACGGCTGGTTATGTAAGAACCAACACAGCTTACACCATCACCTACAATTAAGTTATTCGTTGGTGATTTAAATTACTACAAGGGTGCGACACCTATTGTCGCCCCCTTGTCTTGAAAACAATTCATGTCATGGATGGTATATTTTGTTAAATAAAAAGAATATTGTCGCATTATGTGTTGCCAGTAGTATGGCATTTAGCATGCCTGTTATGGCTGATATTGTTATTTCCGGTACACGCGTCATTTATAAAAGTGATCAAAAAAGCGTTAGCGTACGCCTGGAGAATAAAGGCAATAGCCACCTGTTAGTACAAAGCTGGCTGGATACCGGTGACGATAACGCTGAGCCAGGAAGCATTAATGTACCATTTACGGCAACACCTCCCGTTTCACGTATTGATGCTAAACGCGGTCAAACCATCAAATTGATGTATACCGGCAGTACCGTACTCCCCAGCGATAAAGAAAGCGTATTCTGGTTTAACGTGCTGGAAGTGCCCCCAAAACCAGATGCTTCAAAAGTAGAGAATCAGAGCCTGTTACAACTGGCTTTCCGTACCCGTATCAAGCTGTTCTATCGTCCGGCAGGATTAAACGGTAACCCGTCTGAAGCACCATTAGCCCTGAAATGGAAATGGGCTGAAGGGAAGTCTGGCCTGAGTGTATATAACCCAACACCTTATTACGTCTCTTTCAACAGTGCAGAGTTAATCGCTGGCGGTAAGTCGAACCCGCTCAATGTAAAAATGGTTGCACCGAAAAGCGAAGAGATTTTCACCATAAGCGGTTCAGGCGGGAAAGCAACGTCAGGAAAGGTACATTTCTCCGCGATTAATGATTTTGGCGGCGCAATTGAAGGCGATGTCAATTTGTAAGACCAGGGACCTTATGCAGCAGGAAGCCAATGTAATGAAAACAACGACATCGACTAAACGCCATAATCTTACGCGTATCGCAATGTATTGCTCAATTATGTATAGCGGCGCTACCATCGGAGCCGAAAGCGTTGAGTATGACCCTACCTTTTTAATGGGTGGCAACGCTTCCAGTATTGATGTTAGCCGCTATAGCGATGGCAACCCGACTTTGCCTGGTGTTTACGATGTTAGCATCTATGTTAACGAGCAACCTGTTGCTAACCTGGAGATCCCCTTTATCGCGATCCCCGATAAAAAGAATGCTCAAGCCTGTATTACCCTGAAAAATCTACTACAACTGCATATCAAGACCCCCCCGGCAGACGAGGAAAATACTATCCTTCTTCCACGGGATGAAACGCTTGGCAACTGTCTTGACCTGTCGTTAGCCATACCTAAATCCTCAGTGAGCTATGACCCCTCTGAACAACGTCTGGATATCAATGTTCCCCAGGCGTGGGTGATGAAGAATTATCAAAACTATGTGGACCCATCACTTTGGGAAAATGGCATTAACGCGGCTACGCTGTCTTATAACATCAACGCTTATCGCAGTGAAAATTCAAATTATACAAATGATAGCGTTTATACATCGTTCAATGGTGGCGTCAATTTAGGGGCCTGGCGTCTGCGTAGCAGCGGTAACTATAGCTGGAGAAACGACGCGGGAAGCAATGTTGAGTTTATGAATCGCTACGTCCAGCGCGACATTACCGCTATTCGCTCGCAGCTCATTATGGGGGAATCCTACACCACAGGTGAAACGTTCGACTCCGTTAGTATCCGCGGCATTCGCTTATACAGCGACAGCCGAATGCTGCCGCCTGTATTGGCAAACTTCGCCCCGACAATTCGTGGTGTAGCAAATACTAACGCCAAAGTCAGCATCACCCAGAGTGGATACAAAATTTATGAAACCACTGTTCCACCGGGACCTTTTGTCATTGATGATCTCAGTCCGTCAGGGTATGGCAGCGATCTTATCGTAACCATTGAAGAAGCTGATGGCAGCAAGCGTACATTTTCTCAGCCATTTTCTTCAGTAATTCAAATGCTGCGCCCGGGTGTTTCTCGCTGGGATATCAGCGGCGGGCAAATTAATAAAGACGACTTGCATCATGAACCAAACTTACTACAAGCGACCTATTACCGTGGTTTAAGTAACCTGTTCACTGGCTATACTGGTTTTCAGGTCACAGATAATCATTATGCTGCAGGCTTACTTGGCATTGGGATGAATACTTCTGTCGGCGCAATTTCCTTCGATGTCACCCACTCCAGTGTCGATATACCGGATGATAAAAGGTACCAGGGGCAAAGCTATCGCATCTCTTGGAACAAATTTTTTGACCTGACAGATACATCATTAAACATCGCGGCTTACCGCTACTCCACGCAGGACTATCTGGGCCTGAATGATGCATTAACACTTATTGATGAAGTTGAACATCCCACTCAGGATCTTGATCCCAAAACTATGCGCAACTACGGGCGCATGAAAAACCAGTTCACCGTAAGCATTAACCAACCGCTACGCTTTGGGAAGGATGATTATGGCTCGTTCTATACCTCTGGAAGCTGGTCTGATTACTGGGGGGGCAGTAAGAGCCGTAGCAACTATTCGGTCGGCTACAGTAACAGCGCTTCATGGGGAAGCTACAGTATCAGCGCTCAACGATCCTGGGATGAGTACAGCCAAACAGAAAACAGTATTTACCTCAGCTTTTCGATACCTATCGAAAAGCTGATGGGTACGGAGCACCGTGATTCCGGTTTCCAAAGTATTGATACACAACTTAGTACCAATATGGATGGTAATAATCAGTTCAACATGAGCAGTAGCGGTTATAGCAACGATAACCGCGTGAGCTATAGCGTGAACGCGGGTTATGGGATGAATAAAACCGGCAAAGATCTCAGCAACATCGGGGGTTATGCCAGCTATGAATCGCCATGGGGAACGCTAGCTGGGTCAGTCTCTGCTACCAGCGATAATAACCGCCAGTACTCCGTTAATACAGATGGTGGATTTGTGTTGCACAGCGGAGGACTGACGTTCAGCAACGACAGTTTCAGTGATAATGACACCATTGCTTTGGTTAAAGCACCGGGTGCAAAAGGGGCGCGTATTAACTACGGCAACAATACCGTTGACCGTTGGGGATATGGCGTAACCAGTGCTCTTTCACCATACCAGGAAAACAAAATTGCTCTGGACACTGAAAACCTGGAAAACGACATCGAAATGAAGAGCACCAGTACGGTTGCCGTACCACGCCAGGGCTCGGTTATCTTTGCTGGTTTTGAAACCAATCAGGGACAATCTGCGATTATGAATATCAAACGCAGTGACGGAAAAGGTATCCCCTTCGCCGCCGATATTCATGATGAAACAAATGCAATCATTGGCAACGTTGGGCAGGGCGGGCAGGCATTTGTTCGCGGTATTCAGCAGCAGGGCACGATAAAAATCACCTGGCTGGAAGCCAGCATGCCCAAAACCTGTATTGCGCAGTACCAGCAACCCAATGTGACATCGGAGAAAATCCAGCAAACGATTATTCTCAATAATATTCTTTGCCAGCTCCAATAATACGAAAGAGAGATGACAATGATAAAAAACACACGGTATAAAATAGTACTCCTGGCAGGCATTTTTTTACTGCCCGGCGCACTGGCACAAGATATTAATGTTGATTTTGTTGCCACAATCAAAGGCACGACATGTAATATCACTCTGGAAGGGACACGCGTCACCGCTGATGGCAATAATCAGTACACGCTACGGATATTAAATGTTGCTCTGGATAAAATCATAAACAAGATGCCAGAAGCACAAGCCGACTTTAAACTGGTCGCTAATTGTGATGGTAACATAGGCAAGATTACGACATCGCTGGCAGGGAATCCTTCAGTAGAGTTACCCTATTTAATTTCTCCATTAACTTCAGATAATTCATCCACCACAGAATATATTGCTATGGGGATTAAACTTCGAAATGCCTCTGACACTGAATTTATTCCCCCAGATGGTTCTAAAAAGATTTCCTGGGGAGAGGGATTAACAAAACCGGAACTTGAGATGACGGTAGCACTTCGCGAAACCCGACCAGGTTCAGGAAGAGCAGGTAATTTTAAAGCACTTGCGACATTCAATTTCACCTACGAATAAAAGGATAATAATAATGCAGATGAAATCATTACATTATGGGATATTTGCAAGCATTACTCTGAGCTTATTATTATTCAGCACGTTTTCTATAGCCATCACGGATAACATTGGCCTAAACGTTATGACCACTGTTGAAAACAGAACTTGTCAAAGCGAAATCAGCAACCAGGGGTTGGTTAACCTTGGCACTGTTGGAGTGGGATATTTTGCCAGTAATGTTAGTGCGGAAGATAATTATCCAGGCGGAAAGACCTTTACTGTGACAGTAAAAGATTGCCCCTCCGCTGGCACAACATCAAGCCAGTTGCATATAGAATTTAAACCTGTCAGTGGTGTAATGGCCACTGGTAGCCAACAGATATTCGCCAATAATCATGTCGGCGGTGCACAAAATGTAGGAATCGTGATTTTTAGCCAAAATAATCAGTCATCGGACACAGTGAATGTGCTGTCACCAACAGGGCAGTTTCGCACAGTCTGGCCAGTTGCCTCTGCAAACATGAATAATTCATCGTGGCAATTTTATACACGAATGCAAAAAATTGATCCGTTACTTCCCGTTGGTGCAGGATTTGTCACCAGCAATGTATTAGTTGATATTTATTATCAATAAATGCCAGACATAACGCATCTACAAATATTATTTTTTCAAAGGAGTGATAAGATGAAGTCAGCGTTCCGATACTTTCTTTTTTTATGGATTATCACAGCCAGCATTAATAATGTAAATGCTGAAAATCTTACTTTTATGGTCGGTGACGATGCTGGCGTAGGAAACCTTAATGGCCCATCAGGCGATAAACTAATATCATTTTCCTATCCGGTTGGTGGAGTAAACAATATTGTATTTTATAATCCAACATCCACCACACCGACCAATGCAAAAATAAAATTATATTGGAGTGAACTGGACACATCAAGTAGCCGTGGGTTTGTATATTGTACTTCAAAAAATAATTCCAGCGGTATGCCAATTACTGTCCGGCATAACATGGTTGACTCAGGAAAAATGGCAGATGGGCACAGATTATATGAAACTAATGTAACCGGTCTATATTATACGTTAATGCTCAATAGATTCTGGTCGTATGAACTTCGCTCAAGCTCTCCAGATATATACGTTGGAGACGATGGCTGGCACACTGTACAATTTTCTATTACGGGTGATTATATACGAGGTCAATGTAATACTTCCAGGTATCAAGCAGTCGGAGGTCTTTTGCACGATGCCACGGTGGAATTCTATACCGACAGCAGTTTTAACCCTGCTCCAAATACTAACGTGCAATTAAAACATACTGGTGATTATTTGTATTCATTCGCAAATGAAGGGCCAGGGGTTCCAAATGTAAGTGCATCTAAGATGCTAAAAATTGATTTTAATTTAACAGACATCAATATCCAACTGCCAACATGCTTTACGTCTATCCTTTTGGGTGAGAGCGTAACGCGATCAACCGTAAATCTCGGGGAATATACTGTTGGACAGATCACCTCAGATTCTGCAACACCTGTTAATTTTCAGATCTCGCTGCAAAATTGTGTTCGTATAAGCAGTATTAAAACAAAACTAAAATCTAATGTAGTAGGAGTGAATAATCCTCTGTTGCTTGGTAATACTTTGACAGGAACCGATGATGCAAAAGGTGCCGGAGTACTTATTGAAGGGTTACCCAACAGCAAAAATTCACAAAATTTCACGCTTAAGCCAAATGATGAGACATCAAGCTATAACGATGCTGAAGATGATCCTGGAGAAAACAATGGAATTTATAACCCAGATTATCCTAATGCCAACGGTCGTACTACAACCCAGGACCTGAAATTTCAGGCAACATTAAAACGCGATGGTAATGCAACTGTGAAACCCGGCGGATTTAAGGCTACCAGTACATTCCAGGTCACCTACGAGTAACAGGTTTAACCGCACCGCCATCATCTGGCGGTGCTGTAATTGATAAATCATTGCCCCCACCAATGTGACTGATAAAATGCCAGACAGCACGACATTACTTATCAGGATACGTTATGAAACCAACCACTATTGCTTCATTGCAAAAATGCAAACAAGAAAAAAAACGTTTCGCGACCATCACCGCTTACGACTATAGCTTCGCAAAACTGTTTGCCGATGAAGGGCTTAACGTCATGCTGGTTGGCGATTCACTGGGCATGACGGTTCAGGGGCATGACTCCACTCTGCCAGTTACCGTTGCCGATATCGCCTACCACACTGCTGCTGTACGTCGCGGTGCGCCAAACTGTCTGCTGCTGGCTGATCTGCCGTTTATGGCGTATGCCACACCAGAACAAGCCTTTCAAAACGCCGCGACTGTCATGCGTGCCGGTGCCAACATGGTCAAAATTGAGGGCGGTGAGTGGCTGGTAGAAACCGTACAAATGCTGACCGAACGTGCCGTTCCTGTTTGTGGTCACTTAGGTTTAACCCCACAGTCAGTGAATATTTTCGGTGGCTACAAAGTCCAGGGGCGCGGCGATGAAGCGGCCGATCGACTGCTCAGCGATGCATTAGCTTTAGAAGCTGCTGGGGCACAACTGCTGGTACTGGAGTGCGTGCCGGTTGAACTGGCAAAACGTATTACCGAAGCACTGGCGATCCCGGTTATTGGCATTGGCGCAGGCAACGTCACTGACGGGCAAATTCTCGTGATGCACGACGCATTCGGCATTACCGGCGGTCATATTCCTAAATTCGCCAAAAATTTCCTCGCCGAAACGGGCGACATCCGCGCGGCTGTGCGGCAGTATATGGCTGAAGTGGAGTCCGGCGTTTATCCGGGCGAAGAACACAGTTTCCATTAAGGAGTGACGTTGTGTTAATTATCGAAACCCTGCCGCTGCTGCGTCAGCAAATCCGCCGCCTGCGTATGGAAGGTAAGCGCGTGGCGCTGGTGCCCACCATGGGTAACCTGCACGACGGCCATATGAAGCTGGTCGACGAAGCCAAAGCCCGCGCCGATGTGGTCGTCGTCAGTATTTTCGTTAACCCGATGCAGTTCGACCGCCCGGAAGATCTGGCACGTTATCCACGGACCTTGCAAGAGGACTGCGAAAAGCTGAACAAGCGCAAAGTGGATTTAGTTTTCGCCCCTTCGGTAAAAGAGATCTACCCGAACGGTACAGAAACCCACACCTATGTTGATGTTCCCGGTCTTTCTACCATGCTGGAAGGTGCCAGCCGTCCGGGACATTTTCGCGGCGTTTCGACTATCGTCAGCAAGCTGTTCAATCTGGTCCAGCCGGACATCGCCTGCTTCGGTGAAAAAGATTTTCAGCAACTGGCGCTGATCCGCAAAATGGTTGCTGATATGGGCTTTGATATTGAGATTGTCGGTGTGCCAATTATGCGCGCCAAAGACGGTCTGGCGCTGAGTTCCCGTAACGGTTATCTGACGGCGGAACAACGCAAAATTGCGCCTGGTCTGTACAAGGTTTTAAGTTCGATTGCCGACAAATTGCAGGCTGGCGAACGGGATCTCGATGAAATTATTACTATTGCCGGGCAAGAACTGAATGAAAAAGGCTTCCGCGCCGATGATATTCAGATTCGTGATGCCGACACCTTGCTGGAGGTCTCTGAAAACAGCAAACGTGCAGTGATTCTGGTAGCCGCCTGGCTTGGCGATGCCCGCCTGATCGACAACAAAATAGTCGAGCTGGTGTAATACTTAACTGGCGCTACGGCTGATGGCGCCAGTTATTCATTGCCACGTTATCTGTAAGCGATAATTCATAACGCAGACAACTTAGTTAGAGTTAATTAGCTTATCAACCTCTGTAAGAGATAAAGTTGCCATCTCTGCAACGTCTTCCCGAGACATTCCTTTACTCAGAAGACGCTGTGCCAGCCTTACCTTCCGGAGTCCCTCTTTATATCCCTTCTGAAATCCCTTCTGAAATCCCTTCTCTTCAAACCACTGCGCCAACGTCTGCCTGGTTTCTCTCCGTGTCTTTATTTCCATAGGTTCCCTTAATTATCTGGTCAGTTAACAATAACAATTATCTGGCTATAACTGATGATGCAGACAACTTAGTTAATCAGCTTATCAATCTCGGCAAGGGGTAAATTTGCCATCTCTGCAACGTCTTCCCGAGACATTCCTTTACTCAGAAGACGCTGGGCGAATTCCTGACTTACTTCCTGTGTTACTTCCTGTATTACCTCTTGTCTTACCTCTTGTCTTACCTCTTGTCTTACCTCCTGTCTTCCTTCCTGTCTTCCCCTCTCTTCAAACCACTGCGCCAGCGTCATCATAGACTCCCCTCCCGTTTCCCTGTCTCTCAGCACACCATAAAACAAATCCGCTTGTTCAGTATGACCGCGTTGCAGCATATAGTTTTGCATGGCAACTAACTGACTTCCGCTAGTGTACCCTTCGTCAATCAGCGTGACCAGTTGCTCCAGCAATAACATTAAGTCGCGCTGGCGAATATGTTTTTGCAGTAGTTCGAGAATCGCAATCCGCCGATGCTGCATGATTTCGTCATCCGGTGTGATGGTGATATCCACCAGCGGGAAAGGGTTGTTGTAAACGCGTCGCGCCAGCTCCGGCGAGTAAAACATATCAAACCAGCACATTGAGAGCGGATAAGGTGTGGCCTCGCCCTGATAAAACAGAATCGGCACCACCAGCGGCAGCTTATCGTGATCCGCCTCCAGATGCCGGTGCATGGCAGCAATAGAATAACGCATCATGCGAAAGGCCATTTTCTTATCCGGCTTGCTTTGATGTTCAATCACCACATGCAAATAACCGGGATTACCCTGCATTTGCACGGAATAGAGCACGTCAGTGCTGTGCCCTTTCAGGCTTTCTTCAATAAAACTCCCCGACTCAAGATGCAGCGTGTCGAGGTCACACAGTTCGCGTAGTTCCGCTGGCAAATGGATATCCAGAAAGTCACGAGCCGTTTCCGCATGCATTAAAAATTGTTTAAATACCGCGTCATGCGGTGTGGTACTCGGTGCATCCATCTTCCCTGCCTTCCGTGTTGTCTTGCGTGAAGGCAGTATCCAGTCAAGGCGCGCCGTCGTCAGCCGCCTCTTTATTGTTTACCGAGCAGCGTTCAGAGAAATTTCAATTGGTTACAGGCGTTACATGGCACGCTTCGGCACGGTACGCAAACTGCTGATGCAAATGCCGTCAGATGAGTAGACACTAAACAAAAATCGGGCAATACTGCGTGAGAATTTCCTCAAAGTAGGCATCGCCTGCTTCGTTAACGACAGGTAGAAAGGTAGAAGTTATGATTCGCACGATGCTGCAGGGCAAACTCCACCGCGTGAAAGTGACTCATGCGGACCTGCACTATGAAGGTTCTTGCGCCATTGACCAGGATTTTCTTGACGCAGCCGGTATTCTCGAAAACGAGGCCATTGATATCTGGAATGTAACCAACGGCAAGCGTTTCTCCACCTATGCAATCGCAGCAGAACGTGGTTCGAGAATTATTTCTGTTAACGGTGCGGCGGCCCACTGCGCCAGCGTCGGCGATATTGTCATCATCGCCAGCTTCGTTACCATACCAGATGAAGAAGCTCGCACCTGGCGACCCAACGTCGCCTATTTTGAAGGCGACAACGAAATGAAACGTACCGCGAAAGCGATTCCGGTACAGGTTGCCTGATTGTGATCCCTGCGGCTGGTTACTCACCAGCCGCGACATCGTCTCCAGCGAATCCATTCTTAAGATATAAAGTCGTTTTAGTAACAACGGATTATCCCCCGGTTTTACTTTGCCTTTCATGGTTGTCACCGCCAGGTGAAATCCGGCTTCTTTTGCTGCCTTCACGGCTTTGTCATTAAATCCGCCAAACGGATACGAAAGATACCAGACATGCGGATTAAATTGCGCCAGAGCGCGGCGTGAACGTGCAAAATCAAACAGAATATTGTGCTCACTACGGCTCAGTAATATGGGTCGGCGATAACCATCCACCCGATGCAAAAAATGGGTATGTGACTGGAAATCAAATACATCGCGAATTTCGTTAAGTTCAGAAACGCTCATAAATTGCAGCGATTTTGGGTCCCACTTCTGCGGGTGACGTTTGATGCGCGAGGTAACAATAAACGCCGTCGCCTTCATGCCATATTGTTTCAACACAGGATACGCATAGCGGCTCACCGACTTTAGGCCATCATCAAAGGTAATCACCACCGCTCGCGCAGGGAGGTTGATCTTATTCTTCACGTAACCTTCCAGTTGCGCCATGCTCAGTGTCACGTATCCCCTGTCGCGCAGCCAGGCCATCTGGTTATTGAAAGCGCGTACCGAGGTGGTCGTCGAAGTATGGCGAAAACGGGTGTTTTCTTCGTCGCGCAGAATATGGTGATAGGTTAGCACCGGCAGGCCATTATCGGGTTGGGCATCCAGCGCGCTGATATAGGCCAGTCGATCGCCAATACGGATCTGATACCAGGTTTGATTTAACCTGTCTTTCAGTTTATGCAAAATTGGGTAGCGCAAATTGTCCGCCAGTACCCCAAACGGCGCACTGCCCGCACTCGGCGCGTTGTAGACCGGCGTATCTTTCCAGGTAACTAAGTTCTGATTACTCAGCGGCTTGTTGAGGTCACCCAAACCGTCTTCAACTTTTTGTCGCCCCTGAACCGGCTCGAGATGACCTTTATCGATAAACCCTTTACCAAAGCCAAAATTAAATGCGTAATAACTTGCGGCAGTGGGCTCCACGGCAATGATTTGTCCGGCCCGAATATTCCCCACCGTCACCATCTTGTCGCCAATTTGCGCCCAGACCGCAGCATTTTCGATGGTTTGCATATAACGGGCAGGTAACGCGGCACTGACGCTTGCGGTAAACAGCATCAGCAGGAGAATAACAGCTTGTTTGTACATGAAAAAATAACCGAGGGTGAAACAACGCTTTTATTGTAGCAAAAGCGCCATCAGAATCGCGGGTTAATACTCATACAAATTATGTTTGAGGACGAAAGGCGGATTTTTTTGTTGCTGGTGCCAAAGACTACTCACCTCCGGCGCACCCAGTTCGACAATACGCTCGCGAAACTCTGCGCTGGATAACGTTTCACGGTAGGCCAGCATCTGCTCAATTAACGGTAACGTGACGCCAGAAATCACTTCGCAGCGGGAATGTTTATGGCTTAATAGCGAAGCCACGCGGTACGGCGGCGCTCCGGCTATATCGGTTAAGAAGATGACACCCTCACCAGAGTCCGCTTCATGCAGAGCATCGCACATCATGCGGCTGAGCATATTAGAGCTTAACCCACGCCAGAAATTCACGGCCCGGCACTGAAGAAGTGCCCCATGTTTTTTCTCCAGCGCATCCAGTATCTCTTGCGCCCGGTCATCGTGACAGGTAATTACCCAACCTAACATCGCCTTCCTCCTTAGCCGAAAATCAGTCTACCCTGACCATTGTTGATAAAGGGTGATAGCCGTCAAAACTCCTCTCCCCCAAATCCAGAGGAGAGGAAATAGCCTTAGCTACGCAAACCACGTCCACGTTGGATCAGCGACCAACAGATCAAATAAAACGCCACAATAAAGACCACCAGTACACCGAAGGTAGTGACCAGCGGAACATCATTGATACCGAGGAAGCCGTAGCGGAAACCACTGATCATATAAACGATTGGGTTCAGGTGCGACAGCCCTTGCCAGAACGGCGGCAACAAAGTCAGTGAGTAAAAGACCCCGCCCAAATACGTAAGTGGCGTTAACACAAAGGTTGGCACCAGGCTGATGTCATCGAACGTTTTGGCAAACACGCCGTTCAGCAAACCCGCAAGGGAGAACAACACCGCCGTGAGCACCAGCGTTAAAGCGACAAATACCCACGAATGCACCTGAAACGGCACAAAAAACAGTGAAATTGCCGTCACCAGAATGCCAACAAACAGACCACGCGCCACGCCACCGCCGACATATCCGGCAATAATGACGTGAGTCGGAACCGGCGCTACCAGCAGCTCTTCAATATTACGCTGGAACTTGGCACCAAAAAATGATGACGCGACGTTAGCGTAGGCGTTGGTGATCACCGACATCATGATCAGCCCCGGTACAATGAACTGCATGTAGCTGAAGCCATGCATATCGCCAATACGCGAACCAATCAGGTTACCGAAGATAATAAAGTAAAGGGTCATGGTGATGACCGGTGGCACCAGCGTCTGCACCCAGATACGCATAAAGCGATGGATCTCTTTCGCCCAGATGCTTTTTAGTGCCACCCAGTAAAGATGCATCATGCGCGATCTCCTTGTTTTTCATTAACCAGTGAAACAAACAGCTCTTCCAGACGGTTAGCTTTGTTACGCATACTTAATACCTGAATGCCCTGCTCACTTAACTGCGTAAATACGCTGTTGATCCCCTGCTCACGCAGCACTTCAACTTCCAGCGTCGCGGTATCGACCAGTCGATACTGATAGCCATCGAGCTTCGGTAACGGGCTTTTCGGTGCGAGATCGAGAATAAAGGTTTCCGATTTCAGCTTTGCCAGCAGCGCCTTCATCGAGGTATTTTCCACCAGCTCACCGTGTTGAATAATGCCGATATTGCGGCACAGCATTTCTGCTTCTTCCAGGTAGTGTGTGGTGAGAATGATGGTGGTGCCTTTGTCGTTTAAATCCTTCAAAAAGCCCCACATTGAGCGGCGAAGTTCAATATCCACGCCTGCGGTAGGCTCGTCGAGAATCAGTAGTTTAGGTTCATGCATTAACGCACGGGCAATCATTAAACGGCGCTTCATCCCGCCAGATAACATACGCGCACGTTCGTTGCGTTTTCCCCATAGATCGAGCTGTTTAAGATACTTTTCGCTGCGGATGTACGCTTCTTTGCGCTCCACACCGTAGTACCCTGCCTGATTCACCACAATTTGCTGCACGGTTTCAAACGGGTTGAAGTTAAATTCCTGCGGCACCAGTCCCAACTGACGTTTAGCGTTCACGACATCCTTCTCGAGATCGTAACCAAATACGCTGACCCGCCCGGAGGTTTTATTTACTAGAGAGCTGATAATACCGATAGTGGTCGATTTCCCGGCCCCGTTCGGCCCGAGAAGCGCATAAAAATCACCCGCTTCGACCTGCAAATCTATTCCACGAAGCGCCTGAACGCCGCCTGGATAGGTTTTTTTAAGCTGTTGAAGTTCCAGTGCAATGGTCATAAATTTTTACTTACCTTACGTTCTTACACTTTATCTGTGGTTTAAATCGTCCCGGAGTTGCCCTATATTAGCCAAACGTAATTATTTGGTTACAGGTCGTTAACCTCCATGAAAGACATAGATACACTCATCAGCAACAATGCACTATGGTCAAAAATGCTGGTGGAAGAGGATCCCGGGTTTTTTGAGAAACTGGCACAAGCGCAAAAACCGCGCTTTCTATGGATTGGATGTTCCGACAGTCGCGTTCCTGCAGAACGTTTAACCGGTCTTGAGCCGGGCGAACTCTTTGTTCACCGTAATGTTGCTAACCTGGTCATTCACACTGACCTGAACTGCCTTTCCGTGGTTCAGTATGCAGTGGATGTACTCGAAGTTGAACACATTATTATCTGTGGCCACTACGGTTGTGGCGGCGTACAAGCCGCAGTTGAAAACCCGGAACTGGGGCTTATCAACAACTGGCTGCTGCATATCCGCGATATCTGGTTCAAACATAGCTCATTGCTCGGCGAAATGCCGCAAGAGCGCCGTCTGGATACCTTGTGTGAACTGAACGTCATGGAACAGGTGTATAACCTGGGCCACTCCACCATTATGCAATCAGCGTGGAAACGCGGGCAGAAAGTCACCATTCACGGCTGGGCCTACGGCATTCACGACGGCTTGCTGCGTGATCTGGATGTCACAGCGACCAACCGCGAAACTCTTGAGCAACGTTACCGTCACGGGATTTCCAATCTCAAGCTGAAACACGCCAACCACAAATAAAAATGCCATGCCGGATGCAACACATCCGGCAACTTCACACTTACTCGTCCAGCAGAATCACTTTGCCGATATACGGCAGATGACGGTAACGCTGTGCGTAATCAATGCCGTAACCCACCACAAACTCATCCGGGATCGAGAAACCGATGAATTCTACCGGGACGTTCACTTCACGACGGGACGGTTTATCCAGCAGCGTACAAATCGCCAACGACTTCGGTTCGCGCAGGCTTAAGATCTCACGCACTTTCGACAGTGTATTACCCGAGTCGATGATATCTTCAACAATCAGCACGTCCTTGCCACGGATATCTTCATCCAGATCTTTGAGGATTTTCACATCACGGGTGGTGGACATGCCGCTACCGTAGCTGGAGGCGGTCATAAAATCGACTTCATGAGATACCTGAACTTCACGACACAGGTCCGCCATAAACATAAATGAGCCACGCAGCAGACCCACCAGCACCATATCGCTGCCGCTGTCTTTGTAACGCTCAGTAATCTGACGACCCAGTTCGGCGATACGCGCTTTAATCTCCGCTTCGGGGATCATTACTTCTACAGTATGTTTCATATCTCTAACCATATGATTTAAAAACAAATCACTTCGCACGGGCAGGTTTTGGCACCGCAACAAAGCGCAAGACACGCAGTATACCAGTAAAACTATTCATTCGCGGAATCTGTTAATAAAGCTCGAATTGTGATGACGATCACACATGTTAAAACCTATAATTAATTGCGACTAAAATATTAATGAATTGAAATGGTGTCTCTTTATGGCAATTAACAATACAGGCTCGCGACGATTACTCGTCACGCTAACAGCCCTTTTTGCAGCGCTTTGCGGGCTGTATCTACTCATTGGCGGAGGCTGGCTGGTCGCGATTGGCGGCTCCTGGTACTACCCTATCGCTGGCCTTGTGATGCTCGGCGTCGCCTGGATGCTGTGGCGCAGTAAACGCGCCGCGCTTTGGCTATACGCCGCCCTGCTGCTCGGCACCATGATTTGGGGCGTCTGGGAAGTTGGTTTCGACTTCTGGGCGCTGACTCCGCGCAGCGACATTCTGGTCTTCTTCGGCATCTGGCTGATCCTGCCGTTTGTCTGGCGTCGCCTGGTCATTCCTGCCAGCGGCGCAGTTGCCGCACTGGTGGTGGCACTGCTGATTAGCGGTGGTATCCTGACCTGGGCCGGATTCAACGATCCGCAGGAGATCAACGGCACCTTAAGCGCCGATGCCACACCTGCCGAAGCTATCTCCCCCGTTGCCGATCAGGACTGGCCTGCCTATGGTCGCAATCAGGAAGGTCAACGCTTTTCACCTCTGAAACAAATTAACGCCGATAACGTTCACAATCTGAAAGAAGCCTGGGTGTTCCGCACAGGCGATGTGAAGCAGCCGAACGATCCAGGTGAAATCACCAATGAAGTGACTCCGATTAAAGTGGGCGACACCCTTTACCTGTGTACCGCTCACCAGCGCCTGTTTGCACTCGATGCCGCCAGCGGCAAAGAGAAATGGCATTACGATCCTGAGCTGAAGACCAACGAGTCTTTCCAGCACGTAACCTGTCGTGGCGTCTCTTATCATGAAGCCAAAGCAGAAACCGCTTCGCCGGAAGTGATGGCGGATTGCCCGCGTCGTATCATTCTTCCGGTCAATGATGGTCGCCTGATTGCGATTAACGCCGAAAACGGCAAGCTGTGCGAAACCTTCGCCAATAAAGGCGTGCTCAATCTGCAAAGCAATATGCCGGACACCAAACCGGGTCTGTATGAGCCAACTTCGCCGCCGATTATCACCGATAAAACCATCGTGATGGCCGGTTCAGTCACCGATAACTTCTCAACCCGCGAAACGTCTGGCGTGATCCGTGGTTTTGATGTCAACACCGGGGAGCTGCTGTGGGCTTTTGATCCGGGCGCGAAAGATCCGAACGCAATCCCGTCTGACGAACACACCTTTACCTTTAACTCACCAAACTCGTGGGCACCAGCGGCCTATGACGCGAAGCTGGATCTGGTCTATCTGCCGATGGGCGTGACCACGCCGGATATCTGGGGCGGTAACCGCACACCGGAACAGGAACGTTATGCCAGCTCGATTCTGGCGCTGAATGCCACAACCGGGAAACTGGCGTGGAGCTACCAGACCGTTCACCACGACCTGTGGGATATGGATCTTCCGGCACAGCCGACGCTGGCGGACATCACCGTTAATGGTCAGAAAGTGCCAGTTATTTACGCTCCGGCGAAAACCGGCAACATTTTTGTGCTCGATCGTCGTAATGGCGAACTGGTGGTTCCGGCACCGGAAAAACCGGTTCCCCAAGGGGCTGCCAAAGGCGATTACGTAACCCCAACTCAACCGTTTTCTGAACTGAGCTTCCGTCCGACGAAAGATTTGAGCGGTGCGGATATGTGGGGAGCCACCATGTTTGACCAGCTGGTGTGCCGCGTGATGTTCCACCAGATGCGCTATGAAGGCATTTTCACCCCGCCATCTGAACAGGGTACGCTGGTCTTCCCGGGTAACCTGGGGATGTTCGAATGGGGCGGGATTTCCGTTGATCCGAATCGTGAAGTGGCAATTGCCAACCCAATGGCACTGCCGTTTGTTTCGAAACTGATCCCACGCGGTCCGGGTAACCCGATGGAGCAGCCGAAAGATGCCAAAGGCACGGGTACGGAATCCGGCATTCAGCCACAGTACGGTGTACCGTATGGTGTCACGCTCAACCCGTTCCTCTCACCGTTTGGTCTGCCATGTAAACAGCCAGCATGGGGCTATATCTCGGCGCTGGATCTGAAAACCAATGAAGTGGTGTGGAAGAAACGTATTGGTACGCCGCAGGACAGTATGCCGTTCCCGATGCCTGTACCGGTGCCGTTCAATATGGGTATGCCGATGCTGGGCGGGCCAATCTCCACAGCGGGTAACGTACTGTTTATCGCCGCTACGGCAGATAACTACCTGCGCGCTTACAACATGAGCAACGGTGAAAAACTGTGGCAGGGCCGTTTACCGGCGGGTGGTCAGGCTACGCCAATGACCTATGAAGTGAATGGCAAGCAGTATGTGGTGATCTCCGCAGGCGGTCACGGTTCATTTGGTACGAAGATGGGCGACTATATTGTGGCTTATGCGCTGCCGGATGATGTGAAGTAACCATAATGCCCGGAGAGATCCGGGCATATTTCCGAATACGGTCTTTTTATACCGTAAACCCTAACATCATCCCCGTATCTTCATGCTCCAGCAAATGGCAGTGCGCCATATAAGCATGTTCTTTCGGTGCATCGTGATTAAACTTCACCAGCACTTCACTAACATTGCCTTCTACCTTAACGGTATCTTTCCAGCCCGCGCGATGCGTCGCTGGCGGTTTGCCATTTTCTGACAAGATACGGAACTGCGTACCGTGGATATGGAACGGATGCAGCATCATGTCGCCCACGCCAGAGATAACCCAACGTTCGTATTGCCCTTTCGCCGCCGCAAACATCGGCTTGTTCATATCAAACGCCTGACCGTTGATTTTATTGGCATGGTGGAAATCGAACTTCCCGCCGTGGTTCATATGATTCATATTGCCATGCCCCATATGCCCCATCATCTGGCTGTGATCCATCCCGGCCATCGCCTGATCGCCATATTTCTCCATCAGCATCTGCATCCCCATCATATCGAGCATCGGGTCCATAGAGAGTTGCAGCTTACGTACCGTCAGCCCTTCCAGCGAAGGTAATGCTGGCAGGCTACTTAATGTGTCTGGCAAAGCACCGGAGGCACTAATAGCAATCGGCTGAATCCGCATTACCGGATGCGGCTTATCAAACGGCGCGATCGCCATCCCCATCTGGCTGACTGGCAGCGTCACCAGGTCAAACGGTTTGTTGTCGTTAACCTCCACCAGCACTTCGAAACGCTCGCCCATCAGCACGGGAAGCTCGTTCACCTTCACCGGTTCAGGTAGCAGACCACCGTCGCTGGCAATCACATACAGCGGGCGATTGTCGCTGGTGGCGAAATTGAGCGAGCGGGCGTTACAGCCATTGAGTAAACGCAGGCGCAGCCAACCACGCGGGGCAGCGTGTTGCGGGTAGATTGCACCGTTGGTCAGCAGCGTATCGCCAAACCAGCCCACGGCGGCGGTCATCACATCCAGTTGATAATCAATCTGCCCGTCAGCGTTAAATTTTTTATCCTGAACAATCACCGGGACATCATCAATACCCCACTGTTTTGGCAGCATTAATTTCAGGATCTCGTCATCTTCAATCACCACCAAACCAGCCAGCCCCATCGCCACCTGACGTCCGGTCTTGCCATGTTGATGTGGATGGAACCAGCAGGTAGCGGCAGGTTGATCAACGTTCAACGTCACCGAGCGCTTGCCACCTGGCGGAATAATTCCCTGCGGGCCGCCGTCGACTTCACCCGGTACTTCCAGCCCGTGCCAGTGCAACGTCGTCTCTTCCGTCAGTTGGTTATAGATATCAACCGTTACCGCTTTGCCGCGCTGTAATTTCACCGCCGGCCCCAGCAGATTGCCGTTATAGCCCCAGGTAGTTGCGGTTTTCCCGCCAAAGGTGGACTGGCCTGCGCCAATAGTTAACTGAATGCGATTACGGGCATCGGTCGTGAGCAAATCAGGGATCGGTAACGTTGGGCGTTCCGCCGCAAATACTGCGCGGCTCCACAGCGGTAAAGCCGAAGCCACGCCCAGCGCGACGGAATATTTTAAGAAATCACGACGTTGCATAGTTATTTCCTTATTCTTAAGCAGGCGAAACAAAATCAAACGTTGAGCATAGTCCTTCCCCTTACGGGAAGGTCAAGCCGCAGACACAATTTAATCGACAATAATGGTCGTCGCCTCGCTCGCAGTGTGCTAACGTTTATCTTCTTTAAGCCCCTGGTAGAAGCAATGAAGACGTTTTTCAGAACAGTGTTATTCGGCAGCCTGATGGCCGTCTGCGCAAACAGTTACGCGCTCAGCGAGTCTGAAGCCGAAGATATGGCCGATTTAACGGCAGTTTTTGTCTTTCTGAAGAACGATTGTGGTTACCAGAACTTACCTAACGGGCAAATTCGCCGCGCACTGGTCTTTTTCGCCCAGCAAAACCAGTGGGATCTCAGTAATTACGACACCTTCGACATGAAAGCCCTCGGTGAAGACAGCTACCGCGATCTCAGCGGCATTGGCATTCCCGTCGCTAAAAAGTGCAAAGCCCTGGCTCGCGATTCCTTAAGCCTGCTTGCCTACGTCAAATAATCCCTGATACCTTTTTGTAGAAATATTGACCGTGCATCCGCGGTCAATGTTAGCTATTATGTTGCGCCCTTTTTTTACGGGTGTTAACAAAGGAGGTATCAACCCATGGCCGAAAAAAAACAGTGGCATGAAACGCTACACGACCAGTTTGGGCAGTACTTTGCGGTAGATAACGTTCTGTATCATGAAAAGACCGATCACCAGGATCTGATCATTTTTGAGAACGCTGCATTTGGTCGCGTAATGGCGCTGGATGGCGTAGTACAAACCACCGAGCGCGACGAGTTTATCTATCATGAGATGATGACCCATGTTCCGCTACTGGCCCACGGTCACGCGAAACATGTGCTGATTATCGGCGGCGGCGACGGTGCCATGCTGCGTGAAGTAACCCGACATAAAAACGTTGAGTCAATCACGATGGTGGAAATCGATGCGGGTGTCGTGTCGTTCTGCCGTCAGTATCTGCCCAACCATAACGCCGGTAGTTACGACGATCCGCGCTTTAAGCTGGTGATCGACGATGGCGTCAATTTCGTGAATCAAACCAGCCAGACCTTTGATGTCATTATCTCCGACTGCACCGATCCTATCGGTCCCGGCGAAAGTCTGTTCACCTCAGCATTTTATGAAGGCTGCAAACGTTGCCTGAATCCTGGCGGTATCTTCGTCGCACAAAACGGCGTCTGCTTTTTACAGCAGGAAGAAGCCATCGACAGCCATCGCAAACTCAGCCATTACTTCAGCGACGTTGGCTTTTATCAGGCGGCGATCCCGACCTATTACGGCGGCATCATGACCTTTGCATGGGCGACAGATAACGACGCCTTACGCCATCTCTCAACCGAAATTATTCAGGCGCGTTTTCTCGCTTCTGGCCTGAAATGCCGTTATTACAATCCGGCAGTCCATACGGCAGCTTTTGCCTTACCCCAGTATCTGCAAGACGCACTGGCTTCACAGCCGTCCTAAGGAGAAGATAAGAAATTGAAAAAACTGAAACTACATGGCTTTAATAATCTGACCAAAAGTCTGAGTTTTTGTATTTACGATATCTGCTACGCCAAAACTGCCGAAGAGCGCGACGGTTATATTGCTTATATCGATGAACTCTATAATGCCAACCGTCTGACCGAAATCCTGTCAGAAACCTGTTCCATTATCGGGGCCAATATTCTTAACATCGCCCGCCAGGATTACGAACCACAGGGTGCCAGCGTCACTATTCTGGTGAGTGAAGAACCGGTCGACCCGAAACTTATCGACAAAACAGAACACCCCGGTCCGCTGCCAGAAACGGTGGTTGCCCATCTCGATAAAAGTCATATTTGCGTACATACCTACCCGGAAAGTCATCCTGAAGGTGGTTTATGTACCTTCCGCGCAGATATTGAAGTCTCTACCTGCGGCGTGATTTCTCCGCTGAAGGCGCTGAATTACCTGATCCACCAGCTTGAGTCCGATATCGTAACCATTGATTATCGCGTGCGCGGTTTTACTCGCGACATTAACGGTATGAAGCACTTTATCGACCATGAGATTAATTCGATTCAGAACTTTATGTCTGACGATATGAAGGCGCTGTATGACATGGTGGATGTGAACGTCTATCAGGAAAATATCTTCCATACCAAGATGTTGCTTAAAGAGTTCGACCTTAAGCACTACATGTTCCACACCAAACCGGAAGATTTAACCGACAGCGAGCGCCAGGAAATTACCGCTGCGCTGTGGAAAGAAATGCGCGAAATTTATTACGGGCGCAATATGCCAGCTGTTTAACGGCTCTGGCGGAGCTCGCGGGCTCCGCCAGATTTATTTACTTCTGCTGCACGAAATTACGGTAAGCCGCCACCACTTGCAGAAAATCCTCAACGCCGCACAGCGACAGGCTTTCTTCGTCGTAGTAGTTCATCCCCTCTTCCATTTCATCGCCAGCGAATTCCAGTTGATTGGCGCGAACCATCACCTCTTCTCCGTCCATCCATAGCGTGTACTCATGCCCTGCCCGCTGCCAGGAACGTTCGCTACCTTTGAGCGTGCGCGCGGCGTCTTCCACTTCATCAAGCAAGGCCAGGTTTTCTTTCACCTCTTCGTTAAACCAGTGCCCGACCACTTCATGCCCCATGGACATACGCACCTTTACCACTCCGGTAATATCACGCAGAAATTCGTAATCCATAGTGTGTTCCTCTGCTCCCGGCAATGCGCCATTACTGCATTGCACCTTAGGTTTAATTATCGCAGCACTATGCAAGAATAAAAGGTGGAAAAGAATAAGGAATAAAAATAAACCCCCTTTCCTTGAGCAGAAAGGGGGTTTAAAGAAGTGTTGATTGTCAGGTATTCAGGAGAACACCTGAGCTATTTTCAGGCTGTTACACCGCAGTCTGGAAAATCACCCCGTCCGCTTTTTCGGTGTACTGAGAAAGCTGGTTGAAGTTCAGATAACGGTAAGTATCAACGGCAGTTTTATCTACTTGCGCCACGTAGGTCTGGTACTCTTCCGGCGTCGGCAGTTTGCCAATCAGCGCCGCAACAGCAGCCAGTTCCGCAGAAGCCAGGAAGACATTCGCGCCAGTACCTAAACGGTTCGGGAAGTTACGGGTAGAGGTGGAAACCACCGTCGCGCCGTCTGCCACACGCGCCTGGTTACCCATACACAGGGAACAGCCAGGGATCTCGATACGCGCACCACTCTTACCGAAGACGCTGTAGTAGCCTTCTTCGGTCAACTGCGCGGCGTCCATACGGGTTGGCGGTGCCACCCACAGGCGGGTCGGCAACTGGCCTTTATGCGCATCCAGCAGTTTACCCGCAGCACGGAAGTGACCGATGTTGGTCATGCAGGAACCGATAAACACTTCGTCGATCTTCTCACCCTGTACCGCAGACAGCGGACGTGCGTCATCCGGATCGTTCGGAGCACACAGGATTGGCTCTTTAATATCCGCCAGATCGATGTCGATCACTGCCGCGTATTCCGCATCTGCATCGGCTTCCAGCAGCTCAGGATTCGCCAGCCATTTTTCCATGCCCTGAATACGACGTTCCAGGGTACGACGATCGCCGTAACCTTCCGCGATCATCCACTTCAGCAGGACGATGTTGGAGTTCAGGTATTCGATGATCGGTTCTTTGTTCAGCTTGATAGTACAACCAGCGGCAGAACGCTCGGCGGACGCATCGGTCAGCTCAAAGGCCTGCTCAACTTTCAGATCCGGCAGACCTTCAATTTCCAGAATGCGACCAGAGAAGATGTTTTTCTTGCCTTTCTTCTCAACGGTCAGCAGACCTTGTTTGATCGCATACAGCGGAATAGCGTGTACCAGATCGCGCAGGGTGATGCCCGGCTGCATTTTGCCTTTGAAGCGCACCAGAACGGATTCCGGCATATCCAGCGGCATTACGCCTGTTGCGGCTGCAAATGCCACCAGACCAGAACCCGCCGGGAAAGAAATGCCGATCGGGAAACGGGTATGGGAGTCACCACCGGTACCGACGGTATCCGGCAGCAGCATACGGTTCAGCCAGGAGTGGATTACGCCGTCACCCGGACGCAGCGACACACCACCACGGTTCATAATGAAGTCCGGCAGCGTGTGGTGCGTGTTCACGTCAACTGGCTTCGGATACGCCGCGGTGTGGCAGAAAGACTGCATCACCAGGTCAGCCGAGAAGCCCAGGCACGCCAGGTCTTTCAGTTCATCACGGGTCATCGGGCCGGTGGTGTCCTGGGAACCTACAGAAGTCATTTTCGGTTCGCAGTACGCGCCCGGACGAATGCCTTTCACGCCGCAGGCACGACCTACCATTTTCTGCGCCAGCGAGAAGCCGCGGTCGCTCTCAGCGACATCTTTCGCCTGACGGAACACATCGCTGTGCGGCAGACCAAGTGCTTCACGCGCTTTGGTGGTCAGGCCACGCCCGATAATCAGCGGAATACGACCACCGGCACGCACTTCATCAATCAGCACGTCGGTTTTCAGTTCGAAGGTCGCCAGCAGTTCGCCGGTTTCGTGGTTACGCACTTCACCTTTGTACGGGTAAACGTCAATTACGTCACCCATGTTCAGGTTAGAGACGTCCACTTCAATTGGCAGTGCACCCGCATCTTCCATCGTGTTAAAGAAGATGGGTGCAATTTTACCGCCGAGGCACAAACCACCGCCGCGTTTGTTCGGCACATGTGGAATATCATCGCCCATAAACCACAGAACGGAGTTCGTGGCGGATTTACGCGATGAACCCGTACCCACAACGTCACCGACGTACGCCAGCGGGAAACCTTTCTGTTGCAGAGCTTCAATCTGTTTGATCGGACCAACAACACCAGGCTGATCTGGCTCAATACCTTCACGGGCGTTTTTCAGCATCGCCAGCGCGTGCAGTGGGATATCCGGGCGTGACCACGCATCCGGTGCCGGAGAAAGGTCATCGGTGTTGGTTTCGCCTGTGACTTTGAAGACGGTAACGGTCAGTTTTTCAGCCAGTGCCGGGCGATTCAGGAACCATTCGGCATCCGCCCAGGACTGCATTACCTGCTTCGCATATTCGTTGCCTGCTTTGGCTTTCTCTTCTACGTCATAGAAGTTATCGAACATCAGCAGCGTGTGAGAAAGTGCTTTGGCAGCGATCGGTGCCAGTTTGGCATCATCCAGCGCGTCGATCAGCGGATGAATGTTGTAACCACCCTGCATAGTGCCCAGCAGTTCGATGGCTTTTTCCGGAGTCAGCAGTGGGGATTTGGCTTCGCCTTTCGCGACAGCAGCCAGGAAGCCTGCTTTGACATAGGCGGCTTCATCGACGCCAGGGGGAACACGGTTGGTTAACAGATCTAACAGGAATTCTTCTTCGCCCGCGGGCGGGTTTTTCAGCAGCTCTACAAGTGCGGCCATTTGGTTTGCATCCAGGGGTTTGGGCGCAATCCCCTCAGCGGCACGCTCAGCTACGTGCTTACGGTATTCTTCTAGCACGACGGTTCTCCTCGCTCTCATTGTCATAGTGCGGCAGGCGATTCTCTTCACGCTCCTGTGAGACAGCAGTTTGTAGGGTAAATGCCCAGTACCGCAACGGGCAGAATAGCAGGATTTTGACGATGTGTTAATCTGTTTACAAAAAAGCAACATAAAAAAGTGGCTGAATCGTTAAGGATGGTCTAGAGATTGTTTCCCTCCGTAAAAACTTCGTTAATTCGCATGGTGATAATCACCTTTCTCAACGAATCCCAAGATTAGTCAAAATTTAAACTACCGCCTCTTTATACTCGGATTCTCAGCACCTGCGGGTGGCAGTTCGCCGACCATTGCGATTTCCTTGAGATCCGAATTATGAAAATGACTTTGCCGTTTAAACCCCATGTGCTGGCGCTAATTTGCAGTGCCGGGCTTTGTGCCGCCTCTGCCGGGCTATATATAAAAAGCCGCACAGTGGAAGCGCCTGTGGAAGCGCAATCGACACAACTGGCTGCGCCTGACATCTCCGCAGTTACGCTTCCTGCAACGGTTTCCGCACCTCCCGTAACACCCGCCGTCGTCAAATCTGCATTCAGCACTGCACAAATAGATCAATGGGTCGCGCCCGTCGCGCTGTATCCCGACGCCCTACTTTCGCAAGTGCTGATGGCATCAACCTATCCGACAAACGTTGCTCAAGCAGTGCAATGGTCGCACGATAATCCACTTAAACAAGGCGATGCTGCTATTCAGGCGGTATCTGACCAGCCCTGGGACGCCAGCGTCAAATCACTGGTGGCCTTTCCACAGTTGATGGCATTGATGGGCGAAAACCCGCAATGGGTGCAAAACCTGGGCGATGCTTTTCTGGCGCAGCCGCAGGACGTGATGGACTCGGTACAGCGATTGCGGCAACTGGCGCAACAAACCGGCTCGCTGAAGTCATCAACTGAACAAAAGATCATCACGACAACGAAAAAAGTCGTACCGGTAAATCAGCCCGCCAACGCCCCTGTCACACAATCAAATACCGTTTCTACGTCCAGCCCCGTCGTCGCAGAACCTGCACCGACCGTAATAACCATTGAGCCCGCCAATCCGGATGTGGTTTATATTCCGAACTACAACCCAAACGTGGTTTACGGCAGTTGGGCCAATACCGCTTATCCGCCAGTTTATCTGCCACCACCAGCCGGAGAACCGTTTGTTGACAGCTTTGTGCGCGGATTCGGCTATAGCATGGGCGTTGCTACCACGTACGCGCTATTCAGCAGCATCGACTGGGATGACGACGATCATGACCATCATCATCATGACGATGATGATTATCACCACCACGATGGCGGTCATCGTGACGGTAATGGCTGGCAACACAACGGCGACAACATCAATATCGACGTAAACAATTTCAACCGTATCACCGGTGAGCATCTTACTGATAACAATATGGCATGGCGGCACAATCCAAACTACCGTGATGGTGTGCCCTATCATGATCAGGATATGGCAAAGCGGTTTCACCAAACCGATGTCAACGGCGGCATGAGCGCCACGCAGTTACCTGCTCTATCGCGCGACAGTCAGCGTCAGGCAGCAGCAAGTCAGTTTCAGCAACGAACACACACTGCGCCAGTCATTACGCGAGATACTCAACGTCAGGCTGCGGCACAGCGATTTAATGAAGCGGAACATTATGGGAGCTATGACGACTTCCGCGAGTTCAGCCGTCGCCAACCACTGACCCAGCAACAAAAGGACGCCGCTCGTCAGCGTTATCAGTCGGCCTCTCCTGAGCAGCGCCAGGCAGTCCGCGAGAAAATGCAGACTAACCCGCAGATCCAGCAGCGAAGAGAGGCAGCGCGTGAGCGTATTCAGTCCGCCTCGCCTGAGCAGCGCCAGGCGGTTCGCGAGAAAATGCAGACTAACCCGCAGAACCAGCAGCGAAAAGAGGCAGCGCGTGAGCGTATTCAGTCCGCATCACCAGAGCAGCGCCAGGTGTTTAAGGAAAAAGTACAGCAGCGCCCACTGAACCAACAGCAACGTGATAACGCCCGCCAGCGTGTTCAATCAGCATCACCTGAGCAACGTCAGGTTTTTCGGAAGAAAGTTCAGGAGAGCCGCCCGCAACGTCTAAACGACAGTAACCGTACTGCCAGGCTGAATAACGAGCAACGGTCAGCGATACGGGAACGGTTGTCTGAGCGTGGAGCAAGGAGAATGGAAAGGTAAAATGCAGGCGTAAAAAAAGCGGCGTGGTTAGCCGCTTTTTTAATTGCCGGATGTTCCGGCAAACGAAAAATTACTTCTTCTTCGCTTTCGGGTTCGGCAGGTCGGTAATGCTACCTTCGAACACTTCTGCCGCCAGGCCCACAGACTCGTGCAGAGTCGGGTGCGCATGGATGGTCAGTGCGATGTCTTCAGCATCACAACCCATTTCGATTGCCAGGCCGATTTCACCCAGCAGCTCGCCGCCGTTAGTACCGACAATCGCACCACCGATCACACGGTGAGATTCTTTGTCGAAAATCAGCTTGGTCATACCGTCTGCGCAGTCGGAAGCGATCGCACGACCAGAAGCAGCCCACGGGAAGGTGGCAGTTTCATAGCTGATGCCTTTCTCTTTCGCTTCTTTCTCGGTCAGACCCACCCATGCAACTTCTGGTTCGGTATAGGCGATGGACGGGATAACTTTCGGATCGAAGTAGTGTTTCTTACCGGCGATAACTTCAGCGGCAACGTGACCTTCGTGAACACCTTTGTGTGCCAGCATCGGCTGACCGACAATATCGCCGATAGCAAAGATGTGCGGTACGTTAGTGCGCAGCTGTTTGTCAACGCGGATGAAACCACGGTCGTCCACTTCCACGCCAGCTTTGCCTGCGTCGAGGTTTTTACCGTTCGGCACACGACCAATCGCTACCAGCACGGCGTCGTAACGCTGCGGTTCAGCGGGTGCTTTTTTGCCTTCCATCGTCACATAAATACCGTCTTCTTTCGCTTCAACGGCGGTAACTTTGGTTTCCAGCATCAGGTTGAATTTCTTGCTGATACGCTTGGTGAAGACTTTAACGATGTCTTTGTCAGCTGCCGGGATAACCTGGTCGAACATTTCAACCACGTCAATCTGTGAACCCAGCGCGTGGTATACGGTCCCCATTTCCAGACCGATGATACCGCCACCCATTACCAGCAGGCGTTCTGGTACTTCTTTCAGTTCCAGCGCGTCAGTGGAGTCCCAGATACGCGGATCTTCATGCGGAATAAACGGCAGTTGGATCGGGCGAGAACCCGCTGCAATGATCGCGTTGTCGAAGTTGATCACGGTTTTGCCGTTCTCACCTTCAACTTCCAGGGTGTTAGCCCCGGTGAATTTACCCAGACCGTTGACCACTTTGACTTTGCGGCCTTTCGCCATACCAGCCAGACCACCGGTCAGCTGATTGATCACTTTCTCTTTCCAGGTACGAATCTTGTCGATATCGGTTTTCGGTTCGCCGAAGACGATACCGTGTTCAGCCAGCGCTTTGGCTTCTTCGATAACTTTTGCTACGTGCAGCAGTGCTTTAGAAGGGATACAGCCGACGTTCAGGCAAACACCGCCAAGGGTGTTGTAACGTTCTACGATTACGGTTTCCAGACCTAAATCAGCGCAACGGAAGGCAGCGGAGTAACCTGCGGGGCCTGCCCCAAGTACCACGACCTGAGTTTTGATTTCAGTACTCATCATGACCTCTATATATTTATCTCCGGCGGTCATACCCGTCGTCTTTCAGGCCGCAGCGGCGTTAGCTTCACGCCCTCACCCCAGTCACTTACTTATGTAAGCTCCTGGGGATTCTGGCGCTTGCTACCTTGCTGCACCCAGAAATCCATAGGGTATGTGAAGTAATACCCTAACCACCACCGGGTCGTTCTATCCGTCGGTATTTTACAAAATTGTTAACAATTTTTAAACAACAAACGGCAACCGATTTGTCTATTCGCTAATAACCTCAATACATTCATGAGATTACCAGAAAAAAGCCGGCCGTTGGGCCGGCTCTTTTACTTACATCACCAGACGGCGAATGTCAGACAGCGTGTTGTTAATGATGGTAATGAAACGGGCACCATCAGCACCGTCGATCACGCGGTGGTCGAAGGAGAGAGAAATCGGCAGCATCAGACGCGGCACGAACTCTTTACCATTCCACACCGGCTCCATCGCGGACTTGGAAACGCCGAGGATAGCCACTTCCGGCGCGTTCACAATCGGCGCGAAGTGGGTAGTCCCCAGGCCGCCGATGCTGGAGATGGTGAAGCAACCGCCCTGCATTTCGCCCGCAGTCAGCTTACCGTCACGCGCTTTCTTGGAAATAGTCATCAGCTCGCGAGACAGCTCGATGATGCCTTTCTTGTTGACGTCTTTGAATACCGGAACAACCAGACCGTTCGGGGTATCCACCGCCACACCGATGTTGATGTATTTCTTCAGGGTCAGACGCTGACCGTCTTCCGACAGCGAACTGTTGAAGCGAGGCATCTGCTCAAGAGCTGCAGCAACCGCTTTCATGATGAAGACAACCGGGGTGATCTTCACATCCAGCTTACGTTTCGCCGCTTCTTCGTTCTGCTGTTTACGGAACGCTTCCAGCTCGGTGATATCGGTTTTGTCGAAGTGAGTAACATGCGGGATCATCACCCAGTTACGGCTCAGGTTCGCACCAGAGATTTTCTGGATGCGGCCCAGTTCCACTTCTTCGATTTCACCAAACTTGCTGAAGTCCACTTTAGGCCACGGCAGCATGCCTGGGATACCGCCGCCAGTTGCCGCTGGAGCTGCTTCTGCACGTTTGATAGCTTCTTTCACGTAAGCCTGAACGTCTTCGCGCAGGATACGACCTTTACGGCCAGTGCCCTTCACTTTCGCCAGGTTAACGCCAAACTCGCGTGCCAGACGGCGGATCAGCGGAGTCGCGTGAACGTAAGCGTCGTTTTCAGCAAATTCAGATTTGCCTTCGGCTTTCGCAGCCGGAGCTGCTGCCGGAGCTTCAGCTTTTGCTGCCGGAGCCGGCGCTGCCGCTTCCTGTTTCGCAGGAGCTGCCGCAGGCGCTGCGCCTTCAACTTCGAAGATCATAATCAGCGAACCGGTTTTCACTTTATCGCCAACGTTGACTTTCAGTTCCTTCACGACGCCTGCAAACGGAGCCGGAACTTCCATAGACGCTTTATCGCCTTCTACGGTGATCAGTGACTGTTCAGCGGCAACTTTGTCGCCCACTTTCACCATCACTTCGGTCACTTCAACTTCGTCACCGCCGATATCCGGAACGTTAACTTCTTTCACGCCAGCCGCTGGTGCAGGGGCCGCTGCCGGAGCCGCTTCCTGTTTAGCCGCCGGAGCTGCCGCGCCTGCTTCACCCGCGACTTCGAAGACCATAATCAGCGAGCCGGTAGACACTTTGTCACCCACGTTCACTTTGATCTCTTTCACGGTGCCTGCAAACGGAGCCGGAACTTCCATAGAAGCCTTATCGCCTTCTACGGTGATCAGCGACTGTTCAGCTTCAACTTTATCGCCAACTTTCACCAGGATTTCGGTCACTTCAACTTCGTCGCTGCCGATATCCGGAACGTTAACGTCTTTTGCCGCCGCAGCCGCTGGTGCTGCTGCCGGAGCTGCTTCTTTCTTCTCTTCTGCCTGAGCAGGTGCAGCGTCAGCTGCACCGTCGGCGGAATCGAAAATCATAATCAGTGCGCCGGTCTGGGTTTTATCGCCAACAGAGACTTTGATCTCTTTAACGATACCCGCCTGCGGAGACGGAACTTCCATAGAGGCTTTGTCGCCTTCTACGGTGATCAGCGACTGTTCGGCTTCAACTTTGTCGCCCACTTTGACCAGGATCTCGGTGATTTCAACTTCATCAGCCCCGATGTCCGGTACTTTGATTTCGATAGCCATTATTCTTTTACCTCTTAAGCCAGACGCGGGTTAACTTTATCTGCATCGATGTTGAATTTGGCGATTGCGTCAGCAACCACTTTCTTATCGATTTCGCCACGTTTAGCCAGTTCGCCCAGCGCCGCAACCACGACATAAGAAGCATCAACTTCGAAGTGGTGACGCAGGTTCTCACGGCTGTCGGAACGACCGAAGCCATCAGTACCCAGTACGCGATAGTCGTCAGCCGGTACGTAAGTACGGACCTGCTCAGCGAACAGTTTCATATAGTCGGTAGATGCCACTGCCGGAGCGTCATTCATCACCTGAGCGATATACGGAACGCGCGGTGTTTCCAGCGGGTGCAGCATGTTCCAGCGTTCACAATCCTGACCATCACGCGCCAGCTCGGTGAAGGAGGTCACGCTATAAACGTCAGAACCTACGCCGTAATCTTTCGCCAGGATCTCTGCCGCTTCACGGACGTGACGCAGGATAGAACCGGAGCCCAGCAGCTGAACTTTACCTTTGCTACCTTCAATGGTTTCGAGTTTGTAGATACCTTTACGGATACCTTCCTCAGCACCTTCCGGCATTGCCGGCATGTGGTAGTTTTCGTTCAGCGTAGTGATGTAGTAGTAAACGTTCTCTTGTTTTTCACCGTACATACGCTCCAGACCGTCATGCATGATGACAGCAACTTCGTAAGCGTAAGCCGGGTCGTAAGAGATACAGTTCGGGATAGTCAGCGACTGAATGTGGCTGTGACCATCTTCGTGCTGCAGACCTTCACCGTTCAGGGTGGTACGACCGGAAGTACCGCCGATCAGGAAGCCACGCGCTTGCTGGTCGCCAGCCGCCCAGCACAAGTCACCGATACGCTGGAAGCCGAACATCGAGTAATAGATGTAGAACGGAATCATCGGCAGATTGTTGGTGCTGTAAGAGGTCGCCGCTGCCAGCCAGGAACAGCCTGCGCCCAGCTCGTTGATCCCTTCCTGCAGAATCTGACCTTTCTCGTCTTCTTTATAGTAAGCAACCTGCTCGCGGTCCTGCGGGGTGTACTGCTGACCGTTCGGGCTGTAAATACCAATCTGACGGAACAGACCTTCCATACCGAAAGTACGCGCTTCGTCGGCGATGATCGGTACCAGACGATCTTTGATCGACTTGTTCTTCAGCATTACGTTCAGGGCACGAACGAAAGCGATAGTGGTAGAGATCTCTTTGCTCTGCTCTTCCAGCAGCGCGCCGAAGTCTTGCAGGCTCGGCAGCTCAAGCTTCTCGGTGAAGTTCGGCTGACGGCTTGGCAGATAACCGTGCAGTTTCTGACGCTGAGCGTGCAGATAGGTATGCTCTTCAGAACCTTCCGGGAAGGTGATGTACGGCAGTTTTTCGATATCTGCATCAGACACCGGCACATTGAAACGGTCGCGGATGTGACGCACGCCGTCCATGTTCATTTTCTTAACCTGGTGCGCGATGTTTTTACCTTCAGCCGCGTCGCCCATGCCGTAACCTTTAATGGTATGAGCAAGGATTACTGTCGCTTTGCCTTTGGTTTCCTGCGCTTTCTTGAATGCAGCGTAGATTTTCTTCGGATCGTGACCACCACGGTTCAGCGCCCAGATCTGCTCGTCAGTCCAGTCTGCAACCAGTGCTGCGGTTTCAGGATATTTACCGAAGAAGTGTTCACGAACGTACGCACCATCTTTCGATTTGAAGGTCTGGTAGTCGCCGTCAACGGTTTCGTTCATCAGCTGGATCAGTTTACCGCTGGTATCTTTACGCAGCAGTTCATCCCAACGGCTACCCCACATCACTTTAATCACGTTCCAGCCAGCACCTTCGAAGATGCCTTCCAGTTCGTTGATGATCTTGCCGTTACCGGTGACCGGGCCGTCAAGACGCTGCAGGTTACAGTTGATAACGAAGACCAGGTTATCCAGTTTTTCACGGGTAGCGATGGTGATCGCACCTTTGGATTCCGGTTCGTCCATTTCACCGTCGCCGAGGAACGCGTAAACGGTCTGTTTAGAGGTATCTTTCAGGCCACGGTGTTCCAGATATTTCAGGAATTTAGCCTGGTAAATAGCACCAATCGGACCCAGACCCATAGATACGGTCGGGAACTGCCAGAATTCCGGCATCAGTTTCGGGTGCGGATAGGAAGAGAGGCCATTGCCGTGAACTTCCTGACGGAAGTTATCCAGCTGCTCCTGAGTCAGACGACCTTCCAGGAAAGCACGAGCGTACACGCCCGGGGAGATGTGGCCCTGGAAGTAAACCAGGTCGCCGCCATCCTGCTCGTTGCGTGCACGGAAGAAGTGGTTAAAGCACACATCATAAATGGTTGCGGAAGACTGGAAGGACGCCATGTGGCCGCCCAGTTCGAGGTCTTTTTTCGACGCACGCAGAACCGTCATGATGGCGTTCCAGCGGATAGCTGAACGAATACGGCGTTCCAGTTCCAGATTACCCGGATACTCCGGTTGTTCTTCAACGGGGATGGTGTTGATGTAGTTGCTGATACCTGTGCCTGCGGCTACGTTGACACCGCCTTTGCGGGCTTCAGCAAGCAGTTGGTCGATCAGATACTGAGCACGCTCAACACCTTCTTCACGGATGACCGATTCGATCGCCTGGAGCCAGTCGCGAGTTTCGATCGGATCCACGTCATTTGGGAAACGTTCTGACATGGGTTATTCCTTATCTATCTAATAACGTTGAGTTTTCTGGAACCTGTCCCATTGAACTCTCGCCGGAAAGCTCAATAAGACAGGTTCTACGTTTAGTTGCCGCGCTTTTATATGCGCTTGATTTACAACATCTTCTGGATAATTGTTACCAGAAAAATCACTAATTCTTTCGTTGCTCCAGACGACGCAGAGAACGCTCACGGCGGCTTTCTTCACGGCTTCTGTCGAGCAAAATTTCTTCGATAAAGGCCAGATGGCGATGCGATGCTTCGCGCGCTTCTTCCGGCTTACCGGCCATAATCGCTTCAAATATGCGGGTGCGGTGACTACTCACCAGCGGCAGCATCTCGCGACGCGAATAGAGCAATTCGAAGTTCTGACGGACATTCTGAGCCAACATCGGCTCCATACACCTTAGCAGATGAAGCAGAACCACATTGTGGGCCGCTTCGGTGACGGCAATCTGATACTGGAGTACGGCGTTTGATTCCGCGTCCAGATCGCCAGACTGCTGCGCCAGCTCTATAGCGTGGTGGAGTTCACGGATGCGTTCCTTGTCTTCATCGGTACTACGCAGCGCGGCGTAATAAGCGGCGATACCTTCCAGGGCGTGTCGTGTTTCGAGCAAGTCATACTGTGATTCAGGATGGTCGGAGAGCAGCTCCACCAGCGGATCGCTGAAGCTTTGCCATAGGCTGCTCTGGACAAAAGTGCCGCCACCCTGGCGACGAAGCAACAAGCCCTTCGCTTCGAGACGTTGAATCGCCTCACGCAAGGAGGGACGGGAGACGTCAAACTGTTTTGCCAGTTCGCGTTCCGGTGGGAGTTTTTCGCCCGGGCGGAGAGTGCCTTCGAGGATCAAAAACTCCAGTTGCTGCTCAATCACATCGGAGAGTTTTGGTTGGCGGATTTTGCTGTAGGCCATGAGTTCCTGTCTTAAGCCACTTGCCGAAGTCAATTGGTCTTACCAATTTCATGTCTGTGACGCTAAAGTAACAAAGTATTCACCTTATGTCCATACAGGTTTTGATTGAAATCATGAAACTGTGCACATTTTAACAACTTGACATATATAACGTTTCAAAGTTGTAACTATGCACAAATGTTAAATTTACCCATCAAGGAGTTAGATTAACAGAATTGAAACGAAAAAATATTTCCTCTGAACCGATTCACCAAGCAACAAAACGCATAACAATTCAATTATGTGAATTAATATGTAAAATGAATGTTCAGGGAAGGAGAGAAAGGTAGTATTTACCTATGTTTTCTTTTTACATTGCTTATTATCACTGCAATCGCCACCGTAACCTTCTCGTAGCGAAAATCATCACTTAACCAGAACGTGATGATTTTGAGGTGACAGATTCTGTTTAGAGTTCATTCTGAATCTTTGAACAAAGGCAATCCTTGCGAACGCCGCCATTCTTTGACGATTTTCAGGATGTTTTCAGGTTCACCATCTTCTTGGGAATTAGGATAGAAAATGAGATCTCCCTTTTTAGGATGTTCAGTAATTTTAATGAAATGATCCACTAAGGTATCGAGATATTTTTCTAATTTTTTCCCTTTTAGGGATTTATCTTTGCTAGTTGCATTTACTATCTCCTCAAGCATTTCAAGAAATTCACCTTCTGTGTAAAAATATATTTTATCTTTTAAATCATGCATATACATTATCTCCTGTAGTGAATTTCATCATGTAGTCGGGGCGTAACAATCCTAAAATTATCAATATCATACACTCCACCACCATGTTCTATAGCAACTACATGATGTATCTGGAATTTCTTAACTATCTCATTTGGTCCGTAATAATACCCCTCCTCAGGGACATAGGGGGAATATCCTTGACTAACGTTATTCTGATTACTTTTTATAAACTGCGCCAATAACACTGAGTCTTTACTCACCTCCAGCCACAGCGCCTCGCGAAACTCATCAAAGGTTTTAAACTCCCGTCCGCGCAATTTATCAGCAATATGCGCCGGGATTGGCGCGCCGTTGCCGTTATTGGATACCGACATATCCAGCCAGCGAATTCCTGATGAAAGCGGGACGCCGCGCCCTGTTACAACACCAGGCAGCTTTCGCGGATCCTCCTTCAGGTAAACATAGATGGGCTTAATACCGGATCCCGCCGGAAAAACCAGAATATAATCGTTGAATTCTTTCGGATCAGGAACCGGGAATGGCGGCGTGGTATAGGTATCTGTACCGTCCGGAATCGGCGTCACCAGAATGGTGGGCTGATCCAGCGGCGGCCTGTCGTTACCGGTATGGCCCGGAACATTCCCATGTTCCGGATTTTCCGGCGTCCAGGTAATCAGGGGGCCATCGACATCGTGAGCGGGGGTAAATTCATAACGCTGCGTCTGCTCGTTCCACTGCATGTTAGCCACGCGGACGTTTTCATACGGCGTACCTTCACCCGTATGAACACCATACACCTGAGGCTTGCCGTGAATGTCAGTTCCCCAGAAAAAACGCACCCGGGTGGTGGCGGTACTGCCTGCTAGTGCTTTCTGCCGCAGTTCTTCCTCATACCAGAACTCATCACGTCCAGGCACGCGAGCACTGCCCTCGCCCGCAGAGGGAATATACAAAGCAGATGCCAGCGCACCGATGTAAGAGCCACGGGTTGCACTGAGTACGCCACTGAGCGACCATTTTCCCCATATTTGAGCCGCCAATACGCTACCCGGAAACAGTAGCATGGTTTGAGCTTCTGCGGGTTGCCCAACATCGTTAGCCTCCGGATGGTGGTATCCACAGCAGTCATCAACCACTGGCAGAGCAAAAATCGCTACTTGCCCGAAGTTTTCAGCGGGTTCTTCTGCCGTTCCGGCATCTGTACATCCCTTCTCCTTCAGACAGGATTTGGCATAGACCGGTTTAACCGCTGGTGGAGAGAGTGGAAGGTTAACAACTGGTAGCGGCTCAGGGTTAAGATTACTGGCAGGTGGGTTTTTAGGTGGAATAAATAAGCTATTATAGCCAGCAGGAAAGGCCAACCAGTCAAATTCCGTATTGGCTATTAGATGTTTACATAATATGTAGTCATAATCGACAGTTACACATTCGGTAGGAAGATTATTGTCAGAAATGTTTACATGAATAGCAGTTAATGAAGCATTTCTTAGCTGAATATAATAATACCGTTCCCAGCGCCCGCTTTTATTTATACGATACAAATCGATTTCAATAAATAACCGCTCATTCTGATTGATGGCATTAGACAGTAGCGGTGAGCTTTTATCAATGAGTTTGCAAAATTGTAGCCCCTGTAGATTAACGCCTTTACCAGTACTGGTAATGGCGTTGGTGAGTGCAAAGGCAAAAATTTCATCTTCATGGCCAACCTGCCAGCGATTACCAACCGACGCATACGTCCCACAGCCTGAAGAAATATCGCCCTGCTTCTCACCGATTATTCTCAGGTAAACAATATCGCTCACTTTATTTCATTCCAGTTTATCCTTAACTTATTTGCATTAAATAGAAAACTTATTTCTCGATCAATAAGAAACGCTTTTAATGAAAGATTATTTCAATTACTTAACGTTTTCACTTAGCTCGCAATATTATATTTAAATACTCGCGTTACAACCCCATTGTATTATTAACATCTATTTATTCTTATATGACCTTTTGTAAGATTATTGTGCTGGTGGCTAAGGCATGGTGTTCAGCAGGCAGACAAATCCGGCATATAGCTAGTTAAAACAGTATGTTATCAGACTTAAAGTATCTATTAAATGTGATGAAAAACTTACAATTGCTTTTTTTTTATCCAGAAAATCAACACATCTACATAAAGCAGGTGCATTCTCGCGCATATACCATTATCTTGTGATAGTTAAAAGTAGCATTATCATAATACAGTTACATGAAACGTAAAGAAATCAATACAACAAACGGAATTGCAAACTTACACACGCATCACTGCGTAGATCAAAAAAACAATCACCGCACGAGGTTTCATGATGGAAGGTCAACAGCACGGCGAGCAGCTAAAGCGCGGCCTTAAAAACCGCCATATTCAGCTTATCGCGCTGGGTGGCGCGATAGGGACCGGGCTATTCCTGGGTAGCGCCTCCGTAATACAGTCCGCAGGGCCAGGGATTATCCTGGGTTACGCCATTGCTGGTTTTATCGCCTTTCTGATCATGCGTCAGCTAGGTGAAATGGTGGTCGAAGAACCTGTCGCAGGCTCCTTTAGCCACTTTGCTTATAAATACTGGGGCAGTTTTGCCGGTTTCGCCTCTGGCTGGAACTACTGGGTACTGTACGTTTTAGTTGCCATGGCTGAGCTGACTGCCGTGGGTAAATACATTCAGTTCTGGTATCCGGAAATCCCCACCTGGGTTTCTGCCGCCGTGTTCTTTGTGGTGATCAACGCCATCAACCTGACAAACGTAAAAGTGTTTGGCGAGATGGAGTTCTGGTTTGCCATTATCAAAGTTATCGCGGTGGTAGCGATGATCATCTTCGGCGGCTGGCTGCTATTCAGCGGCAACGGCGGCCCGCAGGCGAGCGTTAGCAACCTGTGGGATCAGGGTGGTTTCCTGCCGCACGGCTTCACCGGGCTGGTGATGATGATGGCGATTATCATGTTCTCGTTCGGTGGTCTGGAACTGGTGGGGATCACCGCAGCAGAAGCTGATAACCCGGAGCAAAGTATCCCGAAAGCGACTAACCAGGTTATCTACCGCATCCTAATTTTCTATATTGGTTCGTTAGCCGTTCTGCTCTCACTGATGCCGTGGACCCGCGTTACCGCCGATACCAGTCCGTTTGTGCTGATCTTCCACGAGTTAGGCGATACCTTTGTGGCGAATGCGCTGAACATCGTGGTACTGACTGCGGCGCTCTCCGTGTACAACAGCTGCGTATATTGCAACAGCCGTATGCTGTTTGGTCTGGCACAACAGGGCAACGCGCCAAAAGCGCTGGCGTCTGTCGACAAACGCGGTGTACCGGTTAACACTATTCTGGTGTCTGCGCTGGTTACGGCATTGTGCGTGCTGATTAACTACCTTGCACCGGAATCCGCATTCGGACTGTTAATGGCGCTGGTGGTATCTGCACTGGTCATCAACTGGGCGATGATTAGCCTGGCGCATATGAAATTCCGTCGCGCCAAGCAGGAACAAGGCGTGGTAACTCGCTTCCCTGCTCTGCTTTATCCGCTGGGTAACTGGATCTGCCTGCTGTTTATGGCGGCGGTACTGGTGATTATGCTGATGACCCCAGGAATGGCGATTTCGGTATACCTGATCCCGGTATGGCTGATCGTGTTAGGTATCGGCTATCTGTTTAAAGAGAAAACCGCCAAAGCCGTAAAAGCGCATTAATCTCTCTACGCCCTCACCCGTGCAGGGTGAGGGCAATAATCTTTACACCAACGCCCCGTAAATCGTCAGTAGCGCAATTACCACCACGACCACGAACGAGGTTTTCTTCGCCATTGAAACCGCTGCCTTCGGCGTCTCCACCTTATCGACATGCGGTTCACGCGCCAGAGAGAACTGCGCCAGACGCGTTAACACCTGATACTGCGAAGTATGGAAATCCCCCAGCGAAGCAAACCAGGCCGGTAACGCTTTCTCCCCATGACCGATCAAGGCATATACCACACCCGCAAGACGAACCGGCACCCAATCCAGTACATGAAGCACGGCATCAATGCCGGACTGTAAACGATGATGCGGCGTCTGGTATCGCGCCAGCCAGTATTGCCATGCACGCAAAAACGCATACCCCATCAGCGTAACGGGTCCCCAGGTTCCCCCCACAATCAGCCAGAACAACGGAGCAAGATAAAAACGAAAGTTAATCCACAGCAATGCATTTTGCAGCTCGCGCAAATACTCACGTTCATCGCAGCCTGCCGGGACGCCGTGAATCATGGTGAGTTCGCCAGCCATCGTGGCACGGGCATGGCTATCATTACGTGAAGCAGCTGTCAGATAAGCATGATAATGAAGACGAACTTTACCTGCGCCAATACACAGCAAACCAATCAGCAGCCACACCAGCAGCGTGGGAACGTTGAATAATACTCCCTGCAATGTGCGTAACAGTAAAAAAGTCACGCCCATCGCAATAATGGTCATGCCTAATGTGCGCCCGAGAGAAAAATGTTTCACCCGCCGAAAGAACGCTTCAAGACGATGATCAAGCTGCCAGTGCTCGCCCAACTTAAACAGGCGCTCGAAAATTAACACCAGTAAGGTTGTAAATAGCGTCATGTTGTCTCCTTGCTGACCAGTGCACGAAACCGTGCCCAATCAAATGCAGGACCGGGATCGGTTTTCCGATCCGGCGCAATATCACAATGGCCCGTCATGTTATTAGCGATATCTGGATAGCGATCAATCAGTGCCCGCGTAACCGCCGCAAGCTGTTGATACTGCGCATCGGTATACGCCAGCGTATCGGTGCCTTCCAGCTCAATCCCAATAGAAAAATCATTGCAGCGTTCGCGCCCCTGATACTGAGAGACTCCGGCATGCCAGGCACGTTTATCGAAAGGAACATACTGGACTATTTCACCATCGCGGCGAATCAAACAGTGAGCGGAGACGCGCAAATGGGCGATCTCAGCAAAGAAAGGATGTGCCTGCGGATCAATAGTTCCAGTGAATAATGCGTCGATCCACGGACCGCCAAACTCGCCTGGCGGCAGGCTAATATTGTGCACCACCAGCAGGGTGGGTGTTTCGTCATCCGGGCGGCAATCGTAATGTGGTGAGGGAACGCGGCGCGCGCCAACCAGCCACCCCTGTTCTAACAACATGCAGGATCTCCTTATATGTGGTGCTAATACCCGGTTCAGAGTAGCATGTTTCTACCTTATGATTCGTTAGCTATCTGGAGTTTTAACATGCCGCCTCGCCGCTATAACCCTGACACCCGACGTGACGAGCTGCTGGAACGCATTAATCTCGATATCCCCGGCGCGGTGGCCCAGGCGCTGCGGGAAGATTTAGGCGGAACAGTCGATGCCAACAATGACATTACGGCAAAACTTTTACCGGAAAACTCTCGCTCTCATGCCACAGTGATCACCCGCGAGAATGGCGTATTTTGCGGCAAACGCTGGGTTGAAGAGGTGTTTATTCAACTGGCAGGCGACGATGTCACCATAATCTGGCATGTGGATGACGGCGATGTCATCAACGCCAATCAACCCTTGTTCGAACTTGAAGGCCCATCCCGCGTGCTGTTAACGGGCGAACGCACTGCACTTAATTTTGTGCAAACCCTTTCAGGGGTTGCCAGTAAGGTACGCCACTATGTCGAATTACTGGAGGGCACCAACACGCAGTTGTTGGATACGCGCAAAACCTTACCCGGCCTGCGTTCAGCTCTGAAATACGCGGTACTTTGCGGCGGCGGAGCGAATCACCGTCTGGGGCTTTCTGATGCCTTCCTGATCAAAGAAAACCATATTATTGCCTCCGGCTCAGTGCGCCAGGCGGTCGAAAAAGCGTCCTGGCTGCATCCGGATGCGCCAGTAGAAGTCGAAGTAGAGAATCTGGAAGAACTTGATGAGGCCCTGAAAGCCGGAGCCGATATCATCATGCTGGATAACTTCGAAACAGAACAGATGCGCGAAGCCGTCAAACGCACCAACGGCAAGGCGCTACTGGAAGTGTCTGGCAACGTCACTGACAAAACACTGCGCGAATTTGCCGAAACGGGCGTGGACTTTATCTCCGTCGGTGCGCTAACTAAACACGTACAGGCACTCGACCTATCAATGCGTTTTTGCTGATTGCTGACAGATTTATCCGCTCCATCGCGGGCGGATAATCTCCCCTTTCCCAACTTTCTTCGTAACGCCTCGCAAATTTCTTGTCTTTCGCTGCAACGTAATAAAAAACTCCGGAAGCTGCTTTCCCGTTTCGTTTTTTGCCCCTCGCTTGTGCTGATGGCGTTTGCCAAAGTAGCGCCAACCAAATCAAGGAGCGAAACAAATGGACAAGCAACGCGGTTTTACACTTATCGAACTGATGGTGGTTATTGGCATCATTGCCATTTTAAGCGCCATTGGTATTCCCGCTTATCAAAACTACCTGCGCAAAGCCGCACTCACCGACATGCTACAAACCTTTGTGCCTTACCGTACCGCCGTAGAGTTGTGCGCGCTGGAACATGGTGGATTAGATACCTGCGACGGTGGCAGTAATGGCATCCCCTCGCCTACCACCACCCGCTATGTTTCAGCCATGAGTGTGGCAAAGGGCGTGGTGTCGCTGACCGGGCAAGAAAGTCTCAATGGGCTAAGCGTCGTCATGACGCCGGGTTGGGATAACGCAAACGGCGTCACCGGTTGGACGCGCAACTGCAATATTCAAAGTGACAGCGCATTGCAGCAAGCCTGCGAAGATGTCTTTCGCTTTGATGACGCAAACTAAGGAGCGGCAATGAATATTCCACAGCTCACCGCCCTGTGTCTGCGTTATCAGGGAGTCTTGCTGGATGCCAGCGAAGAGGTGGTTCATGTTGCGGTAGTCGATGCACCTTCGCATGAGCTACTGGACGCATTGCATTTCGCTACCACCAAACGTATTGAGATCACCTGCTGGACGCGCCAACAAATGGAAGGTCACGCCAGTCGCACACAACAGACATTGCCCGTAGCTATTCATGAGAAGCATCAGCCCAAAGCAGAGTTGCTGACTCGAACGTTACAATCTGCGCTGGAACAACGCGCGTCTGATATTCATATCGAACCAGCGGACAATGCCTACCGCATACGCTTGCGTATCGACGGCGTATTGCATCCTTTACCGGATGTTTCACCGGATGCCGGAGTCGCATTAACCGCCAGATTAAAAGTGCTGGGGAACCTGGATATTGCGGAACATCGCCTGCCGCAGGACGGGCAATTCACTGTCGAACTGGCAGGAAACGCCGTCTCATTTCGTATCGCGACCTTACCATGTCGGGGTGGTGAAAAGGTGGTATTAAGGTTGTTACAGCAGGTGAGTCAGGCACTGGATGTCAACACGCTTGGAATGCAGCCGTTACAACTGGCGGACTTTGCTCATGCCTTGCAACAACCACAGGGACTGGTGCTGGTAACAGGCCCTACAGGCAGCGGCAAAACGGTCACGCTTTATAGTGCCCTGCAAACGCTGAATACTGCTGATATTAATATTTGTAGCGTCGAAGATCCGGTTGAGATCCCCATAGCCGGACTAAACCAGACGCAAATCCATCCGCGTGCCGGTCTTACCTTTCAGGGCGTTTTGCGTGCGTTATTGCGCCAGGACCCTGACGTCATTATGATCGGAGAGATCCGCGATGGCGAAACAGCAGAGATCGCTATTAAAGCGGCGCAAACCGGTCACCTGGTGTTGTCTACCCTACACACCAACTCCACCTGCGAAACGCTGGTGCGTTTACAGCAAATGGGCGTTGCTCGCTGGATGCTCTCATCAGCGCTTACGCTGGTAATAGCCCAGCGTCTGGTACGCAAACTTTGCCCACATTGTCGCCGACAGCAAGGGGAGCCAATCCATATTCCAGACAATGTATGGCCGTCGCCGCTGCCCCGCTGGCAAGCCCCTGGTTGTAGACACTGCTACCACGGTTTTTATGGTCGTACGGCCTTATTTGAAGTTCTACCCATAACACCGATCATACGCCAGCTTATTTCCGCTAATACCGACGTTGAATCGCTGGAAACACACGCCCGACAGGCGGGTATGCGTACGCTTTTTGAAAACGGCTGCCTGGCCGTGGAGCAAGGCTTAACCACCTTTGAAGAGTTAATCCGCGTATTGGGGATGCCGCATGGCGAGTAAGCAACTCTGGCGCTGGCATGGCATAACCGGCGACGGCAATGCGCAAGATGGGATGCTATGGGCTGAGAGCCGTGCTTTGCTGCTCATAGCACTACAGCAACAGATGGTTACCCCACTTAGCCTGAAGCGAATCGCCATCAATTCTGCGCAGTGGCGAGGAGATAAAAGCGCGGAAGTCATTCATCAACTGGCGACGCTACTCAAAGCCGGGTTAACGCTTTCTGAAGGGCTGGCACTGCTGGCGGAACAGCATCCCAGTAAGCAATGGCAAGCGTTGCTGCAATCGCTGGCGCACGATCTTGAACAGGGCGTTGCCTTTTCCAATGCCTTATTACCCTGGTCAGAGGTATTTCCGCCGCTCTATCAGGCGATGATCCGCACGGGTGAACTGACCGGTAAGCTGGATGAATGCTGCTTTGAACTGGCGCGTCAGCAAAAAGCCCAGCGTCAGTTGACCGACAAAGTGAAATCAGCGTTACGTTATCCCATTATCATTTTAGCGATGGCAATCATGGTGGTTGTGGCAATGCTGCATTTTGTTCTACCGGAGTTTGCCGCTATCTATAAGACCTTTAACACTCCGCTACCGGCGCTAACGCAGGGGATCATGACGCTGGCAAGCTTTAGTGGCGAATGGGGTTGGTTGCTGGTGCTATTCGGCTTTCTGCTGGCGATAGCCAATAAGCTGCTGATGCGCCACCCAACCAGGCTTATCGCACGGCAGAAATTGCTGTTACGCATCCCGATTATGGGTTCACTGATGCGGGGACAAAAACTCACACAGATCTTTACGATTCTGGCGCTGACACAAAGTGCAGGCATTACTTTTTTACAGGGCGTAGAGAGCGTCAGAGAAACAATGCGCTGCCCGTACTGGGTGCAACTTCTGACACAAATCCAGCACGATATCAGTAACGGTCAACCCATCTGGCTGGCGCTAAAAAATGCCGGTGAGTTTAGCCCACTCTGTTTGCAATTAGTGAGAACAGGAGAGGCATCCGGCTCGCTGGATCTCATGTTAGACAACCTCGCCCATCATCATCGGGATAACACACTGGCGCTGGCGGATAACCTCGCAGCCTTACTGGAACCGGCGTTGCTGATCATAACGGGAGGAATTATCGGTACGCTGGTGGTGGCAATGTATCTGCCCATTTTCCATTTAGGCGATGCGATGAGTGGAATGGGATAACGCTGGCGTGTTGCTCCACGCCAGCGTTGGGAGATTACAGGTTGTTGAAGATGCGGTTTTCTTGTTCCAGCACACGAATAAACGTGGTGCGCTTGGTCAGCTCTTTCAGGCGTGAAGCCCCAACGTATGTACAAGCTGAACGCAGGCCGCCCAAAATATCACGCGCGGTATTTTCAACCGGGCCTCGCAGCGGCAGCTTAACGGTTTTACCTTCTGCTGCGCGATATTCCGCAACGCCGCCAACGTGACGTTTCATCGCAGACTCGGAGCTCATGCCGTAGAACAGCATAAATTTCTCGCCGTTCTCCTCAACGATGCGACCGCCGCTCTCTTCGTGGCCCGCCAGCATGCCGCCAAGCATGACGAAATCGGCACCGCCGCCAAAGGCTTTCGCGACATCGCCCGGCGTGGTACAGCCACCGTCGCTGACGATCATTCCGCCCAGACCGTGCGCCGCATCGGCACATTCGATTACCGCAGAAAGCTGCGGATAACCGACGCCTGTTTTGACGCGAGTTGTACAAACAGAACCTGGGCCAATGCCAACTTTAACGATATCAGCACCGGAGAGGATAAGCTCCTCACACATTTCACCAGTCACTACGTTGCCAGCACAAATGGTTTTGGTCGGCCACGCTTCACGCGCTTTCGCAACGAACTGCACGAAGTGTTCGGAATAACCATTCGCCACATCAATACAAACGAAGTTTAATGCCGGGTTCAGGTCGAGAATCTGTTTAGTTTTTTCGAAATCCGCATCAGACGTGCCGGTAGAAACCATCACATGTTTCAGCACATCAGCGGAAGAATTGTTGATAAACGCTTGCCACTCTTCGACAGAATAGTGTTTATGCACAGCAGTCAAAATATCAAAAGAAGCCAGCGCAGAGGCCATAGAAAATGTGCCTACGGTGTCCATATTTGCGGCGATAATCGGCACGCCGGACCAGCTCTGACCTGAATGTTTGAAGGTGAATTGACGTTCCAGTTCAACATCGGAACGGCTTTTAAGAGTGGAGCGTTTAGGGCGGATGAGAACGTCTTTAAAACCTAACTTCAGATCTTCTTCAATACGCATGTGCGGATTCCTGGGGTTAATGGCTATAAGGGTAAGAGCGCAACTCCAGTGACGCTATCATACGCACTAATCAATGCGGCGCAAGACTGCGAAATTGTCTTTTTTTACGCTACAATCCCATAAATTTACCTGGTAAATAGTGAGCGAACGTTTCATCAATTTCGCTTTCGTGCGCTCATTTTTAACGTTTTGATAATCATGATGAATTCCCGGGAATATAAATTATGAGGTATATAGTTGCCTTAACGGGAGGCATTGGCAGTGGCAAGAGTACCGTTGCCAATGCGTTTGCTGATCTCGGAATTAACGTCATTGATGCCGATATTATTGCGCGTCAGGTGGTTGAACCAGGTGCACCTGCGCTACATGCCATTGCTGATCACTTTGGCGCTAACATGATTGCTGCTGATGGAACATTGCAGCGCCGGGCCTTGCGCGAGCGGATCTTCGCCAACCCGGAAGAGAAAAACTGGCTTAACGCCCTGCTGCATCCGCTGATTCAGCAAGAGACGCAACACCAGATCCAGCAAGCTACTTCCCCCTATGTACTATGGGTTGTGCCATTGCTGGTAGAAAACTCACTGTATAAAAAAGCGAATCGAGTGCTGGTGGTGGATGTCAGCCCAGAAACGCAACTTAAGCGCACCATGCAGCGCGATGATGTAACTCGCGAGCATGTTGAACAAATCCTTGCTGCTCAGGCAACGCGCGAAGCCCGCCTTGCCGTGGCAGATGACGTCATTGATAATAACGGCGCACCGGATGCTATCGCATCGGATGTTGCCCGCCTGCACGCACACTATTTGCAGCTTGCGTCGCAGTTTGTCTCACAGGAAAAACCGTAATGCAGACCCAGGTCCTTTTTGAACATCCACTAAATGAAAAAATGCGTACATGGCTGCGCATTGAGTTTTTGATTCAGCAACTCACCGTTAATCTACCCATCGTTGACCACGCTGGCGCGCTGCATTTCTTCCGTAATGTCAGTGAATTACTGGATGTTTTCGAGCGCGGCGAAGTCCGCACTGAGCTGTTGAAAGAACTTGACCGGCAGCAACGTAAACTCCAGACCTGGATTGGCGTGCCTGGCGTGGACCAGAGCCGTATTGAAGCATTAATTCAGCAGTTAAAAGCGGCGGGGAGCGTATTAATTTCCGCGCCGCGTATCGGGCAATTTCTGCGTGAAGATCGTTTGATTGCTCTGGTGCGTCAGCGACTGAGCATCCCAGGCGGCTGTTGTAGCTTTGATTTACCTACATTGCACATTTGGCTGCATCTACCCCAGGCGCAGCGCGACAGCCAGGTAGAAACCTGGATTGCCAGCCTGAACCCGCTCACCCAGGCACTTACCATGGTGCTGGATTTAATTCGCCAGTCGGCCCCCTTCCGTAAACAAACCAGCCTGAATGGTTTTTATCAGGATAACGGTGGCGATGCCGACTTGCTGCGTCTGAATCTGTCGCTCGATTCACAGCTTTATCCGCAAATTTCCGGTCATAAGAGCCGTTTTGCCATTCGTTTTATGCCGCTGGACAGTGAAAACGGACAGGTACCGGAACGTCTGGATTTCGAACTGGCCTGTTGCTAAGGAGTAAAAATGTCAGAAACTATTACGGTGAATTGCCCAACCTGCGGGAAAACGGTGGTGTGGGGTGAAATCAGCCCGTTTCGGCCATTTTGTTCCAAACGTTGCCAGCTGATCGACCTCGGAGAATGGGCTGCTGAAGAAAAACGAATCCCCAGCAGTGGCGATCTTTCCGAAAGCGATGACTGGAGCGAAGAGCCAAAGCAGTGACATTTTGTCTGATGCGACGCTGGCCTGATAAGACGCGCCAGCGTCGCATCGGGCATCTTGTGCAAATGTTGGATGCGGCATAAACACCTATCCGACATACACACGCTTAAGCTTCGCAATTACCGGTTCATTGGCTGGCGGAAAATCATCGGCAATCAGACCGACCAGCGACATCCACTCACCGGGTTGCCCTTCTTTACCCCACGGCTCCCCTTCCCAGCTTTCGACCAGCCAAAACCACAGTGTTATATGCCTGTCCGGGAATTCATATTCCAGTTTTTCAAATAGCGAAAAATGTTGTGGGGTAATCCCGACCTCTTCCTGAAGTTCACGCACCACCGCCTGTTCCGGCGTTTCGCCCATTTCAATTTTACCGCCGGGAAACTCCAGTTTATTCGCCATGTGCGCATCTGCTGCGCGACGCGTTATAAAGATTTCATTGTTCTCGTTGCGAATAATACCTACCGCAATTTGCAGCTTTTTCATTGTCTTAAACCTATAAAAAAGGCGCAGAATCCTGCGCCTTTTACTTCAACTGTTAGCTTTTATTGCAGGCGACCATGGCACTGCTTGTATTTTTTACCAGAACCGCACGGGCAAGGATCGTTACGTCCTACTTTGCGTTCACCGGTTTGCGCCGCCAGTGCAGCTGCGGCTGCAGAGTCGTCATCCTGATGGCTAAGCTGCTGCATTTGCGCTAAACGCTCGGCTTCCATACGACGCTGTTGTTCCAGCTCCTCAACCTCTTCAGGCATACGTACCTGAACTTTGCTCAGCGTGCTGATAACTTCATATTTCAACGACTCCAGCATCGCTGCAAACATGGAGAACGATTCACGTTTGTATTCCTGCTTCGGATCTTTCTGTGCATAGCCACGCAGGTGGATACCCTGACGCAGATAGTCCATCGCTGCCAGGTGCTCTTTCCACAGGGAGTCAAGCGTTTGCAGCATGACGCCTTTCTCGAAGTGACGCATCATCTCTGCACCAACCACTTCTTCTTTACGCTGATACACTTCGATGGACTGCGCCAGAATGCGCTCACGCAGCGTCTCTTCATGCAGTTCTGGTTCTTTATCCAGCCACTCAGCAATTGGTAAATCGAGGTCGAAATCGTTCTTCAGACGTTCCTGCAGCCCCGGAATATCCCACATTTCTTCCAGCGACTGTGGTGGAATGTAGGCATCAATGGTCGCTTTGAACACATCTTCACGAATGCTGTTGATGGTTTCGCTCACATCGCTGACATCCAGCAGTTCGTTACGCTGGGAGTAAATGGCGCGACGCTGATCGTTAGCCACGTCATCATATTCCAGCAGTTGCTTACGAATGTCGAAGTTACGACTTTCAACTTTACGCTGGGCGTTGGCAATCGCTTTAGTCACCCACGGGTGTTCAATGGCTTCGCCTGGCTTCATACCCAGTTTACGCATCATGCCGGATACTCGGTCGGAAGCAAAAATACGCATCAGCGCATCTTCCATCGACAGGTAGAAACGGGAAGAACCAGCATCCCCCTGACGACCAGAACGACCGCGCAACTGGTTATCGATACGACGGGATTCGTGACGCTCGGTACCGATGATATGCAGGCCACCTGCTGCCAGTACCGCATCGTGACGTACCTGCCAGTCGGCTTTAATTTTTTCAATTTGCTCTGCGGTCGGATTTTCCAGCGCGGCAACTTCTGCCTGCCAGCTACCACCGAGCACAATATCTGTACCACGACCCGCCATGTTGGTCGCGATAGTCACCGCAGCCGGATAACCTGCCTGAGCAACAATCGCCGCTTCGTTGGCGTGGAATTTGGCGTTCAGGACGTTGTGCTTAATACCGGCTTTGGTCAGTTCGTTTGACACCAGCTCAGATTTTTCGATGGAGATAGTACCCACCAGCACCGGCTGGCCTTTCGCAGTACGTTCTTTGATATCTTCAATGATCGCCTGAATTTTTTCTGCTTCAGTCATGTAGACCAGGTCCGGCAGATCTTTACGAATCATTGGACGGTTGGTCGGAACAACGACGGTATCCAGCTTATAGATGGAGCTGAATTCGAAAGCTTCGGTATCAGCAGTACCAGTCATCCCCGCCAGTTTTTCATACAGACGGAAGTAGTTCTGGAAGGTGATCGACGCCAGCGTTTGGTTTTCGTTCTGGATCTGCACACCTTCTTTCGCTTCCACAGCCTGGTGCAGACCATCGGACCAGCGACGCCCCTGCATGGTACGACCGGTGTGTTCGTCAACGATGATAACTTCACCATCTTTAACGATGTAATCGACGTCGCGGGTAAACAGCGCATGAGCGCGCAGCGCCGCCGTTACGTGGTGCATCAGCATGATGTTTGCCGGAGAGTACAGAGACTCCCCTTCATCCATGATGCCTTCTTTCACCAGCAGTTCTTCAATCAGCACCAGACCACGTTCGGTCAGGTTCACCTGGCGAGATTTTTCGTCCACCGAGAAGTGGCCTTCGCCCTGGAAGGTTTCGGAGTCTTCTTTTTCCTGACGGATCAGGTGCGGAATAATTTTATTCACGCGTTTATACATTTCCGAGCTGTCTTCTGCCGGGCCGGAAATGATCAGCGGTGTACGAGCTTCATCGATCAGGATGGAGTCCACTTCGTCCACCAGCGCATAGTGCAGTTTACGCTGTACACGTTCTTCAGGGCTGAACGCCATGTTATCGCGCAGGTAGTCAAAGCCGTATTCGTTGTTCGTACCGTAAGTGATGTCAGCTGCGTAAGCTTCACGCTTCGCCGGTGCTGGCATGCCCGGCAGGTTGATACCGACAGTCAGGCCAAGGAATTCAAACAGCGGACGGTTGTTTTCGGCGTCACGTTGCGCCAGGTAGTCGTTGACGGTAACAACGTGTACGCCCTTACCGGTTAATGCGTTCAGGTAAGCAGGCAGCGTTGCGGTCAGGGTTTTACCTTCACCGGTACGCATTTCGGCGATGCAGCGTTCGTTAAGAACCATACCGCCGAGTAACTGAACGTCGAAGTGACGCATACCAAAGACGCGCTTACTTGCCTCACGCACCACGGCGAAAGCTTCCGGGATCAGATTTTCCAGCACTTCGCCTTTTTCCAGACGTGCACGAAACTCTGCGGTTTTCCCTTTCAGTTCTTCGTCGGAGAGTTTTTCCATCTCCGGTTCCATGGCATTGATGATGTTAACCACTTTGCGCATCCGGCGCAGGGTGCGATCGTTACGACTACCGAAAACTTTAGTTAATAATTTGATTAGCATAATAAAATCTCAAACGCCCCGCGTTGCGGAGTCAATAAAATGAAGTAAAGGTTTATTGTTGTTAGCTGAGGCGTTGAGGGCCAGCACGGATGCCTTGCGCCTGGCTTATCCAGACGGGCGTGCTGAATTTTGCTTGCGGGGTAAAATGCGCATAATCAATGCGATAACCCTTTTCAGACGGCGTGCCTTCCTGGGTCAACAGCGCGCTGAGCGTATCCAGTAATGCAAGATGTTGCGCCTGAAGAGGCAAAGATTCTTCAGCAACGGGCAGCGTTTGCGGTGCCATTGCGAAGGAAAGATGACGGATTACCGTGCGAATGGCATGTTGATGCCAGTAATCAACGGAATAGTTCGAATTCGGGCGGCGCGTGTTCGCTTCCAGCAAGGCCAATTGACCAAAGTTAACTTTGGCTGAAGGCTCGTGGTTGCGGGTTGTCGCTTTTGCGGGCGCGTTTGGTTCGGCGGCGTTGCTGAGCGCAGGCAAACCTAAACTCGCCGCGACCATCCCTAATAAGAGATGCGGCCAGAAGTAGCGTTTACCAAACTGTCGCCAGCGCGTCAGTATTCCACTCACGTTATTGCCATCCCGATCGTATTTAAACGTATTTAGCGCACAAATCTTATCATTAAAGCCTGAAGTCCACAGCACGAATGAAGATAAGTTATGCGTAAAAGTGCTTAAGAAAACAGCGTTCGCACCGTTTTTTATCGTTCTTATAAAATTCAAAAAAAAAACGACTGGTTCACCTGGCCGGAGAGAGTGCCAGATTTGCCAGTCGAATTTTATACGACAGTATAAATGTCGTTATGCCAGTACGGCTGAAGGCGCTTTGAAGGCCAACGGCAGTTCTGCGTCGTCCTGGAAGGTCACATATTCCCAGGCTTCCTGTTTTGCAAGGACAGCCTGCAGCAGTTTGTTATTCAGTGCATGACCAGATTTATAAGCGGTAAATGCACCAATAATATTGTGACCACACATGAACAAGTCACCGATCGCATCGAGCATTTTGTGACGCACAAATTCGTCTTCAAAACGCAGGCCGTCTTCGTTCAGTACGCGATAATCGTCAACAACGATGGCACAATCGAAGCTGCCGCCCAGGCACAAACCACGGGACTGCAGATATTCGATATCACGCATGAAACCGAACGTACGCGCACGGCTGATCTGGCGCATAAACGCATCAGCGGAGAAGTTCATCGCATAGCGCTGGTTGCTGGAATCAATAGCCGGATGGTTAAAATCGATGGTGAAATCCAGCGAAAAACCATTGTACGGCTTAAATTCAGCCCACTTATCGCCATCTTCGACACGAACAGTCTCTTTGATGCGAACAAATTTCTTGGCGCAGTTCAGCTCGTCGATACCGGCGTCAAGCAGCAGGTATACAAACGGAGCGGCGCTGCCGTCCATGATCGGGATTTCCGGCGCGTTAACTTCGATAACAATGTTATCGATGCCCAAGCCCGCGAGAGCAGCATTGAGGTGCTCTACGGTTGAAATCCGTACATCATGCTCGTTGACCAGACACGTACAGAGCATGGTATCACGCACAGATTTGGCATCGGCCGGGAAATCTACCGGTGGATTCAAGTCGGTGCGACGATAGATGACCCCGGTGTTGGCCGGCGCAGGGCGTAACGTCAGGGTGACTTTCTTGCCGGTATGTAAACCGACACCCGTCGCCTGAACGATACGTTTAAGTGTCCTTTGTTTGATCATCGTATTATCTCGCCAAATTACCTATCCAACCGAAGTGTACTATACATTCGGCGGGCCAGTTTAGCACAAAGAGCCTCGAAACCCAAATTCCAGTCAATTCTTAATCAGCTTGCTTACGCAGGAATGCTGGGATATCCAGATAATCCGGCTCTTTCGCAGTTTGCGGCGCATTGTCATTCACGACTTTAGCAACCGGCTTCTGCTCCTGGGTCAGCGGAGCCATCCCGTGCTGCTGGTAGCGATCCATCACTGGCTGCTGAACCTGCTTATTGGTCACCAGAGTGATTTCAGGACGTTTGTCCATGCCGATACCTGTCGCAACAACAGTTACGCGCAGCTCGTCATTCATATCCGGGTCAAGAGAAGTACCGATAACCACAGTCGCGTTGTCGGAAGCAAATGCACGGATGGTGTTACCTACCGTTTCGAACTCATCCAGACGCAGGTCGAAGCCCGCCGTGATGTTAACCAGCACGCCGCGTGCGCCAGACAGGTCGATATCTTCCAGCAGCGGAGAAGAGATAGCCATTTCAGCAGCTTCTTCCGCACGGTCTTCACCACTCGCCACGCCAGAACCCATCATTGCGTAGCCCATTTCAGACATTACGGTGCGTACGTCTGCAAAGTCCACGTTCATCAAACCCGGACGAGTAATCAGTTCGGCGATACCTTGCACTGCGCCTTTCAGTACGTCGTTCGCTGCGCCAAACGCATCCAGCAGGGAGATACCGCGGCCCAGAACTTTCAGCAGTTTGTCGTTCGGGATAGTGATCAGAGAGTCCACATGTTTGGACAGTTCAGTGATCCCCTGCTCCGCGAATGCCATACGCTTCTTGCCTTCAAAGTTGAAAGGCTTAGTGACGACAGCAACGGTCAGGATACCCAAATCTTTTGCCACTTCAGCGACGACTGGTGCTGCACCTGTACCGGTACCACCCCCCATACCCGCAGCAATAAAGACCATGTCTGCACCTTCCAGCGCCGCACGCAGTGCATCGCGATCCTCATCAGCCGCATTGCGGCCAACTTCTGGATTAGCGCCAGCTCCCAGTCCTTTGGTGATACCGCTACCGATTTGAATCGTCTGTCCAACCGCTGTTTTACGCAGCGCTTGTGCATCGGTATTTACCGCGAAGAATTCAACACCTTCAATGCGCTCGCGCACCATGTGTTCAACAGCATTACCGCCGCCGCCGCCGACGCCGATGACTTTAATCACCGCGTCATTGGTAAGTTCCATTGGTTCAAACATAGTTTCTCTCCGATTTGTGCCTGTCGCCTGAGGCCGTAATCATCGTCGGCCTCATAAAAATTAAAACTCTTTTCGCAGCCAACTATTGAGTCGCTTGATCCACGAGCCAACTGATGCTGTAACACGTTTTTCTACTTCAGCTTCACCGTTAAGATGTGACTCTTTTCCATAGTGAAGCAATCCCACCGCCGTCGAATAATACGGCTCCTGAGCATAATCCGTTAAACCGGTAATGTTCAGCGGCGCGCCGATACGCACTTGCGTATGAAACACGCGCTGAGCACAGGCTGCAAGACCTTCGATCTGCGCTGCGCCACCAGTTAAAACAATGCCTGCCGCCAGGTGATGTTTAACCCCTTGTTGGCGAAGCTTTTCCTGCAACTGCAATATCTCTTCGTTGACCAGGTTGAGCAGCTCGGTATAGCGCGGCTCGATCACCTCTGCCAGGGTCTGACGTTGCAGACTCCGCGGTGGACGACCGCCTACGCTCGGCACTTCCACGCTCTCATCTTTTCCAACGATGGAACCCAGCGCACAACCGTGGCGAACTTTAATCGCTTCGGCGTCGCTTGGCGGCGTGCCAAAGGCGTAAGCGATGTCACTGGTCACGACATTGCCAGCATAAGGAATTACCTTAGTGTGGCGCAATGCCCCACCGGTATAAACGGCGATATCCATTGTACCACCACCGATATCGACGACGCAGACACCCAGTTCACGTTCATCTTCCGTCAATACCGAATAACTTGATGCCAGTCCGGCAAATATCAGTTGGTCAACTTTCAGCCCACAACGTTCAACCGCTTTGACGATGTTTTTCGCCATATCGTTGTGACATGTGATCAGGTGCACTTTTGCCTGCATCCGCACGCCCGAAAGTCCTACCGGATTCTTGATCCCTTCCTGATAGTCAATCGCATACTCTTGCGGGATCACATGCAGCACACGGTGTTCATCGCGCACACGCACCGATTTCGCGGTATGGACGACGTTTTCCACATCTTCTTGCGTCACTTCTTCTTCAGAAATAGGCACCATACCAATTTCATTCTGGCAGCTGATGTGCTTACCAGAAAGCGCCAGATATACCGAAGAGATCTGACAATCTGCCATCAATTCTGCCTGGTCAATGGCGCGTTGTACGCACTTGACCACGGATTCGAGGTCGTTCACCCCGCCTTTATCCATACCACGCGACGGGCAGCTGCCCACGCCAATGATATTGACCATACCGTCGGGCAGAACTTCCCCTACTAAAGCGGCAACCTTCGCGGTACCAATCTCCAGTCCTACTACCAGTTTTCTGTCCGTCGCCTTGATCATTGTTGTTCTGCCTGTGCCTGATTTTGTTGCTGAGTAGATTCCTCTGGCGGCAAGGGCGCCCAGCCTACTGCCGCTCCAGAGTCATAACGCAAATCAACGTAGCTAATCCGTTTGCCATCGGTTTGCGCCTGCTGCTGTAAAACCGGATAAAGTTCTACAAAGCGAGCCAAACGTTTCATCGTATCGCCCCGGCCAAGATTGAGCTTAATATCGTTATTCAGCGTCAACTGCCAGGAACGCCGCGCGGTCATCGCCGCTTCCTTCAGAGTAAATCTGTCCTTTGCCAGCATCTGCCCCATTTCGCGATAGCCCTGCAACACTTCATTGGCGCTGCCTTCCGGGCCATACAGCATTGGAAGCACCTGCTTGCTGGTGCGATCTGGCGGCACGCTGAAAGTGTTTCCTTCTGCGTCTACCATATGTTGATCATTCCACCGCGCAATCGGCACATATTCAACCAGATGAATCTTCAATTCATCAGGCCACTGCTTTCTGACGCTCACCTGCTTAATCCACGGCAGGCGTTGTTCTATTTGCGTCTGGATGATGTTGACATCCTGGGTCATAAAGGTACCTGGCTCACCCAATGCCAGGATCGACTGCCGGATATCGTCATTACGCGTGTAATGGCGTTCACCGGTCAACACCAGCTTTGAGAGCGGCAGGCGTTGCGCATCTTCCATCCAGCCCAACACGACCCAGCCGCTCACCAACACTGTCGTTAAAACGGTCAGCAGGAAAAGGATCCCCGCCAGACGCGTTCCATTATTGCGGCGAGAAGAAACCTCTTCTTCGCTGTTTCGCGTGTTCAGAGCAGCCTGCGACATATTAGTCCGCCAGTTCCAGAATTCGTACTACCAACTGCGAGAAGCTCATACCTGCCTGACGTGCCGCCATCGGCACCAGGCTGTGGCTGGTCATACCCGGTGAGGTATTGGCTTCCAGCAGATAAAACTGTCCATCGCTGTCCAGCATAACGTCAATACGTCCCCATCCTTTGCAACCTAACGTCGTCCATGCTTTCAGCACTAATGCCTGCAAATTGGCCTCTTGTGACGCTTCCAGACCTGCGGGGCAGAAATACTGTGTCTCATCAGAGAGATACTTCGCCTCATAATCATAGAAGGTTCCGGACGGTTGAATACGTATTGACGGTAAAATTTCTTCACCGAGTATCGCAACCGTGAACTCCGGCCCACTTAGCCATTTTTCAATCAATACTTCTTCATCGTGCTGAAATGCCAATCTTAATGCATCTTGTAGAGCATTTTCTGCTACTACTTTTGACATTCCCACACTGGAACCTTCGCGGCTCGGCTTAACGATAACCGGCAAACCCAGAGCAGAAATTTCTGCTAACTGCTTATCACTCAGGCCTTTTTCAAACTCTGCGCGGGTTAATGCTACCCACGGCGCTACCGGTAAACCAGCGCCCTGCCAAAGCAATTTGCTGCGTAGTTTATCCATTGAAAGCGCAGATGCCATCACTCCGCTGCCGGTATAAGGCAAGCCCATCAGCTCGAGCATGCCCTGCAGCGTGCCATCTTCACCGCCGCGACCGTGTAGCGCGATAAACACTTTCTGAAAGCCCATCGACTTCAGTTGCGTCACGTCGACTTCTTTCGGGTCGACAGGATACGCGTCAATACCGCCTTCACGCAGCCCGGCTAACACCGCTGCGCCAGAATTCAGAGAAACTTCCCGCTCAGCGGAGGTCCCACCCAACAGGACCGCGATTTTATCAGTCATGTTGTGCTTCCTCCGGAGTTTGCGGCTTCAGTTTGATTTCAGCTAAAGAACGGGCAATTTTTCCAATATTACCAGCCCCCTGAACGAGAATCAGGTCGTTACCGGTTAATACCGGTGCCAGCATCTCGGCTACCTGCGCCGGGTCAGGCACCAGAATGGGATCAATTTTCCCACGTCCACGAATTGTGCGACACAGCGAACGGCTGTCCGCTCCCGGAATTGGCGCTTCGCCAGCCGGATACACTTCCAGCATCAACAGGGTATCAACCTGCGTCAGCACATTGGCGAAATCATCATACAGGTCGCGTGTACGGGTAAAACGGTGCGGCTGAAACAGCATTACCAGGTTTTTATCCGGCCAGCCTGCACGCGCCGCTTTAATAGTGGCGTCCACTTCCGTCGGGTGGTGGCCGTAGTCATCGACCAGCATTGCCGTACCGCTTTTACCATTCACTGGCTCCAGCGGGAATTCACCGAGGAAATCAAAACGGCGACCAGTCCCCTGGAAGCTCTCCAGCGCACGCAAAATAGCCTCGTCGTCAATGCCCTCTTCCGTAGCAACCGCAACCGCAGCTGCGGCGTTCAGCGCGTTATGACGACCTGGCGCATTTAGGGTGACGCGCATCGGCTCTTTGTCCTGGCGCAGCAGCGTAAAGTGCCCTTGCGGGCCAATCTGCTGATAATCTTCTACACGCACGTCGGCATCTTCGCTGAAGCCGTAAGTCGTGGTCTGACGTCCCACACGCGGTAACAATTCGCGGATCACCGGATCATCAACACACATCACCGCACGACCGTAAAACGGCAGGTTGTGCAGAAAATTAATAAAAGTCTGTTTTAAATTCTCAAAGTCGCCCTGGTAGGTATCCATGTGGTCGGCTTCGATATTGGTGACAATCGCCACCATCGGTTGCAGATGCAGGAACGATGCATCACTCTCATCTGCTTCGGCAATCAGGTACCGACCATGCCCCAAACGCGCATGAACCCCCGCCGCTTTTACCAGCCCGCCGTTAACGAAGGTTGGGTCGAGTCCCGCTTCTGCGTAGATGCTGGAAACCATCGCAGTGGTTGTCGTTTTGCCGTGCGTTCCGGCAATGGCGATGCCATGACGAAAACGCATTAACTCAGCCAGCATTTCGGCACGACGGATCACCGGAATACGCGCTTCATGAGCTGCGACAATTTCCGGGTTATCGGCAGAAATCGCGCTGGAAACAACGACCACGCTGGCATCACGTACGTTTTCCGGGCGATGGTTGAAATAAATCGTCGCCCCAAGATTCATTAACTGTTGCGTGACCGGATTTGGCGCTAAATCGGAACCACTGATCTGATAACCTTCATTGGCCAGAACTTCGGCAATACCGCCCATACCGGCACCACCGATGCCGACAAAATGTATGTGCCGAACGCGACGCATTTCGGGCACGATGGAACGCAGTTTTGCCAATTGTTGTGTATTCATTCTTTACGCCATTAACTTCTTAAATTCATACGATGCAAAAGGCATCGCTACAATTACGCCCGGGCAGCCCGGCTCACTTCATTTGCCACTCGCTCGGTGGCATCCGGAATGGATGCGGCGCGGGCGCGTTCTGCCATGGTTAATAAGGTTTCTCGCGACCACCCGGCCAGAGTGTTGGCGACAGCATCCACGCTAAGCTGTGGCTGCTCGATAATTTTGGCTGCGCCCGCTTTTTCCAGCGGTAGCGCATTCCAGTATTGCTGGCGGTCTTTATGTTGAAACGGCACAAACAACGCCGGTAGTCCTGCCGCGGCGATTTCACTCACCGTTAACGCACCGGAGCGGCAAACGACGACATCCGCCCACGCATACGCCGCCGCCATATCATCAATAAATTCCGTCACTTTATGCTGCGGTTGCCCCGCTTCCGCATACGCCTGTTCAACGGATTGTTGCGAACCTTTGCCGCTCTGATGCCAGATAGTGACTGAATCACCCAGTTTCGCAGCAACCTGCGGCATTGTCTGGTTAAGAATGCGTGCGCCCTGGGACCCCCCCACTACCAACACACGAACCGGACCTTCACGTCCAGCCAAACGTTGCTGCGGCAACGGCAGCGCCAGCACATCGGTACGCACCGGGTTACCCACCACTTCCGCATTAGGGAAAGCGCCTGGAAACGCCTGCATCACTTTGGTGGCAATCTTAGCCAGCCATTTATTGGTTAAGCCCGCAATACCGTTTTGTTCATGAAGCACAACCGGAATGCCTAACGACCACGCGGCCAGACCACCTGGACCTGATACGTAGCCGCCCATACCGAGCACCACGTCAGGTTTGTACGCTTTCATAATCGCCCGCGCCTGACGCCAGGCGTTGAAGATACGCAGCGGGGCAGCTATCAGTGCTTTTATACCTTTTCCACGCAGACCAGAGATACGAATGAAATCAATTTCGATGCCATGTTTTGGCACTAAGTCCGCTTCCATACGGTCGGCAGTCCCCAGCCAGCGAACTTGCCAACCCTGAGCCATTAGATGGTGCGCAACCGCCAGTCCCGGGAATACATGTCCACCGGTTCCGCCTGCCATCACCATTAATCGCTTTCCTTGACCACTCATCGTGAACCTCGTACAAACGCCTGCGCTTTCTCCAGACGCGTTTCATAATCAATACGCAACAGCATCATGATGGCTGTCGACATAATCAGTAAGCTCGAACCACCGTAACTGATCAGCGGCAATGTCAGACCTTTGGTCGGTAACATCCCCGCCGCCGCGCCTACGTTAACCAGCGCCTGGAAGCTAAACCAGATGCCAATGGAACAGGCGAGAAAACCGGAAAAACGGTGGTCAATTTCTAACGCTTTGCGGCCAATCGACATCGCACGAAAAGCGACGAAGAATACCATTAAAAGTGCCAGCACCACACCGACATACCCCAGTTCTTCGCCGATAATGGCGAAAATAAAGTCAGTGTGCGCTTCCGGCAGATACTCCAGTTTTTGTACCGAGTTACCTAAGCCTTGCCCCCACAGTTCGCCGCGACCAAACGCCATCAGCGATTGCGTTAACTGATAGCCGCTGCCAAAGGGATCTTCCCACGGGTTCCAGAATGCGGTAACACGGCGGATACGGTACGGTTCGGCGAGGATCAGCAACACAACCGCTGAAATGCCCATACCGATAATGGCAATGAACTGCCACAATTTCGCTCCCGCCAGGAATAACATCGCCAGCGTAGTCACAAACAACACCACCACCGTACCAAGGTCTGGCTGTGCCAGCAGTAATACTGCTAACACCAGAATCACGCCCATCGGTTTCAGGAAGCCGCGCAGGTTATTACGTACTTCGTCGCCTTTACGCACCAGATAGTTGGCGATATAGCAAAACAGCGACAGTTTTGTCAGCTCCGCAGGCTGGATACGCAGCAAGCCGAGATCGATCCAACGCGATGCCCCTTTAACAGAGCTACCCACTACCAGAACGATCATCAACAGGATGATAGATCCGAGTAGCATCGTAGCGCTGTAACGTTGCCAGAATTCCATCGGCAGACGCAGCGTAATGATCGCCAGAATGAATGCCAGGATCAGATAGACGCCATCACGCTTCGCGAAGAAGAACGGATCGTTGGTTAAGCGTTGCCCGATGGGCATTGACGCCGAGGTCACCATGATAAAGCCAATCGCCGCGAGGCCGAAGGTCAGCCACAGTAAGGTGCGATCGTACATGATCAGGCTGTCGGTATCTTTTTCCCGCGAGCCCATCACCCAGCCCTTTAGCGCCGTGGAGATCCAGACCAGAATACTGAATCCTGGCAGGCGCGGCATTTTCAGGCGAGGGAGAGATAAACGCATCAACCTAACTCCTTCGCCAGACGGGCAAACTCATTGCCTCGTTGTTCAAAGTTCTTGAACTGATCAAGGCTGGCACAGGCCGGGGAGAGCAGAACCATATCGCCCGGCTGAACACACGGAGCCAGCAAGCGCATCGCCTGTTCCATGGTTTCGGTTTGTTCTGCCACTTCCGGGCGTAGCGCCGCCAGCTGCGCGCCGTCCCGACCGAAACAATACAGACGTACGTTATCGCCATTCAGGTAACGCGCCAGTGGGCTAAAATCTGCCGATTTACCATCGCCGCCCAGCAACAAATGCAGCGTGCCGTCTACGTGCAGGCCATTCAGTGCCGCTTCCGTACTGCCGACGTTGGTCGCTTTTGAATCGTTAATCCAGCGCACACCGTTATGCTCCAGCACAACTTCAAAGCGATGCGGCAGACCAGTGAATGTGGTTAACGCTTTCAGGCTGCTGGCGCGCGGCAAACCAGCGGCATCTGCCAGTGCCAGAGCTGCCAGTGCATTGGTGTAGTTATGCTGCCCGGAAAGTTTCATTTCTTTCACGTTCAGCACTTTCTCGCCCTTCACCCGCAGCCAGGTTTCACCCTGCTGATGATTCAGGTGATAGTCACCCATGTTGACGCCAAAGCTGACGCAGCGTTCATCCGCACCGCGAATCGGCATTGTTAAGGCATCATCAGCATTAACCACGCAAACTTTCGCGTTTTCGTAAATGCGCAGTTTTGCTGCACGATACTGTTGTAAACCAAACGGATAGCGATCCATATGATCTTCAGTCACGTTCAGAATGGTCGCTGCTACCGCCTGTAAACTGGAGGTGGTTTCAAGCTGGAAGCTCGACAGCTCCAGCACGTACAGTTCGCACTCATCATCCAGCAGCATCAACGCAGGCAGGCCAATATTGCCACCCACACCAACGTTAACCCCCGCCGCTTTCGCCATTTCACCCACTAGCGTGGTGACCGTACTTTTGCCGTTAGAACCGGTGATCGCCACAATCGGTGCTTGTGATTCACGACAGAACAGCTCGATATCGCCAACGATTTCGATTCCGGCATCAGCGGCAGCGCTTAAGGATGGATGCGCCAGTGCAATACCGGGACTGGCGACAATCAGATCGGCCGCCATCAGCCATTCATCATTCAGACCGCCCGTGTGGCGTTCTACAGCTTCGGGTAATTTATCCAGGCCAGGCGGTGTCATACGCGTATCCATAACGCGCGGCGTCACACCGCGAGCGAGGAAAAAGTCCACGCAAGAAAGCCCGGTGAGGCCCAGGCCGATAATGACGACATTTTTACCCTGGTAATCAGCCATGATTAACGTACCTTCAGCGTTGCCAGACCAATCAGGACCAGCATCAGCGAAATAATCCAGAAACGTACAATGACGCGCGGTTCCGGCCAGCCTTTCAGTTCATAGTGGTGATGAATCGGTGCCATGCGGAAAATACGTTGTCCGCGCAGTTTAAAGGAGCCGACCTGCAGGATGACGGAAAGTGTTTCTACCACGAACACGCCCCCCATAATCACCAGCAGGAATTCCTGACGCAGCAGTACGGCGATAATACCTAACGCACCACCTAACGCCAGCGAACCGACATCGCCCATAAAGACCTGCGCCGGATAGGTGTTAAACCACAGGAAGCCCAGCCCTGCCCCGACTATCGCGGTACAGACAATGACCAGTTCCCCGGCGTGTCGTAGATACGGTATGTGTAAATAGCTGGCAAAGTTCATGTTGCCGGTCGCCCACGCCACCAGCGCAAAACCACCGGCGACAAATACGGTCGGCATAATTGCCAGACCGTCGAGACCATCAGTCAGGTTTACCGCGTTGCCTGTACCCACAATGACGAAGTAAGCCAGCAGAATGTAGAACAGCCCCAGTTGCGGCATCACATCTTTAAAGAACGGAACCACCAGCTGCGTTGCGGGCGTGTCTTTGCCGGCAAGGTACAGCGCGAAGGCAACACCCAGCGCGATCACCGACATCCAGAAATACTTCCAGCGCGCAATCAGGCCCTTGGTGTCTTTACGCACCACTTTGCGATAGTCATCAACAAAGCCAATGATGCCGTAACCTACCAGCACCACCAGTACGCACCAGACGTACGGATTGGATGGATAAGCCCACAGCAGCACGGAGATCACAATCGCTGTCAGGATCATAATCCCGCCCATGGTCGGCGTACCGCGCTTGCTGAAGTGTGATTCAGGACCGTCGTTACGCACCACCTGACCAAAGGAAAGTTTTTGCAAATGAGCAATCATGCGCGGGCCCATCCACAATGAGATGAACAGCGCAGTCAGCAGGCTGACGATGGCGCGAAACGTCAGATAGGAAAAGACGTTAAAGCCGGAATAATATTTGACCAAATGTTCGGCCAGCCAAACTAACATGTCCCATTCTCCTGTAAAGCGCGTACTACCTCTTCCATGGCAGCACTACGTGAACCCTTAACTAAAATCGTAATTACCTGTTGCTCAGCAATCAGTGATTTAAGACGCGCGATAAGCGCAGTTTTATCGGAAAAATGTTCGCCAACGCCGCTAGCGGTGCTGATAGCATGGCTTTGTTTGCCCACGCTTAACACGCGGTCAATACCAGCTGCTTTTGCCGCTTCGCCCACCTGTATATGGCAGGCTTCGCTTTCAGTGCCCAGTTCCGCCATATCGCCCACCACCAGCACGCGGTAGCCCGGCATTTCAGCCAGTACCTGGACTGCTGCGGTCATTGAACCGACATTGGCGTTGTAGGAGTCGTCGAGCAGCAACTGGTTTTCCGCCAGTTGGATGGGGAACAGACGGCCTGGAACAGCTTTCAGATTTGCCAGCCCCGCTTTGATAGCATCAAGCGTTGCGCCCACGGACATGGAGAGCGCAGCGGCTGCCAGTGCATTCGCAATATTGTGACACCCCGGCAACGGCAGCAGAACATCCACGCTACCGGTTGGGGTTTGCAGGGTAAATTCCGTACCGTGCGAGGTCACATGGATATTGGTGGCGGTGAAATCGCTGTTGGCGGCATTGGGTGAGAAACGCCACACTTTGCGTGAGCCAATTACGCTCTGCCAGTTCAGCCAGTCGTTGTTGTCGGCGTTCATGATGGCGATACCGTTTTCCGGCAGGCCGCTAAAGATTTCACCTTTCGCTTTCGCGACCCCCGCAAGCGAGCCAAAACCTTCCAGATGTGCCGCTGCCAGGTTGTTGACCAGCGCCGCTTCCGGGCGAGTCAGACTCACAGTCCAGGCTATTTCGCCCTGATGGTTCGCGCCAAGTTCAATGACTGCGTAATCATATTCCGGCGTTAAGCGCAGCAGCGTCATCGGTACGCCGATGTCGTTGTTGAGATTGCCTGCCGTATAAAGCGTGTTGCCGCACTGGCTTAAAATCGCCGCCGTCATCTCTTTAACGGAGGTTTTGCCGGAGGAACCCGTCAGAGCAACCACGCGCGCCGGAACTTGCTGGCGAACCCATGCAGCCAGTTCACCAAACGCCAGACGCGTATCCTTGACGATTAACTGCGGCAGATCGATATCCAGCGGACGGCTGACCAGTAGTGCGCCCGCGCCGCCAGCTTTCGCCTGGTCGGCAAAATCATGAGCATCGAAACGTTCGCCTTTCAGGGCAACAAACAGGCAGCCCGGCGTCAGTTTTCGCGTGTCAGTGGTTACTGCATCAAGGGTAATATCTGCACCTTGCAGTTCACCGTTGAGAATATCGGTAAGTTGGCTAAGGGTTACGCTAATCATGCAATCACCCCCAGCAGACGCGCCACCGTGACGCGATCGGAGTAGTCCAGACGCTGATTGCCAACAATCTGGTAATCCTCATGACCTTTGCCCGCGACCAGTACCACATCATTCTCTTTAGCCTGCATAACAGCGCAAGTCACCGCTTCAGCACGGCCTTCCATCACTTTGGCATGTCCGGCATCTAACATTCCCGCCAGAATATCGTTGATGATGGCACGCGGTTCTTCGGTACGCGGGTTATCGTCCGTCACCACCGCCACGTCAGCAAACTCTTCAGCAATTGCGCCCATCAGTGGACGTTTGCCTTTATCACGATCGCCACCGCAGCCAAAGACGCACCACAGCTTGCCCGCACAGTGCAGGCGCGCCGCCTGCAAGGCTTTTTCCAGTGCATCTGGCGTATGCGCGTAATCCACCACCACCGTCGGTTTGCCTGGTGCAGTGAACACTTCCATACGTCCGCAAACCGGTTGCAGACGCGCGGCAGTTTTCAGCAGGTCAGCCAACGGATAGCCCAGCGCCAGCAGCGTCGCCAGCGCCAGCAGCAGGTTGCTGACGTTAAAAGCGCCCATCAGATGGCTTTCAATTTCCCCATCGCCCCAGCTTGAGCTAAAGCGAATCGTCGCACCGCTGTCGTGATAGTTCACGTCGGTCGCTTTCAACCAGCGTCCGTGACAGTTCGGATTGATATGATCTTCCATTGACACCGCAACCGCGTCTGGCAGTTTTGCCAGCCAGCGGCGGCCCACTTCATCGTCGGCGTTAATAATCGCCTGACCGCAATGATGTTCAGAATAAAGCAGCCATTTCGCAGCTTCGTAGTGTTCCATATCACCATGATAATCAAGGTGATCGCGGCTTAAGTTGGTAAAGACCGACGCCGCAAATTTCAATGCCGCCACACGGTGCTGTACCAGCCCGTGGGAGGAAACTTCCATTGCGCAAAAAGTCGCGCCCTGATCCACCAGCCCCGACAGCTCATGCTGAACATCGACTGCCGAACCGGTGGTATTTTCTGTCGGGATCACTTTCCCCAGCAGACCGTTACCAACGGTGCCCATTACCGCGCTGGTTTCGCCAAGCAGTTGGCTCCACTGCGCCAGCAGCTGGGTCGTCGTGGTTTTGCCGTTGGTGCCCGTTACGCCCACGAGACGTAAATTGTCAGAGGGTTCATGGTAAAAGCGGCCCGCCAGTGCAGATAAACGCTCGTTGAGCTGGCTGAGATAGATGACCGGTACGCCGTGCATTTCACGGATTTCACCATCGGTCGCCTCACCTTTCGCCTCTGCAATAATGGCAGCCACACCTTGCGCTATCGCCTGCGGGATATATCGACGCCCGTCCGCCTGATGACCTACTACAGCTACAAAGAGATCGCCCGCCGCAGCCACACGGCTGTCGAGTGTCATCTCTCGCAGTGCTCGCGAAGGTGCGTCTGGCACCCACGGAGCAAGAAGGTCGCGCAAATTACGATCTGCCACCTGTCCCCTCGCCTTGATTAATCACAAATTCATTTTTATCGCCCGTTGTCAGCGCATCCGGCTCGATGTTCATGGTACGCAATACGCCGCCCATGATGGCACCAAAGACCGGCGCGGAAACGGCGCCGCCGTAGTATTTACCCGCCTGCGGATCGTTGATAACAACAACCAGCGCGAAGCGCGGCTGACTCGCAGGCGCAACGCCTGCGGTATAAGCAATATATTTATTGATGTAGCGACCGTCCGGCCCGACCTTTTTCGCGGTACCGGTTTTAATGGCGATACGATAGCCCTTAATCGCCGCCTTCACGCCGCCACCACCCGGTAGCGCCACGCTTTCCATCATATGCACCACGGTGCGAACAATGGATTCCGGGAAGACTCGTTCACCGGGAACCGGGGGGTCAACTTTGGTAATCGACAGTGGGCGATAAATGCCGTAGCTGCCGATAGTTGCGTAGACTCGCGCTAACTGTAACGGTGTTACCATTAGCCCGTAGCCGAAAGAGAAGGTGGCCCTCTCTATGTCAGACCACCGTTGTTTTTGAGGATATAAGCCACTGCGTTCTCCGACCAACCCCAAATTGGTCGCTTTTCCCAGTCCAAAACGTGAGTAAGTATCTACTAACGCTGAGGACGGCATCGCTAACGCCAGCTTGGAAACACCGACGTTACTCGACTTCTGTAATACCCCGGTCAGGGTTAATTCGCTGTAGCGTGCCACGTCTTTGATTTCGTGGCCGTTAATTCGATAAGGAATGGTATTGAGTACCGAGTTTTCCCGCACTACGCCACGTTGCAACGCGGTCATCACCACCATCGGTTTAACCGTTGAGCCCGGTTCAAACACGTCGGTGATGGTACGGTTACGCATCGCCTCTTTCGGCGTGCCGCTCAGATTGTTAGGGTTGTATGACGGACTGTTAGCCATCGCCAGCACTTCACCGGTGTTGACATCCACCAGCACGGCGCTACCAGATTCAGCCTTGTTAAAGGCCACCGCGTTGTTCAGTTCGCGATAAACCAGCGCCTGCAAGCGTTCATCAATACTCAGCGCCAGGTTGTGCGCTGCCTGGCTGTCAGTAGAAGAAATATCTTCAATTACGCGACCATAGCGGTCTTTACGCACAATGCGCTCACCCGGCTGCCCGGTAAGCCATTTATCGAAACTCTTCTCGACGCCCTCAATCCCCTGACTATCGACGTTAGTAAAGCCGATGAGGTGAGCAGTCACTTCGCCGGATGGATAATAACGGCGAGATTCTTCACGCAGATGAATCCCCGGCAGTTTCAGTTTTTTGATGTAGTCCGCCATGTCAGGGTTTACCTGACGCGCCAGATAAATAAAGCGCCCTTTCGGGTTGGCGTTAATGCGGGCTGAAAGCTGATCCAGCGGAATATTGAGCGCGTTAGCCAGCGCCTTCCAGCGGTCACCGACGCTGATACCGCCAGCGTCATGCACTTCTTTCGGGTCAGCCCAAATCGCTTTTACCGGCACGCTCACCGCTAACGGGCGACCAGAACGGTCAGTAATCATGCCGCGGGAGGTGGAAACTTGCTGAACGCGAAGAGAACGCATGTCGCCCTCTTTCACCAGCATATCCGGGGAGATAACTTGTAACCACGCTACGCGTCCGAGCAGAAAAGCCAGCGCCAGGAGAATACAGCCGCATAACAACGCAAAACGCCAACTGATAAAGTTGGCATGTTCTTCCTGACGTTTTGGTTTCTGCGTTTTCGCCGCTGCTTTCATGCGTCGCGTTTATCCTTATTTTTGCACTACGATATTTTCTTGTGACGGATCAACATGCTGCATTTGCAGCTTTTCCGTGGCGATCCTTTCCACCCGGCTATGGTCGCCGAGCGCATTCTCTTCAAGGATCAGGTTGCGCCATTCAATGTCTAAAGCATCTCGCTCCAGCACCAGTTGTTCGCGCTGAGCGGTCAGTAAACGGGTATGGTGCGCCGTGGTTACCACGGTCACCGCCGTCAAAATAATGCAAATGAACAGGCAGAGTGGCAGCTTCCCAAATCGCAAAAGATCGTCACCGATAACACCAGGCAATGCATGGCGCTCGTGGCTTCCCATCGATCCTTTAACTTTGCTTAGAGCTTCTGTCACTCTGCTGATCATGCGTTCGTCCTCTCTGCAATACGCAGAACTGAACTACGGGCACGAGGATTCTCAGCCACCTCTTCTTCGCCCGGCATTAACTTGCCTAGTGCTCGCAGCTGACGGCCACCCAGTTTTTTGAGCTGCTCTTCAGTCATCGGTAACCCTGCCGGAACTTGCGGACCGCGGCTGTTTTCACGCATAAAACGTTTCACAATACGGTCTTCCAGCGAGTGGAAGCTGATGATCGAAAGCCGCCCACCCGGGGCCAGCACGTTGAGCGAGCTTTTTAGCGCCTGCTCTATCTCCTCCAGTTCACTGTTTACCCAAATGCGCACCGCCTGGAAGGTCCGGGTCGCGGGATGTTTAAACTTATCTTTCACCGGCGTTGCAGCAGCCACGACTTCCGCCAGTTCTTTGGTGCGGGTCATCGGCTGTTCGCGGTTACGCTCGACAATGGCGCGGGCAATGCGTTTGGCAAAACGCTCTTCACCATAGGTTTTCAATACCCAGGCGATATCGGCTTCTTCTGCGGTTTGTAGCCATTCAGCGGCTGACTGCCCACGGGTTGGGTCCATACGCATGTCCAGCGGACCATCGCGCATAAAGGAAAAGCCGCGTTCAGCATCATCAAGTTGCGGTGAAGAGACGCCAAGATCGAGGAGAATGCCGTCGATCTTGCCGATAAGATCGCGCTCGGCAACATATTCGCCCAGCGCGGAGAAAGGTCCGTGGATGATGGAGAAGCGCGGATCATCAATAGTCTTCGCAACGGAGATAGCCTGCGGGTCGCGATCGATCGCCAGCAAACGCCCCTCTTCGCCAAGCTGCGAGAGGATCAGACGTGAGTGACCACCGCGACCAAAAGTCCCATCAATGTAGATGCCATCAGGACGGATATTGAGGCCATTAACGGCTTCATCCAGCAGCACCGTAGTATGTTTATAGTTTTCCATCATTTTATAGAGACAAGTCCTGCAGTCGCTCCGATAAGTCTCCGGTAGCCAACTGCTCTGCGTCGATATCTTCCTTGACCTGTTGATGCCAGGTTGTTTCATCCCACAGCTCAAACTTGTTGAACTGTCCAACCAGCATCACTTCTTTTGTCAGCCCGGCATGTTGCCGCAGTACTGGCGCGATTAACAATCGACCTGCGCCATCCATCTGACATTCGCTGGCATGACCTAACAGTAGGCGCTGCACACGGCGCTCAACCGGGTTCATGCTCGACAGACGCGATAATTTTTGCTCGATAATTTCCCATTCAGGCAGGGGGTAAAGCAGCAGGCACGGGTGATGAATGTCAATGGTGCAAACCATTTGACCGGCAGCGTTCTCAAGCAGCTGCTCCCGATAACGGGTAGGCACTGATAAGCGCCCTTTGCTGTCGAGATTGACTAACGTTGCTCCCCGGAACATGCCAGCCTCACCCCTTATTCCCACTTTGCCCCACAATTTCCCACTGAAAGGAGTTTACGGAGCGGAGGAAAAGCTTGTCAAGCCAGTCACAAGGCATACCGAGGTAAAAAACCCGATGTTTACGGCTAATATCAGCGTTGTTTATTTTACGTCCAACGTGCGAAGCAAATTAACGTTATGAATAGCTGTAAGAAAAAATCCCTCATCGTCATCACCGTTTTAAAATGACTCACTATTTTCCACAGCAAATATAAAGTGTCAGTTTGCGACGCGAGCGGCATTTTAGGACATATCTTCCCCGGTTAACAGTCCCTGTTGCGTCTGTGTGGCGCTTGATGCCAGCGGGTTTGCGCAAAAGCAAAGAAAAGTGTTTGTTAAATCGGCAATTCATCTCTGCATGTAACAAAATAATGCAAAAACGCGCTATCGATATCACTTAATTATTGTGAATTTCAGCTGGTGAGGTAATTAACGGGCAGGTTTAAAAGCATTTATCAATAATAGCCAGGAATAGTCTTATTTACTTTAAGGATATTGATGTCCATTCCCGTACTCAACGCGCCAGAGAGAAATTCACCTGGCGCGTATTTTTGTTCGCGGCTTAGCTACGGCTGAGCACGCCGCGGCGATAGAGATTACGTTTAATGCGCGTTAAACCAGGTTTTGGCTTACGCGGTTCGTCCAGGCTTGCCAGGACAATCTCCAGCACACGCTCTGCGACATCGCGGTGACGTTGAGCCACTGCCAGCACCGGGCACTGTAAGAAGTCGAGCAGTTCGTTATCGCCAAAGGTGGCAATTGCCAGGTCAGAAGGCAGTTTGCCGTCACGACGTAGCGTGACATCCATCACCCCTTGCAACAACGCAAACGACGTTGTGAACAGTGCCTGCGGCATCGGATGCGTTTCCAGCCATTTTTCGAATAACTGGGCAGCCGCCTCCCGCTCATAGCTGTTGGCATAAAGGAAATGCACTTCGCGCGGATCATCTTTCCAGGCAGTACGGAAACCTTGTTCACGCAGGAAGCTGACAGAAAGCTCCGGCAGCGCGCCAAGATAAAGTACCGTCTCGGCGGGAAACTTACGTAACTCTTCCGCCAGCATTTCGGCATCATCCTGATCGGCACCAACCACGCTGGTGAAATGTTCACGATCGAGGGCGCGGTCCAGCGCGACAATCGGGAACGGGTCGTTAGCCCAGCGTTGATAAAAAGGATGCTCAGGTGGCAACGACGTCGAAACAATAATGGCATCAACCTGACGCTGCAAAAGATGCTCGATACAACGCATTTCGTTGTCGGGCTGATCTTCCGAGCAGGCAATCAGCAGTTGATAACCCCTTTGCCGCGCCTGGCGTTCAAGATAGTTAGCGATGCGGGTATAGCTGGTGTTCTCCAGATCGGGGATCACAAGACCAATAGAACGTGTGCGTCCAGCACGAAGCCCAGCTGCCACGGCGTTCGGGTGGTAATTGTGCTCACGCACCACAGCCATGACTTTTTCAACGGTTTTGTCGCTCACACGGTATTGCTTCGCTTTGCCGTTAATAACATAGCTTGCAGTGGTCCGCGACACTCCCGCCAGCCGAGCGATTTCATCCAGTTTCACAATTGCCCCTTGCGTAAAATGTAAAAACCATAGCCATTGTACTGGTATGGGTTAAATTCATTAACATCTAAGCGCAGAAAATTAACTGCGGCAACTGCTTTTATTCCAGGTTCCCACTGATTTCGCAAAAAAAGCCCAACGTGACATGTTGGGCTGCAAATTGCGCATTGAGATCATTCTCAACGCATTATTTTATCGCCGCGCGAAAGTCCGACTACACCAGAGCGAGCAACTTCCACAATTTTCGCCACATCGCGAATCGATGCTAAAAATGCATCAAGCTTATCGCTGGTGCCTGCTAATTGAACGGTATAAAGCGAGGGTGTGACATCAATAATTTGCCCACGGAATATTTCCGTATTACGTTTAACTTCGTCACGCCCGTAGCCGCTGGCCTGAATTTTCACCAGCATGATTTCCCGCTCAACATGCGCACCCTGCCCCAACTCGCTCACGCGTAATACATCGACCAGCTTGTGTAATTGCTTTTCGATCTGCTCAAGCACTTTTTCATCGCCCACGGTCTGGATGGTCATACGCGATAATGTCGGATCGTCGGTTGGCGCAACGGTCAGGCTTTCAATGTTGTAGCCACGCTGGGAAAAAAGGCCAATCACGCGGGATAACGCGCCTGATTCATTTTCGAGTAAGACTGATAATATCCGGCGCATAATCAGGTTCTCTCCGTTTTGCTTAACCACATTTCATCCATTCCGCCCCCGCGAATCTGCATCGGGTAGACGTGCTCACTGCCATCGACGGTGACATCAACAAACACCAGGCGATTATTGCGCACCTGTTCCAGCGCCTCGCTAAGTTTGCTTTCCAGTTCTTGCGGATGAGAAATCTGGATCCCGACGTGACCATAGGCTTCCGCCAGACGAACGAAATCGGGTAGTGACTGCATATAAGATTGTGAATGACGGCCGGAATAGATCATGTCCTGCCACTGTTTCACCATCCCCAGATAGCGGTTATTGAGATTCACCACCAGTACTGGCAACTCGTATTGCAACGCGGTAGACAGTTCCTGAATGTTCATCTGAATACTGCCGTCGCCAGTGACGCAAACCACGGTTTCTTCTGGCAACGCCATTTTGACGCCCAGTGCCGCAGGCAAACCAAACCCCATCGTGCCGAGGCCGCCAGAGTTGATCCAGCGACGCGGTTTGTCGAATGGATAATAAAGCGCAGCAAACATCTGGTGCTGCCCGACATCGGACGTCACGTAAGCGTCTCCCTTCGTCAACCGCCAAAGAGTCTCGATCACCGCCTGCGGTTTAATCTTTTCACTGTAAGAGTCATATTTCAGGCACTGACGAGCGCGCCACTGTTCAATCTGCTGCCACCAGTCGCGGATCTCATCCAGCGGTTGATGGACGGATTCTTGCGACAGGAGTTCAAGCATTTGTTCGAGGACCTGGCGAGCATCCCCCACAATCGGGATATCAGCAGTCACGGTTTTAGAAATGGAAGTAGGATCAATATCGATATGCAGAACCGTGGCATTTGGGCAGTACTTCGCCAGATTGTTCGTCGTTCGGTCATCAAAACGTACCCCGACGGCAAAAATCACATCCGCGTTATGCATCGTCATATTAGCTTCGTAGGTGCCGTGCATTCCCAGCATGCCCAGTGCCTGACGATGCGTTGCCGGAAACGCCCCCAGCCCCATTAATGAGGAAACAACGGGCAGATTCAACGCCTCCACCGTTTCTTTTAGCTGCTGATGACAGCCCGCCGTGATTGCCCCACCGCCTACATAGACAACCGGTTTTTTTGCCGCCACCAGCGTTTGCAGAGCGCGCTTAATTTGCCCTTTATGCCCGGAGGTCGTGGGATTGTAAGATCGCATACTGACCGACTCCGGCCAGACGTAGGGTAATTTGTTCGCCGGATTAAGAATATCTTTGGGTAAATCAACGACCACGGGTCCAGGGCGACCACTTGCCGCTAGCCAGAAAGCCTTTTTCAGCACCTGCGGAATGTCTTCCGTTTGCTTAACCAGAAAACTGTGTTTAACCACCGGGCGGGAAATCCCCACCATGTCGCACTCCTGAAAGGCATCGTAGCCTATCAACGAGGTCGCTACCTGTCCGGAAAGGACAACTAATGGAATGGAATCCATATAAGCGGTGGCAATGCCGGTAATCGCATTGGTCGCCCCTGGACCCGACGTTACCAGCACGACGCCGACTTCCCCGGTCGCGCGCGCCAGACCATCGGCCATATGCACCGCCGCCTGCTCATGACGAACTAAAACATGATCGATACCACCCACGGTATGCAATGCATCGTAAATATCAAGGACCGCGCCTCCGGGATAACCGAATACTTGTTTAACGCCCTGATCGATAAGCGATCGGACGACCATCTCGGCTCCAGACAACATCTCCATGGCCTGCCTCACTGTTTGACGGAAAAAATGTGTAAAACACATTAACCGTCCGATCTTGCTTAAGCAATTGGCAGCCAGAGACATAAACACGGGGTAATAAGAATAAACAGGAGGAAAGGTGAAAAGAAACGATAAAATCCTCCATTACAGAGGATTAAATTGATAATAAATCGGCTGAATCCCACAACTTACAGCAATTTCTCTATTTTTTTAATTAATCCTAAAATAGCGAGATTACACATTCAGAATAAAATTCTACATTCAATAAAAAATGCAGAATAAACCAGACATTAATGTCTGATCTATTCTGCATTCAGTTAGCGTTTGCAAATTGAGACTAATTGCTCTTCCATCCACTGATGGCCTTTATCGCGCCCGGCAGCTTCATGCCAGGAGAGATAACAGGTTCTGCTGTTTTGTTTTAACGGCAGCGGTAATACCTGTAACTCTAAGGATTCAGCGAACTCTTCAGCCAGCCAACGCGGCGCAATAGCGACCAGATGCGTTTGCGACACCACGCTAAGTACGCTCATCATTGCCATGCCCTGATACGCGATACTGGCTTGCTTATCTACCGTGTCATACCACGGTTGACTAAATGACGCGAAACGATCGAGCGAAACCGCCGCATGTTGTTCGTTATAAACATCATGTTTCAGTAACGGGCCTTTAATTGTTGGATGATTTTTGCTGGCTACCAGCACCATTTCATCTTTAAATAATGGCACGCTGGTAAATTCAGGACGATGGAAGTCTTCATAACTAATCACAAACTCCGTTTCCTGATAACGCAGCTGATGTTCAGTGTTCTGATTTAATGAAGACTTGAACATAACATGTATATTTGGCGCAATCTGCTCAATGTGATTATAAATCTGCGAGGTCAGAATGCTGTCTAACGGGCTGCAAACACAAAGATGAAATACACGTTCACTGCTCGCGGGTTCAAAACCTGAACCAGGCAATTCATTTTGTACTAGTTGCAATGCCTGACGAACTGAACCAAAAAGTTGAAATGCGCGAGCAGTCGGTTGAATACCACGGCCATAACGAACAAAAAGCTCGTCATTAAACATCACCTTCAGGCGTGCAACAGCGTTACTGACCGCAGGTTGCGACATTCCCAGAACATGAGCGGCACGGGTAATGTTTTGCTCCTGCATCACGGCATCGAAAACGGTTAATAAGTTGAGATCGACCATGCGTAGCTGTGGCTTGCTTAACTCCGCCGTCTCTGGATGATCTGTTTGTACCTCTGGCATACTTAACTCCACTGTCACACTTAACTCCCTTTCCCTTATTGGAATGCAGAGAAATAATCCTCGAGAATATGATTTATCATGCATATAAAATAAGAAAAAGGAAAATGAGTAAAATTAGGAAAACATAAAGATACGGGTTCTTATAAAAACAGAATCCATTGCCGTGGAAAGCGTCATTTACCACAGCATAATAATCCATAATGTTTTTGTTGCGAAAACAATCTAATCATAACTACCGCGAATACTCAATCATCCACAAAATGGATTAAATGTGCTTTTTTAATAATTAATTTATATGTTTAATGCATTAATCCTTAACATTAATTGATCAATAATATTCACCAAATCAATATCAAAAAATTCGCAAAACATATAATTCAATACAAATCATCAGGATAGGTTTTGTAACGCGTGCATTTTATCCCCCTTTCCCTCGTCGATTAGATGCAAAAATTTATTCTGAAATATGTCAACCGATGAAAAGCAGCGGTGGTTAAGCAGAAATTAATATCGCTTGTTTTAACCACCGCAGCACAATTAGCTAATTTGACTGATGCAGAACTCACGCTGGCTGGACGTTTTTGTTGCATCAGGGTTGACATCCGTTTTTGTATCCAGTAACTCTAAAAGCATATCGCATTCATCTGGAGCTGATTTAATGACTCACATCGTTCGCTTTATCGGTCTACTACTACTAAACGCATCTTTTTTGCGCGGTAGACGAGTGAGCGGCATCCAGCATTAAGCCAGCACGCAGTCAAACAAAAAACCCGCGCCATTGCGCGGGTTTTTTTATGCCCGAAGCGAGGCGCTCAAAAAGAGACAAGGACCCAAACCATGAGCCAGCAAGTCATTATTTTCGATACCACATTGCGCGACGGTGAACAGGCGTTACAGGCAAGCTTGAGTGTGAAAGAAAAACTGCAAATTGCGCTGGCCCTTGAGCGTATGGGTGTTGACGTGATGGAAGTCGGGTTCCCCGTCTCTTCGCCGGGTGATTTTGAATCAGTGCAAACCATCGCTCGCCAGGTCAAAAACAGCCGCGTATGTGCGTTAGCTCGCTGCGTGGAGAAAGATATTGACGTGGCGGCCGAATCTCTGAAAGTCGCCGAAGCCTTCCGTATTCATACCTTTATTGCCACTTCGCCAATGCACATCGCCACCAAGCTGCGCAGCACGCTGGACGAGGTGATCGAACGCGCTATCTATATGGTGAAACGCGCCCGTAATTACACCGATGATGTTGAATTTTCTTGCGAAGATGCCGGACGCACCCCAATTGCCGATCTGGCGCGAGTGGTCGAAGCGGCGATTAATGCCGGTGCCACCACCATCAACATTCCGGACACCGTGGGCTACACCATGCCATTTGAGTTCGCCGGAATCATCAGCGGGCTGTATGAACGCGTACCCAACATCGACAAAGCCATTATTTCCGTACATACCCACGACGATCTGGGCCTGGCGGTCGGCAACTCACTGGCGGCGGTACATGCCGGAGCACGGCAGGTAGAAGGCGCAATGAATGGGATCGGCGAGCGTGCCGGTAACTGTTCCCTGGAAGAAGTCATCATGGCAATCAAAGTTCGTAAGGATATTCTCAACGTCCACACCGCCATCAATCACCAGGAGATATGGCGCACCAGCCAGTTAGTTAGCCAGATTTGTAATATGCCGATCCCGGCAAACAAAGCCATTGTTGGCAGCGGCGCATTCGCACACTCCTCCGGTATTCATCAGGATGGCGTGCTGAAAAACCGCGAAAACTACGAAATCATGACACCAGAATCTATTGGTCTGAACCAAATCCAGCTGAATCTGACCTCTCGTTCGGGTCGTGCGGCGGTGAAACACCGCATGGATGAAATGGGATATAAAGAAAGTGAATATAATTTAGACAACCTGTACGACGCATTCCTGAAGCTGGCGGACAAAAAAGGTCAGGTGTTTGATTACGATCTGGAGGCGCTGGCCTTCATCGGTAAGCAGCAAGAAGAGCCAGAGCATTTCCGTCTGGATTACTTCAGCGTGCAGTCAGGTTCTAACGATATTGCCACTGCCGCCGTCAAACTGGCCTGCGGCGAAGAAGTCAAAGCAGAAGCCGCCAACGGTAACGGTCCGGTCGATGCCGTCTATCAGGCAATTAACCGCATCACTGACTATAACGTCGAACTGGTGAAATACAGCCTGACCGCCAAAGGCCACGGTAAAGATGCGCTGGGTCAGGTGGATATCGTCGCAAATTACAACGGTCGCCGCTTCCACGGCGTCGGCCTGGCCACCGATATTGTCGAGTCCTCCGCCAAAGCCATGGTGCACGTACTGAACAATATCTGGCGCGCCGCAGAAGTCGAAAAAGAGTTGCAACGCAAAGCTCAACACAACGAAAACAACAAGGAAACCGTGTGATGTCGAAGAATTACCATATTGCCGTATTGCCGGGGGACGGTATTGGTCCGGAAGTGATGACCCAGGCGCTGAAAGTGCTGGATGCTGTGCGCAACCGCTTTGCGATGCGTATCACCACCAGCCATTACGATGTAGGCGGCGCAGCCATTGATAACCACGGGCAGCCGCTGCCGCCTGCGACGGTTGAAGGTTGTGAGCAAGCCGATGCCGTGCTGTTTGGCTCGGTAGGTGGTCCGAAGTGGGAACATTTGCCGCCAGACCAGCAACCAGAACGCGGCGCACTGCTGCCTTTGCGTAAACACTTCAAATTATTCAGCAATCTGCGTCCGGCAAAACTGTATCAGGGGCTGGAAGCATTCTGTCCGCTGCGTGCTGACATTGCCGCTAACGGCTTCGACATCCTGTGTGTGCGCGAACTGACCGGCGGCATCTATTTCGGTCAGCCAAAAGGCCGCGAAGGTAGCGGACAATATGAAAAAGCGTTTGATACCGAGGTGTATCACCGTTTTGAGATTGAACGTATCGCCCGCATCGCGTTTGAATCTGCTCGTAAACGTCGCCATAAAGTGACGTCTATCGACAAAGCCAACGTGCTGCAATCCTCTATTTTATGGCGGGAGATCGTTAACGAGATCGCCACGGAATACCCGGATGTCGAACTGGCGCATATGTACATCGACAACGCCACCATGCAGCTGATTAAAGATCCATCACAGTTTGACGTTCTGCTGTGCTCCAACCTGTTTGGCGACATTCTGTCTGACGAGTGCGCAATGATCACTGGCTCAATGGGGATGTTGCCTTCCGCCAGCCTGAACGAACAAGGTTTTGGTCTGTATGAACCGGCAGGCGGCTCCGCACCAGATATCGCAGGCAAAAACATCGCCAACCCGATTGCACAAATCCTGTCGCTGGCACTGCTGCTGCGTTACAGCCTGGATGCCGATGATGCGGCTTCCGCCATTGAACGCGCCATTAACCGCGCATTAGAAGAAGGCATTCGCACCGGAGATTTAGCCCGTGGCGCTGCCGCCGTTAGTACCAATGAAATGGGCGATATCATTGCCCGCTACGTGGCAGAAGGGGTGTAATCATGGCTAAAACGTTATACGAAAAATTGTTCGACGCTCACGTAGTGTACGAAGCCGAAAACGAAACCCCGCTGTTATATATCGACCGCCACCTGGTGCATGAAGTGACCTCACCGCAGGCGTTCGATGGTCTGCGCGCCCACGGTCGCCCGGTACGTCAGCCGGGGAAAACCTTCGCCACCATGGATCACAACGTCTCTACTCAGACCAAAGACATTAATGCCTGCGGTGAAATGGCGCGCATCCAGATGCAGGAGCTGATCAAAAACTGCAAAGAATTTGGCGTCGAGCTGTATGACCTGAATCACCCGTATCAGGGGATCGTCCACGTAATGGGGCCGGAACAGGGCGTCACCTTGCCGGGGATGACCATTGTCTGCGGCGACTCGCATACCGCCACCCACGGCGCGTTTGGCGCACTGGCCTTTGGTATCGGCACTTCCGAAGTTGAACACGTACTGGCAACGCAAACCCTGAAACAGGGTCGTGCGAAGACCATGAAAATTGAAGTCCAGGGCAAAGCCGCGCCGGGCATTACCGCGAAAGATATCGTGCTGGCGATTATCGGTAAAACTGGCAGCGCAGGCGGCACCGGGCATGTGGTGGAGTTTTGCGGCGAAGCAATCCGTGATTTAAGCATGGAAGGTCGTATGACCCTGTGCAATATGGCAATCGAAATGGGCGCGAAAGCCGGTCTGGTTGCACCGGACGAAACCACCTTTAACTATGTCAAAGGCCGTCTGCATGCGCCGAAAGGCAAAGATTTCGACGACGCCGTTGCCTACTGGAAAACTCTGCAAACCGACGAAGGCGCAACTTTCGATACCGTTGTGACTTTGCAGGCAGAAGAAATTTCACCGCAGGTCACCTGGGGCACCAATCCAGGTCAGGTGATTTCCGTGAACGACAATATTCCCGATCCGGCTTCGTTTGCCGATCCGGTTGAACGCGCGTCGGCAGAAAAAGCGCTGGCCTATATGGGGCTGAAACCGGGTATTCCGCTGACAGAAGTGGCTATCGACAAAGTGTTTATCGGTTCCTGCACTAACTCGCGTATTGAAGATTTACGCGCGGCGGCTGAAATCGCCAAAGGGCGGAAAGTCGCGCCAGGCGTGCAGGCACTGGTGGTTCCCGGCTCTGGCCCGGTAAAAGCCCAGGCGGAAGCGGAAGGTCTGGACAAAATCTTTATTGAAGCCGGTTTTGAATGGCGCTTGCCAGGTTGCTCAATGTGTCTGGCGATGAACAACGACCGCCTGAATCCGGGCGAACGTTGTGCCTCCACCAGCAACCGTAACTTTGAAGGCCGCCAGGGGCGTGGCGGACGCACCCATCTGGTCAGCCCGGCAATGGCTGCCGCTGCTGCTGTGACCGGACATTTCGCCGACATTCGCAACATTAAATAAGGAGCACACCATGGCAGAGAAATTTATCAAACACACAGGCCTGGTGGTTCCGCTGGATGCCGCCAATGTCGATACCGATGCAATCATCCCGAAACAGTTTTTGCAGAAAGTGACCCGTACAGGTTTTGGCGCGCATCTGTTTAACGACTGGCGTTTTCTGGATGAAAAAGGCCAACAGCCAAACCCGGACTTCGTGCTGAACTTCCCGCAGTATCAGGGCGCTTCCATTTTGCTGGCGCGGGAAAACTTCGGCTGTGGCTCCTCGCGTGAGCACGCGCCCTGGGCATTGACTGACTACGGTTTTAAAGTAGTGATTGCGCCGAGTTTTGCTGACATCTTCTACGGCAATAGCTTTAACAACCAGCTGCTGCCGGTGAAATTAAGCGATGCAGAAGTGGACGAACTGTTTGCGCTGGTGAAAGCCAATCCGGGGATTCATTTTGATGTAGACCTGGAAGCGCAAGAGGTGAAAGCGGGAGAGAAAACCTATCGCTTTACCATTGATGCCTTCCGCCGCCACTGCATGATGAATGGTCTGGACAGCATTGGCCTGACCCTGCAGCACGACGACGCTATTGCGTCTTATGAAGAGAAGCAACCGGAATTTATGCGTTAGTTTGTAAACCGTCCGGCACTCAATCGCCAAAAAGAAAAAAGCCAGCAGATAATCACTGCTGGCGTGGCGATTAACACCAATACTCAGTCACACATGATGTCCGCAAATCAGTAGCCAGAATGACTCCCCTCCCACTGCATCAGTTCTTCAAGCATGGTTAATCGTTGTGAGACGCTTAACCAACGCAACCAGCACAATTTCGCTGTCGCGGTAAAATAGTGCTGATAAAACTGACGCATGGGGCACCTCCTTGCTTCATCGTTAGGAATTATTGACTTAATATAGGGAAAATAAAATTGCTGACTTTTGCGCAGGAGTTCCCCTTTTATGCCATCTGCTCGTCTGCAACAACAGTTCATCCGCCTGTGGCAATGCTGCGAGGGTAAATCGCAGGACACGACGCTCAACGAACTGGCAGCGTTATTGAGCTGCTCGCGTCGTCATATGCGTACCCTGCTCAACACCATGCAGGATCGCGGCTGGCTGACGTGGGAAGCGGAAGTCGGGCGCGGTAAACGCTCGCGTCTGACCTTCCTCTATACCGGGCTGGCACTTCAGCAACAGCGGGCGGAAGACCTGCTGGAGCAGGATCGTATCGACCAACTAGTGCAGTTGGTTGGCGACAAAGCGACTGTGCGGCAAATGCTGGTTTCTCATCTGGGCCGCAGCTTCCGCCAGGGGCGGCACATCCTGCGCGTGCTCTACTATCGTCCGTTGCGTAATCTGCTACCTGGCAGCGCATTGCGTCGTTCCGAAACCCATATCGCCCGGCAAATCTTCAGTTCGCTAACGCGCATAAATGAGGAAAATGGGGAACTGGAAGCGGACATAGCCCACCACTGGCAGCAAATATCACCGCTTCACTGGCGTTTCTTTTTGCGTCCAGGAGTCCATTTTCATCATGGTCGTGAACTGGAAATGGACGATGTGATCGCCTCTTTAAAACGGATCAATACGCTGCCGCTCTATTCGCATATTGCTGAAATTGTATCGCCGACGCCCTGGACGCTGGATATCCACCTCACGCAGCCGGACCGCTGGTTGCCGTTACTGCTGGGACAAGTTCCGGCGATGATCCTGCCGCGCGAATGGGAAACCATCAGTAACTTTGCCAGCCATCCCATCGGCACCGGTCCGTATGGGGTGATCCGCAACAGCACCAATCAACTGAAAATTCAGGCATTCGATGACTTCTTCGGTTACCGGGCATTAATCGACGAAGTTAACGTCTGGGTTCTACCGGAAATTGCCGACGAGCCAGCCGGAGGGCTGATGCTAAAAGGTCCACAGGGCGAGGAAAAAGAGATTGAAAGCCGCCTGGAGGAAGGTTGCTACTATTTACTGTTCGACAACCGCACCCATCGCGGGGCGAATCAGCAAGTCAGGGACTGGGTAAGCTATGTGCTTTCTCCAACTAATCTGGTCTATTTCGCTGAGGAACAGTACCAGCAACTGTGGTTCCCGGCTTATGGACTGCTCCCACGTTGGCACCATGCTCGTCCGACACATTGCGAAAAACCCGCCGGGCTGGAAAGCCTCACCCTGACCTTTTATCAGGATCATATTGAGCATCGAGTGATTGCCGGGATCATGCAGCAGATTCTGGCAAGTCACCAGGTCACGCTGGAAATCAAAGAGATCAGCTACGATCAGTGGCATGAAGGAGAGATCGAGAGCGATATCTGGCTTAACAGCGCCAACTTTACGCTGCCGCTGGATTTTTCGCTGTTCGCGCACCTGTGCGAGGTGCCGCTGCTCCAACAATGTATTCCGATCGACTGGCAAGCCGACGCCGCCCGCTGGCGCAATGGCGAAATGAATCTGGCGAACTGGTGCCAGCAACTGGTCGCCAGTAAAGCAATGGTGCCACTTATCCACCACTGGCTGATCATTCAGGGGCAACGCAGTATGCGCGGTCTGCGTATGAACACCCTCGGCTGGTTCGATTTTAAATCAGCGTGGTTTGCGCCGCCGGATCCAGAGTAGCTTGTGCCTTTTGGCGGTCATGAGCGCGTTTTTTATATTCAGACGGAATGAATAAAATACATTACTTTTATATTTTCTCTGTTTTATGCATCGTCTGATTAGCGTCGCAAATAAGATTAAAGAAGGGGCATTCCAGCCCCTCTTTCATATTCTGAGTTAATCAATAACGGCGCAGCCTAGCCGTGTTCTGGCCGGAAAGGTCAGCTTTTTCAGGTTAACCTCGCGCAGGTCAGTCATACCAACGGCTATTGTTCGTTTCAGCATTGCTCAGGTCAACCTCGAGACGGTCAATACCACAAATGACAACCCCGTTAAAGTAAGCATGACTCAGATCAATGCACCCGGTACTGGTGCTCTCTTTCAGCTGCAAATCCAGAGTAAGTATCGCCTCATCTCCAATAAAAAAACTGACTCTTAACGTATCTCCTGACGAGAGTGAGGCCTTCGCGGCCATATTTTCCGGATCTATTGCATGTTCTTTGAGTTTATTAAAATTTATCAGCCAGTGGGTAAACTTATCACGCGCATCCCCATCTACAGCCCCGGTAAAGTATTTTGAGTAGTCATCACAATTCTGGAAATAAAATGCATCCTTCAGAATTTGCCTTGCCGCAGTCTGGGAATGTTTATCTGACCGGAAGAGATTGCGTAACGTCTCCCATAGCTCTTCAAAGATATTCATATTCTCGGTCTTTTTGACCAGGTTAACCATCCTGATAATCTGAGAATTAGTAAGGCCTGGATCTTTAGTGGTATTACTTGCAGGGATACTAATCTGTTCTGGGTTTCTTACTTTCATGCTGATAGCTCCACTCTGAGTTAAAAACTCAGAATAAGCGTCCTGAATAAGAATACTGTCAAAAATCGCTCATTCACGCAATAAGCCGTTGCATTACCGATTTTGACTGTGCTAAGGGATTCTTTCGGTTCAAAGCTTCCCAGCTATGCAAATACGTCCTTGATAGCTGAACGAATATTGGCTTTTTTAATACACCTTCTCTATGGATTGCTGGTTGATAACAAAATCACTACACTAACGCCGTTCTCAACGGGGTGCCACGCAGACGCGTGCGCTGAGAAAATACCCGTCGAACCTGATCCGGATAACGCCGGCGAAGGGATTTGAGGCTCCTTCTCAAGTCCTTTGCCACTCTTTTTTGAGGTGCAAAGTGTTAAAAAAATGTCTTCCCCTGCTGTTGCTGTGCACAGCGCCCGTTTTCGCTAAACCCGTTCTGACTGTTTATACCTACGATTCCTTCGCCGCCGACTGGGGGCCTGGTCCAAAGATCAAAAAAGCTTTTGAAGCCGACTGTAACTGCGAACTGAAACTGGTGGCGCTGGAAGATGGCGTTTCGCTGCTCAACCGTCTGCGGATGGAAGGCAAAAACAGTAAAGCCGATGTGGTGCTGGGGCTGGATAACAACCTGTTAGATGCCGCCAGTAAAACCGGACTATTTGCCAAAAGCGGTGTGGCAGCGGATGCCGTTAACGTTCCCGGCGGCTGGAATAATGACACTTTCGTCCCGTTTGATTACGGCTATTTCGCCTTCGTCTATGACAAGAACAAACTGAAAAATCCGCCGCAAAGCCTGAAAGAGCTGGTTGAAAGCGATCAAAACTGGCGGGTGATTTATCAGGATCCGCGCACCAGCACGCCGGGACTGGGTCTGCTGTTGTGGATGCAAAAAGTCTATGGCGATGACGCCCCACAAGCCTGGCAGAAACTGGCGAAGAAAACGGTCACGGTCACCAAAGGCTGGAGCGAAGCCTACGGCCTGTTTTTAAAAGGTGAAAGCGATCTGGTACTGAGTTACACCACCTCTCCGGCTTATCACATTCTCGAAGAGAAGAAAGATAACTACGCCGCCGCGAACTTCAGCGAAGGTCACTATTTGCAAGTGGAAGTCGCCGCCCGCACCGCTGCCAGCAAGCAGCCAGAGCTGGCGCAAAAATTCCTCCAGTTTATGGTTTCTCCGGCTTTTCAGAATGCGATCCCAACCGGCAACTGGATGTATCCGGTGGCAAACGTCACGCTGCCTGCCGGTTTTGAACAATTGACCAAACCGGCAACCACGCTGGAGTTCACGCCAGCCGAAGTGGCGGCACAACGTCAGGCATGGATTAGCGAATGGCAACGCGCCGTCAGCCGTTAATTCCCGGCTGGTTAATTCCAGGTGTAAGCGCCGCTACGCTTGTGGTGGCGGTTGCGCTGGCGGCGTTTCTCGCCCTGTGGTGGAACGCGCCGCAGGGTGACTGGTCGGCAGCCTGGCAGGACAGCTACCTGTGGCATGTGGTGCGCTTCTCCTTCTGGCAGGCGTTTCTCTCGGCGCTACTCTCTGTCGTACCCGCGATATTCCTCGCCCGCGCGCTCTATCGCAGGCGCTTTCCGGGTCGGCTGGCGCTGTTGCGTCTGTGCGCAATGACCTTGATCCTCCCGGTGCTGGTTGCTGTTTTCGGCATTCTTAGCGTCTATGGTCGCCAGGGCTGGCTGGCATCACTCTGCCAATCGCTCGGTCTGGAGTGGACCTTTTCGCCCTACGGCCTGCAAGGCATTTTGCTGGCCCATGTGTTTTTTAATCTGCCGATGGCGAGCCGCTTATTACTCCAGGCACTGGAAAACATTCCCGGCGAACAACGTCAGCTTGCCGCCCAGCTTGGGATGCGTGGCTGGCACTTCTTTCGTTTCGTCGAATGGCCGTGGTTACGGCGACAAATCCCGCCAGTTGCTGCGCTTATCTTTATGCTCTGTTTCGCCAGCTTCGCCACCGTGTTGTCGCTGGGGGGCGGTCCGCAGGCGACCACTATCGAACTAGCTATTTATCAGGCGCTGAGTTACGACTACGATCCCACCCGCGCGGCGATGCTGGCGCTGATCCAGATGGTTTGTTGCCTTGGGCTGGTGCTGTTGAGTCAGCGACTAAGTAAGGCCATTGCGCCCGGCACCACGCTGCTGCAAGGCTGGCGCGACCCGGACGATCGTCTGCATAGCCGCATTTGCGACACGGTGTTAATTGTGCTGGCGCTGCTGCTGTTGCTACCACCGTTACTGGCGGTGATCGTCGATGGGGTAAATCGCCAGTTGCCGGAAGTGCTGGCACAACCGGTGCTGTGGCAGGCGCTGTGGACCTCGTTGCGTATTGCGCTGGCGGCAGGCGTATTATGCGTAGTGCTGACCATGATGCTGCTATGGAGCAGTCGCGAACTGCGGGCGCGGCAGAAAATGCTGGCGGGTCAGGCGCTGGAGATGAGCGGCATGTTGATCCTCGCCATGCCGGGGATTGTGTTGGCAACGGGCTTCTTTTTACTGCTCAACAACACTATCGGCCTGCCACAATCTGCTGACGGCATTGTGATTTTCACCAATGCGTTAATGGCGATCCCTTATGCGCTGAAAGTGCTGGAAAACCCGATGCGCGATATCACCGCTCGCTACAACATGTTATGTCAGTCGCTGGGCATTGAAGGCTGGTCACGCTTAAAAGTGGTGGAGCTGCGCGCCCTGAAACGCCCACTGGCGCAGGCACTGGCCTTTGCTTGTGTGCTATCGATTGGTGATTTTGGCGTGGTGGCGTTGTTCGGTAACGATGATTTCCGCACCCTGCCGTTTTATCTCTACCAGCAAATTGGCTCCTATCGCAGCCAGGACGGCGCGGTCACCGCGTTAATTCTGCTGCTACTCTGTTTTCTGCTGTTTACCGTGATTGAAAAACTACCGGGGCGAAATGTTAAAACTGACTGATATCACCTGGCTTTACCACCATTTGCCGATGCGTTTTAGCTTAACGGTGGAACGCGGCGAGCAGGTGGCGATCCTCGGGCCAAGCGGCGCGGGTAAAAGTACCCTGCTGAATTTGATCGCCGGTTTTCTGACGCCAGCCAGCGGTTCGCTGACTATCGACGGCGTTGATCACACCACGACGCCGCCGTCACGCCGTCCGGTATCGATGCTGTTTCAGGAGAACAACCTGTTCAGTCACCTGACGGTCGCGCAGAACATCGGGCTGGGGCTTAATCCTGGATTGAAGCTGAACGCGGCGCAGCAGGAGAAAATGCACGCTATCGCCCGCCAGATGGGGATTGATAATTTAATGGCGCGATTACCGGGCGAGCTTTCTGGCGGTCAACGACAGCGCGTGGCGTTAGCGCGTTGTCTGGTGCGCGAACAGCCGATTTTATTGCTCGATGAACCGTTCTCTGCGCTCGATCCGGCGTTACGTCAAGAGATGTTGACGCTGGTGAGCACGAGCTGCCAGCAGCAAAAAATGACGTTATTGATGGTGTCGCACAGTGTGGAAGATGCGGCGCGGATCGCCACGCGCTCGGTGGTGGTCGCCGACGGGCGTATCGCCTGGCAGGGTAAGACCGATGAGTTGTTGAGCGGTAAGGCGAGTGCTTCGGCACTATTGGGGATTAAAGGTTAAAAGCGCACGGACAGTCCCCTCGCCCCTCTGGGAAGAGGGGCGAGGGGAACAAACCAGCGCCGATGCAAACTACCTCCTAAACCCCAACCACTTTACGCAAAATATCGATATACATCGGCATCAACGGGTGGCGAATTAACACCACCAGCGCCACCACGCCGATGGCAGAAATCAACGGCGTCAGCCACAACAAACGACCGCGGGACAAATAATGACTCAAACGGTCAGTCGCTTTACCGCTGCGCCATAACCGCCAGCACAGCCAGCCACCAACCCACAAAAATACCGCCGTCGCCAGCAGCAACCATTTAAACTCGCCGCTCTGCATTCCGGCTGGAATATCGATCGCCGCACCCGCCAGAATCCCTGGCAGGAAGTAAAACGGTGGCCACAGCAGGCAGCCGATAATATTCGGCGTAATGAATTTTGCCACCGGCAGATCCAGCATTCCCGCCACCATTGGCACCAGCGGACGCGTCGGGCCAACAAAGCGACCGACCAGAATGGTGAACATGCTGTGTTGATGCAACGCATGTTCAGTTTTATCGAGTAATGCTTTGTTTTTCTTCAGAAATGACCAGCGATGCAATGGCTTTTTAAAACGCCAGCCCAGCCAGAAAGAGATCCAGTCGCCCAGCAGGCAACCGACGATCCCTGCCAGCCAGGCGTGCCAGAAACTTAACTCGCCACTGCCAATCAGCGCCCCCAGTCCCGCCATTAGCACCGTACCGGGTAAAATCAAACCGACCAGCGCCAGCGACTCCAGAAAGGCCACCAACACCACCGCCATCAATGAATACACGGTGGATTGGGTAATAAAGTGTTCCAGCAATGCTTGCATAATGTGCCTGTCAAATGGACGAAGCAGGGATTCTGCAAACCCTATGCTACTCCGTCAAGCCGTCAATTGTCTGATTCGTTACCAATTATGACAACTTGACGGCTACATCATTCACTTTTTCTTCACAACCGGCACGGAACTCGCTCGGGCTGGCCCCGGTGCATTTTTTAAATACTCGCGAGAAATAGAGTTGATCGTCAAAACCAACATTGCGACCGACGGTAGCGATAGGCATCCGGGTGGTGCTCAAAAGCAGCTTCGCCTGACTAATGCGTTGGTCCTCGCGCCAGCTTAAGACGCTAATTCCTAACTGCTGGCGGAACAGATGCGACAGACGCGACGGCGACAGGCAAACATGCTGTGCGACGCTGGCGATATCAAAATTGCTGTCTGCCAGGTGATCGCTGATGTACTGACAAGCCTCGCGTACCCGATTATCCATCGGTGGATGGAGCGACTCGTTAATCGCTTCCATGCGCCGCAGTAACAATTGCTCAAGCAGATTTATCGCCAGCAGCTCCGAATAGCGCCCTTCCCCTTGCCCGGCGTTAATGATTTGCCCAAACAAGTCGCTGAAATGCGGCTGGTGCGCTTCATCCGGGCGAAAGAAACCCGTATTGGCAAATATTGACGGCCAGTTAAGCCATTCATGCCAGTAGGCGCGCGGACGAAAGTAAACCCACTGGTGATACCATTCGCGAGCCTCCGGATGGCGACCGTAGTGATGAATCTCTCCTGGCGGGAACAGCAAAATATCACCCGGTCGGCAGACAAATTCTCGTCCCTGATTTTTCACCACCCCCTGTCCGCGTATGGTGAGATTGAGAATATAACCCTTCATTCCCAGCGGTCGGTCGATAAAAAAATCGAGATAACCGTTGGCCTCAATCGGCGTTAAACCCGCCACCAGATGGGCGTTAAACGAGTATCCCGGCAGCAGGGGATCATTTTGCGCTTCAGCCATACTTTTCATACTCCCGCCATTCAGAGAAGAAACCAATTGTCCATATTGCATCAGACATTGCCGTCACTGCGTCTTTTACTGGCTCTTCTCGCTAATCCAACCGGTAACCCCGCTTATTAAAAGCATTCTGTAACAAAGTGGGACCAAAGCCATGACAAAAACGCGTAACAAAAGTGTCTATAATCACGGCAGAAAAGTCCACATTGATTATTTGCACGGCGTCACACTTTGCTATGCCATAGCATTTTTATCCATAAGATTAGCGGATCCTACCTGACGCTTTTTTTCGCAACTCTCTACTGTTTCTCCATACCCGTTTTTTTGGATGGAGTGAAACGATGGCGATTGCAATTGGCCTCGATTTTGGCAGTGATTCTGTGCGAGCTTTGGCGGTGGACTGCGCCACCGGTGAAGAGATCGCCACCAGCGTAGAGTGGTATCCCCGTTGGCAGAAAGGGCAATTTTGTGATGCCCCAAATAACCAGTTCCGTCATCATCCGCGTGACTACATTGAGTCAATGGAAGCGGCGCTGAAAACCGTGCTTGCAGAGCTTAGCGCCGAGCAGCGCGCAGCTGTGGTCGGGATTGGCGTTGACACAACCGGCTCGACGCCCGCACCGATTGACGCCGACGGTAACGTCCTGGCGCTGCGCCCGGAGTTTGCTGAAAACCCGAACGCGATGTTCGTATTGTGGAAAGACCACACCGCGGTTGAAGAAGCGGAAGCGATTACCCGTTTATGTCACACGCCGGGCAACGTTGACTACTCCCGCTATATTGGCGGTATTTATTCCAGCGAATGGTTCTGGGCAAAAATACTGCATGTGACTCGCCAGGACAGCGCCGTGGCGCAATCTGCCGCATCGTGGATTGAGCTGTGCGACTGGGTGCCAGCTCTGCTTTCCGGTACCACCCGCCCGCAGGATATTCGTCGCGGACGTTGCAGCGCCGGGCATAAGTCGCTATGGCATGAAAGCTGGGGCGGCCTGCCGCCAGCCAGTTTCTTTGACGAACTGGACCCGATCCTCAATCGCCATTTGCCTTCCCCGCTATTCACTGACACCTGGACTGCCGATATTCCGGTGGGCACCTTATGCCCGGAATGGGCGCAGCGTCTCGGCCTGCCTGAAAGCGTGGTGATTTCCGGCGGCGCGTTTGACTGCCATATGGGCGCAGTTGGCGCAGGCGCACAGCCTAACGCACTGGTAAAAGTTATCGGTACTTCCACCTGCGACATTATGATTGCCGATAAACAGAGCGTTGGCGATCGGGCAGTTAAAGGCATTTGCGGTCAGGTTGATGGCAGCGTGGTGCCTGGATTTATCGGTCTGGAAGCAGGTCAGTCGGCGTTTGGTGATATCTACGCCTGGTTCGGTCGCGTACTCGGCTGGCCGCTGGAACAGCTTGCCGCCCAGCATCCGGAACTGAAAGAGCAAATCAACGCCAGCCAGAAACAACTGCTTCCGGCGCTGACCGAAGCATGGGCCAAAAATCCGTCTCTGGATCACCTGCCGGTGGTGCTCGATTGGTTTAACGGCCGCCGCACACCGAACGCTAACCAACGCCTGAAAGGGGTGATTACCGATCTGAACCTCGCTACCGACGCTCCGCTGCTGTTCGGCGGTTTGATTGCTGCCACCGCCTTTGGCGCACGCGCAATCATGGAGTGCTTTACCGATCAGGGGATCGCCGTTAATAACGTGATGGCGCTGGGCGGCATCGCGCGGAAAAACCAGGTCATTATGCAGGCCTGCTGCGACGTGCTGAATCGCCCGCTGCAAATTGTTGCCTCTGACCAGTGCTGTGCGCTCGGTGCGGCGATTTTCGCTGCCGTCGCCGCGAAAGTGCACGCAGACATCCCATCAGCCCAGCAAAAAATGGCCAGTGCGGTAGAGAAAACCCTGCAACCGCGCAGCGAACAGGCACAACGCTTTGAACAGCTTTATCGCCGCTATCAGCAATGGGCGATGAGCGCCGAACAACACTATCTTCCAACTTCCGCCCCGGCACAGGCTGCCCAGGCCGTTCCGACTCTATAAGGACACGACAATGACGATTTTTGATAATTATGAAGTGTGGTTTGTAATTGGCAGCCAGCATCTGTATGGCCCGGAAACCCTGCGTCAGGTCACCCAACATGCCGAGCACGTCGTTAATGCGCTGAATACGGAAGCGAAACTGCCCTGCAAACTGGTGCTGAAACCGCTGGGCACCACGCCGGATGAAATCACCGCTATTTGCCGTGACGCGAATTACGACGATCGTTGCGCTGGCCTGGTAGTGTGGCTGCACACTTTCTCCCCGGCCAAAATGTGGATCAACGGCCTGACTATGCTCAACAAACCGTTGCTGCAATTCCACACCCAGTTTAACGCGGCGCTGCCGTGGGATAGCATCGATATGGACTTTATGAACCTGAACCAGACTGCACATGGCGGTCGTGAGTTCGGCTTCATTGGCGCGCGTATGCGTCAGCAACATGCCGTCGTTACCGGTCACTGGCAGGATAAACAAGCACATGAGCGTATCGGCTCCTGGATGCGTCAGGCGGTCTCTAAACAGGATACCCGTCATCTGAAAGTCTGCCGTTTTGGCGATAACATGCGTGAAGTGGCGGTCACCGATGGTGATAAAGTTGCCGCACAGATCAAGTTCGGTTTCTCCGTCAATACCTGGGCGGTTGGCGATCTGGTGCAGGTAGTGAACTCCATCAGCGATGGCGATGTTAACGCGCTGGTCGATGAGTACGAAAGCTGCTACACCATGACGCCTGCCACACAAATCCACGGCGAAAAACGCCAGAACGTGCTGGAAGCGGCGCGTATTGAGCTGGGGATGAAGCGTTTCCTGGAACAAGGTGGCTTCCACGCGTTCACCACCACCTTTGAAGATTTGCACGGTCTGAAACAGCTTCCTGGTCTGGCCGTACAGCGTCTGATGCAGCAGGGTTACGGCTTTGCGGGCGAAGGCGACTGGAAAACTGCCGCCCTGCTTCGCATCATGAAGGTGATGTCAACCGGTCTGCAGGGCGGCACCTCCTTTATGGAGGACTACACCTATCACTTCGAGAAAGGCAATGACCTGGTGCTCGGCTCCCATATGCTGGAAGTCTGCCCGTCGATCGCCGTCGAAGAGAAGCCGATCCTCGACGTTCAGCACCTCGGTATTGGCGGTAAAGAAGATCCTGCCCGCCTGATCTTCAATACCCAAACCGGCCCAGCCATTGTCGCCAGCTTGATTGATCTCGGCGATCGTTACCGTCTGCTGGTTAACTGCATCGACACAGTGAAAACACCGCACTCCCTGCCGAAACTGCCGGTGGCGAATGCGCTGTGGAAAGCGCAACCGGATCTGCCAACTGCTTCCGAAGCGTGGATCCTCGCTGGTGGCGCGCACCATACCGTTTTCAGCCATGCGCTGAACCTCAACGATATGCGCCAGTTCGCCGAGATGCACGACATTGAAATCACGGTGATTGATAACGACACCCGCCTGCCAGCGTTTAAAGACGCGCTGCGCTGGAACGAAGTGTATTACGGGTTTCGTCGCTAAGTAGCCGCATCAGGTGTGTAACGCCTGATGCGACGCTGACGCGTCTTATCAGGCCTACACGCTGTGATTTTGTAGGCCGGATAAGCAAAGCGCATCCGGCATTGTTTTCCCCCTCGCCCCTTTGGGGAGAGGGCCGGGGTGAGGGGAAACGACCTCTCAGGAGTCAACATGTTAGAAGATCTCAAACGCCAGGTATTAGAAGCCAATTTGGCGCTGCCAAAACATAACCTGGTCACGCTCACATGGGGCAATGTCAGCGCCGTTGATCGCGAGCGCGGCGTCTTGGTGATCAAACCTTCCGGCGTCGATTACAACGTCATGACCGCTGACGATATGGTCGTGGTCAGCATCGAAACCGGTGAAGTGGTTGAAGGAACGAAAAAGCCCTCCTCCGACACGCCAACTCACCGGCTGCTCTATCAGGCATTCCCGTCCATTGGCGGCATTGTACATACGCACTCCCGCCACGCTACCATCTGGGCTCAGGCGGGCCAGTCCATCCCGGCGACTGGCACCACCCACGCCGACTATTTCTACGGCACCATTCCCTGCACCCGCAAAATGACCGACGCAGAAATCAACGGTGAATATGAGTGGGAAACCGGTAACGTCATCGTCGAAACCTTCGAAAAACAGGGTATCGACGCAGCACAAATGCCCGGCGTCCTGGTCCATTCTCACGGCCCATTTGCATGGGGCAAAAATGCCGAAGATGCAGTGCATAACGCCATCGTGCTGGAAGAGGTCGCTTATATGGGGATATTCTGCCGTCAGTTAGCGCCGCAGTTACCGGATATGCAGCAAACGCTGCTGGATAAACACTATCTGCGTAAGCATGGTGCGAAGGCATATTACGGGCAGTAATGACTGTATAAAACCACAGCCAATCAAACGAAACCAGGCTATAATCAAGCCTGGTTTTTTATTGGATTTTCAGCGTGGCGCAGGCAGGTTTTATCTTAACCCGACACTGGCGGGACACCCCGCAAGGGACAGAAGTCTCCTTCTGGCTGGCGACGGACAACGGGCCGTTGCAGGTTACGCTTGCGCCGCAAGAGTCCGTGGCGTTTATTCCCGCCGATCAGGTTCCCCGCGCTCAGCATATTTTGCAGGGTGAACAAGGCTTTCGCCTGACGCCGCTGGCGTTAAAAGATTTTCACCGCCAACCGGTGTATGGCCTTTACTGTCGCGCCCATCGCCAGTTGATGAATTACGAAAAGCGCCTGCGTGAAGGTGGCGTTACCGTCTACGAGGCCGATGTGCGCCCGCCAGAACGCTATCTGATGGAGCGGTTTATCACCTCTCCGGTGTGGGTCGAGGGTGATATGCGCAATGGCGCTATCGTTAATGCCCGTCTGAAACCGCATCCCGACTACCGTCCGCCGCTCAAGTGGGTTTCTATTGATATTGAAACCACCCGCCACGGTGAGCTGTACTGCATCGGCCTGGAAGGTTGCGGGCAGCGCATCGTTTATATGCTGGGGCCAGAGAATGGCGACGCCTCCGCGCTCGATTTTGAACTGGAATACGTCGCCAGTCGCCCGCAGCTACTGGAAAAACTCAACGCCTGGTTTGCGACTCACGATCCCGATGTGATCATCGGCTGGAACGTGGTGCAATTCGATCTACGAATGCTGCAAAAACATGCCGAGCGTTCTCGTATTCCGCTGCGGCTGGGGCGCGATAACAGTGAGCTGGAGTGGCGCGAGCACGGCTTTAAAAACGGCGTCTTTTTTGCCCAGGCCAAAGGGCGACTGATTATCGACGGTATCGAGGCGCTGAAATCCGCGTTCTGGAATTTCTCTTCATTCTCGCTGGAAACCGTCGCTCAGGAGTTATTAGGCGAAGGAAAATCTATCGATAACCCGTGGGATCGGATGGACGAAATTGACCGCCGTTTCGCCGAAGATAAACCTGCGCTGGCAACTTATAACCTGAAAGATTGCGAGCTGGTCACCCAGATCTTCCACAAAACTGAAATCATGCCATTTTTACTCGAACGAGCGACGGTGAACGGCCTGCCGGTGGATCGGCACGGCGGTTCGGTGGCAGCGTTTGGTCATCTCTATTTTCCGCGAATGCATCGCGCTGGTTATGTCGCGCCTAATCTCGGCGAAGTGCCGCCACACGCCAGCCCTGGCGGCTATGTGATGGATTCGCGGCCAGGGCTTTATGATTCGGTACTGGTGCTGGACTACAAAAGCCTGTACCCGTCGATCATCCGCACCTTTCTGATTGATCCCGTCGGGCTGGTGGAAGGCATGGCGCAGCCTGATCCAGAGCACAGCACCGAAGGTTTTCTCGACGCCTGGTTCTCGCGGGAGAAACATTGCCTGCCGGAGATTGTGACTAACATCTGGCACGGGCGCGATGAAGCCAAACGTCAGGGTAATAAGCCGCTTTCGCAGGCGCTGAAGATCATTATGAATGCCTTTTATGGCGTGCTTGGCACCACCGCCTGCCGCTTCTTCGATCCGCGCCTGGCGTCGTCGATCACCATGCGTGGTCATCAGATCATGCGGCAAACCAAAGCATTGATTGAAGCGCAGGGCTACGACGTGATCTACGGCGATACCGACTCAACGTTTGTCTGGTTGAAAGGCGCACATTCGGAAGAAGAAGCGGCGAAAATTGGTCGTGCACTGGTGCAGCACGTTAACGCCTGGTGGGCAGAAACGCTGCAAAAACAACGGCTGACCAGCGCATTAGAACTGGAGTATGAAACCCATTTCTGCCGTTTTCTGATGCCAACCATTCGCGGAGCCGATACCGGTAGTAAAAAGCGTTATGCCGGGCTGATTCAGGAGGGCGATAAACAGCGGATGGTGTTTAAAGGGCTGGAAACCGTGCGCACCGACTGGACGCCGCTGGCCCAGCAGTTTCAGCAGGAGCTGTACCTGCGTATCTTCCGCAACGAGCCATATCAGGAGTACGTCCGCGAAACCATCGACAAACTGATGGCGGGTGAACTGGATGCGCGGCTGGTTTACCGTAAACGCCTTCGCCGTCCGCTGAGCGAATATCAGCGTAATGTTCCGCCTCATGTACGCGCCGCTCGCCTTGCCGATGAAGAAAACCAAAAGCGCGGTCGCCCCTTGCAATATCAGAACCGCGGCACCATTAAGTACGTATGGACCACCAACGGCCCGGAGCCGCTGGACTACCAACGTTCACCACTGGATTACGAACACTATCTGACCCGCCAGCTACAACCCGTGGCGGAGGGAATACTCCCTTTTATTGAGGATAATTTTGCTACACTTATGACCGGGCAACTTGGGCTATTTTGAGCAAAAAAAAGAGTTCGCCAGATACCATTTTGATGCGTGACGAATGCTTTGCCATCCAGTACCATAGCGCCCTTTCCATTCCTGGACCTGAATAACACCACTACCTCATAAGCACGGTAGCGGGTGGTTATTGCCTGCAATTAAAGATATAGAGCCGAACACATATGCCTTTTACACTTGGTCAACGCTGGATCAGCGATACAGAAAGCGAATTGGGACTTGGAACCGTTGTCGCGGTGGATGCGCGAACTGTCACTTTACTTTTCCCATCTACTGGTGAAAACCGTCTGTACGCACGCAGTGATTCCCCCGTGACCCGCGTGATGTTCAACCCTGGTGATACCATTACCAGCCATGACGGCTGGCAGATGCAAGTCGAAGAAGTAAAAGAAGAAAATGGCTTGCTGACCTATATCGGTACTCGCCTGGATACTGAAGAGTCCGGCGTAGCCCTGCGTGAAGTTTTCCTTGATAGCAAACTGGTGTTCAGCAAACCGCAGGACCGTCTGTTTGCCGGGCAGATTGACCGTATGGACCGCTTTGCGCTGCGTTATCGCGCGCGTAAGTATTCCAGCGAACAGTTCCGTATGCCGTACAGCGGCCTGCGCGGTCAGCGTACCAGCCTGATCCCGCACCAGCTCAACATCGCTCATGATGTTGGCCGCCGCCACGCGCCGCGCGTCCTGCTGGCTGACGAAGTGGGTTTAGGGAAAACCATTGAAGCCGGGATGATCCTGCATCAGCAACTGCTCTCTGGCGCTGCTGAACGTGTGCTGATTATCGTCCCGGAAACCTTACAGCATCAGTGGCTGGTAGAAATGCTGCGCCGTTTCAACCTGCGCTTTGCTCTGTTTGATGATGAGCGTTATGCCGAAGCTCAGCACGATGCTTACAACCCGTTCGATACCGAACAGCTGGTGATTTGCTCGCTGGATTTTGCCCGTCGTAGCAAACAGCGTCTGGAACATCTCTGTGAAGCCGAATGGGATCTGCTGGTGGTCGATGAAGCCCATCACCTGGTGTGGAGCGAAGATGCGCCGAGCCGCGAATATCAGGCCATTGAACAACTGGCAGAGCATGTGCCGGGCGTTCTGCTGCTGACCGCAACCCCGGAACAGCTGGGGATGGAAAGCCACTTCGCCCGTCTGCGTCTGCTGGACCCGAACCGTTTCCACGATTTTGCGCAATTCGTTGAAGAGCAGAAAAATTATCGTCCGGTTGCGGACGCCGTTGCCATGCTGCTGGCAGGTAACAAGCTGAGCAATGACGAACTGAACATGCTTGGCGAGATGATCGGCGAGCAGGATATCGAGCCGCTGTTACAAGCAGCAAACAGCGACAGCGAAGATGCCCAGAGCGCCCGTCAGGAGCTGGTTTCGATGCTGATGGATCGCCACGGCACCAGCCGCGTGCTGTTCCGTAACACGCGTAACGGTGTGAAAGGCTTCCCGAAACGCGAGCTGCACACCATTAAGCTGCCGCTGCCGACGCAGTATCAGACGGCTATTAAAGTCTCCGGCATTATGGGCGCACGCAAAAGTGCGGAAGATCGCGCTCGCGATATGCTCTACCCGGAGCGTATTTATCAGGAATTTGAAGGTGATAACGCCACCTGGTGGAACTTCGATCCGCGCGTTGAGTGGCTGATGGGCTACCTGACCAGCCATCGCTCTCAGAAAGTGCTGGTGATCTGCGCTAAAGCTGCCACTGCGCTGCAACTGGAGCAAGTACTGCGCGAACGTGAAGGTATCCGCGCTGCTGTGTTCCACGAAGGCATGTCGATTATTGAGCGTGACCGCGCTGCCGCCTGGTTTGCTGAAGAAGACACCGGTGCGCAGGTACTGCTGTGCTCGGAAATCGGTTCTGAAGGACGTAACTTCCAGTTCGCCAGCCACATGGTGATGTTTGACCTGCCATTCAACCCGGATCTGCTGGAGCAGCGTATTGGTCGTCTGGATCGTATCGGCCAGGCGCACGATATTCAGATCCATGTGCCTTATCTGGAGAAAACCGCTCAGTCGGTGCTGGTGCGCTGGTATCACGAAGGTCTGGATGCATTCGAGCACACCTGCCCGACCGGACGCACTATTTACGATAGCGTATACAACGATCTGATTAACTATCTGGCTTCACCGGATCAAACCGAAGGCTTTGACGATCTGATCAAAAACTGCCGCGAGCAGCACGAAGCCCTGAAAGCACAATTGGAACAGGGCCGTGACCGCCTGCTGGAGATCCATTCCAACGGTGGCGAAAAAGCCCAGGCACTGGCAGAAAGCATTGAAGAGCAGGATGACGATACCAACCTGATCGCCTTCGCCATGAACCTGTTCGATATTATCGGTATCAATCAGGACGATCGCGGCGACAACATGATCGTGCTGACACCGTCCGATCATATGCTGGTGCCGGACTTCCCTGGCTTGTCGGAAGATGGCATCACCATCACCTTCGACCGTGAAGTGGCGCTGGCGCGTGAAGATGCGCAGTTTATTACCTGGGAGCATCCGCTGATCCGCAACGGTCTGGATCTGATCCTTTCTGGCGATACCGGTAGCAGCACGATTTCACTGTTGAAAAACAAAGCGTTGCCGGTAGGTACGCTGTTGGTGGAACTGATTTACGTGGTCGAAGCCCAGGCTCCGAAGCAGTTGCAGCTCAACCGCTTCCTGCCACCGACGCCGGTACGTATGCTGCTGGATAAAAACGGCAACAACCTGGCGGCGCAGGTGGAGTTTGAAACCTTTAACCGTCAGCTTAACGCGGTTAACCGTCACACCGGCAGCAAACTGGTTAACGCCGTGCAGCAGGATGTTCACGCTATCCTTCAGTTGGGTGAAGCACAGATCGAGAAATCTGCCCGTGCACTGATTGATGCCGCACGTAACGAAGCCGACGAAAAACTGTCTGCCGAGCTGTCTCGTCTGGAAGCTCTGCGTGCAGTGAACCCGAACATTCGTGACGACGAACTGACCGCCATTGAGAGCAACCGTCAGCAGGTAATGGAAAGCCTGGAACAGGCAGGCTGGCGTCTGGATGCCCTGCGTTTGATCGTTGTGACGCATCAGTAACGGAGCCGAAAATGGGTATGGAAAACTACAATCCACCGCAGGAACCCTGGTTGGTTATCCTGTATCAGGATGACCACATTATGGTGGTCAACAAGCCGAGCGGTTTGTTGTCTGTGCCGGGTCGTCTGGAAGAGCACAAAGACAGCGTGATGACGCGCATTCAGCGTGATTATCCGCAGGCGGAATCGGTGCATCGTCTGGATATGGCTACCAGCGGCGTGATTGTAGTGGCGCTGACCAAAGCCGCGGAGCGGGAGTTAAAACGCCAGTTCCGCGAGCGCGAGCCGAAAAAGCAGTATGTTGCCCGCGTCTGGGGGCATCCATCCCCCGCAGAAGGTCTGGTGGATCTGCCGCTGATTTGCGACTGGCCAAACCGCCCGAAACAGAAAGTCTGTTACGAAACGGGCAAGCCTGCGCAGACGGAATATGAAGTGGTGGAGTATGCGGCAGATAACACGGCAAGAGTGGTGTTAAAACCGATTACCGGGCGTTCGCATCAATTGCGTGTGCATATGCTGGCGCTGGGTCATCCGATTCTCGGCGATCGTTTTTATGCCTCACCAGAAGCGAGAGCGATGGCACCGCGTTTGTTACTACATGCAGAGATGCTGACGATTACCCATCCGGCGTATGGCAATAGTATGACGTTTAAAGCGCCAGCGGATTTTTAATAGTCACGCTGGCGAAGTTCGGTAGGCCGGAGAAGGCGTTCACGCCGCATCCGGCAATTTTGCGCCGATTGCCTGATGCGACGCGGGCCGCGTCTTATCAGGCCTACACGTTGAAACTTATTTAAACCCTTTCTGCTGCTTTATCAGCTCGTAGGCCTGCTGAATTTCCTGCGCTTTCTGCTTCGCCATCTCCATCATCTCTGGCGGCAAACCTTTCGCCACCAGCTTATCGGGATGGTGTTCACTCATCAGCTTACGGTAGGCACGTTTGATGGTGGTCGCATCATCCGTCGGCTTCACGCCCAGCACATTACAGGCATCTTCCAGCGTCGGGCCACGCTGCGCTTGCTGCCAGTTACCACTGCCAGATTGCTGCTGATAACCGCCGCCAAACTGTGCACCGCCCTGCATCATGCGCAAAAACTGGTCAAACTGGGCGCGGGAGATGCCTAACTCTTCGGCAATGACATACAGCACCGCCCGTTCATTCGGGTGCAGTGAACCATCAGCAAACGCCGCCTGAATCTGGATCTCCAGAAACATACGAATTAAGTCAAAACGACCAAAGCAGACACTGCGAAACTGGCGCATCTTTTCGCGCAGCGGGTAATTGTCTGATTTTCCCACCCGGAACGCGTTTTGCGCCGCAGTACGGGAAGCGCCATGAAGGTTCATTCGGTCCATCAACTGGCTGGCGATATGAATATCAGCCTCCGTGACGCGACCTTTGGATTTGGTTAAATGCCCCATCACTTCAAAAGTGGTGGCAAAAAACAGCGCCTGACGCTCACGCTGGTTGGCGAACCACGCCATTTTACGGCTACGGGCTTTATCAAACATATGGCCAATTAACAGGCCTAACACTACGCCCCAAAAGCCGCCGCCCATCAGTAAGGCCACGGCCACGCCAATGATTTTTCCCCAATACTGCATATATTCCCCAAATCGACACACGGATATCAGGGCTATCTCCCACAATATAAAGGTGCTTTTACCGTTTTCCGGCTGCGGTCAATTGTGGGACATCGCCTATAATTTGCATTATCATACCTGTCATTCAATGCCGTGCCTAACACCACTGACGCTATTCGGACAGGATTAACACTAGCGTAGAGATGACGAGTACGTTAGTCTCTGACCGTTTGTCACGCGCAACGTTACCGATGATGGAACAATAAAATCAACGTATGAAAAAACGTATCCCCACTCTCCTGGCCACCATGATTGCCACCGCCCTTTATAGTCAACAGGGACTGGCAGCCGACCTCGCCTCACAGTGCATGTTGGGCGTGCCAAGCTATGACCGTCCTCTGGTACAGGGCGATACCAATGACTTACCCGTGACTATCAATGCTGACCACGCGAAAGGGGACTACCCGGATGACGCCGTATTTACTGGCAGCGTGGATATCATGCAGGGTAACAGCCGTCTGCAGGCCGACGAAGTGCAGCTCCATCAAAAAGAGGCACCAGGACAACCGGAGCCGGTACGTACCGTTGATGCGCTCGGTAATGTCCATTACGACGATAACCAGGTGATCCTCAAAGGGCCGAAAGGCTGGGCGAATCTGAACACCAAAGATACCAATGTCTGGGAAGGTGATTACCAGATGGTGGGTCGTCAGGGCCGCGGTAAAGCGGACCTGATGAAACAACGTGGCGAAAACCGCTATACCATTCTGGATAACGGTAGCTTTACCTCCTGTCTGCCGGGTTCTGACACCTGGAGCGTGGTAGGTAGCGAAATTATTCATGACCGCGAAGAACAAGTTGCGGAGATCTGGAACGCCCGCTTTAAGGTGGGTCCGGTACCGATCTTTTATAGCCCCTATTTGCAGTTGCCGGTGGGTGACAAACGTCGCTCTGGTTTCTTGATCCCGAACGCCAAGTACACCACCACCAACTACTTTGAGTTCTACCTGCCATATTACTGGAACATCGCGCCAAATATGGATGCCACCATCACGCCGCATTATATGCATCGTCGTGGCAATATCATGTGGGAGAACGAATTCCGCTACCTCTCCCAGGCGGGCGCTGGCTTGATGGAACTGGACTATCTGCCTTCAGATAAAGTCTATGAAGATGAACACCCGAACGATGACAGTTCACGTCGTTGGTTATTCTACTGGAACCACTCCGGGGTCATGGATCAGGTGTGGCGTTTCAACGTCGACTACACCAAGGTCAGCGATCCTAGCTACTTCAATGATTTCGATAACAAGTACGGTTCCAGTACTGACGGCTACGCAACGCAAAAATTCAGCGTTGGCTATGCGGTGCAAAACTTCAATGCCACCGTTTCAACCAAGCAGTTCCAGGTCTTCAGCGAACAGAACACCAGTAGCTACTCGGCAGAGCCGCAGTTAGACGTTAACTACTACCAGAATGATGTTGGTCCGTTTGATACACGCATTTACGGCCAGGCAGTGCACTTTGTAAACACCAGAGACGACATGCCTGAAGCAACCCGTGTTCACCTGGAACCGACCATCAATTTGCCGCTCTCTAATAACTGGGGCAGCATCAATACCGAAGCGAAGTTGCTGGCAACCCATTATCAGCAAACTAATCTTGACTGGTATAACTCCAGAAACACAACCAAGCTGGACGAATCCGTTAACCGCGTAATGCCGCAATTCAAAGTTGACGGCAAAATGGTCTTTGAACGCGATATGGAAATGCTGGCTCCGGGTTATACCCAAACGCTGGAACCGCGCGCGCAGTATTTGTACGTGCCGTATCGCGATCAGAGCGACATCTATAACTACGACTCGTCTCTGCTGCAATCTGACTACTCTGGCCTGTTCCGGGACCGGACTTACGGCGGTCTTGACCGTATTGCCTCCGCTAACCAGGTGACGACCGGTGTCACATCTCGCATATATGATGATGCTGCCGTTGAACGTTTTAATATTTCCGTTGGTCAAATCTACTATTTCACGGAGTCTCGTACTGGCGATGACAACATAACATGGGAGAATGACGACAAAACGGGCTCACTGGTGTGGGCAGGCGATACTTACTGGCGTATCTCCGAGCGTTGGGGATTGCGTGGCGGGATTCAGTACGATACACGTCTGGATAACGTAGCGACCAGTAACTCCAGCATTGAATACCGTCGGGATGAAGACCGTCTGGTACAGCTGAATTACCGTTACGCCAGCCCGGAATATATTCAGGCAACGCTGCCTAAGTACTATTCCACTGCTGAGCAATATAAGAATGGTATTTCGCAGGTAGGTGCCGTCGCCAGCTGGCCAATTGCCGATCGTTGGTCCATTGTTGGGGCCTACTACTACGACACCAATGCGAACAAGCAAGCCGACTCTATGTTAGGTGTGCAATACAGCTCCTGCTGCTATGCAATTCGCGTCGGTTACGAGCGGAAGCTGAACGGTTGGGATAACGATAAACAACATGCGGTATATGACAACGCAATCGGCTTTAACATCGAACTTCGCGGCCTGAGCTCCAACTACGGTCTGGGTACGCAAGAGATGCTGCGTTCGAACATTCTGCCGTATCAAAACACTTTGTGATTTGTTGATTTACCACGTAATCCGCAGTGCGGTTAATTGAAATGGAAAAAGTATGAAGAACTGGAAAACGCTGCTTCTCGGTATCGCCATGATCGCGAATACCAGTTTCGCTGCCCCCCAGGTAGTCGATAAAGTCGCAGCCGTCGTCAATAACGGCGTCGTGCTGGAAAGCGACGTTGATGGATTAATGCAGTCGGTAAAACTGAACGCTGCTCAGGCAAGGCAGCAGCTTCCTGATGACGCGACGCTGCGCCACCAAATCATGGAACGTTTGATCATGGATCAAATCATCCTGCAGATGGGGCAGAAAATGGGAGTGAAAATCTCCGATGAGCAGCTGGATCAGGCGATTGCTAACATCGCGAAACAGAACAACATGACGCTGGATCAGATGCGCAGCCGTCTGGCTTACGATGGTCTGAACTACAACACCTATCGTAACCAGATCCGCAAAGAGATGATTATCTCTGAAGTGCGTAACAACGAGGTGCGTCGTCGCATCACCATCCTGCCGCAGGAAGTCGAATCCCTGGCGCAGCAGGTGGGTAACCAAAACGACGCCAGCACTGAGCTGAACCTGAGCCACATCCTGATTCCGCTGCCGGAAAACCCGACTTCTGATCAAGTGAACGAAGCGGAAAGCCAGGCGCGTGCCATTGTCGATCAGGCGCGTAACGGCGCTGATTTCGGTAAGCTGGCGATTGCTCATTCTGCCGACCAGCAGGCGCTGAACGGCGGCCAGATGGGCTGGGGCCGTATTCAGGAGTTGCCGGGGATCTTCGCCCAGGCATTAAGCACCGCGAAGAAAGGCGACATTGTTGGCCCGATTCGCTCCGGCGTTGGCTTCCATATTCTGAAAGTTAACGACCTGCGCGGCGAAAGCAAAAATATCTCGGTGACCGAAGTTCATGCTCGCCATATTCTGCTGAAACCGTCGCCGATCATGACTGACGAACAAGCCCGCGTGAAACTGGAACAGATTGCTGCCGATATCAAGAGTGGTAAAACGACTTTTGCTGCCGCAGCGAAAGAGTTCTCTCAGGATCCAGGCTCTGCTAACCAGGGCGGTGATCTCGGCTGGGCTACGCCAGATATTTTCGATCCGGCCTTCCGTGACGCCCTGACCCGCCTGAACAAAGGTCAAATGAGTGCACCGGTTCACTCTTCATTCGGCTGGCATTTAATCGAACTGCTGGATACCCGTAATGTCGATAAAACCGACGCGGCGCAGAAAGATCGTGCGTACCGCATGCTGATGAACCGTAAGTTCTCGGAAGAAGCAGCAAGCTGGATGCAGGAACAACGTGCCAGCGCCTACGTTAAAATCCTGAGCAACTAATGGTTAAAACCCAACGTGTTGTGATCACTCCCGGCGAGCCCGCCGGGATTGGCCCGGACTTAGTTGTCCAGCTTGCACAGCGTGAGTGGCCGGTCGAACTGGTTGTTTGTGCCGATGCCACTCTCCTTACCGACCGGGCAGCGATGCTCGGTTTGCCGCTCACCCTCCGTCCTTATTCCCCCAACTCCCCTGCACAACCGCAAACTGCGGGCACATTAACGCTACTTCCTGTCGCGCTACGTGAATCTGTCACTGCGGGGCAGTTAGCGGTTGAAAATGGGCATTATGTGGTGGAAACGCTGGCGCGAGCGTGTGATGGCTGTCTGAACGGTGAATTTGCTGCGCTGATCACAGGCCCCGTGCATAAAGGCGTCATTAACGACGCAGGCATTCCGTTTACCGGTCATACCGAGTTTTTCGAAGAGCGTTCGCAGGCGAAAAAAGTGGTGATGATGCTGGCGACCGAAGAACTTCGCGTGGCGCTGGCAACGACGCATTTACCGCTGCGCGATATCGCAGATGCTATCACCCCTGCGCTTTTGCACGAAGTGATTGCTATTTTGCATCACGATTTGCGGACCAAATTTGGTATTGCCGAACCGCGCATTCTGGTCTGCGGGCTGAATCCGCACGCGGGCGAAGGCGGTCATATGGGTACGGAAGAGATAGACACCATTATTCCGGTGCTCGACGAGCTGCGGGCGCAGGGGATGAAACTCAACGGGCCGCTGCCTGCCGATACCCTGTTTCAGCCGAAATATCTCGATAACGCCGACGCCGTGCTGGCGATGTACCACGATCAGGGTCTTCCCGTGCTAAAATACCAGGGCTTCGGGCGCGGTGTGAACATTACGCTGGGCCTGCCCTTTATTCGCACATCAGTGGACCACGGCACCGCGCTTGAACTGGCGGGACGTGGCAAAGCCGATGTCGGCAGTTTTATTACGGCGCTTAATCTCGCCATCAAAATGATTGTTAACACCCAATGAATAATCGAGTCCACCAGGGCCACTTAGCCCGTAAACGCTTCGGGCAAAACTTTCTCAACGATCAGTTCGTGATCGACAGCATTGTTTCTGCCATTAACCCGCAGAAGGGCCAGGCGATGGTCGAAATCGGTCCCGGTCTGGCGGCATTGACCGAACCGGTCGGCGAACGTCTGGACCAGCTGACGGTCATCGAACTTGACCGCGATCTGGCGGCACGTCTGCAAACGCATCCATTCTTAGGCCCGAAACTGACGATTTATCAGCAGGATGCGATGACCTTTAACTTTGGCGAACTGGCCGCGAAAATGGGCCAGCCGCTGCGTGTTTTCGGCAACCTGCCGTATAACATCTCCACGCCGTTGATGTTCCATCTGTTTAGCTATACTGATGCCATTGCCGACATGCACTTTATGTTGCAAAAAGAGGTGGTGAATCGTCTGGTTGCAGGACCGAACAGCAAAGCGTATGGTCGATTAAGCGTCATGGCGCAATACTATTGCAACGTGATCCCGGTGCTGGAAGTTCCGCCGTCAGCCTTTACACCACCACCCAAAGTGGATTCCGCCGTCGTGCGCCTGGTCCCTCATGCAACGATGCCTCACCCGGTTAAAGATGTTCGCGTGTTGAGCCGCATCACCACCGAAGCCTTTAACCAGCGTCGTAAAACCATTCGTAACAGCCTCGGCAACCTGTTTAGCGTCGAGGTGTTAACCGGAATGGGGATCGACCCGGCGATGCGAGCGGAAAATATCTCTGTCGCGCAATATTGCCAGATGGCGAACTATCTGGCGGAGAACGCGCCTTTGCAGGAGAGTTAACGATGATCAATTCGCCCCGAGTGTGTATTCAGGTTCAAAGCGTCTACATTGAGGCACAATCTTCACCTGATAATGAACGTTACGTTTTTGCTTATACCGTAACCATACGCAATCTGGGGCGAGCGCCAGTGCAGTTGTTGGGGCGTTACTGGCTGATCACCAATGGCAATGGCCGTGAAACCGAAGTCCAGGGCGAAGGAGTGGTTGGCGTCCAGCCACTTATCGCCCCTGGCGAAGAGTACCAGTACACCAGCGGTGCAATCATTGAAACCCCGCTGGGCACCATGCAGGGTCACTACGAAATGATCGATGAAAATGGCGTCCCTTTCAGCATCGACATTCCCGTATTCCGACTCGCCGTTCCCACACTCATTCATTAAAAGAATATGGCGACATACCTTATTGGCGACGTTCATGGTTGTTACGATGAACTGATCGCATTGCTGCATAAAGTAGAATTTACCCCTGGGAAAGATACCCTCTGGCTGACGGGCGATCTGGTCGCGCGCGGCCCCGGTTCACTGGATGTTCTGCGCTATGTGAAATCCTTAGGCGACAGCGTACGTCTGGTGCTGGGCAATCACGATCTGCATCTGCTGGCGGTATTTGCCGGGATCAGCCGCAATAAACCGAAAGATCGCCTGACACCGCTGCTGGAAGCGCCGGATGCCGACGAGCTGCTTAACTGGCTGCGTCGCCAGCCTCTGCTGCAAATCGACGAAGAGAAAAAGTTGGTGATGGCCCACGCCGGGATCACGCCGCAGTGGGATCTGCAGACCGCCAAAGAGTGCGCGCGCGATGTAGAAGCGGTGCTGTCGAGCGACTCCTACCCCTTCTTCCTTGATGCCATGTACGGCGATATGCCAAATAACTGGTCACCGGAATTGCGGGGGCTGGGAAGACTGCGGTTTATCACCAACGCCTTTACCCGGATGCGTTTTTGCTTCCCGAACGGGCAACTGGATATGTACAGCAAAGAATCGCCGGAAGAAGCCCCTGCCCCACTGAAACCGTGGTTTGCGATTCCTGGCCCTGTCGCTGAAGAATACAGCATCGCCTTTGGTCACTGGGCATCGCTGGAAGGCAAAGGTACGCCGGAAGGTATTTACGCGCTGGATACTGGCTGCTGCTGGGGTGGTTCATTAACCTGCCTGCGCTGGGAAGATAAACAGTATTTTGTCCAGCCGTCGAACCGGCATAAGGATTTGGGCGAAGCGGCGGCGTCTTAAACACAGCCTGATACAGGAAGGCCGGATAAGACGCGACCGGCGTCGCATCCGGCACTAGCCGTAAATTCTATACAAACTTACCGCCGCTCCAGAATCTCAAAGCAATAGCTGTGAGAGTTCTGCGCATCAGCGTCGTGGAATTCGCTGAATACCGATTCCCAGTCATCCGGCTCGTAATCCGGGAAATGGGTGTCGCCTTCCACTTCTGCGTCGATATGCGTCAGATACAGTTTTTGCGCTTTGGGCAGGAACTGCTCATAAACGCGACCACCGCCAATCACCATGATTTCTGGTACGTCACCACACGCCGCGATGGCTTCATCAACCGATTTCACCCACGTAACGCGATCGTCCGTACCCGGTTGACTGCTGAGGATAATATTTTTGCGTCCTGGCAGCGGACGACCGATGGATTCCCAGGTATGGCGGCCCATAATTACGGGTTTATTTAAAGTGTTGCGTTTAAACCAGGCGAGATCGGCAGGCAGGTTCCACGGCATGGCGTTTTCCATGCCGATAACGCGATCTACCGCTAACGCCGCAATCAGACTGATCATTGAGATTTCCCGATAAAAAAAATTGTCGCCACTATACGTAAAGCGTAAACCGTCGTCGACTGGTGCGAGGATGATGTTGAGGAAAATTTTATATTCTGCTGGCGAGTCCACGCTCTCTCCCTGGACTCGCCGCATTACAATGAAACAAAAACAAACAGTTAGCTGTAAAGTGTGATTTACGTCACTCTTTATTAGGATGAGGGTTTCGTTTCCGGTTCATCCGCCATGTTGCCGGTATGTTTACCTTCTTCGGTTCCCTGCCAGCCATGTCGTTGAATTAATGACAGATGTTCGCGGTCCTCGGTAATGATCTCACTTAACATCGCGCTAGTGCGTTTATAGACCGCCGCGCGGGCTTTGGTGTCGTTCTCAACCATTGCCATCTCTTCCACCATCTGAATATTAAAGCGGCGGAACACATCGGCACGTTCTCGCGCTTCATACGGCCCCAGACCTAAACTTTCCAGTGCCAGACGCCCGGTTTTCAGCGCACCTTCGAAGGTTTCACGCTCCGGCTTTTCAACGCCTGCCTGACGCAAACGAATGTAGTGGTCGACATCGCGGGCGCGGGCAATAATCTGCAAATGCGGGAAATGTTCTTTCACCATCTCCGTCAGTTGCAGGTTGGTTTGCGGATCGTCGATGGCGTTAATCAGCACTTCCGCTTTCGCCGCTCCCGCAGATTCCAGTAAATCCATCCGCGTGGCATCGCCGTAAAACACTTTCATACCAAATTTACGCAAGGTTTCGATATGGTCCGGATCGTGATCGAGCACCACCATTTTCACCCCGCTGGAGAGCAGTAAACGTCCGGTGATCTGCCCAAAACGACCGAATCCGGCGATGATTACCCGCGGCTGTTCTTCGTCGATCTCATCGGCTTCACGCGCCTCTTCAGTAGAAGATTGCTCAAGGCGATTGAGGATCACCAGCAGAATCGGCGTTGCCGCCATCGACAGCGCCACCGCCAGGGTCAGCGATTTCGCCCACTCCGGCTCCAGCACATTCGCCATCTGCGCCGCGCCAAACACCACAAAAGCAAACTCACTGCCCTGCCCTAACAGCACCGCAAACCAGCGACGCTGTTTATTTGGCACCTGCAACGGTCGGGCAATCAGCCACAACATGGCGATTTTGATGATGAGGAAACCGAGCAGCAAAATGACAATGCGTAATGGGTTTTCAATCAGCGTGCCAAAGTCTATCGACATGCCAACACCGATGAAAAACAGCCCCAGCAGCAAACCTTTAAATGGCTCGATATCGCTCTCCAGCGCATGACGGTATTCCGAGCTTGCCAGCAGTACGCCCGCCAGAAACGCGCCCATCGCCATCGACAAGCCGACCTCTTCCAGCAGCAAACCAAAGCCAAACACGAGGAATAACGCCACGGCACTAAACACTTCCCGCAAGCCAGAGCGGGCAACAAAACGCAGCGCCGGACGCGTGACATAGCGCCCCAGCAATACCACCAGCACCAGCGCACCCGCCACTTTTAACGCCGAGAGAGCAAATGCGCCCATCGTCGTCGAGGCACTGCTCGCTGCCAGTAGCGGGATCATCGCCACCAGCGGGATCGCCGCGATATCCTGGAACAGCAGCACCGCAAAGGCACTGCGACCCATTTGCGTCACCATCAGATTGCGTTCATTCATCGCCTGCATGGCAATCGCCGTAGAGGAGAGCGCCAGCGTCATGCCGATCAATTCCGCGACCTGCCAGCGCAGCCCAAGCAACATACAGAACAGCCCCAGCAGGCCGCCGCAAATCACCATCTGCAATGCGCCGCCGCCGAACACCGCCGCACGCAGCTTCCACAGCCTTTGTGGATCGAGTTCGAGGCCGATAATAAACAGCATCAGCACCACGCCAATCTCGGCAAAGTGCAGAATAGATTCGGCATCGGTCACCAGTCGCAGCCCCCACGGGCCAATAATGCAGCCGGCGATCAGGTAGCCAAGTACCGATCCCAGACCGAGACGTACCGCAATGGGAACAATCAGCGCCGCCGAACCGAGATAAATCAGCGCCTGAATAAGCGTATGGCTATCCATGATGTGCCTCCTGCCATTCCAGCAGACGTTGCTTATAGTGCCGCGCCTGCCCTTCGAGGGTTTCGTCGTCACAAATAAAGGTGCAGTGCATGGCAAACGGTGGCAGCCAGTTCAGCCCGCAGTAGATTGCCGTCGCCTGTAGCGGCTGTGACAGCACATCAAAGCCCGGATGCGCACCAATCTCAAAATGGCTTTCCCCACCGCCGGTCGTCACCGCCCACAGTAAATGTTTGCCATGCAGCGCCGTGCCGCCGTGACCGTAAGCCCAGCCGTGCGAGAAGACTTTATCGATCCAAAGTTTAAGAAGCGGAGGAATGCTGTACCACTGCATCGGGTGCTGCAAGACGATCAGATCGGCGCGAGACAGCGCCTCCTGCTCGGCGGCAATATCGATATTGAAGTCAGGATAGAGTTGATAAAGAGAGCGAATTTCGACGCCTTCCAGCGTCCTTGCCTGTTCAAGCATCCGTTTATTCGCATGGGAATGATGCGGATATGGATGCGCATAAATTATAAGAATCATAGGTAGCCCGCGTGATTACGCCTTTGTTTTCCCACAAAGTGTAGTCATATATTCACGCAGCTTATAGTCAATAATATTGATTCAGAAAAGAGAGAAATCTGAACAAATTACCCCATTCTCTGCCCGCGGATCGTCATATTGCTGGTCTGCGCCAGTGACATCCCTCGAGTCTCCGGGGCAAACGCTACGGAAATCAACAAGCCAAACAGCGAGATACCCGCCCCCATTAGCATCGTGTTACTGATACCGTAATTATTGATAAAGATCGGCAGTGCCCAGGTCGAAACAATAGTGCCAATACGGCTTAAGGACATAATCACGCCCACGGCAGAGGCGCGGATATCCGTCGGGAAGAGCTCATTAGGATAGAGCCACTGCAAATTACCCGGCCCGCCAGAGAAAAAGGCATATACCGCAAAGGCCATCACTACCAGCCAGATCCCCATATCCGGGATCAGCCCCAAAACCGCCAGCGCCAGCGTCATCATGGCAAAGCTGCCAATCAACAATGGACGCCGTCCGGCAGTGTTTAACCACAGCATCGGCGGAATACAGCCGAGCATAAAGAACAGGCTAATCACCACGTTCCCCAGTGCCGCGTTTTTGCCAACACCCAATCCCAACAAACCAACGATTTGCGGGCCAAAGGTGTAAATGGCGAACATTGGGATCACCTGGCAGGTCCAGATGGCGGCAACAAACAGAACAAAAGGAAAATGGCGGCGATTAAACAGATCGCGAAAACGGGTTTGCTGCGGCTGCTCTTCATCGAAAGCCACCGGTTCGCCAAACAGTTTGATCATCATCTCTTCGCACTCTTTTACTCGCCCTTTGCGTAACAACCAGCGGGGAGATTCAGGCAGTTCGAATCGACCAATCAAAATCAACAAACAGGGGATCGCTGCGCTACCCAGCATCCAGCGCCAACCACCTTCCACATCATAAAGCCAGTAACCGACCAGATCGGCGCAGGTCGCGCCGACATACCACATCGCGGCGATAAAGCTGATGGAAAATGCCCGCTGACGGGTACTGGAGAACTCGGTGATCATTGAGGTGGCAATGGGATAATCTGCACCGATGACAATGCCGATGAGTACCCGCATCACCAACAGTTCGACGGGGGATGAGACAAACATCGTCGCCACCGATATCACGCCGATGGCGATGATATCAATGAGGAACATTTTGCGCCGTCCGACTTTATCGGAAATATAACCAAACAGCGATGTGCCAACGAACAGCCCGGCGAGCGTTCCCGCGCCCAGCAAGCCAATCCAGTCAGCGTCCAGTTTCAGCGCCGGCGTCAGTTGCTCCAGCGCCACGCCAATCATTACCAGTACATAACCATCCAGAAACGGACCACCGCTTCCCCACAGCAAAATGCGGCGGTGAATAGAAGAGAATTTAAGATCGTCAAAGTTTCTGGACGGTTGCATGGGTTATTCCTGTTTTTTTGCAATGAGAGTCAGTACGGCGTTACGTATCAAACCAACATCAGCCGTAACGGAACTCCACACCAAAGGTGCCGCGCGGGTATTCCCACTGTTCCAGCGCCGACCCCAGCCCCAGAATGCGACAGGTGCCGCACTCCAGACATCCGGCGTAATCGAAGCGCACACTGCCGTCATCCTGCTTCTTGTACAGACCTGCGGGGCACGCTTTCACCAGCAGCTCCAGCGCCTGTTTATCGGCATCGGCCTTCACAACAATGTGCGGATGCTCTTCATCGACATTGAATTTATTGACGCCCAGTTTGACGTCCACATTGACGGGAGAAGTCATAAAACGGTCACTCCTTTCATGCCATCCTTGATCAGATTGATGAAGCCCACTTTCTTGCCGTGGCGGAGGATTTTCTTGCGCATCAGTTCCGGCGCACTGCCGTCAATGGTGAACAGGTCACGCGCCACGCCCACCGCCAGTTCCGGGTAGCCGCTAAACATGCGTGGGTTATCAAGGAACGCCGGTAGTTTCTGGTACATACGCATATCGCGCAGCGGGCCACTCTCAAGATGCTGACGATATTCCGCCAGTTTTTGCTTACTGAAATCGTCGCTTTTCATCGCTGAAAGCACGGTTTTTGCTGCGGCTTCCCCGGCGGCAATCGCCAGATCCATACCGCGAATGGTAAAACCGAGGTTCATACACATTCCGGCGGCATCACCGGCAATCAGTACGCCGTCACCGACCAGCTCCGGCAGCATGTTGATGCCTGCTTCCGGCACTACGTGAGCGGAATATTCCACCAGCTTGCCGCCCGCGATCAGCGGTGCAACGGCCGGATGTTGTTTGAAATCTTCCAGCATTTGCGGCACCGATTTTTTCGCGTCATGCAGATGATGCAAACCACAAACCAGCCCCAGCGACAGGGTATTTTCATTGGTATAAAGGAAGCCGCCGCCCATCAGGCCATCGGTGGGTGATCCCGCAAACAGGCAAGCCGCGCCCTGATTACCCTGCAACTGAAAACGGTCTTCGATTACCGACTTCGGTAACTCGATCAGTTCCTTCACGCCAACCGCCACATCCGTCGGTTTAACGCGTTTTGCCATCCCCAGCTTTTCGGCAAGAATGGAGTTCACCCCGTCAGCAAGGATCACCGTTTTCGCTTCAATCACATCGCCATCGGCTTCTACGCCGACAACTTTGCCATCGCGCTGTACAAGGTTATCGACGCGGATCCCGGTAATTAACTGCGCGCCCGCTTCTTCGGCCTGCTCCATCAACCAGGCATCAAATTTACTGCGCAAAACGGAGTAAGAACGCTGGGATGGCGAGGTTTCGTCACCGTTGCAGTAGTCCATAGTCATCGCTGACTTTTCCGTCATAAACGCGAGTTTTTCATGGGTGATCAGGCGTTCTACGGGGGCGGATTCGGCGAAACCTGGAATAATGTGTTCCAGACTGTGGGCATAGAGACGCCCGCCAGTAACGTTCTTGGCACCTGCGGAATTGCCACGCTCGATAACTAACACTTGCGCCCCTTCGCGGGCGAGCACCAGTGCGGCAACCGAACCGGCAAGCCCAGCACCGACGATGATGGCGTCAAAGATATCTTCGGACATAAGAGCTCCCTGCCAGCGGCAGGGCCGGAATGCAGCCCTGCCAGAGTGGATCAACGTGCTAAAGCTGCGGTCAGTGCCGGAAGGATCTTCACGGCGTCGCCAACAATGCCGTAATCCGCGTACTGGAAGATCGGCGCATTTTTATCTTTGTTGATGGCGAAAATGGTTTGCGACGCGTTAGCGCCAACCATGTGCTGGATCTGCCCGGAGATCCCCACCGCCAGGTACAGTTCAGGTTTCAGCATCAGGTTGGAGATACCGACATAGCGTTCGTGCTCCATCCATTTTTCGTTTTCTGCCACCGGACGAGAACAGGCCAACTCCGCACCTATCGCCTTACAAAGCTGTTCTGCCAGCGCAATGTTCTCTTTGCTGCCAATGCCGCGACCGACGCTGACCACCAGACGGGCTTTGTCGAGATCGACGCTGTTGCTCTGGCGCGCCTGGGTTGCCGTGCGGGTAATCGCCACAGCCGGAGCCTGCCACTCCACGGTGTGCGTTTCGCCAGTGCGTGACGCGTCTGGCTGAGCCGCATCAAACGTGCCGCTGCTGATGGTCAGTACCGCATACGGCGTGGCAATGCGTTCTTCGCCAATCGCCAGACCGCCGTAAACCATGTGTTTCACTGTCGCTTTCCCGTCCTGTACGCTGACGGTGCTGGCATCGTTAGACACCGCCGCTTTAAGGCGATAACCCAGTTTTGCCGCCAGTAATTTGCCGCGACGGGTATTCGGCAACAGCACCAGACCGTCTGCGCCGTGCTGGCGAATAGTGTCCGCCATGACACCGGCGTAATCTTCGACCATCCGATCGTCCGGTTTGCCGTTTAATTTCCAGACATGATTAGCGCCTAGCTGGATTGCCTGTGCGCCGTCGGCATCATTGAGGACAAAGGCATTGATTTGATTAGCTAAAGCCTGCGCACCATTCATCAGTTCCGGCAGACGAGAAGGGGTATCGCTGAATACCCAGACTTGAGAAAACGTGTTCATAGCATCCCCTGTAATTAAATGACTTTGCGAAGATTTTCAGCAAATGCGGCGATCTGTTCTTCGCCGTCGCCTTCAATCACGATGCGCTGACGCTCGCGCTGTTTCGGCGCGGCAACCTGTTGTTCTGACCAGGCTGCCTCTGCATTAAAACCGATATCCGCCGCCGACCATACCTGGACTGGCTTTTTCGCCGCGCCGAGAATGGCTTTCATCGAAGGAATTTGTGGGGAGTTGATATCAGTGGAAACAGCAACAACCGCAGGCAGCGGAATGCTTAAGGTTTCTGTTTCATCTTCCAGTTCGCGCTCAACGGTGAGGGTATCTGCCGTCAGGGAGATAATTTTGCTGACGCCGTTAACTGCCGGAATATTGAGGATTTCGCCTACCAGCAAACCAACCTGCTGGGCATAAAGGTCGGAAGAACCATCGCCACAGAGGATCAAATCAAAGCCTGCTTTCTGGGCGGCTGCAGCAAGTACGCTCGCCGTTTGTTGCGGCAGTGCCTGCTCGAACTGGTCATCAATCACCACAATCAGTTCATCCGGACCGCGCGATAGCACATCTTTACGCCCTTTGGCGTTGGTCAGGGCTTTACCACCCACACTTAGGGCCGTCACCTGCGCCTCTGCTGCCTGTTGCTTTAGCTGGCAAGCCGCTTCAATAGCGTTGAGATCGTATTGGCTTATTTTGGCATCGGCTTTACTGAAGTCTAACGAACCATCAGCATTATTGACCGCAATATCCTGTTCATCAGGCACGCACTTATAGCAAGTAATAATCTTCATTGCATCTCCAGAAATCATGAAGGAAACGTCGTTCATATCGGTGGTGTTAATTACAGATATCACGCCCTTTAATTTGGAAATAAAACTTTAATCACCAATATTGAAAATGTCACACGCAGATAAATCCAACTTTCAATATTGTTAAGTCCCTCACCAATATTGAAAACATGGCGTAGCAAAAAGAAATTTTCAATATTGCTTTATGGATCACCAATATTGAAAGTCAGATGCTATTTTTTTACTCACAATCAAACTTATCACATTGATAAACAATGAATATTTACACAAAGACGCCCTGTTTTTACCCGATAAAAAACTGTGACTAACATCACAGAACGCAGCCAATTGAATACCCATTATGAGTTAGCCATTAACGCGTCCACGAGGTTAATAATAATTATATTAAATGTTAACAAAAATAAAACAAACGGGAACGCAAAATAAATATTCGTTTTCACAGTGGAATTAACTCATGAAGAATGAAAAGAGAAAAACGGGAATAGAACCGAAGGTTTTCTTTCCGCCATTAATAATCGTCGGCATACTTTGTTGGCTTACAGTCAGAGATCTGGATGCAGCGAATGTCGTTATTAATGCTGTATTCAGTTACGTCACCAATGTATGGGGATGGGCATTTGAATGGTATATGGTAGTGATGCTTTTCGGTTGGTTCTGGCTGGTGTTTGGCCCGTATGCCAAAAAGCGTTTAGGTAACGAACCACCTGAATTTAGTACCGCCAGTTGGATCTTTATGATGTTCGCCTCCTGTACGTCTGCTGCCGTACTGTTCTGGGGATCGATTGAGATCTACTACTACATCTCCACCCCGCCGTTTGGCTTAGAACCGAACTCGACAGGGGCGAAAGAGTTGGGGCTGGCTTACAGCTTGTTCCACTGGGGACCTCTGCCGTGGGCCACTTACAGCTTCCTTTCAGTCGCCTTCGCTTACTTCTTCTTTGTCCGCAAAATGGAAGTGATTCGCCCCAGCTCGACACTAGTGCCGCTGGTAGGTGAAAAACACGCCAAAGGGTTGTTCGGTACCATCGTCGACAACTTCTATCTCGTCGCCTTGATCTTCGCGATGGGCACCAGTCTGGGCCTTGCCACGCCGCTGGTGACCGAGTGTATGCAATGGTTGTTTGGCATTCCGCATACCCTGCAACTGGACGCTATCATCATTACCTGCTGGATTATCCTCAACGCCATTTGCGTCGCCTGCGGTCTGCAAAAAGGGGTACGTATCGCCAGTGACGTGCGTAGTTACCTGAGCTTCCTGATGCTGGGTTGGGTGTTCATTGTCAGCGGTGCCAGCTTCATCATGAACTACTTCACCGATTCGGTGGGGATGTTGCTGATGTATCTGCCGCGCATGTTGTTCTATACCGATCCCATCGCTAAAGGCGGCTTCCCGCAGGGCTGGACCGTGTTCTACTGGGCATGGTGGGTGATTTACGCTATCCAGATGAGTATCTTCCTCGCCCGCATCTCCCGTGGTCGTACCGTGCGTGAACTGTGCTTCGGCATGGTGCTGGGGCTGACAGCGTCAACCTGGATCCTGTGGACTGTACTCGGTAGTAACACTCTGCTGTTGATAGATAAAAACATCATCAACATTCCAAATCTGATCGAACAGTACGGTGTGGCGCGCGCCATCATTGAAACCTGGGCCGCTCTGCCACTCAGCACCGCCACCATGTGGGGCTTCTTCATCCTCTGCTTTATTGCCACCGTTACGCTGGTTAACGCCTGCTCTTATACCCTGGCGATGTCCACTTGCCGCGAAGTACGCGATGGTGAAGAACCACCGCTGCTGGTGCGTATCGGCTGGTCAATTCTGGTTGGCATTATCGGTATTGTTTTGCTGGCGCTCGGCGGCCTGAAACCGATTCAAACTGCCATTATCGCCGGAGGATGCCCGCTGTTCTTCGTCAACATTATGGTGACGCTCTCCTTTATTAAAGACGCGAAACAGAACTGGAAAGATTAATTAACCCCCAAAATATCAAGAGGTTGAAAGATGGATTTTAATTTAAATGATGAGCAGGAACTGTTTGTCGCCGGTATCCGCGAACTGATGGCCAGCGAAAACTGGGAGGCCTATTTTGCCGAGTGCGACCGTGACAGCGTCTACCCGGAACGTTTTGTCAAAGCACTGGCGGATATGGGTATCGACAGTCTGCTGATCCCTGAAGAGCACGGTGGTCTGGACGCGGGGTTTGTTACTCTCGCCGCCGTGTGGATGGAGCTGGGACGTCTGGGGGCACCAACCTATGTGCTGTACCAGTTGCCGGGCGGGTTCAATACCTTCCTGCGCGAAGGCACACAAGAGCAGATCGACAAGATTATGGCTTTCCGCGGCACCGGTAAGCAGATGTGGAACTCAGCGATTACCGAACCGGGCGCGGGCTCCGACGTGGGTAGCCTGAAAACGACTTATACCCGTAGAAATGGTAAGATTTATCTTAATGGTAGTAAGTGTTTTATTACCAGCAGCGCCTACACCCCGTACATCGTTGTGATGGCGCGCGACGGGGCTTCTCCGGACAAACCTGTCTACACCGAATGGTTTGTTGATATGAGCAAACCGGGCATCAAAGTGACCAAACTTGAAAAGCTCGGTCTGCGTATGGATAGCTGCTGTGAAATCACCTTTGACGATGTGGAACTGGACGAGAAAGACATGTTCGGTCGGGAAGGTAACGGCTTTAACCGCGTCAAAGAAGAGTTCGACCATGAACGTTTCCTGGTAGCCCTGACCAACTACGGTACGGCGATGTGCGCCTTTGAAGATGCGGCGCGCTACGCCAACCAGCGCGTGCAGTTTGGCGAGGCTATTGGTCGTTTCCAGTTGATTCAGGAAAAATTCGCCCACATGGCGATCAAATTAAACTCCATGAAAAACATGCTGTATGAAGCAGCGTGGAAAGCAGACAACGGCACCATCACCTCTGGCGATGCAGCGATGTGCAAATACTTCTGCGCCAATGCGGCATTTGAAGTGGTGGATAGCGCAATGCAGGTGCTGGGCGGTGTCGGGATTGCGGGCAACCACCGCATCAGCCGCTTCTGGCGTGATCTGCGTGTAGACCGCGTCTCCGGGGGATCTGACGAAATGCAGATCCTGACGCTGGGTCGCGCGGTGCTGAAGCAATACCGCTAAGTCCGTGCGCTGCCTGATGCGACGCTGACGCGTCTTATCAGACCTACGGGAGCACGAATGTAGGCCGGATAAAGCGTTTACGCCGCATCCGGCAGTCATGCGCTACATAAATTTTTCAGGAGCTAATAATGGATCATCTACCCATGCCGACATTCGGACCGCTGGCCGGATTGCGCGTTGTCTTCTCCGGTATCGAAATCGCCGGACCGTTTGCCGGGCAAATGTTCGCAGAATGGGGTGCGGAAGTTATCTGGATCGAGAACGTCGCCTGGGCCGACACCATTCGCGTTCAACCGAACTACCCGCAGCTCTCCCGCCGCAATTTGCACGCGCTGTCGTTAAATATTTTCAAAGATGAAGGCCGCGAAGCGTTTCTGAAATTAATGGAAACCACCGATATCTTCATCGAAGCCAGCAAAGGTCCGGCCTTTGCCCGTCGTGGCATTACCGATGAAGTCCTGTGGCAGCACAACCCAAAACTGGTTATTGCTCACCTGTCCGGTTTTGGTCAGTACGGCACCGAGGAGTACACCAATCTTCCGGCCTATAACACCATCGCCCAGGCCTTCAGTGGTTACCTGATTCAGAACGGTGATGTTGACCAGCCAATGCCTGCTTTCCCGTATACCGCCGATTACTTTTCTGGCCTGACCGCCACCACGGCGGCGCTGGCAGCACTGCATAAAGTGCGTGAAACCGGTAAAGGCGAAAGTATCGACATCGCCATGTATGAAGTGATGCTGCGTATGGGCCAGTACTTCATGATGGATTACTTCAACGGCGGCGAAATGTGCCCGCGCATGACCAAAGGTAAAGATCCCTACTACGCCGGTTGCGGTCTGTACAAATGCGCCGACGGCTACATCGTGATGGAACTGGTGGGCATTACTCAAATTGAAGAGTGCTTTAAAGATATTGGCCTCGCACATCTGCTCGGTACGTCGGAAATCCCGGAAGGCACTCAGCTTATCCACCGTATCGAATGCCCTTACGGCCCACTGGTAGAAGAGAAACTCGATGCCTGGCTGGCTGCACATACCATCGCAGAAGTTAAAGAACGCTTTGCCGAACTGAATATCGCCTGTGCCAAAGTACTGACCGTACCGGAACTGGAAAGCAATCCACAGTATGTGGCTCGCGAATCAATCACTCAGTGGCAAACGATGGATGGTCGCACCTGCAAAGGGCCGAACGTGATGCCTAAATTCAAAAATAACCCCGGACAAATCTGGCGCGGAATGCCCTCACATGGCATGGACACGGCTGCCATTTTGAAAAATATCGGCTACAGCGAAAACGACATTCAGGAGTTGGTCAGTAAAGGTCTGGCCAAAGTTGAGGACTAAACGCGTGGCGTCAGTCGGCTTGCCTGACTAGCGCCCGCCCAATAACAAACGAACAACAATGGATAGAGGTGCAATGGATATCATTGGCGGACAACATCTACGTCAAATGTGGGACGATCTGGCGGACGTTTACGGTCATAAAACGGCGCTGATTTGTGAATCCAGCAGCGGAGTCGTTAACCGGTATAGTTATCTTGAGTTAAATCAGGAGATTAACCGCACGGCAAACCTGTTTTATGCGCTGGGGATTCGCAAAGGCGACAAGGTTGCTCTACATCTCGACAACTGCCCGGAATTTATCTTTTGCTGGTTCGGGCTGGCAAAAATTGGCGCGATTATGGTGCCAATTAACGCCCGCCTGTTACGCGAGGAAAGCGCGTGGATCCTGCAAAATAGCCAGGCGTGCCTGCTGGTGACCAGTGCGCAATTTTATCCTATGTATCAACAGATTCAGCAGGAAGATGCCACTCAGTTGCGGCACATTTGCCTGACAGATGTGGCACTTCCCGCTGATGATGGCGTGAGTTCGTTTACTCAACTGAAAAATCAACAACCTGCCACCTTGTGCTATGCACCGCCGCTATCGACTGACGATACGGCGGAAATTCTCTTCACCTCCGGCACCACCTCCCGACCGAAAGGTGTGGTGATTACCCATTACAACCTGCGCTTCGCTGGATATTACTCCGCCTGGCAGTGTGCACTGCGTGACGATGACGTCTACCTGACGGTAATGCCTGCGTTTCATATCGATTGCCAATGTACTGCGGCGATGGCGGCGTTTTCTGCCGGGGCCACCTTTGTGCTGGTCGAGAAATACAGCGCCCGCGCCTTCTGGGGACAGGTGCAGAAGTACCGCGCCACCATTACCGAATGTATTCCGATGATGATCCGTACGTTGATGGTGCAGCCGCCTTCAGCGAACGATCGGCAACACCGCCTGCGGGAAGTGATGTTTTATCTCAACTTGTCGGAGCAGGAAAAAGACGCGTTTTGTGAACGCTTCGGCGTTCGCTTGCTGACGTCTTATGGGATGACGGAAACCATTGTGGGCATTATCGGCGATCGCCCTGGCGATAAACGACGCTGGCCGTCGATTGGTCGGGCGGGGTTTTGCTACGAAGCGGAGATCCGCGACGATCACAATCGCCCGCTCCCGGCAGGTGAGATCGGTGAAATCTGTATTAAAGGCGTACCAGGGAAAACCATCTTCAAAGAGTATTTTCTCAACCCGAAAGCCACTGCGAAAGTACTGGAAGCCGATGGCTGGCTACATACCGGCGATACCGGATACCGCGACGAAGAGGGCTTTTTTTATTTCGTCGATCGCCGCTGCAATATGATCAAACGCGGTGGCGAGAATGTCTCCTGCGTGGAGCTGGAAAATATCATCGCCACCCATCCCAAAATTCAGGATATCGTGGTTGTGGGTATTAAAGATTCGATACGCGATGAAGCCATCAAAGCATTTGTGGTGCTGAATGAAGGTGAAACATTGAGCGAAGAGGAATTTTTCCGCTTCTGCGAACAAAATATGGCGAAATTTAAAGTGCCCTCTTATCTGGAGATCAGAAAAGATCTGCCACGTAATTGCTCGGGGAAAATAATTAGAAAGAATCTTAAATAAATGAAACGGCAGGGAACTACCCTGCAAGCTAATAATCACGCTCTAAAACAATATGCATTTTTTGCAGAGATGTTGTCGTCCCTGAAAAAGCAAAAATGGAGAAAAGGAATGAGTGAATCATTACATCTGACCCGCAATGGATCAATTCTGGAAATTACCCTTGATCGCCCAAAAGCGAATGCTATTGATGCAAAAACCAGCTTTGAAATGGGCGAAGTATTTCTAAATTTCCGTGACGATCCGCAATTACGTGTCGCCATTATTACCGGTGCCGGAGAGAAATTCTTTTCCGCGGGCTGGGATTTAAAAGCGGCAGCAGAAGGCGAAGCACCGGATGCTGACTTTGGCCCGGGTGGTTTTGCAGGATTAACCGAAATTTTCAATCTCGACAAACCAGTTATCGCAGCTGTGAACGGCTATGCCTTTGGCGGCGGCTTTGAACTGGCGCTGGCGGCAGATTTTATTGTCTGTGCCGATAATGCCAGCTTCGCCCTGCCGGAAGCCAAACTGGGCATCGTTCCTGACAGCGGCGGCGTGCTGCGTCTGCCGAAGATCCTGCCGCCTGCCATCGTCAATGAAATGGTGATGACCGGCAGACGAATGGGCGCAGAAGAGGCGCTGCGTTGGGGGATAGTCAACCGCGTGGTTAGCCAGGCGGAACTGATGGATAACGCCCGCGAACTGGCGCAGCAGCTGGTTAACAGCGCTCCGCTGGCGATTGCGGCGCTGAAAGAGATCTACCGCACCACCAGCGAAATGCCGGTAGAAGAAGCGTATCGCTATATTCGCAGCGGCGTGTTGAAACACTATCCGTCGGTTCTGCATTCGGAGGATGCCATTGAAGGGCCGCTGGCGTTTGCCGAGAAGCGCGATCCAGTGTGGAAAGGACGTTAACAACCGTGAGCTATTACGCCTTTGAGGGGTTAATTCCGGTTGTTCACCCGACGGCGTTTGTCCATCCCAGTGCAGTCTTGATTGGCGATGTGATTGTGGGAGCCGGTGTCTACATCGGCCCACTCGCCTCACTGCGTGGTGACTACGGGCGGTTGATCGTGCAAGCGGGAGCCAATATTCAGGATGGCTGCATTATGCATGGCTACTGCGACACTGACACCATCGTTGGGGAAAACGGTCATATCGGGCACGGAGCGATCCTGCATGGTTGTGTGATTGGTCGCGATGCACTGGTCGGGATGAACAGCGTGATTATGGATGGCGCGGTCATTGGCGAAGAGAGCATTGTTGCCGCCATGAGCTTTGTCAAAGCGGGCTTTCGCGGCGAGAAACGCCAGTTGTTGATAGGTACGCCAGCCCGCGCTGTACGCAATGTTAGTGACGAAGAGTTACACTGGAAACGGTTGAATACCAAAGAGTATCAGGATCTTGTCGGGCGCTGTCATGCATCGTTGCATGAAACGCAGCCATTGAGGCAAATGGAGGAAAATCGCCCCCGTTTGCAGGGGACGACGGATGTGACGCCGAAACGGTGATCTTGCCGGATGCGGCGTAAACGCCTTATCCGACCTGGCTGGAAAGCAACCGTAGGCCAGATAAGATGCGCCAGCATTGCATCCAGCAACCAGGCTGCGTGGTATCAACGAAATGACATTAACGACGCATACTCTTTGACAGCATCATCTGCCACTTCTGCTCGCGGTTAAGTTCCGTGAGCGGAACGGCAGGAATACGCGGTGTCTTTCTTACGCCGACTAATTTTTCCCGACTGTTATTGCGCAGGCGCGCGTAAATTTGCTCATCGATATCGACCACTTTAACCAGTCGCTGACACTGGCATCCCCGCCCTTCCAGCTTATTAGGGATCATCTTAACTTCGCAGCTTATTTCTGTGACTTCCGACAGAATATAAGTCAGGGTATTAACCGCCTTGCTGTGTTCAATATCGAAATGAATAGAGATCTCTCTTGCTATCACCCACCGATTTTCAGCCATCATCCATTCGGCGATTAACAAGTAGAGTGGTTTTTCAACATATCCTTCACACATACGAACTCCAGTTTCACAAATTAAAAGTCTGGCTATGACTCGTTTTGAAGCAATTAAACAAGGCCATATTAAAATTGTGGATATATCGATAGTATGCAACTTCACCGTCGATAAGTGTGAGCTAAATCCTGCTTATGTCATCAAAAATATCGATTCCCCAAAAGATTTACTTAATGGGCAAAAAAAACGGTCCTCATCAGAGAACCGTATTAGTTATTCGATCAAATTAGCGGATGAAAAATATCCGCCATGACACGCTATTATTTGATCTGCGCGTGCATTTCCTGCACCGAAATTACTTTTTCAGTCGCATCGGCATTCAGCGCCATCGCGGTAGCGAAACCACCGTTCAGGGTGGTGTCATAATGCACTTTATATTGCAGCGCACTGCGACGGATCACGCGGGAGTCTTCAATCGCACGACGGCCTGAGGTGGTGTTGATGATGTAGGTATATTCGCCATTCTTGATGCGGTCCTGAATGTGCGGACGTCCTTCATGCACCTTGTTTACCAGACGCGGATTGATACCCGCTTCGCCCAGCACTATCGCCGTGCCGTGGGTCGCATCCAGCTCGAAGCCCTGTTTCAGCAGTTTTGCCGCCAGGTCCACCACGCGTTCTTTGTCGCCTTCGCGCACGGAAAGCAACGCACGACCGTGTTTCTTCATGGTGGAGTTGCTGCCCAGCTGCGCTTTGGCAAACGCTTCAGCGAAGGTGCGGCCCACGCCCATGACTTCCCCGGTAGAGCGCATTTCTGGCCCTAACAGCGGGTCAACGCCCGGGAATTTGTTGAACGGCAGCACCACTTCTTTCACCGAGTAGTACGGCGGGATAACTTCTTTGGTTACGCCCTGCTCAGCCAGCGATTTGCCAGCCATCACACGCGCCGCCACTTTTGCCAGCGGTACGCCGGTGGCTTTGGAGACGAACGGAACGGTACGCGCCGCACGCGGGTTAACTTCAATCAGGTAGACTTCGTTGTTTTTAACCGCAAACTGTACGTTCATCAGGCCGCGCACCTGCAATTCGAAGGCCAGTTTCTGCACCTGCTGGCGCATCACATCCTGAATTTCCTGACTTAAAGTGTAGGCTGGTAGCGAACATGCAGAGTCACCGGAGTGCACGCCCGCCTGCTCGATGTGCTCCATGATGCCGCCAATCAGCACCATTTCACCGTCGCAGATGGCATCCACGTCAACTTCTACTGCGTCATCAAGGAAATGATCCAGCAACACTGGCGCATCGTTAGACACGCTGACCGCCGTCTGGAAGTAGCGACGCAGGTCAGCTTCGTCATAGACGATTTCCATCGCCCGACCGCCGAGAACGTAAGACGGACGTACCACCAGCGGGTAGCCAATCTCTTTCGCCTTCTCTACCGCCATTTCAATAGCGGTAACGGTGGCGTTCGCCGGTTGTTTCAGTTTCAGACGGTCAACCGCATGCTGGAAGCGTTCACGGTCTTCCGCACGGTCGATAGCATCCGGGCTGGTGCCGATAACCGGTACGCCAGCAGCTTCCAGTGCACGCGCCAGTTTCAGCGGGGTCTGACCGCCGTACTGAACGATAACGCCTTTCGGCTTCTCAATACGCACGATTTCCAGCACATCTTCCAGAGTTACCGGCTCGAAGTAGAGGCGATCGGAAGTGTCGTAGTCGGTGGAGACGGTTTCCGGGTTACAGTTAACCATAATGGTTTCGTAACCGTCTTCGCGCAGCGCCAGCGAGGCGTGTACGCAGCAGTAGTCGAATTCGATACCCTGACCGATACGGTTCGGGCCGCCACCAAGCACCATGATTTTTTCACGGTCGGTAGACGGATTCGCTTCGCACTCTTCTTCATAAGTGGAGTACATGTAAGCGGTGTCGGTGGCAAACTCTGCCGCGCAGGTATCCACGCGCTTGTAGACCGGGTGCAGGTCATACTGGTCACGCAGTTTACGGATTTCCGCTTCGCGTACGCCTACCAGTTTTGCCAGACGCGAATCGGCAAAGCCTTTGCGTTTCAACTGGCGCAGGAAGTCAGCGTTCAGGCCAGTGATGCCCACTTCCGCCACTTTCTCTTCCAGACGCACCAGTTCTTCAATTTGTACCAGGAACCAGCGGTCAATGTTGGTCAGGTTGAAGACGCCGTCTACAGACAGGCCCGCGCGGAAAGCATCGGCGATATACCAGATACGCTCTGCGCCAGCGTCTTTCAGCTCGCGGCGGATTTTAGTCAGCGCTTCCGGGTCGTCGAGACTCACTTTCGGATCGAAGCCGGTCGCGCCCACTTCCAGGCCGCGCAGCGCTTTTTGCAGGGATTCCTGCTGCGTGCGACCAATCGCCATCACTTCGCCAACCGATTTCATCTGAGTGGTCAGACGGTCGTTCGCCCCGGCGAATTTCTCGAAGTTGAAGCGAGGAATTTTGGTGACCACGTAGTCGATGGACGGCTCGAAGGAGGCCGGAGTACGCCCGCCGGTGATGTCGTTCATCAGCTCGTCGAGGGTGTAACCCACCGCCAGTTTCGCCGCCACTTTGGCAATCGGGAAACCAGTGGCTTTCGACGCCAGCGCCGAAGAACGCGACACGCGCGGGTTCATTTCGATAACAATCAGGCGACCGTTTTTCGGGTTCACCGCAAACTGGACGTTGGAACCACCGGTTTCAACGCCGATTTCACGCAGCACCGCCATCGAGGCGTTACGCATGATTTGATATTCTTTGTCGGTCAGCGTTTGGGCTGGTGCGACAGTGATGGAGTCACCGGTGTGGATGCCCATTGCATCGAAGTTTTCGATAGAGCAGACGATGATGCAGTTGTCGTTTTTATCACGCACCACTTCCATCTCGTACTCTTTCCAGCCGATCAGCGACTCATCAATCAGCAGTTCTTTGGTCGGAGAGAGATCCAGACCGCGGGCGCAAATTTCTTCAAACTCTTCGCGGTTATAAGCGATACCGCCACCGCTACCACCCATGGTAAAGGATGGGCGAATAATGCACGGGAAGCCCACGTCAGCGGCAACCGCCAGCGCTTCTTCCATCGTGTGTGCGATACCGGAACGCGCGGTTTCCAGACCAATTTTCTTCATCGCTACGTCGAAACGACGGCGGTCTTCTGCTTTATCAATCGCATCGGCAGTGGCACCAATCATGGTGACGCCGAACTCTTCCAACACGCCCTGACGTTCCAGCTCCAGCGCACAGTTCAGCGCCGTCTGACCGCCCATCGTTGGCAGCACCGCGTCCGGGCGCTCTTTTTCAATAATCTTGCGTACCACTTCCCAGTGAATCGGCTCGATGTAGGTCGCATCAGCCATTTCCGGGTCGGTCATGATGGTCGCCGGGTTGGAGTTCACCAGAATGACGCGATAACCCTCTTCACGCAGGGCTTTACACGCTTGCGCGCCAGAGTAGTCAAACTCACACGCCTGACCGATAACAATCGGGCCCGCACCCAGAATCAGGATACTTTTTATATCTGTACGTTTTGGCATGGCTCTTTTACTCCTGATTACTTAGCGGTTTTACGGTACTGCTCAATTAACTCGATAAAGTGGTCAAACAACGGCGCGGCGTCGTGTGGACCAGGGCTGGCTTCCGGGTGTCCCTGGAAGCTGAACGCCGGTTTATCGGTACGATGAATGCCCTGTAACGTACCGTCGAACAGGGATTTATGTGTGACACGCAGGTTTGCAGGTAATGTTGCTTCATCCACCGCAAAACCGTGGTTCTGGGCGGTGATCATCACCACGTTTTTCTCAACATCTTTAACCGGATGGTTGCCGCCGTGGTGACCAAATTTCATTTTGACAGTCTTCGCACCGCTCGCCAGCGCCAGCAGCTGATGACCGAGGCAGATGCCGAATACCGGAATATCGGTTTCGAGGAATTTCTGGATGGCGGTAATGGCGTAATCGCATGGGGCCGGGTCGCCAGGACCGTTGGAGAGGAAGATGCCGTCTGGATTCATTTTCAGCACGTCTTCCGCAGAAGTTTGCGCCGGAACGATGGTCAGGCGACAGCCTCTATCCACCAGCATCCGCAGGATGTTGCGCTTGGCACCAAAATCATAAGCCACAACATGGAACGGCAGCTCGTCTTCTTTCTTCGCTTCTGGCAGGCCGCCGGTCAGCGTCCAGCTCCCTTGTGTCCAGCTATACGTTTCTGCGGTGGTCACTTCTTTTGCCAGATCCATGCCGTTCAGACCTGGGAACGCGCGGGCTTTTTCTAACGCCAGCGCCGCATCCGGGTTATCGCCCGCGATAATGCAGCCATTCTGTGCGCCTTTCTCGCGCAGTAAACGCGTCAGCTTACGGGTATCGATATCGGCAATCGCCACGATGTTATGGCGCTTCAGATAAGAAGAGAGGTCTTCGGTATTACGGAAGTTGCTGGCAATCAGCGGCAGGTCGCGAATCACCAGACCTTGTGCATGTACCTGAGAAGATTCTTCATCGGCGTCATTAGTGCCGACATTGCCAATATGGGGATAAGTAAGAGTAACGATTTGACGAGAATAGGAAGGATCAGTGAGGATTTCTTGATAACCGGTCATTGAAGTATTGAAAACGACTTCCCCAACCGCCGAACCTGTTGCCCCTATGGCCCGACCGTGAAACTGGGTTCCGTCTTCCAGAACCAATAGCGCTGACTTAATCAAAACACCCTCCAGAGAATATTCACTCACTTTATTTGCATATTAATTCACAATGATGACGTAAATCAATGCAAATCTGCTTACCGACGAATTTCTGGCAAACGGCGGCATTCTGGAGATATAGGCGCTAAAAGTCAACTTAATGGCGGGATTTTTTATATTATTTTGTGGCTCATGCATGTTTTACAAGCATTAAGCGACAAAAAGATCATATAACCTGTTCTGGAAAACGCTTGCGCAGCAAGAAGATTGCATGAAATAAAAACGAGCAGGAAAAAGTGGACCAAACGGTCAAAATTTACATTAAAACAACAAAAACAGAATACAAAACATGTAATTTTCAGCATTTGCATTAAATTTAAAAATATAACACCAAAAATAAAAGGGCTAAAAATTAAAGCCCTTTATATTCAATGAATTAAATGTGTTATTTTTGCATCACTATAAATATTTTGTGGTTACAGATTATTGAGATCAAGCACATCTCGCATATCAAAAAGACCACTTTCCTTACCACTCAACCACAAAGCCGATCTTACCGCACCGTTAGCAAATGTCATGCGGCTGGATGCCTTATGGGTGATCTCCAGACGCTCGCCAATATCGGCAAACATCGCGGTATGTTCGCCAACGATGTCACCTGCACGCACGGTGGCAAAACCAATGGTGCCAGGCACACGTTCACCGGTATGGCCTTCACGACTGTAGACCGCGCAATCTTTCAGATCTTTATCAAGAGCGTGGGCGATCGCCTCTCCCATTGCCAGTGCGGTGCCTGACGGCGCATCAACTTTATGTCTATGATGTGCTTCAATAATTTCGATATCGGTGTAGTCACCCATCACTTTGGCTGCTTTCTCCAGCAGCTTAAGCATGACGTTAACGCCAACGCTAAAATTGGCGGCAAAGACAATCGCAATATCGGCGGCGGCGTCACGAATCGCCTGTTTACCGGCTTCGTCAAACCCCGTAGTGCCGATCACCATCCCTTTGCCATGCTGGCGACAAAAAGCGAGATGCTTCAGCGTACCTTCCGGACGGGTAAAATCGATAAACACATCAAAATCATCTTTTATCGCATCAAGGCTGCTTTGCACAGTAACGCCTGTTTTTCCTGCACCCGCCAGCTCACCGGCGTCGCTGCCCAGTAAAGAAGATCCTTCGCGCTCCAGCGCCGCGCCCAGCTGCACGCCCTCTAATGCCAGCGCCGCCTGAATCAACTGGCGGCCCATACGCCCCCCGGCTCCCGCGATGGCAACGCGGATGTTTGCATCATGCATAGCTATTCTCTTTTGTTAATTTGCATAGACCGTTTTCAGAGTAACCAGCGCATCGCTACGCCGCCAGCCAAAAACGCTGATAATTAGAAATTAATGATAAACAGGGAGGGATATCAGTGAAAGGCATGAGTCGATGAATGACTGCATGCCGATAACATGTGACAGGTTACGGCACCAGAGCCAGCACCTCAGCTACCCACTGCTGGAAGCCTTTTACATTCAGATCCAATGCCACCTGTACATTGGCTGGTTTGCCCAGGCAACCGTCGATATCAACCACCGTCGTGCCTGAGGTAAATTCGCCTTGAGTTTCTACCGCGACAAAACACGGCTTGAGGGTGAATAAGTCCGGGCGCACCAGCCAGGCGATGGCGCAGAGATCGTGCATTCGCAGACCGCTTTGCATACTGCCGCTACGGTAGTGGCTAAACAGGGCGTGGAGCATTTTTCCGGTGCGATTCAACTCCGGCAAGGTAGCGAGATAGTCAGGGGTTAATATTGCCTGATTGGTGACATCCAGACCGCACATGACGATTTCGATGCCGCTACGGAAGACACAGGCTGCCGCTTCTGGATCGGCAGCGATATTAAACTCGGCGTTTGGTGTGCAGTTGCCGCGACCAGCAGAACCGCCCATGATCACCAGACGACGAATATACGGTTTACATTCCGGGCATTGTGAAAGTAACAGCGCAATATTGGTTAACGGGCCGATGGCCACCAGGGTAACAGGTTCTGGTGCACGCATCAGGGCATCACGAATCGCCAGAAACGCTGGTATCCCGAGTGGCTTTCGGTTGTGCTCAACAAAGTCGTAGCCAGCCATTCCCGATTCGCCGTGCACAGATGCTGCATCACGCGGTGCGCGTACCAGCGGCACAGCGGCTCCCTGGGCGAGCGGAATCTCCGCATTCCAGAAATGCAGCAGTTGCAGGGCGTTGCGGGTGGTTTTTTCAACCGAGACATTACCCGCGACGGTGGTCATCAGTTGCAGGTCGAGTTCGGGGGCAAAAATCGCGGCGGCAATGGCGACGGCATCGTCAATGCCGGGGTCAGTATCGAGGAAGATAGGTAAACGCATGTTTTCTCCATAAAAAATGCCGGTAACAAGACCGGCATTTTCGCATAACTTAGGCTGCTAATGACTTAATCGACTTCACGAATATCGACACGCAGCTCTTTCGGCACTTCGAAAACAATGTTTTCTTCACGGCCTTCCAGCGGAATGGCTTCACCACCGCCCAGCTGTTGCAAACGTGCCACCACATTCTGCACCAGAATATCCGGAGCCGATGCACCCGCAGTCACGCCGACGCATTTAACCTCTTTCACCCACTCTTCCTGGATATCTTTCGCATCGTCAATCAAAAACGCGCGTTTGCCCATACGCTGGGCCAGCTCCGCCAGACGGTTGGAGTTGGAGGAGTTTTTCGAACCGACCACCAGCACAACTTCCGCCTGTTCTGCCAGGGCGCGTACCGCTTCCTGACGGTTAGTCGTGGCGTAGCAGATGTCATCTTTGCGCGGACCGACAATTTTCGGGAAGCGTTTACGCAGCGCGTCGATCACATCAGACGTGTCATCCACCGACAGCGTGGTTTGGGTCATAAAGGAGAGCTTCTCTTCGTTTTTGACCGTCAGTTTCCACACATCGTCTGGCGATTCGACCAGATACATTCCCCCTTCCGGGTTACTGTACTGGCCCATCGTACCTTCCACTTCCGGGTGCCCGGCGTGGCCGATGAGAATAGATTCTTCGCCACGGCGACTGGCGCGGGCGACTTCCATATGCACTTTGGTCACCAGCGGGCAGGTGGCGTCGAATACCGTTAAATCACGGCTTTTCGCTTCGTTACGTACCGCCTGAGAAACACCGTGTGCGGAGAAAATCAGGATCGCGCCGTCCGGCACTTCGCTAATCTGCTCAATAAAGATAGCCCCACGCTCGCGCAGGCTATCGACCACGTAGCGGTTATGCACCACTTCGTGACGGACATATATCGGTGCGCCGTAAATGGCCAGCGCGTTTTCAACAATGCTGATAGCGCGGTCTACCCCGGCACAAAAACCACGCGGGTTGGCCAACAGGATCTGCATGTTACGCCTCCAGTGCCGGATCGATTTCCAGCACTTCAATATCAAAATGAACGGTCTGCCCGGCCAGCGGATGGTTGAAATCAACGGTAATGGAGTCGCCGTTAATTTCGCGGATCACGCCAGGCATCTCACTGCCATCCATTGCGGTAAAAAGCATGATTGCGCCAATTTCTGGCTCGCCTGCATCCATAAACTCACGGCGGGAGAAGTACTGAATCAGATCCGGTGACGGCACGCCAAACGCCGCATCTGGCTCCAGCGAGAAAGTGGTTTTATCGCCCACTTTCAGCCCCAGCAGGTGTTGCTCCAGCCCTTCGGAAAGAGAAGCATCGCCCAGGCGGAATAGCGCCGGTTTACCGTTGTTGCGGGTAGACTCGGCGGTGGTGCCATCGTCGAGTTTCAGCGTGAAGTGCACCAGGACGGCGCTATTGCTCTGTACAGATTCAGACATGCAGGTTTGCTCTTATATTTTGAGGATTTTTGCCGGATGCAGCCTACGATTTCGCAGCAATCTGTAGGCCTTATCCGGCAGGGTTTATTATTGTTTTTTCGCTTTAGAAGGCAAAAAACCTTCCAGCACAATCAGTGCCGCACCGACACAGATGGCAGTATCGGCAAGGTTGAAGGTGGCGAAGTGCCAGTCGCCGACGTAGAAGTCGATCATATCGACAACGAAGCCGTGCCACAGGCGGTCGAACAGGTTGCCCAGTGCGCCGCCAATAATCAGCGCGTAAGCGATATTGTTTAGCTTCTGCGTGGCCTTCGAGCGATACATCATCACTGCCAGGATCACGCTAATACCAATCGCAATACCGGCAAAGAACCAACGCTGCCAGCCGCCGCTATCGGCAAGGAAACTAAACGCCGCGCCATAGTTACGCGCATAATGCAGATTAAGCGACGGGAACAGCGGGACCGTATCCCCCAGAGCAAAGTTCTGGAGGATCAGGTATTTGCTGCCCAGATCGATAATCAGCACGACTACCACCAGCCACAGCCAGCGTAGCCCTGTTGAACAGATCGATTGACTCATCAGGCAAACTTACGTTTTTCACCGTCACCGGCGACGTTGCTGACACAGCGGCCGCAGATTTCTGCGTGTTCCGCCACCTTGCCGACATCCTGGGTATAGTGCCAGCAGCGTGGGCACTTCTCACCTTCGGCTTTACTCAACGCGACTTTCAGCCCTTTGAGTACTTCGCTCTGCTGAGCATCAGCAGGTGCATCGTTATAGTCTGCAACGGTAGCGCCGGAGGTCAACAGGACAAATCGTAATTCATCGCCCAGCGCGGTCAATTTCGCCGCCAGTTCCGGTTCTGCATACAAGGTTACTGCCGCTTCCAGCGAGCCGCCCACTTTCTTGTCGGCACGCGCTTGCTCAATGACTTTGTTCACTTCGCCACGCACTTTCAACAGCTCGTCCCAGAACGCATCGTTCATTGCTTCACTGTCTGCCAGACCAAACAGGCCTTCGTACCACTCACCGGTGAAGACGTATTTTTCACGTTCGCCCGGCAGGTAGCCCCACACTTCATCAGCGGTGAAGGAGAGGATTGGTGCCATCCAGCGCACCAGCGCTTCCGCGATGTGATACAGCGCAGTCTGGCAGCTACGACGCGCCACACTGTCCGCTTTGGCGGTGTACTGACGGTCTTTGATGATGTCGAGGTAGAAGGAACCCATCTCAACGGAGCAGAAGCGCATCAGACGCTGTACCACTTCGTGGAAATCGTATGCTTCGTACGCCTTGAGGATGTCTTCCTGTGCCGCTTTCGCACAACCTACGGCCCAGCGATCCAGTACCACCATCTCTTCCGGTTTCACCATATCTTTTGCCGGATCAAAACCGTTCAGGTTTGCCAGCAGGAAGCGCGCGGTGTTACGGATACGACGATAGCTGTCGGCAGCGCGTTTCAGGATCTCGTCAGAAACGGCCATTTCACCGGTGTAGTCGGTTGATGCCACCCACAGACGCAGAATATCCGCGCCCAGTTTGTTCATCACATCCTGCGGCGAAACGGTGTTGCCGATGGATTTAGACATCTTGCGACCCTGACCATCCACGGTAAAGCCGTGGGTCAGTACCTGACGATACGGCGCTTTGCCCTTCATCGCGGTGGAGATCATCAGAGAGGACATGAACCAGCCACGGTGCTGGTCTGAACCTTCCAGATACATGTCCGCTGCGTGACCGGCAAATTCCGGACGCACGTCAACAACAGAAGAGTGGGTAGATCCGGAGTCAAACCATACGTCGAGAGTATCCGGCACTTTCACGTACTGATCAGCTTCATCGCCGAGGATCTCTTTCGCATCGAGATCCCACCACGCCTGGATGCCGTCAACTTCAACGCGTTTAGCCACTTCTTCCATCAGTTCGAGGGTACGCGGATGCAGCTCTTCCGTGTCTTTATGCACGAACAGTGACATCGGTACGCCCCAGGTGCGCTGACGGGAGATACACCAGTCAGGACGGTTAGCAACCATCGACTCGATACGCGCCTGGCCCCAGTCCGGGATCCACTGCACGCCTTTGATCTCTTTCAGTGACTGCGCACGCAAACCTTTCTGATCCATGCTGACGAACCACTGCGGCGTCGCGCGGAAGATGATCGGCGTTTTGTGACGCCAGCAGCACGGATAGCTGTGCTGCATTTTCTCAACGTGCAACAGCGCGCCTTTTTCCTGCAGCAGCGCAACAACGATGTCGTTCGCTTTGAAGACGTTCACGCCATCCAGCGTCGGGTAAGTGCCCGGCAGATAAGTGCCGTCCGGGCCAACCGGGTTAGCGGTTTCCAGGCCGTATTTCTGACCGATCACATAGTCGTCCGGGCCGTGGCCAGGCGCGGTGTGAACGGCACCGGTACCGGCATCCAGGGTAACGTGATCGCCGAGGATTGCCGGAACGTCGAAGCCCATAAACGGATGGGTAAAGCGCAGCAGCTCAAGCTCCGCACCTTTTACCGTGCCGAGAATGGTGTAATCGGTCACGCCGATACGCTGCATTACGCTTTCAACCAGATCTTTCGCCAGAATCACGGCCTGACCGTCGATCTGCACCAGCGCATAGTCGAAATCAGGTGCAATAGAGATTGCGCGGTTCGCAGGCAGAGTCCACGGCGTAGTGGTCCAGATCACCAGCGAGATTGGGCCGTTAACGTTGCTGACACCAAATTTTGCTTTCAGCGCATCCTGATCGACCGCCTGGAAAGCAACGTCGATGGACGGAGAAGTTTTGTCGTAATACTCAACTTCCGCTTCCGCCAGCGCAGAACGGCAGTCAACGCACCAGTGTACCGGCTTCGCGCCTTTGTGCAGGTGACCGTTGCCGATGATTTTGCCCAGCGCGCGGATGATGTTGGCTTCAGTTTTGAAGTCCATGGTCAGGTACGGGTGCGACCAGTCGCCCAGCACGCCCAGACGGATAAAGTCTTTGCGTTGACCGTCAACCTGGGTCGCCGCGTATTCGCGGCACTTGGCGCGGAACTCGGCAGCGGTGAATTTCTCACCCGGCTTACCGTATTCTTGCTCTACTTTCAGCTCGATCGGCAGACCGTGGCAGTCCCAGCCAGGCACATACGGCGAGTCATAACCGGAAAGCCCTTTGGACTTCACGATAATGTCTTTCAGAATCTTGTTAACCGAGTGACCAATATGAATGCTGCCATTCGCATAAGGAGGGCCATCATGCAGAATGAAGGTTTTTTTGCCTTTTTTAGCCGCACGGATGATGCCGTACAGATCATCATCAGTCCAACGCGCCAGCATTCCCGGTTCGCGCTTGGCGAGATCGCCACGCATCGGGAACCCTGTTTCCGGCAAATTCAGGGTTGATTTATAGTCACTCATCAGATTCTCGGTTCCGTGTTTCGGTTTGATTACATAACAGGCTTAAGCCGGTTTTGTTAGCCCAAAAAATTCGCGGGCGGTTAATTCATCACGCGCAATCTGCGCTTTCAGTTCGTCCAGCGACGCAAATCGCTGCTCATTGCGTATTTTTTTACGCAGCACTACTTGTATATGGCGACCGTAAAGGTCCATTGCAACATCTAACAAATGCACTTCCAGCTGCTGGCGAATACCGGCAACCGTTGGGCGTGTTCCGATGTTTGCCACGCCGGGTAACGGCTTTTCACCGAGGCCCAGCACTTCTACCGCATAAACCCCTTTCACCGGGGAAACCTGACGGCGTAGCGGTACATTCGCCGTCGGGAAACCTATAGTGCGCCCTAATTCATCACCGTGGACTACACGCCCGGAGATGGCAAACGGGTGCCCCAGTAAACTTTCTGCCAGAGCCAGATTGTCATCCGCAAGGGCCTGACGCACGGCGGTGCTGCTGATACGCACGCCACCTTCGCAAAAAGTTTGCGTACTGGTGATATCGAAGCCGTATTCCATGCCAGCTTTCTGTAATAACAAGAAATCGCCTTCACGACCAGCGCCAAAGCGGAAATCATCCCCTACAGCAAGAAATTTTACGCGCAAATGCTTCACCAGAAGATCGCTGATGAAATTTTGCGCGGTTAACGCCGCGAAACGCCTGTCGAAACGTACGCACAGCACGTAATCAACGCCACACTCTGCAAGGTAACGTAGTTTTTCCCGCAGCCGGGTCAGTCGTGCCGGGGCTTTATCGGTAGCAAACAGTTCCAGTGGTTGAGGTTCAAAAAGCATCACCATCACCGGTAAGTTTCGCTTGCGCCCTTCTTCCTGCAAGCCCTGTAACAGCGCGCGATGACCGCGATGCACGCCGTCGAAATTACCAATAGTCAGCACACACCCTTCTTGCGGGGCCTGGCTGAGATTATGTATGCCGCGTATCAGCTTCATGTCTGGCTCAAAACAGTGAAAATCGTCCGAGTATACCTTGTACAGCGGTCAAGGTTAACCGGCGATTGAGTACCGAAATCAGAAAGAAGTGGCTTTTCATTGCCATGGCGCAAATCACGGGAAGAAACTGACCACCTGCTGCAATTTTTATCGCGGAAAAGCTGTATTCACACCCCGCAAGCTGGTAGAATCCTGCGCCATCACTACGTAACGAGTGCCGGCACATTAACGGCGCTTATTTGCACAAATCCATTGACAAAAGAAGGCTAAAAGGGCATATTCCTCGGCCTTTGAATTGTCCATATAGAACACATTTGGGAGTTGGACCTTGGCTAATATCAAATCAGCTAAGAAGCGCGCCATTCAGTCTGAAAAGGCTCGTAAGCACAACGCAAGCCGTCGCTCTATGATGCGTACTTTCATCAAGAAAGTATACGCAGCTATCGAAGCTGGCGACAAAGCTGCTGCACAGAAAGCATTTAACGAAATGCAACCGATCGTGGACCGTCAGGCTGCTAAAGGTCTGATCCACAAAAACAAAGCTGCACGTCATAAGGCTAACCTGACTGCACAGATCAACAAACTGGCTTAATCGCCAATTTGCTGAAGCTTTGTGAAAAAGCCCGCGCAAGCGGGTTTTTTTATACCTGCTGCTTTGTGATGTGTGAGAAAACACACTGCCGGTTGCCAGATAGTCAAAAGATGCTGGTTCTTGCAGACATGCAGTTACACTCTCTGAACTCTTCGTGACTTAAAAATCGTAGAATCATCGGTTGATACATTCTGAATAAGAATATCTACTCAATCTTCAGACTCCCCCTACACAGAATGTGGAGATTGTGATACACATTGAGGTATTAAACTTAAGACCACTCTATTTTTGAATTAAATTCCTATACACTTTAACCATTCATAAATATCTCCTTATTAGACCTTGTAAATTATTAACAGCAATCAACACAGGTTATCTACCTATTTATATTGTACTTCTTAAAATTAATGAGCGATTTTTGATAGTAGTCACGTTCACTCATAAATTAAATTAATAAAAATTCATCAACTTCAAGGACTGATAATGACAGATGGTATCTCAACTTCGCCACATTGTCTTTATAAATCAAATATAGCAGATGATGTAATAATAAATAAAACAAGACAAAATGAGTTAGTAAAAGTGTTTTGCGAGTATAAAACAGAGTTCTTAATTTTGTTTGATGACTTTTTTAGAAGCCAGGGTTTGCCTAAACCATCTCCAGTCCTTCATCATTTTTTTCAATACACTCATCTAAGAGATGCGCATTTTTATAGATGTAAACTCATAGAACATACAGTTCAATTTTCTTTTTTTAAACACAAAGAAATCACATTACTTAGATTGGATGTTTTTGATGACAGAACAAGCGAATGTCTTTCTGAAGAAATTAAAACATATCAAGAATGCTATGAAAAATTCATTAAGTTTTTAAAAGCAAATTTCAACCAGGAAATATACCCGCAGCTATATATTCCTGAGATATTTTATGACGCCTGCAAAAATCTCCAGTCATTTTTTTATCATCAGGAGAAGTCACAAAACGCTAAATACAGTGCAATAGACAAGAAAAAAAGTTATTTTAATAAGGAAATCAAAAATCTAATTAAAAAGAATATTTATCCTGAGCTATACAATGAACAATGCTTGAAAATCCCCGCCTCATCGACAGATGATAACCAGGAAATAACATGGCGGAATTTTAAAACTAGCAATGCGGCATATTCACAACTATGTGAAAAATCATCTTTATTTAAAAGCGTGCCCAGTCGGTTAATAGAAAAAATCAGCTTACTGCTCAACTGAAAACATGGTCACCAATAAATTTGGTGTTGTCTTTTCTTACTGCGGAGATAATATAAAGGAATTTATACTTTTATTACCCTATAATAAATCACTGGAGATGTATGAACTTAACGAGCAAAAAATCCAGTATTTAATTACCCATAATATTAATATAAATAAACTATTGCTATCAAATATAACAATAGAAAAGAGCAATCTTTCATATGGGTATTATTTTGGTTGTGTATTATCCAATATATCATGTTTTGAAAGCGATTTATCAAACACCATCTTTTCGAATGGAGAAATAAATAATCTCTTCATTAAAAAAAGCAACATATTTGGAACGTCGTTCACTAATACCAGGATAAAAAATTTGCGCTGTGAAGATATTATGCCTGGTCGATGGACCACTCAACTTGTCAATAAGCACTTAGGTTACAGATACACAGGAGTATTCAAAACCCTGGCAAGTATTGATGACAAACCGTCCCGTTTCGAAATTTTGATACCATTGATACAAACTTTAGTTCGCGACAATGTAAAGCTAAATAATGATGTGTATAAAGAACTGAAAAAGTTTATGCACGATTACGACAAAACATCCCCAGAAATGAGAAAATACCTTAACAGCATCAACGAGTGTATGTTCCTTATGAAAAACATAGCTCATCAAGATTAAAACACTCCCAAAAGAAGTAATTTCAGAATGAAATTATCTGTGATGATTATTAATTCACTGCAGAGAAACAAAAAATAATCTGAAGCATGATCTTAAACATCCCACTCTGTCACTCTAATGATGGCACCTTGCTCTTCTTATAAAGAAGGGAATAATTAAGAATATTAAATTTTCAAAGTTTCATCAACTTCACATCAAGAAATTAAAAAATTTAAACATTAATCTAAATAATAACAACCTGATCACATAATCGGGTTTGACAACGAGTGACCTTCCATACCAGTTAATTAAGGATGATTTATGAAAAAGTATATTATTCCCTTCGTTGCGACAACGTTGATGTTTAGCGCAACAACCTTCGCCAAGGATGTCGATCAAGGAACGCTAACCATTAGAGGAGAAGTTGTTGATACAACGTGTTACTTTGTTAATGGTGATTCGACAACAGATATCGTTGTCGAAGATGTTGTAACCAGTGCAATGAATCAACTTATCAATAATGAAATCTATACTTTAAAAACCGGTTCAACCTCTCATGACTTAGAAATTCAGTGTGACGGCAATACAGCCCCAAGTATCGAAGTGCTAGCATCAGAGTTTGATGCTAATAACTTTACGCTAAATAAAGGAACTGCTGAGAACATTGGCTTTGCCATTTTCCTCGATGATGGAACTTTGACCAGAATGAGACCGGGGTTAAAAACACCGCTGAAAGATAATGGCTCTGGTCAATATTTACTTAATTTAAGTGCACAATATGCCCGCACAAGTGGCAATCCTGTTACAAAAGGCTCCGTAGAGTCAACCGTAACGATTAAAATCAGTGCAGATTAACGTTTTTTGCCGGTAGCTCTGCTACCGGTATTATTTACGGAGTGATTACGTGAGAATAATAACAGCATTACTGATGTCATTTTTTATTTTACCTGTTCATGCCGGTGTGGTCATCTATGGTACGCGCATTATTTATCCGGAAAAAAGCAGAGAAGTTCTCGTACAGTTAATGAATCAAAGTAAAAATGCCTCTTTGATTCAGGCATGGATCGATGATGGGAACACCACTATCGCGCCAGAAAAAATTCAGGTCCCATTTATTCTCACACCGCCAGTAAGTCGTGTAGCAGGTGGTTCCGGCCAACAACTTAAAATAAGAAAAATGCCAAACAATTTGCCTCACAATAAAGAAAGTTTATTTTATCTAAATGTTCTGGATATCCCTCCAAACAACCCACAAAATGCAGGAAAAAACAAAATTAAACTTGCATTGCAAAACCGTATAAAGTTACTTTGGCGTCCAAGCGGAATAGCTCCGGTAGATAAAAAAAGCCTTTCTCAATTAAATATCAAAAAGAAAAATAACGCTATCTCAATAAACAACGAAACAGCCAACTGGATAACGGTTACAACTATCAAAGCACAAAACGTGAAAGTTAATAATGAAAGTATCTTACTGCCTCCATTTTCGAATAACGACATTACATTAAAAAATAACCACGCATCAGAATATGAACTAACGGTAGTTGATGATTACGGGAATAACATCCATAGTAAAATCGCCGCGAGATAACAGGAAAAAGTCATGTTAAGGACGACACGATGGGTCGCTGCTATTATTTTTTTGTATTCTTTTCCGGGTTATGCTGAAGAAACTTTTGATACGCACTTCATGATTGGCGGCATGAGAGGAGAAAAAGTTTCCGAATATCGTTTCGATAATAAACAACCGCTTCCAGGAAACTACGAACTTGATTTTTATGTAAATCACCAGTGGCGTGGGAAAAAAGATATCACGATCCCAGAGTCACCAGCCAAACCATGTCTGCCTAAGGTGCTGCTAACCACACTGGGGGTAAAGACCGATAACCTCAATACAGAAGATAATTGTATTTTACTGGATGAAGCGGTTCATGGTGGACAATATCAGTGGGATATCAGTGAACACCGACTAAATTTAACAGTACCACAGGCGTATATCAATGAACTTGAAAGAGGCTACGTTCCCCCAGAAAGTTGGGATCGCGGCATTGATGCTTTTTATACCTCCTATAATTTAAGTCAGTATCGCTCTTATGACAGCAATAATAACAGTAATACAGCCAGTTATGGCCGGTTTAACAGCGGATTAAATTTATTTAGTTGGCAGTTACACTCTGATGCCAGTTATAGCAAACCTGATGATATGAAAGGCAAATGGCAAAGTAATACTCTTTACCTGGAACGTGGCTGGTCGCAAATATTAAGCACAGTTCAGATAGGAGAAAATTACACATCTTCACTCATATTCGACTCTCTGCGATTTAGCGGAATACGCTTATTTCGCGATATGCAAATGCTACCTGATTCTATGCAAAGCTTTACACCTTTAGTACAAGGTGTTGCGCAAAGTAACGCCTTGATAACGGTTTCACAAAATGGCTATACCATTTACCAAAAAGAGGTTCCCCCAGGACCATTTACTATCGCAGATTTGCAACTTTCGGGCAGCGGCTCTGATCTCGATGTCAGCATTAAGGAAGCAGATGGTAGTGTTCGTTCCTTTTTGGTGCCCTACTCTTCCGTGCCCAATATGCTGCAACCTGGTGTTTCAAATTTCGATTTTATCGCCGGACGCAGTCAGATATATGGTGTCAAGAATCAGGAGGACTTTCTCGAGGCAAATTATATATATGGCCTCAACAATCTTTTGACACTTTATGGCGGTACGATTTTATCCGATAACTATAATTCTATAACTCTGGGAAATGGTTGGAATACACCGCTGGGAGCAATCTCTTTTGATGCTACCCGATCGAGTAGTAAGTTAAATAATGATACCAGACACGAAGGTACGAGCTATCAGGTCGCCTATAATAAATATCTATTGCAAACGGCTACTCACTTTAGCGTGGCCGCCTGGCGTTATGCTTCGCAGGATTACAGGACATTCAGCGACCATCTTTACGAAAATGATAAAATAAATCATCAGAGTGACTATGACGATTTTTATGATATTGGCAGAAAAAATAGCCTTTCTGCCAATATCATGCAACCTTTATCCAATAATCTGGGAAATGTATCATTAAGTGCGCTTTGGCGGAATTACTGGGGGCGAAGTGGAAATGCTAAAGATTACCAATTCAGTTATTCCAATAGCTGGCAACGCATCAGTTATACTTTCTCTGCCAGCCAATCCTATGATGAAAACGACAAAGAAGAGGAGCGTTTTAATCTGTTTATCTCCATTCCTTTCTACTGGGGGGATGATATTGCCAAAACACGTCACCAAATTAACTTATCGAATTCGACCTCATTTTCCAAAGATGGCTATTCCTCCAACAATACTGGAATTACTGGCATAGCCGGTGAACATGATCAGTTAAATTATGGTATATATGTTAATCAGCAACAACAAAATAATGATACCTCGCTTGGTACGAATTTAAGCTGGAGAACTCCCATCGCCACAATAGATGGCAGCTATAGCCATTCTAAAAACGCCTGGCAAAGTGGTGGAAGTATTAGTAGTGGATTAGTTGTCTGGCCCGGTGGTATTAATATAACTAACCAGTTATCCGATACATTTGCAATTCTGGATGCGCCTGGGTTAGAAGGCGCGCATATTAATGGACAAAAATACAACCGAACAAACAGCAAAGGCCAGGTTGTTTACGACCTGATGATACCTCATCGTGAAAACCATCTGGTACTTGATATAGCAAACAGTGAAAGTGAAACAGAATTGCAGGGCAATCGTCAAATTATTGCGCCTTACCGTGGAGCAGTTTCTTATGTGCAGTTTACAACTGACCAACGTAAGCCCTGGTATATACAGGCACTGCGTCCCGATGGTTCGCCATTAACCTTTGGCTATGACGTACTGGATCTCCAGGAAAACAATATTGGAGTCGTTGGCCAGGGTAGTCGCCTTTTTATTCGCGTAGATGAAATTCCCACTGGCATAAAAGTTGCTCTCAATGATGAACAGAACTTATTCTGTACTATTACTTTTCAACACGTTATCGATGAAAACAAAACATATATATGCCAGTAAAAGGAGTTTACTATGAAGTGGCTTTTATTAATCACCTTGAGTCTATATTCTTTTATTGTGCAAAGTGCTCCCTGTGCAGTGACCAATGTCGGTGAACAACGTGGAACATATATACTCAAGCCACTGAGTATGAAAGGTAATCTAACCACCGAAAAAATTGAAAACACCGGGAATATCATTGAGTGTGCAGACTTGCAAGAGACGACCAACGCCATTAAAGTTCATTTTTTAACACAGAACGCTTTAAGGTTTAAAGTCGGAAGTCGTCATTACATTATTAATTTCCCCTTTGAATCTAACGGTAAAAAAATAGAGCTTCCAGGGAAGTTATCTTATAATTTAGAAGAAATGCTATCTGCGATAAATTTCACCATTCCATATTCTATCGCATCTGTATCAGATAGTTCTAACACCGCAGACATTTTTCCAGGAACTCCTTTTCCTTTGTTGTTCGAAATTGAAGTGAGTTCATGTACAGGGAATAATACTAATTGTAATAGCGTCCGCTTTAATTTTAATTTAAATACTATTTTACAGGTAAATTTAATGACCTGTGGTTTTGAAGATCAATCCATCGACACTGGACGATTTGTACTGTCTCGTATCAATAATGAAAATTATCAGTTTCATCATATAAGATTTGACTGTATCCAAGGTGAGCAAGGTGAATTAGTTTTTGAACCCAGTGATGTTGAATATTACTTTGAGCCAGTGACGATACAGGATTCAGGAACCAGCATATTAAAAAATGAGTTAGAAAACAGTGAGGACGGTGCGGGTCAAATAGGCTTTCAACTCTCCAATGATGGTACGAATGAAATGCAGTATGGTAAAAGCAATTACTACTCTTTTCAGCATCCCCATGAAGGAAGTAATCAGATTCCTCTATTTATTCGCCCGCGTACATATGGAAATAATGTCTCAAGCGGGCAAATAATGAGCCGAGTCAAAATCGTGGTAATGTACAACTAATCTATCTCCCCCACCTTAACTTTGGGGGAGCTGCCGATTAACGTGCCGCTGGGCTAAAAAGCGCAGAATAATCCGTATTGCAGATTCGCTGTACCGCCGGGTGCTGAATCATCCGCTCAGCAAAAATAGCATGGTACTCTTCCATCACATTTTCGACGCGACCAATTTCTACGACAGTTTTATCGGCATAAAAGTCATATGCATAAAGCGTTGGGGCAACGAAGATTGCATTGTGCATCGCACCAAAAGCTTTCATCAACGCGGCATCATCAAACTCGCCGAGGATTTCTACGTTTAGTCCCTGGGAGTTAAACCAGTTAAGCAATTTGCGCCCTAACATTGAACGTCGCCCAGGAATCAAAAGCCGCCGTTCTTCCAGACAAGCCGGGAACGGTTTTTCCGGTGGTGGATTTGTACACCAGAAACTCACGCCACATTCGCCAATTCTCACGGAGAACAGACCTTCCTGCTGCGTAGAATCTATCGGACAGTCGGAAATAATCATATCCAGTTTATGCTGACTTAATTGCTCCAGCAGCATTTCGTGGGTGGATTCGAAGCAGCGAAGATGAATCGGCTCGCCTTCTACCACTGCGGCGTTAAGTACGCTACTGACCAGGCGTTTAGAAAGTGCATCAGCCACGCCAACGTCAAACAATAAATTGGATTCTTTGCGATAGTTCACGATATCCAGCATTTCCTGGCTTAAGGTGAACATTTTATCGGCATAGCGATAGACCAGCTCTCCCAGCTCGCTGGGCTCGAGGCCACGTCCCTTGCGCTTAAATAATTTGCCTTGCAGGCGCTCTTCCAGCGCCCGAATCTGTCCGGTAATGGTTTGTGGTGTTAAATAAAGCGCCTCCGCTGCGCCAACCACGGAACCTTCTTTATAGACATGCCAGAAGTAATACAAGTGGTTGTAATTGATATGAGACATGCTCATTTCTCTCCCTGATAACAATGAAAAGGGAGCCGTTTATGGCTCCCCGGTAAACCGTCCTGTCAAACTGATGGACGCAAACGAACGCGTAACCAGCTGTATCCAATTACCGCCGAAGAGATAGAACCGACCAGGATACCGAGTTTCGCCCAGTTAATCAGTTCTGGATCTACGCTACCAAAGGCCAGGCTGGCAATAAAGATAGACATAGTAAAACCGATACCGCACAGGATCCCCACCGCCATAATTTGCTGATAAGTCGTTCCCTCAGGCAGATGCGCCAGTTTCAAACGCAGCGCCAACCAGCAGAACAGACTAATCCCCAGCGGTTTGCCAATCAGCAAGCCAGCGATGATCCCCAATGGCAGAATGGAGGTCAAGCCATCCAGCGTGACGCCTTGCAGTGAAACGCCAGCATTAGCAAATGCAAACAGCGGTAAAATCAGATACGCCACCCACGGGTGCAACACATGCTCCAGTCGCTTCGCTGGAGAACGCCCATGCTTCTCTTTCAAAGGAATAAAGAAGCCGACAATTACCCCCGCCAGGGTTGCGTGAACCCCCGATTTCAACACCGCAGTCCACAACACCACGCCAACCAGAATATAGACGCCCGTGCGGCGTACACCACACAGATTCAATACCGCGAGTACCGCAATTGCTACAGCCGCGACGCCAAGAGAGGCCATCGATAAGTCATTAGTGTAGAACAATGCGATGATAATGATGGCCCCAAGATCGTCGATAATAGCCAGAGCCATCAAAAAGATCTTCAGCGCTAACGGAACACGACTTCCCAACAGCGCCAGCACACCAAGTGCAAAGGCAATGTCAGTAGCCGCCGGGATCGCCCACCCTTCGCGGGTAATCGGATCGGCATAGTTAAAGGCCAGATAGAGCAATGCCGGCACAATCATCCCACCAATAGCGGCGATAACTGGAAATGCGGCCTGGCGTAAGCTGGCTAGCGATCCTTGCATCAGTTCACGTTTAACTTCCAAACCGACTAACAGGAAAAATACCGCCATCAGCGCGTCATTTATCCATAACAGCATGTTTTTGTTGATTTCGAGTGAACCAACCCGGAGCTGAACCGGCGTCTCCAGAAAGTCGTGATACCATCCACTGGTTGCGCCGCTATTGGCCATAATCATCGCCAGGATAGCGGCAATGATAAGAATAATGCCTCCCGAGGCATCACTGCTAAAGAATCGATGCAGATGTTTCACTTTTTATTTCTCTTTCAGGTGAATAGATCGTTTTTACTATTTTACCCCGCACGAATCATCGTTAAAATCAGATTATAGTGTAGGAATAATTCGCTTTTTACGATCCATTGAAGGATTTGCGTCATCAGTGATGAGATGAGTTTTTGACGGCTGTAAGCGCTGACGTGTGACCCTAAGCCCTGATAATCATAGCTTAAGGTCAGGATTTCTGAGGGATTAATTAGGAAAAGTAATAATTAATTTGTTGTCAGTCGGCGATGTTTGTTAGGCCAATACTTCAAAAATAATCCAGTTTGTCGTCAATAATTGCGATGAAGAGATAAATTAAAGTTAAATAATTAAATCATTAAAAAATTACGCCATAAAAATGCGAGGCGCCTTCAGGATTAGAATCGATAAAACAGAATGGGTTAAAGAGAGCGATATAATAGCGGCGGGTGCTTGAGGCTGTCTGTCTCAGGCATTAGCTGAACGGCAGATAGAGAAAAGCCCCGAGTGATATTTTACTATCAACCCGAGGCCCCCTATATGCAGAACACATGTAGAGTGCCTCTTACTGACCGTAAGGTCAAGGAGAAGAGAGCAATGAAGCAGCATAAGGCGATGATTGTCGCCCTGATCGTCATCTGTATCACCGCCGTAGTGGCGGCGCTGGTAACGAGAAAAGACCTCTGTGAGGTTCACATCCGAACTGGCCAGACGGAGGTTGCTGTTTTCACGGCTTACGAATCCGAGTAAGAGCAACGGCGGGGAGGGATCCCCGCCACTTTATCGGTGCTCGCATATCTTCAACGCACCCTGGTTTTACCCAGGCCTGCCCACGAGCAGGCTTTTGGGGAGGTTAGCGGGTCAGGTCGTCAAAAAACTTCTTCACACCATCAAAGAAGCTCTTTGAGCGCGGGCTGTTGTGCTCACCGGTTGGGCCACCGAAGCTTTCTTGCAGCTCTTGCAGCAGCTGTTTCTGCTTCTCGTTCAGGCCTACCGGTGTTTCGACGACAACGCGGCACAGCAAATCACCCTGTGCGCCACCGCGGACAGACTTGACGCCTTTACCGCGCATACGGAATAGCTTACCGGTCTGGGTTTCGCCAGGCACTTTCAGTTTGACGCGACCATCAAGGGTCGGTACTTCGATTTCGCCACCCAGCGCCGCCATAGCGAAGTTGATCGGGACTTCGCAATACAGGTTGTTGCCTTCACGCTCGAAAATCGGGTGCTGTTTAACCTGAACCTGAACGTACAGATCGCCTGCCGGTGCGCCATGCTCGCCCGCTTCACCTTCGCCCGCAAGACGGATGCGGTCTCCAGTGTCCACTCCTGCCGGGATTTTAACGGACAGCGTTTTGCTGCGCTCAACACGACCATGACCATGACATTTGTTGCACGGATCTTTGATCAGCGTACCGCGGCCCTGACAGTGTGGACAGGTCTGCTGTACAGCGAAGAAGCCCTGGCGCATCTGCACCTGACCAGAACCATGACAGGTCGGACAGGTCTGCGGCTGTGTACCTGGTTTTGCACCGCTACCGTGGCAAACGTCACACTCTTCCAGAGTCGGAATGCGGATCTCTTTGGTCACGCCACGTACAGCTTCTTCGAGGGTGAGCTCCATGTTATAGCGTAAATCAGCACCGCGCGCCGCACGTTGACGACCACGTCCGCCGCCAAAAATATCGCCGAAAACGTCACCAAAAATATCGCTGAAGTCTGCGCCGCCGCCAAAACCGCCGCCGCCCATGCCGCCTTGCTCAAACGCAGCATGACCATACTGATCGTATGCCGCACGTTTTTGCGAGTCGGTCAGAACTTCATAAGCTTCCTTGATCTCTTTAAATTTCGCCTCGGCCTCTTTGTCACCCTGGTTACGGTCCGGGTGGTATTTCATGGCCAGGCGTTTGTAGGCCTTTTTGATTTCACGCTCTTCCGCTGTTTTGGAAACGCCTAAAATCTCGTAATAATCTTGCTTAGCCATCTTTTTTAAATTGCCCCTAGATGAATGCACGGGCGGAGAGGAAATTCCCCTTCGCCCGTGTCAGTATAATTACCCGTTTATAGGGCGATTATTTTTTGTCTTTGACTTCTTCAAATTCAGCGTCGACAACATCGTCATCTTTCGCGTTGTTTGCAGAAGCATCAGCACCGGCAGTCTGCTGCTGGGCATGTTGCTGCTGGGCGATTTCCATCAGTTTCTGGGAAACCTGTGCCAGTTCCTGCATTTTCGCTTCGATAGCGGCTTTGTCTTCACCTTTCAGAGCAGTTTCCAGTGCAGTCAGTGCAGACTCGATAGCAGTTTTGTCGTCAGCCGGCAGTTTGTCGCCTGCTTCTTCAACCTGCTTACGGGTGCTGTGCAGCAGATGGTCGCCCTGGTTGCGAGTCTGTACCAGCTCTTCAAACTTACGGTCAGCTTCGGCGTTAGCTTCTGCGTCGCGTACCATTTTCTGGATTTCATCTTCGTTCAGACCAGAAGAAGCCTTGATGGTGATCTTCTGCTCTTTACCGCTGTTTTTATCTTTCGCGGAAACGTGCAGGATACCGTCAGCATCGATATCGAAGGTAACTTCGATCTGCGGCATGCCGCGCGGTGCCGGGTTGATACCATCCAGGTTGAACTGACCCAGAGATTTGTTATCAGCTGCACGTTTACGTTCACCCTGCAGCACATGGATGGTTACCGCAGACTGGTTGTCTTCAGCGGTAGAGAACACCTGGCTGTGCTTGGTCGGGATAGTGGTGTTTTTCGCGATCAGCGTCGTCATCACACCGCCCATGGTTTCGATACCCAGAGACAGCGGGGTAACGTCCAGCAGCAGTACGTCTTTTACGTCACCAGTCAGAACACCACCCTGAACAGCAGCACCGATTGCTACAGCTTCGTCCGGGTTAACGTCTTTACGCGGCTCTTTACCAAAGAACTCAGCAACTTTCTTCTGAACCATTGGCATACGAGTCTGACCACCAACGAGGATAACGTCGTCGATATCAGATACAGACAGGCCAGCGTCCTGCAGTGCAACTTTCAGCGGCTCGATGGAACGGTTTACCAGATCTTCAACCAGGCTTTCCAGTTTCGCACGAGTCACTTTGATGTTCATGTGTTTCGGACCGGTCGCGTCTGCAGTGATGTACGGCAGGTTAACGTCGGTCTGCTGAGCGGAAGACAGTTCGATTTTCGCTTTTTCTGCCGCTTCTTTCAGGCGCTGCATTGCCAGCGGATCGTTGCGCAGGTCAATGCCCTGATCTTTCTTGAATTCTTCAACCAGGTAGTTGATCAGACGGCTGTCGAAGTCTTCACCACCCAGGTGGGTATCACCGTTGGTAGCCAGAACTTCGAAGGTTTTTTCGCCGTCAACTTCGTCGATTTCGATAATAGAAATATCGAAAGTACCACCACCCAGGTCATAAACCGCGATAGTACGGTTGCCAGTACCTTTGTCCAGACCGTAAGCCAGCGCAGCTGCGGTCGGTTCGTTGATGATACGTTTTACTTCCAGACCAGCGATACGGCCTGCGTCTTTGGTTGCCTGACGCTGAGCATCGTTAAAGTATGCCGGTACGGTGATAACAGCTTCAGTTACCGGTTCACCCAGGTAATCTTCAGCGGTTTTCTTCATTTTTTTCAGCACTTCAGCAGAGATCTGCGGCGGTGCCATTTTCTGGCCTTTAACTTCGACCCATGCGTCGCCGTTATCAGCAGCAATAATTTTGAACGGCATGATGGAAACATCACGCTGTACTTCTTCGTCCTGGAAGCGGCGGCCAATCAGGCGTTTAATCGCAAACAGGGTGTTTTGCGGGTTCGTCACTGCCTGACGTTTAGCCGGCTGACCAACCAGAGTTTCACCATCCTGGGTATAGGCAATGATAGAAGGCGTGGTGCGATCGCCTTCGGCGTTCTCCAGTACACGAGGAGTGGTGCCATCCATAATCGCTACACAAGAGTTGGTAGTACCCAGGTCGATACCAATTATTTTACCCATCTAAACGTCTCCACTATATATTCGGTCATCATGTGGTTGTGAGTCTGTAATAGGGGCGAAACGTCTGGTTTCAACTGCCCAATTTCATTTTTTTGCAGACTCACTCACTGCGGTTGACTACTAAATGGGGTCGTAACCCACGTCATCAAGGGGGAGATGCAAAAATTTTTTGTGCTTTTGCGCAGAAATTTCGCGATATGCCAGAACAAGACACGATACTGACAGCAATTTTATTCATATAGAGAATGAATGGCAGGCAAGACATTCATAGAAAAATTGTAATAAAAAGAAAATATTACGTACCTGAATCTTCTCTTTATCAGCAGTAAACTAGTGGGTATTTATCCCCTACCTCTCCCCACTAAGAGAATCCTTATGAAATCCGTTTTTACGATTTCCGCCAGCCTGGCGATTAGCCTGCTGCTGTGCTGCACGGCGCAGGCAAACAACCATAAAATCCTCGGCGTCATTGCGATGCCGCGTAACGAAACCAACGATCTGGCGCTGAAACTTCCTGTTTGTCGCATTGTTAAACGCATTCAACTCACTGCCGACCATGGCGATTTACAGTTAAGTGGTGCATCGGTTTATTTCAAAGCCGCCCGTAGCGCCAGTCAGAGCCTGAATATTCCTTCAGAAATAAAAGAAGGGCAAACCACTGACTGGATCAACATTAACAGCGATAACGACAATAAACGCTGCGTCTCAAAAATCACCTTTTCCGGCCATACGGTGAACTCATCGGATATGACCACGCTGAAAATTATCGGCGACGACTAACGCCAGAATGACTAACGCCAGAATATAGAAGCCAAAAAAATGAATGTTAATTACCTGAATGATTCAGATCTGGATTTTCTCCAGCATTGTAGTGAGGAACAATTGGCAAATTTCGCCCGGCTGCTCACCCATAATGAAAAAGGCAAAACTCGCCTCTCCAGCGTACTGATGCGCAACGAACTGTTTAAATCGATGGAAGGACATCCCGAGCAACACCGCCGCAACTGGCAGCTGATTGCCGGAGAATTACAACATTTTGGTGGCGATAGTATCGCCAACAAACTGCGTGGACACGGTAAATTGTATCGGGCCATTTTGCTCGATGTTTCAAAGCGATTGAAGCTGAAAGCCGACAAAGAGATGTCTACGTTTGAAATTGAGCAACAGTTACTGGAACAATTTCTGCGTAATACCTGGAAGAAAATGGACGAGGAACATAAGCAGGAGTTTCTGCACGCGGTCGATGCCAGGGTGAATGAGCTGGAAGAGCTGCTGCCGCTGCTGATGAAAGACAAATTATTGGCAAAAGGCGTGTCGCATTTGCTTTCCAGCCAACTGACCCGCATTTTACGCACCCACGCAGCAATGAGCGTACTTGGGCATGGTTTGCTGCGCGGCGCGGGGCTGGGAGGCCCTGTAGGCGCGGCACTAAATGGGGTTAAAGCGGTCAGCGGCAGCGCCTATCGCGTGACGATTCCAGCCGTACTGCAAATCGCCTGCCTGCGCCGGATGGTTAGTGCCACTCAGGTCTGATACCGGAAACCGGGGAAAATTTTCATTTTCCCCTCAAAAGATCGTAGACACTGCCCCACTGGCTGATTATTATGCCGCGCCCTGAAAACACTACAGTTATTCAGGGAAATTATTTCACCATTCATTCGATGATGATTTTTGAGGAATTATGGGCAACACTAAGTTGGCTAATCCGGCACCGCTGGGCCTGATGGGCTTCGGCATGACCACCATTCTGCTTAACCTGCACAACGTGGGTTATTTCGCTCTTGACGGTATTATTCTTGCCATGGGCATTTTCTACGGCGGCATCGCGCAAATTTTTGCCGGTCTGCTGGAGTACAAAAAAGGCAACACTTTCGGTTTAACCGCATTCACCTCTTACGGTTCTTTCTGGCTGACGCTGGTTGCGATTCTGCTGATGCCGAAACTGGGTCTGACCGATGCGCCAAATGCACAGTTCCTTGGTGTCTACCTGGGTCTGTGGGGCGTATTTACGCTGTTTATGTTCTTCGGCACGCTGAAAGGCGCACGCGTTCTGCAATTCGTTTTCTTTAGCCTGACCGTGCTGTTTGCCCTGCTGGCGATCGGTAACATTGCCGGTAACGCCGCGATCATCCACTTTGCCGGCTGGATTGGTCTGATCTGCGGTGCCAGCGCAATCTATCTGGCGATGGGTGAAGTGCTGAACGAGCAGTTTGGTCGCACCGTTCTGCCGATTGGTGAATCGCACTAATTGTTTTGAGATCCCCCCGCTCGGGGGGATTTTTTTATTCGCTAACTTCGCGTCTTGCACTCTTCGGTCTGAATGCAGCAACCACTTCCGGTGCCGTTTCAACGTATGGCCCTTCCAGCAACTGAATGCAGTACGGTACGCTGGCAAAAATACCGTGCACCACAACGTTACCCTCAGCGTCCTTTACACCTTCCAGCGTCTCTTTAATAGACTTCGGCTGACCGGGTAAGTTAAGGATCAGCGCCTGTTTGCGAATCACACCCACCTGACGCGAAAGGATCGCAGTTGGTACAAAATGCAGGCTGATCTGGCGCATCTGTTCACCAAAGCCTGGCATCTCGCGGTCCGCTACTGCCAGCGTCGCATCCGGCGTTACGTCACGACGCGCCGGGCCAGTTCCGCCCGTGGTGAGCACCAGATGGCAACTCATTTCATCCACCAGCTCACACAACGTTTGCTCGATGATCGCCTGCTCGTCGGGGATTAAGCGGGTTTCCAGTTCAAACGGCGTGGTTAGCGCCGATGTCAGCCATTCTTCCAGTGCAGGGATACCTTTATCCTGATAAACGCCGCTGGATGCGCGATCAGAGATGGAAACTAAGCCAATACGTAAAGTATTCATCAAGATTTTTCCGTTTAAACAGTCTCGTTAAACAGAATGATACACTGCGAAGGGAGTGACAGACAGGCTTCAGAAGAGGTAGCGTGACCGACTTCCCGGTCACGCTAAGAATGATTACAGCAGATCGCCGATCATTTTTTCCAGTTTTTCCTGGTCAACAGCAAACTTACGGATACCTTCCGCCAGTTTATCTACTGCCATTGGATCCTGGTTATGCTGCCACAGGAACTCGGACTCAGTGATACGCGCCGGACGCGCTTTCACTTCGCCGGTGTAAGACAGTTTACGTTCGATAGCCCCTTCGCTCTCAGCCAGCTCTTTCAGCAGTGCCGGTGCGATGGTCAGACGGTCGCAGCCTGCCAGTTCCAGAATTTCGCCGATGTTACGGAAGCTTGCGCCCATCACCACGGTTTCATAACCGTGCTCTTTGTAGTACTGGTAGATTTCAGATACAGAAACCACGCCCGGATCTTCTGCCGGAGCGTACTCTTTCTTATCAGTATTCGCTTTGTACCAGTCAAGAATACGGCCAACAAATGGCGAGATCAGGAACACGCCTGCTTCCGCACAAGCACGAGCCTGAGCGAAGGAGAACAGCAGGGTCAGGTTACAGTTGATACCTTCTTTTTCCAGCTGTTCTGCAGCACGGATACCCTGCCAGGTAGAAGCCAGTTTGATCAGAATACGATCGTTGCTAATACCAGCATCGTTGTAGAGTTTGATCAGGCGTTTTGCTTTCGCAATTGACGCTTCGGTGTCATAGGAAAGACGCGCATCAACTTCAGTTGAGATACGGCCCGGAACCAGTTTCAGGATTTCCAGACCAATATTTACTGCCAGTTTGTCGGTCGCGTCCACGATCTGCTGCGCGCGATCGTTGCTCTGCTGTTTCGCCCAGGCGACAGCATCATCAATCAACTTACGGTATTCCGGAATCTGCGCTGCGTTAAGAATGAGAGAAGGGTTGGTTGTGGCATCCTGCGGTTGATACAGCTTCATTGCCGCGATGTCCCCAGTGTCGGCCACTACGGTGGTGTACTGACGAAGGGAGGTCAATTTGTCCGTCATGATAGTATTTCTCTTTAAACAGCTTGTTAGGGGGATGTAACCGGTCTGCCCTGATGATATCACGACGCAACGTCAGCGCAACCGCCGACAAGACGGTTATCGCCAGGCGAGACTGTTTCGGATTTCTGACACTGCGTTGATATCGCCCGCCATTTTTAAACAAAACCTCATGTATGCTACGCAGAAGTTATCAAGTACCTCGTAGCGTATATACTTCTTAAACAATTGGTAACGTTTACACAGGAAAGTCATCGCGACCGGCAATAAGAGGGATATGCATGCCAGATTTTTTCTCCTTTATTAACAGCGTCCTTTGGGGATCGGTAATGATTTACCTGCTCTTCGGCGCAGGTTGTTGGTTCACTTTTCGTACCGGATTTGTGCAGTTTCGCTACATCCGCCAGTTTGGCAAAAGTCTTAAAAATAGCATTCATCCACAGCCAGGCGGTTTAACCTCATTTCAGTCATTGTGTACCAGTCTTGCGGCGCGCGTGGGTAGCGGCAACCTGGCTGGCGTTGCGCTGGCTATTACCGCCGGTGGACCAGGTGCCGTCTTCTGGATGTGGGTTGCCGCGTTTATCGGCATGGCGACCTCGTTTGCCGAATGTTCCCTTGCACAACTTTATAAAGAACGTGACGTTAATGGGCAGTTTCGTGGCGGACCGGCATGGTATATGGCGCGCGGGCTGGGGATGCGCTGGATGGGCGTTCTGTTCGCCCTCTTTTTGCTCATCGCCTACGGCATAATTTTCAGCGGAGTTCAGGCGAACGCCGTTGCCCGAGCCCTGAGTTTTTCTTTTGATTTTCCCCCGCTGGTGACAGGCATTATTCTTGCTGTCTTTGCTCTGCTGGCAATCACTCGCGGTCTTCATGGCGTCGCCCGGCTCATGCAAGGGTTTGTCCCGTTGATGGCGATAATCTGGGTACTGACCAGCCTGGTAATTTGCGTAATGAATATCGGGCAACTTCCCCACGTCATTTGGTCTATTTTTGAGAGTGCTTTTGGCTGGCAGGAAGCGGCAGGCGGCGCGGCGGGATATACCTTAAGCCAGGCGATTACTAACGGTTTTCAGCGCAGTATGTTTTCCAATGAGGCGGGAATGGGGTCGACGCCAAACGCGGCAGCGGCGGCTGCGTCCTGGCCTCCGCATCCCGCAGCGCAAGGAATTGTCCAGATGATTGGCATTTTTATCGACACCCTGGTCATCTGTACGGCAAGCGCCATGCTGATATTACTGGCGGGTAACGGCACAACCTACATGCCACTGGAAGGTATTCAGCTTATCCAGAAGGCGATGCGGGTGTTAATGGGTTCCTGGGGTGCGGAGTTTGTTACCCTCGTGGTTATTCTGTTTGCCTTCAGCTCCATCGTTGCCAACTACATTTATGCCGAAAACAATCTCTTCTTCTTACGCCTGAACAACCCTAAAGCGATCTGGTGTCTGCGAATCTGCACCTTCGCAACGGTCATCGGCGGCACCTTGCTAAGTCTTCCGCTGATGTGGCAACTGGCAGATATCATTATGGCCTGCATGGCTATTACCAATTTGACCGCCATATTACTGCTCTCGCCTGTGGTTCATACCATTGCCAGTGATTATCTACGCCAGCGTAAACTCGGCGTGCGCCCGGTGTTTGATCCGTTGCGTTATCCGGATATCGGTCGCCAGCTTTCTCCGGACGCGTGGGATGATGTTTCGCAGGAGTAATCACAACTATCGATCAACTCATTCTCTTTTTTTGCTAAAGTCGGCATAAATTTCCTGCAAGGACTGGATATGCTGATTCTTATTTCACCTGCGAAAACGCTCGATTACCAAAGCCCGTTGCCCACCACGCGCTATACGCTGCCGGAGCTGTTAGACAATTCCCAGCAGTTGATCCATGAAGCGCGGAAACTGACGCCTCCGCAGATTAGCACGCTGATGCGCATCAGCGACAAACTGGCGGGTATCAACGCCGCTCGCTTTCATGACTGGCAGCCAGATTTCACGCCGGAGAATGCCCGCCAGGCGATTCTGGCGTTTAAAGGTGATGTCTACACCGGCTTGCAGGCCGAAACCTTCAGCGAAGACGATTTCGATTTTGCCCAACAGCATTTGCGAATGCTTTCCGGCTTGTATGGCGTACTGCGCCCGCTCGATTTAATGCAGCCTTATCGTCTGGAAATGGGGATCCGTCTTGAGAATGCCCGAGGGAAAGATCTGTATCAATTCTGGGGAGATATCATCACCAACAAGCTGAACGAGGCGCTCGCAGCACAAGGCGATAATGTGGTGATTAATCTGGCGTCAGATGAGTATTTTAAATCGGTGAAGCCGAAGAAATTGAATGCCGAGATTATCAAGCCGGTGTTCCTCGATGAGAAGAACGGCAAATTTAAGATCATCAGCTTCTACGCTAAGAAAGCACGCGGTCTGATGAGTCGTTTCATTATTGAAAATCGGCTGACCAAACCAGAGCAACTGACTGGTTTTAATAGCGAAGGTTACTTCTTTGATGAAGCTTCCTCCAGCAATGGCGAACTGGTGTTTAAACGCTACGAGCAGCGTTAAGTTTGTAGTCAATGCCGGATGGCAATCCGGCATTGATATTTAGCGATGATGTTTGTCAGGCCCCGGACGATGATCGCCACGATGATCATTGTGCTTGTTATGGCGCGGCGATGGCGGCGGTCCATATGGGTGCCAGCGATTGCCTCGCCATTCATAATGTTGTTTCCACCAGCCGTGGTCGCGCCAGTGACCGCCATCCCAGTAATAGCCACGATTATCACGATCGCCTATCTGTAATTTTACTGACGGGACTAACGTAATTTCCGCAGCCTGCGCTGCCATGGGAGCGACCAGAACCAGGGAAAGTGCGAGTACGATAGATTGCATCTTTTTCACAGGTTACTCCTTTTATCATTGCCCGTTATGGGTCGATATCCGGAGATTACGCGATGAGAACGGCGGTTGTTATTCTCCGCAATCCTAATCTCTAAGTTACCGCATTTATTGAGAATTTCTCCTTTTTCCCTGTCGTTTTTCTCCATATTTTCTTCATAAAAAAGCCGGGCTGCATAAAAGCAAACCCGGCCTGATTGAGATAATGAATAGATGTTACTGATGATTCATCATCAATTTACGCAACGCAGCAAAATCGGCGGGCAGGTTATGCGAAAGCAAGGGTAAATCAGCACGTTCTGCCAGCTCTTTTGGCAGATCCAACGTTTCACCGAGAATCGCTTCCACGCTCTCTTTAAATTTCGCCGGATGCGCGGTGCCGAGGAACAAGCCATATTCGCCTGGATTCAACTGGTCACGCAGCGCACGATAAGCTACGGCAGCGTGCGGCTCCGAGGTATAGCCCAGTTCTTTTAACTCACGCATTGTCTGTTGCGTGGTTTCATCATCCACGGCTGCATAACCCAGCTCTTTCAGTTGCCAGATTTTGCGGCGGAACAACTCTTCCACACGCGGCCAGTTGTTCGGCTGACTCACGTCCATCGCGTTGGATAACGTCGCCTGAGTCGCTTTGGGTGACCACTGACCGTCGTGCAGGAAACGTGGCACGGTATCATTCACGTTGGTCGCAGCAATAAAACGTTTCACCGGCAGGCCAAGAGATTTCGCCAGCAGACCCGCCGTCAAATCGCCGAAGTTTCCGCTTGGCACCGAGACAACCAGCTGGTTGCGCGCTTCCTGCGGCAGCTGCGCAACAGCTTCAAAGTAGTAGCAAATCTGCGCCAGCAAACGGCTGATGTTAATCGAGTTAGCTGAGTTTAGCCCCAGCGCCACTTTCAGTTCTTCATCATCAAACGCCTGCTTCACCAGTGCCTGACAGGCATCGAAATCGCCGTCGATGGCAACAGTTTCAATATTGCCGCCCAATGTACAGAACAGTTTTTCTTGCAGTGGACTGATTTTGCCTCGTGGATAGAGGATAACCACTTTCACATTCGGCAAACCGTAGAAAGCATGAGCCACTGCCGCTCCGGTATCACCGGAGGTCGCGGTCAGAATGGTCACTGGCTTATCGCCCGCAATATGGGTCAGCATTTGTGCCATAAAGCGACCGCCGAAATCTTTAAATGCCAGCGTTGGCCCGTGGAACAATTCCAGACAACCGACATCGCTTTCAACATTGGCGACCGGAGCCGGGAAGGCAAACGCCGCGCGTACGCGCTCTTCCAGGATTTCCTGCGGGATTTCATCACCAATAAACGCCGAGAGGATCTTCGCACTGCGGGTGACAAAATCCAGCTTCAGCATCTCATCAATTTCAGTCAGGCTGAATTCCGGCAGGTCGTGCGGAAAAAACAGCCCCTGATTTTTGCCCAACCCCTGGGTTACGGCTTGCGCAAAGCTGACCTGCTCATTGTGATCTTTCAGATTGTAGAGTTTCATTTAGTTTTCCAGTACTCGTGCGCCCGCCGTATCCAGCCGGCAAATATGAACAAAACCTTCCTGATTTTGCAGGTAGTTATTACCCAACCAGTCGGCAACGCGCTGGGCGGTATCCGGCTTGTCACACAGAGCGAACAAAGTCGGGCCGGAGCCGGAGATACCGCTCGCTACCGCGCCGATTTCCGCGACCGCCTGCCGCGCCTGCCGGAAGCCTGGCAGTAACCGTTCACGGTAGGGTTCAGCGATAACATCTTTCATCAGCTTCGCGGCAAGCTCAGGCTGACGGGAATAGCAGGCGTGAATAAAGCCTGCCAGATGTCGCCCGTGCGCAATGCAATCCTGGCGGCGATACTGCGCCGGTAAAATAGCCCTGGCTTCTGCCGTCGAGACTTTAATCCCCGGATACGCCAGCACCCACAGCCACTCATCAAACCCTGGCACTTGCTGGCTGATGATGTCGTTTTCTTCGATCATCAACTGCATACCACCAAGAAAACACGGTGCCACGTTGTCGTAATGAATGCTGCCGGAGATACGCCCTTCCAGCTCGCCCATCAAAGCCAGCAAACGGGTGTCATTAAGCGGCTTGCCGCAGTGTTCATTCATCGCCATCAGCGCCGCGACCACTGAGCAGGCGCTGGAGCCTAAGCCCGAGCCGATTGGCATATTCTTTTCCAGAGTCATCGCCACTGGAATTTGCTTGCCAAGCTCCTGGCAAAAACGCTCCCAGCACTGATAAACGATATTTTCCCGTGGCTCTGACGGCAGCTTATCGGCAAAGCGTCCGAGGTTATTGAGACTGAATGTCTCTGCCGCCTCAACCGTGACTACATCTCCGAGCAATGCACCATCAACGGGTGTCACCGCCGCCCCGAGCACATCAAACCCGACGCTCATATTGGCACTGGAAGCCGGGGCATAAACTTTAACCATGTCAGACTCCTAACTTCCATGAGAGGGTACGTAGCAGATCGGCAAAAACACCGGCAGCTGTAACGTCATTGCCCGCACCATATCCGCGCAGCACCAACGGCAGCGGCTGATAATAGTGGCTATAGAAGGCCAGGGCGTTTTCGCCATTTTTCACTTTGAACAGCGGATCATTACCATCCACTTCGGCAATCTTCACGCGACAGACGCCATCTTCATCAATATTGCCAACATAGCGTAAAACTTTTCCTTCATCACGGGCCTTCGCCACGCGCGCGGCAAAGAGATCGTCGAGCTGTGACAGATTCGCCATAAAAGCGGTAACATCACCCTCGGCGTTAAACTCAGCAGGCAGCACAGGTTCAATTTCAATATCCGCCAGCTCCAGTTCACGTCCCGTTTCACGAGCGAGAATCAATAGTTTACGCGCCACATCCATACCAGAAAGATCATCTCGCGGGTCCGGTTCGGTATAACCCATTTCCCGCGCCAGCGTGGTCGCCTCGGAGAAACTCATGCCTTCGTCTAACTTGCCGAAGATATAAGAAAGCGAACCAGAAAGAATGCCGGAGAACTTCATCAATTCATCACCTGCATTGAGCAGATTTTGCAGGTTCTCAATAACCGGTAATCCAGCCCCAACGTTGGTGTCATAGAGGAATTTACGCCGCGATTTTTCCGCCGCATGACGCAACAGATGGTAGTAATCCATCGACGAGGTGTTAGCCTTTTTGTTCGGCGTAACAACGTGGAAACCTTCGCGCAGGAAGTCGGCATATTGATCCGCCACTGCCTGGCTGGAGGTGCAGTCAACAATGACCGGGTTCAACAGATGATATTCTTTCACGAGGCGAATTAAGCGCCCGAGATTAAACGGCTCTTTGGCTTGCGCCAGTTCTTCCTGCCAGTTTTCCAGATTAAGGCCATGTACATTGGTGAGCAGAGCCTTCGAGTTGGCAACACCACAGACACGTAAGTCGATATGTTTATTCTTCAGCCAGCTTTGCTGACGCTTCAGTTGCTCCAGCAGCGCACCGCCAACGCCACCGACGCCAATCACAAACACTTCGATAACCTGATCGGTATTGAACAGCATCTGATGAGTAACGCGCACGCCAGTGGTCGCATCATCGTTATTTACCACGACAGAGATTGAGCGTTCAGAAGATCCCTGAGCAATGGCGACAATGTTGATATTGGCGCGGGCCAGCGCGGCAAAGAATTTCGCCGAGATCCCACGCAAGGTGCGCATACCATCACCTACCACCGAGATAATGGCCAGCCGTTCCGTCACCGCCAGCGGCTCCAGTAAGCCTTCTTTCAGTTCCAGGTAGAACTCTTCCTGCATTGCCCGTTCAGCTCGCACACAGTCGCTTTGTGGAACGCAGAAACTGATACTGTATTCGGAAGATGATTGCGTAATCAGCACCACGGAAATACGGGCGCGTGACATCGCTGCAAAGACGCGCGCCGCCATGCCGACCATTCCTTTCATCCCTGGACCAGAAACGCTGAACATTGCCATGTTATTCAGATTGGAAATACCCTTGACCGGTAATTCGTCTTCATCACGGCTGGCACCAATGAGCGTACCTGGTGCTTGAGGATTTCCGGTATTTTTAATCAGGCAAGGGATCTGGAACTGGGCGATGGGGGTAATGGTGCGGGGGTGAAGAACTTTAGCGCCGAAGTAGGAAAGCTCCATCGCTTCCTGGTAGGACATCGACTTCAACAACCTCGCATCGGGCACCTGACGCGGGTCGCAGGTATAGACCCCGTCAACGTCCGTCCAAATCTCGCAACAATCGGCGCGTAAACAGGCAGCCAGCACCGCCGCGGAGTAGTCGGAACCGTTGCGTCCAAGTACCACCAGTTCGCCTTTTTCATTACCGGCGGTGAAACCTGCCATCAGCACCATGTGATCAGCCGGAATACGACTTGCCGCAATACGGCGGGTGGACTCAGCAATATCGACGGTAGATTCGAGGTAATGCCCCACTGCCAGCAGTTTTTCGACCGGATCGATAACGGTAACGTTGTGACCACGCGCTTCTAACACGCCGGCCATAATGGCGATCGACATTTTCTCGCCACGGCAAATCAGCGCAGCGTTAATGCTATCCGGGCACTGCCCTAACAAACTAATGCCATGCAGGACATGTTTTATTTGGGCAAATTCCTGGTCGACGAAAGTTTTCAATTGCGCCAGCGGGAATCCCGGCTGGGCGGCGGCGAGTCCCGTCAGAAGTTCGGCAAAAATACGTTCGGCATCGCTGATATTGGGTAAAGCATCCTGGCCGCTAATGGTTTTTTCAATCATCGCCACCAGGTGGTTGGTTATTTTGGCGGGGGCAGAGAGGACGGTGGCCACCTGCCCCTGCCTGGCATTGCTTTCCAGAATATCGGCAACCCGCAGAAAACGTTCTGCATTTGCCACTGATGTACCGCCGAACTTCAACACTCGCATGGTTGTTACCTCGTTACCTTTGGTCGAAAAAAAAGCCCGCACTGTCAGGTGCGGGCTTTTTTCTGTGTTTCCTGTACGCGTCAGCCCGCACCGTTACCTGTGGTAATGGTGATGGTGGTGGTAATGGTGGTGCTAATGCGTTTCATGGATGTTGTGTACTCTGTAATTTTTATCTGTCTGTGCGCTATGCCTATATTGGTTAAAGTATTTAGTGACCTAAGTCAATAAAATTTTAATTTACTCACGGCAGGTAACCAGTTCAGAAGCTGCTATCAGACACTCTTTTTTTAATCCACACAGAGACATATTGCCCGTTGCAGTCAGAATGAAAAGCTGAAAAATACTTACTAAGGCGTTTTTTATTTGGTGATATTTTTTTCAATATCATGCAGCAAACGGTGCAACATTGCCGTGTCTCGTTGCTCTAAAAGCCCCAGACGTTGTTGTAACCAGTCGACCAGTTTTGTGTCATCTGCCACTGCCAGAGTCGTCAGCAATGCCATGGCTCGTTCGCGTAAAGCTTGCAGTTGATGTTGGTCTGCCATTGTGTCACTTTTCGCCGGTTGTTGTATTAATGTTGCTAATTGATAGCAATAGACCATCACCGCCTGCCCCAGATTGAGCGAAGGATAATCCGCCACCATCGGCACACCAGTAAGAACGTCAGCCAACGCTAACTCTTCGTTAGTCAACCCGGAATCTTCGCGACCAAACACCAGCGCGGCATGGCTCATCCATGAAGATTTTTCCTCTAACAGCGGCACCAGTTCTACTGGCGTAGCGTAGTAATGATATTTCGCCCGACTGCGCGCAGTGGTGGCGACAGTGAAATCGACATCGTGTAACGATTCAGCTAGTGTCGGGAAAACTTTAATATTATCAATAATATCACCAGATCCATGTGCGACCCAGCGGGTGGCTGGCTCCAGGTGCGCCTGACTATCGACAATCCGCAGTTCGCTAAACCCCATCGTTTTCATTGCCCGCGCCGCTGCCCCAATATTTTCTGCTCTGGCGGGTGCGACCAGAATAATCGTTATACGCATATTGCCACTCTTCTTGATCAAATAACCGCGAACCGAGTGATCACTGTCAACTTATTACGCGGTGCGAATTTACAAACTCTTAACGTAAGTCGCAGAAAAAGCCCTTTACTTAGCTTAAAAAAGGCTAAACTATTTCCTGACTGTACTAACGGTTGAATTGTTAAAAAATGCTACATATCCTTCTGTTTACTTAGGATAATTTTATAAAAAATAAATCTCGACAATTGGATTCACCACGTTTATTAGTTGTATGATGCAACTAGTTGGATTATTAAAATAATGTGACGAAAGCTAGCATTTAGATACGATGATTTCATCAAACTGTTAACGTGCTACAATTGAACTTGATATATGTCAACGAAGCGTAGTTTTATTGGGTGTCCGGCCCCTCTTAGCCTGTTATGTTGCTGTTAAAATGGTTAGGATGACAGCCGTTTTTGACACTGTCGGGTCCTGAGGGAAAGTACCCACGACCAAGCTAATGATGTTGTTGACGTTGATGGAAAGTGCATCAAGAACGCAATTACGTACTTTAGTCATGTTACGCCGATCATGTTAATTTGCAGCATGCATCAGGCAGGTCAGGGACTTTTGTACTTCCTGTTTCGATTTAGTTGGCAATTTAGGTAGCAAACATGCAGACCCCGCACATTCTTATCGTTGAAGACGAGTTGGTAACACGCAACACGTTGAAAAGTATTTTCGAAGCGGAAGGCTATGATGTTTTCGAAGCGACAGATGGCGCGGAAATGCATCAGATCCTCTCTGAATATGACATCAACCTGGTGATCATGGATATCAATCTGCCGGGTAAGAACGGTCTTCTGTTAGCGCGTGAACTGCGCGAGCAGGCGAATGTTGCGTTGATGTTCCTGACTGGCCGTGACAACGAAGTCGATAAAATTCTCGGCCTCGAAATCGGTGCAGATGACTACATCACCAAACCGTTCAACCCGCGTGAACTGACTATTCGTGCACGCAACCTGCTGTCCCGTACCATGAATCTGGGTACTGTCAGCGAAGAACGTCGTAGCGTTGAAAGCTACAAGTTCAATGGTTGGGAACTGGACATCAACAGCCGTTCGTTGATCGGCCCTGATGGCGAGCAGTACAAGCTGCCGCGCAGCGAGTTCCGCGCCATGCTTCACTTCTGTGAAAACCCAGGCAAAATTCAGTCCCGTGCTGAACTGCTGAAGAAAATGACCGGCCGTGAGCTGAAACCGCACGACCGTACTGTAGACGTGACGATCCGCCGTATTCGTAAACATTTCGAATCTACGCCGGATACGCCGGAAATCATCGCCACCATTCACGGTGAAGGTTATCGCTTCTGCGGTGATCTGGAAGATTAATCGGCTTTACCACCGTCAAAAAAAACGGCGCTTTTTAGCGCCGTTTTTATTTTTCAACCTTATTTCCAGATACGTAATTCATCGTCCGTTGTAACTTCTTTACTGGCTTTCATTTTCGGCAGTGAAAACGCATACCAGTCGATATTACGGGTCACAAACATCATGCCGGCCAGCGCCACCACCAGCACACTGGTTCCCAACAACAGCGCGCTATCGGCAGAGTTGAGCAGTCCCCACATCACACCATCCAGCAACAACAGCGCGAGGGTAAACAACATGCTATTGCGCCAGCCTTTCAATACCGCCTGCAAATAAATACCGTTCATTAACGCCCCAATCAGACTGGCTATTATCCATGCCACGGTAAAACCGATATGTTCAGAAAGCGCCAGCAAGAGCAAATAAAACATCACCAATGAAAGCCCCACCAGCAAATATTGCATTGGGTGTAAACGTTGCGCGGTGAGCGTTTCAAAAACAAAGAACGCCATAAAAGTCAGTGCAATCAGCAGAATGGCGTACTTAGTCGCCCGGTCCGTTAATTGGTATTGATCGGCTGGCGTCGTCACTGCGACGCTAAACGCGGGGAAGTTTTCCCAGCCGGTATCATTGCCTGAAGCAAAACGCTCACCGAGATTATTAGCAAACCAGCTGCTTTGCCATTGCGCCTGAAAACCTGACTCGCTAACTTCCCGTTTGGCTGGTAGAAAATCACCTAAAAAACTGGGATGCGGCCAGTTGCTGGTTAAGGTCATTTCGCTATTACGCCCGGCAGGCACCACAGAAAGATCGCCGGTACCGCTTAAATTCAGTGCCATATTCAGCTTCAGGTTCTGCTTGCGCCAGTCCCCTTCGGGTAAAGGGATATGCACGCCCTGCCCGCCTTGCTCTAAGCCGGTGCCAGGTTCAATGGTCAGCGCCGTTCCGTTAACTTCAGGCGCTTTCACCACACCAATACCACGCGCATCCCCGACGCTAATCACAATAAATGGCTTGCCTAAGGTGATATTTGGCGCGTTGAGTTCGCTAAGACGCGAAACATCGAAATCGGCTTTTAGCGTTAAATCACTGTGCCAGACCTGACCGGTATAAATCCCTATCTTGCGTTCTTCCACGTTCTGATTGCCATCAACCATCAATGACTCAGGTAACCAAAAATGGATAAAACTTCGTTTCCGCTCCACGGTTTTATCCTCTTCCTGCACCGTATAAAGCTCGGTCACAGGAATAGCGATGAGCGGCCCAACGAGTTTTTGCGGCCCGCTGGTACTTTGGCGAATCGCATCTTCCACATCGCTACGGTAATCAGCACGTTCGACAATCACCTGCCGAATCAGCATTATCGGAATCAACAACAGCAATACTGCACCAAACAGGGTGGTCATTTTCCAGAACAGGGGGGATTTCAACATAGTCTTCTCCTTTGCAATGGCAGCAGGATACGAAGGCTATGTGGGAAGAATTTGAAGCTATGTGAAGTGACGGTGAAGTCGAAGCGAAGCCAGCACGCCACCTTCCTGCACGTTGCGCAGCGTGACTTCGCCGTTAAACAAACGGGCGACCTCACTGACGAACGCCAACCCCAGACCGCTGCTTTTTTGACCATTTGCACGAGGCAAAGAGTAAAAGCGTTCAAAAATACGTGAAAGCGCGTAGTCAGGAATACCACTACCGGTATCCAGCACCTTAAGCGTGACGTGTTCCTGATCCACTTCGGCGCTTAGCGTGATGCAACCGCTCTCGGGGGTAAAATCGATGGCGTTATCCAGTAAATTTCCCAGCGCCTGCTCCAGTAACGCCGGTTCAGCAGCAACGTTAACCTCGGTGGGCGTAACATGCAGAGTGATTTTTTTTTCTGCCAACTGCACGGTGCGCGCTTCGCTGACGCGGCGGAATAATGCCGCCACATCAACAGCAGTCAGAACGACTTCCTGACGATTCTCCAGTCTTGCCTGGCGTAGTAACGTTTCTACCAATGCCTGCATACGCACATTTTGCGTCAGAATGTTGTCAGTAAAACGAGCCACCACTTCCGGCGGCGGACCTTCGCGTAAAATTTCCGCCGCTCCACGAATCGCCGCCAGTGGGCTTTTTAGCTCATGAGTTAATGCGTAAACATACTGCTCAATATAGTTTTTCCCTTCCAGCTTCACGCGCATACTTTCCAGCGCCTGCGCGAGTTTACGCAGCTCGCTACTACCGAGATCGGGAAGAGGAACGGGCTTATTGTCAGTGACGGAATCAGCATAGCGAGTGAGCCGGGCAATGGAGCGGTTGATCCACCAAACCATGCCTGCGCCAATCACCAGTGCAATCCCCAACAAAATGGCGCTGGCCCATAAAATTCGCCGCTCGCTGCGTTTAATGACCGGAGCCATCGCCGCGTTCGGTTTGCCTACGCTCAAAACGCCAATAAGCCGCGAGCCGTCCATAATCGGCGCGGCAACATACATCACCGAACTTTCGGGATCGGCAGGATTTTGCAACGTGCTGCGCGCACCATACTGACCACGCAACGTTAGCCAGACGTCATTCCAGCGCGAATAATCCTGTCCAACGGCTTTATTTGCCGAATCGAACAATACTTTGCCCTGCGCATCGGTCATATAGACATGATATTCATTGCGCACTTTGTTAATGCCACCGATATTGGCGCGAAACGGGCGATGCTGTAGCTGATTAAACGCCTGCGCCAGTTGCCCATGCGTTGGGTCCCCAGAGAGCAAATCGGGACGCGCCAGCTCCGCCAGCAACGTTGCGGTGTCGATCAATGTCCCCTCCGTTGCTCTTCGCACGCCCGGTTTAACTTCTTTGACAAAAATGGCCAGTACGAACCAGGCTGCCACCGCCACCAGTAAAAAATAGCCCAGCAGCAACCGCATGCCGATACGCATTACAGGCCCCTCAGGCTATATCCCATGCCGCGATGAGTATTAATCGGTGAAAGATCGGGGTTGATGGCGCGCAGCTTGGCACGCAACGTTTTAATGTGGGTATCGACGGTGCGATCGTAGGTGTCCTGCGCATCTTCCCACACGCTATCCATCAGTTGCTGGCGGGACCAGACGCGGCCTGGCGACTTGAGTAACGTCTTCAGCAATAAAAACTCATACCGCGTCAGCGTTAATGGCGTGTCAAACCAGCTGATCTGCGCCGCGGGTTCATTCAATTCAAAATGTCCAATACGGATGACGGGAGACGGCGTCGAGAACTTCTTCACCCGACGCAGTAAGGTGCGCACCCTGGCGCACACTTCGCGGGGTGAAAACGGTTTAGCCACATAGTCGTCAGCGCCAATTTCCAGCCCAAGCAGGCGATCGACCTCTTCACTTCGGGCCGTCAGGAACAGTACAGGTAACGCCGGATGGAGCGCCAGTAACTGGCGGCACAATTCAAAGCCGCTAATATCCGGCAGACCAACATCGAGAATCATGACGTCGGGTACCTGCTGGCGAGCTTTATCCAGCACCGGCAAGCCTCGCTCAAAGACCTCGACGGCAAAACCTTCCTGCTGCAACATGTAGACCAGCGTGTCGGCTATCCCTTGCTCATCTTCCACTAACCAGACCGTTTCCCGTTGCATAAATCGCCTCTGTTATTGCCGCCACGGCATGACAGGAACCGCGCTAATCGCGTTTTTCGGCGAACCTTCTACAACTTTGTCGGAGTAAGCCAGATAAGCGAGCGCGTTGCGTTTGGCATCATAAAAGCGCACGACCTGTAACGACTTAAAGACCAGGGACGTGCGTTTTTTGAATACTACCTCGCCCTGAGCTTTGCCGTTTTTAATACGATCCGACAGTTCAATCGGCCCGACTTGCTGACAAGAAATGGCCGCATCGGAGGTATCTTCTGCCAGGCCCAATCCCCCTTTAATACCACCGGTTTTCGCCCGGCTCACATAACAGGTGACATTTTTCACATCGGGATCGTCAAAGGCTTCCACAACAATTTTGTGATCCGGGCCGATCATTTTAAATACGGTGTCGACCGAACCAATCTCTTCTGCATGAGCCAATGGCCCCAGCATTATCAGGCTTAAAGACAGGATCAAATGCTTGTATTTCATATTGTTACCATTTTTATCTATTACACGAGCAATTAGTTCGTCACGGTAAATAACATATTGATTAAGAACAAAATCTCAATACTTTTATTTCCGTCAAGTCCTAAAACATACTCTACTAAGAAAAAAACACTGAATGCTAAAACAGCAAAAAATGCTATTATCCAATTACCTGATGTCAGGTGCTCGTTGTTGAAAGGATGAGGATATTTTATGGATCAGGCCGGCATTATTCGCGACCTTTTAATCTGGCTGGAAGGTCATCTGGATCAGCCCCTGTCGCTCGACAATGTAGCGGCGAAAGCAGGTTATTCCAAGTGGCACTTACAGAGAATGTTTAAAGATGTCACTGGCCATGCTATTGGCGCGTATATTCGTGCTCGTCGTTTGTCGAAATCGGCGGTCGCACTACGCCTGACTGCGCGTCCGATTCTGGACATCGCGCTGCAATACCGCTTCGACTCTCAACAGACATTTACCCGCGCATTCAAGAAGCAGTTTGCCCAGACTCCTGCACTTTACCGCCGTTCTCCTGAATGGAGCGCCTTTGGTATTCGCCCGCCGCTACGCCTGGGTGAATTCACTATGCCAGAGCACAAATTTGTCACCCTGGAAGATACGCCGCTGATTGGTGTTACCCAGAGCTACTCCTGTTCGCTGGAGCAAATCTCTGATTTCCGCCATGAAATGCGTTATCAGTTCTGGCACGATTTTCTCGGCAACGCGCCGACCATTCCGCCGGTGCTCTACGGCCTGAATGAAACGCGTCCGAGTCAGGATAAAGACGACGAACAAGAAGTATTCTATACCACCGCGTTAGCCCAGGATCAGGCAGATGGCTATGTACTGACGGGGCATCCGGTGATGCTGCAGGGCGGCGAATATGTGATGTTTACCTATGAAGGTCTGGGAACCGGCGTGCAGGAGTTTATCCTGACGGTATACGGAACGTGTATGCCAATGCTCAACCTGACGCGCCGTAAAGGTCAGGATATTGAGCGATACTACCCGGCAGAAGATGCCAAAGCGGGAGATCGCCCAATTAATCTGCGCTGTGAACTGCTGATTCCGATCCGTCGTTAACGCTGCAGCTCATCTAATGCAGGGGCGTCCAGATGCGAGATGTCCCCTGCGGTTTCAACGACCCAACCAGACGCCAGCCACAGGCTTTCCTGATAATCCACGCGCGAAATAGAACAGTTACGCAGACGTAAGCGACGCTCTGCCCATGCTGGTAATCCGAGAATCGTACTCACCAGGCATCCCAGTGCAATACCGTGGCTCACCAGCAGCGGTCGGCTTCCCTGCGGTAAGTCCCGGCAAGATTCCAGTGCCGCATTGACGCGATCGCTGAGCTCCTGCATTGACTCGCCTTCAGGAATACGCCCGTCAACGGTGCCATTGACCAGCTGCCGACGCCAGTTCTCTTCTTCTTCGGTCAGAGAATCGATATGTCTTTTTTCCAGCACACCCATGTTTAATTCACGCAGGCGAGAATCAAAGATGATGTCACAGCCGCAGGCCTGGGCGATGATTTCCGCCGTACGCCGGGTGCGTCCTAAATCGCTACTGATGATATGCGTAATGCCAAGCTCTTTGGCACGGGTTGCCACCTGCATCGCCTGTTGCTCACCTTTGGCGGTCAGCGGGCTGTCAGACTGGCCCTGAATACGTCGCTCGGCGTTCCACTGCGTTTCACCGTGGCGGACTAGGTATACCTGTAACATGCTTTTTTTCCGTATACTGCTGTAACGTTAATTTTCTGAGTAATGCTGATTATGCACCAAGTTGTCTGTGCGACCACCAATCCCGCTAAAATTCAGGCCATTCTGCAGGCATTTCACGAGATCTTCGGCGAAGGATCCTGCCATATTGCATCCGTTGCCGTCGAGAGCGGTGTACCGGAACAGCCCTTTGGCAGTGAGGAAACGCGCGCTGGCGCACGAAATCGGGTAGCAAATGCCCGCCGTTTACATCCAGAGGCTGATTTTTGGGTGGCGATTGAAGCAGGCATTGATGGCGACAGCACCTTCAGTTGGGTGGTGATTGAAAACGCCAGCCAGCGCGGCGAGGCGCGTTCGGCTACTTTGCCGTTACCTGCGGTGATTTTGCAGAAAGTGCGTGAAGGCGAGGCGCTCGGTCCCGTGATGTCGCGCTATACCGGTATTGATGAGATTGGTCGTAAGGAAGGGGCGATCGGCGTGTTTACCGCCGGGAAACTCACTCGCGCCAGCGTCTATCACCAGGCGGTGATCCTGGCGCTGAGTCCGTTTCATAATGCGGTGTATCAGTGATCTTTCAGCAACACCTCTTCCAGCCACTGGCGCAGCTCAACGGGCGCGGCTTTCAGGCTGTTAGATCCACGCGTAATCGTCGCGATGCCCGCGCCGAGTTCATTTTTTAACTCACGCTGGCTCATTTCGCCGCGCAACAGCTCTTCGACAATACGCACGCGAGTCCCCAACGCTTCGCGCTCATCTGGCGTCAGCATCAGGTTTAACAACGGTAAATGGAGATCGTTCTGGTAGGCATTCTTAAGCAGGTCGACAAAACGTAACCACTCCTGGTGACGCTGTTCTGCCATCGCTGCTGAATAGGGTGATTGTTGGGCCATAATATGTCGCCATTGTTAGCGGGGGAAGCAAAATGCCTCCCCCGGTTGTACTCGCTAAAGAGTACGATAGCATATCATAAACGTGCGGATCAGTAACGACGTCCCCATTCCGTGGCGCTCATCAATGTCGGTTTATCCCCCATGAAATAGCGGTAGTAAGCGTCATAAGCCAGCACGTTCTTCACATAACCGCGCGTCTCGGAAAACGGAATACTCTCGACGAATGCCACTGCGTCGATACGCCCGGCGCTGTTGCCAAGCCAGGTTCGCACCCGCCCTGGTCCGGCGTTATAAGCTGCTGAGGAGAAAATACGGTTATTACCAAACTGCTGATAAACATATTGCAGGTAACTGGTGCCAATGTTGATGTTTGTTTCCGGATCCAGCAATTGCCCAGGGCTGCTATAACCGGGAATAGAGAACATCTTCACCGTATGGGTCGCTGTACCCGGCATAATCTGCATCAGGCCGCTGGCCCCTACCGGTGATTTCACTTTCGGATTCCAGGCGCTCTCCTGACGGGCAATCGCCATCGCATAGCTTTGCGGGATCTCCTTCCCACTGGTGTAACGTTTGAAAAGATCGTTGTAAGCCAGCGGGAATCGCTCTTCCAGATGATCCCAAAGCTTCCCGGCGATCGTTGCCTGAACGCTAAGATCCCACCATTGGTTGTTGAAAGCATACCGCGCCAGTTGAGCTTGCTCTGTTTTTGACTTGCTCTTCACCAGATTGGCCCACTCGCTACGCGCGGTGTTATCGAGATTCCAGTACATCAACTCGCGCACGCGCGCCATCTCCGGCCCCTGAGTCAGGGCGCTGTCAACATTCTGCGGCGCTTTATCAATCTTCAGCTCATACTCTTCGCCGATGCGTTGTGCTGCAACCATCGGGTAGAAACCACGCTGTTGCATGAGTTGATGCAAAATCTCTTTTGCTTCAGCTTCACGTCCGCGTTCCAGCAGTAAATCCGCCTGCCAGTAACGCCATTCATCTTTCTCTTTCGCCTCCATCGGCAAACGCGCCAGCCAGGTATTCAGGCCGCGACGATCGCCGGTGCCAAGCGCCATTCGCACACGGCGTTCAATAAGCGAAGTAGATTGCGAACGCATAATGGCGTCATCACGCCATTTCGCCTGTTCGTCGGTGACATCGTTGCCCATCAAACGCCAGGCGACGATATCGCGCAGCTCCTGAATCTGATCTTCATTAAGCTGCTGCGCCTGGGCAAGCGACGGGATCATCAGCCGTGCATTTTCAGCATCCTGCCGCGCCACACTGGCAAACGCCACCGCCGCCATTTGACGGGTAAAATCGGTCGCTCCGGTTGTACGCGCGAAGGTCAGTACCGTATTAGGATTGTTTGCCAGTGAAATGATTGCCGAAGCGATAGTCTGGTAATCGGCAGGCATCTGCCCTGCCAGCACTGTTACGAGTCCAGTGTTACCCGCTTTCATCGCCAGACGGATACGCTCTAAATACGCCAGCGGATCTTGTTTACCTGACGCACGCCAGACGCTAAATAACTTGTCACAGGCGTTAGGCTGGCTCTTGCCGGTTAGCCACAGCTCTTTCGCCCCTTGCCAGGCTTCTTCACTCTGCCCGGTGTTCCATTTCGCATAGTAGTAATTACATTGTGCTTCGGTAGTTCCGGGCTTTTCCGGGCTAAAGGCTAACAAGCCACGCCAGTCTTCACGCCGCGCCAGTTCATTGACGAAACGAGATTGCAGCGTGCGAGCGGGAGGAAGCGTGGGGTTAGCGCGAACAAAGTTAGTGACCGTCACCGCCGGTTGATTCATCAGATCATCGGTGATCTGGCGGTATTCCAGGTAGGGATAAAGCGGATAATCCTTCAGTCCAGGCATCATTTGTTCGACCACATCCATTTGTCGATTATCCCAGGCCTGCTTGATTTGGGCGTAGCGGCTACGCTGCTCATCCAGTGAGTCGGCTCGCGCCACGCTGCTGACCGTCAGCAGACAGACACCGGCAGCCAACAGCCGCCAGGTAACGTGTTTGGCTTTTTCCACAAGCGCATCCTCTAAGTGTAAATACATCAATGCAGCGTCATGCCGCGTAATAGATTTATGCTAACCAGTCATTGCCGTTTACGCCACGTTACGGACACTTTTTTACTTTTACTGCGAGGGTGATCGACCGGCTGGGATTAGGCGGGGAAAAAGGCTACACTTCGCCTTTGAAAACTCATCATCACGATAAACATAGAGGCGAAGTCCAACGTGGCTCAATTCGTTTATACCATGCATCGTGTCGGCAAAGTTGTTCCGCCGAAACGTCATATTTTGAAAAACATCTCTCTGAGTTTCTTCCCTGGGGCAAAAATTGGTGTCCTGGGTCTGAACGGCGCGGGTAAGTCTACCCTGCTGCGCATTATGGCGGGCATCGATAAAGATATCGAAGGTGAAGCACGTCCGCAACCGGATATCAAAATCGGCTATCTGCCGCAGGAACCTCAGCTCAACCCGGAACACACCGTACGTGAGTCCATTGAAGAAGCGGTTTCTGAAGTGGTTAACGCCCTGAAACGTCTGGATGAAGTGTATGCGCTGTACGCCGATCCGGATGCCGATTTTGACAAACTGGCCGCTGAACAGGGCCGTCTGGAAGAGATCATTCAGGCTCACGACGGTCACAACCTGAACGTTCAGCTGGAGCGTGCGGCGGATGCGCTGCGTCTGCCGGACTGGGACGCGAAAATCGCTAACCTCTCCGGTGGTGAGCGTCGTCGCGTGGCGTTGTGCCGCCTGCTGCTGGAAAAACCAGACATGCTGCTGCTCGACGAACCGACCAACCACCTGGATGCCGAATCCGTGGCTTGGCTGGAACGCTTCCTGCACGACTTCGAAGGCACCGTTGTGGCGATTACCCACGACCGTTACTTCCTCGATAACGTTGCGGGCTGGATCCTCGAACTGGACCGCGGTGAAGGTATTCCGTGGGAAGGTAACTACTCCTCCTGGCTGGAGCAGAAAGATCAGCGCCTGGCGCAGGAAGCTTCACAAGAAGCGGCGCGTCGTAAGTCGATCGAGAAAGAGCTGGAGTGGGTACGTCAGGGAACTAAAGGCCGCCAGTCGAAAGGTAAAGCACGTCTGGCGCGCTTTGAAGAGCTAAACAGCACCGAATATCAGAAACGTAACGAAACCAACGAACTGTTTATTCCACCAGGACCGCGTCTTGGCGATAAAGTGCTGGAAGTCAACAACCTGCGTAAATCCTATGGCGATCGTCTGCTGATTGATGACCTGAGCTTCTCGATCCCGAAAGGAGCGATCGTCGGGATCATCGGTCCGAACGGTGCGGGTAAATCGACCCTGTTCCGTATGATCTCTGGTCAGGAACAGCCGGACAGCGGCACCATCACTTTGGGTGAAACGGTGAAACTGGCATCGGTTGATCAGTTCCGTGACTCAATGGATAACAGCAAAACCGTTTGGGAAGAAGTTTCCGGCGGGCTGGATATCATGAAGATCGGCAACACCGAGATGCCAAGCCGCGCCTACGTTGGCCGCTTTAACTTTAAAGGGGTTGATCAGGGTAAACGCGTTGGCGAACTTTCCGGCGGTGAGCGCGGTCGTCTGCATCTGGCGAAGCTGCTGCAAGTTGGCGGCAACATGTTGCTGCTCGACGAACCAACCAACGACCTGGATATCGAAACCCTGCGCGCGCTGGAAAACGCCCTGCTGGAGTTCCCGGGCTGTGCGATGGTTATCTCGCACGACCGTTGGTTCCTCGACCGTATCGCCACGCACATCCTGGACTACCAGGATGAAGGTAAAGTTGAGTTCTTCGAAGGTAACTTTACCGAGTACGAAGAGTACAAAAAACGCACGCTGGGCGCAGACGCGCTGGAGCCGAAGCGTATCAAGTACAAGCGTATTGCGAAGTAATGCGTAAAATGCCGGGTGCGGCGCGCCAGCATCGCATCCGGTATTAGTTAAATGATTAGTCCCCGGAAAAGCCAGAATTTTCTTTAAGCGTATTAGCTCAGATGCGGACTGACATCTCAAATCAAGCGGGAACTCATGGTTCCCGCTTAACGTTTTATTCACCGCGCAAAATCTGGCGGAAATGGGAAACCAGCGGACGTTGGTTGGCTTTATGCCAGGCTGCCCATAATTGCGTTGAATAATTCATCCACGGCAATTCACGTAATACCACCCCTTCCGGCGCATTATGACGCAGACTATGTTGAATTAAGGCCAGACCTAATCCCGCAGCGACCAAACCTAATGCCGTGAGGGGTTCACCCGCTTCCAGGCGAATATCAGGATTAAACCCGGCGTTAACACAGGCGGCGACAAAATGATCGCGAGAATGCGCATCGTCGTTATGAATCACCGCAATCCACTGCTCATCGCCAAGTTGTGACGCGACAAGGTTTTCCTCCTGCGCCAGAGGATGATTTTGCGGTAAGGCCAACAACATTCGATCATCCAGAACCTGAATATATTCAAGATCCTGCTCGCTGTCGGTGGGCGGCGTATCGACCAGAGAAAAATCGAGACTGCGCTGGCGCAGGCCTTCAATCTGGGTAGCCGGTGGTTGGCTGTAAAGAGCGATATGCACATTCGGACGCGATACACGTAACGTACGTAGCGCCGTAGAAAGTACACCGGAATGCATGGCGTTTTCGATATAGCCAATACACAAGCCCCCATCTTCCCCCCGTCCCAGGCGTTTGCCTAACGACTCCAGGCGGTTGGCGTGTGTCAGCAACGAACGTGTTTCGGCAAGGAATGTCTGTCCATCAGCGGTCAGGCGAATGCGCTGCTGATTACGCTCAAACAGCGTCAGCCCCAGTCGTTCTTCCAGTTGTGCAATCTGGCGGCTCAGCGGTGATTGCGAGATATGTAATCGCTCGGCTGCGCGTCCCACGTGCTCTTCTTCTGCGACCACCACGAAGTACTTCAGTTGGCGTAAATCAATCATGTTAGACCTCAAAGGACTTAAGTCAGACGAATTATGTCCTATCAAGTCACAACCTCGCAAGGTATTGTGATCCACGTCACAGGGCGATAGCAAAAAAACGCCCTAACCCAAACCGAATAATTGAGGACATCTTATGAGCATCAAAAATTTACTTCCCGGCAAAATTGGCTTAGGCGGCGCACCACTCGGCAACATGTTCCGTGCCATTCCGGAAGAAGAGGCCCACGCCACCGTGAGCGAAGCCTGGAACCTGGGCGTGCGTTACTTTGATACCGCGCCGCTGTACGGCTCTGGCCTTTCTGAAATCCGCATGGGTGAAGCGCTGTCTCAGTATCCACGTGATGAATACGTTCTGAGCAGCAAAGTCGGCCGCATCATGCTGGACGAAATGGAAGATCCGGCAAAACGTGATTTCGGTGAAAAAGGTGGCCTGTTCGAACACGGCCTGAAAAACAAAATTCTGAATGACTACTCTGCTGACGCCACGCTGCGCTCGATTGAAGACAGCCTGAAACGCCTGAAAACAGATCGTCTGGATATTGTCTGGATCCACGACCCGGCGCAGGACTTCTACGGTGACAGCTGGCTGGAACAGTTCAACATAGCCCGTACCGGTGCGTTTCGTGCGCTGACGCGTTTGCGTGACGAAGGTGTGATTAAAGCCTGGGGACTGGGTGTGAATCGCGTCGAACCTTGCGAACTGACGCTGGCGCTGGACGAACCGAAGCCGGATGCGTTCCTGCTGGCGGGGCGTTATTCCCTGCTGGATCACGAACGTGCGCTGCAACGCCTGATGCCAGAAGCACTGGAACAGAACGTGGATATTGTTGTGGGCGGTCCGTACAGCTCTGGCGTACTGGCAGGCGGCGAGCACTTTGAATATCAGAAAGCTTCTGCGGCCATCCAGCAGAAAGTGGCGCAAATTAACGCCATTGCCACACGTTTCAATGTGAACGTTAAAGCAGCTGCGCTGCAGTTCGCGCTGGCAAACCCGGCCGTTGCAGCGGTTATTCCTGGCTCCAGCCGTCCTGGCCGTATGGCAGAAGATCTGGCTGCACTGAATGCGCCTGTTCCGGCTGAATTCTGGGCAGAAATGCGCCGTCAAAATCTGGTTGCGGAAAACGCTCCGCTGCCGACCCGTTAATCAACCTGGTGAGAAAACGATGAAACTGGATCTGACAGGTAAAGTCGCGGTGGTCAGCGGCTCAACCTCCGGCATTGGGCAGGGTATCGCCGCCGGACTGGCAAAAGCAGGCGCAACGGTGGTTGTCGTCGGCCGTAAACAGCGCGGCGTTGATGATGCCATGGCTGCGATTGCGGCACAAACTCCCACGGCGTCACTGCGTGGCGTGGTGGCCGATCTCAGCACCGAAGACGGCGTGGCTGCGCTGATCGCTGCAGTCCCAACGGCTGATGTGCTGGTCAATAATCTGGGCATTTTTAACGATAAAGATTTCTTTAGCGTTCCGGATGATGAGTGGATGCACTTCTATAACGTCAACGTCCTCTCCGGCGTTCGTCTGGCGCGTCACTATGCGCCAGGCATGACGGAACAGGGCTGGGGGCGGATTATCTTTGTCTCGTCCGAATCCGGCGTGGCAATTCCTGGCGACATGATCAACTACGGCGTCACCAAAGCTGCGAATCTGGCGGTCTCTCATGGTCTGGCGAAACGACTGGCGGGGACCGGTGTGACCGTCAACGCCATTCTGCCAGGGCCAACCTTTACCGATGGCCTGAAAGAGATGCTGGCGGATGCCGCTGCACAATCGGGACGCAGTGCGCGTGAACAGGCCGATGAGTTTGTTAAAACCTCACGTCCGAGCTCCATCATCCAGCGTGCGGCAGATGTGGAAGAAGTGGCGAATCTGGCGGTTTATCTCGCGTCACCGCTTTCCTCGGCAACCACAGGGGCAGCCCTGCGCGTCGATGGCGGCGTCGTCGACACCCTGACAATGTAACCCTATAAATTAAGAGAAAATTATCATGGCTAAAACAACTGTATCGATCGAAATTCCGGCTTCTGCCGACACCGTATGGCAATTGATGGGCGGCTTTGATGCGCTGCCAGACTGGCTGCCGTTCATCCCGAAAAGCGTAGTGACAGAAGGCGGTCGCGTTCGTTCGCTGACAACCTCTGACGGCGGCACTGTGGTTGAACGTCTGGAAGCGTTTGATAACCGTCAACGCAGTTATACCTATTCCATTATTCAGGCACCGTTCCCGGTGGTGGATTACCTCTCCACCATTACCGTTCATGAAACCGCCGACAGCCAGGTTTCCCGTGTGGAATGGTTCGGTGAATTCACCCCGGTGAATGTGACGAACGAAGAGGCCGAAGCGCTGTTTACCGGCATCTATCGGGATGGTCTCAAGGCGCTGAAGGACAACTTTGTTGCCTGATGCAATCGACAGGCGTCGGAACGTCCGGCGTCTGATTATTAACAAAAGCAGAATAGTCTATTGTCATTTGTATCATTTATGTTATCAGGCAGCAGGCGTATTCTCTCCCCATCGCGTTAATAAACGCCAAACAATTAAGACACTCTGGAATATAAACATGAAAACGATCATCGCAATTTTTACAGCTTCTCTTTTCTCTGTCGCGGCGTTTAACGCATCGGCGCAAAGCGTGACAGCAACCGGTACAACACTGGATTCTGCGGAAGCAGTTATTGCGCAGAAAGCGAAAGAGATGAACGCCTCTGAATACAAAATCACCAGCGCTCGCATGGGCAATACCGTCACCATGAGTGCCGAACTGTACAAATAACCGCGCAAGGGACCCATTACGTAATTTGCTAAATATGCGCTGAATGCGTTGCCATTAATAAACCGTTTTGTACTGCCACCGATGACGCGTTCCCGCGCCGGTGCGGGTGACGTTGCGATTGACATGATGGCGGACTATTACGCGCAGCGCGCTAGTGCAGGACTTATCATCAGCGAAGGTACGCAAATCAGCAGAAGCGCTGCGCATAATTTTCCACGGCACGCTGATTTACTCCGGTAAATACACCAAAGCGCGCGCCGAAGCAGACTGTCAGATTTGATTGCATTCTGGCTACGCAACCGGTCAGTTGGAGTATGAAGTTGCTCACGAATAGCCTTAGCATCCGCAATTTCGTAGTGGGTCACCCGTGCAGGTTCTTTCTAATCTCAACAGCCTCTTCCAGAGAGGTTTTCAACTCATCAAAAAAACTCATTTTATACCTCGCCTTTGAGCCGTTTCGTCACGGTTATCTCTGCTCGCCCATCATCTCCCGCACCAGCTCCACACAGCGCAGGAAACGGCTGTCGTAATCGTCCTCTTCAACCCGCACAAATTCGATATTGTTCTCTTCCAGCATCTCCACCAGCAAGTTCTGGAACTCTTTGCGATCCACCGAACTGCCGAGGCTGCGTAAACCATCCGCCACCCACGGGGTGTTGTTCTCCAGCAAGATAACCAGATCAAAACGGTATTCATCGATCAGCGCCTGCACGAACGGATGCTCCCGCCCTTCGTACTTTTTGCAGAACGCCTGGGTAGTGACAAAATCAGTGTCGATAAACGCCACTTTATTGGCATATTTCACTGCAAAATCAATGTATTGAGCGTGTCCCAGCGCGATTTTATCGTAGTCGGAATACTGCAATGCGATCTCATCACCGCCAAGGTGTGAAAAGACATAATCGCGACCATATTCCCATGCACTGGTAGTGTTGAAGATATTAGCAAGTTTGTTTACCAGGGTGGATTTACCGCTCGACTCGCCGCCAAGGATCGCCACGGTACGCACAAAGAACGGCTTCACTTCGGTGGGAATATATTCCCAGTAGCGGAACGGGTTTTCGCGGATCTGCGCACCGCTGATACTCATAAAGGTGCGTTTCGGATCGACCAGCACCGTTTCGATCCCCAGATGTTCCATATACTGTGGCGCATCGGCTTCTTCCGAGGTGTAGATCAGGTCCGGCTGGATCCCCTTTTCAGCCATAAACTTTTTGATGCCGTAGCTCCACACATCCCAGCCGTGCGGATACGGCTCCATACCCTCTTCGTTGAAAGCATGAATACGGATATTTTTCTGATATTTAAAGGTTTGCAATAACCAGCGCAGACGATCCGGCACGGTGGGCTGCTGCGACATGGCGCTGTCTTCAAACAACGCGCGGTCGCGGGTATCGTCAAAACCCATAATGATATGCAGCTCGTCAACCTGGCTACAGGCGCGCTGGATAAGGTAGATATGTCCGGTATGCAGCGGGTAGAACTTACCGAATACGACACCAATGGTTTTCTTCTGTCGGGGAAACTCAAGCCCCAAAAAACGGTGCAACGCCTCCAGCTTTTGCGCGCTGGGGCTTTTGATTTTGGCATTCAGTAACTGGCTTAAATACCCTTTGGTCATACCGCTGGCATCAGCTACCTGCTGTAGCGTGCAGCCCTGTTGCTTGATGGCAGTTTTCAGGTAATCAAATGACGACATATCTCCCTCCGTATTTCTCATTATAAGTCGTCGAACACGCTAAGCGCGTCGGAGAGTTTTTTAACGCCAAAAATCTGCATCCCTTCCGGCGCTTTTTTCGGTACGTTAGCCGCAGGAACAATCGCCCGGCGAAAACCGTGTTTCGCCGCTTCAGAGATTCGTTCCTGACCGCTGGGCACCGGGCGGATCTCCCCTGCCAGCCCGACTTCACCAAACACCACCAGATCCTGTGGCAGCGGTCTGTCACGCAGGCTGGAAACCATCGCCAGCAGTAACGCTAAGTCGGCGCTGGTTTCGGTTACCTTCACGCCGCCGACCACGTTCACAAACACATCCTGATCGGCCATTTGCAGACCACCGTGACGGTGCAAGACAGCCAGCAGGATTGCCAGACGGTTTTGCTCCAGCCCTACTGCGACGCGGCGTGGATTCGCCATCATCGAGTGATCGACCAGCGCCTGGATCTCCACCAGCAGTGGACGCGTTCCTTCCCATACCACCATCACTGAGCTACCGGAGGTCACTTCATCACCGCGGCTTAAAAAGATGGCGGAAGGGTTGCTAACTTCACGCAGCCCCTGTTCGGTCATCGCGAAGACGCCCAGCTCATTCACCGCGCCGAAGCGGTTTTTATGGCTGCGCAAGGTGCGAAAACGGGAGTCGGCATCGCCATCCAAAAGCACCGAACAGTCGATACAGTGTTCCAGCACTTTAGGGCCAGCCAGCGAGCCATCTTTGGTTACGTGCCCGACCATGACAATCGCCACGCCGCGCGTTTTGGCGAAGCGCGTCAGATAAGCCGCCGTTTCACGCACCTGCGCCACGCTACCAGGCGATGATTGTACATCCGCCATATGCATCACCTGGATCGAGTCAATTACCATCAGCTTCGGTTGCTCTTCTTCGGCAATCAGGCAGATCTGCTCGATGCTGGTTTCCGACAGCATATTAAGATTGTCAGTCGGCAGGCCAAGGCGATGAGCGCGCATTGCCACCTGTTGCAGCGACTCTTCGCCGGTGACATACAGCGTTTTCATCTGCTGCGCCAGTTTGCACAGCGTTTGCAGTAGCAACGTGGATTTCCCCGCACCAGGGTTACCGCCAATCAGAATGGCACTTCCCGGCACCACGCCGCCGCCTAATACGCGGTCGAACTCTTTAAATCCGGTGGAAAAACGCGGCAGCTCTTCAAGGCTGATGTCGGAAAGTTTCTGGACTTTTGCCACCCCGGCGCTACCGGCATAGCCGCTGAGACGCTCGTTACGCGCCACCGTTGGCGACGCTGCAAGACGCACCTCGGTGATGGTGTTCCAGGCATGACAGGCACTGCACTGCCCCTGCCAGCGCGGATAATCGGCCCCGCATTCATTACAAACAAAGGCGCGTTTTGGAGCTTTTGCCACGATGTACCTCGTTAATGCTGTGCCGCCCGCAGGATGACGGGCGGGCAATTACTTCTGATTCAGGCTGCCGGAGAGGATGCAGAATACCCCCATCAGGTCAGCGTGACGGATGGTGACTTCCGTCTTTTCATTCACTTTTGGCTTGGCATGGTAGGCAATCCCCAGCCCTGCCGCTTTGATCATCGGCAGGTCATTGGCTCCATCGCCAATCGCCACGGTCTGCGCCAGCGGGATTTCATACTCCTGCGCGAGGCGGGTCAGGGTTTTCGCTTTATATTGCGCGTCAACGATGTCGCCGATCACATTGCCGGTAAATTTACCGTCCATGATCTCCAGTTCATTGGCTACCACGGCTGTCAGGCGCAGCTTGTCGCGCAGGTATTCAGCAAAGAAAGTAAAGCCACCGGAGGCAATCGCCACTTTCCAGCCCAGCGTTTCCAGCTTGAGTACCAGCTGCGTTAAGCCTGGCATCAGCGGCAGATTTTCACGCACCTGTTGCAGAATATTGGCGTCAGCGCCTTTCAGCGTCGCCACGCGGCTGCGCAGGCTGGCGGTAAAATCGAGTTCGCCGCGCATCGCCCGTTCGGTTACTTCCGCCACCATCTCGCCCGTTCCGGCCAGTTTGGCAATTTCATCAATACATTCAATCTGGATGGCGGTGGAGTCCATGTCCATCACCAGCAAACCCGGCGTGCGCAGGTGCGGGATTTTCCCCAGCGGCGCGACATCCAGTTGCGCTTCATGGGCCAGGCGCGTAGCCCGCGCGGTGAGTGAACCTGCCAGACGAATCACCTGATAATCTTCCACGCACCAGGCGGCAACAATCACCATCGCCGCGCCCAGTTTGCTCTGGTATTGGGTCAGACGTTGTTTATCCAGCCCACGACCATACAGCAGCCAGCCGCTACGACCTGCGTGGTAATCCAGTGGCATCACTTCATCACCACTTAATGAAAGAGGCAGACCCGGCCATAAAGAGACATCTTCAGGCAGGTCGCACCAGGTAATGTTAGGCATTAAGGCTCCTGTAAAATCGTTCGAAGCAGGGAAAATAACGCATGAGGCTACCTTGTATCCATTGCTTCTGGCAACATTAAGTCTCAAATTTTCAAAGGGTGGAAGATGGCTCGCACAAAACTGAAATTCCGGCTGCATCGGGCAGTGATTGTCCTGTTCTGTCTTGCCTTGTTAGTGGCGCTGATGCAGGGAGCGTCATGGTTTAGTCAAAACCACCAGCGACAGCGTAATCCACAGCTGGAAGAACTGGCCCGCACCCTGGCGCGTCAGGTGACGCTGAACGTTGCACCGCTGATGCGTACCGACTCACCGGATGAAAAACGCATTCAGGCGATCCTCGATCAGTTAACGGATGAAAGCCGCATCCTCGACGCGGGCGTGTATGACGAACAAGGCGATCTTATCGCCCGTTCTGGCGAAAGCGTCGAAGTGCGCGACCGGTTGGCGCTCGACGGCAAAAAAGCGGGCGGCTATTTTAACCAGCAGATTGTCGAACCAATTGCCGGGAAAAACGGACCGCTCGGCTATCTGCGCCTGACGCTCGACACCCATACGCTCGCCACCGAAGCCCAACAGGTGGATAACACCACTAACATTTTACGCCTGATGTTGCTGCTCTCACTGGCAATCGGCGTAGTGCTGACCCGCACGCTGCTACAGGGTAAACGCACCCGCTGGCAGCAATCGCCCTTCCTGTTAACCGCCAGCAAACCGGTGCCGGAAGAGGAAGAAAGCGAGAAAAAAGAGTGACCCATTACTACAAGAAAGGAAATCGTTATGTCCACATTACGCCTGCTCATCTCTGACTCTTACGACCCGTGGTTTAACCTGGCGGTGGAGGAGTGTATTTTTCGCCAGATGCCCGCCACGCAGCGCGTTCTGTTTCTCTGGCGCAATGCCGACACGGTAGTGATTGGTCGCGCGCAGAACCCGTGGAAAGAGTGTAATACCCGGCGGATGGAAGAAGATAACGTCCGCCTGGCGCGGCGCAGTAGCGGTGGCGGCGCGGTGTTCCACGATCTCGGTAATACCTGCTTTACCTTTATGGCTGGCAAGCCGGAGTACGATAAAACTATCTCCACGTCGATTGTGCTTAATGCGCTGAACGCGCTCGGCGTCAGCGCCGAAGCGTCCGGCCGTAACGATCTGGTGGTGAAAACCGCCGAAGGCGACCGCAAAGTCTCAGGCTCAGCCTATCGCGAAACCAAAGATCGTGGCTTCCATCACGGCACCTTGCTACTTAATGCCGACCTTAGCCGCCTGGCAAACTATCTCAACCCGGATAAAAAGAAACTGGCGGCGAAAGGCATTACCTCGGTACGTTCCCGCGTGACCAATCTGACCGAATTGCTGCCGGGGATCACCCATGAGCAGGTTTGCGAGGCCATAACCGAGGCCTTTTTCGCCCATTATGGCGAGCGCGTGGAAGCGGAAATCATCTCCCCGGACAAAACGCCAGACTTGCCAAACTTCGCCGAAACCTTTGCCCGTCAGAGTAGCTGGGAATGGAACTTCGGTCAGGCTCCGGCATTCTCGCATCTGCTGGATGAACGCTTTACCTGGGGCGGCGTGGAACTGCATTTCGACGTTGAAAAAGGCCATATCACCCGCGCCCAGGTGTTTACCGACAGCCTCAACCCCGCGCCGCTGGAAGCCCTCGCCGGGCGACTGCAAGGCTGCCTGTACCGCGCAGATATGCTGCAACAGGAGTGCGAAGCGCTGTTGGTTGACTTCCCGGAACAGGAAAAAGAGCTACGGGAGTTGTCGGCATGGATAGCGGGGGCAGTGCGGTAGTTACCCGCCCATGCGGGCAACTTTCCCTTCGATTTGCCGGATTTTTTCCGGCATTTCTTGTGCAATGTGGCGAAATGCCTCGCTGATACGCGGATCTCCGGCGACCGTTTGCCAGAACTGCTGCGCCAGCGGGATCGCCGTTAACCATGCACTTTTACTGACGTTAAGATCAAACCTCACCTCAATGGCAGCATCACGCAACATTCCGGCGCTGTTTGGTGCATAGGCCATCGGCAGCATGTCGTAGACGGGCGTCAGCGCAAATGGTGGTTCAGATAAATAAAATGATAAATTGCCTGCGTGCATATCGCTGTTGGCGATAAGTCGCCCAAACGCCCAGATCACTTCTGTTTGCGCCACGCTCTGGTGAGTGACAAGTTGTTGCTCACACAAACGGCGCATAGCCTCCGGCCACGATCCCGGAGAAGAGATAAACTCACTCTGCACCGCCTCCAGCGACACAATGGGCAAGCGACCATCGTTACCTTTGCAGTCAAATCGTTCCGCTTCAAGGAATACCTGCCTGTTACTTGTTACAAGCACCGTTGACTCGATGGCGTGGATCCCACCGTCGCGCAGGATTTGCGCGGCAATAGATTCCGCAATAAGCAAGTCGCCCCAACGTTGGCTGACCGCGGTTTGCTGTGGCACGGTGAATTTAACCAGCACATGTTTATTGCCTGACGGCGTTTGTGCATAGCAGGTAAATTTTGGCTGCTCGCCGCCCGCAGAAGAACCCACAATTTCTCCTGCCAGTGCATCATGCGCCAGTTGTTCATAACGGGTGAGTTTTTGATCCAGATGAATTGCCGCAGGGCGTTGTGCAGTAATCCATCGCTGATAATTCCCCTCCCCGACCAGCCAGCCGCCGGTGTATTCACCGCTAAATACGGTCAGGGCGTAGAGCACATCTTCTTCCTGCCAGAGACGGATATCTTCAGTAAGATTCAGTTGCGCGGCTAACTTCCTGCCCCACGCGCGCCCCAAAAACCCCTGCGGTCGCAGATCGGTCAAATACCAGGGCAAACCATCAAACCACTGTTCGTCGCCATCTGCGCCTGTTACCAGACAACTTCCCTGCGGCCAGCACAACCGGATGTCGGCGAATTTATGCGCCTTTCCGGCATCGTCCACTCGCCATACGGGAATACGCTCAATTCCGCGATAAGGACGCAGCAGTGCATATCGCGTTGCCCGTGCTTTACCAAAGCGAATCACCCGATCTTCTCTGGCAACAAGGCGTGAGAACGTCGCCTGACTGATTGCCAGACGCTGGCGCAATTCCGGGGCAGAACGCGGCCCTTGCAATAAAAGATCGGTCAGTTCGCTCATTAATGAATAGATTCGTGAATAGATACTTGAATAGATTTATTAACACATTTCACTGAAAAGTATAGCGAAAATATTCAAGCTGGAGAGAGAAATGAATAGATAATAAAAAGCCGGAGCGGTCTCCCACTCCGGCTTAACACGACGTTCGCCTTTCAGCGAAACACAATTACTCTTTATCGCCCAGCAGAACGGATTCCAGTGCGATTTTGATCATGTCGTTGAAGGTGGTCTGACGCTCAGCGGCAGTGGTCTGCTCGTGAGTACGGATGTGGTCAGACACGGTGCAGATGGTCAGGGCTTTCGCGCCAAATTCTGCAGCGACGCCGTAGATACCAGCCGCTTCCATTTCCACGCCGAGGATGCCGTATTTTTCCATCACGTCGAACATTTCGCCGTCCGGAGAGTAGAACAGGTCAGCGGAGAACAGGTTACCAACGCGAGCATCAATGCCCAGTGCTTTAGCTGCATCTACTGCGTTACGCACCATGTCAAAGTCAGCGATAGCGGCAAAGTCATGGTCTTTAAAACGGATGCGGTTAACTTTGGAATCGGTGCAGGCACCCATACCGATAACGACGTCGCGCAGTTTTACGTGTGGCAGAACAGCGCCACAGGAGCCTACGCGGATAATTTTCTTCACGCCGAAATCGGTGATCAGTTCTTTGGTGTAGATGGAGCAGGACGGGATACCCATACCGTGACCCATTACGGAAATTTTGCGGCCTTTGTAAGTACCGGTGAAGCCCAGCATACCGCGAACGTTGTTCACTTCACGGGCATCTTCAAGGAAAGTTTCAGCAATATACTTCGCACGCAGCGGGTCGCCTGGCATCAAAACTACGTCAGCGAAATCGCCCATTTCTGCATTAATGTGTGGAGTAGCCATTGTTTTATCCTTTTTGTGACATAACAAAGGCGGAGTCAACGCTCCGCCCAAATCCATCAGAACATGGCTTTGCCATATTCCATATCAGAAGTACCAAAATATTTTGCCAGAGTCTGGCCGATATCCGCGAAGGTTTCACGGTGACCCAGTGAGCCCGGTTTTACTTTCGGGCCGTAAACCAGTACCGGAATGTGTTCACGCGTGTGGTCAGTACCGGTCCAGGTCGGATCACAGCCGTGGTCAGCGGTGAGGATCAGGATGTCGTCATCGCGCAGCAGAGACATCAGCTCCGGCAGACGGCGGTCGAACAGTTCCAGACCCGCAGCATAACCGGCGACGTCGCGACGGTGGCCCCAGGAAGAGTCGAAGTCAACGAAGTTGGTGAAGACGATGGTGTTATCACCCGCTTCTTTCATCTCTTTGATGGTGGCGTCAAACAGCGCGTCCAGGCCGGTCGCTTTCACTTTTTTGGTGATGCCGCAGTTGGCGTAGATGTCTGCAATTTTACCGACAGAAACCACCTGACCGTGTTTTTCATCAACCAGTTTCTGCAGCACGGTCGGTGCTGGCGGCTCAACAGCCAGGTCGTGACGGTTACCGGTACGCTGGAAGTTACCGGCTTTGTCGCCAATAAACGGACGAGCGATAACACGACCGATGTTGTAGCCGCCGTTGGTCAGCTCCTCACGGGCGATTTCGCACAGTTCGTAGAGTTTATCCAGACCGAAAGTTTCTTCATGGCAGGCAATCTGGAACACGGAGTCAGCGGAGGTATAGAAAATCGGCTTGCCGGTTTTCATGTGCTCTTCGCCCAGCTGATCCAGAATGACCGTACCGGAAGAGTGGCAGTTACCGAGGTAACCCGGCAGATTAGCGCGTTCGACCAGTTTATCCAGCAGCTCTTGCGGGAAGCTGTTTTCGTGATCGGAGAAGTATCCCCACTCAAACAGAACCGGGACACCGGCGATTTCCCAGTGACCAGACGGGGTATCTTTACCGGATGACATTTCGTGCGCCCATGCGTACGCGCCGATAACTTCAGCGTTGCCGTCCATTCCCGCCGGAATGAAACCGGTAGAACCTTCGTGTGCTTTCGCCAGCCCCAGACGGGTCAGATTTGGCAGATTGAGCGGGCCTTTACGACCGTTATCAGCTTCGCCTTTGGCACAAGCTTCTGCGATATGACCCAGGGTGTCAGCCCCGACGTCACCAAAGCGTTCTGCATCTTCTGTAGCGCCGATGCCGAATGAGTCCAGCACCATAATAAATGCACGTTTCATATGTTCTCCGTACTCAGTGCTTCAAATTTAAATGATCAGATCAGTATACCGTTATTCACTGATACGACGATAGACAGTTGGTGTGCTTTCCGGTGCTTTATCGGCAAGTTTAATTGCCGCTTTCACCGCTTTCGCCGCTTCCTGCCAGCTGTTTTCGTCTTTCGCGTGGATAACCGCCAGCGGACGCTGACCGTCTACCTGGTCGCCCAGACGCGCCATATCAGTAAAGCCGACGCTGTAATCGATGGTGTCAGATGCCTGACGGCGTCCGCCGCCCATTGCAACCACTGCCATCCCCAACGCACGGGTATCCATTTCACTGACAAAACCTTCGGTATCAGCATAGACTGCTTTCGTCAGCATCGCTGTCGGCAGATACTTCGCGTAGTTCTCAACGAAGTCAGTCGGGCCTTTTTGTGCCGCTACCATACGACCAAAGACTTCTGCCGCTTTACCGTTGTCCAGCACCGCCTGCAATTTCGCGCGCGCTTCGGCGTCATCTTTCGCCAGTTTGCCGGAGATCAGCATCTCCACGCACAGCGCCATCGTGACATCAAACAGACGCGGGTTACGATATTCTCCCGTCAGGAACTGCACTGCTTCACGAACCTCAACCGCGTTACCTGCACTGGAGGCCAGTACCTGATTCATATCGGTGAGCAGCGCGGTGGTGCGCACGCCCGCGCCGTTAGCTACGCCAACAATCGCTTCGGCAAGGGCTTCAGAGAGTTCGTAGGTCGGCATAAATGCACCACTACCCACTTTCACGTCCATCACCAGCGCATCCAGACCTTCCGCCAGTTTCTTCGCCAGGATCGAGGCAGTGATCAGCGGGATGGAGTCCACGGTTGCGGTAATATCACGGGTCGCGTAGAAACGTTTATCCGCCGGAGCCAGTGAGCTGGTCTGGCCGATAATCGCCACGCCGACGTCTTTAATAATTTCGCGGAAACGGTTGTCATCCGGGAAAATGTCGAAGCCAGGGATGGATTCCAGTTTGTCGAGCGTACCGCCAGTATGACCGAGGCCGCGACCGGAGATCATCGGAATATAGCCGCCGCAGGCTGCAACCATCGGCCCCAACATCAGCGAAGTGACATCGCCGACGCCGCCGGTGGAATGTTTATCAACAATCGGGCCATTCAGATGCAGGCTTTTCCAGTCGAGAACGGTTCCTGAATCTCGCATCGCCATCGTCAGCGAGACACGCTCAGGCATTGTCATATCGTGGAAGAAAATGGTCATCGCGAGGGCGGCAATCTGCCCTTCGGAGATAGTGTTGTCGCGAATGCCGTTGATAAAGAAACGAATTTCTTCATCGCTCAGCGCATGACCATCACGTTTTTTACGAATAATTTCTTGTGCGAGAAACAAGGTAACCTCCCGTGGAAAAGAGACGAGGTAATCGGGGAACCGGATGAGCATCGCTGCGTCATCCGGCAAATCAAGCCTTAGTAGCTGCTGGCGCTCTTACCGTCGCCGTGGCCCAGAGCCTTCAGCAGGCTTGCCAGCAGGCTGGAAGCGCCAAAGCGGTAGTGACGCGCATCGGCCCAGTCAGCGCCGAACAGTTCATCGGCGATGGCGAGATATTTCTGCGCATCTTCCGCAGTACGCACGCCGCCCGCCGGTTTGAAACCAACGGTTTTTTCTACGCCCATATCACGGATCACTTCCATCATGATGCGCGCGCTTTCCGGCGTCGCGTTCACTGCCACTTTACCGGTAGAGGTTTTGATGAAGTCAGCACCCGCTTTGATGGAGATTTCAGACGCTTTACGGATCAGCGCTTCGTCTTTCAGTTCTCCGGTTTCGATGATCACTTTCAGCAGTACGTTAGCCGCAGCGCAAGCCTCTTTACAGGCTTTCACTAGGTCAAAACCAACCTGCTCGTTACCCGCCATCAGCGCACGGTACGGGAACACTACGTCAACTTCATCGGCACCGTAGGCGATTGCCGCACGGGTTTCTGCCAGCGCGATGTCGATGTCATCGTTACCGTGTGGGAAGTTAGTTACCGTAGCGATACGGATTTCCGGGGTGCCCTGCTCTTTCAGCGTTTTGCGAGCAATTGGGATAAAGCGAGGATAGATACAGATAGCGGCGGTATTGCCGACCGGAGTTTTGGCCTGATGACACAGGGCGATCACTTTCTCGTCGGTGTCGTCGTCATTCAGGGTGGTCAGGTCCATCAATTTCAGTGCACGCAGGCTGCTTGCTTTCAGATCAGTCATTTCATTCTCCTGGCTTGTCGCCAATAAAATTCACCTTGCGAGTTTGTTAGTATTCTAACATCTACTCCGCAACACACTTCGATATACATCACAATTAAGGAAATCTACTTACAAGTTTGCATCACTGTAATGAGATCTGGTTCAAATAATTCACTTTCAAATGAATGCGTCAGTGGTGGCAAACGCATCAGGATCAAAGTGAACATCACGAAACTTCTTACAATGGCGCATCACCTTCGGCATAAAAGGAAAAGAAGATGCCCACTTCTCATGAAAATGCACTGCAACAACGTTGCCTGCAAATTGTCACCAGCCCAGTGCTTAGCCCGGAGCAGAAGCGCCATTTTCTGGCACTGGAAGCAGAAAACAATCTGCCTTATCCGCAGCTTCCTGCCGAAGCCCGCCGCGCGCTGGATGAGGGTGTAATCTGCGATATGTTTGAAGGTCATGCGCCGTACAAACCGCGCTATGTCTTACCCGATTACGCCCGTTTTCTGGCGAACGGTTCCGAATGGCTGGAGCTGGAAGGCGCGAAAGATCTTGATGATGCACTCTCTCTGCTGACCATTCTTTACCACCACGTACCGTCGGTCACATCGATGCCGGTCTACCTGGGGCAACTGGATGCGTTGTTGCAACCGTATGTTAGAATTCTAACACAAGACGAGATCGATATTCGAATAAAACGTTTCTGGCGTTACCTCGACAGAACCCTGCCAGACGCCTTTATGCACGCCAATATCGGCCCGTCTGATTCGCCCATCACCCGTGCAATCTTACGTGCAGATGCAGAGCTGAAGCAGGTTTCACCGAACCTGACCTTTATCTACGATCCTGAAATCACCCCTGATGACCTGCTGCTGGAAGTGGCGAAGAACATCTGTGAATGTAGCAAACCGCACATCGCCAACGGTCCGGTGCATGATAAAATTTTCACAAAAGGGGGCTACGGGATTGTGAGCTGTTACAACTCACTGCCGCTGGCGGGTGGTGGCAGCACGCTGGTACGCCTTAACCTGAAAGCCATTGCCGAGCGCAGCGAATCGCTGGATGACTTCTTTACGCGCACTCTACCGCACTACTGCCAGCAGCAGATCGCCATCATCGATGCGCGGTGTGAATTCCTCTATCAACAATCACACTTCTTTGAGAATAGCTTCCTGGTGAAAGAAGGGCTGATTAACCCTGAACGTTTTGTGCCAATGTTTGGCATGTATGGGCTGGCGGAAGCAGTTAACTTACTGTGTGAGAAAGAAGGGATTGCCGCGCGCTACGGTAAAGAAGCCGCCGCAAATGAAGTGGGTTATCGCATCAGCGCGCAACTGGCGGAGTTTGTCGCCAATACCCCCGTGAAATATGGCTGGCAAAAACGCGCCATGTTACACGCACAGTCGGGGATCAGTTCCGATATCGGCACCACGCCGGGCGCGCGTTTGCCGTATGGCGATGAGCCAGATCCGATCACCCATCTGCAAACTGTCGCCCCGCATCATGCTTATTATTATTCCGGCATCAGCGACATTCTGACGCTCGACGAAACCATCAAACGTAACCCGCAGGCGCTGGTACAGCTTTGCCTCGGTGCCTTTAAAGCCGGAATGCGTGAATTTACCGCCAATGTCAGCGGTAACGATCTGGTTCGCGTTACCGGTTATATGGTGCGTTTGTCGGATTTAGAAAAATATCGCGCCGAAGGTTCACGCACCAACACCACCTGGCTGGGCGAAGAGGCCGCACGCAACACTCGTATTCTGGAACGCCAGCCGCGCGTGATAAGCCATGAACAGCAGATGCGCTTTAGTCAGTAAGATTATCCCCTTCTCCTGCGTTGACGGGCCAGGCAGTCGTCTGGCTCTGTTTTTGCAGGGCTGCAATCTGCGCTGCAAAAACTGTCACAATCCGTGGACGATGGGACGTTGCAATGATTGCGGGGAGTGCGTGCCACAGTGTCCGCATCAGGCGTTGCAGATTGTTGACGGCAAAGTGGCGTGGAACGCTGTAGTCTGCGAGCAGTGCGATACCTGCCTGAAGATGTGTCCACAACACGCCACGCCGATGGCGCAATTGATGAGCGTGGACGAAGTGCTTCGTCATATCCGCAAAGCAGTGCTGTTTATCGAAGGGATAACGGTAAGCGGCGGCGAAGCCACGACCCAGCTGCCGTTTGTGATGGCGCTGTTTACTGCCATCAAAAACGATCCGCAATTGTGCCATCTCACCTGTCTGGTGGACAGTAACGGTATGTTGAGCGAAACCGGCTGGGAAAAATTGCTCCCGGTGTGCGACGGCGCAATGCTCGATCTCAAAGCGTGGGGGAGCGAATGTCATCAGCAATTAACCGGACGCGATAATCAGCAGATTAAGCGCAGCATCTGTTTGCTGGCAGAGCGCGGTAAGCTGGCGGAACTGCGTTTGCTGGTAATCCCTGGCCAGGTGGATTATTTGCAACACATCGAAGAACTGGCGGCGTTTATCAAGGGAGTCGGCGATGTTCCGGTACGCCTGAACGCGTTTCATGCCCACGGCGTGTATGGCGAGGCGCAAAGCTGGGCGAGCGCCACGCCGGAAGACGTTGAGCCGTTGGCTGATGCGTTACGGGAGCGCGGGGTGAGCCGCTTAATATTCCCGGCGCTGTATTTGTAACATGCCGGATACGGCCTATGGTTCGGCACAGACTTGTAGGTCTGATAAGACGCGTCAAGCGTCGCATCAGACATTGTGCGCCAACTGCCGGATGCGGCGTGAACGCCTTGTCCGGCCTACGGCACGTTAAACAACGTATACGTATTATTTAGCAACGCTTGCGCAATCTCATCCGCTGGTTCCGGACGCAACTCGCAAAGCACGTCAAACACCCGCGCGGCCTGTTCCGGGCGGTTAGGCTGCCCCTGAAAACCGTTGAGCGGCATATCCGGCGCGTCGGTTTCCAGCAACAACGATGCCAGCGGTAATTTTGCGATGACATCGCGGGTTTTACTGGCGCGTGGATAGGTGATAGTACCGCCTACGCCGATTTTGTAGCCCAGCTGTACAAACCGTTCGGCCTGTTGCAGGCTGCCGGAAAAACCATGAACCACGCCAGAGCGCGGCAAATCGTGGAGTTTAAGATGCATCGCCAGTTTGTCGTGTGTGCGCCGTGAATGCAGGATCACCGGCAGATCGTAGCGTTTCGCCAGTTTCAGTTGTTCGTCGAGTAACCACTGCTGCCTCTCAAATTGCGGATCGTCGCCAAAGAGATCCAGGCCGATCTCCCCCACCGCTACCACCTTCGCCGGATGCCTTTCCAGCGCCTGCTGTAGCTGATCAAGAGACACATCGCTATGTTTTTCCAACATACCAGGATGCAAGCCCAATGCGGCATACAGCGGTTGATATTTTTCCGCTAACGCCTGCACGCGGGCAAAATTTTCCGCCTCGGTTGACGGAACAATGATCTTGCCTACGCCCGCTTGTGCCGCGCGTTGCAGGCTGGACTCTTCATCGCCACTAAACGGCGGGAAATCAAAATGGCAGTGGGTGTCGATAAAACGGCAAATCAAGCCAGATCCTCATTGTTAAATGTCGGGTCGTTCGCCTGCGGAGCATCGCTCACTTCGGCAACCAGCGTATCGTTGGCGACTGGCGCAGGCGGAATAACGATCGATTCCGGCGTCACCACTGGCACCAGATGGCGGGTAAGCGGCGCTTTTTCAGTCAATAATTTACCGACCGTGGCGAGGAAATAACGACCGCATAAACGCCCAAGTTTATAGTCTTCACGCAGCGCCGGAATCCGACTGCCAAGCGCGATACTATGTAATGGCTTCGGCGGATAAATTTCGAATATCCGCAGCTTGCCCGGTGGTTTCTCAATAAATTGCTGAATGTCACGATAGCTGGTTTCATGATGCTGCACCAGATTGACCAGCGGCTGCAGGCTACTGTCACCCAGCCAGCGTTCCATGCGTTTGAACCACTGCGGCGTGTAGTACATTTGCGACGGCACGGTGCGGATGACGACCAAGGTTTTTGCTCCCTGCCTTGCCGCCTCTTTAACCGGAATCGCATCACTGATCCCGCCATCCAGGTAGTTAATGCCTTCCAGCGACACTCCGCTACGATAAAAGCCAGGGATCGCACTGGAGGCGCGAATCACATCCAGCCAGTTTTGTTTGGTTGGTAAAAAGTAATTCGGCGCATAGTCATCCTGACGACAGGCGCACATATAAAACGATTTGCCGCTGTCAAACAACCGCGCGGCGGTATCCATTTGCAACGGCATCTGGCTTGCGGTGGCCTCCACCAGCCAGTCGAGATCGATAAGATTTCCTCCACGGACAAAGCGCAATGGATCGAAAAATTCGCGTTTTGTGGTATAGCGCATGATGACTTTGCGCGCGTAACCGGGCTGATTGCAGATATACGCCGAGAGGTTCTGCGCCCCGGCAGATGTGCCGAGATAAAGATCGAAAGGATTAAACTGCGCGCGCATAAACTCATCCAGCACGCCAGCCGTGAAAATTCCACGCTGTCCGCCGCCTTCGCACACCAGAGCTATTCGTCCAGGCTGGAACGGCCTTAGCGACAACGGCGCAATATTACCAAGCGTTACAGGTATTCGCTGCCCCACCTCTGCCTTCCTGTTTTTGTTGTGAAAGAATGACAAAGTAACGCAATTTATTATTCGCTAAAACCGCAAAAGCCAGTCCGCTGGACTGGCTTTGGATAAAATTTTCTTAATGGTCTGAAATCTAGGGTCGTTTTCGGCCCATGAACAAACTCACCAGGAACAGAATAATCCCGACGACAAAGACAATTTTAGCTGCGCCTGCAGCGGTACCGGCCAGACCACCAAACCCAAGTGCGGCGGCGATTAACGCGATAACCAGAAATATGATGCCCCAACGAAACATAAGCGTCTCCTTTACCATAGTTAATGTCACCGCTTGATATGAGCGTGAAAATCACACAATGCGATATTTTTAGTGTGGTGCACATCGCGCCTCCCGACAAAGTTCGGGAGGACGAATTACGACGAATTACTTAGTTTTCAGATCATTTTTAACGCTTTTCACACCATCTACCGCTTTGGCGATACTTTCAGCACGGTCGCTCTGTGCCTGGGAATCGACGGTACCGGAGAGCTGAACCACGCCGTCGGTGGTTTCAACTTTCACATGACGGGAAGGGACGATATCGTCCGCCAGCAGTTTGGCTTTGATTTCACTGGTGGTGGCGGTGTCACCCGCGTAGCCCTTCACCGAGCCTTCTTTAGCGTCGCGAACGTGCAGTTTGTCGCTGACAGAGGTCACCCCTTCAACGCCTTTCGCCACTTTCACTGCCTCTTCGGCCTGAGCCTGGCTTTCAACGAAACCGCTCAGGGTCACGACTTTTTGATCGGTTTTGACAGAGATATCGGTGCTCTTAATGTTGTCATGATCCACCAGCGCCGCCTTCACTTTCGCGGTGATGGCGCTGTCATCCATGAAATTACCGACTTTATTCATAGAGCTATCGACTTTTTGCCCTGCGCTTTCATTGGTAGTCTGCGCGTTGTTTTCTGCGTAGGCAGAGCCGGTCGCGACGGCAGAGGTCAACATTACAGCCAGCAGAGTTTTCGAAATCTTCAGTCTTGTCATAGTCATCGATTTATTCCTGTATGTTTGCTCGTAATTTGAGCCTGGCAACACGAGGTTGCATTGCTGAATAGGGAGAGACTTCACCCTCTACAGAAGTCAATGGTCGCCATCACAAAAGCGATGGGTGATGAATAACGACCATTACAGCCTCTGAATCAGTTATTAATATCGGTAGAATGACAATCGACGGCTTTAGATACTGATATCTACGCATTGAACGGTATTTAACGCCGCCAGAAATGTCATTACTTTGTTAAATATAGATCACAATTTTGAAACCGCTCGGGAGATCAGCGAAAACATAAGCAAAAGTGAATGTTTTAAGAACATTCCGTAAGCGGCTAATAAGGAAGGGAAATTGACAGGGCGCAGCGGCTACCGCGCCCTGGAGGCAAGAATTAATGCTCGCGGGTCTGGTGGAACTGAACGTCCGGATAACGTTCCTGCGCCAGGCGCAGGTTGACCATGCTGGTAGCGATGTAAGCGAGGTTATCGCCGCCATCAAGCGCCAGTTGGCTTTCGTTCTTACGCTTGAACTCTTCGAATTTCTTCGCGTCCGCACATTCTACCCAGCGGGCAGTGGCAACGTTGACTGACTCATACACTGCTTCAACGTTGTATTCGCTCTTCAGACGCGCTACCACCACATCAAACTGCAGCACACCAACCGCACCAACGATCAGATCGTTGTTGGAGATCGGACGGAACACCTGCACTGCGCCCTCTTCGGAAAGCTGTACCAGCCCTTTAAGCAGCTGTTTTTGCTTCAGCGGATCTTTCAGGCGGATACGACGGAACAGTTCTGGTGCGAAGTTCGGAATACCGGTGAACTTCATCATCTCACCCTGGGTAAAGGTGTCGCCGATCTGAATGGTGCCGTGGTTGTGCAGACCAAGGATATCGCCAGGATACGCTTCTTCAACGTGCGAACGGTCACCCGCCATAAAGGTCAGCGCGTCGGAGATCACCACATCTTTCGCAGTACGCACCTGGCGCAGCTTCATGCCTTTTTCATATTTACCGGACACCACACGCATAAACGCCACGCGGTCGCGGTGTTTCGGGTCCATGTTGGCCTGAATTTTAAATACGAAGCCTGTAAATTTGTCTTCGCTCGCCTCTACGGTACGGGTATCAGTCTGACGCGGCATCGGCGCAGGGGCCCACTCCACCAGGCCATCCAGCATATGATCAACGCCGAAGTTACCCAGCGCAGTACCGAAGAATACCGGAGTGATTTCGCCCGCAAGGAACAGCTCTTTGTCGAACTCGTTAGACGCGCCTTTCACCAGTTCCAGTTCGTCACGTAGCTGCTGTGCCAGATCTTCACCAACCGCAGCGTCGAGATCCGGGTTATTCAGCCCTTTAACAATGCGGACTTCCTGAATCGTGTGGCCTTTACCGCTCTGATAGAGATAGGTTTCATCTTTATAAAGGTGGTAAACGCCTTTAAACAGCTTGCCGCAGCCAATCGGCCAGGTGATCGGTGCGCAGCCGATTTTCAGCTCGTTCTCAACTTCATCGAGCAGCTCCATCGGGTCGCGGATATCACGGTCAAGTTTGTTCATAAAGGTAAGGATCGGCGTGTCGCGCAGACGGGTAACTTCCATCAGCTTACGGGTACGATCTTCAACACCTTTTGCAGCGTCGATAACCATCAGGCAGCAGTCCACCGCCGTCAGGGTACGATAGGTATCTTCCGAGAAGTCTTCGTGCCCCGGGGTGTCGAGCAGGTTAACCAGGCAATCGTGATACGGAAACTGCATCACAGAAGTAGTAATGGAGATCCCACGCTGCTTTTCCATCTCCATCCAGTCCGACTTAGCGTGCTGGTTGGAACCACGGCCTTTTACTGTACCGGCGGTCTGAATGGCCTGTCCGAACAGCAGCACCTTCTCGGTGATGGTAGTCTTACCGGCGTCCGGGTGAGAAATAATGGCAAAAGTGCGGCGCTTCGCCACCTCTTGCAAATAAGGAGACAACGTCATAATTCTTTCTTCTTGAGTAAGCGGCATCGCGCCGCGCTTGTTGAAAACGAAAAATTGCGGCTATTTTACCCATCAACGGGGGGGAGGCAATCAGTGTTTACACAGGAGCTGCTCCAGTTCGTGCAACGAAGAAACGGTCCAGGTAGGCGCGATGCCTTCTGGTTGCTCGCGATTGTGCGCATTCAGCCAGCAGGTCGCAAGCCCGGCGTTGATGCCACCGAGAATATCGGACTCGGCAGTGTCGCCAACCATCAGCACGCGTGAACGGTCAGGATTGCCCGCCTGTTCCAGCGCATAATCGAAAATTTTCTTATTCGGTTTGGCTACGCCAACTTCTTCGGAAATCACCAACAAATCGAAATAATCACGCAGGCCCGTGCGTTCCAGACGCACTTGCTGCAAGGCGCTAAAGCCGTTGGTGATGATGCCGATTTTGGCGTTGCCGCGAATGGCATTAAGCAAGGAAACCGCACCCGGCAGCGGCGTGCAGATTTCCGCCATCGCATTAATAAAGGCGTCGTTGAGTTTACCTGGCTCGACGTTCAGCCGTTCGGCCCAGCTCTCAAAACGCCCGTGCTGAAGCTGTAATGAAGTGATCGCGCCGTTTTGATAATCTACCCACAGTGGCTTGTTAACGGCCTGATAGTCCTGAAAATCTTCAGCGGTAAAGGTGACGCTGTAATCAAGAAACATCCGCTGCAGGCCGGTGAATGAGTCAAAGGTAAACAGCGTTTCATCGGCATCAAAGAAAATCCAGTCCCACTTCATTATTCCACCTTGTCTTACATACTGATTGGCAACGCCATGATGATGGCGTCTTCGCGACCGTCCGTGGTGGGGTAGTAATTGCGGCGAATTGTCGCCTCGTTAAAGCCTAAACTTTCGTACAGGGCAATGGCGGCAGCGTTTGAGGCACGGACTTCCAGCCAGAGCGTCGCCACGCCGCGTTTTTCCAGTTCGTCGATCAGATGTTCCAGCAGCGCCCTTCCCAGTCCCTGACGCTGATAGTCAGGATCGACCGCAATATTGAACAATGTAGCTTCATCCAGCACCACTTGCGTAATCGCAAACGCCGCCATTTTGCCGTTTTGCGTTAACTGAAAGTTGAGATAACGCTCGCCCTGGTTGCTGGCAAAGGTTTTTTCACTCCACGGAAAGGCGTGGGCGCGTTGTTCAATGTGGTAAGCCGCTGGTAAATCAGTCGTTTCGAGGGAAGAAATCGTGTTCATATGTGCAAATTTGTTGCCATAACGCGGCGCGTGCCGTTGGGTTTGCCCGTAATTCGGTGAGCGCCGGTGATGCCACCTGAGCGCCTTCCAGTGATAGCGGTTCGTCAGTACCCAACCGCCAGCTGTTGCAGCGACTGCCTTGCGGCAGCATCGCGATTTTTTCTGGCGTCAGTTGCAGCACTTGATCGGGGCTGACGGTTAATGCGCGCAGAACATCGCTCACTAAAGGATCAGTCAGGGCGGGAAGATCGTTTGCCACCATCACCAGACGGACGTGTGCCGGGATCGCAATGGCAATCTCCCCCTGCAACGCGCCAGGGCGACGCAGCGACCACTGGGTAATGCCCAGTTGCTGTAACTGCCAGTCTCGTCGGGATGTCATAGCGAATCGCTCCTGTTGTCAGGGGCGCAAATATAGCAAATTCGTCGATACCGCGCCAACATATGGCTATAATCGCCGCCAGTATCAATTGAGGAGCATTCCATGTCTGCATTTACCCCGGCAAGTGAAGTCTTGCTGCGTCACAGTGATGATTTCGAACAAAGCCGTATTCTGTTTGCCGGAGACTTACAGGATGACCTGCCCGCGCGTTTAGATACCGCGGCCAGCCGTGCTCATACCCAGCAATTCCACCATTGGCAGGTGTTAAGCCGCCAGATGGGGGATAACGCCCGTTTTAGTCTGGTCGCCACGGCGGATGATGTCGCAGATTGCGATACGCTGATTTACTACTGGCCGAAGAACAAACCGGAAGCCCAGTTCCAGTTGATGAATTTACTTTCTCTGCTGCCGGTGGGCACGGATATTTTTGTCGTTGGCGAGAACCGCAGCGGCGTGCGCAGCGCCGAGCAGATGCTGGCAGATTATGCGCCGTTGAATAAAGTGGACAGCGCTCGTCGCTGTGGCCTCTATTTTGGTCGTCTGGAAAAACAGCCGGTGTTTGATGCCGATAAATTCTGGGGCGAATACAGCGTCGATGGCCTGACGGTCAAAACGCTGCCGGGCGTGTTTAGCCGCGACGGTCTGGATGTCGGTAGCCAGTTGCTGCTCTCGACGTTAACTCCGCACACGAAAGGTAAAGTGCTGGATGTCGGCTGCGGCGCGGGCGTGCTTTCGGTTGCCTTTGCGCGCCATTCACCGAAAATTCGTCTCACTCTGTGCGATGTCTCTGCGCCAGCGGTAGAAGCCAGCCGCGCAACACTTGCGGCCAACGGTGTTGAAGGTGAAGTCTTTGCCAGTAACGTCTTTTCCGAGGTGAAAGGTCGTTTTGATATGATCATCTCCAACCCGCCGTTCCACGATGGGATGCAAACCAGCCTCGATGCGGCGCAAACGCTGATTCGCGGCGCGGTGCGTCATCTTAATAGCGGCGGCGAGCTGCGAATTGTAGCGAACGCCTTCCTGCCTTATCCGGACGTGCTGGATGAGACATTTGGCTTCCACGAAGTGATCGCGCAAACCGGGCGCTTCAAGGTGTATCGCGCCATTATGACCCGCCAGGCGAAGAAAGGTTAAGTATCTGATATCTGTCGCCGCATACCGTGTCGGATGCGGCGTACACGCCTTCTCTGACCGACAAACGAATTATCCACAATCCGCTGATGGACATTTTTCCAGCAATTACACCTCCGGCGATAATTAACTATTGACGAAAAGCTGAAAACCACTAGAATGCGCCTCCGTGGTAGCAATTCTTTTTAAGAATTGATGGTATGCGAAGGTGGCGGAATTGGTAGACGCGCTAGCTTCAGGTGTTAGTGTCCTTACGGACGTGGGGGTTCAAGTCCCCCCCCTCGCACCAAACGAGGCGATATCAAAAAAAGTAAGATGACTGTGCGAAGGTGGCGGAATTGGTAGACGCGCTAGCTTCAGGTGTTAGTGTCCTTACGGACGTGGGGGTTCAAGTCCCCCCCCTCGCACCAAACGAGGCGATATCAAAAAAAGTAAGATGACTGTGCGAAGGTGGCGGAATTGGTAGACGCGCTAGCTTCAGGTGTTAGTGTCCTTACGGACGTGGGGGTTCAAGTCCCCCCCCTCGCACCAATTATCTTTACTTCCTTTCTTGTTTCTTCCCTGATTTTTCATCCCTGATTCAAATTCATTATCATCAGCATGATGCCAGCAATAAGCGCCAGGCACGATGGTAGCAAAATGTAATGCCGCAACTGTTTGTGATACAGCATCACCGGCGTCAATACTAATCCCATCAGAATGATAATCCGCCATTGATCCGGCGATAAATCCGCATACATCAGCCCTGCAATCAGCAATCCCGGCAGCAACACTCCCCAGCCACTGCCCAGCGTACGTTGCAACATGGTTTCATCTCTTTCATTGATAATGATAACCAATATCATATGATAATTTTTATCATTTGCAAGCCAGAGAAATCCCTTGCTATCGGGTAAACCTATCGCTAGGATTAGCAATCATTATCATTTAGATTACTATCCCGATTATGGCCTATCGTTCCGCACCGCTCTATGAAGATGTTATCTGGCGAACGCATCTCCAGCCGCAGGATGCTGGGCTTGCACAAGCCATACGGGCGACGATCGCCGAACATCGTGAACATTTGCTCGAGTTTATCCGCCTGGATGAACCCGCTCCGCTTAACGCCATGACGCTGGCGCAATGGTCATCAACGAATGCGCTAAGTTCTCTACTCGCGGTCTATTCCGATCATATCTATCGCAACCAACCAACGATGATCCGCGAGAACAAACCGCTGATCTCACTATGGGCGCAATGGTATATCGGCCTGATGGTGCCACCATTAATGTTGGCGCTGCTGACGCAGGAAAAAGCATTAGATGTGTCGCCGGAACATTTCCACGTTGAGTTTCACGAAACCGGACGCGCCGCCTGTTTCTGGGTCGATGTGTGTGAAGATAAAAACGCAACACTACATTCGCCGCAGCAGCGAATGGAAACGTTAATCAGTCAGGCGCTGGTTCCGGTAGTGCAGGCATTAGAAGCAACGGGAGAGATCAACGGCAAACTTATCTGGAGCAATACCGGTTATTTGATCAACTGGTATCTGACTGAGATGAAACAGCTGCTTGGCGAGGCGACGGTTGAATCGCTGCGCCATGCCCTCTTTTTTGAGAAAACGCTCACGACCGGTGAAGATAATCCACTCTGGCGTACCGTGGTACTGCGCGACGGCCTGCTGGTGCGCCGCACTTGCTGCCAGCGTTATCGCTTACCGGATGTGCAGCAATGTGGCGATTGTACGCTGAAATGAAGCACTGCCGGGGAAGTAAACCCGGCATCATGTGGATTAATAGGGATGCAACACATTACTTGCTTCGCAATGCCGCATACATAACAGAATATCTGCGGCCTCCAACAACCCTGCATCAGAACTCACGCCCAGTTTCGACATCACATTAAATTTATGTGCACGGATCGTTTTGATATTGCGTTTAAGCTGCTCGGCAATTTGTGTCATTGAGTAGCCACGCGACATAAAGCGCAATATTTCTCTCTCCGTCGGGCTTAGCGTTCGGCTTTGATTAATGTACCACTGATTGTTCAGTCGGTCGGTCGCCTGACGTACACCATTTAATGACAAAAAGAGTTCCTGATGAAAAATCTCCAGCGTTGACGCTTTACTTAATACACCGTCCAACGGTGATGGCGACAATGAACCAATCAGCCGAGCTTCAATATCATCATCCGCAATAACTAAACGCCGGGTACGCGGAAACTTAATCGCCAGTTCAGTCAGGCAAGATAATCCCTCTCTGCGCTCACTTCTCATGGCAGAAAAAGAAAAAATGACCGCCGCAAATGAGATCCGCGACATGGCATCCTGAAATGACTCCTGACTGGTATAGGTATGGAGCTTATAAGGGTTACCCGCAAACTTTCTGAATAAACTCTCAATACCGATACTGCTCATGACGCATTTTTCTATGAGTGCGACATTTCTCTTCTTAATTCGGCTGTGTTCCATTCTGCGGCATCTCCATAAACAGAAGGCAAGTTAAGTTCTCTTGCACCCTGCGCGCTATTTATCCATGCATACATTTCAGCGTTGCTGTGAATTGCCAGTCGACGCATCGCACTGTTTTTTTGGGCGCTGATAGTTTTATTACTTTTCTTAAGCAATGAAGCTATCTGGTTGATGCCCCATCCTTTACCTAATAGCCGCAGTACCTTGCGCTCTGAAAGAGTGAGAATGACGGAGCGATAGCTAAAATCATGAGTTTCAGTCATTGCCGGAGAGGTCAGCATGGCGCTGATACGCTCTGCGTGCGTATTGCCGGAACGTACGGTCTTGACCAGATTCTCAATGGGTTCAACATCAGACAATAACGTCGCCGTAGGGCACATAAGCAGTTCTACTGCCTGGGAATACCAGGAGCGTGACACCATGAAAACCCAGTGAATTTCCCGATATTGCGAGATTAAAGAATAATAATGTTCACAAACAGAACGTGGATCTTCACTTTCACCGGCTAAATCAGCAATGACTAATCCGGAACGACGTAATTGTAATAAGGTAAGGTCCTCCGCAGAGGCGCTGGATATTATTTCATATTCAGGGAAGTGAGTCCTCATGACCTCTTTTAACCCTGCTTGCATAACAGGTATTTTACTGATAACAATTCCATTTTTGCAGCATCCTGGCAACATATTTCCTCCACATCCACTGTCTAAAAATTACGATGGTTTATTCAGGATATTCATTCCTTAAATGTTTCCAGCAAATTAATAGATTAAGCGAATAAATTATCCTTAGCATTCACTTTCATATCAGCATACTCCTGCTGCACAACAACTCCACTGCATGTGTCAGAAGGTTAGCATCAAATGATAACCTGGTGAAATAGCCTGGAGACATTTAAAATATCTACATTAAGTTGTTAGAAATACTTAATGAAAAACAGAATTCTCATTCATTTAATTTATAATTAACTGATATCCCTTCCCGCAGAATGCAAAATCACACAATCAATATTTATTCAATAAAATCTGATAGTTTTAACTTGTAAAAATTAAAAAACGCGCCCAGTTATCTTTTATCCTGATTCGTAAAGGCTAAACAATAAATTCATTATAGTGATAATATTCATGTGATAATTTGTTTGCGACGAGAGATAATTCGCTTTTTATCACCGAGCTTCTCCCGATAACCAGGATTAATCAGCGCAATTTTGATCTTAACCTACCGCAAAACAACCGTGCTTCATGATACAAATGGATTCTCATTATCTGAACAATACGCAGCACGTCTATGACAAAGGGCGAGTTATGCAAACTGAGCAACAGCGAGCCGTAACACGGCTTTGTATCCAGTGTGGATTATTTCTTTTGCAACATGGTGCGGAAAGCGCGTTGGTTGATGAGCTTTCCTCACGACTGGGTCGGGCGTTGGGAATGGACAGCGTCGAAAGTTCTATCTCTTCGAACGCCATAGTGCTGACAACCATTAAAGATGGGCAATGCCTGACATCGACACGAAAAAATCACGATCGCGGCATTAATATGCATGTGGTGACTGAAGTCCAGCACATTGTGATTCTGGCGGAGCATCATCTGCTGGATTACAAAGGTGTAGAGAAACGATTTAGCCAAATTCAGCCATTACGTTACCCGAGATGGCTGGTAGCCTTAATGGTCGGCCTTTCTTGCGCCTGTTTCTGTAAACTCAATAAAGGTGGCTGGGATGGTGCCGTCATCACCTTCTTTGCCAGTACGGTCGCGATGTATATCCGCCAGCTGCTGGCACAACGTCATCTTCATCCACAGATCAACTTTTGCCTCACCGCTTTCGCCGCCACCACCATTTCCGGTTTGCTTTTGCAACTTCCCACTTTCAGCAATACACCCACTATCGCGATGGCCGCCAGCGTTCTGCTGCTGGTGCCGGGTTTTCCGTTGATTAATGCCGTCGCCGATATGTTTAAAGGCCACATCAATACCGGACTGGCACGCTGGGCGATCGCCAGTCTGCTGACACTGGCTACCTGCGTCGGCGTGGTGATGGCACTGACGATTTGGGGGCTACGCGGATGGGTGTGATCGAATTTCTGTTAGCGTTGGCGCAGGATATGATCCTCGCCGCCATTCCTGCGGTCGGCTTTGCGATGGTGTTCAACGTTCCCGTGCGGGCGTTACGCTGGTGTGCGCTGCTTGGCGCGATTGGTCATGGTTCACGAATGATCTTAATGACCAGCGGGCTGAATATTGAGTGGTCAACCTTTATGGCCTCCATGCTGGTCGGCACCATTGGTATTCAATGGTCGCGCTGGTATCTGGCGCATCCGAAAGTGTTTACCGTGGCGGCTGTTATCCCCATGTTTCCGGGCATATCGGCTTATACCGCAATGATTTCGGCGGTAAAAATCAGCCAGCTAGGTTACAGCGAACCGTTGATGATTACCCTGTTAACCAACTTTCTTACAGCTTCATCGATTGTTGGTGCGTTATCTATCGGTCTTTCCATTCCTGGATTATGGTTGTACCGCAAGCGCCCTCGCGTATAAAATTGCCTCGCTTAAGCACACGGATGAGAGACAGCCTCCTCTCCTCCGTGTGTTACTATAAAAGTTATCTCCCTTCTCGTTCATCGTTCCATATTTGAGAAACAGTATGTCTTCCAGAGTTTTAACCCCGGACGTCGTTGGTATTGACGCCCTGGTACACGATCACCAAACCGTTCTGGCAAAAGCTGAAGGCGGTGTGGTTGCCGTATTTGCTAACAATGCCCCGGCGTTTTATGCCGTCACGCCTGCACGCCTGGCTGAACTGCTGGCGCTGGAAGAAAAGCTGGCGCGTCCGGGAAGCGATGTCGCTCTGGACGATCAACTCTATCAGGAACCGCAAGCTGCTCCCGTTGCTGTACCCATGGGGAAATTCGCCATGTATCCGGACTGGCAACCCGATGCCGACTTTATCCGCCTTGCGGCGCTATGGGGCGTGGCGCTAAGAGAGCCGGTGACCACCGAAGAACTGGCCTCATTCATTGCCTACTGGCAGGCGGAAGGTAAAGTCTTTCACCATGTGCAGTGGCAACAAAAACTGGCGCGCAGCCTGCAAATCGGTCGTGCCAGCAACGGCGGACTGCCGAAACGAGATGTGAATACGGTCAGTGAACCTGACAGCCAAATTCCACCAGGATTCAGAGGGTAACGATGAAAAACGTTGGCGACCTGATGCAACGCCTGCAAAAAATGATGCCTGCCCATATCAAACCTGCTTTCAAAACGGGTGAAGAACTACTGGCCTGGCAGAAAGAACAAGGGGCGATCCGCTCCGCCGCTCTCGAACGTGAAAATCGGGCGATGAAAATGCAGCGCACCTTTAACCGCTCCGGTATTCGTCCACTGCATCAGAACTGCTCCTTTGAGAACTATCGCGTTGAGTGTGAAGGGCAAATGAATGCGTTAAGCAAAGCGCGCCAGTATGTCGAAGAGTTTGACGGCAACATCGCCAGCTTCATCTTTTCTGGTAAGCCAGGAACCGGCAAAAACCATCTGGCGGCGGCAATCTGCAACGAGCTGCTGCTACGCGGTAAATCCGTATTGATCATCACCGTGGCCGATATTATGTCGGCGATGAAAGATACCTTCAGGAATAGCGGTACCAGCGAAGAACAACTGCTTAACGATCTGAGCAATGTTGATCTGCTGGTGATCGATGAGATCGGCGTGCAAACCGAATCGAAATACGAAAAAGTGATCATCAACCAGATCGTCGATCGCCGCTCTTCTTCCAAACGCCCAACCGGGATGCTGACCAACAGTAATATGGAAGAGATGACCAAGTTGCTGGGCGAACGCGTGATGGACCGTATGCGCCTGGGTAACAGTTTGTGGGTGATCTTCAACTGGGATAGCTACCGTAGCCGGGTAACGGGTAAAGAGTATTAATCTCCGTTTCTGGCGGTATACTGCGACACAATTCCACCTTGAGTAATGATGATGAAAACTGTTAAACATCTTCTGTGCTGTGCCATTGCCGCCAGCGCATTAATTTCCACCGGGGTGCATGCTGCGTCCTGGAAAGATGCGCTCTCCAGCGCCGCCAGCGAACTTGGCAACCAAAACAGCACGACACAGGAAGGCGGTTGGTCGCTCGCGTCATTAACTAACTTGCTTAGCAGCGGGAACCAGGCCTTAAGCGCAGATAACATGAACAACGCCGCAGGCATTCTGCAATACTGCGCGAAGCAAAAGCTGGCTTCGGTAACCGATGCCGAAAACATCAAGAATCAGGTACTGGAAAAACTGGGCCTGAACAGTGAAGAGCAAAAAGAAGACACCAACTATCTGGATGGCATTCAGGGTTTGCTGAAAACTAAAGATGGTCAGCAACTCAATCTGGATAATATCGGAACGACTCCGCTGGCAGAAAAGGTGAAAACCAAAGCCTGCGATCTGGTGTTAAAGCAGGGGCTGAACTTCATTTCCTGAACCGCGAAACGCCGCGTTTTAGCTGTTACCCGGCTGACGCGGCTCTCTCCTGCCCTTTTCCCTGCTCCTGGACGGTTTTCCCCCTGTTACACGGGAAGCGACCGTAATCAAAAAAGTCTGTTTATAAACTAATTCCTAACAACATCGCATTTTTTTGACACTAGAATTGCAGCAATATGGCGACGCCATTACATTGTGCTTCTCAAAAAGCTTAAACGTTGGCTAAACGGCCCGGTTTAGTGAGGATCGCCCGTTGTCAGAACTACTCTCTTTCGCCCTTTTTCTCGCCTCTGTGCTGATTTACGCATGGAAAGCGGGACGTAACACCTGGTGGTTTGCAGCCACGTTAACGGTGCTGGGGCTATTTGTCGTTTTAAATATCACCCTGTTTGCCAGCGACTATTTTACAGGCGATGGTATTAACGACGCGGTTCTCTATACCTTAACCAACAGCCTGACCGGTGCTGGCGTCAGCAAATACATTCTTCCGGGTATCGGCATTGTGCTGGGGCTGACAGCGGTGTTCGGTGCGCTGGGCTGGATCCTGCGCCGTCGTCGCCATCATCCGCACCATTTTGGTTACAGCCTGCTGGCACTCTTACTGGCGCTGGGCTCAGTGGATGCCAGCCCGGCATTTCGTCAGATAACGGAACTGGTGAAATCCCAGTCACGCGACGGCGACCCGGACTTTGCGGCTTATTATAAAGAGCCGTCGAAAACTATCCCTGACCCGAAACTCAACCTGGTTTATATCTACGGCGAAAGTCTCGAGCGGACCTATTTTGATAACGAGGCTTTCCCGGATCTCACGCCTGAACTGGGCGCGTTGAAAAATGAAGGCCTGGATTTCAGCCACACGCAGCAGCTGCCGGGAACAGATTACACGATTGCGGGCATGGTGGCTTCTCAGTGTGGCATTCCGCTTTTTGCCCCCTTTGAAGGCAACGCCTCCGCTTCTGTCTCCAGCTTCTTCCCGCAGAACATCTGTCTGGGCGATATCCTGAAAAACTCGGGTTATCAGAACTATTTCGTGCAGGGCGCGAATCTGCGTTTTGCCGGTAAAGATGTGTTCCTGAAGTCGCATGGCTTCGACCACTTATACGGCTCAGAAGAGCTGAAAAGCGTGGTGGCCGACCCGCACTATCGCAACGACTGGGGATTCTACGACGATACCGTTCTCGATGAAGCGTGGAAAAAGTTTGAAGAGCTTTCCCGCTCAGGTCAGCGATTCTCACTGTTTACCCTGACAGTCGATACCCATCACCCGGATGGTTTTATCTCGCGTACCTGTAACCGCAAAAAATATGATTTTGACGGTAAGCCGAATCAGTCATTCAGCGCGGTAAGTTGCAGCCAGGAGAATATCGCGACGTTTATCAACAAAATCAAAGCGTCACCGTGGTTTAAAGATACTGTTATCGTCGTCTCTTCTGACCATTTAGCGATGAACAACACGGCGTGGAAATACCTTAATAAGCAGGATCGCAATAACCTGTTTTTTGTCATCCGTGGCGACAAGCCGCAGCAAGAGACGCTGGCAGTGAAGCGTAACACGATGGATAACGGCGCGACGGTGCTGGACATTCTCGGTGGCGATAACTATCTCGGACTTGGTCGTAGCAGTTTATCCGGGCAGTCGATGTCGGAAATCTTCCTCAATATCAAAGAGAAAACATTGGCGTGGAAGCCGGATATCATCCGCCTGTGGAAATTCCCTAAAGAGATGAAAGAGTTCACCATCGACCAGCAGAAAAACATGATTGCCTTCTCGGGTAGCCATTTCCGTTTGCCGCTGCTGTTGCGGGTTTCAGACAAGCGCGTAGAACCGCTGCCGGAAAGTGAATACTCAGCACCGCTGCGTTTCCAGCTGGCCGATTTCGCTCCACGCGACAATTTCGTCTGGGTTGACCGTTGCTATAAGATGGCACAACTCTGGGCTCCGGAACTGGCACTTTCCACCGACTGGTGTGTCTCGCAAGGGCAGCTTGGCGGTCAGCAAATTGTCCAGCATGTTGATAAAACAACATGGAAGGGCAAAACGGCATTTAAAGATACGGTCATCGACATGGCGCGTTACAAAGGCAATGTCGATACGCTGAAGATTGTTGATAACGATATTCGCTACAAAGCCGACAGTTTCATCTTTAACGTCGCCGGTGCGCCAGAAGAGGTGAAACAGTTTAGCGGGATTTCCCGTCCGGAGTCGTGGGGCCGCTGGTCCAACGCGCAACTGGGCGACGAAGTAAAAATCGAGTACAAGCATCCGCTGCCGAAGAAATTTGACCTGGTGATTACCGCCAAAGCATACGGCAATAACGCCAGCCGTCCTATTCCGGTACGCGTAGGCAATGAAGAACAAACTCTTGTGCTGGGCAATGAAGTGACCACCACCACGCTGCATTTCGATAACCCAACCGATGCCGACACGCTGGTAATTGTGCCGCCGGAACCTGTCTCAACCAACGAAGGGAATATCCTCGGACACTCGCCGCGTAAGCTCGGGATCGGCATGGTGGAAATTAAAGTGGTAGAACGTGAAGGTTAATTCCTGACTGATGTGTAGGTCGCATAAGGTGCGACCTACACGCCTTCTCCGGCTTACAACACACTATTAAGAAACAAAAAAAACAGCGCCCAACACTTCCCCGGACGCTGCATGGCAACTTTAATAATCTCGCCTTATCAGAAAGTAATTACACCCTTAATCAACTCACGATTGTTAATCACATCACGCTCGTAGGTTTCTGCCAGCGTGGCGAACGGGTAGCGATGGGTTAACATCATGTCGGCAGTGATTTTCCCTTCCGCCATCAGTCGACCGACTTTAGCGAAATCTTCCGGCGTGGCGTTGCGGCTACCCATCATCGTCGTTTCTTTTTTATGGAATTCTGGATCGGAGAACTGCAACTCACCTTTAAACAGACCGACAAATACCACCGTGCCGCCGTGACGAATCAGATTCACGGTGTTATTCATCGCATGTTGATTACCTGTCGCGTCGATCACTTTCTGCGCCAGCGAACCACCAAACTGCGCCCGCAGCTGCGCGTCAAAATCTTCGGCTGACGGGTCCAGCACGGGCAACTCCAGACGCGTTGCCACATGTTCACGGCGCGCCGGACTGGTATCCGCCACCACTACCTGTGCGCCATCGGCTTTAGCGATTGCCGCCGCGCCCAGACCGATTGGCCCCGCCCCGACCACCAGCACCTGCTCGCCGGGAGCCATGGCTGCGCGACGCACCGCATGAGCGCTAATAGCGAAAGGTTCAATCAATGCTGCCGCCTGCGGGTCAATACCGTCTGCGGGCAAAATGTTCGCCACCGGCACGCTCAAATACTCACTAAAACCGCCATCCTGATGCACGCCAATGACTGAAATTTTTTCACAGCAATTGGTACGCCCGCTTTTACACGCCGGGCATTGCTGACAGGCAACATAAGGGATCACCGCTACTTGCTGTCCATTTTTAAGATTTGCAATATTTTTACCCAGCCCAACAATCTCCCCACATATTTCATGGCCTAAAACCCGTGGATAACTAAAAAATGGTTGATTTCCACCCCAGGCATGAATATCGGTACCGCAAATCCCGACAGACTTAATTTTTATTAATGCTTCATTGTCACCCGGAATAGGTATCTCGCGTTGTTTCCAGACTAATTCTTTCGGCTGCTGGCAAATTAAAACATTCATCGTAGACATGATTCGGCTCTCCATTTTTTGTTGCCTTAGATATCAATGAAAATGAAAAATGGCAGCGGAACGGAAAATCTGTTTTGTGAAAACACACGCATAAAAATGTTTTAAATCGGGTTTTAATGGACTCACAAGGAGGAAAATATGAGTCGTTCACAAAATTTACGCCACAATGTGATTAACCAGGTCATTGATGATATGGCGCGGGGTCATATCCCTTCCCCACTTCCATCGCAAAGTGCGTTGGCGGAAATGTACAACATCAGCCGCACTACAGTGCGTCATATTCTCAGCCACTTACGCGAATGCGGCGTCTTAACGCAGGTTGGAAACGACTATGTTATTGCGCGTAAACCTGACCATGATGACGGTTTCGCCTGTACTACCGCTTCAATGAGTGAACAAAACAAAGTGTTTGAGCAGGCTTTTTTCACGATGATAAACCAGCGTCAGTTACGCCCTGGGGAAACTTTTTCTGAACTGCAACTGGCTCGGGCCGCGGGTGTCAGCCCGGTTGTAGTAAGAGAATATCTTTTAAAATTCGGCCGTTATAATCTTATTCAAAGCGAAAAGCGCGGCCAGTGGAGCATGAAGCAATTCGATCAATCCTACGCTGAGCAGCTGTTTGAGCTACGCGAAATGCTCGAAACTCATTCACTTCAGCACTTTCTCAACCTGCCTGATCATGATCCCCGCTGGCTGCAGGCGAAAACCATGCTCGAACGTCATCGGCTACTGCGTGACAACATCGGCAATAGCTTTCGCATGTTCTCGCAACTTGACAGAGATTTTCACTCCTTACTGCTTTCAGCTGCCGACAATATCTTTTTTGATCAATCGCTTGAGATCATCTCAGTCATCTTTCATTTTCACTATCAATGGGACGAAAGCGATCTTAAACAGCGCAATATCATTGCCGTCGATGAGCATATGACCATTCTCAGCGCTCTGATTTGCCGCAGTGACCTTGATGCCACCCTTGCGCTCCGTAACCATTTGAATTCAGCTAAACAATCAATGATTCGATCCATTAATGAGAACACGCGTTATGCTCATTAAGTACGGATTAAAAACAGCAAACTATTAGCGGGTGCACGGTTTTATCAAAAGATAAATACCGGGAAATTCCCGCTTACCTATGCTCACAATCAGTCGACTAAAAATGTTTTTGTGAGCGGTAGTAAAGTCCTAAAACTTTAACCTGCCGTTAATGTCAACCTTGCGTAATGCACAATTACGTAAACAATTAAAATTATAAATACAGGAGTCCGGCGTGGAAAAAGAAAATATCACCCTCGATCCGCGTTCTTCATTTACTCCATCTTCGTCGGCAGATATTCCCGTGCCACCAGATGGATTAGTTCAACGCAGTACCCGAATTAAACGCATTCAAACCACCGCCATGTTGTTATTATTTTTTGCGGCGGTAATCAATTATCTCGACCGCAGTTCGCTGTCGGTAGCAAATTTAACGATTCGTGAAGAATTGGGATTAAGTGCCACCGAAATCGGCGCTTTGCTCTCCGTGTTTTCACTCGCTTACGGGATTGCGCAACTTCCTTGCGGCCCACTATTGGATCGTAAAGGCCCACGCCTGATGCTGGGACTGGGGATGTTCTTCTGGTCACTGTTCCAGGCCATGTCTGGCATGGTGCACAGCTTTACGCAGTTCGTGTTGGTGCGTATCGGTATGGGGATTGGTGAAGCGCCGATGAACCCATGCGGTGTAAAAGTCATTAACGACTGGTTCAACATCAAAGAGCGCGGACGCCCGATGGGCTTCTTCAACGCAGCTTCTACCATTGGCGTTGCCGTAAGCCCACCGATTCTGGCGGCGATGATGCTGGTGATGGGCTGGCGCGGGATGTTTATTACCATTGGTGTACTGGGGATTTTTCTCGCCATCGGCTGGTATATGCTCTATCGCAACCGCGAGCACGTAGAACTGACTGCCGTTGAACAAGCTTATCTCAATGCAGGTAGCGTCAATGCCCGCCGAGATCCGCTCAGTTTTGCCGAATGGCGCAGCCTGTTCCGTAACCGCACAATGTGGGGAATGATGCTCGGATTCAGTGGCATCAACTACACTGCGTGGCTGTATCTGGCCTGGCTTCCTGGTTACCTGCAAACAGCCTATAACCTGGATTTAAAAAGCACAGGATTGATGGCGGCTATCCCTTTCCTGTTTGGGGCTGCCGGGATGCTGGTCAACGGTTACGTTACCGACTGGCTGGTCAAAGGGGGAATGGCTCCGATTAAAAGCCGTAAGATCTGCATTATTGCCGGGATGTTCTGTTCTGCCGCCTTTACGCTGGTCGTACCGCAAGCGACAACATCCATGACAGCGGTTCTGCTGATTGGCATGGCACTGTTTTGTATTCACTTTGCCGGAACATCCTGCTGGGGCTTGATCCACGTCGCAGTTGCTTCTCGCATGACGGCGTCGGTGGGCAGTATCCAGAACTTTGCCAGCTTCATCTGCGCCTCTTTCGCGCCGATCATTACTGGTTTTATTGTTGATACCACCCACTCATTCCGTCTGGCACTAATCATCTGCGGTTGCGTCACCGCAGCGGGGGCACTGGCGTACATCTTCCTGGTTCGTCAGCCGATCAACGACCCGCGTAAAGATTAAACTCCCTATGCCCGATAACATTTTGCTTATCGGGCATTTTTATGGCGATTAAAACGTTTCCCAGTTCTCGCCGCTATCTGCCACGGCCATTTTACGCGGCGTAGCTGGCGTCACGGTTTTTACTACAGCCGATGTTTCACGCTGCTGTTGCTGCTGTTGCTGAATCCGGAACACTGCCACAGCTTCGGTCAGGCGACTGGCCTGCTCTTCCAGCGCGGCAGCGGCGGCGGCAGATTCTTCCACCAGCGCGGCGTTCTGTTGAGTTACCCGGTCCATCTCAGCAACCGCTAATCCAACCTGATCGATACCACGGCTCTGCTCATCAGAAGCAGAAGCAATTTCGCCCATAATGTCCGTCACGCGGGTCACGGCACTGACAATCTCCGCCATTGTTTCCCCGGCGCTTTCGACCAGCGTAGAGCCAACATCCACTTTCCCCACCGAGTCTTCAATCAGGCTTTTAATTTCACGAGCCGCCTGGGCGCTGCGCTGGGCCAGATTACGCACTTCTCCCGCGACCACCGCAAAACCGCGCCCTTGCTCACCCGCACGCGCAGCCTCAACCGCCGCGTTCAAAGCCAGAATATTGGTCTGGAAGGCAATGCCGTCAATTACGCTGATAATATCGGCGATTTTCTGCGAACTGGTGGAGATATCGCGCATGGTCTGTACTACGTTATCCACCACTTTGCCGCCGCGTTGCGCCGTTTCAGAAGCACTTAACGCCAGATGGCTGGCCTGACGCGCATTCTCGGCGTTCTGTTTCACCGTTGCGGTCAGTTGCTCCATGCTGGCTGCCGTCTCTTCCAGCGAAGCGGCCTGTTGCTCGGTGCGCGAAGAGAGATCGTTATTGCCGGTGGCGATTTCGCTGGCACCGCTATAGATGGCATTGGCCCCGTTGCGCACATCACCGACGGTTCGCATCAGCTCTCCCTGCATATGGCGCAAACTCTCTGCCAGTTGCCCCATCTCATTAGAGCCATCCACCTCAATCGGTTTCACCAGATCGCCGCCTGCAATATGACGAATGCTGTCAATCAGGCGATTCATTGGCGCTACCAACGAGGCTTTAATACCGAACCAGACGGCGAAGATGACTGCCAGTACGACGATCATCACGCCCACCAGGATCCACATCGCCTGGCTGTAGGAGGCATTATTATCGCTGACGGCGATATCATAGAGCCGATCGTTTTGCTCCATGTAAGCCACATACTGCTTCTCGAAACCGTCCTGATATCCCTGGGTTGGCTGATCAAAGAACTCGTTGATTTTGCCTGCACCTAACAGTTGGATCAGCTCCGCCAGCGCATTGTGATAAATATCGTAATTACGTTTGATCTCTGCCGCTGCGGCGGTGCTCTGACGCGGGTCACGCGGCAACGCTTCGTAATCCGCCCAGTTTTTTTCCGCCTGTTTCAGCGAAATACTGGCACTCTGCATCAGCTCAGCAACGGTTGAACCGCTACCAATATTATTCTGATCCATCATGTAGCGGATACCCGCGCGGTTGAGGGTGTTACGCGTCTGCAACAACGCGACCCAGCTGCCATTCAGCGTGGATTGCTGCTGGCGAATGGTTTGTAAAACAGTGAAATTTTCTTTGTCATTCTTTAAGGCATTAAAGAACAGACCGCCTGATGTCAGTTGTAAAAGGCCAAAAACGGCCAAAACCAGCAGTAAGCTGGTCACAATTTTGATACGTTTTAACATGGTTTCTCTTTCCTGTGGACCGATGCAAGATTTTCGGCCTGGAAAGGAAAAACTTTATGAAAAGGTGTAACCCGCCATCCATGGAAAAACCAGGCGCTGGTTATCAGATATTAAAAAGTTATTCATTATCGCCCGGGATGTCTTCTTGTCGGGAATTACCCAGAGCAATAAATTCCTCTAACAGATGGGTTAACTGTTGCATTTTCTCGGCAGTAAACTGAGCTTCAATCTGCCGATAGGCCTCTTCAATCTGTGTCTGAGCGCGGTTATACAGCGCCTGCCCCTCTTTGGTCAGCGAGATATAGAGCTTCCGCTGATCATTGATCGGCTTTAATCGCAACACTAAACCGTCGCGTTCCATCCGCGTGAGGATCCCGGTCAGGCTTGGGCGCAAAATGCAGGCGCGATACGCCAGATCGTGAAAATCCATTGATGGGCTTTCCGCCAGAATACGCACGATGCGCCACTGTTGCTCAGTCAAATTATGCCGTTTAACGATTGGGCGAAAATAACTCATCGCCGCTTCTCGCGCCTGGAGCAACGCAATGGTTAGTGAGTCGTGCATTATCTTTCCCCTGAAAAATTCAAAATCATTAATATAGAAACAGTTAATCATCACGTTACCGGGACTGAGCTATCCCCGCAATTCCTCATTTTATCAAAATTGAGCATACTTTATTAACTTACTGATATTTAGTATTTTATTACCTGCAAATGTAAATAGTTTGTTAATTAGATCACATTTACATCACTTACTTTTGCCAAACTACGCAATCGGGAATAAAAGTAATCATTAACATATTAATGATTAAGATGATCGAATCCGAGGAGTGGTAATGAAAGGCACTATCTTCGCCGTAGCGTTGAACCATCGCAGCCAGCTTGATGCATGGCAGGAAGCGTTCCAGCAATCCCCCTACAAAACCCCGCCTAAAACTGCGGTCTGGTTTATTAAACCGCGCAATACGGTGATTGGTTGCGGTGAACGGATTCCCTTTCCACAGGGTGAAAAGGTACTGAGCGGTGCGACTGTTGCGTTGATGGTGGGGAAAACGGCGACGAAAGTACGTGAAGAAGATGCGGCAGAGTACATCGCCGGATATGCGCTGGCTAACGACGTCAGCCTGCCGGAAGAGAGCTTTTACCGCCCGGCAATCAAAGCAAAATGTCGTGATGGATTCTGCCCCATTGGCGAAACCGTGGCTCTCAGCAATGTCGATAATCTGACTATCTATACCGAGATCAACGGGCGTCCTGCCGATCACTGGAATACCGCCGATTTACAACGTAACGCCGCACAGTTGCTGAGCGCCCTGAGCGAATTTGCCACGCTGAATCCAGGCGATGCCATTCTGCTCGGCACGCCACAGGCGCGCGTGGAAATACAGCCAGGCGATCGCGTGCGTGTTCTCGCAGAAGGTTTCCCGCCACTGGAAAATCCGGTAGTGGACGAACGTGAAGTGACCACGCGCAAGAGCTTCCCAACGCAGCCACACCCGCACGGCACGCTGTTTGCCCTCGGCCTGAACTACGCCGACCACGCCAGCGAACTGGAATTTAAGCCACCGGAAGAACCGCTGGTGTTCCTGAAAGCGCCGAATACCCTCACTGGCGATAACCAGACCTCCGTGCGCCCGAACAATATTGAATACATGCACTACGAAGCGGAGCTGGTGGTAGTTATTGGCAAGCAGGCGCGTAACGTCAGCGAAGCCGATGCCATGGATTATGTCGCGGGCTACACCGTGTGTAACGACTACGCCATTCGCGACTATCTGGAAAACTACTACCGCCCTAACCTGCGGGTAAAAAGCCGCGACGGACTGACGCCGATGCTTTCAACCATCGTGCCGAAAGAGGCGATCCCGGCCCCGCATAATCTGACCCTTCGCACCTTCGTCAACGGCGAGTTACGCCAGCAAGGCACCACCGCCGATCTGATCTTCAGCGTGCCCTTCCTGATCGCCTACTTAAGCGAATTTATGACCCTGAATCCGGGCGACATGATCGCCACCGGCACACCAAAAGGCTTATCTGACGTGGTGCCTGGCGATGAAGTAGTGGTGGAAGTAGAAGGCGTGGGCCGCCTGGTGAACCGAATTGTGAGTGAGGAAACAGCGAAATGAAAAAAGTAAATCATTGGATCAACGGCAAAAATGTTGCAGGTAACGACTACTTCCAGACCACCAATCCGGCAACGGGTGAAGTGCTGGCAGATGTGGCCTCCGGCGGTGAAGCGGAGATCAATCAGGCGGTAGCGGCAGCGAAAGAGGCGTTCCCGAAATGGGCCAATCTGCCGATGAAAGAGCGTGCGCGCCTGATGCGCCGTCTGGGCGATCTGATCGACCAGAACGTGCCTGAGATCGCCGCGATGGAAACCGCGGACACGGGCCTGCCGATCCATCAGACCAAAAATGTATTGATCCCACGCGCTTCTCACAACTTTGAATTTTTCGCGGAAGTCTGCCAGCAGATGAACGGCAAGACCTATCCGGTTGACGACAAGATGCTCAACTACACGCTGGTGCAACCGGTAGGCGTTTGTGCGCTGGTATCGCCGTGGAACGTGCCGTTTATGACCGCCACATGGAAGGTCGCGCCGTGTCTGGCGCTGGGCAATACCGCGGTGTTGAAAATGTCGGAACTCTCCCCGCTGACCGCTGACCGCCTGGGTGAGCTGGCGCTGGAAGCCGGTATTCCGGCGGGCGTGCTGAACGTGGTACAGGGCTACGGCGCAACCGCAGGCGATGCGCTGGTTCGTCATCATGACGTACGTGCCGTGTCGTTCACCGGCGGTACGGCCACCGGGCGCAACATCATGAAAAACGCCGGGCTGAAAAAATACTCCATGGAACTGGGCGGTAAATCGCCGGTGCTGATTTTTGAAGATGCCGATATTGAACGCGCGCTGGACGCTGCCCTGTTCACCATCTTCTCGATCAACGGCGAGCGCTGCACCGCCGGTTCGCGCATCTTTATTCAGCAAAGCATCTACCCGGAATTCGTTAAACGCTTTGCCGAACGCGCCAACCGTCTGCGCGTGGGCGATCCGAACGATCCGAATACCCAGGTTGGGGCGCTTATCAGCCAGCAACACTGGGAAAAAGTCTCCGGCTATATTCGTCTCGGCATTGAAGAAGGCGCAACCCTGCTGGCGGGCGGTCCGGATAAACCGTCCGACCTGCCTGCGCACCTGAAAGGCGGCAACTTCCTGCGCCCAACCGTGCTGGCAGACGTTGATAACCGTATGCGAGTCGCCCAGGAAGAGATTTTCGGGCCGGTCGCCTGCCTGCTGCCGTTTAAAGACGAAGCCGAAGGCTTACGTCTGGCAAACGACGTGGAGTACGGCCTCGCGTCGTACATCTGGACACAGGATGTCAGCAAAGTGTTACGCCTGGCGCGTGGCATTGAAGCTGGCATGGTGTTCGTCAACACCCAGAACGTGCGTGACCTGCGCCAGCCATTTGGCGGCGTAAAAGCCTCCGGCACCGGGCGTGAAGGCGGTGAGTACAGCTTCGAAGTGTTCGCGGAAATGAAGAACGTCTGCATTTCCATGGGCGACCATCCAATTCCGAAATGGGGAGTCTGATATGGGTAAGTTAGCGTTAGCCGCCAAGATCACGCACGTACCGTCGATGTATCTCTCTGAACTGCCAGGGAAAAACCACGGTTGCCGCCAGGGCGCGATCGACGGGCATAAAGAGATCAGCAAGCGTTGCCGGGAAATGGGCGTCGATACCATTATCGTTTTCGATACTCACTGGCTGGTCAACAGTGCTTATCACATCAACTGTGCAGACCATTTTGAAGGCGTCTACACCAGTAACGAGCTGCCGCATTTTATTCGTGACATGACCTACAACTACGAGGGCAACCCGGAGTTGGGGCAGCTAATTGCCGATGAAGCCTTAAAGCTCGGCGTGCGGGCAAAAGCGCACAACATTCCCAGCCTGAAACTGGAATACGGCACGCTGGTGCCAATGCGCTACATGAATGAAGACAAGCACTTCAAAGTGGTCTCCATCTCCGCATTCTGTACCGTTCATGATTTTGCCGACAGCCGCAAGCTGGGCGAAGCGATTCTGAAAGCGATCGAACAGTACGACGGCACCGTGGCGGTCCTTGCCAGCGGTTCATTATCGCACCGCTTTATTGACGATCAGCGTGCGGAAGAAGGGATGAACAGCTACACCCGCGAGTTCGACCGCCAGATGGACGAGCGCGTGGTGAAGTTGTGGCGCGAAGGCCAGTTCAAAGAGTTCTGCAATATGCTGCCGGAGTACGCTGACTACTGCTACGGCGAAGGCAATATGCACGACACGGTGATGCTGCTGGGGATGCTCGGCTGGGATAAATACGACGGCAAGGTAGAGTTTATCACCGAGCTGTTCCCAAGCTCTGGCACCGGTCAGGTTAACGCTGTTTTCCCGCTTCCCGCGTAAGGAACCACCATGCCGCACTTTATCGTGGAATGTACTGAAAATATTCGTCAAGAAGCCCGCTTACCTGAGCTGTTTGCCAGTGTTAACACTGCACTGGCGGCGACGGGGATTTTTCCGCTTGGGGGAATACGTAGCCGGGCGCACTGGATCGATACCTGGCAAATGGCTGATGGCAAGCACGATTACGCCTTTGTGCATATGACGCTAAAAATCGGCAGCGGGCGCAGTCTGGAAAGCCGTCAGGAAGTAGGCGAAATGCTGTTTGATCTGATTAAAACGCACTTCGCCTCACTGATGGAGAGCCGTTACCTGGCGCTTTCATTTGAGATTGCAGAGCTGCACCCGACGTTGAATTTCAAACAGAACAACGTACACGCGTTGTTTAAATAAATTTGTACCAGCTTCCAGGCCGGATGATAAGGCGCAGCCGCATCCGGCAATGCCACAGGATATCGCCATGTTCGATAAACACACCCACACCCTGATCGCCCAGCGTCTGGATCAGGCAGAAAAACAGCGCGAACAGATCCGCGCGATCTCGCTGGATTACCCGGAGATCACCATCGAAGACGCTTACGCGGTGCAGCGCGAATGGGTCCGCCTGAAAATTGCCGAAGGCCGTACGCTGAAAGGCCACAAAATCGGCCTGACCTCGAAAGCGATGCAGGCCAGCTCGCAAATCAGCGAACCGGATTACGGTGCCCTGCTGGATGACATGTTCTTCCACGATGGCAGCGATATCCCGACCGATCGCTTTATCGTGCCGCGCATTGAAGTGGAGCTGGCTTTCGTGCTGGCAAAACCGCTGCGTGGACCAAACTGCACGCTGTTCGACGTCTACAACGCCACGGATTATGTGATCCCGGCGCTGGAGCTGATCGACGCTCGCTGCCACAACATCGATCCGGAAACCCAGCGCCCGCGCAAAGTGTTCGACACCATTTCCGATAACGCCGCCAACGCCGGGGTGATCCTCGGCGGTCGTCCCATTAAGCCCGATGAGTTGGATCTGCGCTGGATCTCCGCCCTGATGTATCGCAATGGCGTGATTGAAGAAACCGGCGTCGCCGCTGGTGTGCTGAATCATCCGGCAAACGGCGTAGCCTGGCTGGCGAACAAACTCGCACCGTATGACGTACAACTGGAAGCCGGGCAAATCATTCTCGGCGGTTCGTTCACCCGCCCGGTTCCGGCGCGTAAGGGCGACACCTTCCACGTCGATTACGGCAACATGGGCTCCATTAGCTGCCGCTTTGTTTAAGGAGAGAACGATGGAAAACAGTTTTAAAGCGGCGCTGAAAGCAGGCCGCCCGCAGATCGGATTATGGCTGGGGCTGAGTAGCAGCTACAGCGCAGAGTTACTGGCCGGAGCAGGATTCGACTGGTTATTGATCGACGGTGAGCACGCGCCGAATAACGTGCAAACCGTGCTCACCCAGCTACAGGCGATTGCGCCCTACCCCAGCCAGCCGGTGATACGCCCATCGTGGAACGATCCGGTGCAAATCAAACAACTGCTGGACGTCGGCACACAAACCTTACTGGTGCCGATGGTACAAAACGCCGACGAAGCCCGTGAAGCGGTACGCGCCACCCGTTATCCCCCCGCCGGTATTCGCGGTGTGGGCAGTGCGCTGGCACGCGCCTCGCGCTGGAACCGTATTCCGGATTACCTGCAAAAAGCCAACGATCAAATGTGCGTACTGGTGCAGATCGAAACGCGTGAGGCAATGAAGAACTTACCGCAGATTCTGGACGTGGAAGGCGTCGACGGCGTGTTTATCGGCCCGGCGGATCTGAGCGCCGATATGGGTTATGCCGGTAATCCGCAACACCCGGAAGTGCAGGCCGCGATTGAGCAGGCGATCGTGCAGATCCGCGAAGCGGGTAAGGCGCCGGGTATCCTGATCGCCAATGAGCAACTGGCAAAACACTACCTGGAACTGGGCGCGCTATTTGTCGCCGTCGGCGTTGACACCACCCTGCTCGCCCGCGCCGCCGAAGCGCTGGCAGCACGGTTTGGTAATAGTTCTTCTATTTCGATGGCGAAGCAAAACAACAACTCTGTCTACTAAACGTACGATGTGGAGCGCATCATGACGACCTCTACCCTGCAATATAAAGATAATAAAACTGTTGAAATTGAACATCGTGTCATTAATAAATTATTTCGTCGCCTAATCATTTTTCTTTTTATTCTGTTTGTTTTTTCGTTTCTTGATCGCATCAATATAGGATTTGCCGGACTGACAATGGGCAAGGATCTTGGCCTGACGTCCACAATGTTTGGCCTCGCCGCGACACTCTTTTATGTCACGTACGTCATGTGCGGGATCCCCAGTAATATGATGTTAGCGAAAATTGGCGCTCGTCGATGGATCGCTGGGATCATGGTGGTCTGGGGAGTTGCTTCCACCTGCACAATGTTTGCAACAAGCCCCGAAACACTCTATCTACTGCGTATGCTGGTTGGTATTGCTGAGGCGGGTTTTTTACCTGGTATTTTGGTTTATCTGACCTGGTGGTTCCCGGCATATCATCGGGCCAGAGCCAATGCCTTATTTATGATAGCGATGCCAGTCACTATGATGCTGGGATCGATCCTTTCAGGCTACATTCTGGCCTTGGATGGACTGTGGAATCTAAAAGGCTGGCAATGGCTCTTTTTGCTGGAAGGTCTGCCATCGGTCATTCTTGGTGTCGTCACCTGGTTTTATCTCAACGATACACCAGACCAGGCGACCTGGCTTGATGAAAACGAAAAACAGGCTTTAAAAACGATGATTCTCCGTGAACAAGAGAGTGCATTTGCCCATGCATCTGTTCCACGCTCAACCTTACGTGAAGTCCTGACCCCAGCCATCATGCTATATACACTTGCTTATTTTTGCCTGACCAATACTCTGAGTGCGATTAATATCTGGACGCCGCAAATCCTACAGAGTTTCAATACTGGCAGTAGCAACATCATGATTGGTTTGCTGGCGGCCATCCCCCAATTCTGCACAATTTTTGGCATGATCTGGTGGAGTCGTCGTTCCGACCGTCTTAAAGAACGCAAAAAGCATACGATTCTTCCCTACCTGTTTGCCGCTGCCGGATGGTTACTCGCTTCTGCGACTGATCACAGCCTCATTCAACTGAGCGGCATCATTATGGCCTCAATGGGATCATTTACCGCAATGGCTATCTTTTGGACGACACCGGATCAAGTAATAAGCTTGCAATCGCGTGCCGTTGCGATGGCTGTCATCAATGCTGTCGGTAATGTAGGTTCAGCAGTCAGTCCATTACTTATCGGTATTTTGAAAGATGCAACCGGCAGTTTTAGCTCAGGTTTGTGGTTTGTAGCAGGATTACTGGTACTGGGCGCGTTAGTCATGACCCGAATTCCTATGGGGAGTCGGGAACACTCTCTTTCATCTGAACTTATCGCACCAAAACCGCAATAAGGAGTCATGATGTCCAGTGAAGCTATCTTTGAACATGGTTATGAAAATATTGATTTGGTCCGGGAATATGATGCCCGCTACGCTGGTGAAGATGTGCATTATGAAACATTTGCCAGGTTAGCGAATTTCTTTGGACGCGATATGCGCCCTCACTGGCACGATAGATATTTTCAACTCCATTATCTGGTCACTGGACGCATTACTTTACAGCTGGATGAGCACTTCTATTCTGTGCGCGCACCGCTTTTTGTACTAACACCACCATCGGTGCCACATACTTTCTTTACTGAGCCTGATAGCGACGGGCATGTTCTGACCGTACGTCAGGAGTTAATTTGGCCCCTGGTAGAAAAGCTCTGGCCTGGTAGTGGAGATGCCGCAATGCTACAAGGTATCTGTCTGTCGCTGGAGGGAATGGAACATACACTGGCGGCATTAAATCATTATTGGCCGATAATATCCCTGGAGTTTCAACAAAATAAGCCAGGACGGGAAATTCTATTGCAATCACTGGCGCAAAGTATTTTTACAATCCTACTGCGTGAAGCACCACCAAATGATATTTCAACATGCAGCGTGCGCGGCGAGATGTGTTTATTCCAGAAGTTTAATCGGCTGATTGACGAAAATTATCGCCAACATTTAATGGTCCCTGAATATGCAGCAATGCTCGGTATGAGTGAATCACGGCTTACCGAGCTATGCCGACGTTTTGCCAATCAATCGCCGAAGAGATTGATTTTCGAACGAATGAGCCGGGAAGCCAGACGGCTTCTGCTCTATAGCGAGCAAAGCATCAACCAGATTGCCCTTGATCTTGGCTACAAAGATCCCGCCTATTTCGCCCGTTTTTTCAACCGAATGATGGGTTGCTCACCAACACAATTCCGTGGTCGCTGACCATTTATCAACCTGAGAGACTCGACATGAAAATATCTTTACGCTCACTATTTGTGGCGTGCCTGATTGCGCCAGTGGCATTCACCTACGCCTCCGAACTGCAAGAAATGAAAATTGTACTACTTGGAACGAAAGGTGGCCCTTCTTTATTAAAAGCTGACCGTTTGCCGATGGCAACGGCACTTATTATTGGCAATAAAACATGGTTAATTGATGCTGGTTACGGGGCCAGCTTACAACTGGTAAAAAATAATATTCCACTGCGCCAGATTGATAATATTTTACTCACCCATTTACACAGTGATCATATTCTGGACTATCCCTCAGTCTTAATGAATGCATGGGCTAGCGGTCTGCAGGACAAAAATATTCATGTGTTCGGTCCGCCAGGTACCCGAGCCATGACCGCTGCCAGTTGGCAGGTCTTCGATCGGGACATCACACTGCGTATGGAAGAAGAAGGAAAACCCGATCCTCGCAAGCTCGTTACAGCTCAAGATGTTGGTGAAGGCGTAGTTTATAAAGATGATACCGTGACCGTGACTGCATTAAAGGTTCCTCATTCTCCTTTCCCTGACGGTGAGGCTTTTGCTTATCGCTTCGACACACAAGGCAAGCGAATTGTCTTCTCAGGAGATACCTCGTACTTTCCCCCACTGGCAACTTTCTCAGAAGGCGCTGATATACTTGTGCATGAGGCCGTACATGAGCCCTCCGTCGCTAAGCTGGCAGACAGTATTGGCAATGGTAAAACACTGGCAAAAGCCATTGCTTCTCACCATACGACTATTGAGGATGTAGGCAAAATTGCCAATGAAGCAAAAGTGAAAAAACTCATCCTTAGCCACCTGGTACCAATCACCGTTCCGGATGAAACATGGAAGCAAGAAGCACAGAAAAACTATTCAGGCCCTATCGTCGTTGGTCATGAAAATATGACGATTACCATTCCATTCGCCCCATAAACAATTCCGTCCCCGTTAGCCCTTGTTAGCGGGGAATATTATGATTTGCCTTACTGTAAGTTGATCACGATCGCAGTTTACTATTTAACTCCACCTTGCTGGCGAAAAGTACCAACGTTCGCCTGAAACGTCTCTTCCCGACAACCGCGTTCAACGATTCAATTGAATAACAAAAACAACACACAAAATTAACAATCGTATTCCGATTAATACTGTAGAGGTCGACATGAAACCAGAAGATTTCCGCGCCAGTACCCAACGTCCGTTCACCGGGGAAGAGTATCTGAAAAGCCTGCAGGATGGTCGCGAGATCTATATCTATGGCGAGCGAGTGAAAGACGTCACCACTCATCCGGCATTTCGTAATGCGGCAGCGTCTGTTGCCCAACTGTACGACGCGCTGCACAAACCGGAGATGCAGGACTCTCTGTGTTGGAACACCGACACCGGCAGCGGCGGCTATACCCATAAATTCTTCCGCGTGGCGAAAAGTGCCGACGACCTGCGCCAGCAACGCGACGCCATCGCTGAGTGGTCACGCCTGAGCTATGGCTGGATGGGCCGTACCCCAGACTACAAGGCTGCTTTCGGTTGCGCACTGGGCGCGAATCCGGGCTTTTACGGTCAGTTCGAGCAGAACGCCCGTAACTGGTACACCCGTATTCAGGAAACTGGCCTCTACTTTAACCACGCGATTGTTAACCCACCGATTGATCGTCATTTGCCGACCGATAAAGTGAAAGACGTTTACATCAAGCTGGAAAAAGAGATTGACGCCGGGATTATCGTCAGCGGTGCGAAAGTGGTTGCCACCAACTCGGCGCTGACTCACTACAACATGATTGGCTTCGGCTCGGCACAAGTGATGGGCGAAAACCCGGACTTCGCACTGATGTTCGTTGCGCCAATGGATGCCGATGGCGTGAAATTAATCTCCCGCGCCTCTTATGAGATGGTCGCGGGTGCTACCGGCTCGCCGTACGACTACCCGCTCTCCAGCCGCTTCGATGAGAACGATGCGATTCTGGTGATGGATAACGTGCTGATCCCATGGGAAAACGTGCTGATCTACCGCGATTTTGATCGCTGCCGTCGCTGGACGATGGAAGGCGGTTTCGCCCGTATGTATCCGCTGCAAGCCTGTGTGCGCCTGGCAGTGAAACTCGACTTCATTACGGCACTGCTGAAAAAATCACTCGAATGTACCGGCACCCTGGAGTTCCGTGGTGTGCAGGCCGATCTCGGTGAAGTGGTGGCGTGGCGCAACACCTTCTGGGCATTGAGTGACTCGATGTGTTCAGAAGCGACGCCGTGGGTCAACGGGGCTTATTTACCGGATCATGCCGCACTGCAAACCTATCGCGTACTGGCACCAATGGCCTACGCGAAGATCAAAAACATTATCGAACGCAACGTTACCAGTGGCCTGATCTATCTCCCTTCCAGTGCCCGTGACCTGAACAATCCGCAGATCGACCAGTATCTGGCGAAGTATGTGCGCGGTTCGAACGGTATGGATCACGTCCAGCGCATCAAGATCCTCAAACTGATGTGGGATGCTATTGGCAGCGAATTTGGTGGTCGTCACGAACTGTATGAAATCAACTACTCCGGTAGCCAGGATGAGATTCGCCTGCAGTGTCTGCGCCAGGCACAAAGCTCCGGCAATATGGACAAGATGATGGCGATGGTTGATCGCTGCCTGTCGGAATACGACCAGAACGGCTGGACTGTGCCGCACCTGCACAACAACGACGATATCAACATGCTGGATAAGCTGCTGAAATAACGCAGCAGGAGGTTAAGATGCAATTAGATGAACAACGCCTGCGCTTTCGTGACGCAATGGCCAGCCTGTCGGCAGCGGTAAATATTATCACCACCGAGGGCGACGCCGGACAATGCGGGATTACGGCAACGGCTGTCTGCTCGGTCACGGATACACCACCGTCGCTGATGGTGTGCATTAACGCCAACAGTGCGATGAACCCGGTTTTTCAGGGCAACGGCAAGTTGTGCGTCAACGTCCTCAACCATGAGCAGGAACTGATGGCACGCCACTTCGCGGGCATGACAGGCATGGCGATGGAAGAGCGTTTTAGCCTCTCATGCTGGCAAAAAGGTCCGCTGGCGCAGCCGGTGCTAAAAGGTTCGCTGGCCAGTCTTGAAGGTGAGATCCGCGATGTGCAGGCAATTGGCACACATCTGGTGTATCTGGTGGAGATTAAAAACATCATCCTCAGTGCAGAAGGTCACGGACTTATCTACTTTAAACGCCGTTTCCATCCGGTGATGCTGGAAATGGAAGCTGCGATTTAAGCTCCAGCCCCTTCACGCATTCGTCGAAGGGGCATTTTTATTGTGATCTCAATCACATATCCACCCGATGAATAATTCTTGCCCAACCGCTCACCGCCATTCCTGACCGCTTACATCCCTAAAATAACCACTCAGTTATTTACCTTACTTTACGCGCGCGTATCTCTGGCAACATCACTGCAGGATAGCGGTCAATTTACCTCCTCAAACGCAACGCAAACCTAGAACGGCTTCGGCCTATGATTAACAAATTACTCTATGGATTTTGGTTTGCAGGAAGGCAGCAAGTGAGTGAATCCCCGGGAGCTTACAACAGTAAGTGACAGGGGTGAACGAACGCAGCTGCCGCACCTGTAAGCCAAAAGACGACGAGTAAAATGCCAGGTTTTACTATGGATACGAAAAAACTATTCAAGCACATACCCTGGGTGATTCTCGGAATCATCGGTGCATTCTGCCTCGCGGTAGTTGCATTACGTCGGGGGGAGCACGTCAGTGCCCTGTGGATCGTGGTCGCCTCTGTGTCGGTGTATCTGGTGGCTTATCGCTACTACAGTCTGTACATCGCCCAGAAGGTAATGAAACTCGACCCCACGCGAGCGACGCCTGCGGTTATTAACAACGACGGTCTGAACTATGTTCCGACCAACCGTTACGTGTTGTTTGGTCACCACTTCGCCGCTATCGCCGGTGCTGGTCCGCTGGTGGGTCCGGTTCTCGCCGCGCAGATGGGCTACCTGCCTGGCACGCTGTGGCTGCTGGCGGGGGTCGTGCTGGCCGGTGCGGTACAGGACTTTATGGTGCTGTTTATCTCCTCTCGCCGTAACGGCGCATCTCTCGGTGAGATGATCAAAGAAGAGATGGGACCAGTACCGGGGACTATCGCGCTGTTTGGCTGTTTCTTAATCATGATCATCATCCTCGCCGTCCTGGCGCTGATTGTGGTTAAAGCCCTGGCCGAAAGTCCGTGGGGTGTCTTCACCGTTTGCTCAACCGTACCGATTGCGCTGTTTATGGGTATCTACATGCGCTTTATCCGTCCGGGGCGTGTGGGTGAAGTCTCTGTCATTGGTATCGTGCTGCTGGTTGCCTCTATCTACTTCGGTGGCGTGATTGCTCACGATCCGTACTGGGGTCCGGCACTGACCTTTAAAGACACCACCATTACCTTCGCGCTGATTGGCTATGCGTTTGTTTCCGCACTGCTGCCAGTGTGGCTGATCCTCGCACCGCGCGACTATCTGGCAACCTTCCTGAAAATCGGCGTTATCGTCGGCCTGGCGCTGGGTATCGTGGTGCTGAACCCGGAACTGAAAATGCCTGCGATGACCCAGTACATTGACGGTACTGGCCCGCTGTGGAAAGGCGCTCTGTTCCCGTTCCTGTTCATCACCATCGCCTGTGGTGCGGTATCTGGCTTCCACGCACTGATCTCTTCCGGTACGACACCGAAACTGCTGGCTAATGAAACCGACGCGCGTTTCATTGGCTACGGCGCAATGCTGATGGAGTCCTTCGTGGCGATTATGGCGCTGGTTGCTGCGTCCATCATCGAACCGGGTCTTTACTTCGCGATGAATACCCCGCCTGCTGGCCTTGGCATCACCATGCCTAACCTGCATGAAATGGGTGGCGAGAACGCGCCGATCATCATGGCGCAGCTGAAAGACGTTACCGCACACGCGGCAGCGACCGTCAGCTCCTGGGGCTTCGTGATTTCGCCAGAGCAGATCCTGCAAACCGCGAAAGACATTGGTGAGCCTTCTGTCCTGAACCGTGCAGGTGGTGCGCCAACGCTGGCGGTAGGTATCGCTCACGTGTTCCACAAAGTACTGCCGATGGCTGACATGGGCTTCTGGTATCACTTCGGTATTCTGTTCGAAGCCCTGTTCATCCTGACCGCGCTGGATGCGGGTACCCGTTCTGGCCGCTTTATGCTGCAAGACCTGCTGGGTAACTTCATCCCGTTCCTGAAAAAAACCGACTCTCTGGTTGCTGGTATCATCGGTACTGCGGGCTGTGTGGGTCTGTGGGGCTACCTGCTGTATCAGGGCGTGGTCGATCCGCTGGGCGGCGTTAAGAGCCTGTGGCCGCTGTTCGGTATCTCCAACCAGATGCTGGCCGCCGTGGCGCTGGTACTGGGTACCGTTGTGCTGATTAAGATGAAGCGCACCCAATACATCTGGGTAACTGTTGTTCCGGCTGTATGGCTGCTTATCTGCACCACCTGGGCGCTGGGCCTGAAACTGTTCAGTACCAACCCGCAGATGGAAGGCTTCTTCTACATGGCAAGCCAGTACAAAGAGAAGATTGCTAACGGTACTGACCTGACGGCGCAGCAGATTGCCAACATGAACCACATCGTTGTGAATAACTACACCAACGCAGGTCTGAGTATTCTGTTCCTGATCGTGGTGTACAGCATCATCTTCTATGGTTTCAAAACCTGGCTTGCGGTGCGTAACAGCGACAAACGTACTGACAAAGAAACACCGTACGTTCCAATCCCGGAAGGCGGCGTGAAGATCTCTTCGCACCACTAACCGTGTTTAGCCCCGCTTCGGCGGGGCTTTGTTCTTATCAGAGTGAACTATGTTTGGTAACTTAGGACAGGCAAAAAAATATCTCGGCCAGGCGGCGAAGATGTTGATTGGCATTCCAGACTACGACAACTACGTCGAGCATATGAAGACCAACCATCCCGACAAGCCGTACATGAGCTATGAAGAATTCTTCCGCGAACGCCAGAACGCGCGCTACGGCGGCGATGGTAAAGGCGGTATGCGCTGTTGTTAATGGAGAGAGCATGAACCCGATTGCAGTGACCCTACTCACCGGTTTTTTAGGCGCGGGCAAAACTACCCTGCTGCGCCATATTCTTAACGAACAACACGGCTACAAGATTGCCGTGATTGAAAACGAATTCGGCGAAGTCTCCGTTGATGATCAACTGATTGGCGACCGCGCCACGCAGATCAAAACGCTGACCAACGGCTGCATCTGCTGTTCGCGCTCCAACGAGCTGGAGGACGCGCTACTCGACCTGCTGGACAATCTCGACAAGGGCAATATTCAGTTCGACCGTCTGGTCATTGAATGCACCGGCATGGCCGATCCTGGCCCGATTATTCAGACCTTTTTCTCCCATGAGATTTTATGCCAGCGCTACCTGCTGGACGGCGTGATTGCGCTGGTGGATGCGGTACATGCCGATGAGCAGATGAACCAGTTCACCATCGCCCAGTCCCAGGTTGGCTACGCCGACCGTATTCTGCTGACTAAAACCGACGTCGCAGGCGAAGCAGAGAAACTGCGTGAACGTCTGGCACGCATCAACGCCCGCGCGCCGGTCTACACCGTCACCCACGGCGACATCGACCTGGGCCTGTTGTTCAACACCAACGGTTTTATGCTGGAAGAAAACGTCGTCAGCACCAAACCGCGTTTCCACTTTATCGCGGATAAACAAAACGATATTTCGTCGATTGTGGTGGAACTGGATTACCCGGTAGATATCAGCGAAGTTTCCCGCGTGATGGAAAACCTGCTGCTGGAATCGGCAGATAAACTGCTGCGTTACAAAGGGATGCTGTGGATTGACGGCGAACCTAACCGCCTGCTGTTCCAGGGCGTCCAGCGCCTCTACAGCGCCGACTGGGACAGGCCGTGGGGCGATGAAAAACCGCATAGCACGATGGTGTTTATCGGGATTCAGCTGCCGGAGGATGAGATTCGGGCGGCGTTTGCGGGGTTGAGGAAGTAATTTTGGATGATGGCCGCCATGTGGCGGCCTGAATTATTTTTTGTTCTGATCGCGCAGCATCGCTTCACGTAAAATTGCGTTCAGGCGAGTTTGATAGCCTTTACCAGGTCGCTTCAGCCATTCCATCACATCAGCATCAATACGCACCGAAGCCTGGGTTTTCAATGGCCGATAAAACTTACCGCGTTCTGCGTTAGACCATTGCTCATCGCTGGAAGGTGGGATATCGCTGTAATCAATCTCTTCGTCGAATTTATTCGCCAGCGCCTTCAATTCGGCCTCATGCTGCACATCGAGTGTAGAGGAGGTCCCTCGTTTATGTTTAACCATGCTCATAGCGATTCCTCTCTTTACGATCTGCTTTTCGTGCACTGATGATTCGAATGTTGGAAATAGCATCACGTTTTAGGAAAAGATAGGGAAGTTGATATGAAGGGGCTGGATGGCAGCATTGGGACACCATCCAGCACTTATTCAAACCTGATAGCAATCCACCAAAAATGCCATCATTTCACTGGCATCTTTGCTGTGATAAAAGCGCACCATTTTGCTGTTGAACTCCAGCGCACGAGCTGCGGGTACACTAATGGGATTGTAACCGTGGCGCATTAACCAGCCGTTCATCATATGGCGACTGGTACGCTTGTTGCCATCAAAGAAAAACTGAAAATAAGCACCAAATAAAAACATTGCCAGCGCCCCTTCGAACGGTGGCATCTCTTTTATTTGTGCCACACCTGCGGCGAATATTCGATTCAGTTCAGGTGCACCTGCTTCTGTGGCTGGTGGGAAATGGGTGCCCAACTCGCCGAGGTGAACGCGCGCATTGTAATGTAACTCATCACCTTCGCCGCGAAAAACGCCCCACTCCAGCGCCTCATTACGCGCAATAATGCCGTTAAGCAACGTGAACGTTTTCTTATCAAGATCGAAACGCCCGGATTGCACAAGTTCAATCAGTTTTTTTGCGCTATCTGCCAGGTTCAACACCTGCTCAGTATCACTGACCTTATGCCCGCCAACGGTGACGCCATCGAGCAGCGTTTTAACTTCAACAAAGGTATAGGGGTTATTTTCCAGTTGCGCGGCATCCCAGACAAACCCTGCCATATGCGTTTTGAAGGTAAACAAGGCCGCGCGCGTACCGACAATTTGCATCGCCGGGATGGCATTTGCATTCCAGCTCAGGTCCAGTAGTTTGGTTGTCATTAGAGGATCCTTGATTGCATGGTAAAGAGGATATTATTCCATATTAAACCATCGCGTTATCCATCTGCTTTTCAAATGCCTGACGAATTAATCCCATCACATAAGGAAGCTCAGAAAGATCGCTGAAACCTATTTCAACATCGCCATTGCCCCAACGGCCTATATCTGTGACATCTTTAGCCATACATTTTGGGTCAACCAGTTCATGGAATGGCATATTTAGTGATAAACGTAAGCGACTTTTTTGCGGCACCACATCAACAAAATTCGTCTCCGCTTTGAAGGCAACATAGAGCTTCAATATTTCTCGCGTAACCCCAGCGTCCAGCGTCATAACGGCATCAGAAAGGCTGTCAAAAAGTACGCGGATGTGCGTACCTTCTTCAAGTTGCGGGAAATCAGCAAGGACATATCCCGTTCCTCGTTCAACGACGGTGCGATAACGAGCCAACACGTCTTCCGAAAGTTTGGGGATCGCCCAGACGTCTATTGCCAGCTCGGACAGACGTTCCGCTCTCTTTTGTATCGCTGCACGATCCCATATTTCACATTGCCCTAACCCCGTGTTCAGGCGTAATGGACTTTCCTTAAAGCCACCTTTTATATCTCGCTTCTTCGCAAATGGACGGTCGCTGTAGCTTGAGTTATAGCCAGTTAACGTTAAATTACCCAACGTATGGAGCCACTTTTTATGGATTCGCTTCCATTCCGGACCAAGGTCATCGCGCCACTTCGCCGATAAATTAGGGTTCTGCGGCATGATATGTTCAATCGTATAAGTGTCAACATAGGCCCGTTCTTTACGATCGTGGTTTTCAAATCTACGTAGCCAATAGCTGCGATTACGGAAGTTGTAGAGGTCGCGAGTTTTCAGTTCACGTTGAAATTCATCATCATCCGGGAAACGACGGTAGGAAGGCAGTTCCAGCAAATGTGCCGCAATGCTCTCCAGATAACGCTCTTTATCCAGCACTTTGTAAAACGTGGCGAAGGTTTTAGTAAATGAGTTAGTGGGAATGGCACAGACTGCGCGCCGGAAGATATACGACTCAATTAAACGCGTGGCACTTAAAAAATCCGCGGCAGAAAGAATTCCCTGTTTATAGTCGTGATAAAGCACCAACAGGAACGGCCAGGCGGCATCGACTTTCAGCTCACGTAGATCCTGAAACGCCATCTTTAATATTTTGTCTTTTTCGCTATCCAGCGCCATCGCACAAAAATAATCCGCATAGGTACGAATATCCGCAACCAGCGCCTCCATCCCGCTATCTATTACGCCAGGTTTTCGCGCATAGCGTTTAAAGGCTTCATAGACATCACCAATTCGCGGAATCTCACCTGTTTTTACCGTCAGGTAATTACGCATAAAACTGTCGAAATAGTCAGTGTATCCCTTCTGACCAAACGCCAGCTCCATGGGCCGCCAGTAATCGTCGTACAGTTGGCTTTGATGTTCTGGCTCCAGCCCCATCAGAACATAGTTGCGTACTAGATCCGCCTGACTCAGCGCTTTTCCTGTTGAGTTCATGCTTTCAAAGATTAGTTGCGGATTATCCTGACCGCGATTCAAGGCGACATCCACAATCAGCAGTTTGGAAAGGCCCTGACATAACGCGGTGAAATTGCCGTGGAGTTTGCCTATTTGCTCATGGAAAAACTCAAAATTCTCTTTCACGCGTAGAGAGCAATTTTCTGCCAGCGGTTTTTGTCTAATCAATGCCAGCAGGCTCTCTCTGTCCGTTTGCGTAAGCAGTAACTTAAATCCACGCTCGCCCGATTCATACGGATTGAGCAGATAATAGTTTCGTAATTTCATGGCGGAGAAACCATCCATCACCTCGTCATCGCCAAGGTGTCTGGACAACGCTTCCAGCAATAACATCGCCGTTGTCAGGCGTTGCTGACCGTCAATCACCAGTAAGGGAGAGATCCCCGAAACCTGATATAGGCCCTGTTCGATATACACCACCGAGCCGATAAAATGCGCCGGGATATCATCACGCTGCCCGGCACGTATTACATCGTCCCAGAGCTGGCGGCACTGTTCCTCTGACCATGAATAAGTACGCTGATAAATGGGAATAACGAATTGCTGAGAGCGTTTTAGAAAATCGAGTAATCGGGCTTCGGTGGCTTTCATGAATGACTCCTGTCAAATTGCACTGGCAAACGGCGTCATTATGCTGCGAATAAAAAATAAAAGTTAGCGTCTTTGTTTCTGCAAAAATACCATTCCAGGATAAATCAAAATATATTAAGAAACACCTCAACACGCATTCATTAGAACAATTAATATTTCCAATTCATATTTATAACGTATTGAAAATGATCGTGTTTTTGATCATCACAGCAATAGTTTGATATAACAAAGCATTCACTTCACATTGAATATCCCCCTCTTTTTCAGGGCAAGGAATGCTTTTTATGTCATCAACTAATTTCAGCCAGATTGCAGCCTTCCTGTGGTCTGTCGCCGACCTGTTACGCGGCGATTTTAAACAATCACAATATGGACGAATTATTCTTCCTTTTACCCTTTTGCGTCGTCTGGAATGCGTACTCGAAACAACGAAAGACGCGGTCATTACCGAGGCGCAAAAAGTAAAAGCCATGAAACTGCCGGAGGAAGCCCAGGAGAAAATGATCCTGCGGGCGACTAATGGCCTCACGTTCTTCAATGCCTCAGCGATGGATCTCAGCAAAATGGGGCAAAATGGCATACAGGACAACCTGGAAAACTACATCCAGTCGTTCTCTTCGGATGCCCGCGAAATTTTCGAACACTTCAAGTTCAGCGAGTTTGTCGGACAGCTGGCGGATGCAAACTTACTGTTCAAAGTGGTGCAAATATTCGCTAAAGCAGATTTATACCCGGAGCACGTCACCAACCACGATATGGGGCTGGTATTTGAGGAGCTGATCCGACGTTTTGCCGAGAGTTCTAACGAAACCGCCGGGGAGCACTTTACCCCGCGTGATATCGTCAATCTGACCACCTCGCTGGTGTTTTTCGATGATGATGATGCACTCAATAAAGACGGTATCATTCGCACCATTTACGACCCAACGGCGGGAACCGGCGGCTTTCTCTCCTCCGGCATGGAGTACGTCCACAAACAAAACCCCAATGCCGTGATGCGCGCGTTTGGTCAGGAGTTAAACCCGGAATCCTACGCCATCTGCAAAGCCGACATGCTGATTAAGGGCCAGGATGTCAGCCTTATCAAACTCGGCAACACCCTTTCCAACGATCAGCTCCCCGCAGAAAAATTCGATTACATGCTCTCTAATCCACCTTTCGGCGTGGACTGGAAAAAGATAGAAACCGACATCAACAACGAGCACAAACTCAAAGGTGCTGATGGTCGCTTTGGCCCCGGCCTGCCCCGAGTCTCCGACGGTTCGTTGCTGTTTCTGCTGCATCTGATCAGCAAAATGCGCGATGCCAAAAGCGGTGGCGGACGGATCGGCATCATTCTTAATGGTTCGCCGTTATTCACCGGCGGCGCAGGCAGCGGTGAAAGCGAGATCCGCCGCTACATTCTGGAAGCGGATTTGCTGGAAGGCATTATCGCCCTGCCCACCGATATGTTTTACAACACCGGTATCGCTACCTATGTTTGGGTGCTGTCTAACAAAAAAGCGCCAGAACGCAAAGGTAAAGTCCAGCTAATCGACGGCAGCAACCTGTGCGGAAAGATGCGTAAATCGCTGGGATCAAAACGTAATATTCTCGGGGAGGAGGATATTGGTTTAATCACCCGCACGTTTGGCGATTTCGAACCCGTTGCCACCACTACGCTTGCGGCGTTAGGCCTGGAGAAAGCACCCGAACAAAAATCCAGCCGGGGACGCCAGCCCGCAACAACCAAAACCGAGGCGGCAAAAACCTTTGCCAGCAAAGTCTTTCACAGCACCGAGTTTGGCTATCGTCGCATCACCGTTGAGCGCCCGTTACGCCTGTCGGCTCAGATAAGTGATGACGCCATTGCCACATTGCGCTTTGCGCCGAAGCCGTTTAACGCGCCGATGGCGCAACTGTATGACGCCTTTGCTTTCCAGTGGCAGGACGGTAATTACGGCGACTTAACAGCGGTAGAAAGTGAAGCCCGCGCCATTCTTAAAGCCGATTTTAGCGAGCTGAAAGAGAAGCAAATTAAAGATCTGCTCGACAGCAAATTATGGCTGGCCCAGCGCGGGTTAATGGAAAAAGCGCGGCGTATTCAGGCAGCGATGAGGATGCTGGCGGGTGGCAAAGAGACTGTTAGCAATGACTTTAATCAGTTCCAGTTGACGCTGAAAGAGGCGCTCAGAACCGCAGGCGTGAAGCTGGATGCGAAAGAGAACAAGCAGTTTATCGATGCTATCACCCGCAAAAACCCGGACGCCGAGCCGGTAATCAGCAAGGTTCTGAAAGAAGCGCCCCAACCGCTGTACGGCGCGTTTGAGTACCACGGAAAGGTTGTGGAGTTTGAATCGGATGGCGACCTGCGTGATAACGAGAATGTGCCGTTAAATCCGGCGGTATCTACCAACGAGTTGATCGAGGATTACTTCAAAGCGGAAGTATTGCCGCATGTTGCGGATGCGTGGATCAATGCCGATAAACGCGATGCGAAAGATGGGGATATCGGGATTGTGGGGTATGAAATTCCGTTTAATCGTCATTTTTATGTTTATACACCGCCGCGACCGTTGGAGGAGATTGATGCTGATTTGGATGCGGTAAGCGCTGAGATTATGAAACTGTTGCAGGAGGTACATTCCTGATGGCGGGGTTAAATAAATATCAGGCGTATCCGGAGTATAGGGATTCTGGGATGGAGTGGTGTAATGAATTACCACTAAACTGGAAAAAAACTAAGCTGAGGTGGCTATCCAATATTTTTGCAGGAGGAACTCCCTCCAAAAATGTTATTGATTATTGGGAGAATGGTACAGTTCCCTGGATTAGTTCTGGAGCAGTAAATCAAGGTTATATAGTCGAGCCATCCACATATATATCTAACGCTGCACTTGAAAATAGTAGTGCCAAGTGGATACCAAAAGGGGCACTTGTTGTCGCTTTAGCTGGGCAGGGAAAAACCAAAGGTATGGTTGCACAACTTGGTATTAATACCACTTGTAACCAATCCATGGCGGCCATTGTATTGTATAAAAAGAATCAATCTCGCTATATATTTTGGTGGCTCATTTCTAATTATCAGAATATACGTAACATGGCTGGCGGTGATTTACGAGACGGTTTAAACCTTGAACTTTTAGGCGATATACAATGCCCAAAACCTCGTAATGATGAATCTTCTAAGATTGCACTTTTCCTTGATCATGAAACAGCAAAAATCGATGACCTGATCGAGAAACAACAACAACTCATTGAACTACTTAAAGAAAAACGTCAGGCAGTGATTAGCCATGCGGTGACCAAAGGGCTAAATCCTGATGTGCCGATGAAAGATTCTGGTTTAACAGGATTAGGCGAAGCACCCTCCCACTGGTTTAAGAGTAAATTAGCCAATACTGGTGATGAAACTAAAGGATGCTTCGTAAATGGGCCATTTGGAAGTGATTTACTAGCAAGTGAATTGAAAGAAGAAGGGGTACCTGTCGTATACATTCGAGATATAAAAGCGACAGGTTATAACAGAAAAAGTACTGTATATGTTACTCATCAAAAAGCCCAACAGCTTGAAATATGTAAATTATCCTCAAATGATGTGATTTTTTCAAAAGTCGGAGATCCCCCAGGAGAAGCGTGCGTTTATCCTAAAAATGAACCAGATGCTGTCATAACGCAAGATGTTATGAGAGTAAGAGTTAATAAAAAAACCTTCAATGCACATTTCATAGCATATCTATTGAACTCAAATTTTGGGCGACAAACCATTAATAACATTAGTATTGAGGGAACAAGAAAAAGAGTTTCATTAGGTGACTTTAAAACAACCAAGTTTATATTTCCCCCATTGGGTGAAGCACAATCAATCGTCAACGCCTTGAATGAAAAATGCGCACAAATTGATCTCATAATATTTAAAACCAATCAAGCAATAATGCTAATCCAGGAACGCCGCACCGCCCTTATCTCCGCTGCCGTCACCGGAAAAATCGACCTACGCAACTGGACCGCCCCCATCCCCAAAGCAGAAACACCCACGGAGGCCAGCGCATGAGCAACGACATTGCAAAAGAGGTCAACCTACAAAACGACATCATCGCGCAGATGGCAGCAAAAGGCTGGATTGTCGGCAAAGGCGACGGCTACGATCGTGAACGTGCGCTATACGCACAAGACGCCCTGCTCTTTGTACAAATCACCCAACCACAGGAGTGGGAGAAATTCGCCCGCGTTTACCCCAACGACACCGAGCGCCATTTCCTCGACGCGCTGGTTGCGCAGTTAAAAAAAGCCGACAGCAACGCCACCGACATCCAGTCGCGCACCTGGGGTACGCTCGGCGTACTTCGCCACGGACTGAAAATCCGCAATGCCCGTTTTTCGCTGTGTCAGTTTAAACCGGAACATAATCTCAACCCGGAAACGCTGGCGCGCTATCAGCAGAATATCTGCCGTATCGTGCCGGAACTGGTCTACAGCCCGTATGCCTCAAATAGCGTCTTTGCAGAAACGGGCGTGAAAGCCAAAAAATGGCGCATCGACCTGGTGCTGTTTATCAACGGCCTGCCAATTGCCACGCTGGAGCTGAAATCCGAATTCAAACAGGCGGTGCAGAACGCCATTGCGCAGTACAAAAAGACCCGCCTGCCGAAAGATCCCGCCACCAATAAACCGGAACCGCTGCTGACCTTTAAGCGCGGCGCGCTGGTGCATTTTGCCGTCAGCCAGTATGACGTCTTTATGACCACCAAACTCGCGGGTGACAGCACCTTCTTCCTGCCGTTTAACAAAGGCACCAAAGACGGCGGCGCAGGCAACGAGATCCCCGAAGATACCCACCGCTACGCCACAGATTATCTGTGGAATGAAGTGCTGCTGCCGGACAACTTATTAAAAATCCTCGCCAGTTTTGTCCATTTGCATATTGAAGAAAAAGAGGAGTGGAACGGGCTGAAAGCGAAGAAAGAGAGCCTGATTTTCCCGCGTTATCATCAGTGGGATGTGGTCAACAAACTGCTGGAGGCCGCGACGATTGAAGGAACCGGCCATAAATACCTGATCCAGCACAGCGCCGGTTCCGGTAAATCGAACTCCATTGCCTGGACCGCCCACCAGCTTTCTCGTCTGTACGACGTGAACGGGGAAAAACAGTTCCACTCCATTATCGTGGTGACGGACCGCACGGTGCTGGACGACCAGCTTCAGGACACCATCTGGCAGTTCGAACACGCCGACGGCGTGGTCGGGCGCATCAATAACAAAGAGGGCGACGGCTCCAAATCGGAAAAGCTGGCCAGCGCGCTGGAAAACTCGCAGCCGATCATTATTGTCACCATCCAGACGTTCCCATTCGTACTGAAAGCAATCGAAAACAGCGTCAGCCTGAAGCAGCGTAAATATGCGGTGATTGCCGACGAAGCGCACTCCTCGCAGAGCGGTTCCACCGCCCGTCAGCTTAAAGAAGTGCTGATGAGCGAAGAAATGGATAATGACGTGGTGCTGTCGTCAGAAGATATTCTGGATGCGACCATTGCCGCCCGGAAAGGCAGCAGTAACCTGAACTACTACGCCTTTACCGCCACGCCAAAATCCAAAACCCTCGAACTTTTTGGTCGCCGTCCACGTCCCGATGAACCGGCGTCAAAAACCAATAAACCTGAGGCCTTCCACGTCTACTCCATGCGCCAGGCAATCGAAGAAGGCTTTATCCTCGACGTGCTGAAAAACTACACCAACTACAAAGTGGCGTATCAGTTGCTGCAAAAGCTGGAAGACAAAGACCGCGAAGTCGATAGCAAACGGGCGAAGATTAAGCTCAACCAGTGGGTGACACTGCACGACCACAATATCTCGCAGAAGGTGAAGGTGATTGTGGAGCACTTCCGCAAACATGTGATGCACCTGCTTGGCGGCCAGGCTAAAGCGATGGTGGTCACCAGTTCACGCAAAGCCGCTGTACGCTACAAGCTGGCGTTTGATAAATACATTAGCGAGAACAATTACCAGAAAATCAGCGCGATGGTGGCGTTTTCCGGGGAAGTTGAATTCCAGGAAGGCGACCATAACAGCCTGGCATTGTTAAACCAGAAATTTACTGAAATAAACATGAACCCCGGCCTGAAAGGGCGGGATATGCGCAAAGCCTTCGACAGCGATGATTATCAGGTCATGTTGGTCGCCAATAAATTCCAGACCGGTTTTGACCAGCCGAAACTGTGCGCGATGTACGTGGATAAAGCCCTCGGCGGCGTCGAGTGCGTGCAGACGCTCTCCCGCCTGAATCGCACCTATCCGGGCAAAGCGGAATCAGGCACTTTTGTTCTCGATTTTTATAACGATCCGGACGAGATCCTCGGCGCGTTCCAGCCCTATTTCCAGACGGCGGAACTGACCGATGTCAGCGATCCGCAGCAGGTTTTCGATCTGTTTGAAAAACTGCGCGCCACGCAGATCTTTCAGTGGCATGAAGTCGAGCAGTTCTGCGAGGCATTCTTCATCAAAAATAAATCGAATGCAGCGATCAGTAATATATGCAAACCGGCGGTAGAACGCTGGAAAAAGCGTTATCTGATGGCGATAGACGCTTATCTGACCGCCAAAGAGATGTTCGAGCGCACCAAAAAAACGGGCGATACGGTGTTAATCACTAATGCGGAAAACAGTTTTAAAGCCTGTAAGCAGGAAAAAGATCGTCTGGAAATATTCAAAAAAGATCTCGGCAGCTTTGTTCGCTTTTACGAATTTATGTCGCAGATCGTCGAATACGATGACAAAGATCTGGAAAAGCTAAGCCTGTTTGCCCGTCATCTGCGTCCGCTGCTGCATGAGCAACGTCTGGAAGAGGATGAAATTGATCTCAGTAATGTAGAGATGAGTCACTATCGTTTATCGAAAATCCATGAGCAAGATTTACGTTTACAGGAAGAAACGCCTGACTATACGCTGGATGCAAGTAATGATATTGGTACGGCAAAAGCGAAAGATAAAAAAGAGGAATTTTTATCGCAGGTGCTTTCTCGGATGAATGAATTATTCATTAGCGACCATTTGACCGAGAAAGATATGATCAGCAATGCTTTTTCGGTGTATAACAAAATAACTGAAAATGAAAATGTTATGACACAAATTAAAAACAATCCGCCAGAACAAGCGATTCTTGGTGATTTCCTCCAGGCAGTTGATAATGCTGTAATGGACAGTAATGACGCTCGGCAAGAATTTATGTTGCAATATTTATCCGATCCAGTTCGGGCAAAGGGCTTTGCTTATCTGATGTTTGATATGCTCACGGGGAAAATTGCTTTGCCAACATAAAACACGTTGATAGCCGGGGTCGCACTTTCTACCCCGGCCATATTGTTTACAATTAGGAATAGCTATGCTGAAGATGATTAAAGATTTTAAATTCAAAAAATACATTAAAAAATTACGTGAAGAAGGTTTGTTTTTTTATGTTTCTTTCGGTTTTATATTTACATTGTTAATGGAAGTTGATAATCAATTACCGTACTATCTTCAACAAGACTTCTTCTTTTATACACTTATAGGATTTATGCCAATCAATATATTCTTTGTTTTGATTTGCACAAATGTATTTTTCAATGCCGCCCACACACTTATTTCACCTTATAAAGGTCAAAGAGTTGGTGAGAAATTTCTCTCTGAACTAGATAAAAGAACGCAACAAATTGGCTTTATTATTTCATTTATATGTTTTGGCATGACATTGTTTTGTGCTCTGGCGTGGTTGCTGTTTTTTGAGATGAATACTGAAAGTTACTACGCAAAATATACATTAGATTTTTTGGCTGTTTTTATCATTATGATTATGTTTTCTTCAGCAGTTAATCCAGTCATGAGAAGAATATTCCAAAAAATGAAGGAATCGGACTCACATGGAAATTCAAAAATAATTCTTATAATTATAATTATTACATTATTGCTACTATTACCAATTGCGTGCATTATCAATAAAAATAAAACAATTGAAATCAACATTAAGAAAGAAACTTATCAGCAAATAAAAGAAAAAACAAAGATGAAACCAGAAGATTATATCAAAAAATTGATTGCTGATATTAAATTCAACTAATATCTATATGTACCCTGGTTTCTTCCTGGGTACATATAAAAAGTTAATATCCTGATTTATTCTCAACATCCTCTATCACTCCACATCCTCCCTGCGTAACCCAATATCCCTCAACCGCTCATCACTCATCTGCTGTAACACCCGCCGGGCCTGCATTTGCCGCCGCCAACGCCTCACCGCCTGCCAGAGTTGCACAAGTCTGATAAACGGCGTTTTGGCTTTGTTTTCGTGAAATTCCATCTGCTGCCTCCTCATCTTTCAGAGGCTTCATCATCCGTCTTCTGGCAGTTCACAATACAGATGCAAATATTAGTTTTATTTAACATACAGACAGGTTAAAACAGCATCTGCATCCGGTTTTTTAGCCTCATCTGTACCGGTTTTTCTCTCTGTATGGTCCACATAAGGAATACAGCATGACGCGTTATCAACATCTGGCGACTCTGCTTGCCGAGCGGATTGAGCAGGGGCTGTATCGTCACGGGGAGAAATTGCCGTCGGTGCGCAGCTTAAGTCAGGAGCACGGCGTCAGCATCAGCACCGTGCAGCAGGCGTATCAGACGCTGGAGACGATGAAGCTCATCACCCCACAGCCGCGTTCGGGTTATTTTGTCGCACAACGTAAAGCCCAGCCGCCAGTGCCGCCGATGACGCGTCCGGTGCAGCGCCCGGTGGAAATTACCCAGTGGGATCAGGTGCTGGATATGCTGGAGGCGCATAGCGACAGTTCCATTGTTCCGTTAAGTAAAAGCACGCCGGATGTCGAAACGCCCAGCCTGAAACCGCTGTGGCGGGAGCTAAGCCGGGTGGTGCAGCATAATCTGCAAACCGTTCTCGGTTATGACTTGTTAGCCGGTCAGCGAGTGTTGCGAGAGCAGATTGCCCGCCTGATGCTCGACAGCGGCTCGGTGGTCACTGCCGATGACATCATCATCACCAGCGGCTGCCATAACTCGATGTCGCTGGCGTTAATGGCGGTGTGTAAACCGGGCGATATTGTCGCGGTCGAATCCCCCTGTTATTACGGTTCGATGCAGATGCTGCGTGGCATGGGCGTGAAAGTGATTGAAATCCCAACCGATCCAGAAACAGGCATCAGCGTTGAAGCGCTGGAACTGGCGCTGGAACAGTGGCCGATTAAAGGCATCATTCTGGTGCCAAACTGTAATAATCCGCTGGGATTTATTATGCCGGACGCGCGCAAACGGGCCGTTCTCTCTCTCGCTCAGCGTCATGATATTGTGATTTTTGAAGATGATGTCTACGGCGAACTGGCAACGGAGTATCCGCGCCCGCGGACCATTCATTCCTGGGATATCGACGGGCGAGTGCTGTTGTGCAGCTCATTCAGTAAAAGTATTGCACCTGGCCTGCGCGTGGGTTGGGTCGCACCGGGGCGTTATCACGATAAACTGATGCATATGAAATACGCCATCAGCAGCTTTAATGTACCGTCCACGCAAATGGCGGCGGCAACGTTTGTGCTGGAAGGTCACTATCATCGCCATATCCGGCGGATGCGGCAGATCTATCAGCGCAATTTGGCGCTTTATACCTGCTGGATACGGGAATATTTTCCCTGCGAAATCTGTATTACGCGCCCGAAAGGCGGATTTTTACTGTGGATAGAATTGCCTGAACAGGTCGATATGGTCTGCGTCGCGCGGCAGCTGTACCGCATGAAAATCCAGGTGGCGGCAGGCTCGATTTTCTCAGCTTCCGGCAAATACCGTAATTGTCTGCGCATCAACTGCGCTTTGCCGCTCAGCGAAACCTATCGCGAAGCACTGAAGCAAATTGGCGAGGCCGTGTATCGGGCAATGGAATAAATTCGAATTAGTGCCGAGCCCCCTGATTTACTCTCACGAATCGCCTGTAACTCGTTTTATCTTTATAGCGACATCGCCACGTTCCGGCATGGCTTAGGCAAAATGCGCTTCGTTCATGCCGGATGCGGCGTGAACGCCTTACCAGGTCTACAAAATCTTTAAAGTTCAATATATTTAATGGGTTATGTAGACTTGATAAGCGTAGCGCACCAGGCTGCTTTGCGTTTGTCATCCGTCTCTGATTAGTACTCGATCCATGGATCACGCTTGCTTTCAGGCAAGGGCTGATCTAATGCCTGCATTTGCTCTGCCGAAAGTCCGGTATATCGTTGTATCCATTCAGGATCGGCCCCATTCTGCAACAACAATCGGAGGAGGCTCCGTTCCCCTTCTACTTTCCCTTCTTTCCTCCCCCTCTCCCTTCCCAACAGCCATCCATCATTATGAATTCGCTCTGCAATCGTCATTATTCGCTCCCTTTGTTGTGGCATTCGACTGGTTAGTTCGCTGATAAACTCTTTAAAACGCGCTTCATCGCCAGTCAGTAAAATGTAATTTAACAGCGCGGTTATCTGGCTGTCATTAGCGCACCCTGTAACCAGTAATACTGCCAGTTGATCAAGTAAGTCCCATTAGATCGCGCTGGCGAATATGCTTTTGGATCAACTCCAACAGGGCGACTTTGCGGTGCTGCACAATCTCGTCGTCCGGCACGACAGTGACATCCACCAGCGGGAACGCTGCAGTATAAAGCTTCCGTGCAGTAGTCGGGTCGGCAAATTCGTCCAGCCAGCACAAAGACCAGGGATAAGGACTACGGCTACCGTGATAAAACAGCATCGGGATGACCAGCGGTAGCGGCCGGCGTTTATCATGCTCGATATGGCGCTGCATCACCGCCATGGAATATCGCATCAGGCGAAAGGCCATATGGATATCCTCGCGGCTCTGATGTTCAATCACTACGTAAATATAACCATCACCTTCACGGGTCTTTACCGACCACAGAATATCGGAGTGTAGCGCCCGCAATTTTTCATCGACGAAGCTTGCGGATTCCAGTTTTAAGCTGTCGAGATCGCACAGTTCACGTAAATCTTTGGGTAAGTGGATCTCCATAAAATCCCGCGCGGTGTCAGGGTGCGTGAGAAAGGATTTAAATAATGCGTCATGCGGCGTGCTGGTTGTGAAGTTTGTCATGGCGATCCGTCACCTGTAGATAAGATGGCCCGACTGTAGCGACTAACAAAACCATTCTCACCCGGCAATTTCTCGTTCCCCGAGGCGCTTTCCAGGCTATTTTTGTTCCTCTGCAAACGATACATTTTTCCGGAAACAGGCTCGCGTTTTACATTTCCTGTACCCGGCAGATATTCCCCTTTCCACCGCACTCTTTTGATTAACTGCAAATTTTAATTACACTTAAGGTGTATATTTTCTATGCAACCCATCAATTCAAGAGGTGTAATGTGCTGATGACTATTTGTAATCGTTATACATTCTGACCTGGAGTCAGAAGGTATTTCTCTGTCTGTGTGTTCACAGGCAGTGTGGTTGATTACATGAAATTCAGTACATTTGTCCTTCTCGCCTGCCTTTCGTCATTACCGACGGTATTGAATTTCGTTTTCCCCATTGGGGTTCTCCGGACAAGGAGTTGTTTGTTATGCCACGTTTTTTTGCCCGCCATGCCGCCACGCTGTTTTTCCCGATGGCGTTGATTTTGTATGATTTTGCTGCGTACCTGTCGACGGATCTGATCCAGCCTGGGATCATTAATGTGGTCCGTGATTTTAATGCCGATGTCAGTCTGGCTCCGGCTGCCGTCAGTCTCTATCTCGCTGGAGGCATGGCATTGCAGTGGCTGCTGGGGCCGCTTTCCGACAGGATTGGCCGCAGGCCGGTGCTGATTACCGGGGCGTTAATTTTTACCCTTGCCTGCGCCGCGACAATGTTCACCACGTCAATGACACAATTTCTTATCGCGCGTGCAATTCAGGGCACCAGTATCTGTTTTATTGCCACCGTTGGTTATGTCACGGTGCAGGAGGCGTTCGGACAGACAAAAGGGATCAAGTTGATGGCGATTATCACCTCCATCGTACTGATTGCGCCGATTATCGGCCCGCTTTCCGGCGCAGCTCTGATGCACTTTGTGCACTGGAAAGTCCTTTTTGCCATCATTGCGGTTATGGGTTTTATCTCATTTGTTGGCTTACTGCTGGCGATGCCAGAGACGGTGAAGCGCGGCGCGGTTCCATTTAGCGCCAAAAGCGTCTTGCGCGATTTTCGTAATGTCTTTTGCAATCGGCTGTTCCTCTTTGGCGCAGCAACCATCTCTTTAAGCTATATCCCCATGATGAGTTGGGTGGCTGTCTCGCCGGTGATCCTGATCGACGCGGGCGGCTTAACAACTTCGCAGTTCGCCTGGACACAGGTTCCGGTGTTCGGCGCGGTGATTGTCGCGAATGCCATCGTGGCGCGTTTCGTTAAAGATCCGACCGAACCGCGGTTTATGTGGCGTGCCGTACCCCTTCAACTGGTCGGCCTCGCGCTGTTGATTATCGGCAATCTGCTGTCGCCGCACGTCTGGCTGTGGTCGGTGCTGGGCACCAGTCTGTATGCTTTCGGGATTGGTTTGATTTTCCCGACCTTATTCCGCTTTACGCTGTTTTCCAATAACTTACCGAAAGGGACCGTCTCCGCATCGCTGAATATGGTGATCCTGATGGTGATGTCTGTCTCGGTCGAAATCGGCCGCTGGCTGTGGTTTAACGGCGGTCGCTTGCAGTTTCATCTGTTAGCCGTTGTGGCAGGCGTTATCGTCGTTTTCACCCTGGCCGGATTGCTTAATCGCGTGCGCCAACATCAGGCTGCCGAGCTGGCGGAGGAGCGGTGATTTTTGCGCGATCCTGCCGTCAGGCTCTATTCTTAACGTTATGAATAAACTCATTGAACTCAGACGCGCCAAAATGTTGGCGCTCTCTTTACTGCTTATCGCCGCTGCTACCTTTGTCGTTACGCTGTTTTTGCCGCCCAATTTTTGGGTGAGCGGCGTGAAGGCGATTGCTGAAGCGGCGATGGTCGGCGCGCTGGCGGACTGGTTTGCGGTGGTGGCGCTGTTTCGCCGCGTGCCGATTCCGATCATTTCTCGTCATACGGCGATTATCCCGCGTAATAAAGACCGGATTGGCGAAAATCTCGGTCAGTTCGTGCAGGAAAAATTTCTCGATACCCAATCGCTGGTGGCATTGATTCGACGTCACGAACCGGCGTTGTTGATTGGCAACTGGTTTAGTCAGCCAGAAAACGCCCGCCGCGTTGGTCAGCATCTGTTGCAGATCATGAGCGGTTTTCTTGAACTGACCGATGATGCGCGTATTCAGCGCCTGCTTAAGCGCGCGGTCCACCGGGCGATTGATAAGGTTGATCTTTCTGGCACCAGTGCGTTGATGCTGGAGAGTATGACCAAAAACGATCGTCATCAGGTGCTGCTGGATACGCTGATCGCACAGTTGATCGCCCTTCTCCAGCGCGATAAATCGCGCAAGTTTATCGCCCAGCAAATTGTTCGCTGGCTGGAGAGCGAGCATCCACTGAAAGCCAAAATTTTGCCCACTGAATGGCTGGGCGAACATAGCGCGGAGTTGGTTTCTGACGCGGTGAATTCTTTGCTTGATGATATCAGCAGCGATCGTGCGCATCAGATCCGCCATGCGTTTGATCGCGCCACCTTTGCCCTGATCGACAAGTTGAAAAACGATCCTGAAATGGCAGCGCGAGCCGATGCCGTAAAAAGCTATCTGAAAGAAGACGAAGCTTTTAACCGCTATCTCAGTGAATTGTGGGGAGATTTACGGGAATGGCTGAAAGCGGATATCAACAGTGAAGATTCTCGTGTGAAAGAACGTATCGCGCGGGCGGGTCAATGGTTTGGCGAAACGTTAATTGCCGATGATGCCTTGCGGGCGTCGTTAAATGGTCATCTGGAACAAGCCGCGCACCGCGTCGCGCCTGAGTTTTCCGCATTCCTGACGCGACATATCAGCGATACGGTAAAAAGCTGGGATGCGCAGGATATGTCGCGGCAAATCGAGTTAAATATCGGCAAAGATCTGCAGTTTATCCGTGTCAACGGTACGCTGGTTGGCGGTTGTATTGGGCTAATTTTGTATTTGCTTTCGCAGCTCCCGGCCTTGTTCCCCCTCGGCAATTTTTAGAAATCCATGAAAAACTAAGTGGCTAACCGCGAGAGAGATCAAATAAACCACACTAAAAGAATGGTAATAATGTGGCCTCTTTTCATTATCTCCCGTGGTACGGGGAAGGAAAATCATGTCACTTGTCACCGATCTACCCGCCATTTTCGATCAGTTCTCTGAAGCTCGCCAGAAAGGCTTTCTCACCGTCATGGATCTCAAGGAGCGCGGCATTCCGCTGGTTGGCACTTACTGCACCTTTATGCCGCAAGAGATCCCGATGGCAGCCGGTGCAGTTGTGGTTTCGCTCTGTTCCACCTCTGATGAAACCATTGAAGAAGCCGAGAAAGATCTGCCGCGCAACCTCTGCCCGCTGATTAAAAGCAGCTACGGCTTCGGCAAAACCGATAAATGCCCCTACTTCTACTTTTCTGATCTGGTGGTCGGTGAAACCACCTGCGACGGCAAAAAGAAAATGTATGAATACATGGCGGAGTTTAAGCCTGTTCATGTGATGCAGTTACCGAACAGCGTTAAGGACGATGCCTCGCGTGCATTGTGGAAAGCCGAGATGCTGCGCTTGCAAAAAACGGTAGAAGAACGTTTTGGGCACGAAATTAGCGAAGATGCTCTGCGCGATGCCATTGCGCTGAAAAACCGCGAACGTCGCGCACTGGCTAATTTTTATCATCTTGGGCAGTTAAATCCTCCGGCGCTTAGCGGCAGCGACATTCTGAAAGTGGTTTACGGCGCAACCTTCCGGTTCGATAAAGAGGCGTTGATCAATGAACTGGATGCAATGACCGCCCGCGTTCGTCAGCAGTGGGAAGAAGGCCAGCGACTGGACCCGCGTCCGCGCATTTTAATCACCGGCTGCCCGATTGGCGGCGCAGCAGAAAAAGTGGTGCGCGCGATTGAAGAGAATGGCGGCTGGGTTGTCGGTTATGAAAACTGCACCGGGGCGAAAGCGACCGAGCAATGCGTGGCAGAAACGGGCGATGTCTACGACGCGCTGGCGGATAAATATCTGGCGATTGGCTGCTCCTGTGTTTCGCCGAACGATCAGCGCCTGCAAATGCTCAGCCAAATGGTGGAAGAATATCAGGTCGATGGCGTAGTTGATGTGATTTTGCAGGCGTGCCATACCTACGCGGTGGAATCGCTGACGATTAAACGTCATGTGCGCCAGCAGCACAACATTCCTTATATCGCTATTGAAACAGACTACTCCACCTCGGATGTCGGGCAGCTCAGTACCCGTGTCGCGGCCTTTATTGAGATGCTGTAAGGAGTGGCAGTGACATATTCGATTGGCATTGATTCTGGTTCTACAGCCACCAAAGGGATCTTACTGGCAGACGGCGTGATTACGCGCCGTTTCCTCGTTCCAACCCCCTTTCGCCCGGCAACAGCAATTACTGAAGCCTGGGAAACTCTGCGCGAAGGGTTAGAGACAACGCCGTTTCTGACGCTCACCGGCTACGGGCGGCAACTGGTGGATTTTGCCGATAAACAGGTAACGGAAATCTCCTGTCACGGGCTGGGCGCACGGTTTCTTGCGCCAGCAACGCGCGCGGTAATCGACATCGGTGGTCAGGACAGCAAAGTGATTCAGCTTGATGATGACGGTAACCTGTGCGATTTCCTGATGAATGACAAATGCGCGGCGGGCACCGGGCGTTTCCTGGAGGTGATCTCGCGCACGCTTGGCACCAGCGTCGAGCAACTCGACAGCATTACCGAAAATGTCACGCCGCACGCCATCACGAGTATGTGTACGGTGTTTGCCGAATCAGAAGTGATCAGCTTGCGCTCAGCGGGCGTCGCGCCAGAAGCGATTCTCGCTGGAGTGATTAACGCGATGGCGCGGCGGAGTGCCAATTTCATTGCTCGTCTCTCCTGTGAAGCGCCGATTCTGTTTACTGGTGGCGTTAGTCATTGCCAGACGTTTGCCCGGATGCTGGAATCTCATCTGGGAATGCCGGTAAATACCCATCCTGATGCGCAATTTGCTGGCGCAATTGGCGCAGCGGTAATTGGTCAACGAGTGAGAAAACGCCGATGAAAGAGTTTTTATTTTTATTTCACTCCACGGTCGGCGTCATACAAACCCGTAAGGCGTTGCAGGCAGCGGGCATGACTTTTCGCGTCAGCGATATTCCCCGTGATTTACGCGGCGGCTGCGGGTTATGCATTTGGCTGACCTGTCCCCCCGGCGAGGAAATACAATGGGTGATCCCTGGGCAAACCGAAGCGATATATTGCCAGCAGGGCAGCGACTGGCAGTGTGTGGTGCATTACGATTCAGAAGCGTCAACCAGGCAATAAGACCTTTAAATATAAAACCCGGATATTTGGCTGCACATAATCCTGCATGAAGGAAGTTGTATTAAATATCTCGCCTGATGTGAAATATTTCCCATCCACAAAATGAGCGATTTTTGATAGCACCTTACTATTGCGCGTCTAAAATACAATATACATTGTATTATACTTAAACCATAATTATACATAGAGAAATAAAATGATTACCGGGTGTGGTTATGATAAAGATAAGTTTCAGCGTGAAGCTTATCTTTACCCATCCCCCTGATTATTTTAGATTTAGAAGAACATTTCACAATTCAAGGATAAAAATATGGGCTCCCTAAACATATACCAGGATATTTTCCCAACACTCGGCATGTATTCGGGACTAAAAGCTTGCCATGAAAAAAACAACCAACCATTTGATATTAACACGGAAATTGAAACCATACAAAAACAAATTAATTATGATATAAATCATTTGAATGACGGTTTGATTAAGCGTGTACTGAATCTTTTTATTCACCTTATCTCTAATCCCGATAATCTCGAATTAACCTTAAATCGATATTCATCAACAACAGAGCAAATCATCGCCATTACTAAAAGAAATGATTTACATAAGTTTGAAGTTGGCGATCTAAAAATAATATTTAATCGACAAGATGATAATGAAAGCGTATTAACTGTTAAACACAAAGATATAAGTCATAGTTGCAATGTTAAAACCGAGCAACTGCAGCAGTTTATTAAAATAATGGAACAAAAAGCGCAACTACCAATCTATATTGACAAGAAAAATTTGAAAGAGAGTATTTTCTCTGTTTTGCACAATGACCCACAACACGTAGATAAAGATCAACACCTTCCCTGTGATAAGTTTTTAAAACATGCCTGCAAAAGTTCAAATTCATTTGAAGTGAAATTAGATGCCACTCATCAATATCAACACCTGAATAACTTCATGATTTCTTTTGACCCAGTAGAAAATCAATTAACAATACAGGATAACAATAACAAGACTGAAACTTTCTCGTTTACAAACTTACAATGGGAAAATTTGCTGCAACACTATAGAGAAAACCACCAGCAGCCAAATATAGCAGGATCACGAAATATCACGGATAATAGAGATAAAATTAAAAATACAATATCCACCTCTGAAATTATTGAGTGCGCCTCTCCTGAAATAAGAAGTAGCGTCCTGAACGATCTTTATAGCATTGCTAATTTCCTCCCGGACAATAATCTGACCCCAAATGAGAGCTGGAAAAGATTTTGTCATACATGTGAGCGCTTTTACGTTGCTCAGAAGAGTATCACTGGAGATAAGAGTGAACGTCTTACGCGAAAAGTCTCTATCTCTGATGCAGGAATTACAATGACCTTCACGATAGGTGATGTTGTCATCAATACTATTAGCACTGCTATCCCTGAAGATGAATCGGGTCAACGGTGTATCGAGGGGTTGAATTTAGCGGGAATGGATTTAACCGGCATAGACTTGTCTAATATGGTTCTAAGGAATGTCAATTTTAATGGCAGCATTCTTAGAAATGCGGATTTCTCCGGTACGATCTGTGAAGGCGTGGATTTTACCGATTGTGATCTCCGTTATGCAACCTTTATTGACGCCTCATTAGAAAAAATCGATTTTCGTAAAGTTCGTCACTTGCTTAATATAAATTTTACAAATGCAAATCTACGGAACAGTAACTTCAGCGGAAAAGTTCTCACTGGCGTTAATTTTACTGGAAGTGACCTTAGTAACGCTTATCTTGCACACATAGATTTCACAAAAGTGATTTTCTTTCCGTCATTAATTATTGGAGCAGTATTTGATTATTCCAATCTATCAGAGAAAAATCTTTCAGACAAAGATCTTACTAATATTAGCTGCATGTATACCAATTTTACTAACGCTAATTTAACAAAATGCAAATTCTTAAATACAAACTTTTCGGCTGCAAAATTGGACAATACTAATTTTACTGGTACAGAAGGTTCTAATATTCTATTTAACCATGCATGGTTATTCAATACGATATTTATAGATGCGATTTTTAAAAATGCCTGTTTTTTCAATGCCAAAGTGAATAATGTTTCTCTTAAGAATGCATATCTTTACAATGATAATATCAATAAAAAAGCCAATGACAGTGCCGAGAAACAAGCTAGTGACAGTATCGAGAAACAAGCCAGTGACAGTACCGAGAAACAAGCCAGTGACAGTACCGAGAAACAAGCCAGTGACAGTATCGAGAAACAAGCCAATGACAGTACCGATAAACAAGCCAAGAACAGTACCGATAAACAAGCCAAGAACAGTACCGAGCAACAGGACAGTACCAGTTTTAATGAAGCCCGTTTAAAGAAAGAAGTGAATAGCAGTTTTTCCATTCCGGGTTTAACGTCTTATCAGCCAACGTATATAGTTGACGAATAGTTCAATAATCACCCAAACAGAGTGAGTATGGCAGAGGATATAAATTGCTAACCGCCTCATCTATCATTCATGGATGAGGCGCATTTATCAGTCGATGTAAGCTGAAAATGTTCCGCCATCCAGAGACAAACGCAGCAACTCCCCTGCGGCGTTTACTATTTCATCGCCCGCGTTAAGAATTCATTAAGCTTCATCCGTATACTCCTTATCTGTCGCACTGAATTTGACGAGAAAAAAAGCAATAATAAGGAGCAACAAGTTGAAAAAGCGCATCACCTTTATCGTTTTTCTTTGCGCCATCGTGGCAGTGAGCCTGTTTTTTGTGCAATCCTGCGTCCGTAAAAGCCAGCATGTCGCAGGGTTTCAGAATTATCAGGCCACTATCGATGGTAAAGAGATTACAGGAGTAACTAAAAATATCTCCTCACTGACCTGGTCTGCGCAGAGCAATACCTTGTTTAGCACTATCAACAAACCTGCAACCATCGTTGAAATGACGACCGAGGGTGACCTGATCCGCACCATCCCGCTCGATTTTGTTAAGGATCTCGAGACGATTGAATACATTGGTGATAATAAATTTGTCATCAGTGATGAACGTGACTACGCCATTTATGTGATTTCACTTAACGCTGAGTCGGAAGTAAGCATCCTCAAAAAAATTAAAATCCCATTGCAGGAAACACCAACTAACTGTGGCTTTGAAGGGCTGGCTTACTCCTCTCAGGACCATACCTTCTGGTTTTTTAAAGAGAAAAATCCGATAGAGGTCTACAAAGTAACCGGGCTATTGCGTAGCGATGAGTTGCATATCAGCAAAGATAAAGCGTTGCAGCGTCAGTTTACTTTGGATGATGTTTCTGGCGCGGAATTTAACCCACAGAAAAATACGTTGCTGGTGTTGTCACATGAGTCACGCGCCCTACAGGAAGTGACCATGACAGGTGACGTGATCGGCGAAATGTCGTTAACCAAAGGCAAGTATGGCCTTTCACACAACATCAAGCAGGCGGAAGGGATAGCGATGGATGACAGCGGCAACATTTATATCGTTGGCGAACCGAATCTTTTTTATCGCTTTACGTCGACAAAATCATGATAACAGTCTGGCAGGTTCTCCTTTTTTGTTATTAACTTGTTAACTCAAAATAATACAAACCAGGCAGAACATGAATTCGACATCGCATCCCGTAGAACGTTTTTCTTTCAGCACCGCGTTATTCGGGATGCTGGTTCTGACCTTAGGTATGGGTTTAGGCCGCTTTCTCTATACGCCGATGCTGCCAGTCATGCTGGCGGAAGGCGAGTTTTCCTTTAGCGAACTCTCATGGATCGCCAGCGGTAACTATGCCGGGTATCTGGCGGGGAGCCTGCTGTTTTCATTCGGCGCGTTTCATTTACCCTCACGCCTGCGCCCGTTCTTGTTAGCTTCCGCTCTCGCAACCGGATTATTAATCCTCGCGATGGCGTGGCTGCCGCCGTTTCTTCTGGTTTTCATCATTCGCTTTCTGGCGGGAGTCGCCAGCGCCGGGATGTTGATTTTCGGCTCAACGCTCATCATGCAGCATACTCGTCATCCCTTTGTCCTTGCGGCGCTATTTTCTGGTGTTGGCGTCGGCATCGCTCTGGGCAATGAATATGTGCTGGCAGGCCTGCATTTTGCCCTCTCTTCACAGACGTTGTGGCAAGGTGCCGGAGCACTTTCTGCCATTATATTGCTTGCTCTGGCGCTGCTCATCCCGTCGAATAAACACATTATCGCGCCAGCGCCATTGGCAAAAAACGCGCAACAACCCATGAGCTGGTGGTTACTGGCGATTTTGTATGGTCTGGCGGGTTTTGGTTATATCATCGTCGCCACCTACCTGCCGCTCATGGCGAAAGACGCGGGCCAGCCTGTGCTGACGGCTCACCTCTGGACACTGGTTGGCTTGTCGATTGTCCCAGGTTGTTTTGGCTGGCTGTGGGCAGCCAAACGGTGGGGAGCATTACCTTGCCTGACCGCGAATTTGCTGGTGCAGGCGATCTGCGTGCTGTTAACTCTCGCCAGCAGCTCTCCTTTATTACTCATCATCAGCAGTATTGGTTTTGGCGGCACCTTTATGGGGACGACCTCGCTGGTGATGACCATCGCCCGCCAGCTTAGCGTGCCGGGAAATCTTAACCTTTTGGGCTTTGTGACACTCATTTATGGTATCGGGCAAATTCTTGGCCCGGCGCTGACCAGTATGCTCGGCAACGGAACGTCGGCGCTCGCCAGTGCCACACTCTACGGCGCAGCGGCGCTATTTATCGCAGCATTAATCTGCGGGATGCAAATATTCAAATTGCATACGAATTATTCTTAAGTAATTTAACGAATTTAACTTTTCAGTACATCACGTAAAATAATTAAAACATCCTTTTTCTTTGGAGGTACTCAGCCACCGCCGGTATTATTCCTGGTTTAGCAATTCCACGGCTAATTCATTATTTCTGGTCATATTATAGTCAGGATCGCATTATATCTCCGTGCTAGAAAAAACAAGTTTAATTCTGTTTTTTCACGGAAGGTCACTATGGCTTCGACAAATGCGCATCAAATAAAAAATAATGATCAAAACTCTTTATGTGGTCTGGGTGACAAAATACGCCGCCTGACCGCCGGAGTTTGTTTATTTACCCAAATTTTTTTCCCCGTCATGGCGACGGCACAAAATGTGGTACATGCTAAACCTCAGACGACAGTTTCATCTGCCCCCCCTCTAATAGAAAATAATACTGTGCCTTACACGCTTGGTGCGCTGGAATCAGCGCAAAGCGTTGCTGATCGATTCGGTATTTCACTGGAGGAGCTTCGTCGTCTTAATCAGTTCCGTACTTTTGCTCGCGGCTTTGATAACGTGCGCCAGGGTGAAGAGCTGGATGTTCCGGCAACAACCTTGCAGAAAAGTCATGAGCAACAAAATGCCGTACCGCCTGCGAATGGCGAAAACACGCTGGAGAATCAAATAGCCAGCACTTCGCAGCGAGTTGGCACCCTGCTTTCACAAGATATGAATAGTGAGCAGGCCAGCGGCATGGCGCGTGGTTGGGCGTCTTCAGAAGCCTCAGGCGCGATGACTGATTGGTTAAATAACTTTGGCACTGCGAAAATCTCTCTGGGTGTGGATGAAGATTTCAGCCTGAAAAATTCGCAATTCGACTTCCTGCATCCGTGGTATGACACACCCGATTATCTGCTCTTCAGCCAGCATACCCTTCACCGAACAGACGATCGTACCCAGATCAACACCGGTTTGGGCTGGCGTCATTTCACCCCCAGCTGGATGTCAGGCATCAACCTGTTTTTTGACCACGACCTGAGCCGCTATCACTCTCGCGCGGGGCTTGGCGCAGAATACTGGCGTGATTATCTGAAGTTGAGCAGCAACGCTTATATCGGCCTGACCGGCTGGCGTAGCGCACCGGAATTGGATAATGACTACGAAGCCCGCCCGGCCAACGGCTGGGATTTACGCGCGGAAGGCTGGTTACCGGCCTGGCCACAACTGGGTGGAAAACTAGTCTATGAACAATACTATGGTGATGAAGTGGCGCTGTTTGACAAGAATGATCGCCAAAGTAATCCCCATGCTATTACCGCGGGCCTCAACTATACCCCCTTCCCGCTTCTGACTCTCAGTGCAGAACAGCGTCAGGGGAAGCAAGGTGAAAATGACACACGTTTTGCCGTTGATCTGACCTGGCAACCCAGCAGCTCAATGCAGAAACAGCTTAACCCGGACGAAGTGGCCGGACGGCGCAGTCTGGCCGGTAGTCGTTATGACCTGATTGATCGCAACAACAACATCGTTCTGGAATATCGCAAGAAAGAGCTGATTCGCCTGAGTCTGATGGATCCGGTGAAAGGAAAGTCTGGAGAAATAAAACCGCTGGTTTCCTCGATACAGACCAAATATGCCCTGAAAGGCTATAACATCGAAGCCGCTGCGCTGGAAGCTGCCGGAGGTAAAGTCAGCACGTCTGGAAAAGATATCACGGTCACGCTGCCAGGTTACCGCTTCACTAACACTCCAGAAACCGATAATACATGGTCGATAGACGTTACCGCCGAGGATGTAAAAGGTAACCTGTCTCGTCATGAACAAAGCATGGTCGTCATTCAGGCTCCGACATTAAGCCAGAAAGATTCTCTGTTATCCGTTAATCCGCTAACCGTAGCTGCAGATAAAAAATCGACGACCACATTGACCGTTACTGCACACGATTCCGACGGAACTCCGGTGCCGGGGCTGGCGCTGCAAACCCGCAGTGAAGGCGTTCAGGATATCACCCTGTCTGACTGGACAGATAACGGAGATGGTAGTTACACACAGATGCTGACCGCCGGAACGACATCAGGTTCAGTAACACTGACGCCGCAAATTAACGGTGAGAGTGCGGTAAAAGAATCCATCGTCGTTAATATCGTCCCTGTTGTCTCATCCCGCGACCATTCATCAATAACAATAGATAACGTATCGTATTATGCCGGAGACGACATCAAGGTTAGGGTGGAACTGAAAGACGACAGCAATCAACCGGTTGCTTATCAAAAAGAGGAATTGGTAAAAGCCGTTACTGTCGAAAACAGCAAACCTGGAGCCACGATTGTCTGGCACGAAGAGCAGCCGGGGGTTTATGCCGCGAATTATCCGGCCCATAAGCAAGGGACAGCACTAAGGGCACAACTTAGCCTTCACAACTGGAATGCTCCACTGCAATCACATATTTATAACATTGAGGCAAACCAGAATAAGGCTCGCGTCGCCACATTATCAGCGACGAATAATGACGTTTACGCCGATAAAAAGACATTTAATACCCTCACTATCAACGTCACTGATGAGAGTGATAATCCCCTGACAAATCATCAGGTCACCTTTAAGAATGAAAAAGGAAGCGCTGAATTTGTCGAACCGCCGCAGCAAAATACGGATGCATATGGTGTTGCCACAATCAACATGGTAAGTCAGGTTGCGGAAGAAAATACGATTAGTGCCACGCTGCCAAATGGTTTCTCACAACGGATAATTGCGAAATTCGTTAGCGATTCGAGTACGCCAAAATTCAAACAACTGGTTGCCGATCCAGATACCATTATTGCTGGCAACAGCCAGGGCAGTACTCTGACCGCCACCGTCACAGACTTTCATAACAACCCGTTAAAAGATATGAAAGTGAATTTTGTGGCACCTGGTGGCTCGCAACTGGACAACACGTCCGCCACAACAGACCAGTCCGGTATTGTGCGAGTGCACCTGACCAGTTCAAAAGCTGGTAGCTATTCCGTCGATGCCTCGCTTGAGGCGGATAAAAATATTCACCAGTCGGTCACGATCACCGTGGTCCCAAACAGGGAACAATCGGTAATGACCTTAAATGCCGGGTCAGGCAGTGCGATCGCTAACAATACAAATACCGTTATCCTGACAGCCAGTGTGAAAGATGTTTATGGACACCCGTTGCCGGATGAGGATGTGAAATTTACCTTGCCAGCCTCTATGACCGGGAACTTCACGCTAAGTAGTGAAACCGCCCGCACCGATGCAAACGGCGATGCCGTGGTCACATTGCGTGGCACAAAAGCGGGTGAGTTTACAGTTACGGCGACGCTGACCAGAAATAATACCGTTGCTCATCAGCAAGTCACTTTTATTGGGGATACAAACAGCGCGCAGCTCCAGCCGCTGACTGCCTCATTAAATACCATTGTTGCGGGTAACAGTACGGGGAGTACCCTGACTGCAACGATCCTGGACGCTTACCAAAATCCGCTTAAAGACCAGCTGGTCACTTTCCAGAGTAACGATGTCACTCTAAGTGGAACAGAAGTCACCACCAATACGCTGGGTCAGGCGACGGTAACAATGACCAGCAATATTGCCGGACAACATAACGTCGTGGTGAGCCGGAAAGCGCAACCCTCCGATAATAAAACGTTTAGTTTATCAGTGCTGCCGGATGAAAGTTCGGCGAAGGTAATAAGTATAACCGGAGCCGAAAAAACGATAACGGTTGGCGAAAACATCACACTACGGATACTCGTCCAGGACGCGTTTAACAATGTAATAGCGGGTCAACGCGTCAGATTAAGTGCGCAGCCAACAGCTCACATTACGATAGGCGATACGGCTTACACCGATAATAACGGTTACGCGTACGTTAACCTTATTAGCACCCAGCCAGGGGTTTATCAGGTGACGGCAACGCTGGACAATAACAGTAGTAGTAAGGTTGACGTGAATGTGGCAAATGGCAAGCTCGAGTTAACATCATCGAAGCCAGAAACCACGGTCCATAACAGTGAAGGTATTACGCTGACCGCAACGGTGAGAAATGCTCGGGATGAATTAATGCCTGGGCAAATTATCACCTTTAGCGTAACGCCTGAAGGTGCAACGCTAAGCAATACAGGGGAAGTCCTTACTGACCAGTATGGTCAGGCCAAAGTAACGCTGACCAGTGACAAAGTGAATGTCTATACCGTTACGGCCACAATGGGCAAAGATGTTCCCGTTCAGAGCCAGGTAACGGTTGCGGTTAAGGCAGATGCTAAAACGGCACATGTTGTGAGCGTCGTGGCTTCTCCTGACACCATAACCGCCGACGGCATCGATAGCAGCACCGTCACGTCACGAGTAGAAGATGATTACGGATTCCCGGTTGAAGGTGTCGATGTTCGTTACGCCTTAGACACCAAAGGTCGCCCGGTAGTTAATATTCCAACTACGCGTACCGATCAGTCCGGGCAAGTCACGGCGACAATAACCAGTACATTGGCAGAAACCTTAACGGTCAATGTGCAAGTTCCTGGTACAGCCAACCAATCCGCAGCTATTACCTTGCTTGCCAGCACGGCGGATGAAAGTAAGTCATTATTGAAATCCGACGTTGGCACTCTGATGGCTGACTACCAGCATAGCGCGAAACTTACGCTAACATTGCAAGACAAGTACGGTAATCCGATAGTGACGTCTGATCATCTGGAATTTGTCCAGTCAGGTCCCTTCGTGAACTTTCTCAAGTTGAGCGATATTGATTACAGCCAAAGAAATTATGGCGAGTACACCGTGACTGTCACTGGCGGAAAAGAGGGAACAGCGACTCTCATTCCCATGCTGAACGGGGTTCATCAGGCAAACTTAAGCGTATCGCTGAATCTCATCCGCTCGATAAAAGAAATGTCCGGTCATGTCACTGCAAACAACCATACCTTCTCCACGGCTCAATTCCCGAGCGAAGGTTTTGCAGGAGCGTATTACACACTCAACAATGATAACTTTGAAGCGGGTAAAACCGTTGATGATTATATGTTTTCAAGTTCACAGAGTTGGGTGTCGGTCGATGCTTCAGGTAAGGTTTCTTTCGCAAATATCGGCGATCAAACGTCAGTCACAATAAGCGCTGTTCCCCGACAAGGAGGTACAACCTACCAGACCTTAATTAAGCTGAAAGGCTGGTGGGTGAATAATGGAAATCATACCAATATCTGGCTAGCTGCCAATGCGCTCTGTCATGCTAAAAATGATGGATATAATCTTCCTGGCATCACACATTTGACGTCTGGCGAAAACAAACGCACGCAGGGATCACTGTATGGTGAATGGGGGAACGTTGGAGCGTTTTCCAGTAATTCGCAATTTACACAAGGAGCTTACTGGACAAGTGAATCTGATGATTACAATCGGCACTACTATGTGCAGATGCTAACGGGTATGACTGGAAGCGACGCTGATTCCAGCCCCCAACTGACCGCCTGCCGTAAATCACTTTAATTTTAGTAGGTTATTAAGGATACCCTTGTGCGAGGGTATCCTTTCCGACTGATAACAAACGCTACATTACCTGATGCGCTGCGCTTATCAGGCCTATATAACCCCTGCAATATATTGAATTTATTGTTTTTGTACCCCAGCCGGCATGAACGGCCACTCAAGAAACTCAACAGCAACCGTTGATGTCAGCCAGACCCCGTTTTCCGCTTGCCAGAAAGGGAGGCCTCGTTTCGCCATTTCCTGTGCTTTGACGGTTAAAATAACCGGCGATCCGTGTCTTGCTCCCACTTTGCGTGCCGTTGCTTCATCAGCAGAGAGATGTACGTAGTGACGCACCCCTGCAATCAGCCCCTGTTTTTTTATCTCGTCAAGGAAACGGCTTGCCGTACCGTGGTAAAGAAACTGTGGCGGTGTTTTTTCGGCAAAGGAAATGGCGACCTGCGAAGTCGAATGCCCCTGAACCGCGCGAATGCACCTACCATCACTGGAATAACTAAAACGCTTTTTATCGCTGGTGGCGACAACGGTATCCAGCAATGCACGGGTTAACCGCTTGCCCGATTTTTGGGCACAAAGTATGAGCTTATCGATATCCGCCCATCCTTCACGGTCCAGTACGATACCAATCGCCTCCGGTTTGTGTCGGAGGACAAAACTTAAAAACTTGCTCGTATCCGCCAGCTCTTTTTCGTTGTACTTTGCCATCTCGTTTTCGTCCCTGGATTTTCTGCTTTAATTTACTGATGTCATTGTCACTGGGTTTATGAATTTACTGCAACTCAATCCTGCGCAGAACCTTTTCCCCACAGCGTAATTTTTCCGCTATGCAAAAAACGCATAGCCAGAAACATACTTGCATTTTCCCCATACCCACATGGCTGATAAGGTTTTTCAGCTCCAGGAATTTTCCTGGCTCAAGCAACACACAAACACAAAAAAACAATGGGGATTGTTATGACACAACAAGGGGATGCTGTAGCCGGGGAGCTGGCGACAGAAAAAGTGGGCATTAAAGGGTATCTGGCTTTTTTTCTCACCATAATCTTTTTTTCCGGTGTTTTTTCCGGGACAGACAGTTGGTGGCGCGTTTTTGATTTTTCCGTGCTGAACGGATCGTTTGGGCAACTGCCTGGTGCGAACGGAGCCACCACCTCGTTTCGCGGCGCGGGTGGCGCGGGGGCTAAAGATGGCTTTCTCTTTGCGCTGGAGCTGGCACCGTCAGTCATTCTCTCTCTGGGGATTATTTCAATTACCGATGGTCTTGGTGGATTACGCGCCGCGCAGCAGTTAATGACACCTGTGCTAAAACCGTTGTTGGGTATTCCAGGGATCTGCTCGCTGGCGCTGATCGCTAACCTGCAAAACACTGATGCCGCCGCCGGTATGACCAAAGAGCTGGCGCAGGAAGGTGAAATTACCGAACGCGATAAAGTGATTTTCGCCGCATATCAAACCAGTGGTAGCGCCATCATCACCAACTACTTCTCTTCCGGCGTCGCGGTGTTTGCCTTTCTGGGCACGTCCGTAATCGTACCTTTAGCAGTCATCCTGGTGTTTAAATTTGTCGGAGCCAACATTTTGCGCGTCTGGCTTAACTTCGAAGAACGTCGCAACCCAACGCAAGGAGCGCAAGCATGACAACTCAGGTCCGCAAAAACGTCATGGATATGTTTATCGATGGCGCGCGCCGTGGCTTTACTATCGCCACCACCAACCTGCTACCAAACGTGGTGATGGCGTTTGTCATCATTCAGGCGCTGAAAATTACCGGCCTGCTCGACTGGGTGGGGCATATCTGTGAACCGGTAATGGCGCTGTGGGGATTGCCAGGTGAAGCGGCAACCGTCCTTTTAGCCGCATTAATGAGTATGGGTGGCGCAGTCGGTGTTGCCGCCAGTCTGGCAACCGCTGGCGCATTAACCGGTCACGATGTCACCGTTTTACTGCCCGCGATGTATTTAATGGGCAACCCGGTGCAAAATGTCGGTCGCTGCCTGGGGACAGCCGAAGTGAATGCCAAATATTACCCGCATATCATTACGGTCTGCGTGATTAACGCATTGCTGTCGATCTGGGTTATGCAGCTTATTGTTTAACAAGGAGTTACCATGATTGATTATACCGCAGCCGGTTTTACCCTGCTGCAGGGAGCGCATTTGTATGCGCCGGAAGATCGGGGAGTTTGCGATGTCCTCGTCGCTAACGGCAAAATTATCGCCGTTGCCAGTAATATCCCTTCTGATATTGTACCGGACTGCACGGTTGTCGATCTCAGCGGGCAGATCCTCTGCCCAGGTTTTATTGATCAACACGTTCATTTAATTGGCGGTGGCGGTGAAGCAGGTCCCACGACGCGCACGCCGGAAGTGGCGTTAAGTCGTCTGACGGAAGCGGGCGTCACGTCAGTGGTTGGTCTGCTCGGCACTGACTCTATCTCTCGTCACCCGGAATCCCTGCTCGCCAAGACCCGTGCGCTCAATGAAGAAGGCATCAGCGCCTGGATGCTGACCGGCGCTTATCATGTCCCTTCCCGCACTATTACGGGTTCCGTGGAAAAAGACGTGGCGATTATCGATCGTGTGATTGGCGTGAAATGCGCCATCTCTGATCACCGTTCTGCCGCACCGGACGTTTATCACCTGGCTAATATGGCGGCAGAATCCCGCGTTGGCGGTTTGCTCGGCGGTAAACCTGGCGTCACCGTGTTCCACATGGGCGACAGTAAAAAGGCGTTACAGCCTGTCTATGACCTGCTGGAAAACTGCGATGTGCCGATCAGCAAGCTGCTGCCGACCCACGTTAACCGCAACGTACCGTTGTTTGAGCAGGCGCTGGAGTTCGCGCGCAAAGGCGGCACTATCGACATCACCAGCAGCATTGACGAACCGGTTGCCCCTGCCGAAGGTATTGCCCGCGCCGTTCAGGCCGGTATTCCGCTGGCACGCGTCACCCTCAGCTCCGACGGCAACGGTAGCCAGCCGTTCTTCGATGACGAAGGGAATTTAACCCATATCGGTGTTGCAGGTTTTGAAACGTTGCTGGAAACCGTGCAGGTGCTGGTCAAAGACTATGATTTCAGTATCAGCGATGCCCTGCGCCCGCTCACCAGTAGCGTAGCCGGTTTCCTTAACCTGAGCGGGAAAGGCGAAATTCTGCCAGGCAATGACGCAGACTTACTGGTCATGACGCCAGAATTGCGCATTGAGCAGGTATACGCTCGCGGCAAACTGATGGTCAAAGACGGCAAAGCCTGCGTGAAAGGAACGTTTGAAATGGCTTAAACGGTTGTCAGCCGCCCGAATGGACGTAGAATGCCCGCAAGGGCGGCTGACAGAGTAAAACGTAATGGATGACTGTGGTGCGGTTTTGCATAATATTGAAACAAAATGGCTTTATGATTTTCTGACCCTGGAAAAATGCCGCAACTTTTCCCAGGCAGCAGTCAGTCGCAACGTCTCACAACCGGCATTCAGCCGCCGCATCCGTGCACTGGAACAGGCGATTGGCGTTGAATTGTTTAACCGCCAGGTGACGCCGCTGCAACTCTCGGAACAAGGGAAAATCTTCCATTCGCAGATCCGCCATCTGTTGCAACAGTTAGAAAGCAACCTGGCAGAGCTGCGTGGCGGCAGCGATTACGCGCAACGTAAAATCAAGATAGCCGCTGCACACTCTCTTTCCCTCGGCCTGTTACCGTCCATTATCAGCCAGATGCCGCCGTTCTTTACCTGGGCGATTGAAGCCATTGATGTCGATGAAGCGGTCGATAAACTGCGTGAAGGGCAAAGTGACTGTATTTTTTCCTTTCACGACGAAGATTTGCTGGAAGCGCCGTTTGACCACATTCGCTTATTTGAATCTCAATTATTCCCCGTCTGCGCCAGTGACGAACACGGAGAAGCACTGTTTAACCTCGCGCAGCCACACTTTCCGTTACTGAATTACAGCCGCAACTCCTACATGGGGCGATTGATTAATCGCACCCTGACGCGCCACAGCGAGTTAAGTTTCAGCACCTTTTTTGTCTCTTCGATGAGCGAGCTATTAAAGCAGGTTGCCCTCGACGGCTGTGGGATTGCCTGGCTGCCGGAGTACGCCATCCAACAAGAAATTCGCAGCGGGCAGCTCGTTGTGCTTAATCGGGACGAACTGGTGATCCCGATTCAGGCCTACGCATACCGGATGAACACCCGTATGAATCCCGTTGCCGAACGCTTCTGGCGTGAACTGCGCGAGCTGGAGATTGTGCTTAGCTGACATTCTCCAGCGTCGCACTACGCCAACCGCCATTATCCCAGACCAGATCAAACGTTAGCGGTTCATCGTCGTGGTACAGCATTATCTCAAGGCTGATCGCCAGCGTGTGGCTGTACGCTTCTTTCAAATTGACCTGCAACGCCGCAATCCGTGGCTCATGAAATAACAGTGCAGAACGCAGCTGACGGCAATACCAGCTCTGAAGATGTTTGTCGCTCTGGTTATGCACTTGCCACTCGGGCATGCCTGAAACAAGTAATGACGGTAATGCCGAATGAGGAGAATTAAAAAGAGTGAGGAGATCGCTGCATACCGATTTACGCAGCGATGACGTTTTATTGCCTGAAATTTCAGGTAAAACAGCCTGAAGTGATTGGCGCATCATTTTGCGCACTCCTGACGTTTAGCAACATATGCGGCTTGCCCTGAACACCGGGCACCACTGTATTGATGCTCATTTTCCATAGCCATTCCCTTTTGTTCATTACATCCATGTCAGTCTGAGACAGGCCTGAATCCTGTCAGCAAAGTATAAAACCTTACTTGCCTATGAATATCTACTGACTTTTCAGGAAAAAAGTCATGATTTGATAAAAATCATCAAACTCAAAAAAAAACTGCTAGTATATTCTGAATATTCCGAATAGTTACGTAGATGAAAATACTTGTCACCGTCGCTACATAATCCCGGAAAGCAATTATTTATCTTCGCATAATCAGCCATGTATTATTTGAAACAATTAGTTTGTAAATAATATAAATTGATAACATATCAAATACATCAAAAATACCATTCACAGGCATTATTAATATAGACATCAATATAGCAACATCAAATTCCAATTAGTAATAAGATATGCTTTTAAATTGCATGCAAATAATTTTAAATGAGCGTTTTTTGATACTTTATAGTGTTTCCCACCCTTTAATATCACCGTGTAGAGTTGATATCACTACAACAGAAACATGCATGTCATTTGTTTACTTCTCTTTTTACTACAGAAAAATTTATCTATTTTTCTAAACATCATTGAAATACTCATAAAAGGTAACTATTATGTCTATGCCATTAAGCAATGCCGCTAATAACCAATTCAATACAAATAATCACTTCCTTCATCACCCAAAAGTCGACAATGAGTTAACACGTCGATATGAATATGCACGCATGGATACGGAAAATATCTATCTTCTGCCTCTTACTCGTGGCAATAACCATAATTACGATGGAAAAAGCGTTGTCGAAATTAGAAAACTTAATATTGGCAAACAGTCCTGGCCATTTAATTATGTAACAGAAACATGCAGCGAATTCAATGGTATTACAACAACAGGGCGTATGCTCTATCGAAACTTGAAAATCACCTCAGCTTTAGACGAAATATATGGTGGTATATGTAAAAAGGCGCATGCTGCCACAGAGTTAGCAGAAGGTTTACGGCTAAATTTATTTATGAAGAGCCCTTTCGATCCTGTTGAGGACTATACAGTTCATGAAATAACATTAGGCCCTGGTTGCAATGTTCCTGGTTATGCCGGAACCACGATAGGATATATTTCAACCCTTCCAGCTTCTCAGGCAAAAAGATGGACCAATGAGCAGCCAAGAATTGATATCTATATTGATCAGATAATGACGGTAACCGGGGTAGCAAATTCTTCCGGATTCGCCCTTGCCGCATTACTTAATGCTAATATTGGAATGGGAAATGACCCAATAATTGGTATAGAAGCCTATCCAGGTACCGCGGAGATCCATGCAAAAATGGGATATAAAGTTATCCCCGGTGATGAAGATGCGCCACTCAAACGCATGACTCTGCAACCGTCATCTCTTCCAGAACTGTTTGAATTAAAAAATGGTGAATGGAATTATATTGGTAAATGACTACTGAGAAGAATGAGTACTAACATTCAGGTTATACAGATATTTAAACAATACCCTGCAATTTACAAAGTAATACTCATTGCGACTTCTTAATTTAAGAAAGCGCAAGGAACGTTTACCCTTGCGCTTATCATAATCAGTCAGGCGTCGACTTTATCCAACGGCCATGAATCAAACAGATAGCCGTCAAAATAAATATCGTCAACGTTCGAGAATTCCAGCAGACGTTGCTTAACGTTTTCCAGATGCTGCCACATTGCCAGCTTCGCCGCACGGGCATCTTTTTTGATTAACGCGGCGAGGATCTGTTTGTGATCGCCCAACCACTCTTTGCGATACAGGCTGTCATCCAGATGGCTGTGCAACTGGATCCACATCGGATTGTTTTCCCGCCACTGCCAGGACTGACGGAATAGCTCCACCAGCATGCTGTTATGCGTCGCTTCGGCAATGGCGAGATGGAACTGCATGTCACCACTTTCGCTGCTGCCCGGCGCGCTGGAAGCAAGCTCACGCTCTTCCAGTTGCAATGCCTGACGCATTTTGACGATATCTTCGCGGGTAGCCTGCAGGGCGGCAAATTCCGCGATGTTACTTTCCAGTAACTGACGCGCCTGTAACAGCTCAAAAGGACCGGCATCATTGCAGACGTTGGCATCCGGACTGTCTGTGTTCTGGCTGTCTGAGCTATCAAGAACATAAATACCGGCACCCCGGCGCACTTCCACCAGCCCTTTGATCTCCAGCATGATCAGCGCTTCACGTACCACCGTCCGCGTGACATCAAGCATTTCTGCAATTTCACGCTCCGGCGGCAGCCGTTCGCCAGGATTGTACGGCGTCTTTATGATCAGATCGCGGATCATCGCCCCGACTTCCTGGTAAGGTCTTTGCGCAGAGGTGGCAGATTTCATGGTGTTGTGTCCGTTAGGTGCGGTTAATCAAATTTTGCCGGATGCGGCGTGAATGCCTTATCCGGCCTACAACGGGCAATTTTACGGCACCCGTTAATCTCAAACTATACCATTAGCACTGGAAGTTGGCACGTACAGGTGGGCAAAAAAACGAAAACTGGTCAACCAAATATGCGTTTGATTGACCAGTAAGTCTGTAGGGTAATCAGTTAGTTACAGCGCAGCCACACACTCGCGCGCACCGCGTTCGCACAGCTGCTGATATGCCGCCGTCACCGCGCCAACAAAGTCGGCATTCTGCGGCAGATCATCGGCAAAGATACCGCTCAGGCCCAGCAGCGCTTTCACGCGGTCTGCGCCCTGATACTGCGCGTTGATCTTCTGGAACTCCGCCAGCATCGGGTCGACCACGTCAATAGCTTTACCCTGCTCATCCACGCCCTGGGTGTAACGCATCCAGCCAGCCACGCCCAGCGCCAGGTGACGCCAGCTACCGCCGTTTTGCAGGTGCAGACGCACCGGATCCAGCAGACGCTGCGGTAACTTCTGGCTGCCGTCCATCGCAATCTGCCAGGTACGGTGACGCAGAGACGGGTTACTGAAACGCTCGATCAGCAGCGTCGCATAGGCGTTCAGGTCTGTACCTTCCGGCATCGACAGCGTTGGCGCTTGTTCCTGCATCATCAGGGCGAAGGCCGCTTTGCGATAATCCGGGTTAGTCATGGTGTCGGCAATGGTTTCATAGCCGCCGAGGTAACCGAGGTACGCCAGGAAAGAGTGGCTGCCGTTCAGCATACGCAGTTTCATCATTTCGAACGGCACAACGTCTGCAACGAACTGTGCGCCCACTTTATCCCAGTCCGGACGACCATTAACGAAGTTATCTTCAATCACCCACTGACGGAACGGTTCGCAGGCAATGGCGCATGGGTCGTAAACACCCAGCTGGTCAGCAATTTCCTGTAAGGTTTCTGCCGTCGCCGCCGGAACGATGCGGTCAACCATGGTGCACGGGAAGGTGACGTTCTCTTCAATCCATGCCGCCAGCTGTGGATCACGCGCCTGAGCCAGCCCCAGAACCGCGACCTTCGCCACATGACCGTTTTCACGCACGTTGTCGCAGGACATCACCGTAAACGCTTTCAGCCCTTTTTCACGACGCAGACGCAAGGCTTCGACGATGTAACCAATCGCGGACTTCGGCGCAGTCGGGTTTTCCAGATCGTGCTTGATCAGCGGGTTATTGAGATCCAACTGACCGCTTGCCGCATCGGCACAATAACCTTTCTCTGTGACCGTCAGGGAGACAATCGCCGTCTGCGGACGCGCCATCGCGTTGAGAATACCTTCGCAGCCGTCGATTTCCGGATGCAGCGCTTCTTTCATCGAACCGATAATTTTCAGCTCGGTGCTTTCTGCGCCTTTTTCCGCCACGGTGTACAGCAGTTGCTGTTTTTTCAGGTTTTCGATCAGCACGCGGTCGTTACCTGGCATCAGGTTAACTTCGCAGATACCCCAGTCGCTGTCGGTGCTTTCCAGCAGATGATGGGTATACAGCGCCTGGTGCGCGCGGTGAAACGCCCCGCAACCGAGATGCACAATGCGTGATTCCAGACGAGAATGATCCCATGACGGGCGGGCAACCGGCAGATTGCTGTCAACAATAGTAGTCATCGTAAACTCCAGAATCCGTCTTCAGAGAGTGACGGCAAGGAAGAAGGAACCGGCACGGCGCGCAGCCATGCCGGTGGATATTAACGGCTAAAGAAAGCGCGCTGGATCGCCAGTTCGACACCGCGAACTTCGGCCAGGCCTTTCAGACGACCAATTGCGGAGTAACCTGGGTTGGTTTTCTTCTTCAGGTCGTCCAGCATCTGGTGACCGTGGTCCGGACGCATCGGGATCAGGTCTTCTTTGCCTTCCGCTTTACGACGGTGTTCTTCTTCCACAATCGCTTTCACCACTTCGTACATATCAACGTCGCCGTGCAGGTGCGCCGCTTCGTGGAAGGTTTTCGGGTTATCTTCACGCATGGTGGAACGCAGATGGGTGAAGTAAATACGCGGACCGAACTGCTTGATCATATCAACCAGATCGTTGTCAGCACGCACGCCGTAGGAACCGGTGCACATGGTGAAACCGTTCGCCATGCTGTTTACGGTATCAACCATCCACTGCATATCTTCAATGGTGGAAACAATGCGCGGCAGGCCGAGGATCGGGCGCGGCGGATCGTCCGGGTGAACAGCCATACGCACGCCGACTTCTTCGGCAACCGGAATAATCGCTTTCAGGAAGACAGCGAAGTTTTCGCGCAGTTTGGCTTTGTCGATATCTTTGTACAGCTCCAGGTGCTTACGGAACTGGTCGAGGGTATACCCTTCTTCCGCGCCCGGCAGACCGGCAATGATGTTACGGGTCAGACGCGCTTTGTCTTCGTCGCTCATAGTCGCGAAGCGTTCAGCTGCCTGAGCAATTTCTTCTTCGGTGTAATCCGCTTCCGCGCCTGGACGTTTCAGGATATGCATTTCGAATGCAGCGAATTCGATCTGGTCGAAGCGCAGAGCTTTGGAGCCGTCTGGCAGCACGTATTCGAGGTCAGTACGGGTCCAGTCGAGCACCGGCATGAAGTTGTAGCACACGGTGCGAATGCCGCACTGCGCCAGGTTGCGCAGAGTCTGCTGATAGTTAGCGATCCACTGCTCGTAGTTGCCAGTGTGGGTTTTGATATCTTCGTGAATTGGCACGCTTTCTACGACAGACCATACCAGGCCTGCGTCTTCAACGATCGCCTTGCGTTTGAGGATCTCTTCTACGGACCATACTTCGCCGTTCGGGATATGGTGCAGCGCGGTAACCACGCCAGTTGCGCCCGCCTGGCGGACATCAGCTAAAGAAACCGGATCGTTTGGGCCGTACCAGCGCCAGGTCTGTTCCATGATTTTTCCTCTTTCACATAGTGGGTTCCACAGCAAAGAGACGTGGAGCCCCGGAGTTGTTTAGGTATCCGGATGAACAACCAGACCGCAGCCGTGGCGTTGCATCGGATGAGATGGCGTATAAGTTCTACCTTTTGGTAAGACATGTCAACCCGAAATCTAAAATTGGTTAACCACATCACAAGAATTTCACTCTCCTGGTTGTTGCTGCAAATTGCAGCAAAGGGTAATCGATGGTTATTGATCAGAGGATGTGACATTCATCGCAACAATGGTTGACCAATTTACATAACATGTCGCCCAAAATAACAACGGTTCAACCAGGTAAGGTAAAACGTTATGCATGTGCTTAACATTCTCTGGGTGGTATTCGGCATTGGTCTGATGCTGGTACTGAATTTGAAGTTCAAAATCAATTCAATGGTGGCTTTGTTGGTGGCGGCGCTGTCCGTCGGGATGCTGGCGGGCATGGATTTGATGTCGCTGCTGCACACCATGAAAGCGGGCTTCGGCAACACGCTGGGGGAACTGGCTATCATCGTGGTGTTCGGTGCGGTCATCGGTAAATTGATGGTCGACTCCGGCGCGGCTCACCAGATAGCACATACGCTGCTGGCGCGTCTCGGTCTGCGCTATGTATAGCTGTCGGTGATTATCATCGGCCTGATTTTCGGTCTGGCGATGTTCTATGAAGTGGCCTTTATCATGTTAGCGCCGCTGGTTATTGTTATTGCCGCCGAAGCTAAAATTCCGTTCCTGAAACTGGCGATCCCGGCAGTAGCAGCTGCCACTACCGCACATTCACTGTTCCCACCGCAGCCGGGTCCGGTGGCGCTGGTGAATGCTTATGGCGCAGATATGGGGATGGTTTATATCTATGGCGTACTGGTGACGATCCCAAGTGTCATCTGCGCAGGTCTGATCCTGCCGAAGTTCCTCGGCAATCTTGAGCGCCCAACGCCATCATTCCTGAAAGCAGATCAACCGGTTGATATGAATAATCTGCCCTCTTTCGGCGTTTCGATTCTGGTGCCGCTGATCCCAGCGATCATTATGATCTCCACCACCATCGCCAATATCTGGCTGGTAAAAGATACCCCTGCCTGGGAAGTGGTTAACTTTATTGGTTCCTCGCCGATTGCGATGTTTATTGCGATGGTGGTTGCATTCGTACTCTTTGGTACCGCGCGTGGTCATGACATGCAGTGGGTGATGAACGCTTTTGAAAGCGCGGTGAAGAGTATTGCAATGGTGATTCTGATCATCGGTGCGGGTGGCGTGCTGAAGCAGACCATCATCGACACCGGCATTGGCGACACCATCGGCATGTTGATGTCCCACGGCAATATCTCGCCCTACATCATGGCATGGCTGATCACCGTACTGATTCGTCTGGCGACGGGTCAGGGTGTCGTTTCGGCGATGACCGCTGCCGGGATTATCAGTGCAGCAATCCTTGATCCAGCAACTGGTCAGCTGGTTGGCGTGAATCCGGCGCTGCTGGTACTGGCGACGGCTGCGGGTTCCAACACCCTCACCCACATTAACGATGCATCTTTCTGGTTGTTCAAAGGTTACTTTGACCTGTCAGTAAAAGACACGTTGAAAACCTGGGGTCTGCTGGAGCTGGTCAACTCCGTGGTTGGGCTGATTATTGTGCTGATTATTAGCATGGTAGCGTAAAAGAACACCAGAGCCTGCCATTGGCAGGCTCTGTTCGGATTGTCGGTAAAGTGCGCTTTGTTTATGCCAGATGCGACGCTGACGCGTCTTATCTGGCCTACAAAGGGCTAACGTGCAGGTTTTAGCTTCAGGTAATATTGCGTACCTGCATTAGCAATGCCCTGTGATTTCTTTATTGATAAACAAAAGTCACGCCAATAATCGATTGCACATTCCCTGCGGTCACCTGCCCTCCGGTACGTGCGTAATTTGCCGTTAATCCCAGACTTACCGCCGAAGTCCCTACTGCTCCTAACGATACCGTGTTATTCGCTGGAATAATCGTACCGTTGCGCGTCAACTGTACGCCGACGCCCTGCGCTGGTGAAAACGACGCGGTATTGGTGAAAATCGAGTTGCCCGCATCTGCGGTTGTGCCGGAGAGGTAATACCCCAGGTTTTGGCTTTTCGCACAATAAACGGTAAGAGGAATTGGCACTGAACCAGGGTAGTCCGGCAGAGTAACGGTGACATCACGAGCAGAAACATCACAGCCGCCAGTAGGCACCACCACATCATTATTGGCGTAAATATTCCACACAAACTGGAAATCATCGCTGTTATAGTTGTTGGTCTGTCGCAAAATTAGCACGGCAATTAATGAGCCAGCTTTAATCGCCACCCCGCCCGCACTGCTCACAGGCGTCAAATAAAGCGCCACCGGCCACGGCTTATCCGTTCTCGAATTATAAACAACGCGCGGCGTTTCGCTGGTGGTCGGAAATGGATAGCTACTGCCACTATATTTTACGGTCCCGGAAAAATTAGATAACACGCCGCCGTAAGCCGAGCCTCGTTGCAGTGTGACATAGTCTGTAATGGTTTCCGGGTAATCGTTATGGCAAAAGATTTGCGTCGAAAGATCTACGACCAGGTTTTGCCCCACATTCACGGCGGGCGCAAGGTTTACATAAACATTGGCGCTGCCACCGCCAATAGGGATAGCGGTGCCATTGGCGGTTTTACAGGCGAATGACCAGGCATTTACCGACCAGCCCATCAGCAGTACAGCAAACAGGGTAATAACTCGTTTCATTACAATCATCTCTTCGGGTTCAGCTGTAGGTATAGGTGATGCTAATCACTGCCTGAATGGTTCCCTGAGTGGCTCTGCCATTTACCGTCAATGCTCTGACCTGTAACGGGAAGTGCGCTGATTGTGAGGAATCATCCACCTGAACTGTTTTGGTTGCGCCAGTATTCAATGTGTTGCCACTGTCATCCTGTAGCTCTAACTGGATGTTTTGCGCGGTCCCCTGATTTTTATAATATCCGGTACCGTCGGCTGCCCCGCTGAAGCTGGCAGTGACCCTCGACGTTCCCACCGGACAATTAGTCAACTCAAGCGCAACATCATGCCAGGCCGATGCCGCCCCGGCAGACATCAGACTGAAAGAATAAAGATCGCCGAGATCTACCGTGGCATTGGTGGTGGAAACCGTGCACGGTTTGGCGACGACCTTACCGTTCACCGTGATGGTGACATCGGCTGCCTGTATCGTCGCACTTGCGAGCGCCAATATTGCCGCCAATAAATACCCACGTTTGCGCCATTTCATGAGCATCTCCAGTTACTGATATTCAAGAGTGAAGGTAGCCGTGGCATTGATATGCCCTGCAGTGACAGGCACCTGTGTCGCCATTAGCCGGGCGTAAAAATTCAGCGTATTTGGTTTACCCGGCGTCAGGGTCGTCCACGAAATCGCGGACGATGGGGCATTAAGGGGTATCTGATTTTGTTGCTCATTCAGAAGCTGTATTCCCAGTCCCGCAGCCGCTGACACCGTATTTTCAAGTGCAAGCAGGTTGGCATTGTGGCTATCTGCAACACCGGTAAACCCAACTTTTACGGCAGAAACGGCATTACCACAGGGTGACAGCAAAATACGAAATGGAACGACAGGAGTCGTCGCGCCAATGTTGTTAAATTGCTTCGCCGCGTTTTCCATCAGATCAACAGTAAAATTGGTTGATTCAGCGGCCACACTACAGCCGTTATCTCTGACATAGCCGCGGATAGTAATCGTGCTATCCGCAGCCAAAGCGTGACTTACCGCCAGCCACAAAAAAGCGCACAGAAGATAAAAAGGTTTGTTTCTCATCACGCCCCCTTAACGACATTCAGCTGATAGCTGGGTTAATAACTGCTGCTGACTCTCTGGTGGCAGTTGATAATTGGCGACACAGTGAGCATTTTCCTCTTCTCCCCATTTCACCTGAACTTTTCCCGCTAAAGGCATTCCGCTGAGGTAAACCTGACCATTATCCGCAACAATGCCGCTACTCTGGCTACTCTCTGATGTCACCATCGCCCCAAACGGCAGCGGCTTATTATTGTGGGTTAGCGTCATGAGCAGTTTTATCCCAACGCGCGCTTTAAACTCTGCTCGCACTATCGCCCCACGAGTGGGAACAACGTTAGCGACCGCGTTATCTAAATCGACGTTATCAGCCAGGGTATTGGTATCCAGCGCTACTCTGTTTTCCCGATATTCAGTGGCATAAGGCAGCACGGCATAACCGCGCCAGTCGGTACGCACCCCCGTCTGGTTTTCGACTTTTGCATCTTTTGCGCCAGGCGCTTTAACAAGCACCACCGTATCGTTTAACGGCTGCCCCAGCGTTACGCCATTGGCATGAGCCAGTACCCCACCGCTGACTCCATAATAGAGCTGCTTAATATCATCGCTATGGCTGTAACCGATGTTGGCATTGCCGTAACCACCGCGATAATTCAGCGTGGCGTAGCCTGTGCTTCCGCTATTACCATCGCCTCCCCCGGCATAGCCGGTTTGCACGCTATAGCTGAGGTTGTTGTCTTCCAGCAACGTACCGTATACACCGGCCAGATTGGTCATCCGACCGTTGAGATCGTGTGACATGCTGTAGCTGGCACTGGCATGTCGCCACTGAGATTTACTGTCAGAACGCAGCCAGTGGCTGAAAGGAATATTGACGTTAAGCGCTAACATCTGATCCCGTCCTTTTTGCCAGGCGTTTTTCGTCAGGCTATAGCTGAGCGTCCAGTTGATATCTTCGAATGCAGTATTTAAACCAGCCTGGAATTGCTCATCGACATTACTCGTTCCCCAATAAGTTTGATGGCTACCACTCAAATACAGTGTTGATGTGCGCCCGAGTTGCTGAGTAACGGTGAGTTGTAATTTCCCGCGTTTGTTATAAGCGAGATTGTAATAGTCGGTGAATTTCGGCTTAACCTGAATAACACCATCCTGTGTTTCGATGTTGTAGCCATTCATTCGACTGTATGTTGTATCAGCGAAATTAAAATACCCACTGGTCGAATAACGGTAACCCACTAACTGAATATTCGTGCCTGATTCATTGAGCGATTTGTTATAGAGAAAACGCACCGATTGTCCGTCATGCTGACTGTCATCGGGAAGTGTGGAATTAGCCTGCGTCATATCCACAGACAGAGCGCCCAGTGCCCCCATGTTTTTCCCGATACCGAAATTAAAAGCACGATAACGATCCGCCAGTTGCGTTCCACCATATATTGTCCAGCCAGCCGGAAGGCCGTGGAGTAATGTACTCTGGAAAAAGCGAGGTTTTTCCTGCTGCGCATTTCCACTACGGTATTCTCCTGCCGTAATGGAATAACGAGTATGTCCTTCCCGTTGCAAAAGCGGGACTGACGAATAGGGTACGGTAAAGATCTGCGTGCTGCCGTCAGCCTCTTTAATCGTTACCTGCAAGTCACCACTATTACCTGCGGCATAGATATCGTTGATGGTAAAAGGCCCCGGTGGCACCGTACTATTATAAATGTCATACCCATTTTGTTTAATAGTGACCTGTGCAGTACCACGAGCAATACCGTGGATCACCGGGGCAAATCCTCTTTGGCTATCGGGTAACATATTGTCATCTGAGGCCAATTGTGCGCCGCGAAAGTTAATACCATCGAAAATATCGCCCTGGGTATAACCATCACCCAGCGTCAGCCGGGAACGTAACGGAATTATGTCTCGCTCAAGCCAGGTATTGATATGCTGCCATTTATTTTTGCTACCTGATGAACTGTCGCTACTGTTATAACTCCAGGTGGTATTGTCGCGTAAACGCCACGCACCAATATTTAACCCACTCTGTAGGTTTAAATATGCATAATGGCTGTTACCCCCAATCCGATTCTGTACACTATTTCCGCTGAAATTATAATTGAGCAATCCGGCATTAATACCGGGATCCCACAACTCAGGAGGAATATATCCACGCGCGCGATTACTCATAAATGCCTGAGGGATCGTCAGGTTGAGTCGCTGCTGACCAACATCTAAATGCGCAGTAGCGTCATGGATCATTGAGGTTAATGGCACGCAGGCATCATCCGCCAGCAGATTCATACCGGAGACAGAAGCCGTATTCAGCCCCATACTGGCAAGTTGCGCGCGTGTCAGGCAGGGAACAATCCCTTGTTCGCTGTCGCCCGTATTAAATGTGACATCACGCGTTGCCATATAACCATTATTCAAATAGATATCGACACGATACGTCCCTGGCGGTAATTCTTGCCCATTCTCAAAACGCGATAAATCGGCCACAGCCTGGGGATCATCCGCTAAAAAGCGCGGATTAAAATAGAGTTCGGCAGATGACAAAGGTGCCTGTGCGGCAAAAGCACAGGCGACAAAGAGCCGGACAAAAAAACCAGCCAAAAGATGCTTACGAATATGCAAGCATTGTGTGTTTCGCTGGTAAAGTCTTAAATTCAGATATGACATTATTCCTCCGGTTTAAAATCACCCGGCAGTCAATTCTTTTTATTCAGGCGAAAAATTCCCCCTGCGTTATTCCATTACGCCCGTCATTTTGGGGGTAAGTGCGCCATAATCATTTATTGTTCGGTAAGTAATATTGCTTCCTGCATCAGAAGGCAATTTAACCGTGCTTTCGCCCATTGGAGGCACCAATGCATTTTCAAGAACTCGGGTTCCGGCATTCAACTCTGTTACCGTCAGGTAATAGGGTGTCGGGTTAATCAGCGTCAGAGAATTCGCGCTACGACGAAATCTTAATTTTTCTGCGGCCTGATCGGGTGGCAACGCTAATTTAGCCGGGCGATAGTACAGTTTAATGCGGCTGATAATTGCGAGCTGTAGCGTATTCTCAGTCAATTTTGATTTATCCATTGACGGAATCGCTTTAACATTCATCCAGAATAAACTTTCCCGATCCTGTGGCAATTGGTTATTTGTTGCATCAAGAATACGCAAGGTATTCTCTCTTTTTCCCTTCATCGCAAACAGAGGAGGCGTCACGATAAAACGACCATCCTTTACACCATCGGCATTTTCCACCCATGATTGAATTAAATAGGTACTATTTTCATCATTATTTGTCACGGCAAGTTGCACTTGTTTTTGCCCTGCCGGATAAATTACGCGAGTCGCACCTAAGGCCACTCCCGCTTCAGCGCGTCCGGCAACCATCATTGCCATGAACATCAGGATACCTGCCAGCAAGCAGAATGTTATTTCCTGCGATTTCCTTACATTGACGTTTTTATTACTCACTGTCCTGTTCCTGTTATCACATTATCTGCTGAACAATTACTGATAGGTTAAAGAGAACCAGGCCTGGGCATTGGCGATGCCGCCAGTAACCCGACGCCCGGTAGCACGATATTTGGCGATGAAATGTAGCGAAGTAGAGCCTGAGTAAAGCCGTTTCCAGTTTGCTGGAGGACGATTAATCGGTACGAGGTTTCCTTCATCATCAAATAACGCTACGCCAATATTTGTGGCTATCCCTGGCCCCTCTCCCACGGAAAGCACATCCGGATTTTTACCATCCGCGACACCGTGAAACGCCACACCCACACGTTCACTCACCACCGTGCTACATTCCCGTAAATGAATAACAAAAGGCACCGGTGCGCTATCTTCCCCTACCGCATGAAACCGGTTACTGCTGATTTGCCCCATATTGACCGTCATTTGTTTATCACCAGCTTCAACTCGGCAAGTTTCCGCAATAATGACGCCCTGAAATTGCATATTTCCGCCGGGCAGCGTGGTATTCCATTTATTTCCGGCCAGAGCAAACATTGGCAGTAACGACGCTAATAGAAATAATCTCTTCCTTTTCATCGTTATTTTTATCGCACAAGGGTGGGCATCCCTGCCCGTAATGACGTCCCTGAACCTGGGTAGGTTATTGATACTGAACCTTGAAGGTCGCATCCGCATTAGCAGCACCTGGGGTTGCGGCACCGGTTGCAAAATAACGCGCCTGGAACGGAATGGTGTTGGTTCCGTTATTCAGGGTTGTTTGTGCACTAAATGTCGCACCGTCCAGCGCCAGCGCAGCACCCGTTCTGTCCAGGATCTGCACACCAACTTTTGTTGCGCTACCCGCAGCTGAACTCTGCAAAGCTAATACGTTAGGATGAGTTCCATCAATTGCGGTACCAAGGAAGGCAATAGCAGCTTTATCTGCAACAGTAGTGTCACAATCGTTCAGTTGAATGTTAAAACCGACAGCAGAACTGGTTGCTCCTTCTTGTGCCAGCGATGCGGTACGAACCTGCCCTAACTGAACGGTTTGATCAGCAGAGCCTGCATCAACTGCGCAAGCGGCGTTAACAACTTCCCCTTTAAAGTGAACGGTCCCACCATTTACCGTCGTAGTATCGGCCAGAGCCGCTGCGGAACTGAGGGACAGAGCCGACAGAACAACGATTGCCAGAGTTTTAATTTTCATGCTGCTTTCCTTTAAAAAAACTATTTCTAAATCGACATGGGCAGTCGTTCTGTACACTTTGTTTTGTCAACGAGTTTGACTGCCAACACTGCACAGTTTTCCCCCAAAAGATGAAACATTTGGGGCCATTTTGACTCATAGAGGAAAGCATCGCGCACAAACTTTTTCAGTTTATTTGTTGGCTTAATATTCTATTGTTATCTTTATTTATAGATTTTTATATTGCATGAGGTGGTTTTTGGAGAGAAGAATGAGGAAGATGCGTCGAGCCACAGAAACGTTAGCTTTACATATAGCGGAGGTGATGTGAAATTAATTTACAAGAGAAATAATTTACATATCAAACAGTTAGATGCTTTTTGTCGTTTTTTAATATTTTTATGCTTGAGAAAAAATACGTAACTTATTTATGATATGGACAGTTTGGCCCCAATTGTCTTGTATTTATTTGTTTTTTAACTTTATTATCAATAAGTTAAATCAAACCTCTTCTCTTTTTAATTTTTCGTTTATGAGATTATTTCTTTCCCATAATCCGGCAAAACGAGCAGCATTACTGGCGGTATAACGCACAGTATGGCGAATATTTCGATGCCCGAGATAATCCTGAATTAAACGAGTATCTGCACCACGCTCCGCCAGTTCATAACCGCAAGCATGCCTTAACATATGAGGATGAGTCTGCGTTACGGTTCCAGCTTCAATACCTGCATCGCGAATAATGCGATAGGCCTGCTGGCGAGAAAGCCGACTCCCGCGGCGAGAAATAAATATAGCGTCGGTCCGGTCAGCGCCTTTCCAGTTAGCGCGTTCCTGGGTCCAGCGTTCCACGGCTTCACGCTCATCAAAACGTAACGGGTGAACGGTAGAAAATCCGTTCTTCAGTCGGCGAATATTTATTCGACCTTCATTAAGGTCAAGATCCTGATAATGCAGATCAAGCAGTTCACTAATACGCATCCCATGCCGATATGCCAACAGAATAAGACAATAATCTCTGGCTCCCGTTGCCCCGTAACAAACCGCCTGCATCATGGCCTGAACTTCTTTACCGGTAAGATAACGACGTTTACTCACAATAGTAGTACTCCTGACTGAGATATATTTGAATGAATACCTATAGGAAACCTCAATCGGTCAAAATTAGCCCAATAGATAAAAAGATAACCACACACGAAGTGATGTGGCTATCAGTCAATTACATTAAATATCATACAAAAATAAAATATCACTGATGTGACAACATCTATTTTCATTGATTTGATTCAATATAACAATAGATTGCAGAAGATTAACTTCCAGTTGCTTAAAAAATAAAGAAAAAAGTGTGGAAACAGGAGAATTTAAGTGATGTGTAAATTTATGAATGATTTTGTTTATTTATTTTGAAGAACATAAACCATTGGATTTTGTATGGGTATGGTTAACTTAATGTTTATTATGATAATTAAGAATCACACTTACAATAACATCAATTAATAAATGGTTAATCATTTTTGATATATCGTAAGAATAATGTAGTTTTTAACACCATCCCTGGTATCTCAACTATCTCTATAAAACAGCGTGACGCTGTCGTCCTCTGGCTCTATCCCAGATGCCGTAAAAACGCCCTGCATTGCTGGCGGTATACCAGACAGTATGACGAATATTGCGATGCCCAAGATAATCCTGGATAAGTCGCGTATCTATTCCCATATTCGCCAAAGCAAAACCACACGAATGGCGTAACATGTGCGGATGAATCTCCAGTGACAACCCGGCATTACCACCAGAAGTCGAGATAATATGGTAAAACTGTTGCCGAGAAAGCGGATTCCCCTTACGTGATAAAAATACCCACTCGCTCTCAGCATGCGGATAAGAAGTACGGATACTCAACCAGTTTTTTAAAGCCTGAACTTCTTTGTTCAATAGCGGGTGCGTTGTTGAAAAGCCTTTTTTTAATCGATGGATATATATACACTTTGCCTTAAGATCAATATCCGAAATCCTCAATCGACAAATTTCACTCGCCCGGAAACCATGAATAAAACAAAGCAAAGTCAGACAATAATTACGTGCTGCATGAGGCCCGGTATTTGCTGCTTTAAGGAGTGACTCGATTTCACTATGGGTAAGGAAGTTCCTTTTTTTGTTATCAGCCTTATTCTTCATCGTTTTCCCTTATAATTACAGACGCGCACTAGCTGTGCTGGGTTAGCAATAATCCAACATTTTAATCCTGATTATGTTTATAAAAGCGAACGTTTGCTTAATAACTAACGTAAGTGGACCAGTTCTTCTGAGCGAACTTAAATGGAGTAGCGATAGTTACTTATAATAACTTTGCCATACAAACGCCATGCTCTTGCATGCTATGTACCTTTATATATTTATCAATCTGATACGAATCTAATAATAACCCTCATCATTAATGCAACTAATCTTATCTATATATCATGTGATATGTTCTGTAACAAGTAAAATCAACATAAAAAATTCAGCAAAATTTAATATTCGTTCAACTAGCCGTCTCACATATGACATTATTAGTCAACTCCATTTGCCACAAAATGGCTATTTCATGGAACGCAGTAATTTCTTAGTGGCTATTATCAAGCTAATTCTTAGGTCCCTAGCGATTATTCCTGGCTGGTTCGTCAGTTTAGGTCATGAGATTGTTACATTCCTTTTTATCCTGGAGATATGGGGGAACGCAGGCGACGCTTTTTCATCTACATCCGTTGGTAAATATGGCTTTGGTCACTACGACTTAAACCCTCCTCAATCACAGCTACTCGCCGGGCGATACGGCAAACAAACTAATTGAAACATCATCCTGAAAACACCAGCATCAACAAGCCTCTCCAGATCGACATTAGGAGTGACCAGTTACAAGCCACAAACCAAGAAACATATTTCATGATGAGAATTATGCTCAGCCTGATGGCGGGTAAACACTTATTTTCACCAAGCTCACTGAGTTAGCTTGCAAAGCTTTCTTTGTTTAGATTCTAAACAAATTATTTATAAAACATATAGTTAAAAGAAAATCTTTATTTTTTGAAGACCACCGCAAGTGTTCGTCTGGCTTCACATGGCATCTTCCTCTTAGAAAAAGATCGACATATTTTGTGACACGAATTGCAAATCTGGTTTTGTTGTATGGATTGCGTGATTTTTGATCTGGTATAACAGGTATAAAGGTGCACCACGATAGTCAATGAGACTGGGCATCTCGTAATCTATGGCAAACATCACTTCAGTTCTTTCTCATCGGGTGATGAAAACGCACTTCAGTCTGAAAGGAATATGAAAATGAGATCAACAGACACTCTATTTTATGACTCTGGGTAAAATGGATTGAGTAAGCGATATAGCTTACGAAAATTCAAATCAATTAAACATCAGCAGAGATTTTATACTCAGGTATTTAATCTGGCTCTCTGTTTATTTAAATAATGTGGAAAGAGATTTTTCACAGGAGATATTATACAAAAAATATAAAATACAGCTACCGGTTGCCAAAGACACTATAAGCCTGGCAAAAAAATATTACACAACATAAATGCTAATTGTTTATGCGGGCTTTGTATTGCTTTCTGTATCCTACAAATGAGTGAAATTTATGAAAAAGGCTAAAATACTTTCTGGCGTATTATTACTGTGCTTTTCGTCACCATTAATTTCTCAGGCTGCGACACTGGACGTACGTGGTGGATATCGTAGCGGAAGCCATGCCTATGAGACTCGACTCAAAGTCAGTGAGGGATGGCAAAATGGATGGTGGGCAAGCATGGAAAGTAATACCTGGAATACCATTCATGATAATAAAAAGGAAAATGCCGCACTCAATGATGTTCAGGTTGAAGTTAATTACGCGATTAAACTTGATGATCAATGGACGGTGCGCCCGGGAATGTTAACGCATTTTAGCAGCAACGGCACACGCTACGGACCCTACGTAAAACTGTCCTGGGACGCGACAAAAGATCTTAATTTTGGCATTCGCTATCGTTACGACTGGAAAGCTTACCGACAACAAGACTTATCCGGTGATATGTCTCGTGATAACGTTCATCGTTGGGATGGATATGTCACTTACCATATTAATAGTGATTTCACCTTCGCATGGCAAACGACGCTATACAGCAAACAGAACGATTATCGCTATGCAAACCACAAGAAATGGGCGACGGAAAATGCCTTTGTTCTACAATACCATATGACGCCCGATATTACGCCATACATAGAATATGACTACCTTGACCGCCAGGGTGTTTACAACGGCAGAGATAATTTATCGGAAAACAGTTATCGCATTGGTGTGTCATTTAAACTGTAGTAGACAGGAGACAGTCACAATGAATAAAACAATAACGGCGCTTACTATCATAATGGCTTCATTTGCCGCAAACGCGTCTGTATTACCGGAAACTCCTGTGCCATTTAAAAGTGGTACCGGAGCAATTGATAACGACACTGTCTACATTGGTTTAGGTAGCGCAGGTACAGCATGGTACAAGCTGGATACACAGGCCAAAGATAAAAAATGGACAGCGTTAGCTGCATTCCCTGGCGGACCGAGAGATCAAGCAACCTCAGCATTTATTGATGGCAATCTGTATGTGTTTGGCGGCATTGGCAAAAACAGCGAGGGCTTGACTCAGGTATTTAATGACGTACACAAATACAACCCCAAAACCAATAGCTGGGTTAAATTGATGTCGCACGCACCGATGGGCATGGCGGGTCATGTGACTTTTGTACACAACGGCAAGGCTTATGTTACTGGCGGTGTTAACCAGAATATCTTCAATGGCTATTTTGAAGATCTCAACGAGGCTGGAAAAGATTCAACCGCTATAGATAAAATCAACGCCCACTATTTTGACAAAAAAGCAGAAGATTATTTCTTCAATAAGTTTCTGTTGTCTTTTGATCCCTCAACACAGCAATGGAGTTACGCTGGCGAATCTCCCTGGTACGGGACGGCTGGTGCGGCGGTTGTGAATAAAGGTGATAAAACCTGGCTTATTAATGGCGAAGCCAAACCAGGATTGCGAACGGATGCCGTATTTGAACTTGATTTCACCGGTAATAATTTAAAATGGAATAAGCTTGATCCCGTCTCATCACCAGATGGCGTCGCTGGCGGTTTTGCGGGGATAAGCAATGATTCTCTTATATTTGCCGGAGGGGCCGGATTCAAAGGTTCACGAGAAAATTACCAGAACGGTAAGAACTATGCGCATGAAGGTCTGAAAAAATCATATAGCGCTGATATTCATCTTTGGCATAACGGGAAATGGGATAAATCGGGTGAATTATCGCAAGGTCGGGCCTACGGAGTATCATTGCCCTGGAATAATAGTCTATTAATTATTGGCGGTGAAACTGCAGGTGGCAAAGCAGTGACGGATTCAGTTTTAATTTCTGTGAAGGATAATAAAGTCACAGTACAAAACTAACGCTTCAGGGCCCCGGTAAAGGGGCCCTGCTATCAATTTGTCATTTCAATTACGCGAAAATTATATGAACGCAATAATATCGCCCGATTATTACTATGTTCTTACCGTTGCTGGTCAGTCTAATGCCATGGCGTATGGCGAAGGACTGCCATTACCGGACGGGGAAGATGCGCTTCATCCCAGAATTAAACAATTAGCGAGATTTGCGCATACGCATCCCGGAGGCCCGTCATGTCACTTTAACGACATTATTCCACTGACTCACTGCCCACACGATGTTCAGGATATGCAGAGTTATCACCATCCTCTGGCAACGAATCATCAAACACAGTACGGCACCGTTGGCCAGGCACTGCATATAGCACGGAAATTACTGCCCTCTATTCCTGATAATGCAGGGGTTCTCATCGTTCCGTGTTGCCGTGGCGGATCGGCTTTTACCGCGGGCAGCGAAGGGACATATTCAGAACGGCACGGAGCCAGCCATGATGCTTGTCGTTGGGGAACGGATACTCCGCTATACCAGGATTTAGTCAGCAGAACGCGAGCCGCACTGGTAAAAAATCCGCAGAACAAATTCCTCGGCGTATGCTGGATGCAAGGCGAATTTGACTTAATGACCAGTGACTACGCGTCACACCCTCAACACTTTAATCATATGGTTGAAGCCTTTCGTAGGGATCTAAAACAATACCATTCTCAGCTTAATAAAATTACTGACGCGCCGTGGTTTTGCGGCGATACCACCTGGTACTGGAAAGAAAATTTCCCTCATGCGTATGAAGCTATTTATGGCAATTATCAAAATAATGTTTTAGCCAATATTATTTTCGTCGACTTCCAGCAACAAGGTGCAAGAGGACTGACGAACGCGCCTGATGAAGATCCAGACGATTTAAGCACGGGATATTACGGTTCAGCGTACCGGTCACCGGAGAACTGGACGACGGCACTGCGAAGCAGTCATTTCAGCGCGGCAGCTCGTCGGAGGATTATTTCTGACAGGTTTGTAGAAGCAATTTTGCAGTTTTGGCGCGAAAGGTGAGCGTTCATTAATTTGATTTATTCGCATCCATTAGCGCTTTTAACTGCTCCGGCGTGCGGCACTATAATGGTTTTCACAACAAGGAGCCATTTTCTTATACCACTTTCAGAGACCATCCGCTTATGCCACCGCCCTCTACGCAACTGTTTGCAGAGCACCTTCCCACCGAGTGGATACAGCACCTCCTGACGCTTTCTGCTCATGCGACCATTTATCGTCTTAACCTGAGCGCGGATGGCGAAGCGGGGATTAGCCTGCTGGCCCGCAGCGCTGTCACCCAGGAGCGCCAGCGCGTGGGGGCCGCCCTGGTGGAATGGCTCTTCCGCCAGACCGCACAGACATGGGGCGCGGAACGTTACCTGAAGGATGACTGGCACGGCCTGCAACTTTTTGCCATTGATGGCGCACAGTTCAGGACACCTATGAACCCGAGCTGCGTGAATATTATGGCTCTGCCAACACATCCACTGAGCGGCAGAGCGCCTACCCGGTCATGCGTTTGGTGGCGTTAATGAATCTGGGAATCACATTCTACTGAATGCCATGACCGCGCCTACCGGCGGAGCGATACGGCGTGAGGCAACAAAAGCGGCGTCAGAAATCAGCTTTAAGTTCGCGTTCCAGTTTATCGTGACAGAAATGATAGTGCTGGGAAACACGGCGTCACCGGGGGCCATCCCGAAACGACTGGGGCATCTGCGGGGGGGCTCTGGAAGTGGTGTTCATAACAAAACGCGCCCGACCATCAAGGCCGAGGGCGGTTAAGATATCAAAAACCCGTTATCCTGTGAAACACAGTGCCGCCCCGCTTAAGTGACGGCATTGTGTTTCTGACTGGCCTTAACTTTCCCTGAATCTCTGACGATCCTCACCATTGATATTTTCTTCATTCCTCACCAGAGAAATAAAAAATCACTATACTCATCAAAATATGAGATTACCTTTATTCAGGTGATCACCTTACTATTTTATACGGAAAATAAATCATGAATATCCGTCAATCATTACATGACCGAATCTATGCAGAATACCCTCAACAGGCTAAAGATATATTACTGTATTTCCCCACTTATGAAATTATGCCATCGACCATAAAAATGGTTATGATTAATGAGGTGGTAGCTATAACACCGCAAGAAGATTTTTATACACCAGAGTCTGGTTATTTTACGACTGTCGCCCGACAGTTAGCGCTGGCTGGATTATCGGCAAGTAGTGGCGAAGTCTTACTCAACCATGGTATCTACCTGACCTCCGCACTGAAACTACCTAAAACACAGATCACAGCCACACCCGCGGAGATCATTCTCTGGTCACCTATTGTAGAATGGGAGCTCGAACTCTTTGCCAATATAAAAGTTATTTTCGTTGGCGGCGATATCGCGCGGAAATGCCTTAACATCATCGCGAAAAAGCAAACACGTAAACATGCCATCCCTTCAACTCCGACGTACAAACTGATGAATAGCGAATTAGTCTGGAAAGGAATAAGCATACTTCCTGGATATATTCTTACCGGAAAAAACCTGCTCATTGAAAAGTCAAAAATCGAAATGAATGTCGAGCAATTAAGAAAAGGAATTGCGATTTATCGCAATAGTAACAGTAACCATACGAATAATTCAGTTCATGAATAAGAGATGAATCATTAATAACAAGAAATCACTGACAAACCACCTGTAAAAGGTCAATCATTTTAGTTCAATTTCCTTTGTCATGATTATATTTTTATCGTCCTGACGATACTATTAACAATTACAATATTTATACCCTCCCCTGAACAAACAGAAAAGAACTCATACATTCGTTTATAATTCTGGTAATCCTGGCATCATACGTTTAAAATTTAAGGTGTTTGTTTTATAATCATGGTTCCAAAGACTATTGGTCACCAGAAAATGCCAGCCTTTTCGTGCCAGCTATATTTGTCCAGTGTGTTACCCCATCCAAAATCATCCACATCCTGATGTTACGTTAGATATAGAGAAAACAGGTTGTACTGTGCAATATGCTAACCGCATAAGCGAATATAATTTCTAAGCTGATATTGTCTGGCTGTTGGGAGCTAAACAATATAAATATCGCCAGTTGCCAGAACGGTTATATAGACCAGGAGCGTTTCGGCTCCTGGTCTGTTTCGGACATATTATCAATCAGCCACTAATAGCGGACTAGGGATACCAGATGATGAAACAAATAGCCCTTTTACGGCACGGGTTGCAGCCACATGCAGTAACGCGCGCTCATTAAATAATGCATCACGCTGTTCAACGGGATCATCGGATGCTAATGCTTTTATTTCCGGCACAACGCCTTCGTTAATCCCCACCAGGAACACATACTGGAACTCAAGCCCTTTAATACGGTGCATCGTTGCAACTCGCACGCCTGGGCGTGCATCGCTGTCACCGCTATCATTACCTAAATTAAATGTCTCAATTCCGGTGTCATTGAGTGCTGATGCGTAGCGGTCGCAAGCATGTTTAGTACGCGCAGTAATGCAGATATCCTGAGAACGAACCTGATTCGCCAGCAATGCCTGAATTTGCTTGACGAGTGTTGCAGCCTCTTCTTTGAAATCTGCCGCATGCGTAATCATGGGCTTTTCCCCGTGCAGTAATGACAAATAATCATTACTGGTATCCGCTTCGCCATCGAGGTTATCAACCTTCACACCAGTTAACAGCCCAACAGCAAATTGACGCGTCTCTTCTGTGGTCCGATAGTTAATCTTCAATTTTTTACTGCGACGACCACGGACGTTAATACCACACTGACCAAGAACGACCTTATTGCGATAAATACGCTGATGCCCATCCCCGACAATAAACAGATCGTTGGGCGACTCGGGAACCAGGCTGCGAATAAGAGTAAATGCCGGGGCACCGATATCTTGAGCTTCATCGACGACAATACTGCTATAAGGTAGTTGGACCTGCTTTTCTTTAAACAGAACAATAGCCTCATGCATGGCATCGCCCATTTCGCGCAGTTTGGCACGCGCCATTTGTGCTCTGAATTCTTCGAAAACAGGCCAGATTTTCGCCCGTTGAATACGGGATAACGCTGTACCACGTCCAACCCGGCTGACTTTGAGGTATTCCTCCCGGGTGTAAACCGCATTTGGCTGGACAACGCGTTGCCACTCTTCAGCATAGAAATTGTCAGGTAGCCCCAGTTCGGCAGGTGCCTGCTGCAAGGCATAGTTCCAGCATTTACGTCGCCCTTCATCGCTGTCGTATACCACGCGGAAATCATAACCGTGGCGTTTTAGTTGGTCGCTCATCCAGGCATCAATGTTAACGACGTCAATACGCGCCATCTCTTCTCGCGTACACAACCGCTGGAGATTAGCGCGAATATCTGCCGCCAGGTTACGCGTAAAGGTCGTGAAAAGTACCTTCTTACCGGGTTTATCTGCCAGACGCTGAGATAACCACCGCGCACGGTGCATTGCAACAACCGTTTTCCCTGTACCTGCACCGCCCAGTACTCGTACCGGACCATTAGCGGGCGACTCCACCAGTTTTCGCTGGCTCGGATGCAGAAATACACGCCATTTTTCTAAAGGCGCATTAAGCATCTGCAACAGCTCCTGTTCATTTTCAACGACATGGAAGCGACGTTTACTTCGTTCAATCGCCTCCATAAAGTCGTTGGTATCAACAGGCTCGTCACGATGATCGTTAAACTCTTCCAGCACTTCCTGGTAATCCAGCCCTTCTGCCAGCCAATGCAGGGGTTCCCAGGCTTCTGCTGGCATTATGCTTTCAAGTTGATTAAGCCCGGCTTCATCTGTAAGCGCCATCACCTGATCAATAAAGACAGGCGGTACACCCAGGGCCAGAATCTGTTCCGCGCTGTAAGCTGCGAAGAGTTTCGGTTTATCAACCACCGTTTCCGCTGCCGGTTTGATATAGCTAATATCAATGACCTGAATCGCGCCAGTAACCGGGTGAATCGAACAATCATGCCGCCGCGCCCAGTCATATGCTTCGTCGTGTTTATCCACCCACATCAGCATATACAGAGCACCCTGTTCAGGTTTCAGAACAATGCCGCGATAAGTTTGATCGATTCGCACCGAATGGACATTTTTACTGCGCGCATCGTGGATCTTTTCATAGTTAAGTCCATTACTGGTCGGGTCCTGACGGAATTTGGAGATGAATTCCTGCACCTTTTTTTGCTGTGCTTTTGGGATCCGCGCGAATGCGCCCAGAAAACCATCAGAAAGTGCCACCTTGGGCGTTTGCACCGTCATTTGTCACCTCCGGACAGATGTTGCAATGTATTTTCGTCAATTGGCCCGAATGCAACGTGCCAACCCCTGGTTGTGAATAATGGAATAAATTCTTGATTATCAATAATCAATGCCCATTTTTGTGATGGCCAGGCGAGATCGGCTTCCGCAATAATTTCACCCTCATCATTTTGCAATTCGTAGCCGAGAGTCGGCGCAGAGAGAGAATGAGACTGAAGCAACGCGATATCTTCAGCGCTTAATAAGCCAAACTCAATAATCTCAGCCCAACTCTCATCAGTCTCTGGTACTGCCTCTGGCGTTGCCGAAACTTTAGTGTCAACGCTTTCCTGCGGTAAATGCACGGCTTTACGGCTGGTAAAGGTTATATCCGGCAGGAACTGTAACAGGTTTACCAGTCGCCAGAAGCCATTGAGTCCCGCTTCATAACCGTCATCCTGCGTATAGCGATCGTCAAAACAGATATGCAAACGCAGCCAGCTGCGCATTTGTGCGACACTGGTCGTCGGTTTAATGGCTTGTTGTGGCAACACCGAAGCCAGCTCAATAAATTGCTGCGATGAGTTACAGCTATCGAGTAAACCACCAAAGACAAACGGTTCGTCTGGCAAAAGCTCTGCTAGCCGCCAGGCTGGCGCGTTTTCCTGCATTTCATAGGCATACTTTTGTTTCGTTCCCGCGTCCTGTGACTTCTTCACATCCAACCACACCCAGGCATGTGCAGCAGCCATTTTCTGCCATAACTGCGTTCTTCCGCCCGGATCGGCGAGATAATCCAGCAGCAGTGCAAAACTGTTGCGTTCCCGGAACGACGCTTCAAGGGCCGCAAAGTTGGTATCGTGAAACAGGTTATAAAACTTAGGCTGTTTCATATCCGGGTTATGCCCAAGCCCCAGGACATCCTGAACATGTTTAAGCCCAGGCTCTTTGAGATCGGCCCACGTGACTGTCCACACCCAGAAATTACCGCTATCCCGAATCGCCTGGCGTTTTTGCACATCCTCTGCGACGCTATTTTTGTGAAACGCAAAGCCATCAAGGAAAATAGCTACCGGTTTAATGGCATAAGACTGCATAAGCGGATATAGCACGTAATCCGGGCGACAAGGGATCCCCACCGCCTCTTTAGCGCCTAAATCCACCTGAGCTTTAAGATGCCAGCTCATCATCGGTTCGCTGCGGGTGTTAATAATCCACCCAGCGCCCTGATGCGCGTAACTGCGACTGACAATCAGGTTTTTATTTTCTTGCAGGCAGCTAATAAACCGTTTTTCCAGCTCACTGCCCATCATGGCTTCGAGGGAAATGTTTTTGATGGAATCAATTACCCGTATCGAATCTCTTGCCTGCAAAATTTTCGCCAGCAAGAGACGCGCCTGATCGCGGGAGACATACTTCATGCGCCCACGGTCACGGTAAGCGTAAACGCAACGATAACAACCATCTTTATGCGTATCATGGTTGCAACTGCATTCCACTATCGCCTGATAGGCCAGTTCAAGTAATTTCAGCAAATTGTCGGGAGTGCGCATCAGCTCTTTAAGAGAACCAGTTCCCCCCGGGACGGTATCGTAAATCACCAGATACTGCCGCCAGGATTCGCCTTCATTTTCCGGCTCGCGGTACACAACGCCTTTCAGGTGATCGACATTCCCCTTGAAGTAATGTTTAAGGCCGAGCTGGATCGCCGCCCCAAGAGAAGCCTCCACGACACGGTCATTACTGTAACTGCTTACCGGGAGCAGAATTCGCAACGCTTCTGACTCCAGCTGGCGATAGAGATAGAGATAATCTTCGAACTTCGCCTTTTCCGGTTCCGTGCGATATTTGCAGCTCAAATCATGACGTGGTTCATGATCGCGAGGACGCTGCACCATGCCGCACCCTAGGCAAACTTTAAACCCGGTTCGCTTCTTTGCTTCTCCGGCAATCATCAACTCATTGGCATCATCCGCCATTTTGCCGAAGTTGATATCCCGCAGGGTGACTTTGCTTAAAAATTCAAAACCAAACGGAACTTCGCCTTCCTCAATCGCGTATGCCGCCGATACATCTTCTTTTTCGAAACTAACCAATAGCTGACGCTGGAAGAAAGCAGGTTCACGGCTGTCGCTCTCGTCGCTGATCTGGCTATCACGTGCGCTGGCGCGGGCATACACCTGGCGAAGTTTCAGCAGCGTGGTTTTTTGTCCGGCGTCGGCCCACCCCGGTGTGCCACATTTCGGGCAATATTTATGCTGGTCGCCCGTCTGGTCGATATTTTCGCTGTAGTTACAGTGGCTACAGATACGCCAGTTCTCCGGCTCAGAGACCTTCAGGTCTATCTGCTCAATTTCAACTTTATGCCCACCGGCATAGAAATTATTCAGCGGAGCCAGCTCAGCCAGCGCCGTTGATGCCGGGCGTTCATATTCGAAAGTGGTGTTTTGATATTCACGCGCTTCCCCGCCTTCTTTACGCCGCCAGAGCACAGAACGTAACGTAATACCGGCTTCCGGGAAGGCGTAGTTAGGCAGCAGACCTTCATCCGTGAGGAAATTCAGCGTCTGCTTATTGTTGATTTGATTGACCAGCGCCATCAGCGCCTGCCGTTCTGAAGTTAACTCGCGCATATCGCTGTCAAAGTTTTGATCGCGCGGCGCGTTCTCCAGCTTATCGATACTGCGCTTGAGTTTATCGATGCGTGAACGCAGAGATTTGCGATCTTCCACCAGCAGTTTTAACGCCTCTTCGATACGCTGCACCAGAGAGCGTTGTCCTGGCGCGCCCTGAAGATAAGACAACAACTGTTGACGAGTTTCTGCGGCAAGATCGGGGAAGATCGCCGTAAATTGTGCAGCAATCTCCGCATGATGCTGTTCGATATATCTCAGTAAGTTATACGGAAAACCCGATTTACGCCCGAACTCCAGCTCATCCAGCATCTGTTTGACGTTTTTACAGATAGCGGATTCTGGTACACCGGTTTTCACCCAGTTATCCATACAAAAAGCTGCCAGCTGGCGTTCGAGAATAGCCGTTGCATTGAGGAAGACGCCAGGAGCCTGCACCTGGCCCTGCATCATCTCCAGTGGTTCTTCAAAGAAAAACTGATCGTGCGGGTTCCCTTCTGCCACGGTAATGTTTAACGCGTTACCATCTTTACGACCGGCGCGACCAATACGTTGCAAGTAGTTGGCCTGAGCAGGTGGGACAGAACAGAGTAAAACGGTGGAAAGATCCCCAACGTCAATACCCATCTCCAGCGTCGGTGTTGCCGACAACAGGTTGATATTCCACGGTTGGTTGCCGCGGTAGAACGATTTTTCGGTGGCTTCGCGATCTTCACGGCTAAGCAGCCCCGTGTGTTCTGCGCCCTGTACGCGCGCGATGTCCATGTTCTCCCAACGCCAGGTCGCCGTATTGTCGACTTCCTGGTAACGACCTTCACAACGTAAAGAGAGACAAGGCGCATTACGCCACTGCCAGCCTTGATCGGCCGGAGCCCGGACAACCTCACGGCAACATGAACAATTAAGCTGAACGACGTCACGGCTCACCACCAGCGCCGAAGGCACCAGTCCCCAGGCTTCACGCCCTTTGGTGTCAAAATCTTTTACAACTCCGGCTATTTTCAACGCCGTAAACAGGCGTCGTAACACTGTTTCCGCAACGCTACTGATAAACAGATTATTGCCGTTACTCAGCGTGCGATTGATCCAATGCTGATACCAACTGGGGTTAGACTTCGCGCCAATCAGGCGATGGAAACCATTAATTTTTTCAAACGACGCATAAGCCGGTTTACGCGTTTTCGGACCGATAGAAGGCATATAGCGCGAGGTACGCTCTTTTTGCGTCATCATAAAGGTCGTGCCATCACGGCGATAACTTTCGAACGCCGGATGCATAACGGCCCCGGCCTGGCGTTGATACCAGATAACCCCCAGCGCCAGGTGCGCTACCTGCTCGACGCTCACACCGGACATCTCATCACCCAGCTCTTCACAAAGCTGTTGATGCAGGGCGGTAATTGCCGGATTAAAGCGTTCTTTATCCACTCCGGCAACGGCATAACCGGTGGCTTCCAGCGTACGTCCGATACGCGCGCGCAGGGTAAATTCGCTGTACACCTCCCAGTCAAGGCGCAGGGAAACCAGCTCCGGCAGATCGGAGTTCTCCGCCAGTTTGCCTTCATTTTTCAGTGTCTGATAATCATTCAGCCACTGCATATTTGGTGCGATGAAGTTCGCTGCAAAATGAGCATCGTCCGGTGAACGTTCACGCGTTTGTTGGCAAACACGCGCCGCGAACACATCCAGCGGTAATGTCTCTTTTTCGCCAAGAACACTGGCGATTTGCCCACGAATCATCAGCGGCCAGGTACGGGCAGTAAAGAAGCTGGCACGATGCGCGGCGTCTTGTACCGAGTCAGAAAACGTAATCAGCTTTTTATGTTCGTTGAACTGGCTGCCATAAAGCTGGTGAATCATCACCGCCGACAGACTGGCAGCCCGTGACCCCAGAATCGAAATCCCCTGTTTGCTGTTGCAGTACGGGCATTCATTAGCAAACTCCAGCTCGTCCTTACGCTCTTTGAGCATATCCGGGATCAGTACCTGCAACAGTTCCGTATGACCGCAATGTCCACACTGGACGCTGGACTGTCGGTTCAGTTTCAGGCAGGTAGGGCACAGTTTCTGGTGTGCGCCACTGACCGCTTTTTCGTTGTTATCCGGGAAAGCAAGGACGATGGAGCGCCCTTTTTCAAAGAACTGGCGATAAATGCCGTCGAGGTCTGTTTCCAGCTGAACGCTTTGCCCATGACGCAGGCTGGCCCAGCCGGTTGCGTGGCAGTCACGGCAGTGGATAACCGGCAAATAGTGTTCGCGGTCTTCCACCGCCACATCATCGGCAAACACCAGTCTCGGCGTTTTCGCCACGCTGGCGACCAGACGACGCATCTCACGAAGCCACAACTGGGAGCGCAGTTGCACAAACGGCAGCACCGGGCGCGCTTTCTTCGCCTGGAGACGTTTTTGCCGATCGTGTTCCGTTTCCGGTACTTCGAGACGTGCCTGCGCGATCAGCGCCAGAATGCTTTGCAGCACGCGTCGGGCATGGTCGGCGCTTTCTGCCAGCATGACCTGGAGATTTTCCAGACACTCTCGTTCAGAGAGGATCCCGCCTTGCAGATCATGGAGTAAGACATGCATCACGCTGTGGCGGCGTAACAGTGACCCCAGCGCAATACGCTTTTCACGCCCGTCGTCGCTCTCCAGATCGTCCGGAAGTTGCAAGTCGCTGTCGGGGAACCACAAAGGGATTTGTCCGTTGAGATACGCCACCGGGGTAGCGTAACTCTGCGGATCCAGGGCCAAAGCGACCTCCGGCCCCGGATACTGACTGTACGCAATGGTGTAATCCTGCAAGTACTCCGCTGCCGTGTAGCGATCTTCGCGAATAACGGCGTCATCGGTAAACGGCTGGTCAAAGATTGTTTTTGCGTAATCGAGCAGTTGCCCCAGTTCGTCGCCGACGGTCGCTGATGTCCCGACGCAGGCGAATCGTTTGTTATCCACACCTATGTGATGCTTCAGACGTCGCACCAGACAGGCCAGATCCGACCCTTGCGCGCCATCAAACGTATGCAATTCATCCACGACCAGGTAACGCAATGAACCGGGCTGGTTGTAACGCCAGAGCGGCTGATCGCCAGGGCGCATCAGCAGGTAGTCGAGCATTTTGTAGTTGGTCAACAGGATGTCCGGCGGGCTTTCGCGCAGCGTGTGCTTGCAGGTAATGACCTTTTCTGCCGACATTTTCTTGCTGGGTTCGATTTCGCTGTCGCCGACAAACAAGCCGACGGTCACCTTGCCATGCAGTTGTGGATCGCTGGCGATGGTTTTGGCGAAACGGCTGGCCTGATCGGTTGCCAGGGCGTTCATCGGGTAGATGATAATCGCTTTAACCCCGGCTTGTGACGCGCCCGCGCAGTGGTTGAGCAGCGGGAACATAAAGCATTCTGTTTTACCGGAGCCGGTACCGGTAGCGACCAGCGTCGGCTGTGGCGCGTCGCTTCCCAGACGCTGAAATGCCCGGGCCTGATGCGCGTGCGGCGGGAACGGCAGCGTCAGATTAGGGAAAAAATTCAGCGGTAAGTCACTTTTACGAAACGGCAACTGGGCGGAAAGGTATGGTCCTTTCAGCAGCGTTTCCGGCTGGGCCAGAAATTGCTCCAGCATTGAGACATTATCGTTATTCTCACCGTTAAACAGCGGGCTGTTTAGCGGGAACGCCGCCCGTAAAAAGGCGGCAACGCTGTCGGCGACCTGCCGACTGACAACGGACGGCAACATCAGGTGCTCTCCTTATCTTGTGCAAAGAACGCCCAGGCCACTTTGTAGTCATCTTCGCGATCTGGCTTGATAAACGGAGCCTGCCAGGTGACGGTACGGCGCTCGCCTTCGTCGCTGCGGGTATAGTCATCAAAGGTGACGCTGACGGTACCTGTTTTAAGATGTTTGACATCATCCCAGCCGATAGCCTGATCGGTGCAGTCACCGCCGGTCCACTCCGGGCTGTCGACGTTAAAGACAAAGCCGTTTTTCAGGTCAGCTTTACGCGCAGTGCGAGGCAAGCCAACGCCCACCAGCCCTTTGCTTGGGGTAAAGATAATGCGACCGTTTTGATCGTACCAGGTATCCGCTTCGTACTGGCGCATCACCGGGAACTGTACACGGTAAATGGTAAGCAGTTCTTCGAGGGTTAACCCCAGCGCCTGCGCCACCAGTACGTCGATTTCTACCAGCGCCTGACGGCGGCTGTAGTCGGAGCGTAAGGCGCAGTTACGCTGCCACTCTGGGGTCAGATTGGCGAAGAAATCCTGGGGCAGCAGCGGGAGAGCGCGGCTCCAACGCTGGGTGTTGAAGTCTGGGGTGTAGCAGGATTGCCAGAGCTCAGAGTAATGCGCTGTTATTGCATTATTAACTAAGCCCCGAGCATATAGCCTTGTCCCTATATCTGAAAGCATTGGTAAAATTTTTACTAATTCCGCCCGACAATCGCTTTTACCCGTTGTTTTAATTACAAAGTCAAAAGGTAAGGAATTGAAGCTGGTATTAAAAATCACCAGTTGTTTAGGGTCTTTGAAAGTTAATGAGAATCCCCCATCTATATGAGCGACATCTTTGGGTATAATTGCACCTATAGCAGTTCGCTCCGAAGAACAACCAATGGCTCTTCGATTTATATGACGATAATAATCCGTCACCTTCCTCGGCTCGTCTTCATCCTGTTCTTTCCACGAAACCCGTGGGGTGCGCTTTGCATATTCCTGTGCATCACATGCCGGAATATAGTTAGTGCGCGGCAAATAGTCGTCGGGCAGAGTTAGCAAGTCCAGACAGTCATAATGTCCTTTCTCTGTGCAAATTGCTCTCGGCGTCTTATAAAGCGGTGTTCCAACATAGAAGTGCGGACCAGACAGAATCCATTGGGACGCGTCTTCCGGGAATTGGGTATGCCGTTTAGTAGTTCCGTCAGCTTGAGCATATGTTTCATCAAACATGACGGTGGAGAAATATTCCCCCTGCAAATCCCCCAGCCGTTTAGGTTGCTTAGCGAATTTTTCAAGTACAGAAACAAGAGGTTCAGCATGAAGCGCTGGGAGTCGAGCTTCAAGAGCCGGCGTTCCCTCTTCATCATAAAGAGTGGCAAACAGTGCAAGCCGTTCCATTCCAACGGTCAAAATACGGCTTTGATGCCCCGCTTCATTCCAGGAACCTGTTTCGTCATCTTTAATGCCGCCAACTTCACCGGAACCATCATGCGCAAGGCAAAGCTCGATCGTTTTGGCTGAGAAAAGGTTAGCAATATTGATAAAGCCGACAAATTGATTCTGTGAAGCCGTATAAATATTAATGCTGAATTTAACCCTGTGACCAATTGGGAAAAGCATATGCTGATTCTGAAACTGAAAATGCGCCCTCAGCCTCGGATATACCGCCGCACGTAATTGCCCGCCTTTCGGGTCATCATAAATCCCTTCCGGGTGCAGGAAACCTGACACGCCTTTCTGCGCCCCCAGACGCCAGGCCTGCGGCAGGAAACATTTATACAAGTTGGTCTGCACCCCGCGCAGTACCGGGTAGTTCTGCTGCGCATTCAGGAAGTTTTGCATCCCTTCACAGCCTTCATACTCGCTGCGCCAGGCCGCTTCCAGCGCCGGGATCTGGTTAAAGGTATCAATACGCAACGTTGCCAGCTTCGATGCACTCAGCTTACGTAGCACAAACTCCGGCTCGTAATCACCCAGCACGCCGGCTTCCTGCCATTCCACTTTCAGCCACGGCGGGTTTCCGAGCATCAGGTCAAAACCGCCGCGCTCGGCAAACAGGTCGCAGAACTCCAGATCCCAGTGGAAGAAACGGTGCTGCTTTCTCAGGGCATCGACAATCGCCAGACGCGGCAAATGACGGAACAACACCTCGGTTTTCAGACGACCAGCAACGGAAAACAGTGAAGACTCTTCTCGCAGCAGGCCTTCTTCGGCAAACAGATCGCCGGTGGTGTGCTCCGCAACTTCAGTGACTTTTTCCGTAATCACAATCCCGTCGAGCAGGGTTTCAATCTCAAACAACCAGGTGCCGCGATCCGGTAACTCATCGGCTTTGTCGATCGGCCAGAACCACAGCGCGCACCAGTAGTCCATCACCCAACGCAGCTTCTGGTAGGCGCTGTTATCTTCAAGACGACCACTGAAGGTTTCATCTTTACTGCTCAGCGAAGAACGCGTCTGCTCGCTGTTTTCTGCCGGCCACACCGGGTAGCTGTCGGCGGTTTTCAGTCGTTCTGCTTTAAGTTGCTGGCGATAGGTGTTCCACAGTGCTTCCACCTTTTCGCTGATACGCTGCACATCAGCAATCTCATGCCCGGCAAAGCTTTTAATAAACTCTTTGCGCCAGCTGTCCAGGGCTTTGAAGTCATCCGGATAACGCTGCTTAACAGTTTTATCGCTGTAGTTAGCCATACCGCCATCGGGCAGCAGGAAGTGGAAAATCTGCGTCTCTTCACGCGGCGTGTTCATCGCCAGCTCGACCGGTTCGCTGTTAAGCCAGCTCGGATCTTTGGCTTTTTTGTAGGTCAGTTCGCTCTTGTTGAACACCTGACGGCGCGCGCCCACCAGCGAGTTACCGCAGTGCAACTGGTAACCAAACCACGGTACAAAGGCATCGCCACTGATGGCGTTCAGCCACAGCGACACTTCCGCCAGCTCCACCGCCACCGGGTTTAAGTCCACGCCGAAAACATTGTTGTCGGCAATGTACATTTTCACCCGCTGTAACTCCTGGGTGTAACGATCCTGCGGAATACGGCGACCTTCCGCCTGCTGCTTGTGGAACAGATACGCTTCCGCCAGCTGGTTGATGGCTTCGTTAAGAAACGCCGCGCTGCCCATCGCCGGTTCGCACACGGTGAGGTTTAAGATGGCGTCGGCTTTGGCGTGCGGATCGCTAATGGGATCAATCTGCTCCTTAAACAGTTCTTTCAGGGCATATTTAACCAGTGAACGGGTTAGCACTTCCGGGGTGTAATAGGAGGCAGATTTCTCACGGTCGCGCCCGGCCATACGGTAGATAAAACTGCCTTTGCGGTGAATGCGCAGACTGCCGTCTTTCTCGTAAACCTTCTCGTCTTCGTGGTATTTGCCAATCTCATCCTTACTGACGAAGTAACCCGTCTCCAGCTCGTTAAACTCTTCCCCGGCTTTCTTCACCTCGTAGAGATCTTCGCTGGCGAAAAATCCGCGATAGGAGAGCAGCGCCTCATACACCGCCCCCAACTGGTTGATACCCAACTGGCGATAAGAAATACGTCCGCGGCGGTTAAAGCGCCCTTTACCCGGGCGGCTTAACGACATCGCCTGGATAATTTGTTGCAGGGTTTCGTTACGGAATACCACGCGGTTAAGAATGCGCGTGTTGTTGGCATCAAACAGATGACTTTCCAGACGCGGGACGCTGAACTGATGACTATGGATGGTGATCCGGTCGCCGCTCTCCAGGTCACTCTGTATTTTCACGCCGCCATTGTAGCCTTCGCGCACCAGTTTAAACAGCATATTCAGGCTGTCGTGGAAGTAGCGCCCGTTGCGATCTTCTTCGCTGGTCAGCGGGATCATCTCCAGATCGCGCAACGTTTCCAGGCTGTAGCCCTGTAGATAGGTTTTGGCAGTCATTGGCGCATAACCCAGCTCCGGGCGCGCTTCAATGTAGAACAGGAACAGCAGGCGGTACATGTAACGCAGACATTCGCGGCTCAGTTCATCCGGGTCCACCGCACGGTTACCAGTATAGTTTGCCAGGCCACGGTCGATCAGATAATGCATCGCTTCGTTGCCCAGCAACTCAATGCTTTCGCGCAGGGCATATTTCAGATCTTCCGAAACACCAAACGCATGTTTGTGCGAATTGTCATCCAGCGAGTCAAGATATGGTGCCCCACTGCCCGGCAGCAGCGAATCTTTATGTAGCAACACTGCCGTCGCTTTCAGCGTATCCGTTTCACGACGACTTAAAATCTCTTCAAAATCAAAACGTAGCAGACGGTTTTGCGCCCACTTAGTACGGTCCAACAACAATAGCTGACGGTTACCGAGCAGCAGCACAAAACGCGGCGGTTCATTTTGGGTGAAGACCGCCGTAGAGAGCAGATCCTGCCAGCTGCGATATTCACCGTTGGCTTTTTTGCGCAGGCTGTCGCGCTTATGTTTGTCGGTATCCGCCGGAAATTGCGCGGTCAGTAAAGAGAGCGCCAGCGGATCCAGCGTTCCCTCTTCCTGATCGTGTGCTTCAACAATCCACAGCCACGGGCTACCGTCAGTGCTGTTGTAACGCGCCAGTACCGGCAGTGGTGTATCGTCATCCAGCATTTGGATCTGCGGCGTAATTTCGTAGCCCAGCGCCTTTAACAATGGCTGCCAGCGATTACGTTGATCGGCCAGACGCTGCGGGATCTGACGCTGTTTTTCGTGCTCGGCAAGTTTGCGGAAAAACTCAGTCGCCAGACTGTTAAACTGGTTCCACGGAGCGCGGTATCCCGGCTCCACGTCTTTGCCCTGTTCACGAGCGGCACGCTCCGCTTCACGCGCTGCATTTTCCTGGGCTATCCAGGGTTCCAGCACATCGCGGATATCACTGGTGAAAACCTCACCCAAATAGTGGTTAGAGTAAAATTCGTTTTCGTTATTAATACCGACCAGCGCCATGATTAACCCTCCGCTCCGGTGATAACAGCAATTACCTGAATGTAGGGTTCTTTTTCAGTCGTCATGGTGTCCTCAATCCATTCGATATAGCTGTCAAAATTGTGTTCGATTTCGCGTTGTCTCTGCTCTTTACGGCTCTGCTTGACTGACAATTGCTGTTTGTTATCGGCAAAATCCAGCTCAAGTTGGCTCAACTGCCGCCCACGCAAAACGTCCAGCTTTTGCAGATGCTCATTCAGTTGCTGGTTAATGTGCGTTTCAAACGCATTCCGATCATGGATGAATACCTCCCGGGCATGAGCAATAGCCGCTTCCAGTAAATCCTGCTGGCGTTGGTGATTACGATCTTTACCGCCGCTGTTAGTCAGCTTGTTACTCAACTGCGGATGACGTTGTAAAAACTCAGCGAATGGCTGACTGCCGATTAGCGATTCACGGTTAAAGCTCACCACTATCCACGGGTTCACCATCGGATGTGATTTACGGTTCGGGAATAACCCGGAAAGAATGAAGTGATCTTCATCGGGTTCAAGCAGGTATGGCAGCCGGATAACCGGAGCCTGATGACGACCAAAAGCCGAAGAGATTTTATCGTCCAGCCACTGCACTACCGGATTGATTTGCCAGAGATACTGCACATCGGGCCAGGGATGTTGCTCACTGCGAGCGCGCGCAATCGCGTCGGTGATGACGGTTTTATCCTGGCTTAAATAGAGCTGCCAGTTATCCGGGGCGATTTCAGGCGGTAGCTGGTTGAAGCGGCGGCGTAACTCCTCCGGTGCCACCAGCGACAAGGTATTATCAGGCAAGGTTTCATACTGGATAGTTTGACCACTGGCTTTCAGGTAACCCAATGCTCTTTCGCAGTACGCCTGTTCGCTGGCAAACAAGCTGGTGTCTGCTTCGGTGACCATTGAGGCATCGCTGGAAACCGCACTGCATATTTCGCCAAACAGATCGTGTTCGGCGCTTTCCGAGACGTTGCTGTTCAGCAGTTGATCAAACAGGCTGGCACCATCATCCTGCATCATGAACTCTGCAACCTGCTCTTCTTCCTCTTCCTGGGTAAATTTGCCGGTAAACTCCGAACTGTCCCCAATGTTCTTCTGCGCCTGTTCGTCTTTGTTGATCAACACTTCCAGTACGCGCATATCGCCATTGATCTGTGGTTCGCTGGCCTCGGTAAGCAGATAGCGGATTTGAGGCTGATGTTTTTGCCCATAGCGGTCAATACGCCCGTTACGTTGCTGGAATACCATCAACGACCACGGAATATCAAAGTGAATCATTTTGTGGCTAAGGTGATGCAAGTTGATCCCTTCAGATGCCACATCCGAACAAACCAGAAGACGCAACGGAGACTGCGTTTTACCAAAGGCTTCTACGGTTTTCATCAACACCGTATCGCCCTGATCGCCGCGCAGCGTGGCGATCTGGTCATCTTTCAATTTCAGATCCGCTCGCAGTTGCTGTTCGAGGAACTCCAGCGTTTTAATACTTTCGGTGAAGATCACCAGGCGATCTTCCGTGTTATTGGCTTTCCAGGCGAGGTCTTTTCGGATGGTGTCGAGCAGCAACTGGTATTTGCTAAACTGGCTGGCATCAATGTTATTCAGCGCCAACAGCAATGACTCCAGTTCGTTGATCTGGCTCTGGCTATTATGATCTTTACGGCTCTCAAGACGCTTCAGACGATTCGCCACTACGCTGGCACACGCCATCGGGCTGGAAAATAGCGCTTTTTCGAGGGTTATCTTGAACAGACGACCTTTGTTAGACTGGGCCTGTTCATCGTCATCATCACGGAACTGGCTCTCAACCAGGCGACGGTATGCTTCTTCTTCGGCACCGGATGCCAGGCGAGTCAGTTTGACAATATTGCGCTCGGGGAACTCGCCGGACATCTGATCTTTCACGTCTTTTTTGAAGCGACGGACAACCAGATTTTTATCGGCAAAGTCGGCGTATTCATACTCTTTCGGGTTGGCGATCGCCGTCGGGTCAAGCATGTTCATCAGGCTGGCAAAACTTTCAGCTTTACCATCATGCGGCGTTGCTGAAAGCATAATCAGCGTATCGCTGCGCCCGGCGAGCAGCTTTGCCAGTTTACTGCGTAACGAACTGGTTCCACGTTCTGCGACGTTATGGGCCTCATCAATGACAATAATATCCCACCAGGCATTTTCCAGATGGTGACGATATTCAATGTCTTGTTTCAGCGTATCGATGGAGATAATGGTCTTGTCAAAATAGTGAAACGGGTTGTGGTTGGTAGGGATGCGGTTACGCACCTTTTGTAAACCAGCAGAATCCAGGCGGGTCAATGGGATCGCAAAACGGCTCCAGAACTCCTTCTGGAATTGTGTCAGCATCGATTTAACCGCCAGAACCAGAATACGTTTTCCGCGCCCACGACGGATCAGTTCCGAAACCAGAATACCGGCTTCCAGCGTTTTACCCAGACCGACAGCGTCGGCAATGAGTATCCGCTGGCGCGGCTGTGCCAGCGCCATCCGCGTAGGATCGAGCTGAAACGGCATGGAATCCATCGCCGCCAGATGACCAAAATGGACTTTACTGTCTGTCGGTACGCGTTGGCGTAACTGACTTTCGATATACAACTGCGCCGCCTGATAATTGGCGGATTCATCTTCCACCAAATGCGTTTTTGCGGGATCCAGGATCTCTACTTTTTGTTCCAGTTTGGTCAGAAATAACCCTTCTTTACCGCGCACAAGCTCTGAAATACCATCGCAGGTCAGCAAATATCCACCATCACCACTGTCATCCGCCCGGCGAATACGCCATTCGGCATCACGAATAACCACCCGCATACCAGGTGCATAATTTTGCTTATTCATCGGTTTTTCTGTCTATTTGGGGCAGTGGCGGTAACGTCATCCTGAAAAATGTGGCGCGGCACACTGCGATAAAAAAGAGGGCCTTAAAGATATCATGAAGGCCCCCGGCAAAGTGACAAAATGGGAGGGAATGCGCATAAATTGCGCATGATTTTCAAACAAAAATTATTAAAAAGTGAGCTGGGTCAACTCCCCTGGAAGATATCCCCAGGGGAGCAATTATTTATCCAGCGATAATATAACTCCTAAGGTCATTACCCGGAGCAACAGCTCGCGCTCGCGTGTTTGCCAGCCGTTCAACTTGCTGCGGTACTCGCAGAGCAAAATCAAAGAAGGTGTCTTCAATACAGCGCCAGTAGCTAAGCCCCATGTCGAGCAGGACATAATGCTGACTGCCATCGCTGAAGGTGACTGTCAGTTCTCGTCCATGCTCCGTACTCTGGTTATCCCCCGTTAACCAGCTAATTGCTCCCGGCCACGCTGGCCCCAGATATCCTTCTTCAAGTAAAGTGGTCACAACCTGCTGACGATCTTCCTCATTAAGCCATGCGTTATAGAGAGCGTCGTGTTGGCGAGAGTTGTAATCCAATTTTTTGACGCAAACAGTGAGGCTGGCGCGTTCCGCCATTCCCTGTTCAACCAGCTCAGTTAAGATTTCACCTAACAAACGCGCCGTGAATGGGCTATTAAGATAACGATCGCTGTACTCAACATGCGTTATCTCTTTGTGGCGGGTAAATGCCTGCTTCCAGCCAGCGTGCTGTTGCGTGACTAACGACCAGAAACGCGAACCAAACCCTTCCAGCGGCCCGTCCAGTTGCTCGCAGAGGTTGATGCGCACCGCCCCGATGGGTAAGGCGGGCAGTAAATCTTCTGCACTTAAGGTCTGACCCGAGAAGGTTTTTCCGGATGTTCCTTTAAGTGTCACTACTGGTGAGGACGCACTTTGTCCCCATAATTCACCAGGTGCAACGGTAGCGCTGTCGTCTGCGGCCCACTGTTGGCTTTGCCCTTCGCGAGTCACCTGCGCAAGCCAGCGCCCCTTTCCTTGCATGAGTTGCGCAGTGGCAATGGATTTCACTTGTAAGCGCCCTCCCGGCATCGCCGCCAACGCGGAAAGCTGATGTCTGGAGCTATCAGTTAAGTTTGCCAACGGCGTGGCCACCAGCAACTCAACATGCCCACCGGAGGAGGCAAACTGGAGCAACTCTTTAAATAATGGCCATTGGGCAAAATCCCACTGTTCCTGCGGCCCCGCAAGAACCAGCGAGCAGGAGTCATAAATCTCGCTGTTCAGGCATTGCGCAATACGTAAACTCAGCGGGTTAGTTTCAACCCGGCTACCATCGCCGAAGTACTGATATTCTGGCGCGAGGTTAAGTCGCTGCAACCGTACATTGGTAAGCAGGGTTAATGCATGGTGACGATCTAATCTGTTGACATAATGCTGACTGTCGTAGCTGAGCAAGCAGTGGTGACAGAATTTATCGCAACTGCAATCGAGCAATTTTCTGGCGTAATTAAAGACATCAGCCCAATGGTCGATCAATTGCACTGCATAACCTGCACCACCCGCATTATTGTCGTAAATGAAGATGGAATATCCGGTATAGCCATTGATATCGCGCGCTTGCTGCGTCGTCACGCCCAGCTCAGTATTTTCGATACCCAATTTATGCGCTAACCCTTCACGCAAAGCGACCGCAAGGGATCGCGCGGCAACCTCATCACGGATCAACAGGCCATTATCATCATTAAGTTGCAGCTCAACCATATCTGTACGACTGCTATACCCCAACCACAGATCTTTATGCACATGACCGTGGCACAATTTATTGCTCCCCTGACGATCGTTACTGCCCCCTCGCAACAGGTAATGCGTATTTTCCCTCTCTGGGTTCTTTAGATTTTCAGGGGTACGCTGGGGTTGAGTTTGAGATTCTGCCCGACCACATGAGAGGCAAATTGCGTAGCCGTGCCCAAATTCCCCTTCACTGAAGTGGAACAATTCCCCACTATGGCTAAAACGGTAACGTCCTAGCCCAGCATCGGGTAAAGAAACCCACACCGAAGACGGTACAAGAACACGTGGATCTTTCCAGGGAAGTTGTGCAGGCATGGATACATCATTATGTGCCTGATAACGAATATCTGTCGCAAAACCAACAGGCTGTAAATAACGCTTCACATCAAGTTGCTGTATATCCGCTTTGCAGTGACTACATTCGACAGGACGGGTAGTACTGGTTGCCCCCGCACCACATTTACGGCAATGCCAGAACCACGGAATATGATGATCGCCTGACAGCTCCTGCCCGCTGGCAAGTACCTTGCCAAGCATAATGCCCGAGGAACGATATACTTTTCCGCCCAATACCACATCTGCACCAGGCGCATACTCGCGTAATGCTGTAGGTAGATCACGGCTGGGCAATTTTTCAATACGACGAGAAAAGCTTTCTCCCCCTTCATTAGGGTCAGCCTGAGTAGCTTTTATTGCGCGACGTTTTTCCAGCTCATCTGCCGTCAGATAATTGAAATTGACGACGCCAACCGGGAAACCATGCCCCGGCAGGAACGCTTCACTAATGAGTTTAGAAAACAGATATGCACCGCGATAATCACGAAGCTGATAAGCGATGGCTTTACCTGCTGGCGTTTCTTCCCACGCGCTGTTATCCGCCTTCAACGCTTCGATATTTTCCAACAGTATCGCAAGTTGGCTTCTCCAGCGGATATCAACCTGCTGCATCATTGCTTGTGTGCGGGTCAAGAGCTGGGTTGCCGTCAATGACATCAGGACGGTTCCCTGAGTAAGGCGTTTAAGTTTATCCGCCAGCTGATCGGCCTGGTTATTTAACCAATGGAGAAAACGAAGACACTGGCTCTCATCACCTTCAAAGAACCATTTGCAACTCAGTTTTGTCGCATCAGGAACTTCAGCTCGTAAAAACAGACCTAAAACCAGGGCATTAACATGTCGTTGAACAATGCTACTGCTCCCAAAACGAACCCGTGGCGCACTGGCAGTAGTGTTGAACGCCCAGAGGGGGTCTTTGAATACCTCCATTCCATGCGCCGTGTTTTTACATAACGTAATGGCAGCAGATGCACTTTCTCCACGACGCCCCGCGCGACCTGCACGCTGCAAATAATTTGCCGGAGCTGGAGGAACGTTGTTCATTGCCACCAAACTCATACCACCAATGTCCACCCCCATCTCCATGGTCGTGGAGCAGTTCAGCACATTAACTTTGCCTGACTTAAATTGTTTTTCATTAAACTGGTTCTGCTCAGGCGTTCTCTGCGCAGAGTGTTCCTCCAGACGATACCAGCTATCTTTCAGGGCCAGTCGGTCGCTGCGAGTAGACCATACTCCTTCCTCGCGGGCATGCTGAATCAGCGCATTACTTTCCAGCCACTCCAGACGTTCTTCTCGGGCGATTTCTCCACCACCAGACAAACGCCAGTGACGTACAGGAAGCTCAGGCATTTCAATCAACACTGCTTTTTCAGGTGCAATTTCTTTGCTACCCGGCAAATACGGAGAGTATCCCAGTAACGTGACGTCTAACGCACGTCGAGTATAGGGGCAACGCCACACTTGCTTTGGACTGTAAAATTCAGCTTGTTGTTTAATATCCAGCTGATAACCCGACTCAAACTGACGTAAGCAGGGTCGAATTGCATCCCAGACCTCAATCATTAAGTGGTTAACTAACGATTTCCAGTGAGCCTGCTCAGGTTGTATTGCCGGAAAGACTGCAATTAATAGCTTAATGACCCGGTTATAATGGCGATCGCGTATTTGTGGCCAAAGTTGATCACGTTTCTGCCCTTTGTTTTTTTTATCTGGACCCTGGAGCATTTTTACCGGGAAACGAGCCCCCATCCAGCGAGGGTATTGCTCGTTTTCGTAAAAAACGGCACTGTTTTCACGTATAAAGAAATCAAGAGTAATCTTCAATAAATTACGCCATTCCGCTAATTGCTTATCGGGATCGGGTAATAATGTCTTCCAGTCCTGCGGGCAGGTTGTAACTTTATCAATAAATGGATAGTGAATGGCTACCAGACCCAGACTTTCGAGGGTCCAGGCATTTTTAGGGCGGCGACCAAACTCACTGTATAAACAAAAATCTGCAAACTGTTGTTTAGTAAGATCAAGCCCAGACAATTCTTTAAAACTGCCTCTCATTCTATCGGCAAGGTCCACACTGCCAACCAGCTGTTCAGACAGTGTTTGCCATGACATGGTTTTCTTCTGCTGATTGCCAGAGTTAGCCAGGAGTATTTGCATCGCTTCAGCATGATCCGGGCTTAAGGAACTCACCATCGGCTCGATAATTTTAAGTGCCTGAATGTCCGCCGGGCTAAGCTCTTCATTAGCAACCATCGCTTTTTTCAGCGCGTCAATAGAGTTTTTTAAAGGAAGGATAGAAAACTGGGTAATAAAACTCTCTAACAATGCGCAGTGTGCCGGGCTGAGCTTTGCTGATGGCTCATTAATATTTGCCAACTCCTGGTAACAAAGAGCTCGCAACGTCGCTTTATCGGCATCCTGCTGTAAGCGGGCTGAAATGCGAGCGGTACCCTGACGCGAATCCGTAAAGGTGAGCAAGCGTCGACCATTAAACGGTCCTAACTGCTCTTCTCTTGTTTGCGGTAATGGTGAAAACTCCAGCAGAGTAGGAATAATTTCATTTAAAAAAAAGGGCGCGCCAAGTCGAAGCGGACGGAATAAAGGATTATTTTTTCGTTGGGTGTCACCACAGCAAACACAAGCAAAGGAATTATTACGTCCCTCACCTCGAGATTCCGGTCTTAACAGGTTTATTTCATAGTGCTTTTGCGCTTCACTATCAATTTTCCCCGCCGTCGTTTCTTCCAGAGAAATGATATATTTTTCACCATCGCTCGCAATCAGACGATCAAATTGAGAGTTATTGTCTAATTCGTCGTTGTCTTCATCTTCAGAATAAACATCTACATCAAGAGCAAATTCATCCACTTCGGCAGCGGCGGGTTGCGCTACCAACCAGTTCGTTCCATCACCGCGCACCTCCTCTTTGGCAGACAAATAAGCTGAACCACACCCGGAGCAACGTAAAACTTCAAATACCGGCGCACCACAGTCACAATATTGGCGCTGCTCAAACCATACCTGACCAAATGGCCAGTCACTCTGATTTAATTCATGCGCTTTATGTGAGCATTGTTTGTTTGAACATGCCCATAGACCCGCCAGTGTTCTGATAAACCCATGCATACGTAATGGCGTAAAAGCCAGTTCACCTTCTCGCGATCTCGCCATTAGGTCGAGGAGTTGCAGTAACTCACGGTGATTAATATCTGGCCAGGTTCTTCTGGCAACATTGAGCAACTCACTCAAACGTACTGCCTGCCGTCCGGGATGAGTTAACGCCTGACGCAATTGCTGGGCCACACGGTAATGACAAAGCTGTTGGTAAAGATCCTGAGGACTCAAAGATTTAAGAGAAGTTAAAGATGTGGGATATTCATGACGAATCAGCGACTCCGATACCCGCGGTATTTGTCGATAGCCGCGAACCACTTTGACATCACGTTCTGTAACGCCCGCAAGATCAGCGACAAATTTAGCAAGCTCCTTATTACCTTCAGGAGAGTCTTCACCAATAGTGGCAGAGGTCGCGATAATCTGCACAGGTTTATCTGTGCCAGGTCCAACATTGAAAGCCTGCATAACACGACGTAAAAGCAGCGCTAATTCAGCAGCCTGAGAACCAATATAACTATGGGCTTCATCCAGGACGATATACTTTAACATCCCCTGAGACTTTTCGATGATTGGGGCATCTTTACGACGAATCAGCATATATTCCAGCATGGTGGTATTCGTCACCATGATGGAAGGTGGTGCTTCGTAAATGGCTTCCCGACTCAAAGCTTGTTCAGGTACTTTCAACTGATCTTCCTGAACTTCGTATTTGGTATGCCGGGTTTCGCCATTATATAGCGCGAAGCGTATTTTCCCCTTAAATCCGCGCGTCCATTCGCGAAGCCGCTCCTGTTGGCTGTTAATTAATGCATTTAACGGATACAAGAAAATAGCTTGTGTCCCTGTTAGTGACTGACGGGTCGATTTTTGCTGACGAATAAGATCTTCCAGAACCGGTACCATAAAGCATTCTGTTTTCCCGGATCCCGTACCGCTGCTCACTAACAAGGATTTTTTGTCTTCCAGAATCGTTCGCCACGCCGTAAGTTGATGACGAAATGGCACCGGCGCTTTGCTCAATGCATCAACCAGCGGGCTGGAAATTAGCTTGTCCCGCAAATCCTCCATTGTTTCATCCGCAGGCATCCAGCCGAACGTGCTTTCGAATACCGGGTCTGCAAGCAGTGACCCCTCCTGACCGGGAGGCTGGAAATATTGTGATTCCAGATAATGAGTCAACGACTTGCTCCGCAATGCCAACTGACTTACCACCGACCTCACCGCGCGCTGATGAAGCTGATTTAGAAGTGGCGCATAATGCAGTTGCTGAACGTCCATCAATGACATACTCCTGCTTGTTCAAAATAATATTGATAGATTACCCCTAATTGCTGCGGGGCTTGCTGATAGTGGAATTCAAAAAGCGCAGACAGTTGATGTATCAAGTTATTATCTTTTTGGGTTAACAGCGCTGCGACTAACATCAAATTAAAACGTTTTTCAAGCCGTGAGTGATATTTATCTTCAATCCAAAGCTTATTAAAAACAGATTTTAACTCTGGAGTAATAGCACTAGACCAAAGTTCTTTAGGGAAGATACTGATACGCCCAAAGCTGTCGGGGTTCCTTAATAGCATCTGTTTAGCTTCATTAAACTGCTCACGACTAACAGTTGGCAAGACATTACAACCGGCTGGTAGGAGTTCGCTATATGTAAGTAACATATTCGCAATGGGAGCCAGACGACGATCGATATGTGCACGATGGTTCATAAAAGCAATAAAGGGTTGCAATATATGTAATGCTAATGTTTTATCGTTAATCTGTTTTTCCAGGTAAGTCCAACACTTTTGAAAAACATCTTTCCAGATTGAAACGGGAATCCATCCCCATGAAAAGGGTAATTCTTCCTGTATATCATAAATCGTATCGCTATCACCAGAAAGACATGATGATATTAACAACTGAACAACTACGCGGTAATTACTCGAAATACCTCTGAACAAATCCAGATCCAGCAAGGATAAGCCATTATTCATTTTGTATTTCTTAATATACTCCGTTAATAAACAGCAATAATTTTGCAAAGGATTGTTATCTATTTCAAAAATTAGCTCATTAAAATATTTTTTTCGCTGTTCGGAATCCGCTTCGCATAAAGCATTTAGTAATAAATCATTTGTCTGTAATACAGGTAGCACCCATTTAATTACTGGTGCAATGCGAGCTGTACCATCAAGTTTTCCCACAATTAACCATGGGCTATCCTGAACATTCAGAGCTGAAAGTTCATAAGCAAATTCATCTTTTTTTAGCAACGATATGTGTAAGCCAGGATCCTTAAGAGAAATAGCATCAACAACCAGTTCATCTATTCTATTTGCAGGAAAAACAACAGAATTTTTTATATCAACCAGTAACCCTTGATCGTGTTCAATAAAACTACCATCGTAGCGTTTAATACTGAGTGTTGCTTTATCCTTTCCAAATCTGTCAGAGTAAAAATCAACACTTAATGTACTATTGCTGTTCCATGCACATGCCAGCATAGCATTTATCAAATTATAGTTCTCATAAAGTGAAATTTGTTTTAATTTGTCATTGCATCCTGATAAAAGAGGAAGGTCGGCATGTAAATAACGGAATTTTTCAGCTACTGGATTTTCATCCAACAACTCGATATTAAGATATCCTCTTCCAGCACAAGATATGGTTAACAACTCAGCATCTATTCCATGCAAATACGCTATAGATGCCACACCATCAAAATGAACAGAACCATCATGAGTTACAAATCGGCCACCGCTAACCGGCTTAGGTAATAATAGTTTAAGATTAGAACCATCTTTCCAGGAGACCCGTAAATCAACGGTATTTTCCAGCATCTCCGATGAATTATAATAAATAGCACACTCGTTTTGTGAATAATCGGACTTAAGTGTTACTTTTTCATTGTTTGAATATTTGTCAATTCTAGTATCCGTTATACCAGAAAGCATTATGATGCCTTGCTGAGCACTCTCAGGTATAATATTAATATCGAAGTCTGCTGGTAAAACTACAACTTTACCGCTAAATAAAACCTCATCATTAACTATTCGTCTGACTTCTATCTGTCCTTTTGGCATTTCTGATGAGACAGAATACCAGGCATTGTTACCTGAACGAATGGAACGCCAAAAAAGTTCTTTCTCCGGTACAATGCCATATTGCAGATCCTTTTTCCAACCGATCTTCGGCCAGGCTCGATGGACAGGATAATCCGATTTAACCAGTTCAACTTCTGTCGATTTAATATAATATTCAATCGCAGAATCATAAAGTTGCTGGGTACGAATTGTACAAACTGCACCATCATGTAAAACAACGCTAAATACTCCACTTATTTTAGTTAAGCTGCGTTCACTGTTTTTCAGCAACCTTGGGATATCAAACTCACCTTCTCCACTAATATCTAAATGGCTATTTTTCGGTAGCGAAATAAACAGAGCATTTAGCCTGGAACTCACAGACCCCATACCGACAAGTTTTAGCTGCGATTCACTCTCATTCATCGCTTCAAAAACCCAGGGGAGTTCTTCAGTAAGTTCATAACCGCCTTTTGGAATTGTGTGGCCTAACAGAATTGGACCTTCATGAAGCGACAACGAGATTTCGGCCATTGCATCTGCACCAGAGAGCTTTTGCATCGCAATAGGTAATAACTCGACCCGCCAATCTTGCTGCTCATAACGGCTTAGCATTGCCAACCTTGCCCCGCCATTTCTCCATTTTCCTGAAATGATGAGTCGGGTCTGCTCCGGCTGAATATTGCATTCAAACAAAGAGGTTAACTGTTCTGTACGCATTGTGGCCGGGAATCGGAACCGGGCATCACAATACCAACTGTCATCAACATCGACCCAGATTCTTTCAACCTGAAGACTACTTGCACTGCGTATTTCAGAAGATTGAGAAAGTAATCGCCTTACAATCTCTGCAGCATTCGCTTCGGGGAGAACGAGTGGAAGTTGAAGATGCCAGTCTGGAGAGAGCTTACGTAATGCAGAAACGGGATCACTGCTTTGAGGTGGATGCTCACTAAGTAATCGGCAGAGAGTCTCGCAGAATTCACCGGCTATTTCATAGACCAGTTCGTTTTGCATTGTGACAGGAATCGTATCGCCTAATTCTTGTGCAATTTTAGCGGCAGGATATTGAGATGCTTGCCCACGAAGCGCCTGATATATCCTTCTGAAATAGGTAATCAAATAACCGCTCTCATTTTCAATCATGCGGATAGGTAAACCACCTTCACAAGCCAGTGTATGCAGATAACCCGAAGCTTGCCCCAGGTTTCTTATCTTTCTTTTCCAGTAGCGAATGCCATCATTAACCAGCTTCTGTCGATGAACATACGGAACTTTCCAGTCAATAGAATCTAAAATTGTGTCCCATTTAGGGTGTCCGACCGTATGAGTCCGGCGGATAAACTCTGCGGCATATATGCTAAATAGAACATCGCTATAGGAAATGAATATCGTTCTTGGATAACTACGGGGGGCATATGTACGCAGTAGTTCTGCCAAACTTTCGTACTCTGTATCAGTACAACGGTAAGCATATAACGCCCGTCCATCAGCTCCGGATAATGAACGGCGACTAAAAAACATGTTAAGCCATTGCAAAAGTGGGTTAACTGGAGTTTTCACAAGCAACCTGCCTTCCTTTGATACAATTCGTAACAGGTTACTATCATCATAAAAAAGCTCAACCCGATGAACTCGCTAAAAATGAGACAAATCATTTATATCTCGAAAAAACTTGTTACAATCATGAGCGCTACACCGAACTTAACCATATAAATTATGTGTGTTTTGTTTATTTTTTAAACAATTACAACTATCCATTATTTACACAGGTATCAAAATGTTAGCGCAGCTTTTTGAGCAGTTGTTTCAATCGATAGACTCTACACTGATCACCAATATTTTCATCTGGGCTGTTATATTCGTATTTTTATCAGCGTGGTGGTGTGACAAAAAAAATATACATAGTAAATTTAGAGAATATGCTCCAACCTTAATGGGGGCATTAGGTATTCTGGGTACTTTCATTGGTATTATTATTGGGTTACTCAATTTTAATACTGAAAGTATTGATACCAGCATCCCCGTATTATTAGGCGGCCTAAAAACAGCATTCATTACAAGCATTGTAGGTATGTTTTTTGCCATTTTATTTAATGGAATGGATGCTTTCTTTTTTGCCAATAAACGAAGTGCGTTAGCAGAAAATAACCCTGAATCTGTTACACCTGAACATATCTATCATGAATTAAAAGAGCAGAACCAGACTCTGACTAAATTAGTCTCGGGTATTAACGGTGATAGTGAAGGTTCTCTTATTGCTCAAATAAAATTACTACGTACTGAGATTAGCGATTCCTCGCAGGCACAATTAGCTAATCACACTCATTTCAGTAATAAGCTTTGGGAACAACTTGAACAATTTGCAGATCTAATGGCAAAAGGTGCTACAGAACAAATTATTGATGCTTTACGACAAGTCATTATTGATTTTAATGAAAATTTAACTGAACAGTTTGGTGAAAACTTTAAAGCACTTGATGCCTCTGTAAAAAAACTTGTTGAGTGGCAGGAAAATTATAAAACGCAAGTTGAGCTGATGTCAGAACAATATCAACAAAGTGTCGAGTCTCTGGTTGAAACAAAAACTGCGGTTGCCGGGATTTGGGAAGAATGTAAAGAAATTCCTCTGGCTATGTCTGAACTGCGTGAAGTGCTTCAGGTGAACCAACATCAAATCAGCGAACTCTCCCGCCATTTAGAAACCTTTGTCGCCATCCGCGATAAAGCTACAACCGTATTACCTGAAATACAGAATAAAATGGCTGAAGTGGGTGAACTGCTGAAATCCGGAGCTGCAAATGTTAGTGCATCTCTTGAGCAAACCAGCCAGCAAATACTTCTTAATGCAGATTCAATGCGCGTGGCCCTGGATGAAGGTACCGAAGGATTCAGACAATCGGTTACCCAAACACAACAAGCATTTGCCTCGATGGCACATGATGTCAGCAATTCCTCCGAAACCCTAACCAGCACGTTAGGTGAAACAATTACTGAAATGAAACAAAGTGGTGAAGAATTCCTGAAGTCACTAGAGTCACACTCGAAAGAATTGCATAGAAATATGGAACAAAATACGACTAATGTGATTGATATGTTCAGTAAGACTGGTGAAAAGATTAACCATCAACTATCCAGTAATGCCGATAATATGTTTGATTCAATCCAGACATCATTTGATAAGGCAAGTGCAGGGCTGACTTCTCAAGTCAGAGAATCAATTGAAAAATTTGCTCTATCCATCAACGAGCAGTTACATGCTTTTGAGCAAGCAACTGAACGTGAGATGAACCGTGAAATGCAATCATTAGGTAATGCTCTGCTTTCAATCAGCAAAGGTTTTGTCGGTAACTATGAAAAACTTATTAAAGATTACCAAATAGTTATGGGGCAGTTACAAGCATTAATTTCTGCTAATAAACATCGAGGGTAATCGATCATGGATAAGATTATAGGGAAACAATTACCTAAAAAAGATCAAGATAATGAACACTGGGTATCCATGTCAGACCTAATGGCAGGGCTGATGATGGTTTTTATGTTCATATCTATTGCTTATATGCACTACGTACGTATTGAAAAAGAAAAAATTAAAGAAGTTGCCGTAGCCTACGAGAATGCTCAGTTACAGCTTTATAATGCTCTGGATATTGAGTTTGCAAAGGATTTGCAAGACTGGGATGCAGAGATCGATAAGCAGACTCTGGAGGTTCGATTTAAATCACCGGATGTTTTATTTGGCTTAGGAAGCACAGAGCTTAAACCAAAGTTTAAACTCATTCTTGACGACTTCTTTCCTCGCTACCTAAAAGTTCTTGATAATTATCAAGAACATATTACTGAAGTCCGCATTGAAGGTCACACAAGTACTGACTGGACTGGAACAACGAATCCTGATATTGCTTATTTTAATAATATGGCACTATCACAAGGTCGTACACGTGCAGTATTACAATACGTTTATGATATAAAAAATATCGCGACACACCAACAATGGGTTAAAAGTAAATTTGCCGCAGTAGGTTATTCATCTGCACATCCCATTCTTGATAAAACCGGCATGGAGGATCCTAATCGCTCTCGTCGAGTCACCTTCAAAGTTGTAACAAATGCCGAGTTGCAGATTAGAAAGATTATTCAGGAGTAAGAGATGAAATTATCTATCGACATTTCAGAACTTATTCAATTAGGGAAGAAAATGTTACCAGAAGGAGTCGATTTTTTTCTGGATGAATCCCCTATTGACTTTGATCCTATAGATATTGAGTTATCCACGGGTAAAGAAGTTAGTATCGAAGATCTTGACCCTGGTAGCGGGCTTATCTCTTATCATGGCCGCCAGGTTCTTTTATATATTCGGGACCATTCAGGGCGTTATGATGCGGCTATCGTAGATGGCGAAAAAGGAAAACGTTTTCATATTGCCTGGTGCAGAACTCTTGATGAAATGCGCCATAAAAATCGATTTGAAAGGTATCATGCAACTAACCGCATAGATGGTTTATTCGAAATTGATGATGGTTCAGGTCGGAGCCAGGATGTTGATTTACGGGTATGTATGAATTGCCTCGAACGACTTAATTATAAAGGAAGTATTGATAAACAACGAAAAAGAGAGATTTTTAAATCATTCTCATTAAATGAGTTTTTTTCAGATTATAGTACCTGTTTTCGTCATATGCCTAAGGGTATCTATGACAAAACAAATAGTGGGTATGTCGAAAACTGGAAAGATATATCTAAATCAATACGAGAAAAGGCCAAGTATACTTGTAATGATTGTGGTGTGAATTTATCAACCGCCAAAAACTTGTGCCATGTCCATCATAAAAATGGCATCAAATATGATAATCACCATGAAAACCTTCTTGTTCTGTGTAAGGATTGCCATCGTAAACAGCCCCTCCATGAAGGTATATTCGTTACCCAAGCTGAGATGGCTATCATTCAACGTTTACGTTCCCAACAAGGGTTATTAAAAGCCGAATCCTGGAATGAAATATATGACCTGACTGATCCATCAGTACATGGTGATATTAATATGATGCAACATAAAGGCTTTCAACCTCCTGTTCCTGGGTTAGATCTTCAAAACTCAGAACATGAAATTATTGCAACCGTAGAAGCAGCATGGCCAGGTCTTAAAATTGCAGTTAACCTTACTCCCGCCGAAGTCGAAGGATGGAGAATATATACCGTGGGTGAGCTGGTTAAAGAAATACAAACCGGAGCCTTTACGTCAGCAACGTTGTAATTTCCGAAACTCCGTGAAAGTTAAGACTTTCACGGAAGATAAATAAAATTTTCCTGATTTGTGACTCAAATTACAAAAGTCGTTTATGGCATAACTTGTCTGTTTTTTTGGTGTAATAGGTATAAAGGCATATGCTATGGTTAGCCTTATATTTAAAACTTTCCTCATACGGGTGAAGGTTAAAGCTTGGTAGATAGGTTACAGTCACAATGAATAAAGCAATAACGGTGCTTGCTATAATGATGGCTTCATTTTCCGTAAATGCGTATGTATTACCGGAAACGCCTGTGCCATTTAAAAGTGGTACCGGAGCAATTGATAACAACACTGTCTACATTGGTTTAGGTAGCGCAGGTACGGCATGGTACAAGCTGGAGAAACAGACCAAAGATAAAAAAATGGACAGCGTTAGCTGCATTTCCTGGTGGACCGAGAGATCAAGCAACTTCTGCATTTATTGATGGCAATCTGTATTTGTTTGACGGCATTGGCAAAAACAGTGAGGGCTTGACTCAGGTATTTAATGACGTTCACAAATACAACCTCAAAACCAATAGCTGGGTTAAATTGATGTCGCACGCGCCGATGGGCATGGCGGGTCATGTGACATTTGTACACAACGGCAAGGCTTATGTTACTTGCGGTGTTAACCAGAATATCTTCAATGGCTATTTTGAAGATCTTAACGAAGCTCGAAAAGATTCAACATACCGAACGCCGGAGAACTGGACGACGACACCACGAAGCAGTCATTTCAGTCGGGGGATGATTGTAGACAAATTTGTTGACGCTATTTTGCAGTTTTGGCGCGAAAGGTGAGCGTTCATTAATTTGATTTATTCGCATCCATCAACGCTTTTAACTCCTCCGGCGTAAACGGTGGTTTGCGTCGGTGCAGCATCGCATGGCAATTAGGGCACACAGGAAGCAAATCATTAACTGGATCCAGCTGGTAATCCTCTTTAATGGCTGAAAGCGGCACCAGGTGATGCACATGGATAAAGCCTTCAGCGATATCACCATAGATCTTCACCAGATCAACGCCGCATACGTTGCACTGGCATCCATGATGTTCGACCGCTTTATCTCGGGCCTTTTTATCGCGTTCATAGCGGTTTACTGTCACCTTTATCGCCGCACCTTCAACGTATGTCTCCTGCGACGGCAACTCATCCGGGAACAGAACGTCGGCTATGGGAGCCGCAGCGGCTTTATCCTGATGAATATGAAATCCCTGCTCTATGAGTAGCTTGACACATTTAGATTTTATTCCGCCGGTGAAATCCGCAGGGGTAAATTGCGTCCCCGTCATCAATGTCGCTGCGATGCCAGCAATCGCCTTCGAGGGGTAACGTCGGCCATGATATTCAATCTCATACAACCGCGCAGGCTGGAACTGATGAGTTTCTCCCGCATCCCATAAATGGATAGCTTCGATGATATACCGCCGCGGAAGATGATCGGGGAGTTTATTCATGGAGAATGTCCTTATACGTTCTCAGAACAGGCAGCAAAAAAACAAATGAGATCAAGGTAATATATCTTCACTTGCAGGCTTGAACAGCAGAAAATTTGCGAGCATGATCGCAATTATTTCACTGCCAGGGATATCAATGGCTTCCAGTAAATCGCTACAGCAGGCAATTGCCAATATAAAAATCTGGCACAAGGGTGAACAGCGCGCGCCGCATAAGCCATTGTTATTTCTATATATATTAGCGGGATACCTGAATGGACATCCGCGCCTTTTCGATTATGGCTCGGAAATCTACGAACCTCTGCACAGTTTACTGGAACGTTTTGGGCCACAGCGTTCACAGTACCGACCTGATATGCCGTTCTGGCGATTACAAGGCGACGGATTCTGGCAATTACACAATGCCGAGCTTTGCTCAACAGCAGGGAGCAGCCGACAACCACCAGTGAAGGAACTGACTGAATACCACGTTGCAGGCGGTTTCGATGAACAGCACTACGCCCTGGTAACTGGCAATAAAAAACTCATCAATACTCTGGCGCAACAGATACTCGAAGCGCACTTCACCGAGAGTATTCAGGAAGAAATTGCTGACGAGCTGGGTTTTGATCTCCAGCAAATCCGTAAACAGCGCGACCCGTTATTTCGCAAAAATGTATTACGCGCTTATAAATACCAGTGCGCGATATGTGGCTTTAATATGCGCCACGACGACACCACCGTCGCGCTTGAAGCGGCGCATATAAAATGGAAACAGCACGGCGGTCCTTGTGAAATTCCTAATGGCCTGGCGCTTTGCGCAATTCACCATAAAGCCTTTGATAAAGGATCGATTGGCCTGGATGAAAATATGCGGGTACTGGTCTCGGATGCGGTAAACGGCGGAGGGATCGTTGAGAGATTATTCTGGGATTTTGACGGGAAAACTATTGCGTTGCCACAGGTGCGTAAAAATTACCCTTTTGAGGGGTTTGTGGAGTGGCATCGAAAAGAGGTTTTTAGGGGGTGAGGTTGATAACTATCGCATTATGTTCAATATTGCTGACATAATCAGTGCAGGATCTTACCGCTAGTTTACAACTCGCCTTCGATAGCGGCGCAAAACGAGTTCTGTTGCCGATATCCTCGGCTATGGATATTCCAACAGTTCCGGCAGAGTTGTTTACCAAGTTTCAGGTAAGTTTTTACTCAGAATCGGTTGATGCGGTTTATAAGGCGCTGGATGTGAATTAACACATTCCTCAGCTTATTTACAAAAGGATTATTCCCATTTGATATAATATCAGTACCAATTTACTTTTATCAATGGAATATATCTCGGCTAAATAACAATAAAACTTATCGCTAATGGATTAAATAAACAATTTTCTAATTCATTTCACCACCTTTGATATAGAAATTGATGGTGTTGTCGCTGCCATTGCTTATGGTGATGATAAAATCCACGTTTCTGGATCGTTGCGTAGAAAATCATCACTACCTTGATATTTTGATGCGATATAATCATACCGTTCCGTAGTACCAATTTCAATTTCAGGCTAAACCCCAATATTAAAAAAATTAGAGTTATTCACTGATTATATTATCAATAATATAATCAGTGAATAACATGGCCTATATAATAAATTGCTCTAATCATTTCCCTTACGAATATATGGGCCAAAAGCCCAAGAATCATAATAAGGGTGATGGACTAATTTTTCATTAAATCGAACACTATAAGTTAATTTTTTTATATTTTTACGTACAGCATTAATACTGGGCAAAGAGGAAAGATAATCTATAAACTTATCGATAGTGATTTCCCCTTCGCAACACTCAAACCCATCAATGATATTTTTCGCCATTTTTCCATTTTCATTTGTTTGATATATCACTCCAGGTATTCGTTGAAAAAAACTAGATAATGCATATTTGTCCGCTACATATGTATCATCCACATGATATTTCCCACCGAGCATAGTTGTAGTAACAATAAGCTTATACACACCTTTGGGTTGCCATGTTGATGGTAGTTCGAATTCTTTAATGATCACATCAAGATGATTAAGATAATGTTCAGAAATTCGATTTATTTGTTGAAAATAAGAACGCATAAATTTATTATTATGATCATGTATTAATGAGCTATCTCCAACGATGTTACACACTTGCTGATAGTACTTACCATAATATATTGGTTGACCATTTGATTTTAGTTCTGTAAAAATCAAACAATCATCCAGGAGAATCACGCAATCGCACTGATAATTAGCATGAGCATCAATTGGAGAAGCTTTAATCCCCGCATCACGAACTTGTTTTATAAATTGTTGCTCATGAAATCGCCCTTTACTTGCTTGAGAAATTTTTTTGGAACCAAATAATGACATTAGAGAGCGAGTCACTGAGCTATTTGCTATTAATGCAGGCATTAAGCATAAACCGTCCATACAGGGAATAAATGGGCAATCATTAAGATCATGTGATTTTGAATTGAAGGTAAAATAATCTATCAGTTTTTTTGCTGCATCTGCTGCAATCCCCTTACGTTGAAAGAATGATAACCAACTCTCACGGCTTTTTATGATCAGCCAGCGATCCAACTGTAGGGGTATAGGTTTTGTCGATGAAAATCTTTTGCTCATTTCTTCTTTAGATAACTCGACTAAACATTGATAAGCGTGCACCCAATTAAATAATGATATATTCCCATATTCTTCATGAAGGTCATCAGGAGACATATTTTCCAACTCGCTTAGATGAAATGAGCTAAAAATGCCATCAGAATTTAAGTAAGATGGCATATGATCCTTTACCCAACTATTTAGATGAAAATGTTTGTTACTAAATTCATGAACTTCGCTATATAGATGTGACGCTCTCATCATTAGTCTATTTCTTGCAATCTCATAATCTCGGTATAAACAAAAACTATCAACCTCAAGAGAGTAAATATTATTATCCAATTTTGTAAATACTGCACTACTTAGTCTGAAAAAGTCTCTTACTCTGCTTAATGAGTCAAAAACATTCCACTCATTAAGGTACCCTCCCATTGAAAGCAAGGTTTGTTTATTCGCACAAGAAGTTAGTTTCAATGGCCCATGAGTCCGTAAATAAGAAAATATTCTTCCGGTGTAATTGGCTACCTCATCAAATGCCCTATCGATAACTCGAAAATATTCGATATCAGGTTCAGCATGAATATTAATATTTTCAGAAACGATAAATAATGGAAAAATCCTCTTCATTTTTTTAGGATCATTGACCACAACCAAGGATGATAATGATGATAAAAACATCTCACAAAACATGATGAGATTAAGTATTAATGCATGTGATTTTTTTGTATTTTTACGCCAAATACCAGCACATTTTGTAGCCGCAAAGAAAGAATTATTTATATCATGCATAATTTTACATTGACTCTCGAACTCAGAGATTAGTTCAATGTTATCAGGAAATGAGTTTACTAGCTCATTAATACATTTTTTGAATGTATTGTTATACTCAACTTCAGTCTGAACTGAAAATCTATTATAATAGATGGAAGATATTCTCAGCACATCCAAGGCGATATCTATACTAATATCATCTCTTTTTATGTACTCACAAAAAAAAGAACAAAACTGTTTCGGGTCGTTAGCAAGATTACTAATTCTAGTGGTATCATAAACTTTTTCCATTTTTCCATACATCCTATTGTCTAAATTACTATAAAACTAGCCACTTAGCTAATAATTATAAATTTCATCTTTTACACCTTGCATTTTTATAACCAATGAAATCTACAACAAGCAACTGATGGATAATCCGATATTGGTCGCATTTAATGGCATGGTAGCAAAGTTTTCATCACATACCTCCTTTGCACCAGAATAAACGCCAGAGACCTGAAATTGCGAGTACACTACAGAAATTGTACTGCCGGTCCCATCAGCATAAAACCATAGTTACACAGGTAATCATCATTATTCACCAAGATAATAAATATTATTCGGTAGAATAGCGTTCTCAGGTGGTCAGTAAAATTGTCTTCAACAAGATTTCTGCGCATCTCGTCTGCTAGCCCTACATAACTGCTCTCGACCGAAACTATTTATTGAATGTTCACCAAGGTGGGCGTGGAGACAAAATGACGTCTTTTGATATTAGCTACCTGAGCCACATGGTCAAAACGTTCAAGTAGCATAGCGAAACCACCCTGCCCACGTAATGTGGACGATGCAGCTTCCAGCCAGAGCAAACTTGGGACCATCGACTACAAAATGAAGAATACTGAACTGCTTTTCTGGCAGGCCTATATACTGCACGGATATGGGTGATTTCAGACACAAAAAAAGCCGCTCTTGAGCGACTCGATTTGCATACGGTGTGGTGCCGAAGGCCGGACTCGAACCGGCACGTATTTCTACGGTTGATTTTGAATCAACTGCGTCTACCGATTTCGCCACTTCGGCACTGAAGAGGTATGCGGAAAACGTTGTGAATTATACCTGTCGCACGCCACCATGCAAGCGCCAGCTTGCTCGCACCTCGCTAAGTGCTGAAATTTTCAGCATTGCATACCGCGATGTGTAACCTTTGTCACACTCCAGGCACCCCGCCCTGCCATGCTCTACACTTCCCAGACAACACCAGAGAAGGACCAAAAAATGTCGATGATAAAAAGCTATGCCGCAAAAGAAGCGGGCGGCGAACTGGAAGTTTATGAGTACGATCCCGGTGAGCTGAAGCCACAAGATGTTGAAGTGCAGGTGGATTACTGCGGGATTTGTCATTCCGATCTGTCGATGATCGATAACGAATGGGGATTTTCACAATATCCACTGGTTGCCGGGCATGAGGTGATTGGGCGCGTGGTGGCACTCGGGAGCGCCGCGCAGGATAAAGGTTTGCAGGTCGGTCAGCGTGTCGGGATTGGCTGGACGGCGCGTAGCTGTGGTCACTGCGACGCCTGTATTAGCGGTAATCAGATCAACTGCGAGCAAGGTGCGGTGCCGACGATTATGAATCGCGGTGGCTTTGCCGAGAAGTTGCGTGCGGACTGGCAATGGGTGATTCCACTGCCAGAAAATATTGATATCGAGTCCGCCGGGCCGCTGTTGTGCGGCGGTATCACGGTCTTTAAACCACTGTTGATGCACCATATCACTGCTACCAGCCGAGTTGGGGTAATTGGTATTGGCGGGCTGGGGCATATCGCTATAAAACTTCTGCACGCAATGGGATGCGAGGTGACAGCCTTTAGTTCTAATCCGGCGAAAGAGCAGGAAGTACTGGCGATGGGTGCCGATAAAGTGGTGAATAGCCGCGATCCGCAGGCACTGAAAACTCTGGCGGGGCAGTTTGATCTCATTATCAATACTGTGAACGTCAGCCTCGACTGGCAGCCTTATTTTGAGGCGCTGACCTATGGCGGTAATTTCCATACGGTCGGTGCGGTTCTCACGCCGCTGTCTGTTCCGGCCTTTACGTTAATTGCGGGCGACCGCAGCGTCTCTGGTTCAGCAACCGGCACACCTTATGAGCTGCGTAAGCTGATGCGCTTTGCCGCCCGCAGCAAGGTTGCGCCGACCACCGAACTGTTCCCGATGTCGAAAATAAACGACGCCATCCAGCATGTGCGCAACGGTAAGGCGCGTTACCGCGTGGTTCTGAAAGCCGATTTTTGAAAATCATTCGCAGCGCTGATCTGAGGCGCTGCCCCCTTTCGCACATATTCTGTCTTGTCGTATCGCCAGCACGGCCTGCCGACATTGTTCGGTGACATTGGCAATATCATGGTTGATATCAATGCGCACAATATCCTGTTCATCTGCTTGTGGACGCTCCAGTGCCTCAAACTGACTTTTTAGTAACGCTACCGGCATAAAATGCCCAGCCCGCCGCTGCATTCGCGCGAGAATAGTTTCATAGTCGCCATCTAACCAGAGGAAATGAACATGGGGGCTACCCTTGCGTAAAATATCACGATACTGTTTTTTTAATGATGAACAGACAATAAATCCTGTTTCATTCTTTTTATAAAGACTGTATGAAGCATCATTTAAGCGTTCCAGCCAGGGAAGTCGATCTTCATCAGATAATGGAATACCCTGCGACATTTTATCAATATTTTTGGCTGGATGAAGATCGTCACCATCAATAAATTTAGCAGATAATAACGCGGCAACCTTGCTACCAATTAATGTTTTACCACTCCCTGAAACGCCCATCAAAATAAAGCTTTCACCCGCCATTTAAAATCTCCTGAATCATCTTACCTGCGGCGATACTACGCCTGGCGGCATAATAATTTCACCTTTTTTTATTTCTGTTGATAAGAATTACAAGGCACATCACGTTATGCGTAACATAGTAATGTAACAATTTTCTGACGTGATCTTCATCACAAATAATGACAATTAAAACCGCTTAAATGCTTCCGAGGTGTCTACCTGACCAGTGAGGAATTTATGCAAGTGAAAACACAGTCCTGCGTTGTTGCGGGCAAGAAAACTGTTGCCGTTACCGAGCAGACGATAGATTGGAATAATAATGGAACATTAGTACAAATAACCCGAGGTGGAATTTGCGGTTCCGATTTACATTATTATCAGGAAGGAAAAGTAGGTAATTTCATGATAAAGGCACCGATGGTGTTAGGTCATGAAGTTATCGGTAAAGTTATTCATAGCGACTCATCAGTATTACATGAAGGGCAAACGGTAGCCATTAATCCGTCTAAACCGTGCGGTCACTGCAAATACTGCATTGAACATAACGAGAATCAGTGTACAGAGATGCGTTTTTTTGGCAGTGCCATGTATTTCCCTCATGTTGATGGTGGCTTTACCCGTTATAAAATGGTCGAAACGTCGCAATGTGTCCCTTATCCGGCCAAAGCTGACGAAAAGGTTATGGCTTTTGCCGAACCTTTAGCCGTCGCGATTCATGCCGCACATCAGGCCGGCGAGTTACAGGGCAAGCGAGTATTTATTTCCGGTGTTGGACCCATTGGCTGCCTGATTGTCAGTGCAGTGAAAACACTGGGGGCCGCGGAAATTGTCTGTGCTGATGTGAGTCCCCGTTCCCTTTCGCTGGGCAAAGAGATGGGGGCGGATGTGCTCGTAAACCCACAAAACGACGACATGGATCACTGGAAAGCAGAAAAAGGCTATTTCGATGTCAGCTTTGAAGTGTCCGGTCATCCTTCATCAGTGAATACCTGTCTGGAGGTCACTCGTGCACGCGGTGTAATGGTGCAGGTAGGTATGGGAGGCGCGATGGCAGAATTCCCAATGATGACGTTGATTGGTAAGGAGATTTCACTCAGAGGCTCTTTCCGTTTTACCAGCGAATTTAATACCGCAGTGTCATGGCTGGCGAATGGCGTTATCAATCCACTGCCTTTACTGAGTGCTGAATATCCCTTCACTGACCTGGAAGAGGCGCTACGTTTCGCCGGTGATAAAACCCAGGCAGCAAAAGTCCAGCTTGTTTTCTAAGAGATAAATAAAGGAATAATACAATGAACGATCTATTTTCACTGGCAGGAAAAAATATCTTGATTACCGGTTCAGCACAGGGCATTGGCTTTTTACTGGCAACCGGCCTGGGTAAATATGGCGCACAAATAATTATTAATGATATTACTGCCGAACGCGCAGAACTTGCTGTAGAAAAACTCCACCAGGAGGGTATTCAGGCCGTTGCCGCACCTTTTAATGTTACTCATAAACATGAAATTGATGCCGCCGTTGAACATATCGAAAAGGACATCGGCCCCATTGATGTGCTGGTGAATAACGCCGGTATCCAGCGCCGTCATCCTTTTACTGAGTTCCCTGAACAAGAGTGGAATGATGTGATCGCAGTAAACCAGACCGCCGTGTTCCTGGTATCGCAAGCGGTAACTCGTCACATGGTTGAACGCAAGGCAGGTAAAGTTATTAATATTTGCTCGATGCAAAGCGAACTGGGACGTGACACCATCACCCCTTATGCCGCATCGAAAGGGGCGGTAAAAATGCTCACCCGCGGCATGTGCGTCGAGCTGGCGCGCCACAATATTCAGGTCAACGGTATTGCGCCGGGCTATTTCAAAACAGAAATGACTAAAGCACTGGTTGAGGACGAAGCCTTCACCGCCTGGTTGTGCAAACGGACCCCCGCCGCACGCTGGGGAGATCCGCAGGAACTGATTGGTGCTGCGGTGTTCCTTTCTTCAAAAGCCTCTGATTTCGTAAACGGCCACCTGTTGTTTGTTGATGGCGGCATGTTAGTGGCTGTTTAACACCTACTACCCTACGTGCAGCGCGAAAGCGCTGCTTTTCTGGCACTAATAAGAGATAAAGACTATGCCATTAATCATTATTGCGGCAGGCGTCGCGCTGCTTCTTATCCTGATGATCGGCTTTAAAGTTAACGGCTTTATTGCCCTCGTTCTGGTAGCTGCCGTCGTCGGATTTGCCGAAGGGATGGATGCACAGGCCGTCCTGCACTCTATACAAAATGGTATCGGCAGCACGCTCGGCGGGCTGGCAATGATCCTCGGTTTCGGGGCCATGTTAGGCAAGCTGATTTCTGATACGGGTGCGGCACAACGTATCGCCACTACGCTGATTGCTACTTTTGGTAAAAAACGCGTGCAATGGGCGCTAGTGATCACCGGTCTGGTTGTGGGCCTCGCCATGTTTTTTGAAGTGGGTTTTGTCCTGCTGTTGCCGTTGGTATTTACCATCGTAGCATCATCAGGATTACCCCTGTTGTATGTTGGCGTACCAATGGTAGCAGCGCTCTCTGTAACCCACTGTTTTCTGCCGCCACATCCAGGGCCTACTGCCATCGCGACTATCTTTGAGGCTAATCTCGGAACGACTTTACTGTATGGATTTATCATTACCATTCCGACAGTTATTGTCGCAGGACCGCTGTTTTCTAAACTGCTAACTCGCTTTGAGAAAGCACCACCGGAAGGCTTATTTAATCCTCATCTGTTTAGCGAAGAGGAGATGCCCTCCTTCTGGAACAGTATTTTCGCTGCCGTGATCCCGGTCATCCTGATGGCTATCGCCGCCGTTTGTGAAATTACGTTACCGAAAACTAACACCGTGCGCCTCTTCTTTGAATTTGTCGGTAACCCTGCCGTTGCGCTGTTTATTGCCATTGTTATTGCGATTTTCACACTGGGCCGACGTAATGGACGCACCATCGAGCAAATCATGGATATCATTGGGGATTCTATAGGCGCTATCGCGATGATTGTGTTTATTATCGCTGGCGGCGGCGCGTTTAAGCAGGTATTAGTAGATAGCGGTGTCGGGCACTATATTTCACACTTAATGACCGGAACTACGCTTTCGCCGTTATTGATGTGCTGGACTGTTGCGGCGCTGTTGCGTATCGCTCTGGGCTCTGCCACCGTCGCGGCCATTACCACCGCGGGTGTGGTGTTGCCGATTATCAACGTTACCCATGCCGATCCCGCTTTAATGGTACTGGCAACCGGTGCGGGCAGCGTGATCGCGTCACACGTAAACGACCCTGGCTTCTGGCTATTTAAAGGGTATTTTAATCTGACGGTTGGTGAAACGTTGCGTACCTGGACGGTGATGGAAACCCTTATTTCTATTATGGGTTTGCTGGGCGTGTTAGCCATTAACGCCGTATTGCACTGAAAGAATAAAATATTGTGATGTAGTTTCGGGGGAAGATTGAAGATTCCCCCGACGTTGGGAGAAGTTATGCGCAATCACAGAATTTCTTTACAGGATATCGCTACGCTGGCTGGCGTAACAAAAATGACCGTGAGTCGTTATATCCGCTCGCCGAAAAAGGTGGCAAAGGAAACAGGCGAGCGCATCGCCAAAATTATGGAAGAGATCAATTATATCCCTAATCGCGCTCCCGGCATGTTGTTGAATGCACAAAGTTATACCCTCGGTATCTTGATTCCGTCATTTCAAAATCAACTCTTCGCTGACATTCTCGCGGGAATAGAATCCGTCACCTCTGAGCATAATTATCAGACCCTTATTGCTAATTACAATTACGATCGCGATTCCGAAGAAGAGTCGGTGATTAACCTGCTCTCTTATAACATTGACGGGATTATACTTTCGGAAAAATATCACACCATCAGGACGGTGAAATTTCTGCGTTCAGCCACCATTCCGGTCGTGGAATTGATGGATGTACAGGGAGAACGGCTGGATATGGAGGTCGGTTTTGATAATCGGCAGGCCGCTTTTGACATGGTGTGTACCATGCTGGAGAAGCGAGTCAGGCACAAAATTCTGTATCTCGGTTCCAAAGATGACACCCGCGATGAACAGCGTTATCAGGGGTATTGCGATGCGATGATGCTGCATAATCTTTCCCCATTACGCATGAATCCACGCGCCATCTCATCCATTCATTTAGGAATGCAGTTAATGCGTGATGCCCTTAGCGCAAACCCGGATTTAGACGGTGTATTTTGCACCAATGACGATATTGCGATGGGTGCGCTTCTGCTGTGCCGCGAGCGAAACCTCGCCGTGCCAGAACAAATTTCCATTGCGGGTTTTCATGGGCTGGAGATTGGCAGGCAAATGATCCCAAGCCTCGCCAGCGTAATTACTCCCCGTTTTGATATTGGTCGGATGGCCGCCCAAATGTTGCTGAGCAAAATTAAAAATAACGATCACAACCACAACACTGTTGACCTCGGGTATCAGATTTATCACGGCAACACGCTTTAGGTTATTTTCTCTTCATTACACGTATTCTCTTTGCCGGACGTTGCCTATACTCCAGGCAGGAAACTGGAGGATATCTCATGAGCGAACCCCTGTTAATTGCCCGCACGCCAGACACAGAACTGTTTTTACTGCCGGGAATGACTAACCGTCACGGGCTGATTACTGGCGCAACGGGGACGGGTAAAACCGTTACGCTGCAAAAACTGGCAGAGTCATTGTCGGAAATCGGTGTTCCGGTGTTTATGGCCGATGTGAAAGGTGATTTAACGGGAGTTGCGGAGGGAGGTACATCTTCGGAAAAACTGCTCGCAAGGCTTAAAAATATCGGCGTAAATGACTGGCAACCTCATGCTAATCCGGTGGTGGTGTGGGATATCTTTGGCGAGAAAGGCCACCCGGTGCGGGCGACGGTTTCGGATCTGGGGCCGCTGTTGCTGGCGCGACTGTTGAATCTCAACGATGTGCAATCTGGCGTGCTGAATATTATCTTTCGTATTGCTGATGATCAGGGGCTGTTACTGCTCGACTTTAAAGATTTGCGGGCGATTACCCAGTACATCGGCGATAACGCCAAATCCTTCCAGAATCAGTACGGTAATATCAGTAGCGCATCGGTTGGTGCCATCCAGCGCGGGCTGTTATCGCTGGAACAGCAAGGCGCAACACACTTTTTTGGTGAGCCGATGCTGGATATCAAAGACTGGATGCGCACCGATGCCAACGGTAAAGGCGTTATCAATATCCTCAGCGCCGAGAAGCTTTATCAGATGCCGAAACTGTACGCCGCCAGTCTGCTGTGGATGCTTTCAGAGTTGTATGAACAATTGCCGGAAGCGGGCGATCTGGAGAAACCAAAACTGGTGTTTTTCTTCGACGAGGCACATCTGCTGTTTAACGATGCACCGCAGGTACTGCTGGATAAGATTGAGCAGGTAATAAGGCTTATTCGCTCAAAAGGCGTGGGCGTCTGGTTCGTTTCGCAAAACCCGTCAGATATTCCGGATAATGTGCTCGGACAGCTAGGTAATCGCGTTCAACACGCTTTGCGGGCTTTTACGCCCAAAGATCAGAAAGCAGTAAAAGCTGCGGCGCAAACCATGCGGGCCAATCCGGCGTTTGATACCGAAAAGGCAATCCAGGAACTGGGGACCGGCGAGGCGTTAATCTCGTTTCTCGATGCGAAAGGAAGCCCTTCAGTGGTGGAACGGGCGATGGTGATTGCCCCCTGTTCACGAATGGGGCCGGTGACGGAAGATGAGCGTAATGGCTTGATTAATCACTCTCCGGTGTATGGAAAGTACGAGGATGAGGTGGACCGGGAATCCGCCTATGAGATGTTGCAAAAAGGCTTTCAGGCCAGTACCGAGCAGCAAAATAATCCTCCCACGAAAGGGAAAGAGGTGGCGGTGGATGACGGTATTCTTGGTGGATTGAAGGATATTTTGTTTGGCACTACCGGACCACGCGGCGGGAAGAAAGATGGTGTGGTGCAAACAATGGCGAAAAGCGCCGCCCGCCAGGTGACGAATCAGATTGTGCGTGGTGTGCTGGGGAGTTTGCTGGGGGGGAGAAAAAGGTAAGTCAGGTGCGATTTGTCTTTGCCTGATGCGACGCTGGCGCGCTTTATCATGCCTAAACTACTGCAATATATTGAATTTTCATGATTTTTCAGGCATGAACGAAGCACACTTTGCTAACAATAATAAAGGGAGCTTTCGCTCCCTTTTATTCGTTCATCAGGTTACGATTTTCTCATTAACAGCCACAGGCTGATTAAGAAGAAGCTGGCGCTTGGCAGCAACGCGCCGATAATCGGCGGGATGCCGTAAACCAATGTCAGCGGGCCGAAGATCTGGTCCAGTACGTAGAAGACAAAACCGAAGCTGATACCGGTGACCACACGCACGCCCATCGGTACGCTACGCAGCGGGCCAAAGATGAACGACAGAGCCATCAACATCATCACCGCCACGGATAGCGGCTGGAAGATTTTGCTCCACATGTTGAGCTGATAACGTCCGGCATCCTGACCGCTCGACTTCAGATACTTCACGTAGTTGTGCAAACCACTGATGGAGAGTGCATCCGGGTCCAGCGCCACCACGCCCAGTTTGTCCGGCGTGAGGTTGGTTTTCCAGGTGCCGCTCACCGTCTGCGAACCGGTGATCTGTTTCGGATTGGTCAGATCAGATTCATCAACCTGCGACAGACGCCAGACTTTATGTTCCGGGTCAAACTTCGCGGTAGCGGCATAACGTACGGATTGCAGACGACGATTCTCGTTAAAGGCATAAATACTGATGCCACCTAACTCTTCGTCACCTTTAACCCGCTCAATGTAGACGAAGTTGTTGCCATCTTTCGCCCATAAACCTTGCTGAGTAGAGAGCAACGAGCCGCCGTACATCGCCTGCGCACGGTAGTTACGCGCCATCTGTTCGCCCTGCGGCGCGACCCATTCGCCAATCGCCATCGTCAGCAAGACCAGCGGAATGGCGGTTTTCATCACCGACAGCGCAACCTGCATACGGGTAAAACCAGAAGCCTGCATCACCACCAGTTCGCTGCGCTGCGCCAGCATCCCAAGACCAAGCAACGCCCCAAGCAGAGCCGCCATCGGGAAGAAGATTTGCACATCTTTCGGCACGCTCAGCAAGGTATACATTCCTGCGCCTAACGCGTCGTAACTCCCCTGCCCGGCTTTTTTCAGCTGATCGACAAACTTGATAATGCCCGACAGTGACACCAGCATGAACAGCGTCATCATGATGGTGGTGAAAATAGTTTTACCGATATAGCGGTCAAGTACGCCAAAAGGTTGCATCACACCGCTCCTTTACGCGAAAAACTGGCGCGCAGGCGGCGGACCGGCACGGTGTCCCAAAGGTTGAGAACAATCGCCAAAGCCAGATAAATCAGGTTAACGGTCCACATCCACAGCGTCGGGTCCAGCTTACCTTTACCACCGTTCGATTTCAGGGAGGTCTGGATCAGGAAGAAAAGTAGATACAGCAGCATGGCTGGCAGCATCGACAGTACGCGTCCCTGACGCGGGTTAACCACGCTCAGCGGTACGACCATAAGTGCCATCATAAACACGGTGAATACCAACGTGATACGCCAGTTCAGTTCTGCGCGGGCACGATCGGTGTCAGTGTTCCACAATGTGCGCATGTCCATCTGGTCGGTATCGTTCGGGTCGAGCGCCACCGCCTGGTGACCAATGATCGCCTGATAATCCTGGAAGTCCGTAATGCGGAAATCACGTAACAGTGCAGTGCCTTCGAAGCGCGTTCCCTGGTTGAGAGTGACGACCTGGGAGCCGTCGCGCAGCTGGGTTAAATGTCCGGAATCGGCCACCACCACAGAAGGACGTGCATTACCTTTTGGTCGAATTTGCGCGAGGAACACATCTTTGAAATCGCTGCCGTCAACGCTTTCGATGAACAGCACCGAGCTGCCATTAGTCGCTTGCTGGAATTGCCCTTGCGCCAGCGCCGCCATGCCAGGGTTCGCTTTCGCTTCTGCTAACACTTCATCCTGATGACGCGATGACCACGGTCCCGCCCACATCACGTTAACCGCCGCGACGATTGCCGTGAATATCGCAAGGATCATTGCCGCTTTCACCAGAACCGCTTTGCTCAGGCCGCAGGCATGCATTACCGTAATTTCACTTTCGGTATACAGTTTGCCCAGCGTCATCAGCAGCCCGAGGAACAGGCTTAATGGCAGGATAAGCTGCGCCATTTCCGGCACGCCCAACCCGAGAAGGGAGAGCACCAGATTCGCCGGAATATCGCCGTCAACCGCTGCGCCGAGGATCCTCACTAACTTTTGACAGAAGAAGATCAAAAGCAAGATGAAGAGTATCGCCAGCTGGCTTTTGAGCGTCTCCCGCACCAGATATCTTATGATTATCACTTTAAATACGCCCGTAAAAACTCGTCTTTTGCAGGATTTTAGCTTGTTTCATGGCTTAAACGTCATTTATTCTCTTGAGTCGTCGAAATCGTCGCTAAGATAATTATACTCAACGGATTCACCTCTCAGATTTTGTTCTGACGTGCCAATGCCGTAATAACGTTAAGATTAACACGAAGTCATCGCAACAGCGGACATGAGTTACGAAAGCTTGCAATTCTATCTGTAGCCACCGCCGTTGTCTTTAAGATTCAGGAGCGTAGTGCATGGAGTTTAGTGTAAAAAGCGGTAGCCCGGAGAAACAGCGGAGTGCCTGCATCGTCGTGGGCGTCTTCGAACCACGTCGCCTTTCTCCGATTGCAGAACAGCTCGATAAAATCAGCGATGGGTACATTAGCGCTCTGCTACGTCGGGGCGAACTGGAAGGAAAACCAGGGCAGACACTGTTGCTGCACCATGTGCCAAATGTACTTTCCGAGCGAATTCTCCTTATTGGTTGCGGCAAAGAACGTGAGCTGGATGAGCGTCAGTACAAGCAGGTTATTCAGAAAACCATTAATACGCTGAATGATACTGGCTCAATGGAAGCGGTCTGCTTTCTGACTGAACTGCACGTTAAAGGCCGTAACAACTACTGGAAAGTGCGTCAGGCTGTCGAGACTGCAAAAGAGACGCTCTACAGTTTCGATCAGCTGAAAACGAACAAGAGCGAACCGCGTCGTCCGCTGCGTAAAATGGTGTTCAACGTGCCGACCCGCCGTGAACTGACCAGCGGTGAGCGCGCGATCCAGCACGGTCTGGCGATTGCCGCCGGGATAAAAGCAGCGAAAGATCTCGGTAATATGCCGCCGAATATCTGTAACGCCGCTTATCTCGCCTCTCAGGCGCGCCAGCTGGCTGACAGCTACAGCAAGAATGTCATCACCCGCGTTATCGGCGAACAGCAGATGAAAGAGCTGGGAATGCACTCTTATCTGGCGGTCGGTCAGGGTTCACAAAACGAATCGCTGATGTCGGTGATTGAGTACAAAGGCAACGCGTCGGAAGATGCACGCCCAATCGTGCTGGTGGGTAAAGGTTTAACCTTCGACTCCGGCGGTATCTCCATCAAGCCTTCAGAAGGCATGGATGAGATGAAGTACGATATGTGCGGTGCGGCAGCGGTTTACGGCGTGATGCGGATGGTCGCAGAGCTGCAACTGCCGATTAACGTTATCGGCGTGCTGGCAGGCTGCGAAAACATGCCTGGCGGACGAGCCTATCGTCCGGGCGATGTGTTAACCACCATGTCCGGTCAAACCGTTGAAGTGCTGAATACCGACGCTGAAGGCCGCCTGGTACTGTGCGACGTATTAACTTACGTTGAGCGTTTTGAGCCGGAAGCGGTGATTGACGTGGCGACGCTGACCGGTGCCTGCGTGATCGCGCTGGGTCATCATATTACTGGTCTGATGGCGAACCATAATCCGCTGGCCCATGAACTGATTGCCGCGTCTGAACAATCCGGTGACCGCGCATGGCGCTTACCGCTGGGTGACGAGTATCAGGAACAACTGGAGTCCAATTTTGCCGATATGGCGAACATTGGCGGTCGTCCTGGAGGGGCGATTACCGCAGGTTGCTTCCTGTCACGCTTTACCCGTAAGTACAACTGGGCGCACCTGGATATTGCAGGAACCGCCTGGCGTTCTGGTAAAGCAAAAGGCGCAACCGGTCGTCCGGTAGCGTTGCTGGCACAGTTCCTGTTAAACCGCGCTGGGTTTAACGGCGAAGAGTAAGTTTGCGTTTTACCCTCACCCTAACCCTCTCCCTAAGGGAGAGGGAACCGATCGAGCGCAATAGAAATTCATTGCTCATCTTTCAGGGTGAGGAATGCAGCAATATTTAAATCCACCACAAGAAGCCCCATATATGAAAAACGCAACGTTCTACCTTCTGGACAATGACACCACCGTCGATGGCTTAAGCGCCGTTGAGCAGTTGGTGTGTGAAATTGCCGCAGAACGTTGGCGCAGCGGTAAGCGCGTACTCATCGCCTGTGAAGATGAAAAGCAGGCTTACCGGCTGGATGAAGCCCTGTGGGCGCGTCCGGCAGAAAGCTTTGTTCCGCATAATTTAGCGGGAGAAGGACCGCGCGGCGGTGCGCCGGTGGAGATCGCCTGGCCGCAAAAGCGCAGCAGCAGCCCGCGCGATATATTGATTAGTCTGCGAACAAGCTTTGCAGATTTTGCCACCGCTTTCACAGAAGTGGTAGACTTCGTTCCTTATGAAGATTCTCTGAAACAACTGGCGCGCGAACGCTATAAAGCCTACCGCGTGGCTGGTTTCAACCTGAATACGGCAACCTGGAAATAATGGAAAAGACATACAACCCACAAGATATCGAACAGCCGCTTTACGAGCACTGGGAAAAGCAGGGCTACTTTAAGCCTAATGGCGATGAAAGCCAGGAAAGTTTCTGCATCATGATCCCGCCGCCGAACGTCACCGGCAGTTTGCATATGGGTCACGCCTTCCAGCAAACCATCATGGATACCATGATCCGCTATCAGCGCATGCAGGGCAAAAACACCCTGTGGCAGGTCGGTACTGACCACGCCGGGATCGCTACCCAGATGGTCGTTGAGCGCAAGATTGCCGCAGAAGAAGGTAAAACCCGTCACGACTACGGCCGCGAAGCTTTCATCGACAAAATCTGGGAATGGAAAGCGGAATCCGGCGGCACGATTACCCGTCAGATGCGCCGTCTCGGCAACTCCGTCGACTGGGAGCGTGAACGCTTCACCATGGACGAAGGCCTGTCCAATGCGGTGAAAGAAGTTTTCGTTCGTCTGTATAAAGAAGACCTGATTTACCGTGGCAAACGCCTGGTAAACTGGGATCCGAAACTGCGCACCGCTATCTCTGACCTGGAAGTCGAAAACCGCGAATCGAAAGGTTCGATGTGGCACATCCGCTATCCGCTGGCTGACGGCGCGAAAACCGCAGACGGTAAAGATTACCTGGTGGTTGCGACTACCCGTCCGGAAACCCTGCTGGGCGATACCGGCGTGGCCGTTAACCCGGAAGATCCGCGTTACAAAGATCTGATTGGCAAATATGTCATTCTGCCGCTGGTTAACCGTCGTATTCCGATCGTTGGCGACGAACACGCCGACATGGAAAAAGGCACCGGCTGCGTGAAAATCACCCCGGCGCACGACTTTAACGACTATGAAGTCGGTAAACGTCACGCGCTGCCGATGATCAACATCCTGACCTTTGACGGCGATATCCGTGAAAGCGCCCAGGTGTTCGATACCAAAGGTAACGAATCTGACGTTTATTCCAGCGAAATCCCGGCAGAGTTCCAGAAACTCGAGCGTTTTGCTGCACGTAAAGCAGTCGTTGCTGCGGTTGATGCACTCGGCCTGCTGGAAGAAATTAAACCGCACGACCTGACCGTTCCTTACGGCGACCGTGGCGGCGTGGTTATCGAACCGATGCTGACCGACCAGTGGTACGTGCGTGCCGATGTACTGGCGAAACCGGCAGTTGAAGCGGTTGAGAACGGCGACATTCAGTTCGTACCGAAGCAGTACGAAAACATGTACTTCTCCTGGATGCGCGATATTCAGGACTGGTGTATCTCTCGTCAGCTGTGGTGGGGTCACCGTATCCCGGCATGGTACGACGAAGCGGGTAACGTTTATGTTGGCCGCAACGAAGACGAAGTGCGTAAAGAAAATAACCTCGGTGCCGACGTTGCCCTGCGTCAGGACGAAGACGTTCTCGACACCTGGTTCTCTTCTGCGCTGTGGACCTTCTCTACCCTTGGCTGGCCGGAAAACACCGACGCCCTGCGTCAGTTCCACCCAACCAGCGTGATGGTATCTGGTTTCGACATCATCTTCTTTTGGATTGCCCGCATGATCATGATGACCATGCACTTCATCAAAGATGAAAATGGCAAACCGCAGGTGCCGTTCCACACCGTTTACATGACCGGCCTGATTCGTGATGACGAAGGCCAGAAGATGTCCAAATCCAAGGGTAACGTGATTGACCCACTGGATATGGTTGATGGTATTTCGCTACCGGAACTGCTGGAAAAACGTACCGGCAATATGATGCAGCCGCAGCTGGCGGACAAAATCCGTAAGCGCACCGAGAAGCAGTTCCCGAACGGCATTGAGCCGCACGGTACTGACGCGCTGCGCTTCACCCTGGCGGCGCTGGCTTCTACCGGTCGTGACATCAACTGGGATATGAAGCGTCTGGAAGGCTACCGTAACTTCTGTAACAAGCTGTGGAACGCCAGCCGCTTTGTGCTGATGAACACAGAAGGTCAGGATTGCGGCTTCAACGGCGGTGAAATGACGCTGTCGCTGGCGGACCGCTGGATTCTGGCGGAGTTCAACCAGACCATCAAAGCGTACCGCGAAGCGCTGGACAGCTTCCGCTTCGATATCGCTGCAGGCATTTTGTATGAGTTCACCTGGAACCAGTTCTGTGACTGGTATCTGGAGCTGACCAAGCCGGTAATGAACGGTGGAACAGAAGCCGAACTGCGCGGTACTCGCCATACGCTGGTGACTGTACTGGAAGGTCTGCTGCGCCTCGCGCATCCGATCATTCCGTTCATCACCGAAACCATCTGGCAGCGTGTGAAAGTACTTTGCGGTATCACTGCCGACACCATCATGCTGCAGCCGTTCCCGCAGTACGATGCGTCTCAGGTTGATGAAGCCGCACTGGCCGACACCGAGTGGCTGAAACAGGCGATCGTTGCTGTACGTAACATCCGTGCAGAAATGAACATCGCGCCGGGCAAACCGCTGGAGCTGCTGCTGCGTGGTTGCAGCGCGGATGCAGAACGTCGCGTAAATGAAAACCGTGGCTTCCTGCAAACCCTGGCGCGTCTGGAAAGCATCACCGTGCTGCCAGCCGATGACAAAGGTCCGGTTTCTGTTACGAAGATCATCGACGGTGCAGAGCTGCTGATCCCGATGGCTGGCCTCATCAACAAAGAAGATGAGCTGGCACGTCTGGCGAAAGAAGTGGCGAAGATTGAAGGTGAAATCAGCCGTATCGAGAACAAACTGGCGAACGAAGGCTTTGTCGCCCGTGCACCGGAAGCGGTCATCGCGAAAGAGCGTGAGAAGCTGGAAGGCTATGCGGAAGCGAAAGCCAAGCTGATTGAACAGCAGGCTGTTATCGCCGCACTGTAATCAACACAGTGATGAAAACGAAGGCCGGAGCATGCTCCGGCCTTTTTTATCTCTTACAGAAATGGTAAAGAAGGCATAACTCCCCGAGAAATACCGGCTAAGAAGCCTTTATCTGGTTGTTCTTCTTTATTGATTAAAGGAAGGTCATCCAAATCGCCCAGCAAATACGTATTTTTTGCCTGCCAGTCAATCATCCATATTTTCAGCAGTGGGTAAGCCAGACCGCCCGTAATCCCGGATATCACCACCAACGCACACATGCGATAAAGCATACCGTGGTACGTTAAAGTTGAGCGAAAACGAATACGCCCATCATTCAGTGACAGGTTGCTCATAAAATGGTTTCGCAACGACACCGTTAAATAACTTGTGCTAACAGCAATCCCAAAATAATAGATTAACTGCGCGATTATCATTTTACGTTGCATTTCCATAAATTGCTGTAAATTCTCAATGTCATCATTTGCATATACAGAACTATCATACGCATTTAATATTTGATCGAAGATAATATAACCAGCAACAGCGAGAAAAGGCAATAAAGCTAAAAATGCGAGAATGGCATATTTTATACAATACGTAGTATCTAATTTCACCTTGAAACGATGGATACCGAAACTGGTATTGCTCCAGAGAAAACTCATTACCAGACTATATAAAGTACCATTAAAAATACCAATGGAAACAATACCAACTATTGCCATCAGAACCATGGATACAATAACACTACTTGAACTATTGGCAGGTAGCATCTTTGTCGAGATAAAGAAAACAGTCCCCATCCCAACGGCCATTAAAATCGGCAAGAAAAAGGTCACCCACCAGAACCCTTTCATAGAGCAATTAAAACTAAATCTTACGCCGTTGAGACTGGTCATTAAGGCCTGATGACGCAGTCCTTTTGCTGCCATAAATATAAGCAAAACCAACAGTAACAAAGTCAAAACACAACCAACAAGCGGCATATCTGCTGACACTGTCATTAAGATTGCGAAATAGAAAAAAACAAAAATAAGACAACTAACAAAAACATTCCCACCGGTTATTCCATAAGAAAATCGTTGTCCGTTAACTTCCATATTAGCATAAAGATAACGCTTACATTTCATTAATGCCCATGGTAAATAGATACCTAGCGTTATAATCGTTAACAACACATTCACCACACAAATAAGAAAATATCTCTCACCTGTACCATGAAAAACAAACGAATGGGACGGAACATCCATTTCATTAATAACTTGAGCCATAAAAATTCCCTGAATTAAAAAATCCATTGATATAATTTATAGATACAGACAGTAAAATGTTCTGCCACGTTACAATACTCTTATCAGTAATAGGCTGGCAAAAACTTTATTGCTTTATAAGATGCTTGCGCACGTAAGAAGAGAGTGGTATTAAACAAATGTATAATTACTTTATTTTTATTGGGTTAAACTATGAATAACATTGCGCCGCAATCACCTGTAATGCGTCGCCTGACGCTGCAGGATAATCCTGCTATTGCCCGCGTCATTCGTCAGGTATCCGCCGAATACGGTCTTACCGCTGATAAAGGCTACACCGTCGCCGATCCGAATCTTGACGAGCTGTATCAAGTGTATAGTCAGCCTGGCCATGCATATTGGGTGGTTGAGTACGAGGGGGAAGTGGTCGGCGGCGGTGGGATTGCGCCATTAACCGGGAGTGAGTCGGACATTTGCGAACTGCAAAAGATGTATTTTCTTCCGGCTATTCGCGGTAAAGGGCTAGCGAAAAAACTGGCCGTAATGGCGATGGAGCAGGCACGAGAGATGGGCTTCAAACGCTGCTATCTGGAAACGACCGCTTTTTTAAAGGAAGCCATTGCGCTTTATGAGCATTTGGGCTTTGAGCATATCGACTATGCGCTTGGCTGCACGGGCCATGTCGATTGTGAAGTGCGGATGCTACGCGAACTCTAAAAAAATGCCCGCTAGTATGTGCTATCGGGCATTTTAATCAATTAATTAGTGGCGAACCCCGTCATCGTCTTCATCGACAAAATCTTCATCGTCGCCATCTTCGCCGTTAGGATCTTCAAAGTAAGTGCCCCAACCGTCGTACTCAACGTCAAATTTCTCCGCCAGCGTCATCAGTTGTTCAACCTGGGCATCGATCAGATCGGCATTCAACGCGCACTCGCTGAGGATGTCGCAGCAAATCACGATATCACCATCTTCAACTTCCAGCTCTTCTGGATCGGTCACTTCGTAACCGAGTTTAAACGCTTCAACTGCCGCTTTTTCCAGAGTTTCCAGATCGTCTGCGGAAAGATGGTGTTCGATGGTGTACAGCGCGTCCGGATCGCTGCCATCTTCCAGTAATTCTTCAATAATCAAACGTGTTTCTTCACGCTGTTCTTCCAGTTGTTCCGGGTTTGCCATGGCTCATTCCTCTTAATGTCCTGCCGATACTCTTATTGTCACACACCACTGACATTGCCTCCACCTTTGTGATAAAGATTTATGCTTTAGACTTGCAAATGAATAATCATCCATATAAATTGAATTTTAATTCATTGAGGCGTTAGCCACAGGAGGGATCTATGTCCGGGTTTTATCATAAGCATTTCCTGAAATTACTCGATTTCACGCCAGCTGAACTTAACAGCCTGCTGCAGTTAGCCGCGAAGCTGAAAGCTGATAAGAAAAGCGGTAAAGAAGAAGCCAAACTCACTGGTAAAAACATCGCGCTCATCTTCGAAAAAGACTCGACCCGTACCCGATGCTCTTTCGAAGTTGCCGCATATGACCAGGGTGCTCGCGTTACTTATCTCGGCCCAAGCGGCAGCCAAATTGGTCATAAAGAGTCGATTAAAGACACTGCCCGCGTGCTTGGTCGCATGTATGACGGTATTCAGTATCGCGGCTATGGTCAGGAGATTGTCGAAACACTGGCGGAATACGCTGGCGTGCCGGTATGGAACGGCCTGACCAATGAGTTTCACCCAACGCAGCTGCTGGCGGATCTCCTCACCATGCAGGAGCATTTGCCCGGCAAAGCGTTCAACGAAATGACGCTGGTCTATGCAGGTGACGCACGTAACAACATGGGCAATTCGATGCTCGAAGCTGCAGCGCTTACCGGTCTGGATTTGCGTCTGGTCGCGCCACAGGCGTGCTGGCCAGAAGCTGCGCTGGTTACGGAATGCCGCGCCCTGGCACAACAAAATGGCGGGAATATTACGCTGACGGAAGATATAGCTAAAGGAGTTGAAGGTGCTGACTTTATCTATACCGATGTATGGGTGTCGATGGGTGAAGCAAAAGAAAAATGGGCTGAACGCATTGCATTGCTGCGTGATTATCAGGTGAACAGCAAGATGATGCAGTTGACTGGTAACCCTGAGGTCAAATTCCTCCACTGCCTGCCCGCGTTTCATGACGACCAAACGACGCTTGGCAAGAAAATGGCGGAAGAGTTTGGCCTACATGGCGGAATGGAAGTGACTGATGAGGTCTTCGAATCTGCCGCCAGCATTGTATTTGATCAGGCGGAAAACCGCATGCATACCATCAAAGCGGTGATGGTCGCGACGCTCAGTAAATAATTGATATCGCTATAAAGATGCCGGGAAATACAAAAAATATCCCGGCATCATATTATTTTATGCAGTGTGAGTTCTATTCTTCCACCCCAACTTTTCTATTACTATTCGTAAATCTTCCGGAGGATTTAATTTTTCTAACTGTTCTTTATTAATATATTCATATATATTTATTTTCCCATCCCGGAGGATTTTCATCATTCTTGTTCTAATTTTTAATTCATTCCCCATCTTTTCTTCAAAAATCTTAACGACATAACCCGGTTGTTTTTTTACAATTTCATTTGTTTTTTCTTCATTACCATAAACATATCCTAACTCATTAAGATACAGCTGTTCGCCCTCATACTTCTTAAGTAATTGATAGAAGTACCATTTAGCAAAATCAGGTTGCTTCATGAAAAAACCCTTCAAAAAAATATCATTTACTAAAATGCTGACAGGCACTTCATTAAATAGCAACTTAACATCATCAAATAACCTTAGTATTAATCGTGATTTTTCTTGATTGCTTAAGTTAAAATCATTGACATATGCAACCAACTTATCCCAAATCAATTCCTGTAATTTACGGCTATTTTTATAGGGTTCTTTATCGAGATTGAAAAATAAGGTCTCAGCTATTTTAATTTTAGATTGATCGCAGCTAAAATCTTTAGATTGATCGCGGCTAAAATCAATATGATTTATCACAGAGCATGCATGCTTTATCTTTGCTGAATCACCAATATATTGCATGCTTTTATTAAAACACCAATCCAGTATTCTTACATCATTAATATATGGGGATTTTAAAAAAGTCTCCAGAATCGAAACGATGACCGGTGCAAGGTTAACTTTTGCATCATCTAAGGAATCAATAAGAATATGAGACAGGTTAACTTTGATGTCATTAATTTCATTGTCAGTAGCTTTTTTATTATTAATAAGATAATTATTTAATACGTTAAGGTCATCTATTTCTTTCAGTATCCCTTTATTACCCAGCAAGTATGAAATCGATTCATTACATACATAAGGCATGAATAGCAGATGTTCTTTCCTTATTGCTAATAATGCATTATTCAATGGTTTTTCTAATAAATCCGTAATCGTAGAATCAACTGAACCTTTACAACTCACCTGCGAGTTATTTAAGTCATGAGAATTATTTAACTCCTGCGGAATATTTAATAGACGAGCTATTTCCTTGTTAGCTTCGCGTTGGTAACACGCCAGAATCTTGTTAGTAATCAGGTGTAATGAACTCTCATCTTTTCTTTCAAAGGACTTCCCTTCATAACGATTAGTCGAACCATCAGATTGTTGAAATATAATAGCCGTATGTCCTTGACGAGTCCCCATAGTAGTGATAGTGGAAAGTGTAATTTCTATTTCCACCTTAGATAAATCCGCTCGTTCCCCTTCAGGATTATTCATAACAAACTTCATTATCTCACTGCCATCATTATTTTTGATATAAGATGAGGACTCAATATGAGCCATCATATTTCTTCCCGCTTCATTGGAGCGTTTGCTAAAATCCACATAACCCAGGGTAAATATTTTTACCAAAAACTCCAAAAATGTCTTAGGATCAAGGATATTTCTTGTATTATCCTGCCCCTCGGCATTACGGGCAAAATTATTCATTCCAACACGCCAGGTATTTAAAACTTCATTTTTTTGTTTAAAATTGTCGGCTAATGTAATGTGTTGAGAATAATTCAAATCTGATATTTTGCTCATGACGAACTCCTTGAGTTAATAAGAACGTCTAAGCATTACAAATTTTACTCACAAAAAAATATCAAAAAACGCTCTTTTCACAAACTCGCCGTAAACCTGGAGTTATTTACGGCGAAAAGTCATTACGCCATCAGCATCTTCACTACTGCTTTGCGAACCTGGGCTGGTGCGCCCACTGCGCACAGCGGTTTATGCACTTCCCCCGGATAAAACACAACAAAATCACCTTCATTTAGGATAATTGTTTTCTCATCAACGCCTTCCGGCAAAAATGCGATGTCTTTATCAGCTAACCAGTCGGTATCCGGGGTGCCTGCAGGTTGCGTGCTGAAGGTCATGCCTTCCTGACCTTTTAACACAATCTGAATGTCAAGATAGCGGGCATGGTACTCCGCACGGCGAGCTTCGTACGGCTCGGTCATATCTTCCGAGATAAGATAAAACAGACGATTGCCTTCGATATCGTGCTTGCCCTTTGGCGTTTCTGCCGTAACGTGTGCTTTGATATGCTCAATCGCCTGGCGTAACTCCTGGGGTAGCCACGGCTGAAGATTATGAATATTTCCGATGATCATCTTTTCCACTCCTTAATTAAAACAACGTTTCATTTCTATCGTTATACGAAAAGATGATCAATTCCGCTAGCCTTAACGCGTGAATTATTGTCTTATCACAACTTATCGGCAGGCGCGTTCCCGCCTTTCGGATCAAGGCCAGCATCACTCCTTGAGAAGAGTTTTTATCGCTTCCCCCGCCAGGGCAGCTGTTGCACAGAGTTGTTCGATGGAGTGCCCCTCCCGTGCCTTCGCAGAAAGCCCTGACATCACGGTACTCATAAAATCAGTCACACATTGTGCGCTTTGTGGATGCCGCCTGGCGATATAGTCATAAATGGTCGTTTCTGCGGCGTGATAATATTGAATGGCAATATCACGCGCTTGTGGATCATGACTATGAATACCTTCAAGAACCATACAGCCAGCGCAGCCGCCGTTTTGGCTATATCTGCGCGCCGCTTCTTTTAATACCTCAACCAGGCACTCGCCTACCGGACGATCATCACGAAGAATATCGGCAAGCGGAATAGCTTCCGTACCGACATATTCATTGAGTACACGGCTAAATAACCCAGCCTTACTGCCAAAAGCCGCGTAGAGGCTCGGGGGGTTAATACCAAGATAATCAGTAACTTCAGCAACACTGACAGCATCGAAACCTTTTTGGTGAAAAAGCACTTTTGCCGCAGAGACTGCCTGCTCAGGAGCGAAACGTCTGGGACGACCTGGAACGCGAGATTGTTTTTTAGTGACCATTACAAAACTTGTTGACAGAAAGTTAAAACAGTTTTGTAATGCATGTTACATAATAAATCAAGGAGTCCTTATGGGCGCTTTTACAGGTAAGACAGTTCTCATCCTCGGTGGTAGCCGTGGAATCGGTGCCGCTATCGTACGTCGTTTCGTCACCGATGGGGCCAATGTACGATTCACCTATGCGGGGTCGAAAGATGCCGCTGAACGCCTGGCACAAGAGACTGGAGCGACAGCAGTATTCACAGATAGTGCTGACAGAGACGCTGTTATTGATGTCGTTCGTAAGAGCGGCGCATTGGATATCCTGGTGGTAAATGCAGGTATTGGCGTCTTTGGCGATGCCCTGGAATTAAATGCCGACGATATTGATCGCCTTTTCAAAATCAATATTCATGCCCCTTACCATGCCTCTGTTGAAGCCGCCCGGCAGATGCCCGAAGGCGGGCGCATCTTAATCATCGGCTCCGTGAATGGCGATCGTATGCCTGTTGCAGGCATGGCTGCTTATGCCGCCAGTAAATCTGCCCTGCAAGGCATGGCGCGCGGGCTGGCCCGTGATTTTGGACCGCGTGGGATAACCATCAACGTCGTCCAGCCAGGGCCAATAGATACCGACGCTAATCCCGCCAACGGGCCAATGCGCGATATGTTGCATGGTTTTATGGCCATCAAAAGACATGGGCAACCGGAAGAGGTCGCTGGTATGGTCGCATGGTTAGCAGGGCCAGAAGCCAGTTTTGTTACCGGCGCGATGCATACCATTGATGGCGCGTTTGGCGCATAACCGACTACGCTCAATTAAGCCCAGCCATTATCCATGATGTCTGGGCTTTGTTTACTTACGTCGTCCGCTAAAAGCGGCTCCCGGTAAATATAAATCTTCTGTTCATGTCGTAAATCTTGAGGATAACCAAATGGTAGAAAGAACCGCTGTTTTCCCTGCTGGCCGACATTCACTGTATGCTGAGCATCGTTATTCTGCGGCTATTCGTTCCGGCGATTTGCTGTTTGTTTCCGGGCAAGTAGGAAGTCGAGAGGACGGAACACCAGAACCCGATTTTCAGCAACAAGTCAGACTGGCCTTTGATAATTTGCATGCGACCCTGGCTGCTGCGGGATGCACTTTTGACGATATCATTGATGTTACGAGCTTTCATACCGATCCAGAAAAACAATTTGAAGACATCATGACGGTGAAAAATGAAATATTTAGCGCCCCACCTTATCCAAACTGGACGGCGGTGGGTGTTACCTGGCTGGCAGGCTTTGATTTTGAAATTAAAGTGATAGCGCGCATCCCTGAGCTATAAGCAATAGTGTTAGCCGTTCGTTTTCACCCTCCGCCCTATAAGTCGGATGAATGGAATAAAATGCATATCTGATTGCGTGAAAATGAAAAAGAAAAAAGCAGGAAATGTCTGCAATTATTGCTACCGAACGACACTTCCCCTCCAAAATCATAGAAAATAAAAATGCATATACTTTGACTTTTAATTCAAATAAACCGTTTGCGCTGACAAAATATTGCATCAAATGCTTGCACCGCTTCTGACGATGAGTATAATGCCGGACAATTTGCCGGGAGGATGTATGGTTCAGTGTGTTCGACATTTTGTCTTACCGCGTCTGAAAAAAGACGCTGGCCTGCCGTTTTTCTTCCCGTTGATCACCCATTCCCAGCCCCTCAATCGAGGGGCTTTTTTTTGCCCAGGCGTCAGGAGATAAAAGATGGCTAATCCGCTATATCAGAAACATATCATTTCCATAAACGACCTTAGTCGCGATGACCTTAATCTGGTGCTGGCGACAGCGGCGAAACTGAAAGCAAACCCGCAACCAGAGCTGTTGAAGCACAAAGTCATTGCCAGCTGTTTCTTCGAAGCCTCTACCCGTACCCGCCTCTCTTTCGAAACTTCCATGCACCGCCTGGGTGCCAGCGTGGTGGGCTTCTCCGACAGCGCCAATACATCACTGGGTAAAAAAGGCGAAACGCTGGCCGATACCATTTCGGTTATCAGCACTTACGTCGATGCGATAGTGATGCGTCATCCGCAGGAAGGTGCGGCGCGCCTGGCCACCGAATTTTCTGGCAATGTACCGGTACTGAATGCCGGTGATGGCTCCAACCAACATCCGACGCAAACCTTGCTGGACTTATTCACCATTCAGGAAACCCAGGGGCGTCTGGACAATCTCCACGTCGCAATGGTTGGTGACCTGAAATATGGCCGCACCGTTCACTCCCTGACTCAGGCGTTAGCGAAGTTCGACGGCAACCGTTTTTACTTCATCGCGCCGGACGCGCTGGCAATGCCGCAATACATCCTTGATATGCTCGATGAAAAAGGGATCGCCTGGAGTCTGCACAGCTCTATTGAAGAAGTGATGGCGGAAGTAGACATCCTGTACATGACTCGCGTGCAAAAAGAGCGTCTGGACCCGTCCGAGTACGCCAACGTGAAAGCGCAGTTTGTTCTTCGCGCCAGCGATCTCCACAACGCCAAAGCCAATATGAAAGTGCTGCATCCGCTGCCGCGTGTTGATGAGATTGCCACCGATGTTGATAAAACGCCGCACGCCTGGTACTTCCAGCAGGCAGGCAACGGGATTTTCGCTCGCCAGGCGTTACTGGCACTGGTTCTGAATCGCGATCTGGTACTGTAAGGGGAAATAGAGATGACACACGATAATAAATTGCAGGTTGAAGCTATTAAACGCGGCACGGTAATTGACCATATCCCCGCCCAGATCGGTTTTAAACTATTGAGTCTGTTCAAGCTGACCGAAACGGATCAGCGCATCACCATTGGTCTGAACCTGCCTTCTGGCGAGATGGGCCGCAAAGATCTGATCAAAATCGAAAATACCTTTTTGAGTGAAGATCAAGTAGACCAACTGGCATTGTATGCACCGCAAGCCACGGTTAACCGTATCGACAACTATGAAGTGGTGGGTAAATCGCGCCCAAGTCTGCCGGAGCGCATCGACAATGTGCTGGTCTGCCCGAACAGCAACTGTATCAGCCATGCCGAACCGGTTTCATCCAGCTTTGCCGTGCGAAAACGCGCCAATGACATCGCGCTCAAATGCAAATACTGTGAAAAAGAGTTTTCCCATAATGTGGTGCTGGCCAATTAATTGCGGTTGGTAATAAAAGTCTGGCTCCCTATAATGAGCCAGACTTTTTACCGCTGTAATAAAGGAGAAATCATGAGCAAAACTATCGCGACGGAAAATGCACCGGCAGCTATCGGTCCTTACGTACAGGGCGTTGATCTGGGCAATATGATCATCACCTCCGGTCAGATCCCGGTAAATCCGAAAACGGGCGAAGTACCGGCAGACGTCGCTGCACAGGCTCGTCAGTCGCTGGATAACGTAAAAGCGATCGTCGAAGCCGCAGGCCTGAAAGTGGGCGACATCGTTAAAACCACCGTGTTTGTGAAAGATCTGAACGACTTCGCAACCGTTAATGCTACCTACGAAGCCTTCTTCACCGAACACAACGCCACCTTCCCGGCACGTTCTTGCGTTGAAGTTGCCCGTCTGCCGAAAGACGTGAAGATTGAGATCGAAGCGATCGCTGTTCGTCGCTAATCTTGATGGAAATCCGGGCTATCATGCCCGGATTAAGTCTGATGACAAACGCAAAATCGCCTGATGCGCTACGCTTATCAGGCCTACGTGATTCCTGCAATTTATTGAATTTGTAGGCCGGATTGGGCGTTTACGCCGCATCCGGCATGAACAAAGCTCACTTTGTCTGCAATCTGAATCCGGGCCACCATGCCCAGTTTATTCTTTACTGCCAGCCGTAACGACGGCTATAGAACCCTTTCACCAACTGGGTTAACGTCATATACCCTGCCAGAATCGCAACCAGCCACGGGAAATAGCTTAACGGCAGCGCCTGCAGCTGCAGATAACTGGCCAGCGGTGAAAACGGCAATGCGATCCCGACAATCATCACGATCACGGTCATGATCATTAACGGCCACGATGCACAGCTCTGAATAAACGGTACACGACGGGTGCGGATCATATGCACAATCAGCGTTTGCGACAGTAAGCCCACCACAAACCAGCCCGACTGGAACAGCGTTTGCGTTTCCGGCGTGTTGGCATGGAATACCCACCACATCAGGCAAAACGTCAGAATATCGAAGATCGAGCTGATCGGTCCGAAGAAGATCATAAAGCGCCCCAGATCCGCCGGATTCCAACGCTGCGGCTTTTGAATTTGCTCGTCGTCGACGTTATCAAACGGGATCGCCACCTGTGACACATCGTACAGCAGGTTCTGAATAAGCAAGTGTAACGGCAACATCGGCAGGAAGGGCAAGAAAGCACTCGCCACCAGCACGCTGAACACATTACCGAAGTTAGAGCTCGCCGTCATTTTGATGTATTTCAGCATGTTGGCGAAAGTGCGACGTCCCTCAATAACCCCCTCTTCCAGCACCATCAGGCTTTTTTCCAGCAGGATGATATCAGCCGCTTCACGGGCAATATCTACCGCGCCGTCCACAGAAATGCCGATATCCGCAGCACGTAAGGCGGGCGCATCATTTATACCATCGCCCATAAAGCCAACCACATGCCCTTCGCGCTTCAGTAAGGTCACAATGCGTTCTTTATGCATCGGCGTCAGGCGAGCAAACAGCGTGGTGCGCTGTGCGAGATTTGCCAGTTCATCGTCAGATAGCGTTTCAATATCACTACCAATGACCACCTCTCCCGCATCCAGCCCCACTTCATGGCACACTTTCGCTGCAACTAACTCACTGTCGCCAGTAAGGATTTTTACGGTAATTCCACTCGCTTTTAATGCCTTCAGTGCCGGAGCAGTTGTCTCTTTGGGCGGATCAAGGAAAGCAATATATCCTTCGAGGATCAGGTCGGATTCATCCGCCCGCTGGTAATCTCCTTCACGCGCTGGCAGGTATTTTGTCGCCACCGCAACCACGCGCAGCCCCTGACGATTCAGCGTATCAGTAACCCGCTTAATCTTACGCAGCATGGTGTCATCGAGCGGTACAATCTCGCCATTGTGACGCACCTGCGAACACACATTGAGGATTTCCTGCAATGCACCTTTGCAAACCAGCTGATGGTGTTCGGTATTTTCTGCCACTACCACCGACATCCGACGACGCTCGAAATCAAACGGAATCTCATCAATTTTTTGCCAACGGCTGGCCAGCGAGCGCGCTGACTCTTCATCCGTACCTTCGAGCACCGCGGTATCAAGCAGGTTTTTAAGTCCGGTCTGGTAATGACTGTTCAACCACGCGCTATGCAGCACGCGTTCGCTGGTTTTACCGGAGATATCGGTATGATTCTCCAGCACAATTTTATCCTGTGTCAGGGTGCCGGTTTTATCAGTGCACAGAATATCCATTGCGCCAAAGTTCTGAATGGCATCCAGATGTTTGACGATCACTTTCTGTTTCGACAGCTTTACTGCGCCGCGCGCCAGCGTCGAGGTAACAATCATCGGCAACATTTCTGGCGTTAAGCCTACCGCGACCGAAAGCGCAAACAGTGCCGCTTCCCACCAGTCACCTTTGGTGTAACCGTTGATAAGCAACACCACCGGAGCCATCACCAGCATAAAGCGAATCAGCAGCATACTGACGCGGCTGATCCCTTGCTGAAAGGCATTCGGCTCGCTTTCCTGCTCACTAACACGCCCCGCCAGTTGACCAAACCAGGTGTTGGCACCTGTAGCAATCACCATTGCTTGTGCCGTGCCGCTCACCACGGTGGTGCCCATAAAACACAGCGTGTCGCACTCCAGCGGATTGCTGTGCTCCGGCTGGCGAGTGGTAGCGGCTTTTTCCACGGGCAGAGACTCACCGGTTAACGACGCCTGAGCGACGAACAGATCCCGCGCCTGCAAGATACGTAAATCTGCCGGGATCATATCCCCTGCCGCCAGTTTTATAATATCGCCGGGCACCAGCTGGTCGATCGGGATCTCCAGCCAGCCATTTTCGCCTTTGTCGTTAATTACGCGCAGCACCGTCGCAGTATTGCTGACCATCGCTTTCAGGGCATCTGCCGCTTTAGTGGAACGTGCTTCCTGAATAAAGTTCAGCAACGTAGAAATAGCGACCATTAGCGCGATAACGCCCGCGGCAAATAAATCTTCCGTGGCGTAAGAAATAGCGCCGAGAATGGTGAGTAAAATATTAAAGGGGTTGCGATAGCAGACCCATAAATGTACCCACCACGGCGACGGTTGTTGTGCGGGTAATTTATTTTCACCATGTTGTTCGCGGGCAGATTCCACTTCCGCCTGATTTAATCCCTCCGGATGGGTGTCGAACGTTTTCCACAATTCTTCTTCGGGCATCACCGCCATTTTCAGGCAATGCGCACTTAAGGACGGCGGGACCGCCGTATTCACTGTCTGCTGCGCGCCAGGCAATGGATCGCGATGAACCAGACGGGAAGGTAAATGGCGAATGAACCGGGTAAAAATTTCTTTAAACATAAGGAGTCCCTCCGCACTGTCTGAAACAGTACAGAAATGTCTTCAGGCGTGGCGAAGCCTTACCTGAAGGTAATAAAGCTGAGCTGGGACGTTAAAACGTCACGGCCTTACGCATCCGGTAACGCCGTGAAAAGACGGGCTTACCGGAAAAGTTTTAATCTCCGTCGAGGGAGAGGCGTGGGATCAGGTTCCATATAACCTCCGGTAAGTGAAAAAAGCGCCGCAAATAATAAGGAGAATCCAATAATATTCGTAGCATCTATGGCGATATAATACCTGCTGGCAACTAAACCAACGATAAACCAGACTTTACCCATTGCTGAATGCACGGGTAAAGTTAGGCTCAAATAATTAAACAACACGTTACGGGACAACAGGATGCAAAATCGGCTGACCATCAAAGACATCGCGCGCTTAAGCGGCGTGGGGAAATCTACGGTTTCCCGGGTGCTGAATAACGAAAGCGGCGTGAGCCAGCGCACGCGCGAGCGTGTTGAAGCAGTGATGAATCAGCATGGATTTTCCCCTTCCCGCTCTGCGCGCGCTATGCGTGGTCAAAGCGATAAAGTGGTCGCCATCATTGTTACCCGTCTGGATTCGTTGTCAGAAAATCTCGCCGTTCAAACCATGCTGCCAGCGTTCTATGAACAAGGTTACGACCCAATCATGATGGAAAGTCAGTTTTCCCCGCAATTAGTTGCCGAACATTTGGGGGTGCTGAAACGGCGTAATATCGACGGCGTAGTGCTGTTCGGTTTTACCGGCATAACAGAAGAAATGTTAGCCCACTGGCAGTCATCGCTGGTTCTGCTGGCGCGTGACGCAAAAGGCTTTGCTTCGGTCTGTTATGACGACGAAGGGGCAATCAAGATCCTGATGCAACGGCTGTATGACCAGGGACATCGTAATATCAGTTATCTCGGCGTGCCGCATAGTGACGTGACGACCGGTAAGCGACGTCACGAAGCCTACCTGGCGTTCTGCAAAGCGCATAAATTGCATCCCGTTGCCGCTCTGCCAGGGCTTGCTATGAAGCAAGGCTATGAAAACGTAGCAAAAGTGATTACGCCTGAAACTACCGCGTTACTGTGCGCAACCGACACGCTGGCACTTGGCGCAAGTAAATACCTGCAAGAGCAACGCATCGACACCTTGCAACTGGCGAGCGTCGGTAATACACCGTTAATGAAATTCCTCCATCCGGAGATCGTCACCGTTGATCCCGGTTACGCCGAAGCTGGACGCCAGGCGGCCTGCCAGTTGATCGCGCAGGTAACCGGGCGCAGCGAACCGCAACAAATCATCATCCCCGCCACCCTGTCCTGATCGTTTCCTGAACGATAAATTGTGATCTTCGCTGCGTTTCGGGAACGTTCCCGTTTTTAAATTTTTCCGCGCAATATATTCTGCAGCCAACCAAAAATGTCATCTGCCATGGGGCTTTATGATGAGCAAAATAAACCAAACGGATATCGATCGGTTGATTGAACTGGTCGGCGGGCGCGGCAATATTGCGACGGTGAGCCACTGTATAACTCGCCTGCGCTTTGTCCTCAACCAACCGGCCAATGCCAGACCGAAAGAAATTGAGCAACTCCCCATGGTGAAAGGCTGTTTCACCAATGCCGGGCAATTTCAGGTGGTAATTGGCACCAACGTGGGTGATTACTATCAAGCACTGATAGCGTCAACCGGACAGGCGCAGGTTGATAAAGAGCAGGTAAAAAAAGCCGCCCGGCAGAATATGAAATGGCATGAGCAGTTGATCTCTCATTTCGCGGAGATTTTCTTCCCGTTGCTGCCCGCGTTGATTAGCGGCGGTTTGATCCTCGGTTTTCGCAATGTGATCGGCGATTTGCCCATGAGCAACGGTCAAACGCTGGCGCAAATGTACCCTTCCCTGCAAACGATCTACGATTTTCTGTGGTTGATCGGTGAAGCGATCTTCTTCTACCTGCCGGTCGGGATTTGCTGGTCAGCGGTGAAAAAAATGGGCGGCACGCCGATCCTTGGTATCGTGCTTGGCGTAACGCTGGTTTCTCCACAGCTGATGAACGCTTATCTGCTCGGGCAGCAGCTGCCGGAAGTATGGGACTTTGGCATGTTCAGCATCGCCAAAGTGGGCTATCAGGCGCAGGTGATCCCGGCACTGTTAGCCGGGCTGGCGCTGGGCGTTATTGAAACTCGTCTTAAGCGCATCGTGCCGGATTACCTCTATCTGGTGGTGGTGCCCGTTTGTTCGCTGATCCTCGCGGTGTTCCTCGCCCATGCGCTGATTGGTCCGTTTGGTCGCATGATTGGCGATGGCGTTGCCTTTGCGGTACGTCACCTGATGACCGGCAGCTTTGCTCCGATTGGCGCGGCATTGTTTGGCTTCCTGTACGCCCCGCTGGTGATCACCGGCGTACACCAGACCACGCTTGCTATTGATTTGCAGATGATTCAAAGCATGGGTGGCACGCCAGTGTGGCCGCTGATTGCACTGTCGAATATCGCTCAGGGCTCCGCCGTGATAGGTATTATCATTTCCAGCCGCAAGCACAATGAACGCGAGATCTCCGTGCCTGCCGCTATCTCCGCCTGGCTTGGAGTCACTGAGCCTGCTATGTACGGCATCAACCTGAAATATCGCTTCCCGATGCTGTGCGCGATGATTGGTTCTGGTCTGGCAGGATTGCTATGCGGCCTGAACGGCGTTATGGCGAATGGCATCGGCGTAGGCGGCCTGCCGGGAATTCTCTCGATTCAACCGAGCTACTGGCAGGTGTTTGCGCTGGCAATGGCTATCGCCATCATCATCCCGATTGTACTCACCTCGTTTATCTATCAGCGGAAATACCGCCTGGGCACGCTGGACATTGTTTAATTTTCTTCGGGGCGCAATTGCGCCCCCTCGCATTTGCAGGAATAACGTAATGACTCATCTTCCCCACTGGTGGCAAAACGGCGTTATCTACCAGATTTATCCAAAGAGTTTTCAGGACACCACGGGTAGCGGCACCGGCGATTTACGTGGCGTTATCCAGCGCCTGGACTATCTGCATAAACTGGGCGTTGATGCCATCTGGCTAACCCCCTTTTATGTCTCTCCCCAGGTCGATAACGGTTACGACGTAGCGAACTATACAGCGATTGATCCCACCTACGGCACGCTGGACGATTTTGACGAACTGGTGACACAGGCAAAATCGCGCGGGATTCGTATCATTCTCGATATGGTGTTTAACCATACCTCTACCCAACATGCCTGGTTTCGCGAGGCGCTGAACAAAGCAAGCCCTTACCGCCAGTTTTATATCTGGCGCGATGGAGAACCAGAAACGCCACCGAACAACTGGCGTTCAAAATTTGGCGGTAGTGCGTGGCGCTGGCATGCGGAAAGCGAACAGTACTATTTGCATCTCTTTGCACCAGAACAGGCGGATCTCAACTGGGAGAATCCAGCGGTACGCGCAGAGCTGAAAAAAGTCTGTGAGTTCTGGGCCGATCGTGGGGTCGACGGGTTGCGCCTGGATGTGGTGAATCTGATCTCCAAAGACCCGCGTTTCCCTGATGACCTGGATGGCGACGGGCGTCGCTTCTACACCGACGGGCCACGAGCACATGAGTTTTTGCACGAGATGAACCGCGATGTGTTTACGCCACGCGGGTTAATGACCGTAGGTGAAATGTCCTCCACCAGCCTTGAGCATTGCCAGCGATACGCGGCACTGACAGGCAGTGAATTGTCGATGACCTTTAATTTTCATCACCTGAAAGTCGATTATCCCGGTGGTGAAAAATGGACGCTGGCTAAACCTGACTTTGTGGCGTTGAAAACATTGTTCCGCCACTGGCAACAAGGAATGCACAACGTGGCATGGAATGCCTTGTTCTGGTGTAACCACGATCAGCCGCGCATTGTTTCTCGCTTTGGTGATGAAGGTGAATACCGCGTGCCTGCGGCAAAAATGCTGGCGATGGTGCTGCATGGCATGCAGGGAACGCCATATATCTACCAGGGCGAAGAGATTGGCATGACTAACCCACATTTCACGCGCATTACTGACTATCGCGACGTGGAGAGCCTCAATATGTTTGCCGAGCTGCGCAACGATGGGCGTGATGCCGACGAGTTATTGGCAATCCTCGCCAGTAAATCCCGTGACAACAGTCGCACACCCATGCAATGGAGCAACGGCGATAATGCCGGGTTTACGGCTGGCGAACCGTGGATTAGCCTGGGCGATAACTATCAGGAAATCAACGTAGAAGCTGCGCTGACCGATGAGTCCTCGGTGTTTTACACCTACCAAAAGTTAATCGCACTGCGTAAGCAAGAAGCCGTCCTGACATGGGGCGACTACCAGGATCTGCTGCCAAACAGCCCTGTATTGTGGTGCTATCGCCGTGAGTGGAAGGGGCAAACCTTGCTGGTCATTGCCAACCTTAGCTGTGAGACCCAACCCTGGCAGCCAGGGAAAATGCTCGGCAACTGGCAGCTTGTGATGCATAACTACGAAGAAGCCTCACCACAACCCTGTGCCATGACTTTACGGCCTTTTGAGGCTGTCTGGTGGTTACAGAAGTAAATCTTCGCTAAGCCCCGGTAATGCCTGTCATTCCGGGGTTTTGCCTGTCAGTATGTTGTTTTTGTTGATTTTATAATCAAAAAATTCATTAAAAAATTTACATATCGCTGTAGCGCCCGTCATCCGTACGCTCTGCTTTTTACTTTGAGCTACATCAAAAAAAGTTCAAACATCCTTGATGCAAAGCACTATATATAGACTTTAAAATGCGTCCCAACCCAATATGTTGTATTAATCGACTATAATTGCTACTACAGCTCCCCACGAAAAAGGTGCGGCGTTGTGGATAAGCGGATGGCGATTGCGGAAAGCACCGGAAAACGAAACAAAAAAACCGGAAAACGCCTTTCCCAATTTCTGTGGATAACCTGTTCTTAAAAATATGGAGCGATCATGACACCGCATGTGATGAAACGAGACGGCTGCAAAGTGCCGTTTAAATCAGAGCGCATCAAAGAAGCGATTCTGCGTGCAGCTAAAGCAGCGGAAGTCGATGATGCCGATTATTGCGCCACTGTTGCTGCGGTTGTCAGCGAGCAGATGCAGGGCCGCAACCAGGTGGATATCAATGAGATCCAGACCGCAGTTGAAAACCAGCTGATGTCGGGTCCATACAAACAACTGGCTCGTGCTTACATCGAGTACCGTCACGATCGCGACATTGAACGTGAAAAACGCGGTCGCCTGAACCAGGAGATCCGTGGTCTGGTCGAGCAGACCAACTCCTCGTTACTCAACGAAAACGCCAATAAAGACAGCAAGGTGATTCCAACCCAGCGCGACCTGCTGGCCGGGATCGTGGCTAAACACTATGCACGCCAGCACCTGCTGCCGCGTGACGTGGTGCAGGCACATGAGCGTGGCGATATTCACTATCACGATCTCGATTACTCGCCGTTCTTCCCGATGTTCAACTGCATGTTGATCGACCTGAAAGGCATGCTGACCCAGGGCTTTAAAATGGGGAACGCCGAGATTGAACCGCCGAAGTCGATCTCTACGGCAACCGCTGTAACTGCGCAGATTATTGCTCAGGTCGCCAGCCATATTTATGGCGGCACCACCATTAACCGTATCGATGAAGTGCTGGCACCGTTTGTCACCGCCAGCTACAACAAACATCGCAAGACCGCTGAAGAGTGGAACATCCCGGACGCCGAAGGCTACGCTAACTCTCGTACCATCAAAGAGTGCTACGATGCCTTCCAGTCGCTGGAGTACGAAGTAAACACCCTGCACACCGCCAACGGTCAAACACCGTTTGTGACCTTTGGTTTTGGTCTGGGCACCAGCTGGGAATCGCGCCTGATTCAGGAATCTATCCTGCGTAATCGTATCGCAGGCCTCGGTAAAAACCGTAAAACTGCGGTGTTCCCGAAACTGGTGTTTGCGATTCGCGATGGCCTGAACCATAAAAAAGGCGATCCGAACTACGACATCAAACAGCTGGCGCTGGAGTGCGCAAGCAAGCGCATGTATCCGGATATCCTGAACTACGATCAGGTAGTGAAAGTCACCGGTTCGTTTAAAACCCCGATGGGCTGCCGCAGCTTCCTCGGCGTGTGGGAAAATGAAAACGGCGAGCAGATCCACGATGGTCGTAACAACCTCGGCGTGATCAGCCTGAACCTGCCGCGTATTGCTCTGGAAGCAAAAGGCGATGAAGCCACCTTCTGGAAGCTGCTGGATGAACGTCTGGTGCTGGCACGTAAGGCGCTGATGACCCGTATCGCTCGTCTCGAAGGCGTGAAAGCGCGCGTGGCACCGATCCTCTATATGGAAGGTGCTTGTGGCGTGCGTCTGAATGCTGACGATGATGTTTCTGAAATCTTCAAAAACGGTCGTGCATCTATTTCGCTGGGTTACATCGGCATCCACGAAACTATTAACGCGCTGTTCGGCGGCGAGCATGTTTATGACAACGAGCAGCTTCGCGCGAAAGGTATCGCGATTGTTGAACGTCTGCGTCAGGCAGTGGATCAGTGGAAAGAAGAAACGGGTTATGGCTTCAGTCTCTACAGCACGCCGAGCGAAAACCTGTGCGACCGCTTCTGCCGTCTCGATACCGCTGAGTTTGGCGTGGTGCCGGGCGTGACCGATAAAGGTTACTACACCAACAGTTTCCACCTCGATGTGGAGAAGAAAGTGAACCCGTACGACAAGATCGACTTTGAAGCGCCTTACCCGCCGCTGGCGAACGGTGGTTTCATTTGCTACGGCGAGTATCCAAACATTCAGCACAACCTGAAGGCGCTGGAAGATGTCTGGGATTACAGCTATCAGCATGTACCGTATTACGGCACCAATACGCCGATCGATGAGTGCTACGAGTGCGGCTTTACTGGCGAGTTCGAGTGCACCAGCAAAGGCTTCACTTGCCCGAAATGTGGTAACCATGACGCCTCCCGTGTGTCGGTGACTCGCCGCGTGTGCGGATATTTAGGTAGCCCGGATGCACGTCCGTTTAACGCTGGTAAGCAGGAAGAAGTTAAGCGCCGCGTTAAACATTTGGGAAATGGGCAGATCGGTTAATCCTTCCACCCTCACCCTAACCCTCTCCCTCAAGGGAGAGGGGACCGTTCCGTGCCCCTTCCTGATTCCCGACATAATGAATTGCCTCTGGTCAGTTTTTGTCGTCGCAAGGAGGCAAATGCGTAGCATCGGGGGACTTCGCCCGTACGCACCAGAGCAGTCATGGCGTCAATTGAGAAGCGAAAATGAACTTTCATCAGTACTATCCTGTCGACATCGTCAACGGCCCCGGCACTCGCTGCACCCTGTTTGTCTCCGGGTGTGTTCATGAATGCCCCGGTTGCTATAACAAAAGCACCTGGCGGGTAAATTCCGGTCAGCCATTTACCAAAGCAATGGAAGACCAGATCATTAACGATCTGAATGACACTCGCATCAAACGCCAGGGGATTTCCCTCTCCGGCGGCGATCCGCTGCATCCGCAAAACGTGCCGGATATTCTGAAACTGGTACAACGAATCCGCGCCGAATGTCCGGGTAAAGACATTTGGGTGTGGACAGGCTATAAACTCGACGAACTCAACGCTGCGCAAATGCAGGTTGTTGATTTGATTAACGTACTGGTCGACGGCAAATTTGTGCAGGATTTAAAAGACCCTTCCCTGATCTGGCGCGGCAGCAGCAATCAGGTGGTGCATCATTTGCGTTAGTCACTCATCCAGCCGTTTAGTCGCGTCTTCATAAACGGCTGAGTTCTCTCTCTTACCAATAGCTATCACCAACACGAGCAACTCTTTATCGTTAACCTGATAAACCAGGCGATATCCCTGTGTGCGCAGCTTAATTTTGTAGCAGTCCGGTAAATCCCGCAGTTTAGCCGATGGATTGCGCGGCCTTTTCAGCACATCCTCAAGCTTTTTTTTAAATTGTTCCCGGACTGTCACGCCCAGTTTTTGCCACTCTTTCAGCGCCCGCGGATCAAACGCCAGCTCATAGTTCATCCAGTCGGACCTTAATGGCCTCTTGTGGGTTGGCCAGTCGTTCCCTGACAGTGCGTAACAAGGCTTCTTCACTATCACTGACAGTGAGCGTTTTTACCGGCATTCGTCCATTTTCCGCAACGTACTGAAACAGCAGTCGCACTGCTTCAGTAGGCGTGATATTTAATTTTTCCAGCACCGCATAAGCCTCATTTTTCAGTTTGTCATCCAGGCGGACGTTAAGTGTGGCCATTATGCCTCCGGTAATTATGAAAAGTGTAATGCATTATAGCATTACATATGCATTACATTCATTTCTGGAAAACGCCTCGCAAAAATGAGGACGACACGCAGGAATATGCCGTGGTGAAGATAGATATTGCGGTGATTTTACGAAGGGAGAAGAAAGCGTTGGGCGGTAACGTTTCACCGCCCAATAAGGAATTAACGATACTTCTGGTGATAGGCGTTGCGGGTCGTTTTCAGTTGCTCTGCGGCAGCCTGCGCTTCTTTTACTTTACCTTCATTTGCCAGCTTCAGCGCGTCGTCAATCTGACCGACCAGAATATCGAAACCGTGGCGGAAGTCTTTCATTTCCGGGCTGTCCGGTGATTTGCCTTCGAGCTTCGGCGGCGTCGCTTTTTGCGCATCCAGCGCTGCGGCGCGCATCTTCGTTAACGCGTCTTTGACTTGCACCGCGTTATCGGCTTTTTCGACCACTTTTAAATTGTCGTTGAGGGTTTCCATATTGTCTTCAAGATCAGCGGCAAACGACGCCGAACTGAATACCAATGAGGAGACTGCAAGAATAGCTAACAGGCTTTTACGCATTGCTCACTTCCTTTTTTATTATGAAGATTTGGCGCGGCAGGTCGCGCCAGTTTTTTACTGCCCGGCGATTTTCATCTCCGGCAACAGCACAGAACCACACTGTATATTACTGCGTGTTTCAATATCGTTACCGACGGTGACAATATTGCGCCACATATCTTTTAAATTACCTGCGATGGTGATTTCACTCACCGGATACTGAATTTCGCCATTCTCTACCCAGAAGCCCGCTGCACCACGGGAATAATCACCGGTAATGGCACTTACGCCCTGGCCCATCAGCTCCGTCACCACCAGCCCGGTGCCCATCTCTTTGAGCATTTGTTCGAAGCTTAGCCCTTGTCCGGCAATCCGCCAGTTGTGAATACCGCCCGCATGTCCGGTGCTTTTCAGCCCCAGTTTCCGCGCCGAGTAGCTGGTCAGCAGCCACTGAGTCAGAATGCCATCTTTAATAATATCGCGACGCTCGGTGCGCACACCTTCGCTGTCGAATGGCGTCGACGCCAGCCCTTTCAGCAGATGCGGATGCTCTTCAATGGTCAGCCAGTCCGGCAGAATTTGTTTACCCAGCGAATCCAGCAGGAAGGTGGATTTACGGTAAACCGATCCGCCCGCTATCGCTCCAACCAGATGGCCAAAAAGCCCGGTTGCCACTTCATTGGCAAAAATGACCGGCGCTTTCATGGTGGAGAGTTTACGCGGTGACAGACGCGATAAAGTGCGGCGAGCACAGTCGGCCCCAACCCACTCTGGCGTTTGCAGATCGCTCATCGCACGGCCAATGGTGTAGGCGTAATCACGCTCCATATCGCCATTTTCTTCGGCAATTACACAGCTGGAGAGCGAATGACGCGTAGAGCAGTAACCCTGCAACATGCCGTGGCTGTTGCCGAAAACTTTGACACCGTAGTGGCTGTTAAAGCTACCGCCTTCGGTATTGGTGATGCGTTTGTCCGCCTGCAATGCCGCCTGTTCTGCGCGGGCCGCCAGTTCAATGGCTTCATCCGGGGAAACTTCCGCAGGGTGGAACAAGTCGAGATCCGGTGCGTCAAAGGCCAGCAGCTCTTTGTCTGCCACGCCGGCACAGGGATCTGGCGAGGTATAACGGGCAATATCCAGCGCCGCCTGTACGGTGCGGGCAATGGCCTGCGGGCTTAAATCGGTGGAAGATGCGCTACCTTTACGGTTCTGGTGATAAACGGTGATCCCCAGCGCGCCATCGCTATTGAATTCAACATTCTCCACTTCACCATAACGCGTGCTTACGCTAATGCCGGTGGTCTTGCTGACGGCAACTTCTGCACCGTCCGATTTGCCTGAGGCCAACTCCAGCGCAGTCGAAACTGCTTCTTCCAGAATCTTGCGCTGCGCTTCAACTTGAGAGATTACTTTCATTGCAAGTGCCATAATGTAGAGAGTTTCTCTGAAGTCTAACAGAGAACCGTTTTTCAGTGCGCATCTTAACTGGTAACATTAGCCTCTTTTTTTTAAGGAGCCTGACATGACTAAGCAGCCCGAAGACTGGCTCGACGACGTTCCCGGTGATGACATCGAAGACGAAGACGATGAAATTATCTGGGTCAGTAAAAGTGAAATTAAACGCGATGCCGAAGAGCTAAAACGCCTTGGCGCGGAAATTGTTGATCTGGGGAAAAACGCGCTGGATAAGATCCCGTTAGATGCGGATCTGCGCGCGGCTATTGAGCTCGCCCAGCGTATTAAGATGGAAGGTCGCCGCCGCCAGTTGCAGCTCATCGGTAAGATGCTGCGCCAGCGCGATGTTGAACCGATCCGTCAGGCGCTGGATAAGCTGAAAAATCGCCATAATCAGCAGGTGGTGCTGTTCCATAAACTGGAAAACCTGCGCGATCGTCTGATCGACCAGGGTGATGACGCCATCGCTGAAGTATTGAATCTGTGGCCCGATGCCGATCGTCAGCAGCTGCGTACTCTGATCCGCAACGCGAAGAAAGAGAAAGAAGGGAATAAGCCGCCGAAATCCGCACGCCAGATTTTCCAGTATCTGCGCGAGTTAGCAGAGAACGAAGGGTAATTTTCGTTGTTGATGTGAGTATGGTTTGCCGGATACGGTGTAATGAACTGCACCCCAAATGTTGGACATAATCTGACATCTGAAGGTGCAGTTTATGA